>Ga0247812_10000084_pt1 | contig 131390 bp, 118 predicted proteins | sample UWRJL149409B1_FD_178011 | JGI IMG/M metagenome (GOLD analysis project Ga0247812, IMG submission 178011) | Plant litter microbial communities from Arlington Agricultural Research Station in Wisconsin, United States - UWRJ-L149-409B-1 | ecosystem: Environmental > Terrestrial > Plant litter >... | reverse complement strand
AGGCTTCGACCACGGCGATCACCTCCCCGGTGCCGATGCGCAGCGCCACCGAATTTTTCGCCAGCTTGGTCGATTCGGCCATCTTCTCCTGCCGCAGGGCGGCGGCGATCGGCGCGGCGATCGCGGTCGCGGCGGCGCGCTCCTCGGCCTGGATCGACGCTTCCAGTTCGTTGACGGCTTCGGTGAAGACAGACAGCTCGTGATCGTGGTCGCGGCCGACGCGGTCGACGCTGCGCTGCATGGCCTGGAACAGCGGATCGTCCGGCCCCTTGCGCTGCTCCCAGCCCATTCGCGACAGCAGGTCGATCAGCCGGCGCGCCGGGTGGGCGTCCTGGAAGAAGAAGTTCTTGTCGACCAGCGCGGCCTTCAATACCGGGATTTGCAGGAAGCGGATCAGGTCGCGGATTTCTTGCGAAATGTTCTGGTCGCGGAAGACCGTGTCGAACACCGCCGACAGCAGGTCGATGGTGCTTTCGTCGTTACGCGACAGGGTGCCCTGGGGCATGCTCTGCTTGATGTTCGGCAGGTAGAAGACCTTGGCTGATTCGCCTGGCGGCGGAGCGGCGGTCTCGGCCATTGCGCCGGGGACGCCGATCGATGCATACGGCACGGCTTTCTGCAATTGCGCCAGATAGTCCAGCAAGGGCTGCCTGGCGCCGGTCTGGAGGCCTTGCACCGGCCCCTGCACCCAGACGCCTCCCGCCGCCGGCGCCGAGCCCGCAGGCATCGCGACACCGTCCGCGTGCTTGCCGACGGCATTGACGGCGACTGGATGACCGCCCACGGCTTGCACGCGCGCCGCCCCATGCGCGGCATTCGGCACCCAGGTGCTGCCCGCCGTCAGCGCCGACAACGGCAAATCCGGGATGCTCAGGTCGATATCGCCGCCCGCGCTCTGGATGATGCCGCCGGCGATCCCGTCGACAATCTCCCCGGCGGCTGACCCGGCCACGTCGCTGGCAGCAAAAACCTGCCGCAACTGCCGCGCCAGCGCCGCCTGGTTGCTGCGCGCGCGCGCCGCAGCGGGTTTGGCCGCGCCGGCCTTGCGTCCCTTGTAACCGTCTACCGCGCCGGGCAACACACCCTTGCTCTGCAAGGCCAGGTTCAACGCGTTCAGCATCGGCCCCAGCTCGATGAACATGCCCGGCTTGATCATTGGCTGTAACAACGGCGCCGCTTCCGGATCAGTGTCGAACTCATCCCACGCCCGCTGCAGCGCCACCAAAAACACTTCCGGCCGGAACGGATTCTGATTCATGCGCAAGATGTCGCGGTCCATCAGGAAAGCCAGCCGCACATTCAGCGTCCGCAACTGGTCCGAATACAAGGTCTCGAACGGCTTGCTGACGCCGCTCAATGCCACCTTGGTGTCCATTTCCTCGAACGGCACCAGCGATAAAGGCTGGTCGCTGTCGCCGCCACGGTCTTTGGCGAGCGGCGCCAGCTCGGCGATCTCGCGGCGCAGCGCTGCCTCCAGGGTGCTGGTGGCCAGATGCAGGAAAGCGAAATTGCGGTTGCGCAGCTGGTTGCCCGCGCGCAGACGCGCCTGGATTGCGCGCGTGTCGCCATCGGTCGCATCGATCAGCGCGCCAGCCAGTTTGGTGGCCAGCTCCAGGTACTGGTCGCCCGCATGCTTGACCGCCACGCCGATCAACTCCTCCAGCAAGGCATGGCGCGGCGTGACCGGCTTCTTGGGCGATGCATGCGTTGTAGGAGTTGCAACCATTTGTGACCTGCCGAGTATAAACATTCCCGAATATCGCATTTTTACACAGTATTTCCATAAGGCAATGCCAGTAAATCAAGAATGTGCAATTTTTCGCGTATTTTGCTGATTTGCGGCAACTGATCCTGGCGCAAACCCAGTGTTGACGCGGCGCAAAGGACAAGGTTGAAGTTTCCTTAACATAACAAAACCGTCCCGATTCCCGCCTTTCCACCAAGGATGCCCCATGAAATTCCTGCACAACCTGGAAACGTCCAGCAAGCTGCTGGCCGCCTTCGCCATCGTGCTCAGCCTGACCACGCTGCTGGGCGTCAACGCCCTGTCGCGCATGAGCGCCATCAACCGCGCCTCGTCGGAACTGTCCGGCAAATGGCTGCCGCAGACCATCGCCGTGCTGTCGCTGCGCAACGATCTGCTGGAATTGCGCAAGCTGGAACACGTCGTCGCCGGCGACAAGGATAGTATCGACGATGCGGCGCAAAAAATGAATAACGCCGCCTCCGCCTTTCGAGGCAACAGCGAACAACTGGCGCGCGTGCTGAGCGAAGGGCCGGCGCAGCCCCAGGCGGCCGAGATGCAGCGCCAGACCGGCGCCTACCTCGCCGAGCACGACAGGCTGGCCGCCCTCGCCAACGACGGCAAGCGGGACGAAGCGCGGGCATTGCTCAAGGGCAGCTCGCAGCAGTTGCTGGACGGCCTGAACGTCCAGCTGAGCAAGCTGCTGGCCGGCGGCATGCAGGCCAGCCAGGAAGCGGCCCGCACCGCCGACCAGCTGTATTTCGGCGCCAGCGTCGTCACCGTCAGCCTGCTCGGCACGGCCATCGCCGGCGGCGCGCTGCTGGCCTTGTGGCTGTCGCGCTCGATCTCGGCGCCGCTGCGCCACGCCATGCTGGTGGCCCAGCGCATCGCCGGCGGCGATCTCAGCACCCGGATCGAGATCCAGTCCGGCAACCAGACCGGCAAGCTGCTGCAGGCGATGCAGCAGATGAACGACAGCCTGCTGGCCATCATCGGCCAGGTGCAGCACGGCGCCCGCGCCATCGGCGGCGCGGCGTCGGAGATCGCCGACGGCAACCGCGACCTGTCGGCCCGCACCGAGCAGCAGGCCGGCGCGCTGGAGGAAACCGCCTCGTCGATGGAGCAGCTGACCGCGACCGTCAAGCAAAATGCCGAGCACGCGGTGCAGGCCAACCAGCTGGCGCTGTCGGCGTCAGCCGTGGCGGTGCGCGGCGGCGGCGACGTGGCGCAGGTGGTGGGCACCATGGCTTCGATCAACGACAGTTCCAAGAAGATCGCGGAAATCATCGGCGTCATCGACGGCATCGCGTTCCAGACCAATATCCTTGCCCTGAACGCGGCGGTGGAAGCGGCACGCGCCGGCGAACAGGGACGCGGCTTCGCGGTGGTGGCGTCCGAGGTGCGCAGCCTGGCGCAGCGCAGCGCGGCGGCCGCCAAGGAGATCAAGGAACTGATCGACGATTCGGTCGACAAGGTGGTGCGCGGCACGCAACTGGCCGACCAGGCGCGCAACACGATGGACGAAGTAGTCGGCAGCGTCAAGCGGGTGACCGGGCTGATCGGGGAAATCGCCGACGCCAGCGCCGAGCAGACGGCCGGGCTGGAGCAAGTCAATCAGGCCATCGCGGCGATGGACCAGGCCACCCAGCGCAACGCCGCGCTGGTGGAACAGGCGGCGTCCTCGGCGGCGTCGTTGCGCAGCGAGACTGGCAAGCTAAGTCAGGCCATCGGCGCCTTCGTGCTGCCCGCCGGCAGCGCCAACGAGCAAGTCGCCGCGCCCGTCCCCGAGTCGATCCGCCCAACCAAGCCGCAGCGCGCCACGCCGGCGCTGCCGCTGCGGCGCATGCCCGCCAAGGAAGTGGAATGGGAGGAGTTTTAGAAGCCAGCAAGGCATGCTCCTACAAGCCACCAAGAGGAATTCCGATACCGATCCGCGCAGCGAAAACGCATGATTGCAACTCCTGAAACGCAACCATTTCAGGCGAGTACGTTCTTTCACTTTCGCAAAGGAATCAAAATGAACTCGAATCAAAAAGGCGGCAGCAGCAAGCAAGGCGGTAACCAAGGCAGCAGCAAGCAATCGGGCGGCCAGGGCTCGTCGGGCGGCAGCCGCGGCAGCACCGGCGGCACCCAGGGCGGCACCCACGAGCAGCACGTTGAAGCCGGCCGTCAAAGCCACAAGAACGACGGCAACAAGCAATCCGGCGACAAGAACCGCTAAGTAGTCCAGCAGCGGTCAATGCGGCGCCGCCCTGGCGCCGTATCGCCAGCCTAGATATTCGTCACGCGCTCGCCGCGCGGCGGCACGAAATCCCTCACCGCGTTGATCATCCCCACTTTCAAGCCCTCGGCCGCCGTCAGGTGCAGGTCCGAATACTCGTGCGTGCGCCAATGCTCTTCCGTCATGCGCACATGCTGGCGCAGGATCTGCTCGGTGCGGGCGTCGTCCGCCTGCAGCCCCTCGACGATGATGCGCAAGGCGTCCGGCCGGGCGCCGTGCGGCGCGCTGGCGTGCGACTTGTGCACCATGAAGCGCGCGGTGTCGCTGGCGTAGCGCTCCGCCCCGGCCAGGTACAGGATCACCGCGATCGACGCCACCGCGCCGGCGTTGTAGGTGACGATCTTGATCGGCAGCTTGCTCAGGTAGTTGTACAGGCAGATGCCGTCGCTGACGTAGCCGCCATTCGACTGAATCAGGATGTGGGCCGTGGTGACGCGGTCCTCGGTCATGTCGGCGACGGCGTCGAAGACACGCCGCACCATATCGCTGTTAACGTCGCCGGACAGGGTGAACCACGCGTGGCCCTCGGAATTGGTTTGGTCTTGGCTCATGGCTGGGCTCTCGAATAAGTTTCATTAATTCTAGCAAATAGTTGATTTTCAAGCCTTTCGCTTGCACGTCATTCGTGCGCGCCTCTTGCCGCCAAGATTGACAATAAGGCCCTTCTGACATATATTTCCGAGTCTTGATCGGGAGAGGGCAACCCAGCGTTGCCGCCGAAGGGGCATTACCCAAAAACTCTCAGGCAAAAGGACCGGTCAAGGGGCCTGAACGGCTCAAACTCTGGAGAGCGGCCGCATGGCCCACCGAAGGGGCGTGCGGGATGTTCATCCCGTTATCTCTCAGGTACCAAGGACAGAGGGGTTTGCAACATGATGGATCAGCTATCCGGCTGTTCCTTGTATGCGCTGTTAACCCCTTTACCATTTGGACCGGACCATGACGCTCAAAGCTACCCCCCTCAATAACGCACACCGCGCAGCCGGCGCCAAGATGGTCGATTTCGGCGGCTGGGACATGCCGGTCAACTACGGCTCGCAGATCGAGGAACACAACGCGGTGCGCACCGACGTCGGCATGTTCGACGTGGCCCACATGTGCGTGGTCGACATCAAGGGCGACAACGCGCGCGCCTTCCTGCGCGGCCTGCTGGCCAACAACGTCGACAAGCTGCAGGTATCGGGCAAGGCGCTGTATTCGTGCATGCTCAACCCGCAGGGCTTCGTCATCGACGATTTGATCGTCTACTTCATCAACGAGAGCTGGTTCCGCCTGGTGGTCAACGCCGGCACCGCCGAAAAAGACGTGGCCTGGATGCAGCAGCAGAACGCCGCCACCAACAGCGGCCTGACGATCACCCAGCGCAGGGACGGCGACGTCGCCAACGCGATGGCGCTGATCGCCGTCCAAGGCCCGAACGCCCGCGCCAAGGTGTGGGACGTGATCCCGGAATCGAAAGCCGGCACCGCCGACATGAAGCCGTTCAACGTCGCCTTCGCGCAGAGCCCTGTCTTCGGCGAGGCGATGATCGCCCGCACCGGCTACACCGGCGAAGACGGTTTTGAAATCGGCGTCGCCGCCGCGCAGGCCGAGAACCTGTGGAACGCGCTGGCCGCAGCCGGCGTCAAGCCGGCCGGCCTGGGCGCGCGCGATACGCTGCGCCTCGAAGCCGGCATGAACCTGTACGGCCAGGACATGGACGAAACCGTCAACCCGCTGGACGCCGGCCTGGCCTGGACCATCGACCTGGTCTCCGAACGCGACTTCATCGGCAAGGCCGCCCTGCAGGCGATGGGCCAGAACGCCCAATTCGTCGGCCTGATCCTGCGTGAAAAAGGCGGCGTGCTGCGCGCGCACCAGAAGGTCGTCGTGGCCGGCACCGACGCCACCGGCGAAATCACCAGCGGCACCTTCAGCCCGTCGATGCAGCAGGCGATCGCGCTGGCGCGCGTGCCGAACGGCGTGGCCGTCGGCGACACCGTCCACGTCGAAATCCGCGACAAAAAACTGGCCGCATCTGTGGTTAAATTGCCGTTCGTGCGCAACGGTAAAATCCTGGCTGTCTAACCTCTCATCCCCTCTGGAGCTTTACATGAACATTCCTGCAGACCTGAAGTACACCGAATCCCACGAGTGGGTACGCGCTGAAGCCGACGGCACCGTCACCGTCGGCATCACCGAGTACGCGCAGGACGCGCTGGGCGACATCGTCTTCGTCGAACTGCCGAAAGTCGGCAAGAGCTACACCGCCGGCGACGACGCCGCCGTGGTCGAATCGGTCAAGGCGGCCAGCGACATCTACGCGCCGGTGTCGGGCGAAATCGTCGCCGTCAACGAAGACGTGGCCAACGCCCCGGAATCGATCAACGCCGACGCCTACGCGGCCTGGCTGTTCAAGATCAAGCCGGCCGACGCCAGCGCGATCGACGGCCTGCTGGACGCAGCCGCCTACGGCAAAGCCACCGCAGCTTAATTAGTGGATTCCCGGCCAGCTCTATGCTGGCCTTCTTTTACCCCGCACGGCCAGGCGGGGTCGGACCCCGTACGGGGTCCGACCCCTGGTGTGGCCTAGGGGTGAAAGCACGCCGCCCTACCCTCACATTTTTGGCCCTGACAAATCATGACCCGCACCAGCCTGACCCAACTCGAAGCCCGCGACGCCTTCATCGCCCGCCACATCGGCCCTGACGCCGCAGAACAGGACGCCATGCTGTCCGTCCTCGGCTACGCCTCGCGCGGCGCCCTGATCGACGCCCTGGTTCCCGCCAACATCCGCAACAAAGGCGCGCTGGCCCTCGGCCAGTACACGCAGCCGATGCCGGAACAGGAAGCGCTGACCAAGCTGAAACAGATCGCTTCGAAAAACAAGGTGCTCAAGTCGCTGATCGGCCAGGGCTACTACAACACGCTGACGCCCGGCGTCATCCTGCGCAACATCTTCGAAAACCCGGCCTGGTACACCGCCTACACGCCGTACCAGCCGGAGATCTCGCAAGGCCGCCTGGAAGCGATCCTGAACTTCCAGCAAACCATCACCGACCTGACCGGCATGGGCATCGCCAACGCGTCGATGCTCGACGAAGGCACCGCCGCCGCCGAAGCGATGACGCTGATCCAGCGCGTCGGCAAATCGAATTCGCAGGTCTTCTACGTCGCCGACGACGTGCTGCCGCAAACGCGCGAAGTGGTCGAGACCCGCGCCAAGCCGCTGGGCATCGAAGTGAAGACCTTCAACCCGGCCGAACTTTCCGCCGTCGGAGAATGCTTCGGCGTACTGCTGCAATACCCGGGCGTGAACGGCGTCGTGCGCGACTACAAGGCCGGCGTTGAAGCCGTCAAGGCCAAGGGCGCGATGGTCGTCGTCGCCGCCGACCTGCTGGCGCTGACCATGCTCACGCCTCCGGGCGAATGGGGCGCCGACGTCGTCGTCGGCAACTCGCAACGCTTCGGCGTACCGCTCGGCTTCGGCGGCCCGCACGCCGGCTACCTGTCGACCCGCGACGAATTCAAGCGCAGCATGTCCGGCCGCCTGGTCGGCGTCACCATCGACGCGCAGGGCAACAAGGCCTACCGCCTGGCGCTGCAAACCCGCGAGCAGCACATCCGCCGCGAGAAAGCCACCTCCAACATCTGCACCGCGCAAGTGCTGCTGGCGGTGATGGCGTCGATGTACGCCGTCTACCACGGTCCGAAAGGCCTGCTGCAGATCGCCCAGCGCGTGCACCGCTACACCGGCGTGCTGGCGGCTAACCTGAAGACGCTCGGCTACACCGTCACCAACGACACCTACTTCGACACGCTGACCGTCGCCGTCAAGAACGCCGAACAGCTGCACGCCTCGGCCCACTCGCACGGCGTCAACCTGCGCGTGATCGACGCCACGCACGTCGGCGTCTCGCTGGACGAAACCACCACCCGCGAAGACATCGCGCTGCTGTGGACCGTGTTCGCCCATCCGGTCGGCGGCCCTGCCCACGCGCCGGACTTCGACACGGTCGAAGCGGCCGTGGTACGCGCCTTCCCGGAATCGGTATCGCGCACCAGCGCCTACCTGTCGCACCCGGTCTTCAACCGCTACCACTCCGAAACCGAGATGCTGCGCTACCTGCGCGGCCTGGCCGACAAGGACCTGGCGCTGGACCGCACCATGATCCCGCTGGGTTCGTGCACCATGAAGCTGAACGCGACCTCGGAAATGATCCCGGTCACCTGGCCTGAATTCTCCAACATCCACCCGTTCGCGCCGGACAGCCAGACCGTCGGCTACCGCGAAATGATCGCCCAGCTGGAAGAGATGCTGTGCGCCGTCACCGGATATGCGGCCATCTCGCTGCAGCCCAACGCCGGCTCGCAGGGTGAGTACGCCGGCCTGCTGGTGATCCAGGCCTACCACCAGTCGCGCGGCGAAGGCCATCGCAACATCTGCCTGATCCCATCGTCGGCGCACGGCACCAATCCGGCATCGGCCAACATGGTCGGCATGCAGGTGGTGGTCACCGCCTGCGACGCCAACGGCAACGTCGACCTGGCCGACCTGAAAGCCAAGGCCGAACTGCACTCCAAGAACCTGGCCGCCGTGATGGTGACCTACCCGTCGACCCACGGCGTGTTCGAGGAAGGCATCCAGGAACTGTGCGAGATCGTCCACGCCCATGGCGGCCAGGTCTACATCGACGGCGCCAACATGAACGCGCTGGTCGGCGTCGCGGCGCCGGGCTCGTTCGGCGGCGACGTCTCGCACCTGAACCTGCACAAGACCTTCTGCATCCCGCACGGCGGCGGCGGTCCCGGCGTCGGCCCGATCGGCGTCGGCGCACACCTGGCCAAGTTCCTGCCCAACCAGCGCTCGAACGGCTACGTCCGCGACAACGCCGGCATCGGCTCGGTCAGCGCCGCGCCGTTCGGCTCGGCCAGCATCCTGCCGATCTCGTGGATGTACATCGCGATGATGGGCGCAGAAGGCCTGACCGCCGCCACCGAAACGGCGATCCTGAACGCCAACTACATGGCGCGCAAGCTGTCGCCGCACTACCCGGTGCTGTACTCGGGCCACGACGGCCTGGTCGCGCACGAGTGCATCATCGACCTGCGTCCGCTGCAGGACGCCACCGGCATCAGCAACGAGGACGTGGCCAAGCGCCTGATGGACTTCGGCTTCCACGCCCCGACCATGAGCTTCCCGGTGCCGGGCACGCTGATGATCGAGCCGACCGAAAGCGAATCGAAGGCCGAGATGGACCGCTTCATCGACGCCATGGTCACCATCCGCGGCGAGATCGCCAAGGTGGAAAGCGGCGAATTCGACAAGCTGGACAACCCGCTCAAGTTCGCCCCGCACACGGCCGAAGTGCTGACCGCCGACGTCTGGGAGCGCAAGTACAGCCGCGAAGTGGCGGCCTATCCTGTGCCGTCGCTGCGCAAGCAGAAGTACTGGCCGCCGGTCGGCCGCGCCGACAACGTCTACGGCGACCGCAACCTGTTCTGCGGCTGCGCGCCGATGAGCGACTACGAGTAATCCTGCGCGGGCCGGCGGCCCGCACGGACCGGAAGCAGGCGGCCGCAAGGCCGGCCTGCTTTTTTTTGTCCCGAATCTGCACAAGTCGCGGAAGGTCATGCAATTTTGCTATTTTCGATCGGGGTTCTGGCCTATGATGGCTGCTCTCTAACCTCAAGGGATCGCCACATGTCCAAGCTCACCCGCCTTGCCCCTGTCCTGCTTGCCCTGTCGGCGCTCCACTGCCAGCAGGCCGCCGCGCAGTCGCCCGAACAAGCGCAATTGCGCTCGGTCTACCAGGAACTCATCGAGATCAACACGACCAATTCCGCCGGCAGCTGCACGGTGGCGGCGCAAGCCATGGCGCAGCGCTTGAAGTCGGCCGGATTCGCCGACGCCGAGATGCAGATCATCGTGCCGCCGGGCGGCCCCACCAAAGGCATGCTGGTGGCCCGTCTCAAAGGCAGCGGCGCGAAACGCCCGCTGCTGCTGCTGGCGCACCTCGACGTCATCGAAGCCAAGCGCGAAGACTGGACCCGCGACCCGTTCAAGCTGGTCGAGGAAAACGGCTACTTCTACGCGCGCGGCGCCTTCGACAACAAGGCCCAGGGCGCGATCTTCGTGTCGAACATGATGAGCTACAAGCGCTCGGGCTGGAAACCCGCGCGCGACCTGATCCTCGCCATGACTTGCGATGAAGAGACCGTACCTTCCGAATTCGACGGCGTCGATTATCTGCTCAAGCACCACCGCTCCCTGATCGATGCGGAACTCGGTTTCGCCGAAGGGGGCTCCCTGGCCGCGGCACCCGACGGCAAGTTGATCAGCCAAGGCCTGCAGGCGGGCGAGAAAACCTTCCAGAGCTACACGCTGGAAGTGCTCAACAAGGGCGGCCACAGCTCGCTGCCCGTGCCCGACAATGCGATCTACCACCTTGCCGAAGGCCTGGCGCGGCTGGGCAAGTTCAGCTTCCCGTTCCGCCTCACGGACACCACGCGCGCCTATTTCGAGCGCAGCGGCACTGCGGTCGGCGGACAGATCGGCGCCGACATGAAGGCGATCCTGGCGCCGGTGCCGGATGCGGCGGCGCTGGCCCGGCTGGCGAAGGCCAACGCCTTCTACAACGCCAGCGTGCGCACCACCTGCGTCGCCACCATGCTCAACGCGGGCCACGCGACCAATGCGCTGCCGCAGCGCGCGCAGGCGGTCGTCAATTGCCGCATCCTGCCCGGCGAGCAGCCCGAGGAGGTGCGCCAGACCCTGAAGCAGGTGCTGGCCGATGAACAGATCGCCGTCACGCCGATGGGCACCGCCGTGGTGCCGCCGGCGCCGCCGCTCAACCCCGCACTGATGGCGACGATGCAGGCCCTGAGCGACAAATTCTGGCCCGGCGTGCCGGTCATCCCGACCATGGCGGTCGGCGGCACCGACGCGAAGTTCCTCAATGCCCTCGGGATCTGGACCTATGGCGTCAGCGGCCTGACCAGGGAGGCCGATGGCAACGGCATCCACGGCCTGAACGAGCGGCTGGGCGTCAAGTCCCTGTACGAGGCGCAGCGCTTCCTGGACGAACTGACCAGGGCCGTCGCCAAGTAAGGCCGCACGACATCGGGCCGGCATTCGCTCCGGGCCCGTTTCAAAATTTCAGTTGACATCGATACATGTGTCAGATATTGTTGACACATGAAATCGAAAACGCCCACCCCATCCGGAGACCAGCTGCTGGCCATGCTGGCGGCGCTATCGAATCCGCACCGGCTGCGCATCGTGGCGGCGCTGAAGTCCGGCGGCCGCAATTACGTCAGCCAGCTGGCGCGGGAGCTGGGCATCAGCCGCCCGCTGCTGCACCTGCATCTGCAAAAGCTGGAGGACGCGGGCCTGGTCGTCAGCCAGATGGAGTTGTCCGCCGACGGCAAGGCCTTGAACTACTTTGATGTCTCCGACTTCAGCGTCGATCTCACGCCTGCGGTGATCGCCGAAGCGGCGCAGTCCCTGTCCACCAATCCCGAATCGTAGAGGCTTTTATGTCCGAACACATTTACCTGATCACGATCTTCATGCTGCCGGTGACGGCGGTGCTGATCTTCGGCATGCGCTTCCTGGCGCAGATCAAGCAAGCCAAGTTGCGCCAGCAAAGCGACGACGACTATCGCCAGCTGGCCGAACGCAGTATCGCCGCCCAGGCCGAAACCTCCGCCGCGCTGGCCGACCTGAAAAACCGCATCATCGTCATTGAAAAAATTCTGAAAGAAGTCGAATAATCCAACCACCAGGAGCTTCGCCATGCAACCAGTATCGCTGACCCGTTTGTACATGCTGCGCACCGTCTACCTGATCATCTTCATCGGCCTGGCCCTGACGGTCTGGCCCGGCGTGATCCACCACGAGCAACCGTGGAACACGGCGCAGGGCTTCGTCAACTGCATGCTTGCCGCCTTCGGTTTGCTGTGCGCGCTGGGCATCCGCTATCCGCTGCAGATGCTGCCGGTGTTGTTGTGGGAGCTGTGCTGGAAAACCCTGTGGTTTGTGGTCGTCGCGCTGCCGGCCTGGCGCGCCGGCCCGCTGGATCAGGCGATGATGGAGAATATGTTCGCCGTCGGCATCGTCATCATCATCCCGATCGCCATGCCGTGGACTTACCTGATCGAGAAATACCTGAAGCAGCCGGGCGACCGCTGGAACCGCTCAGTTTCGCACTGAAGCAAGCCGCAGCCGCACCACGCGCGGCGACTCGCCGGGGCGGCGCGGCGACGGCGGCTCGACACCCTCGTCCAGCTTGAAGATCGCCACCGCCTGCGACAGATACAGCGCCTGCCGCTGCAGGCTGCTGGCGGCGGCGGCGGCCTGCGCCACCAGCGCCAGGTTTTGCTGCGTCACCTGGTCCATGCCGACGATGGCCTGCTGCACCCCGGCCAGTCCTTGCTCCTGCCCCGCGCTGGCGTCGCCGATGCGGCCGATGATCTCGCCGACCTGCTGCACCGAGGCGACGATGTCGGCCATGCTCAGTCCCGCCTCCTCGACCGCGCGGCTGCCGCCTTCGATCTCCGCCGCCGATTCGGCGATCAGCGCCTTGATCTCCTGCGCCGCGCTGGCCGAACGCTGCGCCAGCGTGCGCACCTCGCCCGCCACCACCGCCAAGCCGAGGCCGTGTTCGCCGGCGCGCGCCGCCTCCACCGCCGCGCTCAGCGCCAGCATGTGGGTCTGCACCGCCAGGCCGTCGATGACGCCGACCACCTCCACCACCTTGCGCGAGCTGCCGCGGATCGACGCCATCGTCACCACCAGCCGCTGCACCACGCTGCCGCCGCGCATGGCGAAGCTGTTGGCGCAAAGCGTCAGCTGATTGGCCAGCTGCGCGTGGGACGCCGCCTGCGCCACGCCGGCGCTGAGCTCCTGCATCGCGTCGCCGGCCCGCGCCAGCGCGCCCGCCTGCGTCTTGACGCGCCGCGCCATACCGGCGCTGCCCTGCCCGATCTCGCGCGAGGCGCTGTCGATCGACTGCGCCGACGCCAGGATGGTCTTGAGCGTGGTGTTAAGGTTGCGGATGCTGGTGTCGAGCGCGCGCGCCGTCTCGCCGATTTCGTCCTGGCCGTAGCTCCGCTGCCGCACGGTCAGGTTGCCCTCGGCCAGATCGACGGCGGCGGCGCCGATCTCGCGCACCTCTTCAAGCATGGCGTTACGCACCGCCATCGTCACCAGCAGCGACAGCGCGATCGACAGCGCCACCACGATCGGCATCCAGGTCGACAGGATCCTGAAGTCCGTCTCGGCGTCGGCGTAGGCGCGCTCGCTCAGGCTTTGCTCCAGCCGCGCCAGCTCCTCCAGCCGCAGCGCCACCACGTCGAACGCGCGCTCCGCCTTGGCCATGGCGTTGGCCGCGATCGACTGGTCGGCCATCGCGATCTCGATCACGTCGGCGATCGCCTTGACGTATAGCGCGTGCGCCGCCTGCGACTGCACGACGAAGCGGCGCTCGGCGGGGCTGGCCTGCACCGCCATCTCCAGCTGCGCGAACTGACGGTCCAGCGCGGCGTGGCGCACATGGATGCCGCGCACCAGCGCATCGACCCGCGACTGCGCGAAGCTGCCGTTGATCCAGGTGAGCAATTGATAGATGTCGGCGTGCGCGCGGTTGGCGCCGATCACCAGGTCCGAGGCGGCCTTCAGGCGCGCGGCGCGCTGCTGCACCATGTCGTCGAGCGACTGGTTCTGCCGCAGCAGCCCGAGATAGGCGCCGGCCGACAGCACCACCAGCAGGATCAGCACCACGCCGGGCGCCAGCAGCAGCTTGGGCCCGATCCGCAGTTTGCCGAGCAGGTCACGCACGGTGCTCAAGGCTGCGCGGTCCACAAAGACAAGGCGATGGCTATCAGTGCGTGCATGATTCCCCCTGGCAGGTAAGATGTTGTAATCTACGCCCGCTGCCGCAGCGCAATCTTGCGTTGGCTCAATTCCTACGGCGCGTGGCCAGGAAACAACAGGAGCAACATGAAAGCATCGACCAAGGCGGCGCTGATCTCGGCGCTGGTCTTCCCCGGACTGGGCCACCTCGTCCTGCGCAAAGGCGCGCGCGGACTGCTGTTCATCGTGCCGGCGGCGCTGGCGGTGATCTACCTGCTGCGCTCCGTGCTGCAGCTGCTGGACCGGCTGATGGACGACATCAATCGCGGCGCGCTGGCGCTCGATCCGGTCGCCATCCTGGAGCGGGTGAACGCGGCGGGCATCGACAACGCCGCCACCAACCTGGCGTCGCTGGTGTGCATCGTGTGCTGGGCCGGCAGTATCGCCGACGCGCTGTGGCTGGGGCGCGGCAAAGCGGGATAGAATCGGCCCTCCATCAACGAAAAGGAACGCGCCATGAAACAGCCCCGGTTTTTCCTGCTTGTGTTGATCCTCGCCGCCGGCTCCGCGCTGGCGCAAACTGGTACAATCCGCCGCACCGTGATCCAGAAGGCCGACGTCTCCGTTCCGGGACGCGAGGCGGTGGTCGCCAGGGTTGAACTCGATGCCGGCGTCGCCGCCGGCCGCCACACCCATCCCGGCGATGAAATCAGCTACGTGATGGAAGGCGAAGGCGAATTGCGCGTCGACGGCGAAGACCCGCGCCGCCTCAAGGCCGGCGAATCGTTCGTGATCCCGGCCGGCACCATTCATGACGCCATCAATGTCGGCGGCGGCCCGCTCAAGCTGGTCGGCGTCTACGTGGTTGAAAAAGGCAAACCGCTGGCCATACCCGCCAAGTAAGCGTGTCATCACAGTTTCATCGGATGGCGCTACATTGGCGGCGCCACTTAATATATTGTTATTCGATGATCCTGTTGAACACTTGGCCGCGCGCAGCGGCCGCCGCATGCGCGCTGGCGCTGTTTTCCCTGAACGCCCACGCCGGCCGCCCGATGACGGTGGACGACGCCGCCATCCTGGCGCCCGGTCAATGCCAGCTGGAGACCTACGCCCTGCACGACGCAGAGCACAACGAGTACTGGGCGACGCCCGCCTGCAATGTCGGCGGCGCGTGGGAGCTTGGGGCCGGCGCCTCCTGGGGCGGCGAGACGCACTACGGCCGGCTGCAGGCCAAGACCGTGTTCAAACCGCTGGAGACGGGTGGCTGGGGCATCGGCCTCGTATTGGCCGACCAGTTCCGCAGCGGACGCGGGCTCGATGGCGATGTCTCCGTCAATGTGCCGCTGAGCGTATCGCTGCGCGGCGACGCGGTGCTGGTGCACTTCAATGCCGGCGTGGTGCGCGCGCAAGCGACGCGCAGCACGGATGCCAGCTGGGGCACGGGCGCGGAATTCAGGCTCGATGCGCGCACCTCGCTGACGGCCGAATTCTTCGGCCAGCAGCGCAATGGCTCGCGCTATCAGTTCGGCATCGCCCACGCGCTGATTCCGGACCGCTTGCAGATCGATGCGTCATGGAGCCGGCGCATGACCACGCGCGGCGACGGCGAACAGGCGATCACGCTCGGCCTGGTGCTGCAGACTAACTAAGCCGGCCGGCCGGCAGCGCAGGCGGCGCCGCCAGCATGCGCCGCCAGCCGAGCACCAGCCCGACGGCGGAAGCCAGCGCCACCGCGCTGCCCGCCCAGAACCAGGGAAACGCAGGCAGCATCGAAGCCATCATCAATGCCGCGATATAGGCCAACACCACGAACAAGGTCGCGGCCAGCGCGGCGGTCTCGCCTGTGCGCGGCTGCATGGCGGCGTAATTGCGCAGCGTGAGTCCGGCAAACGGCAAGGTCAGCATCGCCAGCGCATAGGTGACGCCGCGCAGCCCGCCGAAGATGGCGACATCGATGCACACGGCGCCCGCCAGCGACAACAGCCACAGCCGAAGGCAACGGAACAGCAGCGTGCGCGCCAGGACACGGTTCAGTTGCGACGTGGCCGGCGCGGCCGGCGTCAAGCGATACAGACCCTGTTCGACGCCGTGGCGCGCGGTGCCGGCGGACGCCGCCACTGCGTACATCAGGCTGGCCATCAGCACGCAACCCTGCATGGCCGAGGCGGACATGCGCATGATTTCAGGATCGCCCCGCCCCGCGACATACAGGCCGACCAGCACCATCGCCAGCGTCGAGACCAGCAGATAGATGACGCCATTGCCATCGTGCGCCGTCGTGCCCAGCGCGTGCGCCATCATGCGGCCTTGGGTTGCGCCGCCCCGGCTGTCGCGGCGCAACCCGGCAAAATAGGCCCGCCGCATCCACGCGGTCCACGGCGACGCCGCCGACGCGCCGGCGGCCGGCGCCGCGCCGCTGAGCCGCGCCTGTTGCTGGCTGAGTCGGCGGTGCCAAGCCCAGTGGTGATCGCCGCCCTGCGGAAACGCCAGCCGCACGCCCAGCATCCCGAGCACCAGCAACATTAGCAGGCCGACACCGGCTACCGCAGGCTCGCCGATGGCGTTGGCGGCGGCGAACAGCGCCTCAAGGGGGCGGTGCTGCAGCGACGATGAATACACGATCGCCACCGATGGCAGGAAATTGAGCCCAGGATAGCGATGGGCGAACAAAATATAGACGCTGAACAGTCCCGCCAGCACCAGTGCATAGCCGCCGTGCCCCAGCAGCAGCGCGGCCAATGCCGCAGACGCCAGCGCGCAGGCTGTAAACAGCAGCGCCGTCAGCGTCATCAGCCGGCGCCGCAGGCCGGGCACCAGGCAGGCGTAGGCGGGCTGGTTTTGCCGGGCGGCGCTCTTTAGAAAGGCGCCGCACCACATATAGCCCGTGCCGCCTGTCAGCAGGATCAGCAAGGCGCGGCCAAAGCGCGGCTGGCCGAAATACGCGGCGAACATCAGCTCGGCAACAATGCAGGCGGCGATGAACCACGTCAGGCGCACCAGCAAGCCCCTGGCGCAGCGGTCGCGCACCACCTGCGCCAGCATCTGCCTGTAGGCGGGGCTCATTTGGTCACCTCGACGAACAGATCCTCCAGGCTCAGCGTCTCGACGCGCAGCTCGGGGCCGGCGCGCAAGGCCGCCGCTTCCGCCCCGCTCAGCCGTGCCAGGATGCTGACGCCGCCGCCGGCGTCCTGCTGGCGGCGGATCTCGTCGCTGAAGCGCAGGCCGGCCAGCGCCGCGCCGGTGCCGGTGATGCGGTGCGCGCTTTCCAGCAGCTCGTCCAGCGGAGCTTGCAGGGTGATCTTGCCGCCTTGCAGGAAGGCCACGTCCAGCGCCACCCGCTCCAGGTCGGACAGGATGTGGGTGGAAAAGATCACGGTCGTGTCGCGCTCGATGACGCCGTCGACCAACTCGTGCAGGAAATCGCGGCGGCCGACCGGGTCCAGACTGGCGACCGGCTCGTCGAGCACCAGCAGCCTGGGGTCGTGGGCCAGCGCGCGGATGATGGAGAGGCGCTGTCTTTCACCGCCGGAAAGCTTGCCGATTTGCTTATGCGCCGCTTCGCCGCCGAAACCCCAGCGCTGCATCAGGCCGTCGACCTTGGCGCTGTTCCAGCGCGGATACAGGGCCTTGAAATATTCTAAAAGTTGCAGCGGCGTCAACCACTCGAACACCTCGGATTTTTGCGGCACGTAGCCGATGTCGGCGCGGGTCTGGTCGCTCAACGCGGTCGCCGGTTCGCCGAACAGTGCAGCGGCGCCGGCGTCCGCCTCGCGCAGGCCGAGCAGGCATTCCAGCAGCGTCGACTTGCCGGCGCCATTGCGTCCCAGCAGTCCGATCACCTTGCCAGGCTCGATGTTCCAATCAACGCCCTGTAATACTTCTTGTTTGCCAAAGGCTTTATGCAAACCCTTTATCTCGACGATGGACGATTTCATTTGTATTCCTCAAGTATTTTAGCGAAAAGAGTAATCACCGCTTCGGGATCGAGCTCAAGTTGACGCGCTTCAGCCGCCGCGCGTTCCAGGGTCGGGCGCAGTAAATGCTCGCGGTCGTGTTTTGCCGGCGTGCGGCGTTGCGCCACCAGCATGCCTATTCCGCGTGCGCGGCTTAATAATCCTTCGGTTTCAAGCATGTTATAAGCCTTGGAAACCGTCATCGGATTTACGGCCAATGCCAAGGCCACGTCGCGCACCGACGGCAATATATCGCCGGGTTTTAAGATGGCCGCCGCGATCAATCGTCTGACCTGCTCGATTAATTGCCGGTAAATCGGATCGGGCGCGCCGGTGGATATGGAAAACAATGTGGCGGGGTGGGTAGCCATTGGGATCGGTATTTGTGTATTAGTTGCCTAATACAGTAGATCATGCGGTGGACGCTGTCAAGCACAATTCTCAACCCCTGCCAGGAAATGGCGGGATCGCGCCAATGATTGGCATGGCTGTAGAGGGATCTCCGCCGCGTTCGCGGCATAGGTGCGTCATCGCACGTCCGCGCCAGGGCGCTGTCCTATACTGGCATCTCAACGAGCAAGGAGCGTCATGCGCATCGCCACATTCAACGTCAATGGTATCGGCAGCCGGCTGCCGGCCTTATTGCAATGGCTGGCTGAAACCCGGCCAGATGCCGTTTGCCTGCAGGAATTAAAAGCGCCCCAGGAGAAGTTTCCCGAGGCGGCGATTAAGGAGGCGGGTTATCAGGCGATATGGCATGGGCAAAAGAGTTGGAACGGCGTGGCCATCCTGGCGCGCGGCGCGGCGCCGATAGAAACCGGTCGCGGCCTGCCAGGCGATCCGGACGATGAGCAAAGCCGCTATATCGAGGCGGTGGTGAACGGGGTATTAATTGCCGGATTATATCTGCCTAACGGCAATCCCGCCCCCGGCCCTAAATTCGATTATAAGCTGCAATGGATGGAGCGCCTGATCAAGCACTCGGCCAGGCTGCTGGACAGCGGCGGCCCGGTTATCCTGGCCGGCGACTTTAATGTGATACCGACTGAATTCGACGTCTACAAGCCGGAGCGCTGGGTCGACGACGCGCTGTTCCGCCCCGAGACGCGCGCCGCTTTCGAGCGGCTGATGGCGCAAGGCTGGACCGACGCGCTGCGCACCATGCATCCGGACGAAACGATTTACACCTTCTGGGATTATTTCCGCAACGCCTATGGCCGCGACGCCGGACTGCGCATCGACCATCTGCTGCTCAGCCCCGCCCTCGCCCCGGCGCTGAAAGCGGCGGAAGTCGACCGCGACGTGCGCGGCCGGGAAAAGCCGAGTGACCATGCGCCGGTCTGGGTCGAACTGGACCTGGGGGATAATTGATGGAACAAAAATGGCCTCAACAACTCTGGCTGGTGCGCCACGGCCAAAGCGCCGGCAATGTCGCCCGGGATCAAGCCGAAGCCGGCAAACAGCTGCTCATCGATATAGCCTCGCGCGACGTCGACGTGCCCTTGTCGGACCTGGGCCAGCGCCAATCGGCCGCCATGAGCGACTGGTTCCGCGCGCTCGAGCCGGACGCGCAACCGACGGTGGTGTTGTTTTCGCCCTATGTCCGGGCGCGCTCGACGGCGCAGGCGGTGCTGGACCGTCTCGACCGCAGCGCGCTGAGCGCCGTCGTGGCCGACGAAAGGTTGCGTGAAAAGGAATTCGGCATCCTTGACCGTCTCACGCCGCTCGGCATCCACGACAAATACCCGGAACTGGCCGAACAGCGCGCCCACGTCGGCAAATTCTACTTCCGCCCGCCCGGCGGCGAAAGCTGGTGCGACGTAATCCTGCGCCTGCGCAGCGTGGTCGACACCATCACCCGCGAATACCGGGGCGAGCGGGTGCTGATCGTCGCCCACCAGGTCATCGTCAACTGCTTCCGATACCTGCTGGAGCGGCTGGACGAGGACGCTATCCTGGCCATCGACCGCGCCGGCGACGTGCCCAACTGCGGCATCACCGAATACCGCTTCGACCCGAAGGTCGGCAAGAACGGCAAGTTGATGCTGGTGCAAGCGAACTTCGTCGCGCCGCTGGAAGACACCGGCACGCCGGTAACGCATCAGCCGGACCTGCCGGCCGCGCCCAAATCATGAACGGCGACGTCACCGCCCGCGCGCTGCGCGAATGGCGCCTGCCGATGCCGGCCGCCGACGCCGACAAGGAAGTGCGCGGCCACGTGCTGATCGTGGCCGGCTCGCGCGAGATCCCCGGTGCGGTGCTGCTGGCAGCCACCGCCGCGTTGCGCGCCGGCGCCGGCAAGCTCACCATCGCCACCGCCGCCAGCGTCGCGACGCAGATCGGCATCGTCGTGCCCGAGGCCAGGGTGATCGGCTTGACGGAGACGCCAGATGGTGGCATGTTGGCCGACGATGCGAGCACGCTGCGCGACGTTTGCCGGCAGGCCAGCGCCGTGCTGATCGGACCGGGCATGCAGGACGAAACAGCCAGCATCGCGCTGGTGCGCTCGCTGCTGCCCGATTGCGCCCAGGCGCCATTGATTCTGGACGCCGGGGCGATGTGCATCGCGCGCGATGGCTGGCGTTTCGCGCAACCGGTGTTGCTGACGCCGCACGCCGGCGAGCTGGCCGGCCTGACCGGCGCCGCCAAGGAGGACATCAACGCCGCGCCGGAAGCGGCTGCCGTCGAGGCGGCGCAGCGCTGGCAGGCGACAGTGGCGCTGAAGGGCGCGCTGACGCTCATCACCGCGCCCGACGGACGACAGTGGCAGCACCGGGGTGGCAACACCGGGCTGGCGATCTCGGGATCGGGCGATGTGCTGGCCGGCTTGATCGCCGGGCTGGCGGCGCGCGGCGCGACGCTGGAACAGGCTGCTGCCTGGGGCGTCGCGCTGCACGCGATGGCGGGAGAACAACTGTCGCTGCGCCACGGCCCACTGGGCTATCTGGCGCGCGAAATCAGCGCCGAAGTGCCGGCGCTGCTGCGCTCGCTGGCGAGCGACTAAGCCGGTTACACCAGCTTGGCCGAATGCTCGCGGGTGGCGTGGAACTGCAGCTTCGGCCAGCGCTCCTGCGTCAGGCGCAGGTTGACGCCCGAGGTTGCGAGATACGCCAGATTGCCGGCGGCGTCATAAGCGACGTTGTGGCCCAGCGCGTCCTCGAAGTCCGACAGGGCTTTCTTGTCATCGCTGGAGACCCAGCGCGCGCTGCTGATGCTGGTGCCTTCGAATACCGCGTCGACGCCGTATTCGTTCATCAGCCGGCTGGCGACCACCTCGAACTGCAGCACCCCGACCGCGCCCAGCACGAGCTCGCCGCCCTGCACCGGCTTGAAGACCTGCACCGCGCCCTCTTCGCCGAGCTGCTGCAAGCCCTTGTGGAGTTGCTTGATCTTTAACGGATTGCGGATGCGCACCGAGCGGAAGAAGTCCGGCGCGAAGTACGGAATTCCCGTAAAGGTCAGCAGCTCGCCTTCGGAGAACGAGTCGCCGATCTGCATGTTGCCGTGGTTCGGCAGGCCGATGATGTCGCCGGCGTACGCCTCTTCCACCTGCTCGCGCGACGACGCCATGAAGGTCACCACCGACGACACCTTGATCTCGCGCCCGAGGCGCAGGTGCTTGACCTTCATGCCGCGCTCGAAACGGCCCGAGCACACGCGCAGGAAGGCGATCCGGTCGCGGTGCGCCGGGTCCATATTGGCCTGGATCTTGAACACGAAGCCGGTGAACGGCTCTTCCTTCGGATCGACCGCGCGCACCGTGGCGTCGCGCTCGCGCGGCGCCGGGGCCCAGTCGACCAGCGCCGACAGGATCTCGCGCACGCCGAAGTTGTTGATCGCCGAACCGAAGAACACCGGCGTCTGCACGCCGGCCAGGAACTGCTCCAGGTCGAACGGGTGCGAGGCGCCGTTGACCAGCTCCACTTCCATGCGCAGCTGGTCCATCTCCAGCGGGAACATCTCCTGCAGGCGCGGGTTGTCGATGCCCTTGATGATCTCGAAGGCGCCGTCGGCCTTCTCTTCGCCGGCCTTGAACAGCATGATCTCGTCGTTCAGCAGGTGGTACACGCCGCGGAAGTTCTTGCCCATGCCGATGGGCCAGGTCACCGGCGCGCACTGGATCTTCAGCACCGACTCGAGCTCGTCGAGCAGCTCCAGCGGATCGCGGGTTTCGCGGTCCATCTTGTTCATGAAGGTGACGATCGGCGTGTTGCGCATGCGGCAGACGTCGAGCAGCTTGATGGTCTGCGCTTCCACGCCCTTGGCGGCGTCGATCACCATCAACGCCGAGTCGACCGCCGTCAGCACGCGGTAGGTGTCTTCCGAAAAGTCCTGGTGGCCCGGTGTGTCGAGCAGGTTGACCACGTGGTCGCGGAATTCGAACTGCATCACCGACGAGGCCACCGAAATGCCGCGCTGCTTCTCGATCTCCATCCAGTCCGAGGTGGCGTGGCGGCCCGATTTGCGCGCCTTAACCGTGCCGGCCATCTGGATCGCGCCCGAGAACAGCAGCAGCTTTTCGGTCAGCGTGGTTTTACCCGCATCCGGGTGGGAAATGATGCCGAAGGTGCGGCGGCGCTGCACTTCGCGCGCGATCAGCGCCGGCGTCTTGCTGCTGGCGACCGGGCTGGCGTCGTCGTTGTTCTCGGGGAGTGTGTTGTCGGTATCGTTGACCATGTGTTCGCGATCTGAGGCGTTTCTGCAAACCCTCGATTATACCGGCACTTGGCGCCGCCGTCGGAACTGTTTCGCGGCGGCGCCCTTCCCCGCTACTCCCCCTTGACCCGGCGCCAGCCGACCCGGTGCGCGTCGGCCGACTTGCCTTCGCTCAGGTTGGCGTTCTTGGTGGCGCCGGTCGCCAGCGTGGCGATCATCTTCAGCGCGCCGTTCTGCAGCCGCACGATGATGAAGCCGACCGCCGCCGAATCGGACGACAGGATCACCCCGGCCGGCGTGTTCGGCAGCGCGCCGCCGGTGCAGACGTCGACCTGGTAGGCGTTGCTGGTGCCGCCCACCGAGCAGGCCGACGTCGACGACGGCAAATTGGTGACCACGTTGGCGACGCCGCTGACGATCTGCGGATCGAGATTCATGCGCTCGCCCGGGTGCAGGCTCCAGTCGAAATACCAGCCATCCTTCAGGCTCAGGTCGACGGCGCCGCTCGACAGCCCGTAGGAGATGTTGCTGCCGCTGCCGTTCTGGGTCAGCGTCTGCTGCACCATGGTGGCGCCGCGCACGCTGAGCGCCGCGCCGCTATCCTTGAGCAGGTAGAGGCTCTGGACGTCGGTGTTGGCGGTGTCGGGCACGTCCAGCAGGCGGCCGGTGCCGAACAGCACCACCCGCTGCGCGGTGGTGGCGGTCGAGGTGACGCCGTTGCTGGTGGTGCTGGTGGTCATCGCGCACAGCGTCACGTCCGGCCGCGTGGTGATCGGCTTGAGCGCGGTGGCGTCGCCCATCTTCAGCACCGGGACGCTGGCGCCGGTCTTGTCGGTCAGGTCGAAGCGCCACATCGCGCCGTTGAGGTCGCCGCCATAGATGTAGGTGGTGACCGGGTCCAGGTTCGGATCGTTGCTGATCGAGGTGATCTTGGCCAGGCCGGACGGCGTGGCGGCGTTGCCGGTGCCGGTGCTCACCTTCTTCAGCACCGCGCCGGTGGCGACATCGACGATGTACAGATAGCCCACGCCGCTGCCGCTGTTGACGCCGTCCACGCCGGGCACGTTGTTATAGCCCGAGGTCAGGAACACCACCCACTTGCCGTTCCACATGCCGAATTGCGGATTGCCGAAGCTCAGGCCCAGGTCCGGGTCGTTGCGGCTGCAGACGCTGGCGTCGGCGCACAGCTCCCACAGCGCCACCGGGCTGTCCGGATTGGTGACGTCGAGCGCATAGTAGCCGCGGCCGCCGGCGTTGAGGCCTGCCACCAGCACGCTCTTCCACGCGCCGCCGATCTGCACGTCGCCCAACTCCGGCGAGCCGTCGGTGGTGAACTGGTGGTTGGTGCCGTAGGTCGTGCTGGCCTGCAGGTACAGCTTACTCATGGTGATGCGCGGCATATAGGCCCAGCGCTCGCTGCCGTCGCCGGCGTCGAAGGCGTGCAGCATGCCGTCGTTGGCGGCGGTGAACACGGTGGCCGGGCGGGTCTGCGTGTCGGCCTTGTATTCGGCGTAGCCGGCGATCGCGTAGTTCTTGCGCGAGTCGCGCAGGTAGGCCGGCTTGGACGAGGCGATGTCGCCCAGCAGGATCGGGATCGGGCCGCTGGCGCCGGCCGGCGTATGGTCGGTCAGCGTGTAGGCGCGGAACAATTTGTCGTTGGCGTAGGTCTGGGCGCCGCGCAGCCAGTTGACCACGTTGACCCCGTTGTTGACGATGTCGCGCTCGGCCGACGACAGCAGCGTGCACTGCGCCAGCGCCGTGCACTTGTTGCTGAACCAGCTTTTCTCCAGCGCGGTCATGGTGTTGAAGTCGACTTCGCGCAGGCCGCCGGTGGCCGTGTCGAGCATCTTCACGCTGCGCGCGGCCGGGCCGGTGGCGCCGATGTCCTTGCCGACCGTGTCCGAGCTGATCCACCTGACGTCCGCGCTGACCGCGCCGGTCGAGATGTCGATCTTCTTGGCAGACAGCTCGCCGTACCATTTCACGGTGGTGAAGGTGTCCGAGAAAATATCGTTGTCCTGCAGCGAGATGTTCGGCGTCGAGGTCGCGGCCGCCGCCGCCGCGCCGAGACGCACCTGCATGTTCGACAGCGCCTCGCTCAGGCCGGCCACCACTTCCTTCGGCTGCGACGCGCTGAAGTACTTGCCGTGGCCGTTGACGGCCGCGTGCCACAGGTCGTCGACCCGCTCCTGCACCGTGTTGCCGGTGTTGGTGACGTCAGGGTCGGGCCAGACGTACGGTCCGCCCGCGTTCCATGGGCAGCCGGTCTGCACGCGGGTGATGATGTTGAAGAAGTCGCCGCCGAGCTTGCGCGCCGAGGTGTCGTAGTCGGGGTCGTAGTTCATCACGCCGTCCACGCCCAGCCCCAGCGTGTAGGTGTTCATGTGCAAGTGGGTGTTCTCGCCGGGGCCTGCCGGCACCGAGCCGGACTCGCGCATGTCGCCTTCCAGCTCGGGCCGCAACGACACGGTGCCGCTGCTGGAGCCGCCGTTGTACCAGTGCAGCGCCACGTCGGCCAACGAAGGCTGGCTCTGGTCGCGCTTATCGACGCAGCCGGCCTCGTAGCTGCAGAAGCGCGCCGCGCTGACGGCGTTGTCGTTATTCGTCACGTTGGCGCTGACATCGTCCGGCAGCCCGGTGGTCTTGACCGTATGGTCCGACACCGAGGAGCCGTTCCAGTAGCCGTCGGTGGTGAGGATCATGAAATTCTGTTGACAGGGAAACTGCACCACTTCCTTGCCGGCGGCATATTTGTACGGCGTCAGGTTGGCGAACATGCGGCCGATGTTGTCCACCGCCGGCCGGCTCGGCGTCGAGCCCGAGGTGGTCGTCTTGTACAGCTTGTCATACCAGGTGGTGCGCGAGGCGCCGCTGAAATCGGCTGGCACCATCGCCATGGCGGTGCCGACCGCCGCTTCCGACAGCTTGGCGAAGCCGACCTTGTAGTTGGCGTTCAGCGCGGAAAACGCCAGGCCCACCGACGTCTTCATCATTTGCAGCCGGGTCTTGTAGTAGACGTACCAGTTGGCGAAATTGGTCATTTCCTCCTGATAGCTGCAGGCGCCGGCGAGCGTCACGCAATCGATGCGGTCGGCGCCTTTCGGATAAGTGGCGCCGTCGACCAGGTTGACGCGCACGAAGGTGCTCGGGATGGTATTACCGGCCGACAGCGGCGCGCTCACGATCGGGATGACGTCGGTGAAGCCGGCGCTGTTGGTCGCCGAAAAGCCCAGGCTGGCGACGCTGCTGGCCGACGGCACCTGGCCGTTGCCGGTGGCGCCGGTATTGACCAGGCAGACGACGCTGCCGGTGGCGGCTTTGCAGACATCGGTGATCGCGTTTCCGCCCAAATAGGCCTGTACCGTGGCGCCGGTACCGATGGCGTTGACGATGGCCGTGGCCGCCGCCAGGGCGGTGCTTTTCGCCGCGATGGCGATATTGCTTAACACCGTGGTTCCGTCGAGCTTGATGGTGGTTTTCAAGCCGCTGGTGTTGTTGGCGGTGCCGGACAGCGTCAGCAAGGCGGTGGACGGCTTCGGCGCGGCCGGCACCGTGGTCACTGTCAGTGCCCAGCCGGCGCGCGACGCGTCCAGGACGGTGGGACAGTTGAGCGCATTTTTCGGCGTGCCGGTACAGTTGACCGCGACCACCGCGACGATATTGTCGGCCGTCAGCGCCAGGCCCATGCTGGCGCAGGTCGGCACGGTGGTGCTGGTGCGCACGCACGCCAGATAGCGCGTGGTGGTGCTGGCGTTGATGCTGGCCGCCAGCGCGACCGCGGCGTTGAGGCGGTTGGTCGCCGTGGTGGTGCCGCCGGCGGCGCTCACGGCGTTCGCGGTCAGCGTCAGCGTGGTGCCGTTTTCGTTGATCGTCACCTCGCCGATCCCGACCGGACCGGTCCCCTTGGAGGTGCCGATGGCGATGGTGCCGTACGACAGCACCGAAAGCGTCGAGGTGGAAAAGCGCGGGTATTTGAACAGGCCGACCTGCTTGGCCTGGCAGGTCGTCAGCGCCTTGTCGCTGCACCAGCGCACCTTGGCCGGGAACGGATAGTTGGCCGGCGCCGGCGCGCCCGGCGAGGTCGAGCGACAGTTGGTCAGGTTGGCGTCGGCGCAGTATTCGGCGACGCCGATATTGTAATAGTACGGCGCGCCCTTGACGGCGCTGGCCGTGGTGCGGGTGGCGTCGGGATAGGTATAGGTGGCGCTGTTGGCGGCGCAATCGGTGCCGCCGCTCGCGCACCAGGTCAGGTCCGGGAAGTCGGTGACCAGGTTGACCGTGGAGGCGCCGGTGGTGAAGCTGGTGGCGCCGAGCGCGCCGTAGCGCACGCCGAAGCCATCATTGCTGACCTTGGTCCAGTTGGTGGTGATGGTGGCGTTCTGGGTGTCGTAAGGCGTGCCGTCGGCAAACAGCGGCACCTTGTACAGGATGGCCGGGTTGTAGTACTGCTTGTTGAAGTCGGCCGACATGTACGGCGGATGGCCGGGCGTGCAGCTGACCGCCTTGTCCGCCAGCGTGGCGGCGCCGCGGCACAGCGCGTCGTCGACGTAGTCCGGCGTGTAGCTCTGGTCCATCGAGCCGGAATTGTCGAACAACAGCATCAGGTTGGGCTTGACCGTGCCGGTGCCGGTGATGTTGAGCAACGGCACCTGGGCGATCTGGGTCTGCGCCGAAAACGCGGCGGCCGACACCAGCAAGGCCAGGCTCAGGACGCCGCGGCACAGCAGGGACAAGGAGGGTTTCATCATGGATCCATTCAAATAAAGCGGGGCCTAGGGGCCCATCATCACCACGGCCTGGGTCACCACGTTGCCGCCGCGCGGACCGGAAATGCGCGCCGTCACCACGTAATGCAGCTGCGGCTGGTCTTCGTACGACGGCGCGTTCTGCGACAGGCTGTCGCCGAGCGCGACCGCCGCGGCGACGCCGCGCTTGGCCGCGCTGAGCATGCAGCTGTTGGCCACCGGCAGCGTGGCGTTGTAGGCGCCGGCGAAGGTGCACATGCGGTGGATCACGTACTGCACGCGGTTGCCCGAACCATCGACCGGCAACGTCGCCGCGCCGGTCCAGAACTGCGGCGAGCTCACCGTCCACGCCGGATTGAGTGTGGCGACGTAGCCCTGGGCCGCGTTGTTGGCGATCAGCAGCGGCTTGGTGGCCGGCAGCGCCAGCCATTCGAACGCGGTGTGGATGCCGAGATCGGCCTCCTTGCTGAGCGCGGCGTCATAGCCGAGGTTGGTCACCGTCAGCGTGGTCGAGGTGCTGGACTTGAGCAGGTAGATGCTGCCGATCAGCATCACCGTCAGCATGATCAGGATCACCGGCAAGGCGATGCCGCGCTGGCGGGCGGTGCGCGCGCGCGCTGGCGTCATCATGGCCTCCATTGGGCGTTGCGCAGCGGGACGATGGTCTCGAACACGCGGTAGCGGTAGCACTGCCATGGCACGGTGTCGCCGGCCACGGCGACGCCGGGCGTCACCGGCACCGGCGCCACCGTGGCCGGCGAGGCCGAGCCGAACAGGACCGGCGCCACGGTGGTGGCGCTGCACTGGCCGTTGGCGCCGGGTTTTTCCGGGTTCTTGCTGCGCGCCACCACGGCCAGCCGGATCGCCACCACGCGCTGGTAATCGCCGGGGCCGCCGACGACCGCGTCGCCGTCGGCGTTGATCAGGTCGTTGCTCCACTGCGTCAGCTGCACGCCGTTGCCGTCCGGCGGCGGCGCCGGATTGTAGCCGGGCAGCGCGCGCGCGTCGAACCCGTACTGGGCCTTGATGGTGACGATGTTGTCGGTCACCGCCACCCCGGCGGTCTCGGCGCCGTCCAGGTCGGTCGCGCGCAGCAGCAGCACGCCGTTGCGCACCGACCACGTGTGGAACGACAGCAGCTGGCCCGGTCCGAGGTTGAAGATGCGGCCGCCGCCGAGCGCGAAGCCGGCGCCGATGCCGGTGTCCGGGGTGAAGCGGAAGCCGGCGCCGGTGCCGATGACGATCTGGTCATCGTTGGGCGCGCCCTGCGTGCCCGCCATCTGCACGATGGCGCAGCCCGGGTTGGCGGCCGTGGCCGGCTCCGGCACCACCAGCAGCACGTCCCCGGCGGCAAAGCCGAACGGCGACTTGACCGTGGTCGGCAACACCGCCGCGCCGAGGCCGACCGCGCCGTTGGTGCGCAGCGAACCGACCGCGCCGGCCGACTTGCCGGTGTACAGCGAGATCGTGTCGGCGCCGGCGCCGCCGGGCTCGATCACGGCCGCGGCCAGCGGCGTGGTGACCACGCCGCCGACCGTCCGCTGCGCCAGCGCGTAGCCGTTGGCGTCGACGAAGCTGGTGTTGCAGCCGGCCGCCAGCGGATCGTTCAGTCCCCAGCCGGACTGCGCGACGTCGTTGCTGATCGAGTACAGCGCCAGCATGCCGTTCTGCATCGAGTCCGAGCCGCCGATGGCGCTGTCCTTGCTCTGCTCGCCGCCGACCACCAGCTTGGTGGCGAACAGGATGGCCAGCATGCCGATCACCACGCTGACCATCAGTTCGACCAGCGAGAAGCCGGCGGCCGCGCGCGGCGCTGTGCGTTGCGTGCTCATGTCATGATCCTATGTAGGCGGTCAGGTGCTGCCGGCTCTGCTTGTCGCCGGACTTGCGGGTCCAGCGGATGTCGATGTCGACCTGGTTGCGCCGCACCGCCGGCTGGACCGTCACCGAGATCGTCGCGCCGGGGATGGCGGCGAGGGTTTCCGTCACCCACGGGCCGACGGTGCTGTTGGGGGTGGCGTTTGCCGCCAGCGCGTAGCTGGCCACGTTGGCGGCGTCGGCGGTCATGGTGCCGAGCAGCTTTTCGCAGGCCAGCGCGGCCTCGGCGCGCTGGCCTGCGTCGGCCAGCGCCGCATAGGCGCGCGCCTGCATGCCGATGGTGCCGAGCAGGCCGATGCCGAGGATGACGGTGGCGATCATCACCTCCAGCAGGGCGATGCCGCGCTGGCGCCGGCGCGGCTGCGGAACGGGCCTCATGGCGGACAGGCCCGCGAATCGCCGGCCGCCTTGGTGGGATCGCACCGGGACGCCATGCCGGCCAGCGACACCGCGACGGCGGCCACCGGCACGTCATGGGCGTAGCGCGCGCTCGGATCGAAGCGCAGCTGCGTCAGGCGGGTGACGCTGGTGTCGACCCAGCCCAGCGGCGTGTAGTAGACGGCGGTCGCGCCGGCCGGCAGGACCGACGCGGCCAGCGTCTCGCTCGGCGGCAGCGATGTGGCGCTGCGAAACACCGAGGTGAAGCCCGCCGTCCCTTCCGGATCGTTGCCCGCCTGCGTGGCGGTGCTGGACCAGCTGCCGCTGATGTCGTTGCACGGCGTGCCCGGACGCGGAAAGCAGAGATCGACCTGCCAGTCGAACTGGCCGTTGCCGGTGTTGGGCGACAGCACGATGCGGCTGGCGGCGTTGTGGGTGACGGCCTGGCGCCGCGCCATCGAAAAGCCCTCGAGGTAAAACTCGCTGGCCGAGCGCGCCTTGGTACTGACCATCCAGGCGCCCATGTTCGGCACCGCAATGGCCAGCAGCACGCCCAACACGACCACCGCGATCATCAGCTCGATCAGCGTGAAGCCGCGCGCGGCGCCGCCGGTGTTTAGTCGGTCGAACATTTGCCGCCCTTGTGGTCGACCCAGCATTTGTCGCTGGTGCCCCAGCCGGTCGGGCTGGCGGTGGTGGCGCGCGCGCCGCTCTGGTTGATGGTGTAGACGAAGCCGGCCATCTTGCCGGTGCCGGTCGCGGTCAGCGTGTAGGTGGAGGCGCCGGCATTGCTCAGCGCATAGGTGAAATTCGCGGTGGCGGCCGGGGCGGGAAAATTATCGTACCTGCGGTCGTTGGCCCAGGCCTGCTCGGCCGCCGGCTGCGCCGCGCCCAGCACGGTGAAGGCCTCGCTGAGCCGGCTGCGCGTGACGTAGTCGCTATAGGCCGGCAAGGCCACGGCCGTGAGGATACCGACGATCGCCACGGTGATCATGACTTCGATCAGCGTAAAGCCGCGTTGCATGCGTTCCATCGTCCACTCCCCTTCGTTGATCTCCGGGATGAAGTGTAGCCGGGCAAGCTTGCATTTCCCTGAGGAAACCCTGACAAATTCCTGACAATGGAGAAATAACGCAAATAGTCACGAAAAATGGACGGAAAACAACGCGCCGCGCCCGTCGGCGGCGTCGCCCACCGACAGCCGGGCGCCGTGCACGGCGGCGATGTCGCGCACGATCGCCAGGCCGAGGCCGCTGCCGTGGGTCTTGTCGTCGAGCCGGACATAGCGGCTGAACACCTGCTCGCGCTTGGCCGGCGGGATGCCGGGGCCGTTGTCCTCGACGCTGAGGACGCCGCCGGCGCCGTCCGGCCCGCAGCTGACCGTCACCGCGCCGCGCGGCGGCGTGTAGCGCACCGCGTTGTCGATCAGGTTGTCGATCAGGTCGCGCAGCAGGAAGCGGTCGCCGGTGATGATCACCGGCCGCAGGTCGAAGCCGAGGTCGATCGATTTCAGCGAGGCCTGGTCGACGAAGGACTGAATCGCGTCCTCGACCAGCGCGTTCAGCGCCAGCGGTTCGAGCCGGGTCTTTTCAAAATGGTTGGGCTCGGCGCGGGCCAGCGACAGCAACTGGTTGGTCTGGCGGATCATGCGCTCGGTGGCCGACAGCATCAGCTTGACCGAGTGCGCGGTCTCCGGCTCGGCGTGGCGCGCGCCCAGCCATTCGAGCTGGGTGCGCAGCCCGGCCAGCGGGGTGCGCAGCTGGTGCGCCACGTTGGCGAGGAAATCCTGGCGCGCCCTGGCGCCCTCGCCCACCTTGTCCAGCAGGCCGTTGAAGGACGACACCACCGGCGCCAGCTCGTAGGGTACATCGTCGGCGGCGATCGGCGCCAGGTCGTCGCCATCGCGCGCATTGAGGCCGGCGCGCAGGCGGCTCAGCGGCCGCAGTGCGCTGCTGACCGAAAACCACACCAGCCCCACCGAGGCCAGCGTCAGCACCACCTCCAGCAGCAGCAGCGTGCGCAGCGTGGCCTGGCGCATCTGCTCGCGCTGCGGGCCGGCTGCGGCCGCCGTGCTGGCCGGCGCCCACGCCAGCATGTAGGTCAGGGCGCCGCCGGCCAGGTTGATCAGCAGCACCGGCACGATCAGCCACTTGAGCAGCCGCAGGCGGATGCTGGTCATGGCGCCGGCGCGCTCAGTTCGAGCATGTAGCCGAAGCCGCGGATGGTGCGGATGGCGACGCCGGCGTCGGCGATCTTCAGCCGCAACCGCGAGATGTAGACTTCCACCGCGTTCAGGGTCAGGTCGTCGCCCCACGGCAGGATGGCGTCGATGATCTGCTGCTTGGAGACCACGCGCGCGCCGTGCTGCAGCAGGTATTCCAGCACCGCCCACTCGCGCACCGACAGCTCGACGGTCTTGTCGCCGATGCGCGCGCGCTTGGCCGCCACGTCCAGCGACAGGTCGCCCAGTGCCAGCAGCGCCGGCTTGGGCGTGTTGCGCCGGACCAGCGCCTTCAAGCGCGCCACCAGCTCGGCGGTGGCGAAGGGCTTGACCAGGTAATCGTCGGCGCCCAGCTCCAGCCCGCGCACGCGGTCTTCGATGGCGTCGCGCGCCGTCAGCAGCAGCACCGGCACGTCGCTGCCGCGCGCGCGCAGCCGCCGCACGACTTCAAAGCCGTCCATGCCGGGCAGGCCGATGTCGAGCACCACCACCTCGGTCGGCGTGGCGCGCTGTAGGACGGCATCGGCCTGCGTGCCGTTGCCGACCACCTCGACCGCCATGCCGTGACCGCCGAGAACGCGGCTCAGGCCGTCGGCCAGGACGGCGTCGTCTTCCACTACCAGTACATGCATATATTCGTGCGCCACATCGTCAGGATAGAGGCATTATGCACGCGCCCCGACCATAAGAATAGAGGACGGCGTAGGACCAGGACTACAAGTCCCCATGTTCGATGCCTACATTTCCGCGTCTACTCCTCTTATGTTCGCGAACTAACAATGGCCATAAAGTGACGTCACTGTACACCGCAATTGATAGTGAGGATCATATGGACAACGCCCCGCGCACCGCCACCGAAAAAACCGCCGCATTGCGCGCCATGCCGGTCGGCTCCAAAGAATTCAAGGTGGCGTCCCGGCCTGTTGTCACCTTCAGCGGTACCCAGCAAAACGAATTGCTCGCCGCGCTGCCGCGCGAGGTGCTGGAGTCGCTGTTCGATCACCTGGAAATGGTCACCCTGCCCTTCGGCAAGGAACTGTTCGAGTTCGGCGGCGCGATGGAGTATGTGTACTTCCCGACCACCGCCATCGTCTCGCTGCTGTATGTGATGGAGGACGGCGCCACCACCGAGATCGCCGTGGTCGGCCATGAAGGCGTGGTCGGGGTGTCGCTGTTCGACGGCGAGCGCGCCATGTGCAGCGCCGTCACGCAAGCGGCAGGCTACGGCTACCGCATGAAGGCGCAGCACCTGCGCGCCGCCTTCAACCAGGGCGGCGCCCTGCCGGCGCTGCTGATGCGCTACAACACGGCGTTGTTCGCCCAGATGGCGCAAAACGCCGTCGGCGGCCGCCACAGCTCGATCGAACAAAAGCTGTGCCGCTGGCTGCTGGACCGCCTGGACCGCTCGCCGGCCAATGAGCTGAAGGTGACCCAGGAAATGATTTCAATCATGCTGGGCGTGCGGCGCGAAAGCATTACCGCCGCCGCCGGCAAATTACAGGACGACGGTTTGATCACCTACCGCCGCGGCAACATCACTGTGCTTGATCGCTCAGGCTTGGAGGCGTATGCGGGTGAGTGCTATAAGGTGGCGAAGACGGAATACGACCGTCTGCTGCTGGATGTAGCACGCTGCTAAGCACATCGTTGATGGACGGCGGCAAGGTCGGCATCGGCGATGGCGCCTGACCTTCCACCACCGGCATCGCGACAGGGGCGCGGCGGTCTTCCGCCGGCGTCATGTTTTCACGGGGACGCAGCGGGATCGCGACTTCGATACAGGTGCCGGCGTCGTTGCGGCCACGGCGGATGGTCAGCGAACCGCCCAGCAGCAAGGCGCGCTCGCGCATGCCCAGCAGGCCGTGCGACATCGGCTTGACGATGGTGTCGGAGGCGATGCCGATGCCGTCGTCGATAATGCGCAGCATCAGGCCGTCGCTGTTTTGATTCAGCGTGACAGTGACGCGGCTGGCCTTGGCGTATTTGCGGATATTGGTCAGTGATTCCTGCACGATGCGGAACAGCGCGATCGACAGGTCGCCGGAGTGGCGGGCCGTGCCTTCGATGTCGGCGCCGATGTGGCAGTCGCAGCGCACTTGCGCCAGGCGGCTGAACTCGTCGCAATAACTTTCGATCGCCGCACACAGGCCCAGATTGTCGAGCAGGCTTGGCCGCAGGTTCTCGACGATGCGGCGCTTCATTTCCACCGTCTCGACCAGGGTGGCGCGCGCGCGCTTGAGCTGGTCGGCCAGTTCCGGCTGGGTCTGGCGCAATTGCTGGATGACGGCGGCGATATCCATGCTGATCGAGGTCAGGTTGGCGCCCATTTCGTCATGCAGTTCGCGCGACAGCCGCACCTTCTCTTCCTCGCTGATCGAAATCAGGTGGCGCGACAGCACCGATAATTGCTCGGTCCGCTGCTGCACGGTCGATTCGAGATTTTCATTGGCGGCCTGCAGCGCATGCTCGGTGGCCGCGCGCACCGCGAAACTGCGCCGCACCAGCTGGTAGAACATGATCAGCACCACGATGGCGACCGCGTTGATGCTCATGCCGAGCAGCACGGCCTTCTGGTATTCCTGGTAGAACATGGCGCTGCGCGCGGCCAGCGTCTCGTTCTGCTCCTGCTCCATGATGACGACCTGCAGCCGGATCTCGTCCATGCTGGCGCGATCGTCGCTGAGCCGGGCGATCTTGACGATCTCGTCCAGCCCGCCCTCGCGGTAGACGTCGATGGCCTGGGTCATGATGGAGAGCCGGCGGCGCACCAGCGTCTGCAGCTGCGCCAGGTTTTTCAATTGCGAGGGATTGTCGGCCAGCAGCTTTTCCAGCTCCTTGAACTCCATTTCGGAATCGGCCAGCACGGTGCGGGTCGGCCCAAGATAGGCGTCGCGGCCGGACAGGAAATAGCTGCGCATGCTGCTTTCGGCATCGAGCACCAGCACGTTCAGGTATTGCAGGCGGTCGGCGACGCGCGCGGTCTGGCCCAGCAGGACCTGCGCGCCGCGCAACGCTTGCAAATTATGGAACAGGCTGAATCCGTTGACGATCAGCAGCAACGCACAGGTCACGCACAAGACGGTCTTGTACAGCGGCAGGCGATGATGCGGCGCTGTTTCGACGGTGAAATACATCCTGATGGATTTCCTTCCTCAATTAAGCCGGGCGCGGATGAGCCATGCTAACCAAATTATAGACCGGAAGGAAAATGGATGTGTGGGGTGCGCACCTCAATAGTGCGCGCCCGTTGTCAATCCAGAAGATTGTTTTTCATGGCGTAATAGGTCAGATCGGAATTCGACTGCATGCCCATTTTTTCCATGATGCGGGTGCGGTAGGTGCTGACGGTCTTGATGCTCAGCGACAGCGCCACGCCGATGTCGGACACGGTCGCGCCGCGCGCCAGCCGCAGGAACACCTGGAACTCGCGGTCCGACAGCTCGGTATGCAGCGCCGTGTTCGGATCGCGGTCGAAACTCTGCGCCAGCAGCTCGCCCACCGTCGAGCTGACGTAGCGCCGGCCCTGGTAGACGGTGCGCACGGCCGTCATCAGCTCATCCGCCTCGCACTCCTTGTTCAGGTAGCCGTTGGCGCCCATCTTGAACAAATTCAGCGCGTACTGCTGCGCCGGATAGCCCGACAGGATCAGCACCGGCAAATCCGGCTGCCCCTGGCGGATGGTACGCAAGGTATCGATGCCGCTTTGGTCGGGCATGGCGATATCCAGCAGCAGCACATCGCAAATTTCACGGCGGGCGATATCCAGCGCTTCGCGCCCGGTACCGGCTTCCGCCACCACGTCGAAATCATCCGACGCCGAAAAAATCTGTTTGAAGCCTGCTCTTACTATTTGATGGTCGTCACAAATGGCAACGCGTATCATTGTTTCCTCTCGTCGTGCCAGGCTACGCCCGGACCCTATGCCACCGCGCATCAGCGTCGCTGATATTAGAATAATATTGAAAGTATAGCAGCAATCAGTTGGCAAGCCGCGCACCTGCGGTGCGCACCTTACTCCGCTTGCAGCAAGCTGAGGATGGCCAACAGCTCGCCGCGGATCATCTCTCGGTCCAATGGCGCTGCAACGGCCGAAGCGTGCGCGCCGTTGACCGGCGATGCGCCATCATACTCCGCCACGCCGTCATAGGCGCGGCTATCGAGCTTATTGCGTGCGCCGCTGATGGTGAAACCCTGCTCGTACAGCAGCTCGCGGATGCGGCGGATCAGCAGCACTTCGTGGTGCTGGTAATAACGGCGGTTGCCGCGCCGCTTGACCGGCTTGAGCTGGGTGAATTCCTGCTCCCAATAGCGCAGCACGTGCGGCTTCACGCCGCACAGCTCGCTGACCTCGCCGATGGTGAAGTAGCGTTTGGCCGGGATCGGCGGCAACACCACCAGTTCGGACTTGGCGAGACGATCGTTCATCACGGCTCAGCTCCCACTCAGGCGGCGCGCGCCATCGGACTGCTCTCTTCGACCATGCCCTTGAGTTTCTGGCTGGCGTGGAAGGTCACGACGCGGCGCGCCGTGATCGGGATTTCTTCGCCGGTCTTCGGGTTGCGGCCCGGGCGCTGCGGCTTGTCGCGCAGCTGGAAGTTGCCGAAACCGGACAGCTTGACGGCCTCGCCGCGCTCGAGCGCATTGCGGATCTCGTCGAAGAAGGTCTCCACCATGTCCTTGGCCTCGCGCTTGTTCAGGCCGACCTGCTCGAACAACAGTTCGGCCAGCTCCGCCTTGGTCAGCGTGGGCAAATCTTTTTCCGCATCCTGGCGCACCTTCGCAACCTGCATGGCCCGGTGCAGATCGGCAGCCAATGCGGATTGGAGTACGGCGGAATCAACGTCGTTGTTATTAATTTTCCTGCCCTGCCTTATCTAAGAACGAATGAGTCCGGCAAAGGCCGGACTCCCAATGATGTCAAAAACGAGTGTATTACGTGCAATTACGTGCGTAAGCGCGCGCCCGGTTGTTGCTTGGCGGCGTCGCCGATCGCGGCCATGACGGCTTCGACCACATCGTCTTGCAGCGTGTTTTGAGTATCTTGCAAGCTAAAGCGGAAAGCAAGCGATTTTTCGTCCGCCTCCAAACCTTTTCCACGATATTCGTCAAACAAAACAATGGCTTGCACGATATTTCCCTGCGGAATTGCTTGCACCGCAGCATTAAATGCATCGAGCAAAGCCTGTGCCGGGAGGTCTTGCTTGACGACCACCGCCAGATCGCGGGTCGCGCCCGGGAACTTGGAAATCTCGTCATATTTTGGCACAGGTCGTTGCTGCAGGGCAATAGCATCCACCTCGAACACGACCGCGGCGTTCGGCAGCTCGTATTTCTGCAGCCAGCGCGGGTGCAGCTCGCCGATGAAGCCGATGACTTTGCCGTCGAGCAGCACGTGGGCGGAACGGCCGGGATGCAGCGCCGGATGCTCGGCCTTGACGAAGCGCAGCGACAGCGGCGCGAACAGATGCTCCAGGTCGGCCTTGAGGTCGAAGAAGTCGACCGCGCGGGCTGGCTGGCCCCACTGCTCGTCGGCGGCGCCGCCATAGGCGATCGCGGCGACGCGCTTCGGCTGGTGGTAGCCGGCCACGGTCAGCGGGCCGTCCGGCGTGCTGTCGTCGCGCAGGTAGATGGCGCCGACTTCGAACACGCGCACGCGGTTGGTCTTGCGGTTAAGGTTGTAGCGCACGTTGGCGACCAGGCTGCCGATCAGCGTCGAGCGCATCACGCTCATCTGGCTGGCGATCGGGTTTTGCAGCTTGATCGGGTTGGCGTTGTTGGCGAAGTCCTGTTCCCAGGCCGCTTCCACAAAGCTCATGTTGACCACTTCCTGGAAGCCCAGGTCGGCCAGCTGGTGGCGCACGGCGAACAGCGAGCGGGTGTTTTCCGGCGCGATGATCATCGTGTTGGCGGCGACAGGCGCCACGGTCGGAATATTCTCGAAGCCGTAGACGCGCGCCACTTCCTCGATCAGGTCTTCCTCGATCTCGATGTCGAAGCGGTACGACGGCGCGGTCACCGAGAACACGCCGTCGGCCAGCGTGAACGGCAGCGCCAGGCGCTTGAAGATGTCGGCGATGACCTGGTCGTCCAGCGCCACGCCGATGACCTTCTGCGCGCGTGCGGTGCGCAGCTTGACCGGCTCGCGCTTCGGCAGGTTGACGCTCTGGTCGTCCACCGGGCCCACTTGCGTGGTGGTGGTGCCGCAGATTTCCACCAGCAGCGCGGTGATGCGCTCGATGTGCTCGACCGTGGTGGCGTAATCGACGCCGCGTTCGAAGCGGTGCGCCGCGTCGGTCGAGAAGTTGTACTTGCGGGCGCGACCCTGGATGGCGTTCGGCCACCAGAACGCCGCTTCCAGGTAGATCGACTCGGTGTCGAGCGACACGGCGGTGGCGTCGCCGCCCATGATACCGGCCAGCGATTCGATTTCCTTGTCGTCGGCGATCACGCCGACCCACTCGTCGATCTCGACGGTGTTGCCGTTCAGGAGCTTGAGCGTTTCGCCCTTTTTACCCCAGCGCACGTCCAGGCCACCGTGGATCTTGGCCAGGTCGAACACGTGGGTCGGACGGCCGAGCTCCAGCATCACGTAGTTGGAGATGTCCACCAGCGCCGACACCGAGCGCTGGCCGCTGCGCTCGAGGCGCTGCTTCATCCAATCCGGCGTGGCGGCCTTGGCGTTCAGGTTGCGGATCACGCGGCCGGAGAAGCGGCCGCACAGGTCCGGCGCCGAGATCTTCACCGGCAGCACTTCGGCGCTGTTGACGGCGACCTGGCGGTATTGCGGCACGTGCAGCGCCACGCCGGTCAGCGCCGACACTTCGCGCGCCACGCCCAGCACCGACAGGCAGTCCGCCTTGTTCGGGGTCAGCTTGATGGTGAACTTGAGGTCGTTGAGCGCGTAGTAGTCGCGGAAGTTCTGGCCGACCGGCGCGTCGTCGGGCAGTTCCAGCAGGCCGCTGCCCTCTTCCGACAATTTCAGTTCCTTGGCCGAGCACAACATGCCCTGCGACTCGACGCCGCGCAGCTGGCCGACCTTGATTTCAAACGGCTTGCCATCGGCGCCCGGCGGCAGCACCGCGCCGGCCATGGCGCATACGACCTTCAGGCCCGGACGCACGTTCGGCGCGCCGCAGACGATGTTGAGCAAGGTGCCGGTGCCGACGTCGACCTGGCAGACGTTGAGGCGGTCGGCGTTCGGATGCTTGGCCATCTCGCGCACCAGACCGACGACGACGTTGGAGAATGGCGGCGCCACGGCTTCGACTTCTTCCACTTCCAGGCCGGACATCGTCAGCAGATGGGCCAGTTCATCCGAAGTCATCTTCGGATCGACCATGGTGCGGAGCCAGTTTTCGGAGAATTGCATATTCGTTCGAGCTTTCTTGTTATCGTAGCCGTATTAGTTGAACTGCTTCAGGAAACGCAGGTCGCCTTCATAGAACAGGCGCAGGTCGTTGATCCCGTAGCGCAGCATCGTCAGGCGCTCCAGGCCGGAGCCGAACGCGAAGCCGATATATTTTTCAGGGTCGAGGCCGAAGTTGCGCACCACCGACGGATGCACCTGGCCCGAGCCGGACACTTCCAGCCAGCGGCCCTTCAGCGGACCGGAACCGAAGGCGATGTCGATCTCGGCCGACGGTTCGGTGAACGGGAAGTACGACGGACGGAAACGCACCTGCAGGTCGTCGGTCTCGAAGAAGGCCTTGACGAAGTTCAGGTACACGCCCTTGAGGTCGGCGAAGCTGATGTTCTCGGCGATCCACAGGCCTTCGACCTGGTGGAACATCGGCGAGTGGGTGGCGTCGCTGTCGACGCGGTAGGTGCGGCCCGGCGCGATCACCTTGATCGGCGGCGTGTGGCTGCGGGCGTAGCGCACCTGCATCGGCGAGGTGTGCGTGCGCAGCAGCAGCGGCTTGCCTTCGCTGTCGTTGCCTTCGATGTAGAAGGTGTCCTGCATCGAACGGGCCGGATGGTTTTCCGGGCTGTTCAGTGCGGTGAAATTGGTCCAGTCGTTTTCGATTTCGGGGCCGTCGGCCACGTCGAAACCGATGGAGCGGAAGATTTCTTCCACCCGCTCCCAGGTGCGCATCACCGGGTGGATGCCGCCGCCGGCGCGGCCGCGGCCTGGCAGCGAGACATCGATGGCCTCGGCGTTCAGGCGGGCTTGCAGCTGGGCTTCGGCCAGCGCGTCACGGCGCGCGGTCAGCGCGGCTTCGATCTGCTGCTTGGCGGCGTTGATCAGCGCGCCCTGCGCCTTCTTGGCGTCGGGGTCGAGCTTGCCCAGGCCCTTCATCAATTCGGTGATCTGGCCGGTCTTGCCCAGATATTTGGCTTTGGCATTTTCCAGTGCGGCGGCGTCGTCTTTGGCCGCGTCGAAATCCTGCACTGCTGAGGCGACGAGTTGTTCCAGGGAGTCCATGCGTTTTTCTTATCCTCAATCAAAAACGGGGCAGAGGTATCAACCTTTGCCCCGTTCTTTGCCGCTGGCGCGCTAGCGCGCCAACGTATCGTAAATCAATGCATTAAGCAGCGATTTTTGCTTTCACGACGTTGACAATCGCAGCGAACGCTGGCTTGTCCATCACAGCCATATCGGCCAGGACTTTACGGTCCAGTTCGATAGCGGCTTTCTTCAGACCGTTCATGAACACGCTGTACGTCACGCCATGCTCACGGGAAGCGGCGTTGATACGGGCGATCCACAGGCGGCGGAAGACGCGCTTCTTGTTACGACGGTCGCGGTAGGCGTATTGGCCAGCGCGCATGACTGCTTGCTTGGCAACACGGTAAACCTTGCTGCGACGACCGCGGTAACCCTTGGCCAGGTTTAATACTTTTTTATGACGGGCACGAGCTGTAACCCCACGTTTTACTCTAGGCATAGTAACTCCTTAAATTGAGTGTGAGATTAAGCGGTTGGCATCATGCGCATGACGGATTTCACGTCCGACGCATCAACGTTCGTGATACCGCGCAGTTGGCGCTTCGATTTGGTGGTCTTCTTGGTCAGAATGTGACGCTTGAAAGCGTGACCACTCTTAACGGTACCACCTGGACGCACGCGAAAACGTTTCTTCGCGGAGCTTTTGGTTTTCATTTTTGGCATAGCAATCTACCCTTTGTGGTAGCTCCATATCAAACAGGATTACAGGTGGCAACACTACGCTGCGCTTAGATGCCTGCTCTCACTTGTTTTTGCAGCAGATGCGAGTCCACTACATTTACTACAGCCGGCGATTATAGCCGACTTACAGCAAATCTGCACGAAATAAAAGCGGGCGCCTACTGGCGCCCGTTCTACCCCGGTGAGGCGGGGTCGGACCCCGTACGGGGTCCGACCCCAGAATCGAAACGGCAAACCCGTTCGAGACTGCTGCGGGGTTACTTTTTCTTCTTAGGAGACAGCACCATAATCATCTGGCGGCCTTCCATCTTCGGGAACTGCTCGACCTGGCCGTACGGCTCCAGATCGGCCTTCAGGCGTTCCAGCATGCGGAAGCCAATATCCTGGTGCGCCATTTCACGGCCACGGAAACGCAGCGTGATCTTGGTTTTATCGCCTTCATCGAGGAACTTGATGAGGTTACGCAGCTTGATATTGTAGTCGCCGTCATCGGTACCCGGACGGAATTTGACTTCCTTCACGGCGATGATTTTCTGCTTCAATTTCGCTTCGTGAGCTTTCTTCTGCTCCGAATACTTGAACTTGCCGTAGTCCATCAAACGGCAGACCGGCGGGACCGCGGTAGGTGCGATCTCGACCAGGTCGACGTTTGCTTCTTCCGCCAGGCGGAAGGCTTCGGCCAAACTCACGATACCGAGCGGCTCGTTATCGACCCCGGATAAACGCATTTCAGGGGCAGTGATTTCGCCATTGATGCGATGCGACTTGTCAGTAGCTATGGTGATTCCTTTTAAAATCTAATGAATTGCCAGTGCGATTTCAGGCCTTGTTGGCGACGTCTTGCTGGAGTCGCTCTATCAGGGCATCGACGGACATGACGCCCAGATCGACATTGCCCCGTGCCCGCACGGCGACGGTGTTGGCATCCCGTTCTTTGTCGCCCACAACCAGAATGTAAGGCAGTTTTTGGACGGAATGTTCACGTATTTTATAGGTTATTTTCTCATTACGCAAATCGGTCTGAACACGGAAGCCGCTGCGGCGCAGCTTTTCAGCCACTTGGCCCACATATTCGGCCTGCGCGTCGGAGATGTTCAGCACCGAAACTTGCACCGGCGCAAGCCACGCCGGCAGCGCGCCCGCATAGTTTTCGATCAGGATGCCGATGAAGCGCTCCATCGAACCGACGATCGCGCGGTGCAGCATGACCGGCACCTGGCGGCTGTTGTCGGCCGCCACGTACTCGGCGCCCAGGCGCTCCGGCATGAAGAAGTCGACCTGCATCGTGCCGACCTGCCATGGACGACCCAGCGAATCCTTCAGGTGGTACTCGATCTTCGGACCGTAGAACGCACCCTCGCCCGGCAGCTCGGTCCAGGTAACGCCGCAGGCGCGCAGGCCGGAGCGCAGCGCATCTTCCGCCTCGTCCCAGACTTCGTCGGTGCCGATGCGGTTGTCCGGACGCAGCGCCAGCTTGACGTCGATGTTATGGAAGTCGAAGTCCTTGTAGACTTCCATCGCCTGGGTGTGGAACGAGACGACTTCCGGCTCGATCTGCTCTTCGGTGCAGAAGATGTGGCCGTCATCCTGGGTGAAGCCGCGCACGCGCATGATGCCGTGCAGCGCGCCGGACGGCTCGTTGCGGTGGCACTGGCCGAACTCGCCGTAGCGCAGCGGCAGGTCGCGGTACGAACGCATATTGCTGTTGAAGATCTGCACGTGGCCAGGGCAGTTCATCGGTTTGAGCGCGTAGGAACGGTTTTCCGATTCCGTCACGAACATGTTTTCGCGGTAGTTATCCCAGTGGCCGGTCTTGCCCCACAGGCTGGAGTCCAGGATCTGCGGCGCCTTGACTTCCTGGTAGCCGTTGACCTGGTACTTGTTGCGCATGTATTGCTCAACCTGTTGCCAAATGGTCCAGCCCTTCGGATGCCAGAACACCAGGCCCGGCGCCTCGTCCTGGAAGTGGAAGAAGTCCAGCTGCTTGCCCAGCTTGCGGTGGTCGCGCTTTTCCGCCTCTTCCAGCTGGAACAGGTATTGCTCCTGATCTTCCTTCTTGGTCCACGCGGTGCCGTACACGCGCTGCAGCATTTCGTTCTTGCTGTCGCCGCGCCAGTAGGCGCCGGCCAGCTTCATCAGCTTGAACACTTTCAGCTTGCCGGTCGACGGCACGTGCGGGCCGCGGCACAGGTCGGTGAAGTTGCCTTCGCTGTACAGCGAGACGTCCTGGTCGGCAGGGATCGACGCGATGATCTCGGCCTTGTAGGCTTCGCCGATCGACTTGAAGTACGCCACGGCTTCGTCGCGCGGCAGCACTTTGCGGGTGACCGGCTCGTCCTTCTTGGCCAGCTCGGTCATTTTCTTTTCGATGGCGACCAGGTCGTCGGGCGTGAACGGACGCTTGTACGAGAAGTCGTAATAGAAGCCGTTTTCGATGACCGGGCCGATGGTCACTTGCGCGTCGGGGAACAGCTCCTTGACGGCGTAGGCCAGCAAGTGCGCGGTCGAGTGACGGATCACGTCCAGACCTTCGGGATCCTTGTCGGTGATGATGGCCAAGTCGGCATCTTTCTCGATCAGGAAAGAGGTATCGACCACCTTGCCATCGACCTTGCCGGCAAGCGCGGCTTTGCCCAGGCTGGTAGCGATGCTGGTCGCCACTTGAGCAACGGTGACTGGGCCGTCGAATTCACGGGCAGAACCATCAGGAAGGCGAACTGAAAGCATAGCGATCTCCATAGCGGCGCAAGGGCCAAGTGTAGTACAACGAATTAAATCAAACAAAAACGCGGACGAAAAAAAACGCGGACTAGCCGCGTTTTCTCTTTTTTTGAGCAAAAAGAATCCCGATCGACTAGCGTCACTCCCAAAGCTTGGTAGTAGTTCGCGGTGTCATAACCGGATTGCCTTTCTCGCTCTTACATAAATTCTGGTGGGCGGTGAGGAATTCGAATCCCCGACCCCTTGGATGTCGACCAAGTATTCTAACCAGCTGAACTAACCGCCCGTGGTACTGCTCTCAATTTTACTACGACTTCTACTGCCACTACATGTTCTGGTGGGCGGTGAGGAATTCGAATCCCCGACCCCTTGGATGTCGACCAAGTATTCTAACCAGCTGAACTAACCGCCCGAAGACCAGCATTATAGAGAGCGATCCGGAGAAAAACAAGGGCATTCATAGGAAACATTTCAAATTCCCCTATGAAGATGCAAAGCGGCACGTCGGCGCATATATTAGACTACAGGTATCTGCCTTTTTAATAAGAAGCCATGCAAGCCGAAACCACCGCCCAACCCTCCCCCTCCGCCCACCTGCACGAACACCGCGACGGCGATGCCGAGCACCAGCACTACACGGTGCAGCGCAGCCAGTCGGTGCTGGCGTGGTCGCTGGCGCTTACGCTGGGCTTCGCGGTGGTCGAGGTGGTGACCGGTTTCATGTCGAATTCGCTGGCGCTGATTTCGGACGCGGGCCACATGGTCACCGACGCCGCCGCGCTGGGCCTGGCCTTGCTGGCGCAGCTGATCGCCAAGCGGCCGCCGTCGGCGCGTCACTCGTTCGGCTTCGGCCGCGCCGAGGCGCTGGCGGCGTTCGTCAACAGCCTGGTGCTGTTGCTGCTGGTCGGCTGGATCGGCTTTGAAGCGGTGCAGCGCTTCTCGCAGCCGGAGCAGGTACATGGCGCGACGGTGTTCATCGTTGCCGGCATCGGGCTGGTGATCAATCTGGTGCTGGCTTTTATATTGTCGCGCGGCGACAGCAATATGAATACGCGCGCCGCGCTGGTCAACGTCGTCGGCGATTTGCTGGGATCGGTGGCGGCGCTGGTCGCGGGCGCGGTGATCTACTTCACCGGCTGGATGCAGATCGACCCGCTGCTGTCGCTGTTCGTCGCGCTGCTTATTTTGAAGTCCACGATCGGCGTGCTGCGCGAGTCGTATCACTTCCTGATGGAAGGCGTGCCGGACCAGATCGATTATTTGAAGGTTGGCGCCGACCTGGAAAAGATCGCCGGCGTCTGCTCGGTGCACGACCTGCACGTGTGGGACATGTCGCCAGGCCAGCCGGCGCTGATTGGCCACGTCGAAATCATCGACCTCGAACGCTGGCCAGACATCCTGCACGCAATCAAAACCATGCTGCTGGAAAAACACGGCATCGACCACATCACACTACAAGCCGAAGTCGCGCCGCCGGCATGATACAGATCAAACCTAAGCGCTTGCATAGGCCGCGCAACTCCCTATACCGTCAGGCGACAGAAAATGACCGCAGTGTGGAAGCAGAACACCGCGAGATCCTGCGCGCGCATCTGGCACGAGCACCAAAAAAAAGCGCTCACTCAAGGAAGTGCTTGCGGAGATGCCCTATATGGCTGGACAACTTAATATCGGGATTTGGCGACCACATCCTAAAATTCGAAACTGACGCCGCCATCGTCTGGGGCGCACTGCTGTCCCACGAGAAGAAAGACCCCCACCCTATCGACAAGCAGATCGCCGCGATCGCTTTGATCTACAATCTCGTTTTGGTTACGCGAGACAAAGGCTACGCCTTTGCTAAAATTCCCAACCTCCGAGTAATTAATCCATTTAACTAGACTTCTGATGCACAATTTTGAAAAACGCCGCGACCGGTTCAATGCTTTCGCGTCGTTTGAAAATCCGCTGGTTAATCTCAGCTTCGAGTTGACGGTGCCGGACTTCCGGCCTTACTGCAAAGCCAGAGGGCTGCCGCCGTTTCACTTCTTCCTGTATCACGTACTGCACGCGATTAAGGGGATCGATAATTTCATGTACCGGATCTACCAAGGCGAAGTCGTCAAGATCGAGGATTTCTGGGCGTCGTACACCGTCATCAATCAGGATCACAACTTGAACTTCGCGCGCTTCGAGATGTCGTCCGACCTGGGCGAGTTTATTGCGCGCAGCTTGCAGTCCAAGCAGGCCGCGGAGCGCACCGTAGAGATGATCAACACCAGCGAAGATCTTAGCGAATATGAGCAGCGGCGCAATATCTACATCACCTGCATGCCGTGGCTGAAGCTTAGCGCTATCGAGCACCCGATCTACGAGCACAAGAGCTACGACATCCCTTCCCTCGCATGGGGCCGGTTCAGCGAGCCGCGTGTCGATGATCAGCTGGCGATGACGATGTCGGTGCAGGCGCACCATGGCTTCGTCGATGGCTACCATGTACACCTGCTGGCGGAGGCGATCGGCGCCCGCATCGCGCAAACAATCACCTGAACCGCCACGCCGCCATGCTCAACCCACCTTGGATTTCGGCGGATACTCGAGATGGGTTTCGATATAGCGCTTGAAGTAAGTACGCTCATCCACGCCAGGCGCGGTTGAATTCACGTACGCGATCCGAATGGCTCCGAAATTTTTAATCACATGCTGATAAAACCTGCCACTGCGATTGGTCGCCAGATGCTTGGCATAACGGAAATAGCGCTGATGTAAAGACCCTTCGGTCTTGCCGATATATAGCACACGCGAACTTCCCAGCACCCGGGGAACCGGAAGCTCGGCGACAAAAAAATAAACCACATTTTTCGCCTGCCTCGCCGCCGCGCTGCCGAATACCGCGTGAAATTGCGTCGCCAAATCCAGCCCGCTGGTCGAATTGATTTCGCCGGGAAGGAACTGCATCTCGCCGTCAACCAGCTTCAGGCATTCCGGCATCGCGCCCTCGACACATCACGCACGCCGGGCTTCCTGCACGCCACCCACTTCGGCGATGGCGTTCAGGGCTTTTTGCAGCTGCGCCGTCGCGCCGATCTCGGCCGTGAAGGTCATGCGCGCGAAGCCCTTGGCGCTTTGCGTGTTGACGCCGATGACGTTGATCTTCTCGCGTGAGAAAATCTCCGAGATGTCGCGCAGCAGCCCCTGCCGGTCGCCCGCCAGGATGAAGATGTCGACCGGGTACACCGTGTCCGACCCGGCGCGCCCCCACTCGGTGACGATCACCCGCTCCGGCGCCTTGGTGCGCATCTCGGCGAAGTTCTTGCACGTGGCGCGGTGAATCGAGACCCCCTTGCCGCGCGTGACGAAGCCGACGATGCCGTCCGGCGGCGCCGGCTTGCAGCACTTGGCCAGCTGCGTCATCAAGCCCTCGGTACCGACCACCAACACGCCCGACTTGGCGCCCTGCTCCACGCTCGAGGCGCGGCTCTTGCCCAGCACCACCGCGTCTTCGACCTCGACCGGCTCGCCGGTGTCGTGCAAGGCGTGCTCGACCTGGCGCAGGCTGAATTCATCCTTGCCCACCGACAGGAACAGATCGTCGACCTTGGCGAAGCCCAGCTTGTTGGCCAGCGCCTCGAGGTTGACCGCCGTCTTGCCTTCGCGCTGCAGCGATTTCTCCACCATGGCGCGGCCGTGCGACAGCGTCTCCTGCATGTCAATCGCATGGAACCAGGCGCGGATTTTGGAGCGCGTGCGGGTCGCGACCGTGTACTCGTCGCTGAGCCAGTCGCGCGACGGACCGGCCGTGCCCGGCGCGCCCTTGGCGGTGATGATCTCGCAGGTCTGGCCGTTCTTCAGCGGCGTGTTCAGCGGCACCATCACGCCGTCGACGCGCGCGCCGCGGCAACGGTGGCCGACGTCGCTGTGCAGGTGATAGGCGAAGTCGACCGGCGTGGCGCCGACCGGCAGCTCCAGCACCCGCGCCTGCGGCGTCAGCACGAAGATGCGGTCGTCCAGCGCGGCGGCCTTGAGCTTCTCGACCCATTCGCGCTGCTGGTCTTCCTGCCCGACCACCGCGTCGGCGACGTCGGTCTTCCACGCCAGCAGCTGGCGCAGCCAAGCGATCTTTTCATCGTACTTCTGGCCGGCGAAGTTCGAGCCGCCCTCTTCCTTGTAGCGCCAGTGCGCGGCCACGCCGTACTCGGCGAAGCTGTGCATCTCCTGGGTGCGGATCTGCACCTCCAGCGGCCGGCCGTCCTCGGCCGTGACCACCGTGTGCAGCGACTGGTAGCCGTTCGGCTTCGGCCGCGAAATGTAATCGTCGAATTCCTTCGGGATCGGGGTCCAGATATTGTGCACCACGCCCAGTACCGTGTAGCAGGTCTTGACGTCCTCGACGATGACGCGGAAGGCGCGCACATCGTACAGGTCGGTAAAGTCCAGCTCCTTGCCCTTCATCTTGCTCCAGATCGAGTAGATGTGCTTGGGCCGGCCGAACACGTCGGCCTGGATGCCGGCCGAGGCCATCTCCGACTGCAGCCGCGCGATGGCGCTGGTGACGAAGCCTTCGCGCATCATGCGCTTTTCTTCCAGCATCTTGGCGATGCGCTTGTACGCCTCCGGCTCGATGAAGCGGAACGACAGATCCTCCAGCTCCCACTTCAGCTGCCAGATCCCCAGCCGGTTGGCCAGCGGCGCGTACAGGTCCAGTGTCTCGCGGCCATAGGCGCAGGTCATGTCGTTGAACAGCTTGATGTCGGCGAAGTAGCGCAAGGTGGTCACGCAGGACGCCAGCCGCACCAGCACCACCCGCATGTCGGAAGCCATGGCCAGCAGCATCTTGCGCAGCGTTTCGACCTGCGCCACCGCCAGCTGCGCGGCGTTGCGGCCGCGTCCGGCGCTCTGCACGCCCTGGTTCTGCGTCAGTTCGCGCAGGCGGATCAGCTGGCGCACGCCGGCCACCAGGTCGCCCACGGCCGGGCCGAAGCGCGGCTCGATGATGGCGGCCTGGTCCGGGCTCAGCAAGGTCAGCTCGAACATCAGGCCGGCGATGCGGGTCTCGACGTCGGTGCGCAGGAAGGCCAGCGTGCCGGCCACGCCGACAGAAAAGTCCAGCGCCGACTGGCCGCTGCTGCCGACCTTGTCGCCGTAGGCGGTGCCGGCGAACTCCAACGCGGCCAGCATGCGCGCGCCGTCGTCGGGCGACAGGCCCTGGATCAGCTGCTCCGACGTTGCGCTGTTGAGCGCGGTGATGGAAACCATGATGCCCCTAACGCTGCGCCGCGATGATAACGATCTCGACTAATACTTCCGGGTTGGCCAGCCGCGCTTCGACGGTGGCGCGCGGCGGCGTGTGGCCGCTCGGCACCCAGTCGTCCCACACCGCGTTCATGCCGGCGAAGTCCTGCATGTCCTTGAGGTAGATCTGGCAGCTGAGGATGCAGGTCTTGTCGCTGCCCGACTCGGCCAGCAGGCGGTCGACGTGGCCCAGCACTTCGCGCGTCTGGCCTTCGATGTCGGCCGAGGTGGCTTCGGCGATCTGGCCCGCCAGGTACACCGTGCCATTGTGAATCGCCACTTCGGACAGGCGTTTGCCTACATGCAGTCGTTTGATTTCCATACTTTTCTTCTCTTCTTTAACTCAACAGGAATTGCTTGGCGATAGCGATCTGGTCGTCATGGATGAAGGTCGGCGCGTGGCCGACGTTCGGGATTTCCACCAGCGTCGCCTTCGGACCGCGCTGCGTCATCAGCGCCGCCGTTTCCGCCGACAGCAGGTCGGACTCGGCGCCGCGGATCAGCAGGGTCGGGCACGTGACGGCGTCATAGGCCGCCCACAGCATCGCCTCGTCGGCCTCGGCCGATTCCGGCGTGGCCGAGCGGAACGGCAGGGCCAGCCCCATATCGTAGTGGCGCACCCATTTGCCGTCCTTGTCCTGGCGCAGCACATCGCTCGCCAGTTTATGCCATTCGGCTTCGGTGTGCTGGCCGAAGGTCAGCGAGACGTCGCGGATGAACTTGGCGCCGGCCTCGAACGTATCGAAGCGCAGGTCCTGGCCGATGTAGTCGCCGATGCGCTGCAGCGCCATCGGCGCCAGCACCGGGCCGATGTCGTTGAGGATCAGCCTGCGGATCGGATTGTCCGGCAGCGAGGCCAGGCCCAGGCCGATCAGCCCGCCCATCGAGGTGCCGAACCAGTCGACGCTCTGCCTTTCGCCCTCTGGCAGCACGCGTGCGAGCAAGGTTACGATATCGCTGACATACTGCGGGATGCGGTACAGCTGCGGATTCTTCAGCCAGTCCGAGCGGCCCCGGCCGACGATGTCCGGCGCGATCACGCGGTAGTCGCCGGCCAGCGCCTGGGCCATGCTGTCGAAGTCGTCGGCCACGCGGGTCACGCCGTGCACGCAGAGCAGCACCCTGGGATTGTCCGCATCGCCCCATTCCTTGTAGGACATGCGATGCAGACCGCTCATCGACAGACATTGAACCGACTTTATTTTTGCTTCGAACATGCGGCTTCCTCGGATGTTTTTTATGTAATGATGTTCTGAAATACCATTTTACCGGGCGCGTGGTTAAAATCCTACCGAAAGGTAACGCTGCGGCCCCTTTTATCTCCAATCTAACAGAGGACACTATGGCAAACAAAACTTTGAGCGGCAAGACCGCACTGGTCACCGGCTCCACCTCCGGCATCGGCCTGGGCATCGCCCGCACGCTGGCGGCCGAAGGCGCCAACGTGCTGCTGAACGGCTTCGGCGACGCCACCGAGATCGATCAACTGCAAGCCGACCTGGCCAAGGAATTCGGCGTCAAGGTCGCCTACCACAACGCCGACATGACCAAGCCGGCTGAAATCGAGGCGATGATCGCCTTCGCCAGCGAAAAATTCGGCGGTGTCGACGTGCTGGTCAATAACGCCGGCATCCAGTTCGTCGCCAACGTCGAGGACTTCCCGGTCGAGAAATGGGACGCCATCATCGCCATCAACCTGACCTCGGCCTTCCACACCTCGCGCCTGGTGCTGCCGCGCATGCGCGCCAACAACTGGGGCCGCATCATCAACCTGGCCTCGACCCACGGCCTGGTGGCTTCGGCCGGCAAGTCGGCCTACGTCGCCGCCAAGCACGGCCTGATCGGCCTGACCAAGGCCAACGCGCTGGAAACGGCCACCACCGGCGTCACCGTCAACGCCATCTGCCCGGGCTTCGTGCTGACGCCGCTGGTGCAAAAGCAGGTCGACGACCGCGCGTCCAGGGACGGCATCAGCAACGACGCCGCCAAGAAGGCGCTGCTGGCCGACAAGCAGCCGTCGGGCGAGTTCGTCACGCCGGAAGAACTGGGCGCGCTGGCCGTGTTCCTGTGCTCGGACGCGGCCAAGCAGGTGCGCGGCGTGGCCTGGAATATGGACGGCGGCTGGGTGGCGCAGTAATCGGCCGCTAAGTAGTATCCCTCATGCCCGGCAGTTATCACCGATGGTGATTTGCGGTTTTCCACAATAGTGATAACTGCCGGCTTGCGCGATGATTCACGCCTCAATGAAACACGAGGAGCCCCCGTGAAAAAGCCATTTTATAAAGTACTGTACGTCCAGGTACTATTCGCCATCGCCTGCGGTATCCTGCTCGGCGCCTTCTTCCCCGACAGCGGCGTCGCCATGAAGCCGTTCGGCGACGGCTTCATCAAGCTGATCAAGATGATCATCGCCCCGGTGATTTTCTGTACCGTCGTCTCCGGCATCGCCGGCATGCAGGACATCAAGAAAATCGGCCGCGTCGGCGGGAAGGCGCTGCTCTACTTCGAGGTAATCTCGACCTTCGCGCTGGTGATCGGCCTGTTCGTCGCCAACCTGGTCAAGCCTGGCGCGGGCTTCAACGCCACCGCCGCCACGCTGGACGCCAAGTCCATCGAGCAGTACACCACCAAGGCGCACGCCCAGAGCACCACCGACTTCCTGATGAACATCATCCCGAACACGGTGGTCGACGCCTTCGCCAAGGGCGACATCCTGCAAGTGCTGCTGATCGCCATCCTGTTCGGCTTCGCCATCTCGCTGCTGGGCGAGCGCGGCAAGCCGCTGGTCAAGCTGATCGATGAAGCGGCTTCCGCCGTGTTCGGCGTGGTCAACATCGTCATGAAAGTCGCACCGATCGGCGCCTTCGGCGCGATGGCCTTCACCATCGGCAAATACGGTCTCAAGTCGCTGCTGCCGCTGGCCACGCTGATGGGCTGCTTCTACGCCACCTGCGCCATCTTCGTCATCGTCGTGCTGGGCACGGTCGCGCGCCTGACCGGCTTCTCGATCGGCCGCTTCATCCTGTACATCAAGGAAGAACTGCTGATCGTGCTGGGCACCAGCTCGTCGGAAAGCGCACTGCCGTCGCTGATGACCAAGCTGGAACGCCTGGGCTGCTCGAAATCGGTGGTGGGCCTGGTGGTCCCGACCGGCTACTCGTTCAACCTGGACGGCACCAACATCTACATGACGATGGCCGCGCTGTTCGTGGCGCAAGCCACCAACACCGAGCTGACGCTGCTGCAAGAGCTGACCATCCTGGGCGTGGCGATGCTGACCTCCAAGGGCGCGTCGGGCATCACCGGCGCCGGCTTCATCACGCTGGCGGCGACGCTGCACGTGGTGCCAGACATTCCGGTGGCCGGCATGGCGCTGATCCTGGGCATCGACCGCTTCATGAGCGAATGCCGCGCGCTGACCAACTTCGTCGGCAACGGCGTGGCCGCGATCGTCGTGTCGCACTGGGAAAAGGAATTGAACCACGACACGCTGAAGGCGGAACTGGCCAATCCTGGTTCGACCGTCACCGATCCGGACCTGATGCTCGCCAAGGCGCACTGACAAAATCCCAGCAGTTGAAAGCCCCGCGCAGCGATGCCCGGGGCTTTTTTTCGGGCAAAAAAAATGGCACGCCGCAGCGTGCCACTTGTTTAGCCGTGAAGGCTTACAGCGCCGACAGGTCCAGTTTGACGCCGGTGGCGGCCTGGATCTGGTCCTTGGTGACGCCGGGCGCCAGCTCGATGACCTTCAGGCCCTGATCGCCCACTTCCATCACGCCCAGGTCGGTGATGACCAGGTCGACCACGCCGACGCCGGTCAGCGGCAGGTCGCACTTCGGCAGCAGCTTGTGCGAGGTCGAGCCGTCCTTGGCGGTGGCGACGTGCTCCATCAGCACCACCACTTTCTTGACCCCGGCGACCAGGTCCATCGCGCCGCCCATGCCCTTGACCATTTTGCCCGGGATCATCCAGTTGGCCAGGTCGCCATGCTCCGACACCTGCATCGCGCCCAGGATCGCCAGGTTGATCTTGCCGCCGCGGATCATGCCGAACGAGTCGGCCGAGCTGAAGTAGGCCGCGCCCGGCAGCGCCGTCACGGTCTGCTTGCCGGCGTTGATCAGGTCGGCGTCGATTTCGTCGTCGGTCGGGAACGGGCCGATGCCCAGCAAGCCGTTTTCCGACTGCAGATACACTTCGATGCCTTCCGGTACGTAGTTCGCCACCAGCGTCGGCAAGCCGATGCCGAGGTTGACGTAGTAACCGTCCTGCAATTCCTTCGCCGCGCGGGCGGCCATTTCATCACGAGTCCATGCCATGGTATTTGTCTCCGTTATTCTTGAGTGGCGGCGCGCACGGTGCGCTGCTCGATGCGTTTTTCCGGCGTCGCGTTGACCACGATGCGGTGCACGAAGATGCTCGCCAGGTGGACCGCGTCCGGATCGATCTCGCCGATCTCGACCAGCTGCTCGACTTCGACGATGGTGATCTTGCCGGCCATCGCCGCGTTCGGGTTGAAGTTGCGCGCGGTCTTGCGGAACACCAGGTTGCCGGCCTTGTCGGCCTTCCACGCCTTGACCAGGGCGACGTCGGCCACCAGGCTGCGTTCCATCACGTATTGCTCGCCGTCGAACTCGCGGATTTCCTTGCCGTCGGCGACCACGGTACCGACGCCGGTCTTGGTGAAGAAGGCCGGAATGCCGGCGCCGCCGGCGCGCAGCTTCTCGGCCAGCGTGCCCTGCGGCGTGAATTCGAGCTCCAGCTCGCCAGCCAGGTACTGGCGCGCGAACTCTTTATTTTCGCCCACGTAGGAGGCGATCATCTTCTTGATCTGGCGGGTTTCCAGCAGCTGGCCGAGGCCGAAGCCGTCGACGCCGGCGTTGTTGGAGATCGCCGTCAGCCCGGTGACGCCGGAATCGCGCAGCGCGCCGATCAGCGCCTCCGGAATGCCGCACAGACCGAAGCCGCCGACGGCGATGGTTTGCCCGTTTTGCACGACGCCGGCCAGCGCGGCGGCGGCGTCGGGATAAATTTTGTTCATGGGTGTCCCTTATGTTATGTTGCGTGATGCATTGTTAACGTTGTTTTTGCGTCAGCGATGCGGCGACTCAGCATAGAATACGCAAATCAAAAGCACAATACCGTAGAACTACCGGCACAGAAGACTACATGAGCGCACAGCCAGCCATAGATTATGAATCGATTTTCCTGCACGCGCCGGTCGGCATGTGCATCTCGGAAAGCCGCGTCATCCAGACCTGCAACGAGGCGCTGGCCCAGATGTTCGGCTACTCCCGGCCCCAGCTCGAGGGCCTGTCCTTCATGGTGCTCTATCCCACGCCGGACGAATTCCTGCGCACCGGCGACCGCATCATCCCCATCATGAACGCCAAGGGCCGCTACTCGGACGAGCGCATCATGCGCCGCGCCAATGGCGAGCTGTTCTGGTGCCACGTCACCGGCCACGCCATGAAGTCGTCGGAGCCGCTCGGGCCCGGCATCTGGACCTTCGAGGACGTCAGCGAAAAACGCCCGGTCACGGCCGAACTGACGCCGCGCGAGCGGGAGATCGCCGCCCTGCTGGTCGAAGGCAAAACCAGCAAGACCATCGCCCGCCAGGTCGACCTCAGCCCGCGCACGGTGGAAATGCACCGCGCCAAGCTGATGCGGAAGTTCTCGGCGGCGACGTCGTCGGAGCTGGTGCACAAGCTGGTCGGCCTGCAACTCTGATTACATGGCCGTCATGCCATCGTCGGCGGAAATGATCGCGCCGTTGATGAAGTTGGAATCCTCACCCGCCAGCAGCAACAGCAGGCCATCGAGGTCTTCCGGCTTGCCCGGACGCTTGCGTGGCAGCATCTCGATCAGGCGCTGGCCCTGCTCGCTGGCGAAATAATCCTCGTTGATCTCGGTCGAGATATAGCCCGGGCAGATGGCGTTGGTATTGATGCCGTACTTGCCCCATTCCACCGCCATCGCCTTGGTCATCTGCACCACCCCGGCCTTGCTCATGCAATACACGCCGATCTGCGGCAGCACCCGCAAGCCCGCCACCGAGGCGATGTTGATGATGCGGTGCTTCTTGCTCGGGTCGCCCTTGGCACGCGCGATCATGCGCTTGGCGGTCTGCTGCGCGACGAAGAACGCGCCGCGCAGATTGGTGTCCATCACGAACGCATAATCCTCCGGCGTGACGTCGACCAGCCGCTGGGTGGTGGAGACGCCGGAATTGTTGACCAGGATGTCGATCGGGCCGGCCTCGGTCTCGGCGTGGGCGATGGCCGACTTGATGCTGGCGAAGTCGGTCACGTCCAGGCTGACCACGTGGGCGGCGCCGCCGTCGGCCTCGATCTCGGCGCGCAACTCCTTCAGGCGCTCGGTGCGGCGCGACGCCAGCACCACCTGCGCGCCGGCCTGGGCCAGCACTTTGGCGAACCGGGCGCCAAGACCGCTGGAGGCGCCGGTGATCAGCGCGATTTTTCCCTCAAAGTTGACTTCTATGCCCACGGTTGCTCCTGTAAATGATGGTGAGAGTACGACAGCGTGGCTGTCGAATCGTTATGATTACACAAATCGCCAGTATTAGATTGCAGTGTCTAATAATGTCCCGCAAAATGGCGCCCACATTGCATTCCGGACGAAAAAGAAGCACACTCGTGCTTAAATTTTTCATCCCCTTCTTTATTACTATAAGAACACACCATGACACAGCCACAAAATCTAGTAGAACAGTACGGCCCGCGCGACGCGATGGAGTATGACGTCGTGATCGTCGGCGGCGGGCCTGCGGGCTTGTCGGCGGCGATCAAGATCAAGCAGCTCGCGGCCGAGCAAGGCCGGGAAGTGTCCGTCGTCGTGCTGGAAAAAGGCGGCGAGCTGGGCGCGCACATCCTGTCGGGCGCCGTGATGGACCCGAAGGCGCTGACCGAACTGATTCCCGACTGGAAGGAAAAAGGCGCGCCGCTGAACACCGCCGTCAGCGAAGACCGCGTGCTGTTCCTGACCGAAACCAAGGCCTATAAAACCCCGAACATGCTGCTGCCGGCCTGCTTCGAAAACCACGGCAACTACGTGATTTCGCTGGGCAACGTGGTGCGCTGGCTGGGCCAGCAGGCCGAGGCGCTGGGCGTGGAGATCTTCCCCGGCTTCGCCGCGGCCGAGATCCTGTACGGCGACGACGGCCATGTCAAGGGCGTCGCCACCGGCAACATGGGCGTCAAGCGCGACGGCGAAGCCGGCGCCGACTTCCAGCTGGGCATGGAATTGCACGGCAAGTACACGCTGTTCGCCGAAGGCGCGCGCGGCCACCTCGGCAAGCAGCTGATGGCCAAGTACGACCTGAACAAAGGCAAGGATCCGCAGTCCTACGGCATCGGCATCAAGGAACTGTGGGAAATCGACCCGGCCAAGCACCAGCCCGGCCTGGTGATCCACAGCACCGGCTGGCCGCTCGACAGCAAGACCTACGGCGGCTCCTTCCTGTACCACCTGGAAAACAACCAGGTCATGGTCGGCTACGTGGTCGGCCTGAACTATGAGAATCCGTATTTGTCGCCGTACGAGGAATTCCAGCGCTACAAGACCCATCCGGCCATCAAGGGCTTCTTCGAGGGCGGCAAGCGCATTTCCTACGGCGCCCGCGCGATCACGGCAGGCGGTTTGCAATCCTTGCCGAAGCTGGTGTTCCCGGGCGGCGCGCTGATCGGCTGCGACGCCGGCTTCCTCAACATGAGCCGCATCAAGGGCAGCCACGCCGCCATCAAGACCGGCATGCTGGCCGCCGAAGCGGCGGTCGCGGCGCTGGGCGCCGGCCGCCAGCACGACGAACTGGCCGCCTTCCCCGCCGCCTTCGAGCAATCCTGGCTGCATGAAGAACTGCACGTGGCGCGCAACGTCAAGCCGTGGCTCAACAAGGGCCTGTACCTGGGCTCGCTGATGACCGGGATCGACCAGCTGGTGTTCCGCGGCAAGGCGCCGTGGACCTTGCACCACACCCACGCCGACCACGAATGCCTGAAGCCGGCGTCGCAGTTCCAGCCGATCAGCTATCCCAAGCCGGACGGCAAGCTGACCTTCGACCGCCTGTCGTCGGTATTCATTTCCAACACCAACCACGCCGAAGACCAGCCTATCCACCTGACCCTGAAGAACCCGAGCGTGCCGGTGGATGTCAACCTGGCGCGCTATGCCGGCCCCGAGGCGCGCTACTGCCCGGCCGGGGTCTACGAGTTCGTCAAGAGCGACGACGGCGCCGACCGCCTGCAGATCAACGCGCAAAACTGCGTGCACTGCAAGACTTGCGATATCAAGGACCCGACCCAGAACATCGTCTGGATCACGCCGGAAGGCGGCGGCGGGCCGAACTATCCGAATATGTAGTCGATAAAAAATGCGCGGCCTGCTCGGCTGCGCATTTTTTTTGGGGCATAATTGACAGCCTATGCGCGCGCCCGGCGCTGCTGACAGAAATAGTTGAGCGTGATTACAATTATTTTGCATAAATTTCCAAGAAGCATTTAATATCCTCCCAGATACGGTCGTCTTGTACTTGGGAGAGCACAAAAGATCCGTTGCTCCGAACTGAATCCACCTACCAGGAGTTATTTCATGCTGAGTCTTCACACTAATTCTGCGGCCCTTGCCGCACAGAACGCGATCACCCGCACCCAAGCGACACTGTCGACCTCGCAGACCCGTCTGAGTACCGGCTACCGCGTGAACTCGGCCATGGACGATGCAGCCGGCCTGCAGATCGCCACCCGCCTGAACTACCAGACCAGCGGCATGACCGTGGCGATGCGCAACACCCAGAATTCGATCTCGATGATGCAGACCGCCGAAGGCGCGCTCGACGAGACCAGCAACATCCTGACCCGCATGAAAGACCTGGCCACCCAGTCGGCCGACGGTTCCGCAACCGACGACGACCGCATCGCGATGCAATCGGAATACGATGCACTGGGCAAGGAATTGACCAACATCGTCACCAACACCGCGTTCGGCGGCACCAAGCTGCTGAGCTTTGCGGCCGGTTCGAAATTCGCCACCGCCGTGACCTTCCAGATCGGCACTTCGGCATCGGAAACGATGACCATCGACTTGAACGCGGACAGCGCCGGTGGCGCCACCGGCGGTCCGCTGGACAAACTGGTCACCACCGCCGGCGGCGGCCTGCTGGCGGCCGTGTCGAAATACTTCGTCGGTGACGGCGTCACGTCCGGCATCGCCGCCGGCGACGGCACCGAGGTCGCGACCCTGGGCAGCGCCAACACCATGATCACCACGCTGTCCGACGCCATCGACGGCGTATCGACCGTGCGCTCTGCGCTGGGCGCCGCCTCGAACCGTCTGGACCACGTCTACAACAACCTGGCCAACGTCTCGACCAACACCAAGGCTGCGGCCGGCCGCATCGTGGACACCGACTTCGCCGCTGAATCGTCGAGCATGACCTCGGCCCAGATGCTGCTGCAAGCCGGCACCGCGATGCTGAAGCAGTCGAACAGCACCTCGTCGCTGGTGATGTCCCTGCTGCAGTAATGTAATGGTAATATCCGGAGAGATCGTCATTTCCGGATCAGCAAAGGGCCAACCGGAATACCGGTTGGCTTTTTTTATACCCGTCTTTTAGGAACCGCGCCTGATGGCACTGGAACGCATCGGACCCAGCCTGCGCCCTGCAGGCATCCCGGACCGGCAGCCGCTGCAGCCGGGGCCGGCCGCGCGCGCGCCGGCCGCCGCGCCACTGGAGGCCGACTTCCCGGTCGGCCCGCTGCTCCCCGGCGGACCCAACGGCACCAACGGCCCGGGCGCGGTCGGCGTCGTCCTCGACCATCCGGACGGCCGGCCGCTGCCGCAATCGGGCGTCGAGGCGCTAGCCGCCGCGCTGGCGGACATGCCGAACGGCGCCGATCCGGCCGCCATGCGTCCCAATCAAGTGTTTTTATCGCGCCAGCTGGTCTGGCAACCGCCGGACACGGCGCTGATGGCGGCTTCGTGGCAGGTCATGGTGCGCACCTACGGCGAGCAGCGCGCCGCCTGGCTGGAACAAGCCAGCGGGCGCCACCTGCCGTCCAGCCTGTTCATGGCCGACCACACCCCGGCCATCATGCGCGAAGGCCGTCCCGGCCAGCCGCTGGTGACGGAAATGGAACCGTGGCGCTTTGCCGTCTACGCCTGGGGCGCCGAGCGGCTGGTGCTGAAGGTCATCGTCAAGGATGACGAATACGAGCGCGACCGCCGCAAGCGCAGCCGCGTCGCGCTGCGGCTGGAACTGATGCTGCCCGGCGTGGGCCGGGTGGTGATCCAGATGGAGCCGGCCGGCGGCAACGGCGTGGTGATGGAGGTCGGCGCGGCCCAGACCTCGGCCATGCAGCACATGCGCGAACTGCTGCCGCAGCTGGCGGCCACGGTCAGCCGCAGCGGCCTGACCATCCTGCGCTGCCGGCTGCGGCGCGAACTGCCGCCGTCCGGCGGCGAGCACGCCTACCCCACCCGCCTGCACACGGCGGCGCTGACGCAGGCGATCTTCCGCGCGATGGCCGAACTGGCCGTGCTGCTGTCGCAGCCGCTGCCGCCCGACGACCTGTTCTCCGAGAGCGCATGACCGCGCCGGCGCCGGTCGGCTTCGGCGAGGCGCTGCGCTACTGGTTCAAGCTCGGCTGCGTCAGCTTCGGCGGACCCGCCGGCCAGATCGCGCTGATGCACCAGGAGCTGGTCGAGCGGCGGCGCTGGATCTCGGAGCGGCGCTTCCTGCACGCGCTCAATTACTGCATGCTGCTGCCGGGGCCCGAGGCCCAGCAGCTGGCCACCTACATCGGCTGGCTGATGCACCGCACCCGGGGCGGCCTGGCCGCCGGCACGCTGTTCGTGCTGCCCTCCCTGCTGCTGATCGTCGCGCTGTCCTGGCTGTCGCTCGCCTACGGCGCCACGCCGGCCGTGGCCGGCGTGTTCTACGGCGTCAAGCCCGCCGTCACCGCGCTGGTGCTGCACGCCGCCTGGCGCATCGGCGCGCGCACGCTGCGCAACGGCTGGCTGTGGGCCATCGCCGCCGCCGCCTTCGTCGCCATCTTCCTGTTGCACGTCGCTTTCCCGCTGATCATCCTGGCCGCCGGCGCGCTCGGCTACGCCGGCGCACGCCTGGCGCCCGGGCGCTTCGGCGCCGGCGGCCACGGCCCGCAGGCCGGCGCCGCGTCGCTGCCGGCGCTGATCGACGACCACACGCCGACGCCGGCGCACGCGCGGTTCACGTGGCGGCGCCTGCGCTGCGTGCTCGGCGCCGGCCTCGGCGTCTGGGCCGGCGCGATGGCGCTGCTGCTGGCCTGCTGCGGCGCCGACGGCGCGCTGACCCGCATGGCGTGGTTCTTCACCAAGGCGGCGCTGCTGACCTTCGGCGGCGCCTACGCCGTGCTGCCTTATGTGTTCCAGGGTGCGGTCGAGCACTATCAATGGCTGAGCGCATCGCAGATGATGGACGGGCTGGCGCTGGGCGAAACCACGCCCGGCCCGCTGATCATGGTGGTGTCGTATGTCGGCTTCGCCGGCGGCTGGAACGCGGCGCTGTTCGGGGCGGACGCGCTGCCGCTGGCCGGCATCGCGGCGGCGCTGGTGGCGACCTGGTTTACGTTTTTGCCGTCGTTCCTGTTTATTTTCGTCGGCGGGCCGTTCATCGAGTCGACCCACGGCAAGCTGACATTGACCGCGCCGCTGACCGGCATCACGGCGGCGGTGGTCGGCGTCATCGTCAACCTGGCGCTGTTCTTCGCCGCGCACACGCTGTGGCCCGCCGGCCCGCAAGGCGGCTTCGAATGGCCGGCCGCAGTGATCGGCCTGGCGGCGGGCGTCGCGCTGTTCGCTTTCAAGCGCGGGGTGATCCCGGTGGTGCTGGCGTGCGGCCTCGCCGGCGTGCTGTGGACGATGGGATTGAAATGGGTTTAATGAAATTTAAACTGCACCCGAACCTGCCGCTGGGCGGCTTCAACTTCTAGCGCACGGCGGCTGCCGCTCACGCTTAGCCGACCGTGCCGATGATGCTCACTTCGCGGTTTTCCGGGATCTCGTTGTACGACAGCACGTGCAGACCCGGTGCGAACAGCCGCGCGTAGCGCGCCAGCAGCGGCCGGATCTGCGGCAGCACCAGCAGCAGCGGAGGCGTCGCCTGCTGCTTCATCTGCTCGCGCGCGACCGGCATGTTGACCTGCAGTTGCGCCAGCAGGTGCGGGTCGATCGGATAGTTGTCCAGCACTACCTTGCCGCTCTGGCGCGCCTGGTTCAGCGAACCCAGCAGCATGTTCTCCAGGTCGCCGCCCAGGTTGAACGCCTGCATCTCGGTCTTCTGGCCGAACAGGCCGGTGACGATCTGGCGCCGCAATGCACAGCGCACCTCGGCCGCCAGCAGGATCGGATCCTTGGTGGTCTCCGAGCTGTCGACCAGCGTGGTGGCGATCGGCACGATATCCTTCAGCGACACGTTCTCGGCCAGCAGCACGCGGAACACGCGCAGCATCTGCGTGTGCGTCAGCGCCTTGTCCAGCGACGCCGCCAGCTTCGGCGACATCGCCGACAGCCGCTCCATCAGCGCCGGCACGTCCTCGTGGCGGAACAGCTCCGGCAGGTATTCGCGGATCAGCTTGGACAAGTGGGTGGCGATCGCGCTCGGCGCCTCCACCACCTGGTAGCCCAGGCCCAGCGCGTTGGCCTTCTCGCTGGTCTCGATCCACGTCACCGGCATGCCGTAGGCCGGCTCGATGCCGGGGATGCCGTCGATCTGGCCGTAGACGTTGGGCGACGGAATCGCCATCAGGCGGTCGGCGAACACCTCCGCCTGCGCCACCACGCTGCCCGACAACATCACCGAATACTGCGACGGCTTCAAGCCCAGGTCGTCGCGCACGATGATCGGCGGCAGCAGCAGCCCCATCGACTCGGACAGGCTCTGGCGCACGCCCTTGACGCGCTTGGTCAGCGGCTCGCCATGCGCCTTGTCGATCAGCGCCACCAGCTTGTAGCCCAGCGCCACCTGCAGCTGCTGCACGGCCGGCAGGCTGTGCCAGTCGAGCTCGGGCGCGCGGTCGTCGCGCAGCGCCGCCTCGATGGCGTCGAGATTGGCGGTGTCGGGCTTGCTCACCCTGGTCAGCAGCTTCCAGCCGACGTAGGCCAGCACCAGCGCGAACGGGCCGAACATCTGCCACGGCATGCCCGGCACCAGCGCCAGGATCAGCATCATGCCGGCCGCGCTGAGCATCACCTGCGGCGAGGTCAGGACCTGGCTGCCGACCTGCTGCTCGAAGTCGCCCGAATCGGAGATGCGGGTCACCAGAATCGCGGCGGCGGCCGACAGCAGCAGCGCCGGGATCTGCGCCACCAGGCCGTCGCCGATGGTCAGCAGCGCGTATTGCTTGAAGGCGTCGCCGAACGACATGTCCTGCATCAGCGCGCCGATGGCGACGCCGCCGACCATGTTGATGATCAGAATCAGGATACTGGCGACCGCATCGCCGCGCACGAACTTGGAGGCGCCGTCCATGGCGCCGTAGAAGTCCGCCTCGGCGGCCACGTCCTGGCGCCGCGCCTGGGCTTTTTCCTGGTTGATCAGGCCGGCGTTGAGGTCGGCGTCGATCGCCATCTGCTTGCCCGGCAAGGCGTCCAGCGTGAAGCGGGCCGACACCTCGGAAATCCGTTCCGCGCCCTTGGTCACCACCATGAAGTTGATGATCATCAGGATCACGAACACCACGATACCGACCACGTAGTTGCCGCCGATGACGACCTTGCCGAAGGCCTCGATCACCTGGCCGGCCGCGGCCGTGCCTTCATGGCCGTGCAGCAGCACCACGCGGGTGGACGCCACGTTCAGCGTCAGCCGCATCATGGTGGTGGCCAGGATCACCGTCGGGAACACCGAGAAGTCCAGCGGCCGCCGCGCCGACACCGACACCAGGATCACGATCAGCGCCAGCACGATGTTGAAGGTGAACATCACGTCCAGCAGCACCGGCGGCAACGGCAGGATGATCATCGCCAGGATCACCAGCAGGAATGCCGGCGTGGCGAACTTGTGGCGACGCGCTTCTGCGACCAGCCTGTTCAAAAAATTCATGACTCCTTAACCTCGCTCATGGATGTGGGCACAACGACTTCTTTCGGATAATCGGGCTGCGCGGCGCGCCGCCCGGTACGGAATGCTTGCAGCTGCAATACATAGTTCAACACCTGCGACACCGCCTGGTACAGCTGTACCGGGATCTGCTGGTTGACCTGGCTGGTGTTGTAGATGGCGCGCGCCAGCGGCGCCAGCTCCATCACTTCGATCTTGAATTCCACCGCCAGCTGGCGGATGTACAGCGCCATCTCGTCGACGCCCTTGGCGATGACGAACGGCGCCTCCGCCTTGGACTGGTCGTACTTGAGCGCGACCGCGTAGTGCTCCGGGTTGACGATCACCACGTCGGCGGTCGGCACCGTCTTGCGCGCGCTGCGCCGCGCCATCGCCCGCTGCAGCTGGCGGATGCGGCTCTTGACCTCCGGCCGCCCCTCCGTGCTCTTGTGCTCTTCCTTCTGGTCCTGCTTGGACATGCGCTGGTTCTTGGCGAAGAACCAGGCCTGCGCCGGCACGTCGATCAGCGCGAAGATGACGAACACCGCCACCATCGACATCAGCCCGTCGAGCATCAGGCCCGAGCCGGCCGCCATCGCCTGCCCCATCGGCAGGTTCTGCAGCGCGGTGTAGTCCTTCACGGTCGAGCGGGCGACGTGGATCAGCACCGCGATCAGCACCCCGGCCTTGCCCATCGAAATCAGGATCTCGAACGCGTGCTTGCCGGTGAACAGCCGGCCCAGGTTGGCCACCGGGCTCATGCGCGACAGCTTGGGTTCCATGTTCTTGGTGCTGGCGACCCAGCCGCCCGGCACCATCGCGCCCAGCATGATGCACAGCGGCACCACGAACAGCGGCAGCACCATCTTGATGAGCAACATCATCGAGGTGCTGAACACGATCGACATCGTGTTGTCGATCGCGCCGTCGCTGTCAAACGGCGCGAAGCTCTGATGGAAAATCTCGTTGAAGTCGGCCAGGTAGCCCGGCAGCAGGTAGACGAACAGCTTCAGGCTGACCAGGATGCCGATCGCGGTCGACAGGTCGCGCGAGCGCACCACCTGCCCTTCGTCGCGCGACTTCTTGAGCTTCTGTTGTGAAGCCTTTTCTGTTTTATCGCCGGTGCTCTGGTCAGCCATGGGCGGCCACCTGCATCTGCTGGCGGATCAGCTCGAGCACCATATTGGTCATGCGCACGTAGTGATCGGGGATGAAGCGCACCACCTGCGCCAGCATCATCAGGCCGAAGATGGTGATCACGGAAAAGCCCAGCGCGAACAGATTCAGGCTCGGGGCGACGCGGTTGAGGAAGCCGAAGCCGAGCTGCACCACCAGCGTGGCGAACACCACCGGGATCGCCAGCAGCATCGCCGCCGAAAAAATCCAGGCGATGTTGTAGGCCACCGCCTCCAGCAGCATCGGGCCGTAGCCGTGCCCAAGCGGCCAGGCCTTGAAGCTCTGCCCGATCACGTTGGCGATCACCAGGTGGCCGTCGATGGCGAAGAACACCATGATGGCCAGCGTCGACAGCAGCGCCGACACCACGTCCGACGATTGCCCGTTCATCGGGTCGTTCATCACCGCCATCGACATGCCCATCTGCGACGACACCATGAAGCCGAGCACGCCGATGACCGCCATCGCGAAGTGGAAGGCCAGCCCCAGCACGAAGCCGATCAGCGCCTGCTCCATGGTCGCCACCACGCCGTGCAGCGAGAACGGATTGATCGCGGCCGGGCCCCAGTCGGTGCCGCTGGTGAGCGGCAGCATCAGCACCGCCAGCACCAGCGCGATCAGGATGCGCACCGTGACCGGCGTGACCGCCTCGCCCAGCACCGGGGCGCCGATGAACATCGCCAGGATGCGGCAAAACGGCCACCACAGCGCGGTGAGCAGCGGCAGCAGCTGGGCGAAGACGGCTTCCATGGGGCGCGGGCGCAGCGGGCTAGCCGACCAGCGTGGCGGCGCGGGTGAAGATGGAGACGCAGAAGTCCATCAGGTAGGTAGCCATCCAGCGTCCCATCAGGATGATGGCGAGCAAGGTCACCAGCAGCCTGGGCAGGAAGCTCAGCGTCTGTTCGTTGATCTGGGTGGCGGCCTGGAACAGCGCCACCACCAGGCCCATGATCAGGCCGGGGACGACCAGGATCACCACCAGCAGCATGACGATGTGCAGCGATTCGACCACCAGGTCGACGGCGATTTCAGGAGTCAGCATACGCGCGCCTCAGTTGTTCAGTACGCCTGCACGCTCGTGACGAGCGTATTGACGGTCAGGGTCCAGCCATCGACCAGCACGAACAGCAGCAGCTTGAACGGCAGCGAAATGACCAGCGGCGACAGCATCATCATGCCCATCGCCATCAGCACCGACGACACCACCAGATCGATCACCAGGAAGGGGATGAACAGCATGCAGCCGATCTGGAAAGCGGTCTTCAATTCGGACAGCACGAACGCCGCCAGCTTGACGGTGAAGGCATGCTCGGACGGCGTGGTGATCTTGTCCTCGCCGGCCAGGTGGGCGATCTGCTGCAGCGCCGCCTTGCTGGTCTGCGCCAGCATGAAGCGCGACACCGGCTTCTCGGCGATCTGCAGCGCCGTCTCCAGGCCGATCTTGTCCTGGTCGTAGGGCACGAAGGCTTCGGTCCAGATCTGGTCGCCGATCGGGCGCATCACCAGCAGCGTCAAAATCAGCGCCACCCCGGTGATGACCCGGTTGGGCAAGCCCTGCTGCAAGCCCAGCGCCTGGCGCAGCAAGGACAGCACGATGACGAAACGGGTGAAGCTGGTCATCATCATGACCATCACCGGGAGCAAGCCCAGCAAGGTCATGACGATCAGGATTTGCATCTTGACCGTCAGTTCGGTCTTCGCCCCCGGCACCACGTTGGCCAGCAGGTCGACCGCGTGGGCCGGCGCCGCCGTCGCCGCCAGCAGCAGCGCGGCCAGCGGCATGCCCCAGCACAGGCGGCGCTTCATGCTCCGGGTCATGGAGCCATCATGTCCAGATTGAGACCGTCCAGGTCGATCACTTTGAGGCCGTAGTTCTCACCCGCCACCACCACTTCGGCGCGGCCGATGGCGGTGCCGTTGACCTTGATGACCAGCGGCTCGCCGGCCAGCACGTCGAGCTCGACGACGCTGTCCGGGCCGATCGCCATCAGCTCCTGCAGCGAGATGCGGGCCGAGCCGACCTCCAGCGTCAGCGTCACCGGGATCTTGCGCATCATGGCCGGCAGGTCGCGGCGGGGCGCAGCGGCCGGCACGTCGGCCAGCTCGGTGCTGACCTGGTCGATGATCATCTCTTCGGACAGGTCATCGAGCAGGGCGTCGCTAGGATTGGCTACGTTCATGTTCATCATTATTCGGCGTCTTCAAAAGAGGTTAAACAGAGTTTGCCTTTGTGCTCGGTGACCGCAGCGGTGAACAGGCGGGAATCTTCGAGCAGGACGTCGGCCCTGGCCAGGCTGATCGGGATCACGTCGCCGACCCGCAGGTCGAACAGGCTGCCGAGCTGGACTTCCTTGCTGGCCAGCCGGCCGATCAGGCCCACCTGCAGCCGCTGCGCCAGCGGCGCCGGCGCCTTCACTTTCTTGCCCGCATCGCGGTCGCGCAGCAGCCCGCGCAGCACGCTCGACATCAGCTGCTTGTCGAGCGCGAACCAGAACCGGCCGGCGGCGCCGCTGGCGGCGTCGGCCAGCGTGACGGTGATGGTCCAGCTGCCCTTGGCCGGATGGGCGCCGGGGGCCGGCTTGAATTGGGTCTCGGCCGCCTCGCCCTCCCCTTCGGCATGGGTGGCTTTCTCCACGGCGGGCAGGTTGAGTTCGATCCGGCCGGCCAGGGTGCCAGCCAACTGTTGCCCGAGCACCACAGCCAGACGTTCCTCGGTGGCGGTGACCTTGACCGCGCTCTCGTCGACGGCGACGGCGGTGTCGCCGGCCTTGGCGCTGCCGTAGCGGAAATTGAGCACGCTCAGCAGCACCTTGCGCTCCAGCGAGAAGCCGATCTGGCCGGCCGGCGCCGAAAAGCTCAGCCAGCGGCTGCGGATGTCGTTGGCCTCGAGCCGGCTGAAGGCCACGTCCTCGACCTGGAAGCCGCCCCAGTAGCGGCGGTTCATGTTCAGCCGCATGGACTGGGTCAGGTCATCGCGCAACTGCGCCGCGAAAAGATGCAGCAGATGCACCGGACGCCCCAGCAGGGTCGGGTCCAGTACTTGATGTTGCGTCTGTTTTGTCATTGTCATGTATGGGCCATGTCGGATATGTCTTCGCTACTCCGTCATCATCGCACTATCCAGCTAAAAACTGGTTACTTCCAGCGCAATTTTTTGTTTCATTCCTTATCGTAACTTAAAGTAGGACGACACTGGAACCGGATACTACATTAAAATTCACATTATTGCTATTCAACAATATTTTAGATTGTAAATTTTTTGAAGCCAAATTCCACTTTACAAGAATGTTGCTAGCCGGTAAGCTCACCCCAGGCGTCGCGTGCCACGCTGCGCTGCAACAAACATCGACAACTTGCGCTTAGTGAATGATCCATAACGATATTTCCCTGCGAGACACTGTACTTTCGTGTCGGCAACACTGCGGCGCAATCAATGCACTTTCAGATAGCACGCCTCCGCCGCCCTCCGCTATTTTTTTTATAAGACTGTGACATCGGAGTCGGCTTATATACAACGGGGGGTTGCTGCTTCGCGGCAATCTCGCTATGGTAGGCATGTAGGACTAACGTTGCAACGAACGGGGGTAGCAAGATGAGTAATGGTTTCTCCAGCCTGATCCAGGCCGACCTGGCGTCGCTGACCAACGCGGCGCACAGCCTCTCCAACAGCGTCGGCAACATCGCCGCCGCCAACCAGTTCGGCGCCCAGCAGTCCCAGGGCGCGCCGTCCTTTGCCCAGTCGATGCAGGACGCGATCGGCAGGGTCAACAACCAGGACGCGGACGCCGGCCAGCTGATGGCCGACGTCGACGCCGGCAAGAGCGACGACCTGGTCGGCGCCATGCTGTCGAGCCAGGAAGCGGGCCTGTCGTTCTCGATGCTGATGCAAGTTCGCAACAAAGTGATGGGCGGCTTGGACGAGCTCATCAAATTACCGCTGTAATGTTTTTGCGAAAGCACACCCGTGATTAACACCATCAAGTCCGCCTTCGAGCGCTGGCGCGCGAGTCCGGCCGCCTCGTCGCTGCCGCCCAACCTGCTCAAGAACCTGTACCCGCTGCTGCTGCTGGCGATCGGCGTGACCGCCATGGTGCTGATGTACCTGTGGAGCGACCAGTCCGGCTACAAGCCGGTGTTCGGCGCGCGCGAGAAAGTCTCGGCGCCGGACATGATGGCCGTGCTCGACACCGACCACATCCCCTACCGCCTGCACCCGGAAAGCGGTCAGGTGCTGGTGCCGCAATCGATGCTCGGCAAGGTGCGCATGCTGCTGGCCGCCAAGGGCGTCACCGCGCAACTGCCGGCCGGGCTGGAATTAATGGACAAGAACGACCCGCTGGGCGTGTCGCAGTTCGTCCAGGACGTGCGCTTCCGCCGCGGCCTCGAAGGCGAGCTGGCGCAGTCGATCATGACGCTGGACGCCATCTCGCACGCGCGCGTGCACCTGGCGATCGCCAAGTCCACCTCCTTCGTCTCCTCCGACGGCGAGAAATCGTCGGCCTCGGTGGTGGTGGCGCTCAAGCCCGGCCACACCATGTCGCCGGAAGCGATCGCCGCCGTCGTCAACATGGTGTCCGGCAGCGTCGCCAGCCTGAGCCCGCAGCGCGTCAGCCTGGTCGACCAGACCGGCAACCTGCTGTCGGCCCACATCGACCTGGCCGACGGCTTCGACGCCGGCACCAACGGCAACGACGCCGGCAAGCGCTTCCAGGACGAGGTCAAGGCCAACGTCAAGAATTTGCTGGGTCCGGTGATCGGCGACGACAACTACCGCATGTCGGTGTCGGCCGCCGTGGACAACGACAAGGTCGAGGAAACGGTGGAGAAATACGGCGCCGATCCGAAGGTCACCAGCGAAGCGATGCGCGAGGAACAGGACCGCAACCGCCTGGTGATGGGCGTGCCGGGCACCTTGTCGAACCGTCCGCCGCCGGCCAACCCGAACCCGGCCGCCGCCGCCACGCCGGGCGCCGATCCGGCCGCCCAGCCCGACGGCAGCGCGCGCAAGAACGCCACCACCCGCCAGTACGCCTACGACCGCAGCATCACCCAGACCAAGCGCAGCCGCGGCCGCCTTGAAAAGCTCAGCGTCGCCGTGGTGCTGGCCCAGGCCGCCGCGCCGACGCCCAAGACCGGCTGGAGCGCCAACGAAATCGCCAACATCGACAAGATCCTGCGCAACGGCCTGGGCATCAACGCCGCGCGCGGCGACCAGCTGGTGGTGTCGGCCATGAACTTCCCGCCCAAGGCCGCCGTGCCGCAGTGGTGGGAAGAGCGCGACAACATCGTCGACATGAGCACCTACGCCATCTACGGCGTCGCCGCCCTGCTCGGCTACTTGCTGCTGCTGCGTCCGATCATGCGCCTGGTGACGATGCGCTTCACGCCCGATCCGAAGGAAACGGCGCGCATCGCCGCCGAACGCCGCGCCGCCGAGGCGGCCGCCGTGGCAGCCGCCAAGGAGGCGAAGGAAGCGGCCGCCAAGGAAGCGGGCGTCTTGCCGGGCGTGCCGGGCGCCGCCGCCCCCGCCCTGCCCGGCGCTGCGGCGCAGCAGCCCGGCATGCCGGTGGTGCCGCTGCTGGAAAACTACGATCTGCCGCCGCCGGGCTCCGCCGTCGACGTCATGGTCGACCATCTGAAAGTGCTGGCCGCCAAAGAACCGGAACGGGTCGCCGAAGTCGTCAAACAATGGATGCAGAAAAATGGCCGAGCTCAATAACATGGACGATGATTCCGACTACAGCGCCGGGCCAGCCAAGCTGACGCCGGTGGAACAGGCCGCCATCGTGCTGCTGAGCATAGGCGAGGAACCGGCCGCGGCCGTGCTGCGCTGCCTGTCGCGCGAGGAATTGCTGGAGGTGACGCAGGTGATGTCGCGCATGAGCGGCATCAAGGTCGAGTCGGTCAAGTCGGCGATGCAAACCTTCTTCGACGACTACCGCCAGCAGTCCGGCGTGCACGGCGCCTCGCGCAGCTACCTGAAGCGCTCGCTGGACCTGGCGCTGGGCGGCGACCTGGCCAACACCGTCCTCAACAACATCTACGGCGACGAGCTGCGGCCGAAGATGGCGCGGCTGCAATGGGCCTCGCCGAAGTGGCTGGCCGACTACATCTCCAACGAGCACGTGCAGATGCAGGCGGTGTTCCTGGCCTTCCTGCCGGCCGCGCTGGCCGGCCAGATCATCGACGCGCTGCCGCAGGAGGGGCGCGACCTGGTGCTGCTGAACCTGGCCCGCATGGAGGAAGTCGACCGCGACCTGCTGCAGGAGCTCGACGAGCTGGTGGTGCGCTGCCTGTCCTCGTTCGATTCGCAGAGCACCAGCGTGGAAGGCATCCGCCAGGCCGCCGAGATCCTCAACCGGCTGCCGACCAACCGCGCCCAGATGGTCGAGCTGCTGCGCGCCCACGATCCCGAGGTGGTGTCGAAGATCGAGCTGTCGATGTACGACTTCTTCATCCTCGGCAACCAGTCCGAGGTGGCGATCACCCGCATCATCGAGGAAGTGCCGCTGGAGCAATGGGCGATCGCGCTCAAGGGCGCCGAAGTGTCGATCCGCGACGCCATCCTCAAGACCATGCCGAAACGCCAGGCCCAGGCCTTCGAGGACATGATGCGCCGCGCCGGCCCGATGCCGATGTCGCGCATCGAGCAGACGCGCCAGGAGATCATGGCCACCGTCAAGGCGCTGGCCGACGCCGGCGAGGTCGAGATCCAGCTGTTCGCGGAGCAGGTGATCGAATGAAGCAGTTCCGTCCTTATCGCTTCCCGCCGCTGGCCCAGGTCACCAACCTGGCGCACCAGCGCGCCGCCGCGCAAAGCCACAGCCACAGCGGCGACGGCGGCGCGCAATGGGCCGCCTCGGTCAGCGAGGGCTTCGAACAGGGCCAGCGCGACGGCTACGAGATCGGACTGGCGCGCGGCCAGGAGGACGGCTTCGAGGCCGGCCGCCTGTCCGGCCAGGAACAGGGCCGCGAGGAAGGCCGCCACGAAACCCTGGTCGCCTACGACCAGATGGCGCGCCCGGTCGACGCCATGCTGAAAAGCCTGAAAAAACTGCGCTCGGACTACCGCGCCGCGCAGCGCAAGGAAGTGGTCGACCTGGTGGCCAAGGTGGCGCGCCAGGTGATCCGCGCCGAACTGGCGCTGCAGCCGGTGCAGCTGATGGCCCTGGTCGAGGAGACGCTGGCGTCGATGCCGCCGACGCGCGAGGAAATCGACGTCTACCTCAATCCGGAGGAACTCAAGCGCATCGCCGAGCTCGATCCGAAGCGCTCCAAGCGCTGGAACCTGATACCCGACGCCCGCCTCGACGCCGGCGAGTGCCGCATCAAGGCCGGCGACAACGAAGTCGATGCCGGATGTCATCAGCGGCTTGCGGCTGTCATGGAACAGGTCGATAATCAATTGCAGGCCGCCGACGGCGGCGACGAATCGGAGATGGAAGCGTGATCGCAGACGCCTTACGCAATCTCGAGCTGGGTTCCGTGCCCATGGCGACCCCGACGGGCCGCCTGGTGGGCGCCTCCGGCTTGTTGCTGGAGGCCGTCGGTTGTCCTTTGCACACCGGCCAGCGTTGTCAGATTGAGACAGTCGGCGGCGAGTGGCTCGATGCCCAGGTGGTCGGCTTCCGTGACAAGCTGTCGTTCCTGATGCCGTTCAAGAAAGCGGTCGGCCTGACCACCGGCGCGCGCGTGCTGCCGCAGCCGGAAAAAGTGAGCCTGCAGATCGGCGCCAGCTGGCTGGGCCGCATGGTCAACGGCCTCGGCGAGCCGATCGACGGCCTGGGCAAGCTGGGCGGCGAGTTCCCGCTGGAACCGCAGCCGCCGCGCGTCCATCCGCTCAAGAAGAAACCGGTCACCGAACCGCTCGACGTCGGGGTGCGCGCCATCAACGCCATGCTGACCTTGGGCAAGGGCCAGCGCGTCGGCCTGATGGCCGGCTCCGGCGTCGGCAAATCGGTGTTGTTGGGCATCATGACGCGCCAGACCGTGGCCGACGTGGTCGTCGTCGGCCTGATCGGCGAACGCTCGCGCGAGGTGCGCGAATTCGTCGACATGTCGCTCGGCAAGGAGGGCCTGTCCAAGGCGGTGCTGGTGATCGCCCCGGCCGACGAAAGCCCGCTGATGCGCATCATGGCCACCGAGCTGTGCCACTCGATCGCCGCCCACTACCGCGACCAGGGCAAGCACGTGCTGCTGCTGGTCGATTCGCTGACCCGCTACGCCATGGCGCTGCGCGAAGTGGCGCTGGCGCTGGGCGAGCCGCCGGCCACCAAGGGTTATCCGCCGTCGGTGTTCTCGGCGCTGCCGCAGCTGGTCGAATCGGCCGGCAACGGCGAAAACCAGGCCGGCAGCATGAGCGCCATCTACACCGTGCTGGCCGAGGGCGACGACCAGCAGGATCCGGTGGTCGACACCGCCCGCGCCATCCTCGACGGCCACATCGTGCTGGCGCGCGAGCTGGCCGAGCGCGGCCACTACCCCGCCATCGACGTGGCCGCCTCGATCAGCCGCTGCATGAGCCAGGTGATTGCGCACGACCACATGCTGGCGGCGCGCGCGCTCAAGGCCAGCATGGCGCGCCACGACCGCGTGCGCGACCTGATCCCGCTGGGCGCCTACGTGCCGGGCGCCGACCCGGTCACCGACAAGGCGGTGCAGCTGCATCCGCGGGTGGAAGATTTTCTGTGCCAGGGCACCAAGGAAGAGGCGCCCTTCGCGCCTTGCGTAGCGCAACTTGAGAAACTGACGACATGAGCCAGAACAACATCCGCAACCTGACCACCCTGGTGTCGCTGCGCAACACCGAAGTCGAACGGCTGCAGACCGAGATGGCGGAGAAGGCCAGCCTGCGCGATCGCTACCAGAAGAACCTGGAGCGCTTGACCGGGCTCTACACCAACAGCGGCGCCAGCGGCAACCTGCACCCCGCGCTGGCCGGCAATTGCGGCGACTACAAGCAGGCGGTGATGCAGATGGCCGACAGCCACCGGCTCGACCTGCACATGCACGAGGCCGACATGGCGGTGTCGCAGCAGGCGCTCAACGCGGCCTGGGCCAGGCGCGAAGTGCTGGGCAAAGTGCTCGACAAACAACAGAAAGTGGTGCTGAAGGAACAAAACGCCAAGGAACGCAAGCAGCACGACGATTTGGCGACACAATTGTGGCTGCGCGGCCAGAAATGAGCCGCGCGTAAAAAATAGTTAGAAATATTTTCATACGGAAACGATTAAGGTCGCCCTATATCAGGGTACACTTCATTCATCCTTTCCAGGAGCACCATCATGGCCGTTATCAGCAGTCCCGTCTACGATCCGCCCACTTACGCCGACAAGCTCGCCAAGGCATACGTTGCCGGCAGCATGGCCATCAACGACGCCCGCATCAGCAAGGCGGCCGACACCAGCAGCGCGCTCGACGCGCTGGGTTCGGCGCTGAGCTCGTTCCAGGCGGCGCTGGCGGCGATGAACGACGGCACCAAGTCGGTATCGGCCAACTCGGCCACCTTCAGCACCTCGGCCGGCACCGCCGTCGCCACCGCCACCGCCAATTCGGACGCCGTGGCCGGCACCTACGCCTTCTACGTCGAGCAGCTGGCCACCGCCGGCCAGGTGTCGTACAACGTCGCCGACAGCGCCGCCAGCGGCGCCGGGTCGATGAATGTGACGCTGGCCGACGGCAACAACTTCCAGGTCAACCTGACCAACGCCGACAGCAACGGCGACGGCACCCTGACCGCCAAGGAAATCGCCACCGCCATCAATGTGGCGGCGGGCAACAATTCGCGCGTCAAGGCGTCGACGCTGATGATCAACGGCCAGGCCAAGATGGTGCTGACCTCGGTCAAGACCGGCGCCGGCAACGCCGTCGCGTCGATCGACGTCAGCGCCCTCGGCAGCCCCGCGCTGCAGGCCAACCTGAGCGCGCAGACCACCATGACCACCGCCAAGGACGCCATCGTCTGGGTCGGCGGACAGGGCGGCACCAAGGTGCAGCAGGCGTCCAACGAGTTCACCGTGGTCGACAACGTCAAGTTCACCATCACCGCCGCGCAGGCGCCCGCCGCCGCGCCGGTGACGCTGACCGTGGGCGCCGACAACAGCGCCACCGCGACCAATGTGCAAGCCTTCGTCACCGCCTACAACAACCTGATGGCGCTGATCGACAAGGTCAGCGCGGCGGGCGACCACACCGTGGTCGAACCGACCACCCCGGACGGCGCGCCGAAGCCGGCTTCGGGCGACGCCCCGTTCCACAACGACGCCGGCCTGAAGTCGCTGCGCGACCGCATCGCCTCGACGCTGCGCAGCGCCACCGGCGGCGTCTCGCTGATCAGCTTTGGCATTTCCAGCGACAAGAAGGGGGTGCTGACGGTCGACAGCGGGCGCCTCAACAAGGCGCTGTCCACCTATCCGGGCAAGCTCGACACGCTGTTCGGCCGCGCCGGCGTCGGCGTCGACAGCGGCGTGCTGGGCACGATGAACAAGCTGGTGAAGGCGTGGACCTCGGGCTCGAGCGGCTTCATCGCCGCCCGCCGCACCCAAAACGACCGCCTGGCCAGTGACGCCAAGGACCGCGACGACGCCATCAAGGCCCAGTACAACAACGCCTACAAGCGCTACCTGGGGCAGTTCACCCAGCTGCAGAGCGTGCAGGCGGCGATGACCAACACCTCGAACATGTTTACGGCGATGTTCTCGTCGGACAGCAACAATTAACCCTAGCAATCGCTCCACGCCTCATTACCGTACGGTGAACACCATGTTGAACCAGGAAGCCTATAGCAGTTACCACTCCACCAATCTGGACGCCCAGGTGGCACGGGCCTCGCCGATCGAGCTGGTGCTGGTGCTCACCGACGGCCTGCTCGAGGAGCTGGCGCGCGCCCGCGGCCACATCCTCGGCAAGCGCTACGAACTCAAGGCGGCCAGTCTGAACAAATGCACCGACATCATCAACGGTCTGTCGAGCTCGCTCGACTTCGATCACGGCGGCGAGGTGGTCGAGAACCTGGGGCGGCTGTATGAATACTGCGCCGGCCGGCTGTACACGGCCGGCGTCAGCCTCGACCCGGCCATCATCGACGAAGTCACCACGCTGCTGACCACCATCAAGAAAGGCTGGCTGGGGGTGCAGGCCAAAAATGGATAGACAGCGCACCTTGCTGCAGATGGCGCAGAAAATGAGCGCCGCCATGGCTTCCGAGGACTGGAAGATGCTGGCGGCGATTAACACATTGATGGTCTCGACGCTGCCGCAGATGGCCGCGCAGGGGCCGTGGAGCGCGCCCGAGCGGGCCGCGCTGGCGGCGCTGCGCCAGTTGCACGAACACGCCGTCCGGCAGTGCGACCAGGCCGTCGCCGCGATGGACCGCAAGTTGAAGGACATCCTGGCGAACCAGGAAGGCTGGCTGGCCTATGCCACGCACAGCGATCAAGCAGATATTGGACTCCAAGCATGAGCATGACACTCTCCAGCGCCGCCGCGGCGACCAAAACGGCGCAAGCCGAACTGACCGCGCCGGTGGCGGCCAACAACGGCGCCGCCACGCCGGCCGCCAATGGCGGCAACGGCAACGGCAACAATGGCAACGCCGCCGGCAGCGGCGTCAAGAACTACGCCGCGCCGCCGCAGGGCAAGCCGGCCGCGCCGGCGCCATCGTCCGCCAAGCCGGCCCAGCCTACCCAGCCTGCCGCCGCGCAAGCGGCTGCGCCGGCGCGCGCCACGCCGGCCGCCGCCGGCGCCGCGCCAGGCACCGGCCAGTCCGCCGCCGAGACCGCGCCGGACGCTGCGCCCGCTGCCCTGTTCGCGCAACTGCTCAACCTGGCCGACCTGGCCGCCGCGCCCGCCGTCGATGACGGCGCGGCCGACGGCGACGACGGCAAGGCCGACGCCGACGCCGCCGCCAGCTCGGCCGGCGCCGGCATCCCGCTGCCGGCCATGCTCGGCTCGCTGCTGAACCTGTCCGCCGCGCCGGCTGCGGCGCCATCGCCAGCGCCCGGCGCCGGCGAGACGCCGCGCGTCGACGGCGTCAGCGCCGCCTCGACCTTGAACGCCGTCGCCACCCGCCTCAACCTGTCGGCGGCCAGCGTCGCGGTGATGCCGGCCGGCGTCGCGGTGCCGCCGGCCGGCGACGGCGCGGCCGCCGCCGCTGCCGCCACCGGCCCGCAGCCAGTCCAGGCCGCGACCGCCGCCGACAGCGTCCCCCAGGCCGCAGCGACGCCTGCCGCCACGGCGCCGAGCGCCTATACCCCAGTCAACAGCGCCATGTTGGCCGCCGCCGCGCGTCCGGCGCAGGCCGATGCGCAGCTTCCGACCGCTGCCGCGAGCGCGCCGGCCATGCCGGCCCCGCCTGCCGCCAGCGCGCCCGTGCCGGCCGCCGTCGCCATGCCGACCGCCGTCGCGCCCGCCCCGGCCGCAGCCGCCATGCCGGCCACCAGCGTGCCCGCAGCCGCCGCGACGGCTGCCGCCGCAGTCGCGGCCGCGTCGCCGCCGCCCGCCCCACGCGCACCGGCCGCCAGCGCGGCACCGGCGCCCGCCGCCGCTGCGCCGGCCGGCGCCGATGCGGGCCCGTCCGACGCCGCCGCAGCGGTCGTCGCCCAGACCATGCCGCGCCCGGCGCCGCGCGGCGCCGAGACCGCCGCCACCCAGGCGGCGCCGTCGCCGGCGCCGGTCCGCGCCGACGCCGCCGCGCGCGACGAGGCCGGTCGCGCCAGCAACATTGCCGCGCCCGCCAGCAACGGCGTCGGCGTGGCCCAGGCCGCACCGGCCGCGCCCGCCCCTGCCCAGACCCCGGCCGCCGTCAAGCTGGCCGGTACGCCGGAACAGTGGCAACAGCCGCTGCGCGAGGCGCTGGGCGACCGCCTGCAGGTGCAGCTGCAACGCAATAACGATCATGCGGTGATCCGCCTGGAACCGCCGAATATGGGCAGCATCGAGATCTCGATCCGCCACAGCGCCGGCGCGCTGCAGGTGAACCTGTCGGCCAGCAACAGCGACGTGGTGCGCCAGCTCAACACCATCGGCGACAGCGTGCGCCACGACCTGTCGAGCCGCCAGTTCGCCGACGTCGCGGTGACGGTCTCGTCGTCGCGCGCCCAGGCCCAGGCGGACGGCGGCGCGGGCGGACGCAGCGGCCAGCAGCGCGGCCAGGATGAAGGCCGCACGCCGGGCCGCGCCCTGGCCGACGACGACAGCACGACCACCTTTGCCATGACCGACCGGGAGTAATCCGCTAAATGAAGAACATGAAAATCATCATCGCTTTCGTGCTGGTCGCCGTGGTCGGCGCGGCGGTCGCGGGCGGTGCCGTCTGGTATATGTCCAAGGGGGACGCGCCGGCCGCCGAAGGCAAAGGCAAGGACGCCAAGAAAGTCGCCAAGAAGGAAGAGAAAAAAGAAGGGCTGCCGCCCAAGTACCTGACGGTGGACAAGGTGGTCATCATGCTCAAGCGCCAGCCCGGCGACACCCTGACCCACTACCTGTCGGCCGACCTGGTGATCACCACCGACGCCAAGCAGGAGAAGGAAGCCAAGGAAAACCTGCCGTTGCTGCGCAGCGTGGCGGTGCGCACGCTGTCCAACCTGCCGATGGCCACCGCGCAAGTGATGACCATCGACCAGTTCGCGGCCGAGCTGAACAAAGCGTACGACGCGACCTTCGAACATGAGGGCCGCGAAAAACCATTTACCGAAGTCATGATCGGCAAGCTCATCATTGAGTAGTCCATCTTGAGCGGACCAGCATGAACACCAGTGGAGCGGGCATGGGATACGTAGAGCAATTCGCCGACGCTTACGCCGAAAGCTATGGCGGCAGCGGCGCCGCGCCGGTCCTGCACAGCATGGCCGACGAGCAGAAGCATCTGCTGGCGTACGCGCCGCTGGTCAAGCGCATCGTGCGCCAGCTCAACTCGCAGATCGCCGGCGCCATCGACCGCGACGACATGGAACAGATCGGGCTGATGGGCCTGCTCGAAGCGCTGCGCCGCTACGGCGAACCCGACGGCGCCTTCGGCAGCTACGCCAGCCTGCGCGTGCGCGGCGCCATCCTCGACGAGCTGCGCCGCCAGGACTGGCGCCCGCGCGCCGTGCGCCAGCAGAGCCACAAGCTGCGCGACGCGGTGCGCGCGCTGACCCGCAGCCTGGGCCACGAACCCAGCGAGGCCGAGATCATGGCCGGCCTGAACCTGACGCCGGAGGCCTACCAGACCTACCAGCTCGACGAGAACGCCGAGCTGATCGCCAGCTTCGACGAGGTGCTGCAGGACAGCGTCAGCCAGGACAGCGCGCCCAATCCGGAAGACCAGCTGGTGGTGCGGCGCAGCCTGGAACAGGCGCTGCGCGGCCTCGACGAGCGCGAGCAGCGGGTGGTGCAAATGTATTACGAATTCGAACTGAGCTACAAGGAAATCGCCGCCGTGCTGGACCTGACCGACGCCCGCGTCTGTCAGCTCAACAAGGCGGCGCTGGGCAAAATGAAAGCGGTTCTGCAGAGCGCCTGACCGGGCGCGGCGCATTGCACGTTGCGGGAATCAGAAATATGACGCGGAAAGGCGAATCATCATGCAGCAAATAGTTGGTATCCTCATAGTGCTGGGCAGCGTCTTCGGCGGCTTCTTCATGATGGGCGGCGCGTTCCATCAGATCTGGCAGCCGATCGAGCTGATCGTCATCGCCGGTTCCGGCCTGGGCGCGCTGGTCATCGGCAATCCCGGCCACGTGCTCAAGGAGATGATGACGCAGATTAAAAAAATCATCACCAAGAAAAAGTACGACTCCGAATTCCAGCGCCAGTTGCTGCTGCTGATGTACGAGCTGCTGCAACTGGCCGCCGGCGGCCTGAAGGCGCTCGACGCCCACGTCGAGGCGCCCAAGGACAGCCCGCTGTTCCAGCGCTACCCGCGCGTGCTGGAAGAACCCAAGCTGCTCGCCTTCATCGTCGACAACTTCCGCCTGATGGCCATGGGCAAGATCAACGCGCACGAGCTCGAAGGCGTGCTGGAGCAGGAACTGGAATCCATCCACACCGAGCTCGAACAGCCGGCCAAGTCGCTCGGCAAGATCGGCGAGGCGATGCCGGGCTTCGGCATTCTGGCCGCCGTGCTGGGCATCGTGATCACCATGAACACCGTCAGCGAAGGCGCGACCTCGGGCGAGATCGCCGAGCACGTCGGCGCCGCCATGGTCGGCACCTTCATCGGCATTTTCCTCTGCTACGGCCTGATCGACCCGCTGTGCAACATGATGAAGCAGCTGGTCAGCTCGGAGAGCTCGAACAAGGAAACCGTCAAGGTGGTGCTGGTGACCCACGTCGCCGGCAAGCCGCCGCTGCTGGCGATCGACGCCGGCCGCCGCCTGGTCGCGCTCAACATCAAGCCGAGCTTCGCCCAGCTGGAACGCTGGATCAATGACCTCGAGGGCCGCGACAGCGCCCCAGCCGATGACAGCTCGCGTCGTGGAGGCCGTGGTGCTAAAGCCGCATGACAAGGCCCATGAGCAGACCATCGTCAAGCGCGGCGGCGGCAAGCACAAACACGACGACCACGGCGGCGCCTGGAAGGTCGCGTTCGCCGACTTCTGCCTGGCGCTGATGTGTTTGTTCCTGGTGCTGTGGCTGATGGCCGCCCGCAACACCGAGTCGCTGCAGCAAATCCTCACCGAATCGGACGGCGCCAAGACCGACCAGGGCAAGGGCGTCATGCCGGAGCAGGTCGGCGGCCCGCGCGGCAGCCTGATCGACCGCTTCCCGATGCCGCACACCGGCAGCACCGAGGAGCCGGGCGACAAGAAGGCGCGCGGCGAAGCCAACACCCGCACCACCCCCGACAACGCCGAGGCGGAAGCGGCCGCGGCCAAGGTCAAGTACGAGAGCCCGTCCGACCTGGAGGCGCTGTCGCGCGCGCTCACCAAGATGAGCTCGGACTTCGGCCTGACCTCCAACCTGGAAGCCGTGGTCACCCCCTACGGCCTGCGGGTGATGTTGCACGACACCGACCGCCAGGGCATGTTCGTGCGCGGCAGCGCCGTGCCGACCGACCGCTTCCGCGGCCTGCTGCGCAAGATGGGCCCGCTGTTCAAGCAGATGGAAAACCAGATGCTGATCGTCGGCCACACCGATTCGCTGCAATACGCCGACACCAGCTACGCCGCCTTCTCCAACTGGACGCTGTCGGCCAACCGCGCCATGTCGGCCCGCTCGCAGCTGCTGGCCGGCAGCATGAACCCGGAATCGGTGCTGCAGGTGGTCGGCATGGCCGACCGCGCGCCGATCGACACCAAGCGCGCCGACGCCGGCGTCAACCGCCGCATCGAGTTGCTGATTTTGACCACGGCCCAGGCCAAGACCATCGCCGCCATGTTCGGCATGCCGGAAAACAGCAATATGCTGATCCAGGACGTCGACACCGCGCTGCCCGATGCGACGCTGCTGCAAAAGCTGCGCAACCAGCTGGGCGGCGGCGCCGAGACGCCGCTGCGCGACCCGCGCCGCAACAAATAGAGTTCGTATGGAAACCAAGCCAACCAGAGGCCCACGTATGAGAATTTCGACACCGACCCCGGACGGCGCCGCCGTCCAGCGCGTGGCCGACAGCGCCCCGGCCGACGCCGCCGAGGCGGCCGCCCCGGCGGCGGCCGCGGCGCCGCTGCAATCGGCGGTGATGCGGCCGGCGCTGCAGGCGATGCACGCCATGCCCGACATCGACCAGGACAAGATCGACATGCTGCGCGACGCGCTGGCCAAGGGCGAACTGCCGTTCGACCCGGCCAAGCTGGCCGGCCTGATCCAGCGCTTCCACGGGAGCGAGCGGTGAGCGCTGCGCCGCCAGCGGCGCCGGCCACGCGCCAGGACGCGATGCGCCAGTTGCTGGCCGACATCGCCGAGGACCTGCAGGCCTACGCCGCGCTCAAGGACTTGCTGCAACGCCAGTTCGAGGCCGCCATCCGCCACCGCCTCGCCGAGCTGGGCGTGGTGGCCGAGACGATCTCCGCGCTGGTCGACGCGCTGCAGGAGCGGCGCGCGCGCCGCGTGGCGCTGGTACAACGTCTGACGGGCGCCAACGGCAGCATGGCGCAGGCTTTTGCCTTGCTCAAATCGGCTGGGCGCGAGAGAATGGAGGCGGACTGGGCAACGTTGGAACAGTCGGTGATCGACTGCAAGCGTTTAAACAAACGCAACAGCGATTTGATGGTGGAGCAATACAGCATCATGCAGCGCGTACTGCATGGCGAGGAGCAAATCTATGCGCCAGCTTAGCGGGACAGTGCCGACCGCACCGACTGCCGCCACCGTGTCGAACGTCGGCGCCGGCCGCCCGGTCGCGGCCGCCGGCGCTTTCGGCGCGTCCGCCGCGCTGGGCCGGGGCGGCAACTTCGCCGCCGCCTTCGCCAGCATCGAGCGCGACGTCGCCGCCTACATCGCCAAGGGCGACGGCGGCTTCGCCCGCGATGCCGCCGCCCTGCCCGCCTCCCAGGCGCTGACGCCGCAGGCGCTGGCCCTGGCGCTGGCCACCCGCGGCCGCGGCGCGCTTGACGCCGCCGGCGCGGACGACGACCAGCAACAGCAATTCCTCGCCGCGATCAAGCCGTGGGCCGAGCAGGCCGGCGCCAAGCTGGGCGTCTCGGCCGAGCTGGTGGCGGCCCACGCCGCGCTGGAATCGGGCTGGGGACGGCAACCGCTGCGCCACGGCGACGCCGCCAGCAGCAACAACCTGTTCGGCATCAAGGCCGGCGGCGACTGGCGCGGCGCGGTCGCCGCCGCCAGCACCACCGAATTCGAACACGGCGCCATGCTGCGCAAGACCGAACAGTTCCGCAGCTACCCGGACACCGCCAGCGCCTTCCGCGACTACGCCGACATGTTGACCAGCAATCCGCGCTACCATGCGGCGCTCAACACCGGCAGCGACGCCCGCGCCTTCGCCCACGGGCTGGCGCAAGGCGGCTACGCCACCGACCCCCACTACGCCGACAAGCTCAGCAAGGTCGCCGCCCAGTTGCAGCGCCGCGGCGCCGGCGTCACTCCGACGGCGGACTGATGGAGGCGGGCCTGTCAGCCGGTTCCACGGTGGCCGCGCCCGTCACCCGGGCACGGATCACCACGCCGTTGGCGTTGCGCACCCGCACCGCGCTGCCGCGGGCGCCGCTGTCGAGCGCCTCGCCGGCCATGCTGACCTCGATCTGCTCGTGGCGCGCCACGATGCGCACCGGCTCGCCGCGCTTGACCACCGTCGGCGCCGCCAGCAAGGCCGCGCGCAACACCTCGCCGGCGCGCAGCGCCCGCTTGCCGCTCTGCCCCACCACCTCCTGCACATCGGCGATGCTGTCGCCGATGCCGGAGATATCGTGGCGCTCCAACAACACATCTTCATCTTGCAGAATTTTTCCCGCCGCCGCATCGTTTGCCATGATGGCAATGCGCGCCGACACCTGGGCGCGCACGATGAAGTCGTACCGCCAGCCGCCGGCGCCGGAACAGACGGCGACAAAACGCATCCGGCTCGGCAGCCGCGTGTCGGCCGGTTCGACCGTCACGGCATGGCCGCAAGCGGCCAGCGCCCGTGTGCCGGGCACCACGCTGACCGCAAACGTCGGTTCGACCAGGCCGGCGCCGGCGGCCCAGCGCTGCACGTGCTGGCGCGCCGCCGCCTCGACCACAGCCGGCACCTGCTCGGCCGGGGTGGCCGGGGTGGCCGGGGTGGCTTGTGTGGCTGACAATACTGCGGAAAATGGAATGCTAAACAGCAACATTCCACCCAAACCAGTTACAATACACCTGTTGAACATGAGCAATACCTCTACTATGATGCCGAGAGCGGCGGCGTGTCATGCGCTCGGTCGCCATTTTACATGGGCGGCAGCGGTTTGCACTCATGCAATATCGCATTCACACCGCAACGACACCACAGGGGAAGATGATGGGTATTAACTTCAAAGATGTGTCCGGCCTGCACGGCGACGCGCTGCATCTGCGCTCCGACCGCACGCGCATCCTGGCGGCCAACATCGCCAATGAAAACACCCCCGGCTTCCAGGCCCAGGACATGGACTTCGCCGCGACCCTGGCCAACACCCAGGCCGAGGGCATGGGCGACATCGGCGACGGCGGCGACAGCGCGCTGATGTTCCGCGTCCCCTACCACCCGACCCGCGACGGCAACACCGTCGAGATCGGCGTCGAGCAGGCCGCGTTCTCGCAGAACGCCACCGATTTCCAGACCAGCCTGACCTTCGTCACCATGAAGTTCAAGGGCCTGGCCAAAGCCATCAACGGCCAGTAAGGAGCACCCGCATGTCGTTCAAGAATATTTCGGAAATCGCCGGTTCGGCCATGGCGGCGCAGTCGGTCCGCCTCAACACCATCGCCAGCAACCTGGCCAACGCCGACTCCGTCGCCGGCACCGAGGGCGCCACCTACCGCGCCCGCAAGCCGGTGTTCTCGGCCGTCATGGGCGACGGCCCGGACGGCATGGCCTCGGCCGGCGGCAAGGTCCAGGTGCTCGACGTGGTCGAGTCGTCCGAGCCGCTGCGCAAGGTCTACGAGCCGGGCCATCCGATGGCCGACGGCGAGGGCATGGTGTACTACCCCAACGTCAACCAGGTGGCCGAGATGACCGACATGATGTCGGCCTCGCGCGCCTTTGAAACCAACGTCGAAGTCCTCGGCCGCATCCGCACGATGCAGCAATCCCTCCTCAAACTCGGTGAAGGTTAAGCCATGACAGTGAGCAGCATTTTCAGCAACACCAGCGGCAACGGCACGGCCAGCGGCGCCAACATCACCGGCAACAGCAGCAGCGAGACCTCGCAGATGTTCACCAAGCTGCTGGTGGCGCAGATCCAGAACCAGGATCCGCTGTCGCCGACCGACCCGTCGCAGTTCGTCAACCAGCTGACCCAGCTGGCGCAGACCGAGTCGCTGCAGAACCTGTCGAACCTGACCAGCGCCAGCACCAGCGTGCTGCAGAGCATGCAGGTGCTGGCGCTCGGCGCCCAGGTCGGCTCGGACGTGATGGCCGAGACCACCAGCGTCACGCTCGACGGCAAGACCGCCGTCAGCGGCCAGGTCACGCTGGCCACCTCGAGCACCAACACCAAGCTGGTGCTGACCGGCGCCGACGGCGTCAAGCACGAGATCCCGCTCGGCACCAAGGAGCCGGGCACCAGCGCCGTGCGCATCGACCCGGCCAAGCTGGGCCTGAAGGAAGGCAAGTACACGCTGTCGGTCGAGGGCACCGGCGCGGCCAACAGCACCATCGACATTCAGGGCCGCCTCAACAGCGTGCGCCTGGCCGCCAGCGGCGACGTCGTGCTCAGCATCGGCAACGTCGGCGACGCCGCGCCGGCCGCCATCACCGCGTTCAACGGCAAGTCCACCGGTTCCGCCACTCAATCTGTTCTCTAAGGAAGGCATCCATCATGAGTTTCGACATCGCATTGTCTGGCATCCAAGCCATTAACGAATCGCTCAACACCACCAGCCACAACATCGCCAACGCCGGCACCTACGGCTACAAGGCCAGCCGCGCCAACTTCTCGTCGCTGGTGGCCGGCAGCCAGGTCACCGGCGTGATGGTCGGCTCGACCAGCCAGAACATCGGCAAGACCGGCGGCATCCTCAACACCGGCCGCGCGCTCGACGCCTCGATCAACGGCAGCGGCTTTTTCATCGCCAAGGACGCGCAGTCCGGCCAGACCCAGTACACCCGGGTCGGCATCTTCGACACGTCCAAGGACGGCTTCCTGATCGACGCCTCCGGCCGCAAGGTGCAGGGCTACGCCATCACGCCGGGCACCAGCACGCTGGGCGCGCTGGGCGACATCAAGATCGCCACCGGCTCGATCCCGGCCGTGGCCTCCGACAAGATGGCCTACATCGGCAACCTGTCGGCCGACTGGCCGGAAAAGAACGCCTGGGTGGCGCCCGATCCGACGGCCGTGCCGCCGATCGAGGTCGACAGCAACACCTTCAGCGCCAGCCGCACCACCACCCTGTACGACACCCTCGGCGGCCAGCGCATCCTGACCCAGTACTTCATGCGCACCCCGAACGGCAGCACCGACGGCGTCGCCGGCAGCGTCGACGTGCATTACGTGCTCGACGGCGTGGAAGTGGGCACGGCGCTGACCATGACCTTCGACGCCACCACCGACGGCCACATGCTGACCCCGGACGCCACCACCAACGGCACCAACACCCTGGCGCTGGCGGCGCTGGCGCCGGGCAAGAACGGCGCCGTGCTCAAGGACCTGGTGATCGACTACACCGGCACCACCGGCTTCGCCGGCGAGGCCACGGTGTCGACCAACCGCGCCGAAGGCTATCCCGCCGGCAACTTCAACCGCATCGAACTGGGCAACGACGGTTCCATCATCGCCGCCTACAGCAACGGCGAGAAGCAGGCCGTCGGCCGCCTGGCCCTCGCCACCTTCGCCGACGAAGGCGCGCTGACCTCGGTGAGCGACACCAGCTGGACCGCGTCGGCCAACTCCGGCGAGCCGCTGGTGAACGCGCCGGGCGTGGGCACGGCCGGCAAGATCAACGTCACCTCGCTGGAGGGCTCGAACGTCGACATCACCTCCGAGCTGGTCGGCTTGATGACCTCGCAGCGCAACTACCAGGCCAACTCCAAGGTCATCCAGACCGAGAGCACCATGCTGCAATCGCTGATGCAAGCGATCTAAGGAAGCACTGACCAATGGACGCGCTGATCTACACTGCCATGAGCGGGGCCGAACGGGCCCTGCGCGGCCAACAGGTGCACGCCAACAACCTGGCCAACGTCGACACCGGCGGCTTCCGCGCCAATATGGAGCTGTCGACCTCGCAAACGGTCAACGGCTACGGCTACGACGACCGCCACATGTCGCAGCTGCAGGCGAACGCGGTGTCGACCCGCCAGGGCACGCTCAAGGCCACCGGGCGCGAGCTCGACGTCGCGGTCCAGGGGTCCGGTTTCCTGACGGTGCAGACCGCCGCCGGCGGCGAAGCCTACACCCGCGCCGGCAACATGGTGCTCGACGAGACCGGCACCTTGCGCATCAACGGCAACGTGGTGCTGGGCGAAGGCGGCCCGATCGCCCTGCCCGAGTACAACAAGATCGACATCGGCGCCGACGGCACCGTCTCGATCCAGAGCCCCGGCACCACCACCATGCAGGTGATCGACAAGCTGCGCCTGGTCCGCGCCGAGGGATCGGAGCTGACCAAGAACGAGGCCGGCCTGCTGGTCGCGCGCGACGGCGCGCCGCTGGCGACCGACCCGACCGCCACCGTGCGCCCCGGCCACCTCGAAGGCAGCAATGTCTCCGCGGTGGAGGAAATGGTGGCGACGATGAGCTTGAACCGCACCTTTGAAATCCAGATGAAGCTGTTCAAGGCCACCGATGCGATGGCCGAAACCGGCAACCGCCTGCTCGGCGGCTAAGCCGATCCACTTTTTTACAGGAGAATGTCATGAATCCAGCAATGTGGATCAGCAAGACCGGCGTCCAGGCGCAGGACCAGAAACTGCAAACCATCGCCAACAACCTGGCCAACGCCAACACCGTCGGCTTCAAGCGCGACCGTGCCGTGTTCGAGGACTTGTTCTACACCACCGAGCAGCAGCCGGGCGCGCAGCGCGCCGACAACAACACGCTGGCGCCGTCCGGCGTGCAGCTGGGTAACGGCGTGCACCTGGTCGGCACCCAGAAGGTGTTCACCCAGGGCGTACTGCAGACCACCGGCAGCCAGTGGGACGTGTCGGTGATGGGCAACGGCTTCCTGTCGGTGCGCCAGCCCAACGGCGAGACCGCCTACACCCGCGCCGGCCAGCTGGGCAAGGACGCCAACGGCATCCTGATCAACGCCAACGGCCTGCCGCTGATCCCGCAGATCACCGTGCCGGCCAACGCCACCGCGCTGACCATCGGCGAGGACGGCACCGTCTCGGCCAAGCTCGGCGACAGCGCCGTGCCGAGCCAGCTGGGCCAGCTGACCCTGACCAGCTTCATCAACCCGACCGGCCTGCAGGCGCTGGGCGAGAACCTGTTCGCCGAGACGCCGTCCTCCGGCACGCCGACCGAAGGCGCGCCGGGCACGGCGCAGTGGGGCATCATCAAGCAGGGCACGCTGGAAGGCTCCAACGTCCAGGTGGTCGAGGAGATGGTCGACATGATCGCCGCCCAGCGCACCTACGAGATGAACACCAAGGTGCTGTCGGCCGCCGACAATATGCTGCAATACCTGTCGCAGGCGGCACGCTGATGAAAACCGCACTGCCCGCCCTGGCCTTCGCGGCCTGGTCGTTGGCCGGCTGTGCAGCGTTGCAGCCGCCGGCGGTGCGTCCCGGCCCGTCCGACGAACCGCCGGCGGTGTCGCGCATTATCGGCCCGAAAGGCACGTCCGGCGGCGTGTTCAGCTCCGACCTCGGGCTGTCGCTGACCTCGGACAGCCGCGCCTTCCGCGTCGGCGACATCGTCACCGTCAACCTGCAGGAAACCACCCAGGCCAGCAAGAAGGCCGGCACCAGCTATTCCAAGGATTCCAGCGACACCATCAACGCGCCCCAGCTGCTGGGCAAGACCTTCCCGAAAGGCGGGCTGGGCCTGGGCGCCTCCAACAGCTTCACCGGCGACGCCACCAGCACCCAGCAGAACGCGCTGACCGGCGCCATCACCGTGATCGTGCAGGAAGTGCTGCCCAACGGCCTGCTGCGCGTCTCCGGCGAGAAGACGCTGACGCTGAACCAGGGCGAGGAATTCGTCCGCCTGCGCGGCTACCTGCGCGCCGCCGACATCGACGCCGACAACCAGGTGTCGTCGCTGCGCATCGCCAACGCCCGCATCGCCTATTCGGCGCAGGGCACCTTGGCCGACACGCAGTCGGCCGGCTGGCTGTCGCGTTTCTTCAACGGCCCGTACATGCCGTTTTAAGTTGTTACTCTTTACCGGATGGTCCCCATGAATTTCCGCACCCTGCACCGTGTTCTGGCCCTGCCCCTGGCGCTGTGCGTCACGCTGACGGCCGCCGTGCCGGCCCAGGCGGCGCAGGTGCTGCGCAACCTGGTCGCCGTCGAAGGCATGCGCGACAATCCGCTGGTCGGCTACGGCCTGGTGGTCGGCCTCAACGGCAGCGGCGACTCGACCCAGGTCAAGTTCTCCAGCCAGTCGGTGATCAACATGCTCAAGCAGTTCGGCGTCAAGGTGCCGGACGGCACCGACGCCAAATCGAAGAACGTCGCCACGGTGATGGTGTCGGCGGTGTTCCCGCCCGGCTACCGCAAGGGCCAGAGCATCGACGTGGTGGTCTCGTCGATGGGCGACGCCAAGAGCCTGCGCGGCGGCGCCCTGCTGCTGACCCCGCTGCGCGCGGCCGACAATGAAGTGTATGCGCTGGCCCAGGGCAACGTGGTGGTCGGCGGCTTCAGCGCCCAGGGCAAGAGCGGCTCCTCGATCACCGTCAACACCCCGACCTCCGGCCGCATCCCCAGCGGCGCCGCGATCGAGCGCGAGATCGCCACCGATTTCGCCAGCAAGCCGATGGTGCGCCTGTCGCTGCGCCATCCGCACTTCCAGACCGCGATCAACATCGTCGATTCGATCAACAAGCGCTTCGGCGACATCGCCAGCGCCAGCGACGCCACCAGCGTCGACGTGATGGCGCCGGCCAATCCGACCCAGCGCGTGGCCTTCATGGCCAAGCTCGAGGCGCTCAGCATCGACGTCGGCGACGACGCGCCGCGGGTGGTGTTCAATTCCCGCACCGGCACCGTGGTCATCGCCGAGGGCTTGCGCGTGCGCGCCGCCGCCGTCACCCACGGTTCGCTGAAGGTGGTCATTTCCGAAAGCACCAAGATCAGCCAGCCGAACGCGCTGGCCGGCGGCACCACCGCCACCGCGCCGCAATCGCAGGTCTCGGCCGACCAGGGCGTGGCGCAGATGTTCAAGTGGCCGTCCGGCGCCAAGCTGCAGTCGATCATCGACGTGGTCAACAGCCTGGGCGCGACGCCCGACGACATCATGGCCATCTTGCAGGCACTCGACCAGGCCGGCGCCATCGAAGGCGAACTGGTCGTCATCTAAGGAATCCCATGAACTTCACGCCTCCCCCGCTCGACCCCACGCTGCTGCGCAAAGGCGTGGCCGGCAAGATCAGCGACAGCTACCCGGTCGCCAGCGCCGCCGCGGCGGACGACGGCGTCGATCCGGCCTACCGCGCCAAGGCGACCGAGGCGGCGGTCAAGTTCGAAAGCTTCTTCATCGGCGACATGCTGCACAAGATGCGCGACGCCACCCGCGCCCTGGCCGCCGACGACAGCCCGAGCAAGGACCGGGTCAACGACGACATGCTCGACATGGCCGACAACCTGGTGGCCGACCAGCTGGCCGGCAAGCGCGCCTTCGGCGTCGCCGACGCCATCCTGCGCCAGCTGCTGCCGCGCAGCGCGCCGCCGGCGGCGGCGCCGGCAGTTGCCGCAACGCAAAATGTCGGCGCGCCGCTTAATTCCGGCAAGTAATCGGTCGCCCTTGTTCTATAACGGACCGGTGGCGCTCGCATAGCCACTGCGCGCACTGGTCCTCCGGCCTTCACCAGGAAAGACCCGCATCATGACCATCACCAACAACGCACTGTCGGGCGCCCTGGCCGCCCAGGCCGCGCTGAACACCGTCAGCCAGAATCTCGCCAACGCGCAAACCAAGGGCTACACCCGCCAAGGCGTACTGCTGACGGCGGTCGCCTCCGATCCGAACACCAAATCCTCCGGCAACGGCGTGCAGATCGGCTCGCTGCTGCGTTTCAGCGACGCCTACAAGACGCAGCAGATGTGGCGCGCCGCGTCCGACCTGGGCGCGCACACGGAAAACCAGCGCTACCTGACGCAGATGGAAACGGTCATGAGCGATCCCAAGTCGAGCATCACCTACGGCATCGACAACTTCTTCGCCGCCCTCAACGCCGCCGCCGCCGATCCGACCTCGACCCCGTTGCGCCAGCAGGTGATCACCGCGGCCGATTCGATGTCGCAGCAGATCAACAGCATCTACAACGTCACCGCCAACCAGCTGATCTCGCTGCGCCAGCAGCAGACCGCCATCCTGCCGTCGCTGAACCAGTCGCTCAGCGACATCGCCCTGCTCAACCAGCAGATCATCTCCGCCGGCTCGGTCGGCAGCAACACCTCGGCGCTGGTCGACAAGCGCGACCAGCTCACCGACAGCGTCGCCTCGCAGGTGGCGGTCGAGGTGCTGGACAATCCCGACGGCACCGTCAGCATCTCGCTCAAGAGCGGCCAGCCGCTGGTGGTGTCCAACCTGGCCTCCAAGCTCAGCTACGATGCGGTGGGCGGCGTCGCGACCCTGACGGTGACCTTCGCCGGCTCCAAGTTCAAGCTCGACGACACCCAGGTCGGCGGCCAGCTCGGCGGCCTGGCCGACTACAAGCAAAACACCCTGCTGCCGCTGCAGCAATCGATCGCCCAGATCGCCGAACAGCTGGCCGACAAGGTCAACACCCAGCTCGCCGGCGGCTTCAAGAACCGCACCGATCCCGGCCCGCCGCTGCTCAAGTTCAACCCGACCAGCGCCACCGGCCTGCTGCAGGTGAGCGCCGGCTTCTCCTCCGACGACCTGGCGTTTTCCAGCGACGGCACGCCCGGCGACACCGGCAACCTGCAAAAGCTCATCGAGATCAAGGGCCAGCCGATCACCGTGACCGCGCTGGGCAGCGTGCTGCTGGGCGACGCCGACACCCAGATGGTGGGCAAGCTCGGCGTCGAGAGCCGGCAAAACAAGTCGCAGCTGCGCACCGCCACCACCATCCGCAACCAGTCCGAGGACGACTGGAAATCGACCAGCGGCGTCAACACCGACGAGGAAGGCATCAACCTGGTCGAATTCCAGAATATGTACCAGGCCAATATGAAGGTGATCGCGGTGGCCAACACCTTGTTCGATTCCACGCTGCAGATGTTCGGTTAAGGAGAGCCAGAATGCGCATAGCAACCAGCCAATTCCAGGCCACCATGAACCGCGGCCTGCAGGACAACCAGAGCGAAGTGGCCAGCCTGACCGCCGCCATCGCCAGCGGCAAGCGCATCCAGGTGCCGTCCGACGACCCGGTCGGCAACGTGCGACTGTCGCGCCTGGGCAGCGAACAGACCATCATCGACCAGTACATCGACAATATCGGCGCCATCAAGATCCGCCTGGCCTCCAACGAGTCTTACCTCACCAGCATGGTCAACGACATCACCCAGAGCCACGACCTGCTGGTCTGGGCCTCGGACGGCAGCAATACCGCCGACGACCTGAAGGCGATGACCACCAGCATGACTTCCCTGCGCGACAGCATTTTCTACAGCGCCAACGAAAAGGACCAGGAAGGCCGCTACATCTTTTCCGGCACCGACACCGACAAGGCCGCCATCATCTACGACGCCAGCCAGCCGGTCGGCTCGCGCTACATTTACAACGGCAACAACGGCGAGCAGAAATCGGTGGTCGGCAACGGCATCACCCAGACCATCAACGTCGACGTCGACGGCATCGAGAAGCTGCTCAACCAGATGGACAGCACCATCGCTGCGCTGTCGGACCCCGGCGTCACGCCCGGCTCGGCCGCCCTGACGGCCACGCTCAAGGCCAATATGGACGGCGCCGACGCCGGCCTGGAACTGGTCGCCGGCAAGATCGCCAAGTTCGGCGGCGCGCAGACGGTGATGGAAACGCTGTCCAACAACCACGCCAACGTCAGCCTGTCGAACAAGACCGCCATCCTCAGCATCGGCGAGCTCGACATCGGCGAAGCGACCATCGAACTGAACGGCTATAATCTGGCGCTGCAGGCCTCCTACAAGGCTTACTCGAAGATTTCGGGCCTGTCGCTGTTTAACATCCTGTAATCCGCCCACCGGTCCCGCGCATGCAAATCCCTTCGTCACCGAACCCCACCGTCATTGTCCCCGGGGCCAACGCCGGCAATGCCAGCGCCGTGGACGGCACCGCCCTCGGGTTGAACGGGGAGAACGCTGCCACCGCCACCCCGGTCACGCCGACGCCGACCTCGGCGGCGCCGCTGCGGCGCGGCCTGGGCAACTGGGACCAGCCGCTGCAGGGCGACATTTCCGGCGCCCAGCAGGCGCTCGATTTCCTCGAGCAGAGCGCGGCCCAGTTGCGCGGCCTGAAGGCCGACCTGAGCGCGCGCCTGGCCACGCGCCAGCGCGCCGACGGGGCGCTGGAAGCGCGCGTGCGCCAGTTCAGCAACAGCTGGCGCAACCGCGGCAACGCCTCGGGCGGCACGCTCGATTCCCGCCTCAAGTTCAGCAACAAGGGCAGCACCACCCATTTCACCGTGCGCGGCATGAGCCTGGCCAGCCTGCGCGCCGGCGGCCGCGAAGTGCTGGCCATGTCGGTCGGCGGCGGCCAGAGCGTGCGCTCGGTGGTGCTGGAACCCGGCCTGAGCGACCAGCAGATCGCCCAGCGCTTCGACCAGGCGCTGGCGCCGGACGGCGTGCGCGCCGCCGTCAACGACGACGGCCAGCTGGAATTTTCCACCGCGGAAGCGCAATGGGCCCAGGTGCGCGACACCATCGCCGTGCAGGGCAGCGGCATCCGCTTCCCCACCGGCCAGCTCAACCGCGTCAAGGCCGACGCCGAAGCGCCGGCGCTCGATCCCGACGCCTGGCAGACCGGCGACGCCGAATCGATCCGCGACACGCTGCAGCAGGTGGTGCAGGCGCTGGCCAAGGTCGAGCAATCGATCGCCTCGGTGCAGCAGGCGCTGCACCAGGTCAGCGCGCGGGTGCAGCGCGCGGCGCCGAAAAGCAGCAAGGCCGGCATGGACCAGGCGGCGCAGAATTTCGTCTCGACCGCCAAGCAGCCCGGCTACCAGTCGCTGCTGTCGATCACCTCGGCGCTGGCCGGCATCAGCCGCGAGCGCGTGATCTCCCTGCTCAGCCTGCGCTGACCTGGTTCGGCGGCACCGGGCCGCGTTGCGCCAGCGCGCCGAATTCGGCCGCCGGCAGCGGCGGCGCAAACACAAACCCCTGGGCGAAATCGCAGCCGGCCATGGCCAGCAAACCCCATTGCGCCGGCGTTTCCACGCCCTCCGCCACCACCCGCAGCCCCAGCTTGTGCGCCATCGCGATCAGCGCCTCGCACATCACCAGCTCGCCGCTGTCGCGTTCCAGGCGGGCGATGAAGCTGCGGTCCAGCTTGAGCAGGTCGAGGCCGCAGCGCTGCAGGTGCGCCAGCGACGAATAGCCGGTGCCGAAGTTGTCCAGCGCCACCTGCAAGCCCATCTCGCGCAGGTGGCGCAGCCGGTCCGCCGCCTGCGCGGCGCCGTCCAGCAGCACGCTCTCGGTGATTTCGATGACGATGCTGCGCGGCGCCAGCCCCAGCTCGGCGGTGTAGTTGCGCCATGCCGCATACAGCGCGGGGTCGCCGCGGCACTGCGCCGGCGACTGGTGGATGCCGACCTGGAAGCCCCGGCCCAGCTCGTCCTGCCAGCTGCGCGCCTGGCGCGCCGCCTGGCGGAACACCCAGTCGCCGATCTCCAGCATCAGCCCGCCCGCTTCGGCGGACGGCAGGAACTCGGCCGGCGCCAGCAGGCCGCGCAGCGGATGGCGCCAGCGCAACAGCGCCTCGGCCTGTTCGATCTTTCCGCTCGACAGGTTGACGATGGGCTGGTAGTGCAGCTCGAACTGCTGCGCCGACAGCGCCGTGCGCAAGTCCAGCGCCACCTGCTGGCGCGCCTGCGCCGCCAGCTGCAGCTCGGCGGTGAAATAGCTGTAGCGGTTGCGCCCGCCCTGCTTGGCCGCGTCCATGGCGTGGCCGGCGTGACGCAGCAGCTGTTCCGGCGTGGCCGCGTCCGACGGCAGCAGCGCGATGCCGATGCTCGCCGAGATCGCCGGACTGGCCGCGCCCAGCACGAACGGCCGGTTCAGCAGCGCCAGCATGGTCTGGCTGATGCGGTCGATGCAGCTGATCTGCTCCAGCCCGGACAGGACCACGACGAACTCGTCGCCGCCCAGCCGCGCCACCGTGTCCGACGCCCGCACGCAGACGCCGATGCGGCGCGCCGCCTCCACCAGCAGCGCGTCGCCCTGCTCGCGGCCCAGCGTGTCGTTGACCTGCTTGAAGCCGTCCAGGTCGATCCACAGCAGCGCCAGCAGCACGCCCTCGCGGCGCGCCTTCTTGACCTCCAGCGCCAGCCGGTCCTGCAGCATGTGGCGGTTGGGCAGCGCGGTGAGCGCATCGAAGTTGGCTTGCTGCCAGTCCAGCTCGGCGGACGCGCGCGCGGCGGTGATGTCGGTCACCAGCGCCAGCGCGCCCAGGTAGCCGCCGTCGGCGTCGAAGATCGGGTTGGTGGCCAGCGTGACCCAGAGTTCCGCGCCATCCTTGCGCACGAACTTGAAGTCGCGCCGCGGCTCGCCATCCGGCTGCTGCTGGCGGCGCGCGATGTTGCGCTCGAGGATGGCCCGGCCCTCGTCGTCCATGAAGGCCAGCAGCGGCTGGTCCAGCATCTCCTCGATGGCGTAGCCGAGCATCCGCGCCATCTTCGGGTTGACGAAGCTGGTGCGGGCGGCGGCGTCGATCTCCCAGATGCCCTCCTCGGCGCTGTGGACGATGCGGCGGAAGCGTTCCTCGCTGCGCTCCAGCGCCGCCAGCTTGCCCTCGGCCAGCTCCAGCACCATGCGGATCGCCTGGCCGCCGCAGTCGGCGCTGGCGCGCAAGGTCACCGGGAAGCCCTGCTGGTTGCCGCCGCGCGCCATCTGCAGGTCGCACCGCTCGGGCTGGCTGCTGTTGACGGCGCGCCGCAGGAAACGGTCGAAATCCTCGAAGAAACGCGGCGCGATGAACTGGCGGAACGGCGCCCGCTTGGGATTGTTGCGGGGCAGGCCCAGCAGGTCGGCGCCGACCACGTTCATCTGCAGGATGGTGGTGTCGAAGCCGAGCACGAAATAGCCGACCGGCGCCAGCAGGTAGATATCGTTGCAGTCGGCTGGCTCGTGCGCCGGAGCGGCCGCACCGGGGGCGACGCCGGCGTCCTGCGCGGGCGCAGCCGCGAGCGGCCGCCGGTGGGTACGCAATTCGGTTCTGGACGATTGTGCCGGCGCTTCCATAGCCCCCTCTACTGATATCTTCAGACTAACATTTAAGCCAGCCCGTGTCGAGTAAAGGGGCGCCGGTTAGCGGTGGGCGCGGTTCAAGCGTTGTTCGGCGCGCCGTTGCAGCGCCTCGAACAGCAGGCTGAGCACCCAGTAGATCGCGGCCGCCGCCAGGTACAGCGGCAAAGGCTGGAAGGTGGTGGCGATGACTTCCTTGGTCGACAGCATCAGCTCGGTCAGCGTGATCACCGACACCAGCGAGGTATCCTTGATCAGGCTGATGAGCGTATTGCTCATGGCCGGCACCGCGATGCGCAGCGCCTGCGGCAGCACCACGTGGCGCAAGGTGGCCCAGTAGCCCAGGCCGAGGCTGTAGCTGGCCGCCCACTGCCCCTTGCTGACCGCGCCGATGGCGCCGCGCAGGCTCTCCGACAGGAAGGCGCCCGAGTTCAGGCTCAGCGCCAGGATGCCGGCCGTCACCGGCGTGAATTCGATGCCGATGCCGGGCAGGCCGTAGTAGATGATGAACATCTGCACCAGCAGCGGCGTGCCGCGCATCAGGCTGACGTAGACGGTGGCAGGCCAGCGCAGCAGCCGCTGCGGCAGGATGCGCATCACCGCCACCGGGAAGCCGATCAGCAGCCCGCCCAGCATCGCGGCGAGCGCGAACAGCACCGTGTAGCCGGCGCCGCGCAGCATCACCGGCGCGGCCTCGCGCAGCAACTCCAGCAACTCCATTTACGGCGCCTTGCTGACGTCGGTGCCGAACCACTTCAGCGAAATGGCTTTCAGACTGCCGTCGGCGGCGGCGTCGGCCAGCGCCTTGTTCAGCGCGGCCTTGAATTGCGGATTACCCTTCTGGAACGGGATGCCCATGCGCTCGACCGCGCCGACGTTGGCGCCGGCCTTGATCGGCAGCTTCGAGATTTTCAGCAGGTAGGCCGACATCAGGCTGTCGTTGAGCGCGGCGTCGATGCGGCCGCTGGCCAGGTCCGACATGGTGTCCGGCGCGGCGGCGTAGCTGCGCACCTCGATGCCCGGCACCGCCTTGGCCTGCTGCTCGTAGACGCTGCCCTGCCCGACGCCCAGCTTCTTGCCCTTGAGGTCGGCCAGCGCGGTGTAGTTCGCCTTCTCGTCCTTGCGCACGATCAGCTGCGGCATCGAGTAAATATAAGGCGTGGAAAAATCGAAGGCCAGCTCGCGCTTGGGATTGATGCCGACCTGGGAAATGATGACGTCGTACTTGTTGGCCGACAGCCCGGCCAGGATGCTGGCCCACTCGCTGCTGACGAATTCCACTTTCAGGCCGAGCTTGCCGCCGATCAGGCGCGCCACGTCGACGTCGTAGCCGGCCAGTTCGCCGTTCTTCTCTTTGTAATTGAACGGCGGATAAGTGCCCTCCAGCGCGACCTTGAGCGTGCCGCGCGCCTTGACCGTGGCCAGCAGGTCGGCGGCCGAGGCCGGAGCCGACAGGGCGACGAAGGCGACCGCCAGCAGCGCAGCCTTGAAAGTGAAATCGCGTTTATGCATGTAATTCCTTGTTATAGTTGGCGCTACCACGCGCCCATACGGCGGCGCAGGCCGAAATGATGGCCCACGACCAGCATCGAACTGGCGATCAGGCCGCTCAGTCCTATCATCAACTGTATCAGTTTATCGTCCGGCAACACCCAGGTCGAGCCCGGCGGCGCCTCGTCGATGCGCGCCGCCGCCATGATCAGCGGCGCGATCCAGGCCGCCTCCGGCGTCACGTCGAGGATCAGCGCGCCGTCCTGCGTGGTCTGCATATAGATTTCGCCGCCTTCGGCCAGCGTGAAGCATACGCCGTAGCCGGTCTCGGTCGGCGCGATGTTTTCCTGCATGCTGAGATTATGCTCGGCGATCCACAACTCGACGTCGGCGGGCGTTTCCAGCCCGCTCCACGGCACCGGGCGGAAGCGCGGCGGCTCTTTATTGTCTTGCATTTATATTCCTGAGTTCCTGATAACCTGCGCAATCCGGCAGTGTAGCCGATCCGGGCTCAACCTTTCCAGGTGCGTTTCAGGCCGGTGTCGGCGTGGATCCAGCCGCCGCGCGCGCCGGCGCGGTAATAGAAGCCGACGCCGCCCTGGCGGAAGCTCTTGACCAGGCCGCCCAGCACTTCGGAATTGAGGTTGGCGAGGCGGATGTCGGCGGCGCGGCCTTCCATGTGCAGCGACTGGCGCGCGGCCGGCACGCCGGCTTCGCGCAGCTTGTTGTTGGAGGCCGGGGTGCGGTAGCCGGACAGGATTTCCAGCGGCGTGTCGATGCCGTAGCGCTGCACGAAGGCTTGCGTGCCCCACAGCGTTTCAAACAGTTTCGGGTCGATGCGCGCGGTTTCCTTGCCGTTGACGTCGCGCAGCAGATGGCACAGGTCCTGGTAGGCCGAATCGATGATCTCGCCGTCGCGCCAGTACAGCAGCTTGGCGCGCTCGTTGCTGGCCGGGCGGAACACCTCGATGGTGCGCGGCTTGAGCCAGAACTCCAGGTCCAGCGCCTGGGCGTCGAAGATGTCCGGCGGCGGCTCGGGCTCGCCCCTGGCGAGCGACGGCGCCGGCTGCTCGGATGCGCGCGGCATGCTGGCCGCCGGCCGGTTCGGCGCGGCGGTCGCGATGGACGTGGAAACCGGATGCGGGGATGGCTTGGCGGCCTGCCGCACCGGCGCGCCGCTGGAACAACCGATCAGCGGCACCGACAAAAAGCTTGCGGCCGTCAAACCCAATCCCTGCTGTAAAAACTCTCTGCGCGATGCCATAGCCCATCCGTCTGAAACAATATGCTTACTATAGCGTATGCAGAGGGAAATGAAAAACTAGCGCATGGCGAACGAGACGACTTTTTCAGGGACAAATCCACCGCCGGACAGTTGCCGCGACGGCACGACCATCGTCAGCCAGCCGCTGGCATCTTCCTCGCGCAGGTCAATTTGCATCTTCAACTGGCGGTCCAGCGCGACAAAGGTGTTCGGGGCGACGGCGACGATCTTGTGCCAGGGATCGTTATCGACAAAGGCGTACATATTGCTGCCCAGGCTGCGGATGTAGAGCGTCTGGCCGTTGGACAGCGTGTAGGCGCGCTTGTAATCGTCGAACTGTTCGGGCCACATCTTCTTGTAGCTGTCCGGCAACTCGATGCGCAGGTCATTCGCCCGGACCGGGACCGACACCGTGTCCGACTGTTCCTGGGCGTGGACGGCGAGCGGCAGCATCCCCACAAGCATGGCAATTTTGATGATCTTCATGACGAACCTCCTCCGATATAGAGGTTCCATTTAAGCATTCGCCATCAAAAATACTAATTTTATATCGTTATGGCTGCACTGGAGCCATTTATGTTCGAAATGATGCAGATGTGCAATTGAGTCACAAATTCTGTATCGCAAAAAGTTAGCGGTAACATTTCAGTACCCATCAGCAACTACATTTACCTATGGAAACTGCCTAGTTATGCGATTAGGGCATGCCAGCTATCAGAACAATAAATTTTCAATATATGATGCGGCGCAGTATATTTGAGTCGTACCAGCTGTGTTTGGACACAACTTAACCGACCTACCAGGAGCCCTACCATGACCATCACCCGCATCCTCGCCGCTACCGCCATTCTGATCGCCTCCACCGTCGCCGGCCAAGCCAGCGCAGCAGGCACCGTCGGCGCCACCGCATCCCGCCTGTCGGACGCCGATTGCAGCGTGCCAAGCTATCGCAACTCGTGGCAAGACGACGAAGTGCAAGGCGCAGTCAAGCTGGCCGTGCTGGTCGATGCCGACGGCAATGTACAGCAAACCAAAGTGATCTCGTCGAGCGGCCACGTCGCCCTGGACAAGGCATCGCTGCGTTCCGGCGCCACCTGCAAGTTCAAGCCGGCAGCCAAGGACAGCGGCGCCGCCCCGGTCTGGGCACAAGTGCAATACAACTGGGTTCTGAACTGATCCCCGCAGCTCCGCTCATGCAGCGCGGCGTGCCGGCTCCAGCAGCGCGGCACGCGGCTCATCGAGCAGATAGCCCTGCACCAGCAGCGGCACGCCAGCCGTGTCGCCCAGCTGGCGCAGCGCCGTCAGCTGTTGCGGCGTTTCCAGCCGCTTGAACACCAGCGTCACCTTGTCGGCAGCGCAACGCTGCAGCAATTCCAGCAAGGCCGCCGCATCATGCAAGTCCCGCGCATCGAGCTTGAACACGTCCGGCCGCAAGCGTCCCAGCACCTGCAGCGCATCGCGCGCGCCCGCCACATTGACCGCGAAACGGAAACCGTTGCGCCGGTAATTATCCGACACATAATTCAATAGCCAGCCCTGTTGCGGCGTCGCCGCCGGCAATTGCAGCACCACGCGCTCCAGCGGCAGCTCGAGCGCATCGAGGATGCGGCGGAAGGCATGGCCGTGATTGCTGCTGACCGCGCTCAGCAGACGGTCGTGCACGTTCAGGTACAGGTCGGCGTCGGCGTTCGGCGCGGTCTCGGCCTGGCGGAAGAAATTAATCGAGTGCAGCATGCGGCACAGCCGGTCCAGTTCGATCGACTCGTCGTCGCTGGCCGCGTGGTCGAGCAGCTTCCACAGCGACAAGCCCTGGTCCTGCGCCGACACGCTGCGCGCCAGCCCTTCATAGGCCCGCACCGCACCGCTGCCGGCCTCGCGGATCGGCTGGAACGCGCTGCTCATGGTGCAATTGAAGAACCGCCCCTGCGCCTTGCCCTCGTGATCGAGCCAGATGCTGGTGGCGGCGCCGGTCGCGTCGGATAAACGCGCCAGGTACTTTTGCAGAATGGGAAATGACATGGAACTCCTCGACGGATACTGAGAATGTCGACAGCGTATGCCCGGGCGCGGCAAAGCAGAACGAATGCTTTCGCCTATGGATATGCCAAAACATTCGTTCCGCCCGGGCGGCGCGGCCGTTATCGTGGGACATCGCCTACTCTGCCCCCACGCCATGTGCCAACTTCTCGCTATGAGCAGCAACAAACCCGCCGCCGTCGATTTCTCCTTCGCCGGCTTTTCCGAGCGCGGCGGCCGCACCAGCGACCACAAGGACGGCTGGGGCATCGCGCTGCACACCGCCGCCGGCTGCCGCTTGCACACCGACTACCTGCCGTCGATCAGCTCACCGCTGGCGGCGCAGATCCGGCAACACCCGATCAAGGCGAAAAGCGTGGTGGCGCATATCCGCAAGGCGACGCAGGGCCGCATCGCGCTGGAAAACAGCCACCCGTTCACCCGCGAGCTGTGGGGCCAGACCTGGTCCTTCGCCCACAACGGCGACCTGAAGCTGTTCGCGCCAAATCCCAGCCTGTATGCGCCGTGGGGCGACACCGACAGCGAGCGCGCCTTCTGCCATCTGCTGTCGGGCCTGGCGCTGCGCTTCGAGGCCCAGCCGGAGCGGCATCTGCTATATGCGGCGCTGGAAACGCTGGCCGGCGAGGTGGCCGCGCACGGCAGCTTCAATTTCATCCTCTCCAACGGCGAACTGCTGTTCGCCCATTGCAGCACCGATCTGCATGTGGTGGTGCGGGAGTATCCGTTTTCGGTGGCGCAGCTGATCGATTGCGACCTGAGCATCGACTTCAGCAAGCACAACCACCTGGACGACCGTATCGCGGTGATCGCGACCCAGCCGCTGACCTCGAACGAGACGTGGACCAAGTTCGCCGCCGGCGAGCTGAAACTGTTCGCCGGCGGCAAGGAAGTAGGATCGGCGCCGGTGGCGCGCGGGCAATGGCGGCTGGAAGTGAGCTGCTAGACTGAATTGCAGTTGCAGAAGCGCTTGCGCTTGACGCCGTCGGCGGCGACGGTGGACGCGTCGGCATCCAGCTGCTTCCAGAAGAACACCGTCTCCACGCCGTAGGGCGAACGCACCAGGCCGGCGTCGACATAGCCGCGCTGGGCGAAGAAAGCCTTGCCGGTGGCCGTGCTGTGCAGCTGCAGCGCCTTCACGCCCCAGCCGCAAGCCTGCTCCTCCATGCGCGTCAGCAAAGCCTTGCCGACGCCGCGTCCGCGCGCCTCCGGCAGCAGATAGCACAGCGCCAGCTTGCCGGCGCCGGTCAGCAGCGCCACGCCGACGAGCTCGCCTTCGCTGACCGCGACCAGCGAAAAATTGGTCGGCGAACTGAACCAGTTCGCCACCATTTGAGGGGTTTTATTGCCCAGCCAGGCTTCCAGAATGGCGGGATCGTTGTGGTGATCCGGTTCGCAGCATTCCGTAATCGAACGGCGCAACACATTGCACGCCGCTTCCGCGTCTGACGAAGCAGCAATACGAATTTCAAGACTCATGTACGCTCACAAATATTTCCAATAGCAAAAGGATGGTGCCCTCCTGAGTGCTGAAACCAACTATACACCAAGCGGCGGAAACCGGTACGGACGGGGCGGAACGCGTCCAGACAGGCTAGTTGCCGGCACTGCTTTTGCCCACGAATGTTTTCAAAAATCGTTATGCGATTTTTTGCCAAACTCCGTGCCATACATGCCATCTAAGCATATTACGAAAAATTCGTATCTTTTCCGGGCGAAATTTTACACCATGGACGCCTGTTAACACGAAAGCCTACCATGACCAATAAAAATGCCGCCCGCCGCCTGGTGATCTCGTCCTTCCTGGCCGCCTCGGCCGCCATGCTGGGCTTGCCGTTGCAGGCCGCCGCTGCCGAAACGGTGCTGCTCAACGCCTCGTACGATGTCACGCGCGAGCTGTTCAAGGACATCAACCCCGCCTTTGTCGCCGATTACAAGAAAGCCACCGGCGAAACCGTCAACGTCAACCAGTCGCACGGCGGCTCGTCCAAGCAGGCCCGCTCGGTCGCGGACGGCATGGAAGCGGCCGTCGTGACCATGAACCAGGCCAACGACATCGACATTCTGGTCGATCGCGGCGTGGTGACGGCCGACTGGGCCAAGAAGTTCCCGAACGGCGCCGCGCCGTTCTACTCCACCGTCGTGTACCTGGTGCGCAAGGGCAATCCGAAGCAGATCAAGAACTGGGACGACCTGGCCAAGCCGGGCGTGCAGGTGATCATCCCCAACCCGAAGACCTCGGGCAACGGCCGCTACACCTATCTGGCGGCCTGGGGCTCGGTGCTGAAAAAGGGCGGCAACGAAGCGCAGGCGCGCGAACTGGTCGGCAAGATCTTCAAGAACGTGCCGGTGCTCGACGCCGGCGGACGCGGCGCCACCACCACCTTCACCCAGCGTGAGATCGGCGACGTGCTGGTCACCTTCGAAAACGAAGTGAACCTGGTGCGCGCCGAGTTCGGCGACAAGTTCGACGTGGTCTACCCGCCGGTCTCGATCCTGGCGGAATCGCCGGTGGCGGTGGTGGACAAGGTGGTGGACCGTCGCGGCCTGCGCAAGCCTGCCACCGCATACCTGAACTTCCTGTACAGCGAGGAAGGCCAGGAAATCATCGCCAAGCACTCGCTGCGCCCGCGTTCGGAAAAGGCTTTCAAGAAGTACAACGCCAATTTCCGCCAGATCAGCCTGTTCTCGGTGGATGACGTCTTCGGCGGCTGGAAAGCGGCGCAGAAGAAGCACTTCGACGATGGCGGCGAGTTCGACAAAATTTATAACAAATAACCATATACGTATCGATTCGTTTGCAAATAGCCGTCGCGCCCGTAATCTGAAAGTGTAGTAATCAACCAGATAAAGGAAGCGCGATGGCCATCTCAGAAATCAACGTACGTAATCAGTTTCGCGGCAAGATCAAGGAAATCATCTTCGGGCCGGTGGTCTCGGAAGTCGATGTGGAAACCCAGCACGGCATCGTCACCTCGGTGATCACCTCGCGCTCGATCCACGACCTGGACCTCAAAGTGGGCAGCGAAGTGATCGCCCTGGTCAAGTCGACAGAAGTATCGATCGCCAAGATTAGCTAAGGCAACAATTCTCCCTCCCCGCAGCCCCGAGACCGCCGTCTCGGGGCTTTTTCTTTTATTAGTGGAATCCCGCACTTACATTCAATAGACGAGAAACCACTTTAATGTTATTGTCCATCCTTAGTATTGCTCCATAGCTACTCCATCTTCCCCATACCTGCCATGCTCAAGAAAATTGTTGCTGTATTGCTGAGTACGTTCACTGCGGCTGCGCTCGCCGTGCCGCTCGGCTCGCAGTCCGTGCTGGTCGTCGAAGACGACACCGGCAAGGTGCTGCTTGAAAAGAACGCCAACGTCCAGGTCCCGATCGCCTCGCTGACCAAGCTGATGACCGCGATGGTGGTGCTGGACTCCAAACCGAATATGGACGAGCCGATCAGCATCGACCAGTCCGACGTCGACATGCTCAAGCACAGCACCTCGCGCGTGCCGGTCGGCGCCCAGATCGCCCGCCGCGACGTGCTGCAACTGGCCCTGATGTCGTCGGACAACCGTGCCGCCGCCTCGCTGGCGCGCACCTTCCCCGGCGGGCAGCCGGCGTTCAAGGCGGCCGTCAACGCCAAGATCCGCGCGCTGGGCCTGAGCCAGACCGTGATCGAGGAACCGACCGGCCTGTCGCCGAACAACAAGTCCACCGCGACCGACCTGATCAAGATGGCCAGCGCCGCCGCCAGCTATCCGGACATCCGCCGCATCACCACCGACACCAAGGATGTGATCAACATCAAGGGCCGCAAAGTCGAGTACCACAACACCAACCGCCTGGTCGGCGCCAAGGGGTGGGACGTCGGCCTGTCCAAGACCGGCTACACCGAAGAAGCCGGCCGCTGCCTGATCATGCGCTTCAAGTCGGCCGGCAAGAACAATACGCTGGTGCTGCTGAACGCCAAGGCCAGCTCGGCCCGTTTGATGGATGCGTTCAACATCCGCCGCTTCGTTGCCGGCCCGGACGAGAAACCGAAGGTCATGAAGGCGTCGGTCACCAAGAAGAAGGCCGCCAAGCAAAGCAAGCGCACCCGCCGCGCGATGTAAGCGCCGCAGTCAAGAGCCGGACCCGAGGGTCCGGTTTTTTTCGCCTATGACGCGACGCAACCCGGCAAGGCAGGGTCAGACCCCGTACGGGGTCTGACCCTTGGTTGGCGGTGCGGGGTCAGTTGCCGAGCAGGCCGCGCAGACCGCTGGCGCGCTGGGTGCGCAAGGCGATGGCGTCGAGCAGCACCTGGCCGTTCGGCGTCAGCAAGGTGAAGTAATCGCGGGCTCGGGTGATGCCGGTATAAATCAGCTCCCGGGCCAGCATGCCGCCCTTCTCCTTCGGCAGCACCAGCACCGTGTGCCTGAACTCCGAACCCTGCGATTTATGCACCGTCATCGCGAACGCCGTTTCCACGTTCCGCAGCCGCGTCGCCAGCACGCTGCGCACCTGCTCGCCCTCCGAGAAGTAGACGCGCAGCGCGCCCGGACGTGCCGGATCGGGCAAGGTCAGCCCGATGTCGCCGTTGAACACACCGGTGCCGTAGTCATTGCGCGTCACCATCACCGGCCGCCCGGCATACCACTCGCCGCCACGCTTGAGCAAGCCCGCCGCCTGCAAGCGCTGCTCGATGACATCGTTCAGGCCGCTGACACCCCACTCGCCCTCGCGCACCGCGCACAGGATGCGGAAGCTTTCAAAACTGGCCAGCACGGATTTGACCCAGGCGCGATGCGCGGCCTCGTCGCCTTCCGGCACCCCGGCCTTGATCATCTTCAAGTACGCCTGATAGCCGCTGGCGGCGTCCGGCCGCCCGGCCAGCGCCAGTTGCAGCAGCTCGGCAGGCTGCGCCGGATCGATCCAGGCGACCTTGCCGTCCTCGCCGGCACGCAGCACATCGACCGCGGCCGCCGCGTCGCCGGCGTTGACGGCCAGCGCCAAGGCGCCGATCGGCCCGCCGAAACGTCGGCTTTCACGCAGCATCACCGTCTGCTGGGCGATCGGACCGCCGTCGCCGGCGTAGCTGTCCGGAATCTGCTGGCCGGTGCTGGCCTGCACATACGCCAGCGTTTCGGGCAGATAGGCGCCGGCCTCGGCGTTGTGGCACAAGTCGCCCAGCACCGCGCCCGCCTCCACCGATGCCAGCTGATCCTTATCGCCCAGCAGGATCAGCGTCGCGGCCGGCGGCAAGGCCGCCAGCAGCGCCGACATCATTTCCAGATGAATCATCGACGCCTCGTCGACGATCAGCACATCGACGTCGAGCGGATTGCCGGCATGGTGCTGGAAGTCGCGGGTATTGGGCCGCGCGCCAAGCAGGCTGTGCAAGGTGCGCGCCGCGCCCATGCGGCTGGCCAGGTCGCGCAGCGGCAGCGCATCGCCGGCCTTGCCGGCCAGATCGTCCAGCGCCACGTCGATCGATTGCTTGAGGCGGGCCGCCGCCTTGCCGGTCGGCGCGGCCAGCGCAATGCGCAAGCCGGCCCGGCGCTCGCCGGCCGTGGCGAACAGCAAGGCCAGCAGACGGGCCACGGTGTAAGTCTTGCCGGTGCCGGGGCCGCCGGTGATGATGCCCAGCTTGCCGCGCATGGCCACCGCACAGGCGACCTTCTGCCAATCGGTATGGCCGCCGCGCGCCGGATGCGGGAACAGCAGGTCCAGCCAGCGGCGCACCTCGGCCGTTTCGTGCTCGGCGTCGCTGGCCAGCACGCCGCCCAGCGCGCGGCTGCGGACGGCCTCGGCCACGCTGGTTTCATCGCGATAATAGCGGCGCAGGTACAGGCGCTCGCCGTCCAGCACCAAAGGCTGCTGGAAATCCAGGTCGCCGACCGCCCAGACCTGCTCGCAGGCGCCCAGCAGCTTTTGCCATGCGGCGGCGCTTTTCGGCCAGTCGGCGACGGTATCGCGCAGATCGCGCCATTCGTCGCCGCTCCAGCCCAGCAGCGCGGCCGGATCGGCCGACAATTCGCTCAGCACCAGGCAGCTGTGCCCGCGTCCCTCCAATTCGGACAGCAGCACGCAAGCCAGCATCAACTGCGGCGGGCTGCCGCCAACGCTCGCGATGAAGCGCGCAAAAGCGCCGCTCAGACGGCGCAGCTGGCCGTTTTCGGTCAAGGCGTCGACCTGCGCGAACAATTCAATACTCATGAGGTGCCTCGGTGTCCAGCAAGCGGTCCAGCCCATCCAGCAATTCCGGATCGGGTTCCATCCAATAACAGCCGCGCGTCTGCGTGTTGGCGATGCCGCGCAGGAACAGGAAGATCGCGCCGCCCAGATGCTCGGCCGGATCGTAAGCGTCGCCGAGACGGCTTTGCAGCAGCCGGTGCAGCGCCAGCATATAAATCGCTCCCTGGATGTCGTAGCGATGCTCGGCCATCGCCGCGACCAGCGCCGGCTGGTGATAGGCGGCGTCGCCCGCGCCCAGCGCGTTCGATTTGTAGTCCAGCACCCAGTAGCGGCCCTCGTGCTCGAACACCAGGTCGGCGAAGCCCTTCAGCATGCCGTGAAGTTGCCGCTCCGGCAGCGCGGGCCGCGCGGCGCCGCCCAGCAGCCGCTCCGCGCACAGGGCGTCCAGCGCGCCGGTGCTCAGGCGCTCGCTGGGGAACCAGAACTCCATCTCCGGCAGCGGCGAGTCGATGCGGCTCAGCGGCGCGTTCAGGTGCGGCAGCGGCGTGGTCGCGATCTCGCGCAGCCAGGCCAGCGTGTCGTCCAGACGATTGCCCCAGCCGGCGCGCTCGATCCGCCGCGTCAGCCGCGACACGAAGTTCTCTTCGTCGACGATGGCGAAGCCTTCGTGCCCCATCCACTCCAGCTGCTCGTGCAGGAAGTTGCCCGGCACCGAGCCGCGCGGGAAGCGGTGCCACGGCGCGTCCTCGACCCGCGTCGGCGCGGCGACGGCCGGCGGATCGGCGCTTTCCAGCAGCTTTTCCTGCGCCGCGTCGCGCGGCACCAGCGCCGCGCCGGCCAGGCCGTTCGATCCGATCGTGCCGGTCGGCCCGGTGCGCCGCGCCAGCGAGCTGAAACTGCCCACCGACCAGTCGCGCTCGAAGCGGCCGTTGTACAGCGGCGACTCCAGCAGTTCGGCGCGGTCCTCGACGCGGCTCAGGCGCGTGACCTGCTGCATCGCCATGTCCAGCGTGGCGATGCTGATCGCGTCGCAGCCCTGGCAGGCATGCTCCCAGCGCTCCAGCATCAGGTCCGACGGCAGCGGCGAGCCGCCCGTCAGCAGATAGCCGAGCGCCGATTCATGCAGCGTGTTGTCGCCCGCCTTGCGGCTGGCCAGCGCGGTCACGCCCAGCCACAGGAAATGGCGCGCCCGCGTCAGCGCCACATACATCAGCCGCAGGTCTTCCTGCAAGCGCGCGCGTTCGACCAGCTCCAGCGCGGTCTCGGTCAGCGCCATGTCGATCTTGCGCACGCCGTCGTCGTCGCTGAATTCGAAGAAGCTGCGGTTGCGCCGCTCCACCTTGCGCGCCGTGACGGCGAACGGCAGGTACACCAGCGGATACTCCAGGCCCTTCGATTTGTGCACCGTGACGACCTTCACCAGCTCCGCATCGCTTTCCAGACGCAGCACGCGCTCGTCGCCGGCGCCCTCGCCGCCTTCGATCTGCTCGGCGAGCCAGCGGATCAGCGCCTGTTCGCCATCGAGCTGGCGGCTGGCCGACTGCAGCAACTCAGCCAGATGCAGCAGATTGGTCAAACGCCTTTCGCCGCCTGGCTGCTGCAGCAATGCCGCCGGGAGTTTCAGCTCATGGATGAAGCGCCGCAGCATGGCCAGCACGCCCTGGCGCTGCCACACGATATGCAGCGCCTTCAATTGTTCGACGCGTTCTTCCCACGCCAGTTCGTCCGAGGACAGGCGCGCCAGCTCGGCCAGCGGCAGGCCGCTGGTGCGGGTCGCATACGCCGCGCGCGCCAATGCCCCGTCCAGCGGATTGGCGACGGCCGACAGCCAGCGCAGCACGTCGCCCGCCTCCTCGCTGTCGGTGACGGAATCCTTGTCCGACAGGTAGACGCTGGGGATGCCGCGCCGTTGCAGCGCGCGGCGGATCGCCGCGGCCTCCTTGCGGTCGCGCACCAGCACCGCCACGTCGGCCGGCTTGAGGCGTTCGAATCCACCCTTGCCCTCAAAGCCCGCGCGTTCGTCATTCAGCTTGGCGACGATGTCCTCGGCGCAGTGATGCGCGAAGAATTCGCGATAGCCCTCGGCCTTCAATTCCTGCGTCGTGCTGCAGGCGATCACCAGCGCCGGCGCGTCGCCGCCGGCATCGACCATGCGTTCGTCGCGGCCCTTGGCGTCGACCGCCTCGAACGGCAGCGGGTTCTCGCGCGTGGCAACGTCGCGGAAACGGAACGCGCCGCGCGGGAAGCCGCCTTCATGCGCCTGTCCTTCCGCATGCAGGAACAGACGGTTGACCGCCTCCACCACCGGCTTGGTCGAGCGGTAGTTGGTGCCCAGCTGGTAATGCCGGCCGGCCGTGGCCTTGCGCGCCGACAGGTAGCTGTGGATATCGGCGCCACGGAAGCCGTAGATCGACTGTTTCGGATCGCCGATCAGGAACAGGCCCGTCTCCGCATCGTTGTCCACCACGCGATACAACAAGTTGAAGATCTGGTACTGGTTCGGCGCCGTATCCTGGAACTCATCGACCATCGCCACCGGATACTGGTCGGTGATGCGCTTGCGCAGCGCTGCCGCGTTCTCGCCCTGCAGCGCGGCGTTCAGCCGGTCCAGCATGTCGGCGAAGCCGAACTGGCGGCTGCGCTTTTTCAGCTCGGCCATGCGCAGCGCGACGGCCGCCGCCGCGTGGCGGTACAGCGCGTGCGACAGCGGCTCGATCTCGTCCAGCGCCCTTTTCAGCGGCTCGATGGCGTCGAAGTCGTCCGGCACGGTGGCCGTGTAGCCTTTGGAGAAAGCGTCTTCAAGGCCGGCGGGCGTCAGGCGCTTCCAGGCCGTGTCCGAAATCCCGGGCATGACGGCGGCCGGGTCTCGCGCCCAGTCGCGCAGGCCGTTGAACCAGCCGGCCAGCGAGTCGGGGCGCATCTTGTTCCCGTTGAAGCATTTGGGGGAGAGCACGCGTTCCTTTGCGATCCACTGCTCCATGCGGTCGGCGCGCTGCACCCAGCCGTCCTTCAGCGCGGCCAATTGCGCCTGCTGCGCGCGCTGCACGGCGGCGATCAGCGCGCCGACCGGCTGCGACGGATCGACATCGCCGATGATGTCGGCGCGTCTCACCAGCTCGCGGATGGATCGTTTCAGCGCATTGACGTCGCCCCAGCACGACAGCAACGCGTCCAGCGACGCGGCGTTGAGCGGATACACCTGCTGGCGCCAGTAATCGTGCGCGGCGTCCTCGAACAATGCCTGCTCGTCGCTGACCAGTTCCTCGTCGAACAGGCTGCCGCTGTCGAAGGCGTGCTCGCGCAGCATGCGCTGGCACCACGCGTCGATGGTGAAGATGGCCGCTTCGTCCATCGTCTCCGCCGCCAGTTGCAGGCGGTGCGCGGCTTGCTGCTGCGCGCTGTGGTCCGGATAGGATTCGAGGATCTGGTCCAGGTATTGGTCGCGCTCGACCGCGCCGTCGTGGTTGCGGAAGTAGGCGGCCGCTTCCACCAGCCGCTCGCGCACGCGGTTCGACAGCTCGCGCGTGGCGGCGCGGGTAAAGGTCATCACCAGGATATCGGCCGGCAGCAGCGGACGGCGGTAGCCGTTCTCGCCGCCGTGGCCAAGCACCAGCCGCACGTATAGCGCGGCGATGGTCCAGGTCTTGCCGGTGCCGGCGCTGGCCTCGATCAGCCGCGAGCCGTGCAGCGGGAAGGTCAATGGTGCCAGTTGATTTGCGGTACCGCTCATGCTGCGTCCTCGCCGCTGATCGCGACTATCGTGATGTGTTGTTCCAGCCAGGCCGCCAGCGGGCCATACAGCGCCTCGGAGACGTCGGCGAAGTCCGGCTGCGCGCTCAGCGCCGCGAAGTCCGGCCACAGGCGCGCCAGGCACAAGTCCTCGTTTTCGCCGGATAGTTCAAAGCCGCCGTCGTAGACCGCGCGCGGATCGCCGCCCTGCGCCAGCGCCAGCGCCGTCTTGCAGGCCGTCGGCAAGGGGCGGTTCATGCCGTCGCGCCACAGGCAGACCAGTTCGCGCAAGGCTTCCAGCGACTCAGCCTGGTCCAGCGGCTGCAGGGTGACGATGGCGTCGCGCGCCACCAGGTGGCCGGTGACCGGCATGCCCGCCGCCGCCACCGCCAGCTGGCGCAGCCACATCGGGATCAGCTTGTCGCCGCGCGGCTTGCACTGCTTGTCCGTCACCTTGGAGGACATCTGCATCAGCCACACCGTCTCGTTGCCGTTGCTGCGCAGCTGGTCGATCCAGTCGTCCAGCGGCACGCCGGCCAGCACCAGGTTCAGCGCCACCTTCGACGCCGGCTGCGGATAGTGCTGGCGCAAAGTCAGCCACGCGCTGCGCACCGGCGCCAGCGCATCCACCAACTGATGCTGATACTGCTGGCCGACCAGCCCAATCGGCAGCACGCCCTTGCGCACCAGCTCCTGCGCGCGTTCATTGAGCTTGTCGTAGACTTGTTCCAGTTCCTCTTCCTCGGCGTCGCCGCCCAGCATTTCATCTTCCAGCTGATAGCGTTCCAGCCCGTTGAGCGCGAACGGTTCCTCGTCCTCGCCCACCAGCGCCGCGTCGCCGAACATCACGCCCAGGCGCTGGCGGAAGAAGAAGCGCGCCGGCTGGCGCATGAAGTTGGTCAGCGCGGACAGCTTGAGGCGGTACTTGTCGTCGATCTCGTACGGCGGCAGTTCCGCTTCCGCGCCGACGGCGATCTCGTCGCCGTGCGCCTCGCGCCATTCGCGCGCGTAAGTCAGCAGGCCGCCGGCCTCGAAGTAACGGCGGCTGAACGGCTGCAAGGCGTGCTCCGTGGTGCGCGCGTGCGGGTCCAGCCCCCAGCCGCTCACCAGATAGTCGCGCAGCTGCGACACCAGCACCGACGGCGGCTGCTCGCTGTTGTCGCGCACATTGCGGCCCACCCAGCTGATATACAGCTTCTCGCGCGCGGCCAGCAGCGCCTCCAGCATCAGGTAGCGGTCGTCGTCGCGCCGCGAGCGGTCGCCGGGACGGGCCTGGCCCGGCTGCGCCAGCAGGTCGAAGTCGGCCTTGGGCGCGCGGCGCGGGAAGTCGCCGTCGTTCATGCCCAGCAGGCAGACCACGCGGAACGGCACCGCCCGCATCGGCATCAGCGTGCAGAAGGTCACGCCACCGGAGACAAATTGGTGGTTCAGCGTCGGCTCGTCGAGCAGGCCAAGCCACGCCTCGCGCAGCACCGCCAGCGGCACGGCTTCGTCGAAGGCGGCGCCTTCGCAGGTCTCCAGCCAGTTATTGAGCGCATCGTCGAGCTGCGCCAGCGTCAGGCGGTCGCCTTCCTCGTTCCCCTTGAAGAAGGCCGCCAGCAGCGCGCGCGCCTGCGCGCCCCATTCGGCCGGCGAGCGCGATTGCGCCAGCACGCCGCGCCAGTGCAGCAGCGCTTCCACCAGCTGCGCCAGCGATCCGGCCAGCGCGGCATCGAGCCCGCCGACTTCGGAGAACGGCTCGATGCCGGCGAAGCTGCCGCCGTCGCCGCTGGCGTAGCCGAGCAGCATGCGGCGCACGCCGAAGATCCACGCATTCTGTTCGCCGGCCGGGCCGAGACCGAGGCCGCTGCGGTGTTCCTGGTCCAGCCCCCAGCGCACGCCGGCGCCTTCGATCCACAGGCCCAGCGTCGGCAGGTCTTCCGGATACAGGCCGAAACGCGCGGCCAGCGCCGGCACGTCCAGCAGGTCGCGCACTTCGCTCTGGCGGCAGCGCTGCTGCGGCAGCCGCAGCAGCCATTCCAGCGCCACCAGCAGCGGGTTGACGCTGCGGTCGTTGACGTCGCCGATCTCGAACGGGATGTAGCGCGGGTCGCTGCGCCGGTGCTGCGCGAACACGGCGTGGATGGCGGCGGAGAAGGTGTCGATGTCCGGCACCATCACCACCACGTCGCGCGGGCGCAGCGCGCCGTCGTCGGCGAACATCTTCAGCAGCTGGTCGTGCAGCACTTCGACTTCGCGCTGCACGCTGTGGGTGATGTGGAATTCGATCGAGCGGTCGTCGTCCGGCGGCGCAACCTGCGGATGCTCGGACAGCGGCAGCAGGTCGCGCACGGCGGCCTGCACCTGCGACAGCAGCGTATCGCCCTCGCCTTCGCTGAACAAGTCGATGCGCAGCGGCGCGGTGTTGTCGTTCTCGGCGGCGGCGGCCGCCGAGGCTTCGTCGAATTCATCCAGCATGCGGATGAAATCGCGCCCCTGCCGCCCCCAGCTGGCCAGCAGCGGATGGCTGTGCGCATGCAGTTCTTCCAGCGGGATCGCGCCCAAATCCTGGCCGTTGCGCAGCTGCTGGCGGCGATGCGCGGAACGCAGCAGGTCGCGGCCTTCGATGATGTCGCCCCAGTAGAACTGGCACGGGTTCGGCACCGCCAGCACCACCTGCGTGTAGCGCGCCAGCGATGCCAGCGCCTGCAGGCTCTGATACGGCAGCGCCGACACGCCGAAGATCACAATGCGGCGCGGCAGGCGGCCCAGCGGCTCCTCGCCGGCGGCGCTGGCGCGCACGAATTCGGTGTGCACGGTGGCCCGGCCCAGGCCACGCTCGTGCGGTTCGACGTCGGCGTTCACCGCGCGCCACAACTGGCCTTGCCAGCGCTGGTCATCCGGCAGCGGCACGGCTTCGCCGCGCGCGTTGCGCATCTGGTCGCGGCCGTGCGCCCAATCGTCGAGCCAGTCGGCGCGGTACACCTGGTATTGGTCGAACAAGTCGGCCAGCCGTTCGGCCAGCTGCAGCCGGCGCTCGGCCTCGCCGTCGGCCAGGAAGTGGCGCAGCGGCGTGAACACGGGATCGGCCAGCAAGGTTGGCAAGAGGCGCATCAGGCGCCAGGTCAAAGGCCCCTTGTCGAAGGCGGAGCGCACCGGCACCCGTTCGCGCCCCAGCATGCCGCGATAGGTCTCCCACAGGAAGCGCGCCGGCAGCGCGACGCGGGCGGCGGCGCAGATGCGCATCTCTTCGGCCAGCGCGATCTTCAGCCATTCGGCCACGCCGTTCGACTGCACCAGGAATATCTCCGACTCCAGCGCCCCAAGCGGGTGGCTGCGCAGCCACTGGAACACGGCGGCGCGTAACTGTTCCATCTGATTGCCGTGCAAGATCAGCAGGCCGGGGGTGATGCCAGGGTGCATAGGGCTCTTCGTTAAGATCGACGCCGTATTATCGCTCTAGCCCGGATCGTAAGCCAGCAGTTCCTGTGCGATATGTTCATCGAGGACGTCGAGCATCGCGTGCATCTGCTGCACCAGCTGGCGCGCATTGTTCATGTCCGTATCCTTGCGGCCCTGCTCCAGGGCCAGGCACAGGTTCCCGAACTGCATGGCGCCCACCGCGCGCGCCGAGGACTTGATGCGGTGGCCAAGTTCGGACAGCTGCGTCAGGTCGTCCTGCGCCAGCGCGGCATCGACTTCCTTCATGCCGTCGCGGGCGGATTGCAGGAACAGCAGCGCGTACTTGCGCATCTTGTCGGGCTTGCCGCCGAAGGTCTGCGCCAGCGCCGCCACGTCGAACAGCTCGGCCGTGGCCGGAACAGGAACCGGGACCGGGACCAGGGCAGGGGCGGGGGCGGCAGCGCGCGCGGCAAACAGCGCCATCGCGGCGGGCGGCGTGCCGCCATCGGGCATCGTGAAGTATGACGGCGGCGGCGGCGCCACCTTGCGCGCCGCGCTGGCCATCCGGGCGCGCTGGCTCATCCACTTGGACAGCATGTCAAACAGCTGCTTCGGCGCGATCGGCTTGGTGACAAATTCGTCCATGCCCGCCTCCAGACAGCGTTCCTGGTCGCCGCGCCCCGCGTTCGCGGTCATTGCGATGATCAGCGTCGCCGACAGCTTCGGATGGGCGCGGATCAGGCGCGTGGTCTCGTAGCCGTCCATCACCGGCATCTGCACGTCCATCAGCACGCAGTCGAAGTGCTCCTTGAGCAGCAGGTCGATGGCCTCCTTGCCGTTGTTGGCCACGCAGACGGTGGCGCCGGCGTCCTCCAGCAGCTCCTGGCCCACCTGCTGGCTGAAGATATTGTCCTCGACCAGCAGGATGGAGGCGCCGCGTATGCTGTCGAGCACCTCCGCGTGCACCGACTCGTCGCGCGGCCGCAGCAGCGGCGCGCCTCTGGCCAGCCGCGCGGTGAACCAGAAGGTGCTGCCCTGGCCGGGCGCGCTGTCGACGCCGACGCCGCCGCCCATCAACTCCGCCAGCTGCTTGCTGATCACCAGCCCAAGTCCTGTGCCGCCGTAGCGGCGCGTGGTCGACGTATCGGCCTGATGGAAGGACTGGAACAGCTTCGACACCTGCTCCTGCGACATGCCGATGCCATGGTCCACCACCTCGAAGCGCACCAGGATATGGTTGTCGCGCTCCTCCAGCGGCCGGGCGCGGATCACCACCTTGCCGTTCTCGGAAAACTTGATCGCGTTGCAGGCGAAATTGAGCAGCACCTGTTCCAGCCGCAGCGGATCGCCGCGCAGCGGCTGCGACAGGCCGGGCCAGATTTCATACACCAGCTCCAGCCCCTTGGCGCGCGCGCCCTCGCCCAGCTGGCTGGAGATATTGGCCAGCAGCGCATCGAGCGTGAAGTCGAGCACCTCCAGGTCCATCTTGCCCGCCTCGATCTTGGAGAAGTCGAGGATGTCGTTGATGATGCCCAGCAGGTGCTGGCCGGAGTGGTAGATCTTCTGCAGATAATCGCGCTGCTTGGGATGGGTGACCGACTTCAGCGCCAGGTGCGCCATGCCGATGATGCTGTTCATCGGCGTGCGGATCTCGTGGCTCATATTCGACAGGAAGTCGCTCTTGGCCTGGTTGGCCGCATCCGCCTCCTCCTTGAGCTGGTGCAGCGCCGTCACGTCGGTCGACAGTCCGATGACGGCGGCCACCGCGCGGTCGAGCTCGACCGGCACCTTGACGGTCCACAGGTGCCGTACCGCGCCGTCGCTGCCGACCAGCTGCGTCTCGCCCGAGCGCTTGACGTTGTCGGCGAACACCGGCCGCTCCTGCGCCCACGCCGCGTCGGCGGCGGCGGGCGGCATCAGCTCGCGATCGAGCTTGCCGACGATCGCCTGCACCGGCAATCCCATCGCGTCGGCCATGCGGGCGTTGACGTAGAGGTAGCGCCGGTGCTGGTCCTTCATGTAGACGTGGGCGTCGATGTTGCTCAGCACCGTGTCGAGCAGCACGCCCTGCTTGATGGCGCGCCGGCGCGACGCGTACAGCACGAACACATAGCTGTAGAACAGCAGCGTGCCGGCGAAGCCGGTCAGCGCGGCGATCCACGGGAAGGCCAGGTCGAAGCCGGTCAGCAGATCCGCCCTGCGGACCCGGAACTGCGCCTTCCATAAGCCGCCGTTGAAATCGATCGGCAGCACGGTCTCGAAATGGTCGCGCCGTTCGGCCGCGGACAGCGGCGTCACCGGGTCCATCGACCCGTTGTCGTTGTAGAGCAGCTTGTCGGTGGGCTCGATCACCAGGCGGCGCTGCTCGACATCGCTGCTGCCGTCGGCGTACAGGCTCAGACGCACCTGGCGCACCGTCATCTCGTCGATCGCGCCCTGCACCAGCCGCGGCACGCTGAAGCCCGCGCCCACGCTGCCGAGATAGGCGGCGCGGCGCTGGGCCACGTCGCCCAGCGGCATGCCGCGCCGGTACACCGGCAACCGCACCCCCAGGCCGAAGTGCGGCGTCGGCCGATGCACCACGAAGGGCTGGCCGGAGGCGCTGACCTGGCCGGAATCGCGCGACGCCGCCAGCAGCCGCTCGATCGCCGGATTGGCGGCGAGGTCGATGCCCATCCGCTCCTCCCGCATCGCCGCCGGTTCAAGATAAGTCAGCGGCGCATAGCGGTCGCGCCGGCCCGGCGGCCGCATGTCGAACTCCTGATAGCCGTCCGGCGACAGGCTGCGGTCGGCGCGCACGCCGGCCACGAAGGCGTCGCGCTGGGCGTCGGTCACCAGCGGCGCCCAGGTCAGCGCCTCGATGGCGGGGAAGTAGCGCGGCGTATCGAGCGCCGCGACGTACTGGTGGAACTGCAGGCGGCTCACCGCGTCGCTGGTCTGGAACAGCGCGGCCAGCCCGCGCGTCAGGTCGGCGTAGGACTTGATGCGCGCCGAGATGCCGTACTGCGTGCTGCGCGCCAGGTTCTCGAAGCGCCGGCCGGCATCGTCGTTCACATTGGTGTCGGCGGCGCGGTACAGCAGCGCCCCCACGCCCAGGGCCAAGGCGCAGCCGACGCTCCAGAACAGCAGGCGCGAACGTGTGGCGGACTTTGTTGTGTGGCCCTGCTGCAGCATGCGCCTCCCAATAATTCTTGCGTCACAGCAGCATACTATTAATGCCGCGCGGGAACCAGAGAAACAATTGGAGAGAATTTAAAATCAACGACTTGTAAATTGAAAGGGAACCTTATAGCGCAAGGCGCGCTCTAAATGATGAGCCTGTTTTCCGGGAGCCATCATGCGCAAACATTTCCTCATCGATGCAACGCTGGCAGTCGCCTGCGCGCTGCCCGGCGCCGGCGGCGCGGCGACGGTCGACCACCAGGAGTTCGATGTATCCCTGCAAGCGCCGTTTCGCGCCGACGCCGGCGGCGGCCGGCCGGTGACGCTGTACTTTGCCGGGCAAATCGGTCGGGTGCGCTGGCAACTGGACCTGCTGGCGCCGCGCGCCGACAAAATGCTGCGCCAGTGGCGCGGCGAGCGCCTGCTCGGTGACGCGGCCCAGTCCGCCGTCGTCACGCTGCAATGGCAGGAAGCCGCGGCGACGCCGGCCGGCGTCTACCGGCTGCGCCTGCGCGCCAGCCTCGACGGCGCGCAGGACACCGAACAGATCTGGCCGGTGGCGGTCGGCCCGGCCACGGCCAGAGCGCCCACCTTGGCGCCGTCCCCGGCCACGCCGCCGGCCGCAGCCGCCCGCTACGACATCTACCTGGGCAACCTGCACAGCCAGACCGGCCACAGCGACGGCGGCGGCGCGCTGGGCCAATGCAGCGGCGCACAGGCGCCGCAAAGCGCGCCGCTGGGCCCCTCCGACGCCTACGCCTTCGCCCTGGCCCACCGCCTCGACTTTCTGATGACGTCCGAGCACAACCACATGTACGACGGGTCGGACGGCAGCAACGCCGCCGCCGACGCGGCCGCCGTGCGCGCGCTGTACCACAACGGCCGGCACCAGGCCGCCACGTGGAACCTGGCGCACGACGGCTTCCTCGCTCTGTACGGCCAGGAGTGGGGCGTCATCAATCACGGCGGCCACCTCAACATCCTCAACAGCGACGAACTGCTGGGCTGGGAGCGCAACGCCCAGGGCGCGCTGCTGGCCGACACCGAGACGCCGAAAAGCGACTACGCCGGCCTGTACACGCTGATGCGCGGGCGCGGCTGGCTGGGCCAGTTCAACCATCCGCAGCGCGACCAGTTCGCCGTCGCCGGCAAGCCGCTGGCCTGGACCGCCGACGGCGACCAGGCCATGCTGCTGTGCGAAGTGGTCAACAGCAACGCCTTTTCAAGCAGCACCGACGAGAGCGAACCACGCCGCAGCAATTTCGAGGCCGGCTGCAACGCCCTGCTGGAGGCCGGCTACCACCTCGCCTTCAGCAGCAACCAGGACAACCACTGCGCCAACTGGGGCGCCTCCTACAGCAACCGCACCGCCGTGCTGCTGCCGAAAGGCGTGCCGCTGACCACCGATCATTTCTTCGACGCATTGAAGGCGCGTCGCGTCTACGCCACGATGGACAAGCAGGCGCAGCTGATTTTCACCGCCAACGGCCACCTGATGGGCGAGCGCTTCAACAACCGGGGCAAGCTGAGGCTCGACGCGGCCTACGCCAGCAAAAACGGCCGCAGCGCCACGGCGGTGACCATCTTCCAGGGCGTGCCGGGCCGCAACGGCGCCGTCACCGCCCTGGTCGACAAGGCCCGCAGCGTCGTCACGCCCAAGCCGGGCGAGCATTTTTACTACGCCCGCGTCACCCAGGACGATGGCAACATGCTGTGGAGCGCGCCGGTTTGGGTGACGCAATTGCCGCATCCAATCGTGCGCTGAGGAAAATTTGATTCCGATAATATTTTTTAAATGAGAAAGCTAGGAAACCCCTTACTAAATAGCTAAAATGAAGCGAACCGCCAAACTTGCGGCATTGCACAATCCCAAACCCCGATAGCCGCCGTGCAGATTCCAAAAGTTCTTCTCGTCAATGACGATCCGGCCAGCCTGTACGCGCTGGAAAGCCTGCTGCTGGACGCGGCGGACCGGCATATGTACGAACTGATCACGGCGGGCTCGGGCAAGGAGGCGCTGCGCGAGGTGCTGCGCAACGACTTCGCGGTGATCCTGCTCGACGTCAGCATGCCCGGCATGGACGGCTTTGAGACGGCCGAGGCGATCCACTCCCATCCGCGTTCGGCCGGCGTGCCGATCATCTTCATCACCGCCCACTACGCCGACGAGATCAACCGGCTCAAGGGCTACCAGACAGGCGCGGCAGACTACCTGTTCACGCCGGTTATCCCGCAGATCCTGCAGGCCAAGGTGGCGGTGTTCGTCGAGATGACCAAGCGCAATATCGAGCTGCGCGCCAAGAGCGAGCAACTGGCGCGGCTCAACCAGGACTTGCGGGTGCAGCGCCTGCAAGACCTGGAGCGCGCCAACGCCGAGATGGAGCAGGAGATCAAGGAGCGCAAACTGGCCGAGCAGCGCGCCCACGAGCTGTCCACCCGCGACGCGCTGACCAACCTGCTCAACCGCCGCGCCCTGATCCAGCAGCTGGAGCACGCCGTCGCCACGGCCGACCGCAGCGGCGCCGGCTTCGCGCTGCTGTTCCTCGATCTGGACAAGTTCAAGCAGGTCAATGACAACTACGGCCACGAGGCCGGCGACGAGCTGCTGCGCCAGGTGGCGGCGCGGCTGACGGCGGCGGTGCGCGTGGCCGACGTGGTGGCGCGCCTGGGCGGCGACGAATTCGTGGTGCTGATCGAAGGCCGCGCCGCTGCCGCCAACGCCGCGCGCGTCGGCCGCAAGATCGAGCTGGCCTGCGCCCTGCCCTTCGACATCGGCAGCCACCGCATCAAGTCGGGCGCCAGCATCGGCATCGCCGTCTACCCGCAGGACGGCGCCAACGCGCAGGCGCTGATGAAGAACGCCGACACCGCGATGTACCACGCCAAGCAGCAGGCGGCGGCGCCGGTGCAGTTCTTCCAGGAAGAGTTCAACGTGCGCGAGCGCGAACGCGAACAGTGGACGCTGGAGCTGCGCAAGGCGCTGGCCGGCGACCAGCTGGAGCTGCGCTACCAGCCGCAGATCGACATCGCCGGCGGCCGCACCATCGGCGCCGAGGCGCTGCTGTACTGGCGTCATCCGGCGCACGGCCTGCTGGAGGCGTCGCGCTTTTTGCCGCTGGTGCAGGAGCGCGCGCTGCTCGACCGCATCGACGCCTGGGTGATCGCGCAAAGCTGCGCGCAGGCGGCGCTGTGGCGCAGCGTCGCCCACGCGCCGGCTGATACGCCATTGTGCCTCTGGCTCAACCTCGCCACGCCGCAGCTGACCGCCGATTTGCTGCAAGTGCTGCTGCCGGCGATGCGCAAGCACGGCCTGCCACCGGGCGGCATCGGCATCGAACTCAATGAAAAGCTGCTGCTCGGCGCATCCGAGCCGCTGACGCAGTTGCTGGCGCAGCTGCAGGCGTCCGGCGTGCGCGCCGCGCTGGACGACTTCGGCAGCGCGCGCTCGTCGCTGGCGGCCTGCAAGCGCTGGCAGCTCGACATCCTGAAGATCGACCGCGGCTTCGTCCACGCCATCGGCAACGACGCCGGCGGCACCGACATCGTCGCCGCCGTCATCCACCTGGCGCGGGCGCTGTCGATGCGCGTGGTGGCGCTGGGCGTCGATAATCGCCGCCAGCTGGACGTGCTGCGCGAACTGGGCTGCGACGCCTGCCAGGGCGAACTGTTTTACCCGCCGCTGCCGGCCGCCGGCCTGATCGAACACACCGTCATCAACGAACCTGAAGTCCAAACCCTCCTAAGCAATGAGGAACCATAAGCCATGAATAATATGACCGACATCGGCGACCAGCTCGACGCCAAGATATTGCTTGCGACCCTGATGGCGCTGAAAAAAGGCGACTTCTCGGCGCGCATGCCGTCCGACTGGACCGGCATGGCCGGCAAGATCGCCGACACGCTCAACGACATCATCGAGACCAAGGAAAAGATGGTCCATGTCGTCACCGACGTGAGCCGCGTGGTCGGCCGCGAAGGCCGCCTGACGCAGCGCGCGCAAGTGCCCAACATGGCCGGCGGCTGGGCCACCATCATCAGCGCGGTCAACGCGCTGATCGACGATCTGGTGCGCCCGACCACCGAGATGGCGCGCGTCATCGGCGCCGTGGCGAAGGGCGACCTGTCGCAGACCATGGCGCTGGAGGTGGACGGCCATCCGCTCAAGGGCCAGTACCTGCGCGCCGCCACCACCGCCAATACGATGGTGGAGCAGCTGTCTTCCTTCTCCTCCGAAGTGACGCGCGTGGCGCGCGAGGTGGGTACCGAGGGCAAGCTGGGCGGCCAGGCACAGGTGAAGGGCGTGGCCGGCACCTGGAAGGACTTGACCGACTCGGTGAACTCGATGGCGGGTAACCTGACGTCGCAGGTGCGTAACATCGCCGAGGTGACCACCGCCGTGGCCAACGGCGACTTGTCGAAGAAGATCACGGTCGACGTGCGCGGCGAGATCCTGCAGCTCAAGGACACCATCAACGTGATGGTGGACCAGCTGCGCTCCTTCGCCTCCGAGGTGACGCGCGTGGCGCGGGAGGTGGGCACCGAGGGCAAGCTGGGCGGACAGGCATATGTGCCGGGCGTCGGCGGCACCTGGAAGGACTTGACCGATAACGTGAACTTCATGGCGTCGAACCTGACGGGCCAGGTGAGGAACATCGCGGCGGTGACCACCGCCGTGGCGAACGGCGACTTGTCGAAGAAAATCACGGTGGACGTCAAGGGCGAGATTCTTGAACTGAAAAACACCATCAACGTGATGGTGGACCAACTGTCCTCGTTCGCCTCCGAGGTGACGCGCGTGGCGCGGGAGGTCGGCACCGAGGGCAAGCTGGGCGGACAGGCGCAGGTGAAGGGCGTGGCCGGCACCTGGAAGGACTTGACCGACTCGGTGAACTCGATGGCGGGTAACCTGACCGGCCAGGTGAGGAATATCGCCGACGTGACCACCGCCGTGGCCAACGGCGACTTGTCGAAGAAGATCACGGTCGACGTCAAGGGCGAGATTCTCGAACTGAAAAACACCATCAACGTGATGGTCGACCAATTGAACTCCTTCGCTTCCGAGGTGACGCGGGTGGCGCGGGAGGTCGGTACCGAAGGTAAGCTGGGCGGACAGGCCAACGTGCCGGGCGTGGCCGGCACATGGAAGGACTTGACCGACGGCGTGAATTCGATGGCGGGCAACCTGACCGGCCAGGTGCGGAACATCGCCGACGTGACCACCGCCGTGGCCAACGGCGACCTGTCGAAGAAGATCACGGTGGACGTCAAGGGCGAGATTCTCGAACTGAAGAACACCATCAACGTGATGGTGGACCAATTGTCCTCCTTCGCCTCCGAGGTGACGCGCGTGGCAAGGGAGGTCGGCACCGAGGGCAAGCTGGGCGGCCAGGCGTATGTGCCGGGCGTCGGCGGCACCTGGAAGGACTTGACCGATAACGTGAACTTCATGGCGTCCAACCTGACGGGCCAGGTGCGTAACATCGCGGCGGTGACCACCGCCGTGGCGCGCGGCGACTTGTCGAAGAAGATCACCGTTGATGTTAAAGGCGAGATCCTGGAACTGAAAGACACCATCAACGTGATGGTGGACCAATTGTCCTCCTTCGCCTCCGAGGTGACGCGGGTGGCGCGGGAGGTGGGTACCGAAGGTAAGCTGGGCGGCCAGGCCAACGTGTCCGGCGTGGCCGGCACCTGGAAGGACTTGACCGAGAACGTCAACCAGCTGGCGGCCAACCTGACCAACCAGGTGCGCGCGATTGCGGAAGTTGCGACCGCCGTGACGCGCGGCGACTTGTCCCGTTCCATCCAGGTGGAGGCGCGCGGCGAGGTGTCCTACCTGAAGGACAACATCAACGAGATGATCCGCAACCTGAAGGACACCACGCTGAAGAACGCGCAGCAGGATTGGCTCAAGACCAACCTGGCGCGCTTCACCCGCCTGCTGCAGGGTCAGCGCGACTTGCAGGCCGTGACCAAGCTGATTCTGTCCGAGCTGGCGCCGCTGGTGTCGGCGCACCACGGCGTGTTCTACATGATGGACTCGCAGGAGTCCGACGCCCGCCTGCGCATGATCGCCAGCTACGGCTACCGTTCCAGCCGCAAGCTGCCGACCTCCTTCCTGCCCGGCGAAGGCCTGGTCGGCCAGTGCGCGCTGGAGAAAAGCCGCATCTGGCTGACGGACGTGCCGCGCGATTACATCGTCGTCTCGTCCGGCCTCGGCGCGGCGCCGCCGACCAACATCGTGGTGCTGCCTATCCTGTTCGAGCAGCAGGTCAAGGCGGTGATCGAGATCGCGTCGCTGGACCGCTTCACCGAGACCCACCTGTCCTTCCTCGACCAGCTGATGGAATCGATCGGCGTGGTGCTCAACACCATCGAGGCGAACAGCCGCACCGAATCGCTGCTGACGCAATCGCAGTCGCTGGCGCAGGAACTGCAGCAGACCAACCAGGAACTGGCCGAAAAAGCCCGCCTGCTGTCCGAGCAGAACATCGAGGTGGAGCGCAAGAACCGCGAGGTGGAGCAGGCCAAGCTGGCGCTGGAGGAGAAAGCCACCCAGCTGGCGCTGTCGTCGAAGTACAAGTCCGAGTTCCTGGCCAATATGTCGCACGAGCTGCGCACGCCGCTCAATTCGCTGCTGATCCTGGCGCAGCAGCTTGGCGACAACCCGGACGGCAACCTGTCCGGCAAACAGGTGGAGTTCGCCAAGACCATCCACGGCTCCGGCTCCGACCTGCTGACGCTGATCAACGACATTCTCGACCTGTCGAAGATCGAATCCGGCACCGTCACGCTGGATGTCTCCGAGTACCGCTTCCAGAACATGCGCAACTACGTCGACCGCACCTTCCGCCACATGGCCGAGGCCAAGCACCTGGGCTTCTCGGTCGACCTGAAGGACAACCTGCCGGTGGCGATGATGACCGACACCACGCGCCTGCAGCAAGTGCTGAAAAACCTGCTGTCGAACGCCTTCAAGTTCACCACGCACGGCCAGGTGTCGCTGGTCATCAGCCTGGTCACCAGCGGCTTCTCCAGCGACCACCCCAACCTGCTGCACGCGGACGCGGTGCTGTCCTTCGCCGTCAGCGACACCGGCGTCGGCATCGCGGCCGACAAGCTGCAGCTGATCTTCGAAGCGTTCCAGCAGGCCGACGGCTCGACCGCCCGCAAGTACGGCGGCACCGGCCTTGGCCTGTCGATCTCGCGCGAGCTGGCGCGCCTGCTGGGCGGCGAGATCCGCGTCGAATCGGTGGTCGGCAACGGCTCCACCTTCACGCTGTTCCTGCCGTATAACCGCACCGGCTTCGTCAACTACGACATGGGCCGCCAGCCGCAGGTGCGCCTGCCGTCGCCGACGCCGCAGGTGATGTACACGCCGCATCCGGTCGACCACGATACCGTCAGCAGCACGCTGAGCGAACTGGATGCGGAGATCGATGAATTCAGCAAGAGCGACGACCGCGGCCTGGTGGCGCCGGGCGATCCGTCGGTGCTGATCATCGAGGACGACGAGCGCTTCTCCAAGATCGTGCTGGGCTTCGCGCGCGAGAAGAACTTCAAGGGCATCGTCACCATGCAGGGCGATTCCGCCCTGAGCCTGGCGCGCGACTACCTGCCGTCGGCCATCCTGCTCGACCTGGACCTGCCGGACATCGACGGCTTCACGGTGCTCGACCGCCTCAAGCGCGACCCGAGCACGCGCCACATCCCGGTGCACGTGATGTCCAGCCTGCGCGAGCGCGAGCGCGCGCTGCGCCTGGGCGCGATCTCCTACCTGAACAAGCCGGTCAGCAAGGACGCGCTGCAGGAGGAATTCACCCGCATCCAGAAATTCCTGCTGGGCGGCAAACGCAGCCTGCTGGTGGTGGACGACGAACCGGCGCAGCGCGATTCCATCGTCGCGCTGATCGGCGACGCCGACCTGCACATCGTCGCCGTCGACACCGGCCAGGCCGCGCTGGACGCGCTGCGCGAACAGCGCTTCGACTGCATGGTGCTGGACCTGACGCTGCCCGACATCAGCGGCTTCGACCTGCTCGACATCATCGGCAAGGACGAGTCGCTGCGCGACCTGCCGATCGTCATCAACACCGCCAAGGACTTGAACCGCAAGGAAGTGGCCAAGCTCAAACGCTACGCCAAGACCATCGTCATCAAGGACGCCCGCTCGCCGGAGCGGCTGCTCGACGAGACGGCGCTGTTCCTGCACCGCTCGCAGGCCAGCCTGCCGGCGGCGCAGCGCCGCATGCTTGAAGAGATCCACGCGGCCGACGGCGGCCTTGCCGGCCGCAAGGTGCTGATCGTCGACGATGACCTGCGCAACATCTTCGCGCTGTCGTCGCTGCTGGAGCGCCAGCAGATGCAGGTCTCCTTCGCCGAGAACGGCCGCGACGGCATCGAGGTGCTGGAGCGCGACCCGACCATCGAGATCGTCCTGATGGACATCATGATGCCGGAGATGGACGGCTACGACACCATGCGCGCGATCCGCCGCATCCCGAAATTCAAGTCGCTGCCGATCATCACGCTGACGGCCAAGGCGATGAAGGGCGACCGCGACAAATGCATCGCGGCCGGCGCGTCGGACTACATCACCAAGCCGGTGGACGTGGCGCAGCTGCTGTCGCTGATGCGCGTCTGGCTGCACTGATGACGTCCCTGCTGACATCCATCAGGGCCGCGCTGCGCGGCGTGGAGGCGTCCGCGCCTGACGCTGCGCCGCTGACCGCGCCGGCGCTGGCGCCGGCGGCGGTCGCCGGCAACGGCCGCCGCCACTCGCCGTCCTCGGTCGAGGAACTGGAACTGGAGCTGCTGCTGGAAGCGCTGTTCCAATGCCACGGCTACGATTTTCGCGGCTACGAGCGCGAGGCCGTCAAGCGCAAGATCCACGCCCTGCGCGCGCAGCTCGGGCTGGCCACCATCTCCGAGCTGCAATCGCAGATGCTGCACGACGCCGACATCTACGACGCGCTGCTGCGCGCCCTGTACGTGACGCCGGCGCTGATGTTCGACAACGCCGAGGAAGTGTCGCTGCTGCGCATGTCGCTGGGCGTGTCGCTGCACGGCGCCGCGCTGCCGCGCGTGTGGCTGGCCGATTGCGCCGGCGCCCAGCAGGCGTGGACGCTGGCCATCCTGCTGGAGCAGGAGCAGCTGGGCGCGCGCACCGAGATCTACGCCACCGTCGCCAGCGACGCCATGCTGGCCGAGGCGCAGGATGCCAGCCTGCCGATGGCGTGCCTGACGGAGCTGCAGGGATATTATGTGCGCAGCGGCGGCGTCGGCAAGCTGCTCGACTATTTCGAGGTCAACCCCGAGGGCACGCGCGCCGTGCTGGCGCCGCGCCTGCGCCAGCGCATCACCTGGGCGCAGTACAACCTGGTGACGGACGCCTCGTTCAACGAATTCCACATGATATTGGGCCAGCGCGCCCTGCCCGACTTCGGCCCGGCGCTGCGGCGCCGCGTGCTGCAGCTGTTCGACGACAGCCTGGCGCCGTTCGGCATGCTCGCGCTGGACCGCGAATTCGACCAGCACGACGCGGTCGCACGGCACTATCGCGCGGTGCTGCCGCCCCAGCCCTGGTACAAGCGCATCGCCTAATAGACGACGGCGGCGCTGGGCCGCTCGGCGATGCGGTCGCGCCAGGCCTGCAGGTGCGCCAGTCCTTCCGCGCCCGGCCGGAACTTCATCAGCCCGCGCCCGAACTCCAGCGCGCAAAAGGCCGTGATGTCGGCGATGGTGAAACGCTGCCCGGCCACGAAAGGCTGGCCGGCCAGCACGCCGTCGAGCCAGCGCGCGGTCTCGCGCATCTTCTCGCCCTGCACCACCCCGTAGTCGGCGAACTGCGGCTGCTCCAGCGCCGCCAGGCCCGGATGCGTGTGGCGCACGCAGTTGGCGATGCCGAGGAACAGATGCAGCTCGACGCGGCGGTCGGTCATCTCGATAAAGGCGCGTTCGTCGAAGCCCTCGCCCATCAGGTTGGGCTGCGGCGCATAACCCTCAAGCCAGCTGCAGATGGCGCGCGTCTCGCACAGGATGCGGCCGTCGTCCAGCTCCAGCGCCGGCACGCGGCCGAACGGATTCTTGCCAAGATAGTCGGCGCTGCGATGCTGGCCGGCGCCCAGGTCGATCTGCACCTGCTCGATGCCGGCCAGGCCCTTCTCCGCGATGAACATGGCGACCCGGCGCGGGTTGGGCGCGCGGGCGGTGGTATAGAACTTCATGCCTGTCTCCTTATGGTTATTCCAGCGATGATACCTCCCTTATCTGGATTTGACATAGCAGGCCGTTCCCCGTAGATTCCACGCTGGCCCATGAAGCCGTTCACATCACAAAGAGGATAACGCATGCAACGCAGTCTGATTTCGATCGCCGTCCTGGCATTGCTGGGCTTTACGTCCGCCGCTCCGAGCGCGGCGCCTGCGGCTCCCGCCCACAAGGCGGCGCAGGCCACCACCCAGCTGCCGCGCGACGCCGTGCCGACGCACTATGCCGTCTCGCTGACGCCGGACGCCGCCAACCGCAGCTTCAGCGCCAGCGTCACCATCGCGCTCGACGTCAAGAACGCCACCAGCAGCCTGACGCTGCATGCCGCCGACCTCAAATTCAGCGCCGCCGCGATCAGCGCCGGCCCGGGCCAGCCGGCGCAGGACGCGAGCAAGATCGACATCGACGCGGACAAGCAGACCGCCACCTTCCGCTTCGCCGCCCCGCTCAAGCCGGGCAGCTACCAGCTCAAGCTCGATTACACCGGCGTGATCGGCACCCAGGCCACCGGCCTGTTCTCGCTCGACTATGAAAACGGCGGCGCGAAAAAACGCGCGCTGTACACCCAGTTCGAAAACTCCGACGCGCGCCGCGTGATCCCGTCGTGGGACGAGCCGTTCTACAAGGCCACCTTCGCGCTGGAGGCGACCGTGCCGGCCGGCCAGATGGCGGTGTCGAACATGCCGGTGGTCTCGACCGGCAAGCTGGCCGACGGCCGCGAGCTGGTACGCTTCGCCACCTCGCCGAAGATGTCGACCTACCTGCTGTTCTTCGGCCTCGGTGAATTCGACCGCGCCAGCGCGGTGGAAGACGGCGTCGAACTGGGCGTCGTCACGCAGAAAGGCGCGCTGGGGCAGGCCCAGTTCGCGCTCGACTCGTCGCGCGCCGTGCTCAAGGAATACAACGACTACTTCGGCGTCAAGTACCCGCTGCCGAAACTGGACAACATCGCCGCGCCGGGCCGCAGCCAGTTCTTCGGCGCGATGGAAAACTGGGGCGCGATCTTCACCTTCGAATACGCGATGCTGCTCGATCCGCGCGTCGCCACGCAGTCCGACAAGGAGACCTCCTTCCTGGTGGCCGCGCACGAAATGGCGCACCAGTGGTTCGGCGACCTGGTGACGATGGCATGGTGGGACGACCTGTGGCTCAACGAAGGCTTCGCCTCGTGGATGGAATCGCGCACCACCACCCGCCTGCACCCGGAATGGAACTGGGAGCTGCGCGCGGTCGGCGTGCGCGAAGGCGCGATGGAGCGCGACGCGCTGGCCACCACCCACCCGGTGGTGCAGCACGTCGCCACCGTCGAACAGGCCAGCCAGGCCTTCGACAGCATCACCTACAACAAGGGCGAATCGGTGATCCGCATGCTGGAGAGTTATGTGGGCGAGGATGCGTGGCGCAACGGCGTGCGCAGCTACATCGCCAAACACGCCTACGGCAACACGGTGTCCGACGACCTGTGGCGCGAAGTGGAAAAAGCCGCGCACAAGCCGGTCACCGCGATCGCGCACGACTTCACGCTCAAGCCGGGCGTGCCGATGATCCGCGTCGCCGATGCGGTCTGCAAGAACGGCAAGACCACCATCGCGCTGACGCAGGGTGAATTCAGCAAGGACCAGGAAAACAAGAAGGCATTGAGCTGGCGCGTGCCGGTGATCGCGCAGACGGTCGGGGGCCAAGGTGCAAACACCCCGGTGCGCACGGTGGTCAACGGCGGCAAGGCCGGCATGACGCTGCCGGGCTGCGGCGCGGTGCTGGTCAACGCGGGCCAGAGCGGCTACTACCGCACGCTGTACGCGCCGAAAGCCTTCGCCGCGCTGGCCGAACGCTTCGCCGCCCTGCCGCCTATCGACCAACTGGGCCTGCTGTCGGACAGCTGGGCGCTGGGCTTGGCCGGCAACATGCCGGCGTCGAGCTTCCTCGACCTGGCCGACCGCGCGCCGCTGGACGCGTCGCCAAAGGTGTGGGAAAAGATCGCCAACGTGCTGGCCGGCCTGCACGACAGCTACGAAGCCAGGCCCCAGCAGCAGGCGGCGCTGGATCGCTACGCGCGCGCGCGTCTGGCGCCGGTGCTGGCGCGCATCGGCTGGGCCGCCGCCAAGGATGAAGCGGCGCCGGTCGCCAACCTGCGCGAAGCGCTGATCCGATCGCTGGGCGCGGTCGGCGACGAGGGCGTGGTGGCCGAGGCGCGTCGCCGTTATGCCGCTTCCGCCGCCGATCCGTCCGCCATGCCGGCCGCGCTGCGCCGTCCTATTCTGGGCGTGATCGCCGCCAACGCCGATGGCGCCGCGTGGGACCAGCTGCGCGCCGCCGCGCAGGCCGAGCAGTCCAGCATGATCAAGAGCGAGCTGTATGACTTGCTGGCCTCGGCCAAGGACAAGGCGCTGGCGCAGCGCGCGCTGGACCTGGCGCTGACCGACGAACCGGGCGCCACTTCCGGCGCGGCCATGCTCAGCGAAGTGGCGAGCCAGCATCCGGACCTGGCGTTCGACTTCGCCCTCGCGCACCGCGAGCAGGTCGAGGGCAAGATCGACGCCACCTCGCGCAGCCGCTACTTCCCCGGCCTGGCCGGACGCTCGGCCGATCCGGCGATGGTCGGCAAGCTGCGCGCCTACGCCAAGCAGTATCTGCCGGCCGACGCGCAGGGCGACACCAGGACGGCGATCGCCTCGATCGAGTACCGCGTCAAGGTGCGCACCCAGCGCCTGCCGCAGATCGACGCATGGCTGGCCAAGCGCGGCTAAGTCGCGAGCAAAATCGCAGGCAAAAAAAACCAGCGTCATCGTGAGATGATGCTGGTTGCAAAACGCTCGAAAGCGTGGGGATGTCGGGGTCCGGCGGCGATGGTGCCGCCTGGACGAATTCTGTGCCGGGCATTGAGTCCGGCAACCGGGCGCCCGGCTGAACCGCGCGCTACAGGTGATACTTTGCCAGCTATCCGCTTGCGCAGGCTTAGGACTTCATTAAGGTGGGGTAATGAGGCGGGAAGATCGATGGTGCCGGTGTTTCAGGCCACCGGCGAGCCTGCTGAGTCATGCTTTGTGAAATCACGCGCCGGCTTGGGCGCGGGACCAACTGGAGCACGCTGGGATCAGCGAACTGCATGATAAACGAACAATATGACGACCCAATGACGCACGCCAAACGAACGTACATCCTGCTGGGCGCCGCCTGCGCGCTGGCCGGCTGCTCGCAGCTGCCGGCGCCGGCGCCGGCCACGCCGCCCGCCGCTGCCCCGACCGCCGCGCAACCGCCCGCAGCGACCGCGCCGGCGACCGGCCAGCAACTCCAAATCGACACCGCGCAATCGCTGATCGCCGTCACCGTGCGGCGCGGCGGCGTGCTGGCGCGGCTGGGGCACGACCACGTCGTCGCCACGCACAAGATCACCGGCTCAGTCTCCCCGGCCCGAAACCGCGCCGACTTCCAGTTCCGCCTGGACGAGATGACGGTCGACGAATCCGACCTGCGCCTGCAGGCCGGCCTGGAACAACAACCCTCCGCCGACGCCATCGAAGGCACGCGCCACAACATGCTGACCAAGGTGCTGGACGCCGAACGCTATCCGCTGGCCAGCATCCACGTCGAGCGCATCGCGCCCGGCCAGCCGCTGCAAGTCTCGATCACCCTGCACGGCGTCACCCGCACGCTAGCGGTCCCGGTCGAGCTGAGCGAAAAAGACGGCGGCATCAACGTCAAAGGCCAGCTCACGCTGAACCAGACCGACTTCGGCCTGACCCCGTTCTCGGTGATGGGCGGCGCCATGGCCGTGCAAGACCAGATGGAACTACGCTTCGACCTGACCGCCAGATAAAACCCCTGGGGTCAAGTCTGACATTCGGACACGACCTCGGCCATAATTATCAAAGTCATGGTGATGCAGTATCAAACCTGCCGTCAGAAGCTCTGAGTCAGATAAGTGCATTCTGAATGCTCGCCTGCTAAATTGCGGAGATGGCTATAAGGCAATCTTGGTGCAGAAGGAAAGTTATCTACGCGCGCTGGCACGCTATATTGTATTGAATCCGGTACGTGCCAGCATCGTGAGCAGACCGGAGGAATGGGAATGGAGTAGCTACCGCTTCATGCTGGGCGAGCCAGCGCCGTCCTGGATCTCAACAGAGTGGCTGCTTTCTTGCTTTGGCTCGGAACAGGTGGCGGCAAGATCGGCGTATCAAAATTTTGTGACGCGGGGGAGCGTTGCGGAAAGCCCATTTCGAAAGCTGCGCTTCCAATGTATTCGGGGAGCCGATGCGTTCGTCGCGCAGCATAGGGCAGCTGCGGAGAAGATGATGTCTTCGGAGACCAGCAAAGCACAGAGACGCGCGCATGCCATGTCGCTGGACGAATATGCGTTGAAATTTACATCGCACAATATTGCAATGGCAGAGGCGTACAAATCAACGGCTTCTCCCATGACTCAGATTGCCGTGTATTTCGCGTCTCTGTCAAACCCGTAAGCCGCGCCGTCGCTGCGCTTGAAGCAATCGGTCATGCGGCGGCAGACGTTAAAGGATGAGACCGTGTCCGAATGTCAGACTTCGTATATTGAACATGTCGCGTCGAAATCAGATAATAAAGATGTAGACGCGGCCGGGCGGAGTGATGCTGTTCAGACTGAGTGCCATTGAGCACGTGGGTCAGATAAGTGCCTTCGCCCGTTTCATTTTAAAAGTCCGAACGGTATCTTGAGC
>Ga0247812_10000083_pt1 | contig 133454 bp, 116 predicted proteins | sample UWRJL149409B1_FD_178011 | JGI IMG/M metagenome (GOLD analysis project Ga0247812, IMG submission 178011) | Plant litter microbial communities from Arlington Agricultural Research Station in Wisconsin, United States - UWRJ-L149-409B-1 | ecosystem: Environmental > Terrestrial > Plant litter >... | reverse complement strand
GTTAACCTATCTATCACAAGGTTCTTCTTATCTGAGTCCGCGTGCTTATGCGATCTTACACCGTATGCATCATGCATTCAGTGATACAGAAAGAGATCCTCATTCTCCGCATCATACCAAAAACGTGTTTACTATGATGTGGGAAACAAAAGATATATATAATGCTGTGTTGAATCGCAAAAGAGCCATTGAATCACAGTTCGAGCGTAATTATCCCGAATGGAATTTTATTGAAAAACTAGGCGATTCCTGGGCATCCAGAGCAGGCTGGGCAATCATTTATTCTGCTTTTTATATTTTGGCTTACATGTACCTGGATATGCACTGGGCATTTTTCTTTTTGCTTCCAATCCATTTTTTGATGGGTCCAATTCATGGAGCTATCGTAAATTGGAGTGGTCATAAATATGGATACCAGAATTTTGACAATGAGGATAAATCAAAAAATTCACTGATTTTTGACTTTTTAATGATGGGAGAGTTGTTCCAGAATAATCATCATAAACGTCCTAATTCAATCAATTTTGGATCGAAATGGTTTGAGGTAGATCCAACTTATCCGGTTATTAAACTGCTGAATAAGATGAAAATAATAGAAATTCGTAAGAAGAACTAAGTAAAAAATATGCTAAGCAAAAAGGCAGTAAACGATAATTGTTCACTGCCTTTTTTATTTTAAATAATATATGAATGCCGTAGGCATGACCGACATTGTAGCCATGGATTTTAATCCATGGAAATCGAAAATCCGTGAATACAACGTCGTAATATCAATTTTACAACCAGCCACAAAAAAACTTTGGCAGGTGTGAATAACACCTGCCAAGTTTGCTTATTAACACCACAAAAAATGAAATCTGATTTTACGCGTTCGATGGAAAGATCTGACGCTTAAAGAACAATACAAATTAAAGGAGTAATACTTAAGAAGAACTTAAGGATAAATTAGAATTTGCTTAGAGGCGAATAAAATTTAGGATAAAGGTTGTACCCTTTGGTTGGTTGGTTTGAATAGAAATATTTCCATTATGGAGTTTCATGATGCGATCCACCAAAGAAAGCCCAATTCCATACCCCTTAACATTAGCAGTATTATCTCCCCGATAGAAAGGCTGGAAGATCAAACTTTGGTCCTGAACCGGAATTCCTTTACCCTTGTCAGAAAACCGAAGCGTTAACTTTTTAGCAGATGCGTTCAGTGTTATTTTTACCGACTGATCTTCTGAAAACTTGCAGGCATTGTCGATCAAGTTTAAAAAAGCAGTTTTTAACAAAGTAGAATTTCCTGCTATTTCCAGCCAGGAATCATCATCTGGCAGTTCATCCAGATTGACCTGAATGCTGTAGCCCGGATTAGCCTGGCTCAGGTTTTGCCGACAATCCCAAAGCAGATCATCAACCCGAACGGTTTCCGTCAATAAATCCCGCTGATCTTCACTTACCTTGGCCAGTTCCAGCAAGGTATTGGATAGTTGAGCAAGCTCCTCAATATCTTCCAGCACCGACTGGATTGTAACCTGATAATCTGCTGTGCTCCGTTCTTTAAGCATGCTTACTTCCAGCTGCGATCGGATCTTGGTTAATGGGTTTTTTAATTCGTGAGAAACATTCGCCACAAAGATTTTCTGCATTTGGAATGCCGTTTCAATCCTGTCCAGTAATTTGTTGAAAGTAGTAGAAAGCCGGCCAATTTCATCTCTCTGATTCGGGATGTCCAGGCGCGTATCCAGCTTTTGCGGTAATATTCCTTCAACTGCGTTCATCACTTTGGAAATAGGCCTTAACGCACGTTTGGCAAAAATCCATCCGGCAAGCCCGACAATTGCCGTTACAATCAGGAAAAGTACGGTAAGGAGTGTATTTAAATTTGATAGATTGGCTTGTCCGTACAAATCCTGGGCACCTAACATGACCACAGCCCGGTTAAAAGGATATTTATAATAAAGTCCCACCACCTTGTAATCGCCGTCCGTATACCGTATCTCACCGGATTTTCGGATTTCATCCAGCCAGTAATTGGACACATGGATAGACTTGGTTACAGCATTGGTATTGGTATAAATCAGCCGGTTTTTTTCATCAAAAATCAGGATGTTTTCATTGTAGATCAGATCCCGGTTGGAACCTTCCAGTGCACGCAAAACTTCGGTGTTCACCTGAGGAACTTTCAGCAAAAGCTCCGCCGTCGACTTGGCTTTTGATCTGAGCCGGTCGTAAAAATCTTCGGTAACGTTGTTGTAGGTGAAATAATAAATGGCCAGGAATGTAACCAATAAAATACCGCTTACCAGTAACGAAAATTGAATCGTAAGTCGGGTACGGATTTGCATGGTTTACTCTATTTTTAGCACGTAGCCCATTCCAAACTGTGTATGAATCAATTTTACAGGATAATCCTTATCAATTTTTTTACGAAGATAATTGACATAAACCTCAATAACATTGGTTCCGGTATCAAACCCAATATCCCAGACCTGTTCGGCAATTTCAACTTTTGATACTACTCTTCCCTGATTTCTGATCAGGTAAACCAGAAGATTAAATTCTCTCGCTGTGAGGTTAATTTTATTTCCTGATCTGTGTACTGTTTTGGCATCCATGGAAACTTCCAGGTCGGCAAACCGAAGTATCTGTGCAGTCTGAGAAATGGTGGAGCCACGCTTGGTTAAGGCACGAACCCGGGCAAGTAATTCCTTAAATTCAAAAGGCTTGACCAGATAATCATCTGCACCAGCATCCAGCCCGGTAACTTTGTCATCCGTGGAACCTAGTGCTGTTAACATCAGAATGGGCGTTTCATCTCCTGAGTGACGCAGTTCTCTGCAAAGCTCTATACCGTTGATGCCGGGAATAATAATATCGCTGATGATCAACTGATAGTTGCCTTTCTTAGCCAGCTGTTTCCCAATCAGGCCATCGTAGGCGATATCTACCTCATAACCATTTTCTTCCAATCCTTGTTTTAGGGACTGAACAGTTTTGGGTTCATCTTCTATCAGGAGTAATTTCATTTGATGGGTAAGAATAGTTCCGATATTTCCTGCCAGCTTGATACCCGACGGAATGATTTTTCTTTAAGGTTGTGTGTCGCCGTAAATAATATTCCCTCACCCTTAAAAGCATTCAGATTGCGTACATGATCATCGATAAGGTAATCCGAATGTATAATACTTTTATGTCCGCAAAAAACAATATTAGACCAGGGAATAAAATCAAAGTTTTTTTTGAGCCAGGCGAATTTATCGTTAAATGAATTAGGGAATTCCATTGCTGCCGTAGCTACATAAATCTCGTAAAATCCAGACAGCTTATAAATCGTTTCCCTAGCATCTTTTTTAACCTTAATATCGCCAAAAAAACCTGGTTCATGCATAATTCTGTTCAAACGGGTAATCTGTTTAGGATGAAGTAATTCTCTTAATGATTTTGTATCAAAGTCTTTTTTATTTAATGTCGTATCAAAATCATTTAATATAATGCTGACCAGTTTTTCATGTGTGTCAGCCATTACATCATCCATATCTAATGTAAGTCTCAGCATCTACACAAGCGTTCTGTGGGAATCAAAATTTTCCAGATAATCGGAAACCCTCTTCACAAACATGCCTCCCAGAGATCCATCCACAACACGGTGATCATACGAATGCGAAATGAACATCAGGCTTCTTATTCCAATCAGATCGCCCTGTAAGGTTTCGATGACAGCTGGTTTCTTTTTAATCGCACCAAAAGCCATAATCGCAACCTGCGGCTGAACAATGATTGGAGTTCCCATCAGATTGCCAAAGGCCCCAATATTAGAAACCGTATAGGTTCCACCGGCCAGATCGTCCGCTTTCAATTTATTTTCCCGGGCTCTTTTTGCCAGTTCATTTACTTTTCTTGCCAGCCCGGCGAGGTCATACTGGTCTGCATGATGTATTACCGGAACAATCAGATTCCCATCCGGCAAGGCTACCGCCATACCGATATTGATATCTTTCTTCTTGATAATATTATCGCCTTCAACAGAAATATTGATCAAGGGATAATCCTTTATGGCTTTCACTACAGCCTCGATAAGGATCGGAGTGAAGGTGATACTGTCACCCGATTTTTTTCTGAAGTCGTTTTTTATAGCATCTCTCCATTTTACAACGGTTGTCATATCTGTTTCTATGAACGAAGTAACATGTGCCGAAATGCGCTTGGATTCACTCATGCGCGAAGAAATCATCTTACGCATACGGTCCATTTCAATAATTTCAGATGATCCGTTCAGCGAAGTAGGTTTCGAAGCTGTCGGAACCTGTACGGGAGCCTGTTCGTTTTTAGCAGGATTGGCGCGGTCATTCAGATAAGAAATTATATCATTTTTTGTCACACGGTTTTCCGCACCTGTTCCCTGAATACTGGCTAGTTCCTGAGCGCTTAAATTTTCTTCGCGGGCAATACTTAATACAAGCGGGGAATAAAATGTACTGGATTCGGAGCCACTCTTGAGTAAAATTTCAGCTGCAACCGTTTCCGATGTTTTTCGGGTAGCATCATGAATGTCTTTTTCCAGGAATGAAACAGCATCAAAGTCAGGATCTTCCGGGTTATTCGATGTCGGGTTTTCTTCCTGTTCGATACCTTCTTCCACCTGTACATTCGCTACAGGACTTCCAATCGCAACAACATCGCCTTCTTTTACCAGCCATTCAATTAATACACCGGAATAAGGCGAGGGAACTTCAGTATCCACTTTATCAGTGGCTACTTCCAGGACAGAATCATCAGCCGTTATCACATCTCCTTCTTTATTCAGGAGTGTCAGTACGGTACATTCCATAATACTCTCGCCTAAAGCAGGCATTAACATTTCAACTATTTTCATATATATCTATATTTCAACCCTGCATCCCACTGCACTATTTTGAATATCTAAATTTTAAGTCAGGCATCAGATCTTTTTTGCTTCGGTCTTTAAAATTGTTTTTCGCAGCAGGTTTAAAGCGTATGTTGAGGTCATTTCAATATTAACTTTCCTGTTGCTTCTTAAGGTTAACAGTTGTGTAAAAGTTTCCTTGGGTGTTGCACACGCTATCCAGACAGTACCAACCGGTTTTTCCGGAGTTCCTCCATCCGGTCCTGCTATTCCTGTCGTCGCAATGGCATAGGTTGTGTTTAGCTTTTGGCGTACACCTTCTGCCATTTCGCGGGCCGTTTGTTCACTGACGGCTCCGTAATCTTCCAGTGTTTGTCTGGAAACACCCAAGATATGCATTTTTATTGCATTGCTGTAGCTTACCACAGAACCTTCATAGTAAGCAGAAGAGCCTGGTACACTGGTAATCTGATTGGCTACAAAACCACCTGTGCAGCTTTCGGCTGTTGAAAGGGTTGCACCGCGTTCGACCAGCAGTTTTCCGATAACCGATTCAAGCTCATCGGCATCATAACCAAAGATATATTCCTGAATCATCGGAATGAGCTGATCCACCTGTTCTTTTAACTCAGCATCCAAAACGGCCTGATTATCTCCGGTAGCTGTTAAGCGCAATTTTACCTGTCCGAAATGAGGCAAATAAGCCAGTTTGATATGTTGCGGCAAAGCATCTTCCCAGTCTGCAATCCTTTCAGCCAGGAAAGATTCTCCTATGCCGATGGTACGGATAATTTTATGCGTAATGATATTAAATACAAACCGCTCTTTTAATCTCGGCAAAATGGCATGTTCCATCAGGCTTTTCATCTCATAAGGAACACCCGGGAGTGATACATAGATTACTCCGTCTTTTTCAAACCACATACCCGGCGCCGTTCCCCAAAGATTTGGAATGTACGTACAATTGGTTGGAAGTGCGGCCTGCTGGATATTTAATTCGGTCATTTCACGTCCTCTTTGTGAAAAGAAATCCGTAATTAAAGCCAGTGCTTCTTCATTGATCTTTAATTCAGTACCAAAATATTTACAAAATGTATGTTTGGTTATATCATCTTTTGTAGGTCCAAGTCCGCCGGTAACAATAATTACCTGTACTCTTTGACTCGCTTCAGTTAACGCAGCAATAATATCTTCCTGTAAATCGCCAACGGAGGTTTTACGTACCGGCTTGATGCCAATGTTGGTCAGCTCAGCACCGATCCATTGTGTATTTGTATCCGTGATCTGTCCAAAAAGAATTTCATCACCGATGGTAATTACTTCAGCCCTGACTATGGGATTCATCATGTGAATTTGATTGAAATAAACCGTATATTTTTCCAAAATTAGGTAAAATTAATCGTTATTGATTACGTTTGAACCATAGTGTCAATTAAACAAAGTAAGCCCAATGAATAGGAAAATTGTATTAGTTATCTTTTTATGGATTTCATGTAGCTGTGCTTCAATGGCTCAGTTCAATCTTGGAAAGGTACTGGATTCTTTTAAAAAGCCGGAAGAAAGTGCTTCATTAGGTGAAGGTGATATTGTTAAAGGTTTAAAAGAAGCATTAACCGTCGGGATAAGCAAGGGTTCGGCTGAGGCATCTAAAACGGATGGATTTTTCAAAAATGAACTGATTAAAATTGTAGTGCCGCCTGAAGCGCAAAAAGTTACTTCAACACTACGGAAGTTAGGATTGGGAAAAGAGGTTGATAAGTTTACGCTTTCTTTAAACCGTGCTGCCGAAGATGCGGCCAAAAAATCAAAACCGATTTTTGTAAAAGCCATAACTTCCATGACCATCACGGATGCGCTTGGAATACTGAAAGGGGAGGATGATGCAGCAACCAAATACCTGCAGAAAACAACAAATAAAGATCTTTACGACACGTTTTTTCCAGTTGTTGACAGCACACTCAATCTAAATAAAGCAACTCAGTATTATGCTGATCTGGTTAAAACGTACAATGAAATTCCACTGGTAAAAAAAGTAAATCCGGACCTGAAAGGATATGCAACGCAAAAAACAATCGACGGTTTGTACACCTTAATCGCGCAGGAAGAGAAAAAAATTAGAAAGGACCCGGCAGCAAGGGTTACTGATATTCTGAAAACAGTTTTTGGTAAGTCCGGAAAGTAGCGAACCTGAAATGATGAGGTATTGTTACTTTGTTATACTTTTGCGAAAAATATTTAATCCTTATATGAAAAGCTCCGAGATACATTTTACCGTTGACCTGGATAATCAAAACGTACCTGATAAAATACACTGGTCTGCAACTGACAACCCTAATGAAGGTATCAATGATACCCGTGCTATTGCGATAGCAGTTTGGGATCATTACCACAGAGGTACTTTAAAAATCGATCTTTGGACCAAGGATATGGAAGTGTTTGAAATGAAACGCTTCTACATTGAAATCATGAGCGGAATTGCAGATACTTTATTAACTGCTACCAATGATACGGCTATGTCAGAAGCTATCGAAGGTGTTTGTGAAACGTTAAGCAGAAAGCTTGACGAAGAAATGAAAGCTGCCAAATAATTTGAAAAAATTAGGAGCTGACTTTAACAAAAAAAGCGATCGGAAGATCGCTTTTTTTGTTAAGTGATTATTTAAATTCCTGCAAAGCTAGTTTATCTTTCTTCGGCAAGCTATTCACCACCAGCTCGTATGAATCCTTAATCCAGCTATATAACAATTCATTTGGAATACTGCCGGTTATCAATACAGTATTCCAGTGTTTTTTATTCATGTGATATCCAGGCAATACGTCCGAAAATTGATCTCTTAATTCTTCTGCTATTTCAGGATCACATTTTGCATTGAACTGCGGTGTAACCCCGTCAATAGGCGTTAACAAAAAAACTTTTCCCATCACCTTAAATACCAGCGTGTCAGGCCCAAAAGGAAGTTCTTCTGTTACACCTGGTAATTCCAGACAATAATCTCTAAGCTCTTCCAGATTCATCGTGTAAAGGCGCGTACGATCATGACGATCAGACAAAACAAAAACATAATGATCGAAATCCGGTTGATGCCGTGCATCATCCTGAGGTTGAATGAAGTCGGATCATTCGGATTTGGTTTTTTGAATACCCGGATGAAGTAATGAAATACATCTCCGAGCTGAAAATACTTTTTCATATTTTAGACAATTAATTCAGAGTTTGAAATTAAGCAAGATTATAAGTCTCATCCTGTCCCGGATCAATCCAGCGGCCATCTTCTTTAATTAGTTCAATCAATTCACCTACCGCATTGGCGGCAGTAACAGAGCGCTTTACTACTTCCTGACCGCGATACAGCGCAATTTTATCTTTACCCATACCCACATAACCGTAGTCGGCATCCGCCATTTCTCCCGGTCCGTTCACAATACAACCCATTATTCCAATTTTAAGTCCTTTCAGATGCTCGGTATATTTCCGGATCATGGCTGTTGTTTCCTGCAGATCAAATAAGGTCCGGCCGCAGGAAGGGCAGGAGATATACTCCGTTTTAGACATCCGGGTCCTGGCTGCCTGTAAAATCCCGAAAGCAATGCTATTGTAGCTGGATGCAGTTGTCAGTTTTTCTTTCTGGGCAATAGGATATTGAAAATCAGGAGAAAGCAGTGTTCCATCGCCAAATCCGTCAACCAGCAAACCGCCCATATCCGTTGCCGAATAGAGCGTTAAACTATCGCCAAGATCCGTTACGTATGTACGCTGGATAATTACCGGCGTTTTTATTTTCATTTCTACTAAACGATAGAAAAACCTGCGCATTTCCGGCATGGCATGCTTATTTTCAGAATGAAGCAACAGCACAACATTCGTTTCAAAGCGTATTTTTTCTAAAAAGGAAAGATCAAATTGGTGAATATTACCTTTGATAAAATTCAACTGAGAAGAAACCTCCGTTGCCTGATTCCACTCAGAAACGGTAAGCAAAGGAAATTTATTTCTTCTGTCGCTATGTTCCAGCCACTGATTATAATCCAGGATTTCTTTCAGACCGTTGGGCAGCATAAAAGGAATTGCCCTTTCTCCTGAATAAATAAAATCAGCTCCCTGATCGTTCATCGCCCATTTATCCGGCACAGGCAAAAAGAAATGGCCTATGCTTTTTAAGTCGTCATATTGTTCAACCGAAAGATCGGAGTAATCAGCAATAACACGGGGAACGTTTAATCCACCTACATTAAAAACCTCCTGCGTCTCTCTTCTCGTATATTGAAAAGGATTGATCGGATAGACTTCAATTGGTTCTATGGCTTCATGCGGAGCACGATGATTGTAACGTTCAACCAACGCTCTGGCCACAGGTGCTTCTTTTTCAGGAGCTTCTGTTAGCGAAACCCGGACCGTATCTCCCAGACCATCTTCCAGCAAAGTACCAATTCCGACAGCCGATTTGATCCTGCCGTCTTCTGCTTCCCCGGCTTCTGTTACACCAAGGTGCAGGGGATAAGGTTTCAAACCTTCTTCGTCAAGCCGCTGAACAAGAAGGCGATAGGCTTCTACCATAACCTGCGTGTTGCTGGACTTCATGGAAAGTGCAATGTTGTAATAATTGAATTCTTCACAGATACGAAGAAATTCAAGGGCCGATTCGACCATTCCAAGCGGCGTGTCACCGTACCGGCTTAAAATGCGGTCCGAAAGTGAACCATGATTGGTTCCAATCCGCATAGCCGTTCCGTATTCCTTACAAATCCGGATCAGGGGAATAAACTTTTCCCGGATACGTTCCAGCTCGGCAGCATACGAAGAATCCGTATAATCGATTATTTCAAAACGTTTCCGATCTGCATAATTTCCTGGGTTGATGCGTACTTTTTCAACGATTCTGGCTGCAAGTTCGGCGGCGTTAGGAGTAAAATGTATATCGGCAATAAGCGGAACAAAAATTCCTTTTTTATGCAGTCCGTTACGGATATTTTCAAGATTCTGAGCTTCCTTGACACTAGGTGCTGTAATACGGATATATTCGCAACCGGAGTCAACCATGCGGATCACTTCATCAATTGATCCTTGCGTGTCCATGGTATCAACGGTCGTCATCGATTGAATTCGGATCGGGTAATCAGAACCCATCGGAATGTCACCTATGTTAATAGTTATCGTTTTCCTTCTTTTATATTCCGTTAAAGAAGGACAATAAGAAATTATTTTATTATCAGGAGCTGCCAGAATGGACATTTTGATTTTATTTTAAGATGGCTGCTATTCCATCTGACTAATGAATGCTTGTACTGCTTAGATTCATGCTGCGTTGGTTAAAGTAATGTAACCTTATCTTTATCAGCAGCAGTTTAAACAGGTATAAATAAATTACAAATTACACAAAAGTAAAACACAAATGGAATTACAAAGGTGCATTTAAATTAAATACTGTTTATGAAAAAGCACCGGCTCTGGAAATTTATCCTGAGCCGGTGCTTTATTATTATTAAAACTTACTTATTCTTCAATACGTGTTCCGGAATCAACATTAATGATGTAGCTTTTTCCGCCTGCCGCATTAATGGCTTCTGCTACTTCTTCTGCATTATTAGGTGCATAGACAAACATACAGCCACCTCCGCCCGAGCCATTTATTTTTCCTCCCAAAGCACCCGCTGTAAGTGCCGCGTCCATCATACGTTCAATCTTTGGTGTAGAAGTACGCTTATGATCCCGCAGGTTTTTATAATGCTGATAAAGTAAAGCGCCGAATTGGTTATCAAATTCTTCCGATCCGTCTTCTTCAACAATTTGGGAAAGAAGGGTTTTTCCTTTTAATAAAATATCACGGTCATCTACGTTGGCCTGCAAAAGACTTAATTCATCCGGACTAAGGATTTTTTTATAATCTTTTGTCTGCACAAACTGCGTTTTGAAAATAGAAAAGTAGGGATCATACCGTGTTACTTTTTTGATCACATCTTCCATCCCGTAACGGCATCGCGCCAAAATTCCGAGCGTATCTTTTGCTTCTAATGAATCGCCCAATACAAAGGTGCCCAGTTTTGGTGTAAGCACTTCCACAAAAATCACCGGCTGTGATTCAAGATAAATCACATTTCCGATTGCGGTGGAATAATGATCCATCATCCCGCCGGGTTCACCAAATTCCAGTACTTCTGCTGCATTGGCAATTTCTCCTAGTTCTTTCTGAGAGAAACTAGCAGGGTGATCACTCATTTTATCCAGAAAATGTGCCCAGGAAACAATCAGCGCCGAAGAGCTGGAAGTTCCGGAATTAATGGGGATATTCCCCTGAATGACGCATTCAAATCCTTTTGAAAAAACCAGTCCTTTTCTTTTTAATACGTTAATTGTACTTCTGAAATAATCTCGCTGAACAACGTAAGGAAATGTTTCACTTAGGGAAAATTCTATTTTTTCATTTAAATCCGGTAAATGGAGAATGATCTGATCATCGTCTCTGTATTCACCATCAATGCTTATTCTTCTTGAAATGGCCGCTGCTATAACAGGAAGACCTAGATAATCCTGATGTTCTCCAAAAAAGCAAATGCGTCCCGACGTTGAGATTTTCATGTACTACCAGCTTTTCTTTTTGTGGCCGATCAGACCGAAATAAATTATAAATAAGTAAAGCGGAAGCATTATCCAGTAAGCTTTTTGTGTACTTCCAATCGAATCAGCAATTCCTCCATAAACAAGAGGCATTACAGCTCCTCCTGAAATCCCCATTATGAGCAGTGCTGAGGCCGTTTTTGTGAATTTACCTAAACCACTCAATGCCAGCGGCCACAATGCAGGCCAGATTACAGCGTTAGCAAAACCAAGAACCGCAATACAAAGGACTGAGGTGAAGCCTGTTGATATAATCGCTACAATCGTAACCACAACGCCCAAAATAGCAGAGAACAAAAGATAAGATTGCTGGGATACGTACTTTGGGATTAAAATAATACCCAAAACATAGCCGAACATCATAGCACCCAGTGTATATGTTCCAAATAGACGTGCTTCTTCTTCGGCAAATCCTAATGAAACTCCATAATTTATAATGGTGTCACCGGCAATTACTTCAACACCTACGTAACAAAATAGAGCTATTACACCAAATACAAGGTTGGGGAACTGGAAAACACTTGTTTTTTCAACAACCACTTCATTTGAGATGGCTACATCATCTTCTTCCTCACTTACTTCTACGAGTCCTTTTGATAATTTAATAAGCAGCGCAAGTCCAATAAGAACCACGGTCAGAACGATATAAGGCACTACTACCTTGTCCAGTTCATCTTTCGGATCATTTGAATTTGCAGCTCCTGCCAGCAAAATTCCACCAACCACTATCTGACTGATAATACCAGCCGTTTTATTGGCAATACCCATGATACTTATTCTTTGGGCTGCACTATTGCGTGGGCCAAGGATTGTAACATAAGGGTTTGATGCAGTTTGCAATAACGTTAAACCAATACCGATGGTAAACAATCCCACCAGAAACAAGGGGTAGGAAGCCATTTCTGCAGCAGGAATGAATATAATTGTTCCGATGGCCATTATGATAAGTCCAAGCGACATACCATTTTTAAATCCGGTTTTTTTCAGAACATACGAGGATGGAAGCGCCATCAAGGTATATGAAATGAAAAATGCGAAAGTTACCAGATATGAACTTGTGTTGTCAAGACTGAAGGCTTTTTTGAAAAATGTGATCAGTGTTCCATTTACCCATGTCACAAATCCCATGACAAAAAACAGAACACCGACAATGATAAGAGGGCCCAGGTAATTATTATTCTTGTTGCTCATCTAAAAAGTAGTTATAGGATTATATGGCGTTAAAGTTAAAATTCATTATTCAGACCAAAAATGGGTTTATTTGTTTTCCATTTACCCCGGGTAAAATCAGGGATTTCAACAGGAGAACTTCCGCGGGCAATCGATAATTCAGAAAGAGGGCTGATGGCGCTCCATACGGCAGCATCATAGACATCAATCGGCGGTGCTACATTTCTTTTCACCGCTTCGATAAAGCCACGGAACACGAAATAATCAATTCCTCCATGTCCGGCATTTTCGGCTTCTTTATCATGCTTTGTCCAAAGCGGATGATCATATTTTTTCAGATAAGGCGCATCTGGCTCCGCCTCGTGTTTCTTAGGAGAAACATCTTCAAGATAGATGGTACTGCCGTCATTCATCCATATTCCTTCTGTGCCCTGCGCCCGGAAGCCCAGTGAATAGGGGCGAGGAGAATTGGTATCGTGAATGATCACAATGTTTTCTCCATTATGACATTGAATGACAGTGGTAACGACATCGCCCAGCTTGAAATTTACTTTTGCATTCGGATGATCTTTTCCTCCGTGATCTACCACATACTTATGTAAACCAAGCGGTTTCGTTGCTGTGGAAGTTAGATAATTAAATTTATTTCCCCGGTTGATATTCATCCAGTGGGCTACCGGACCTAAGCCATGTGTGGGATAGATATCGCCATTGCGATCCACGGAATGCTGTGTACGCCACCTGGCTTCCGAAAATCCTTTTTCTCCAAACTCAACACCAACACCTTCGTTGCTTTGTCCATTATTAAACTTTATTCCACGCAGATCATGCTGGTAGCCGCAATGTGCATACGTCATTTCTCCAAACATCCCTTCGCGGATCATTCGTAAAATGGCCATTACGTCACGGCGGTAACAAACATTTTCCAAGATCATACAATGGGAACCTGTTTTTTCAAAAGTATCCACCAGATCCCAGGATTCCTGTAACGTAACCGTAGCCGAAACTTCCACTGCGGCATATTTTCCGGCTTTCATCGCTGCAATCGCCATAGGAACGTGCCATTGCCATGGTGTTGCAATCAGAATCGCATCCAGATCATCACGTTTCACCATGTTAAGAAAATCTTCATCTCCTTTGGAATAAACCACCGGAGCTTTTTTGCCTGCTTTCCTGATCTGATCCAACGCAGCATTTACTGAGGAAGAATCAATGTCGCAGATGGCATTCACTTCCACATCCGGGCGAAACAATGCCTGCTGCAGGTGATTGCGTCCACGAAGGCCTACACCAATAAAGCCGATTCTGACCTTTTCTCTAAACGTTTCTTCTTCTTTATTCAAAAGTATTGAAGGCAGAATTCCGGTAGCGGAACCAGCCAGTGTTGCTTTTTGCAGAAAATTTCGTCTATCCATGAGAAGGCTTATGGAAAATTTTATAAGGTTCAGGTATTGGTAGTGTAGCCGCGCAAGATACTACCAATTACAATATTTTTAAATTTTTTTATTAATTAAAATAATTTTAGAATAAAGTGTTGCCTGGTATGTTTCTTAATAATAATAGATGCTGATGAACATTTTACAATCTTATCGTGTTGACAAGAGCAGTATACTCCGATGGGCAGAGACAATCCAGCCCGGCGGCTTTAAGTGTGTTGGACACATACTTTGTTACGACATTTAAGGCATTTTTGTTTAACATTATCCTATAATATGGCTCATAAAGTGGCTGTGTTTCGTAAAGAACACTTCAACGCGGCTCATCGTCTTCATAACCCGGCCTGGTCGGATGAGCATAACCAAGAGGTTTTTGGCAAGTGTAACAACCCAAATTTCCATGGTCATAATTATGAGCTGATCATTCAGGTCATTGGCGAAGTTAATCATGAAACAGGTTTCGTAATTGATATGAAGGAGTTGAGTTCAATTTTGAAAGAAAATGTCCTGGATCGATTTGATCATAAAAACCTGAACCTGGATGTTGCGGAATTCAAAAACTTAAACCCATCTGCCGAAAATATTGCTATTGTTATATACACGATGCTCAGACCTAAAATTGATGCAGAGCTTGCTCTGAAAATTAGATTATATGAAACAGAACGGAACTTTGTTGAATACCCGGTCGACTGACAATCCTGATGTTGAGGAAGTGGGTGATGAGCATCTATTTTCTTCCATTGAAACACCTATGCGTCCGGATGCTTTTGCACTGGATGACGATGTAAAAATTGAGTTGATCGAAAAGCATTTTCGGCATATCATGGAAATTATGGGCCTGGACCTGACAGATGATAGTCTGAAAGGAACCCCAAAGCGTGTGGCTAAAATGTATATCAAGGAAGTTTTTAGCGGCCTTGATCCGAAGAACAAACCGGCTATTTCTTTATTTGAAAATAAATATAAGTATGATCAGATGCTTGTAGAAAAGGATATTTCGGTCTTTTCAAATTGTGAGCATCATTTTGTTCCTATATATGGCAAAGCGCATATCGCTTATATTTCAAGCGGGAAGGTAATCGGATTATCCAAGCTGAACAGGATTGTGGATTATTTTTCAAAACGGCCGCAAGTTCAGGAAAGGTTGACTGTTCAGATTGCCAATGAATTAAAGCAAGCTTTGAATACTGAAGATGTTGCTGTTGTGATCGACTCGCAGCACATGTGTGTGCAGTCCAGAGGCATCCGTGATGCCGGAAGCTCCACAGTGACTGCTTATTATGGAGGCAAGTTTGAGGAAGAAGCTACTAAAAAAGAATTTTTGACTTATCTGGGAATGTGATTAATTATTAATGAGGTTAGTCGATTTTATCTAATATATATCTTCATTCAATAAAAAATAATATAGCCCGGTTAGTCCTGAAAGATTAACCGGGCTGTTTTATTTATAATTAACCATTAATGATTAAACCATCGGTCCTACGCGTTCAAGTAAAGCCTTTGTTGCTTTAATTCCTTCACGTTCCGAAAGTTTGCTTCCTTCGTATTCAATTCCGGCTATACCTTTAAAACCACTGTCCTTAACGATTTTCAATATTTTTATATAATCCGTTTCAATACAGTTTCCTTTTTCATCAAAATCATACGTCTTGGCACTAACCCCTTTTGCAAAAGGCATCAGCTCTTTTGTACCCTGGTAGCGGTCGTAAGATTCTTCACATTCGTAGCTGCCGGCTTTTCTTTTGATACAGAAATTACCAAAGTCAGGAAGCGTACCCACATTTTTCATGTTTACTTCTTTCATCACACCCGACAACCATTTACCGTTTGATGAGGAGCCGCCGTGATTTTCAACAATAATATTTATTCCTGTTTTCTTGGCAAATTCACCCAGCTTACCCAAACCGTCAACGGCTGCTTTCGCAATTTCTTCATCTGTGCCTTTTCCAAATGCATTCACACGAATGGTTTTGCAGCCAAGGTATTTTGCGCATTCCACCCACTTATAATGATTTTCAACGGCTTTGTTCCGTACTGCATCATCCAGTTCTCCAAGCCCGCCTTCACCGTCAATCATGATCAGGTTGTTCGTGATGCCATTGTCTTTACATCTTTGCAGTAGCTCATTTAAGTACGTTTTGTCTTCGGCTTTATCTTTGAAGAACTGATTTACATATTCCACAATGGAAATACCAAATTCTTTTTTGGCCAGTTCAGGAAAGTCCATATTGGTGATTTTCTTTGCAAATAATTCCTTGTGAAGAGACCATTCGGCAAGAGAAATGTCAAACCACATTTTTTTAGCAGCCGATTCTGCGAAAAGGTCTGTCAGGGTAGTGGCCATCAACGCTGTTGCGCCAGCTTGTTTTAGGAAATCGCGTCTTGAAAAAGTCATTGATCTGGTTAGAATTTAGATTTAAGATAATATAAAATTTATACGTTTAGTTTAAGGCTTGCTTCTTCAAACAATTTCTGATTTTTAACCAGATTAGCAGCATCCCAATTTATATCCTGCACAAAAGCGTGCTGGCGTACCGGACAAACTTCCATTTTACAGAAATAGCAGCATTGCGGAAGGCAAGGATCTGCATGAACGAAAATCTCGGTTTCACCGGTATGGTTTTCTTTTAATACATTCTCAAATTCATGAATTGCTTCATGTGCCATTTGTAATTCCCAATAATACGGCAAAGTCAGGTGACAATCAATATGAAGATCAGATCCATACTGCTGAACACGAAGGTTATGAACGTCAACCCAATGTGCTTTTTTATTGTCGCGCATGGATTGAACAACTTTTTCAAGAAGTTTTTCATCCGTAGCGTCCATCAGTCCGGCAACCGATTTGCTTACAAGCTGAAAACCATTGTAAACTAAGAATAATCCGAATAGTAAAGAAGCTGCACTGTCAATCCATATCTGCCCTGTCAGCATGATCAATCCTACACTGATCACCAGCACCACACTGCTTACACTATCCGATAATAAATGCCTGCCGTCAGCTGTAAGTGCAAGAGAATTGGACCGTTTGCCCTCTTCAACAAGTTTATATCCGATCAGTGTATTTACAAGGATTGTGATCATGATAAAAATGGCCCCTTGTGTCAGGTTTTCAACGGGAGCCGGGTTCATCATTCGTTTAACCGCTTCAATAATAATGAATAAAGAAGCAATGACGATCAGTGCACCTTCAAAGCCAGCAGAAAAAAATTCAATTTTGCCATGGCCATAAGGATGGTTGCGGTCTTTGGGCTGGGCCGACAAATAGATGCTGTAAAAGGCAAAGCCACTGGCGATTACATTGATTATTGATTCCAGTGCGTCGCTTAGGATTGCATTGGAATCTGTGATGTAAAATGCAAAAAACTTTAACCCCGTCAGGATAATACTTGCCACAAAAGACAGCAGGATGAGACGTTGTTTACGCTTATTTTGGTTTATTTGCATTAGAGATTTAAATTTCAAAGATCAAAAATACTAAGAAAATGCGGGGAATAACCACAGAAAATAATTGGAAGACGCTTTCTTCCAAGACGGTGTATGAGAATGCGTGGCTGGAAATCAGTCACCGTGAAGTGATTAACCCTGCCGGAAAAGATGGAATTTATGGTGTCGTAAAATTTAAAAATAAAGCACTGGGTATTGTTCCTATTGATGAAAACGGAAATATTTATCTTGTTGGTCAATTCCGCTATACTTTAAATGAATATTCATGGGAACTTCCGGAAGGAGGAGGGCCCATGGATGAAGATGTACTGGACGCAGCTAAAAGAGAGCTCAGAGAAGAAACGGGTTTGCTGGCTAGTAATTGGACACGTCTGGCGCGTATTCATACTTCAAATTCAGCTACGGACGAAGAAGGTTTTCTTTTTTTAGCCGAAGGTTTAAGTCAGACTGAAGCGGAACCCGAGGAAACAGAAGAGCTGCAGGTTAAGAAAATTCCATTGTCGGAAGCCGTCGATATGGTGATGCGTTCGGAAATTACCGATGCAATTTCAATCGCGGGAATATTAATGGCCGCGCGGCTGAGAGGAATTTAATATGCTGGGAGCCTTACTTTATGGAATCCTAACGGGTATTGCCCTATGCCTGACATTTGGTACCGTGTTTTTTTCGCTGATCCAAAATAGCGTAGACAATGGTTACAGGACAGGAATAAAAATAGCCTTTGGTGTTTTCATCTCCGATGCCATTTTTGTGTTTTTTGCTATTTTTGGAACCGGATTATTGCCTGATATCCACAATTTTCAAAAATACATGGCAGCTGCCGGGGTAATTTTCCTGTTGATTTTGGGAATTTCAAATCTGGTAAAAGGACAACCAAAAGTGGCTTATCCGAAAACGAGGTTTGGTAGTTTGCTTTACTATTTTTCCACCGGGTTTTTACTGAATGCTTTAAATCCGGTTAATTTTATCAGCTGGGTTACGATCGCCTCGTACATTCGTTCCACTTTGCATTATAATTTCCATCAGGTTTTGCTTTTTTTTACAGCGAGTGTCATTGCCGTTTTTCTGGTGGAAAGTGCAATAGCAATTTTTGCAGGAAAATTGAAACGTGTTTTTACACCGAAAGTGGTTACTATTTTTAATAAGGTTACCGGTGTTGTTTTTATATTAATCGCGTGCCAAATTGCTTATAGTAATTTCTTGAAGTAGGGGAATCAATCTGGATATAAAAAAAGGTCAGGATTAAACCCTGACCTTTTTTTGTTAAGGTTAAAACATAACCAATGGCGTTCAAATATAACCTCAGCCAGGGGATAAATCCCATGGCTACAAAGTCGGTCGTGCTTAAGGCACTTTCAAATTAATTTTCGATAATTTCAGCATGTTTTGAATTGGTAATTAAAATGCCGTAGGCATGGCCAACATTGTAGCCGTGGGTTTTAACCCACGGGAACGTTATTTAATGCGGGCGTAATATTATTCCGTAAAAACATCATCCACCACATACCCATTATTCTTTAAATATTCTTTCCAATCTTCAATCAGGAAGTTTTTCAAAACACGGGGAAATTTGTTTTGTCCACCCATTTTACCTTTTGATTCCATCCAGCCGTAAAAGGCCTTATTAGGAAGTACCGTTACAAAAACATCTTTTAAAGCATGTTTTCGTTCAACGGCATAATCGTCATTGAGTTCTGAAAGTTTTGCGTCAATTTTTGTTTTTAAAATCTCCGGGTCAACATTGCTTTCTTCTACTCCGATATACCAGTGGTGCGCAAAAAGAGAATCGTGTTCCACACCGCATACAGTGAATTCCTTTACAGTCAATCCTAATTCATCCGAAATCAAATCCACTGCTTTATTCATATTATCAACCGAAAGATGTTCTCCGCATAAGCTGAGATAATGTTTCGTCCGCCCGGTAATCACAATCTCCGCTTTCGCCTTGTCAACAAATTTTACGGTATCGCCAATCAGGTAACGCCAGGCGCCTGAGCAGGTTGAAATTAAAAGAGCATATTCCTTTCCCTCTTCTACCTGATCCACCATCAGTGTTTCCGGAGAAGACAACAGTGTGCCTTCTGAATCAAAGTTTTTTTCATTGAAGGGTACAAATTCAAAGAAGATTCCATTGTCAAGTACCAGTGCCATTCCTTGAGCCCCGGGTCTGTTTTGATAGGCAATAAATCCCTCAGATGCCAGGTAAGTGTTGATGTAGATAAGCGGACGGGCAAGCAATTTTTCAAAACCTTTACGGTAGGGTTCAAAGGAAACTCCACCATGCGCAAACACCTGAAGGTTCGGCCAGATGTCATGAATCGTTTTTACCTTATAATGTGTAATGATTTTTTCCATCAAAAGCTGAATCCAGGCGGGTACACCTACAATAAAGCCAATATCCCATTCATGTGCTTTCAGGGTGATTTCTTCCAGTTTTAATCCCCAGTCTTTTTCAGAAGCAATTTTTTCTCCTGGTTTGTAATAGGGGCGGAACCATGCCGGAATCTGGCTGGCGGTTATTCCGCTCAGATCACCTTCATAATGCGAATCCTGATTGTTCAGATTTGTACTGCCGCCCAGCATCAAAAATCCTTTTTCATATAAATCATCCGGAAGATCTTTATAGCTTCCCAGCGATAAAATCTGGCGGATGCTGGTTTTCTGGATCGCTTTGGACATAGCCTTGGTTACCGGAATATGCTTGGTAGCAGCCTCGGACGTTCCTGAACTTAATGCATAATATTTTATACTTCCGGGCCAGCAGATGTCTTTTTCGCCTTCCAGCGAACGATGCCACCATTCCTTGAAAATGGCATTGTAATCATAGACCGGAACTGATTTTTTGTATTGTTCGTAAAATGAACCTTTGTTGCCGAACAAAATAGATGACAACAATTCATCAAAATTATATTTCTCACCAAACTCAGTATATCTGGCTTTGGCTAACAGCTTTGCTAATGTTTTTTTCTGCTGCTGATGAATGGTTGCCTTTTTTCGATTGGCGACAATATTACTCAACCGGATTCCTCTTTTTAGCAAACTTCCTACAATGGCCATAGCGGTTTTTCTAACATGGGTTTATAAATTCCAGGTTTCAAGCTCTTTTAAGGCTTTATACTCGGTTAAATCATATTGGCAAGGTACAACAGAAATGTAGTTGTTGCCCAATGCCCAAACATCTGTATCTTCTTTTTCCGTATCAAAATTGACAAATTTGCCAGCCATCCAAAGATAACCTCTTCCGTTTGGATCGATACGGTGATCAAATTTTTCCTGCCATTTGGCATGAGCCTGACGGCATACCTTTACTCCTTTAATGGGTAAATCAGAGATAACCGGAATATTAACGTTCAAAGCAACTCCTTTTGGTATACCATGCTTTAACGCTGATTCTGTAATGGATTTTATATAAGGAATACCATGACTAAAATCTGCATTTTCTCGGAAATCTTCCAGTGAAAATCCAATGGCAGGTATTCCTTCAATCGCTCCTTCAATGGCTGCCGACATGGTACCGGAATAAAGTACACTGATTGAACTGTTGCTTCCGTGATTAATCCCGCTTACAATCAGATCAGGCTTTCGGTCCTGCAATACATAGTTTTTTGCAAGTTTCACACAATCTGCCGGTGTTCCTGAACATTCATATTCTACAACACCTTCAAAAATATGGGTTTCATACAAACGTAATGGTTCTCCAATGGTGATGGCATGGCCCATTCCGGATTGCGGACTGTTGGGTGCTACAATAATGACGTCCCCAAGGGTTTTCATAATATCAACCAGTGTGCGTATTCCTAATGATGTAATCCCGTCATCATTTGTAACTAAAATAAGTGGTTTCATATATTAATTCAAAATTTTACTCTATCAGACTCACTAGATTGCCCTTAGTTTGTCGGTTAAATTTACCTAATTTTGTAACCAGCAGCATCCAATTTAACTTAGAAAAGCCAAATTTAAGCAATATGCCTTCATTCTCCATAAAGCATGCTACCCTGTCCGACATACCCGCTGTTATTCAGATTCAGGAAAAAACATGGGAACCTACTTACCGTGAAATCCTTACCAGCGAACAAATTGAATATATGTTTGAAAAAATATATTCTGCAGAAGCTCTGGAAAACCAGATGACAGAAGGCGGACAACATTTTTTGCTGTTATTTAATACAGATATACTCCAGGGATTTGCTGCTGTCTCTGAGGAAGAACCGGGCTATTTCAAGCTACATAAAATTTATGTACTTCCAGCTACACAGGGAACAGGTGCTGGTAAATTTTTATTGAAAGCCGTAGAGGATTATGTCCGACTGAAAGGTGGAAAAAAACTGGCTTTGAATGTAAACCGTTACAACAAAGCCAGATCTTTTTATGAAAAAATGAATTTTAACGTAGTGCAGGAAGTGGACATTGCCATTGGTCCTTACTGGATGAATGATTTCATTATGGAGAAACAACTAACACAATAAATTTTATGATTGTTCTTTCTCAGCCAGCTTTAATTTTTTAAGTGTCTTTTTAAGGCTTTTCATACCTTGAAGCGGATTATAATGGTTGCTGTTGCTTACGTAGTAACCCGTGCCATCGTAAGTTCTTTTATTGGGGTGTGCTTTGCATTCGGCAGAACACGCACCTTCCATTTCTTCCCCACACTTGTGACATACCGGAACGTGGGTATTACATTCAGCATTGGCACAGTTAATCATCCGGTCGCACGGTTCGTCGCAAATGTAACATCTGGAAATCACTGTTGGATTAACCTGGTTAACATCCACGGTAATACGGTTGTCAAAAACATAACATTTTCCATCAAAATCTTCCCCGCCTTCTTCCAGTCCGTAGCGTATAATACCGCCATGAAGCTGGTAAACGTCAGTAAAACCTTTGTCAAGGAGGTAAGCGCTTGCTTTTTCACACTTGATTCCACCCGTACAGTACGTCACGATTTTTTTATCTTTCAAATGTTCAATCTCGTGAATATGATCCGGTAATTCACGCAGATTATGCATGTCAAAAGTAATAGCGCCTTTAAATTTCCCCACTTCATGTTCGTAGTCTGAACGCATATCAACCAAAACCACGTCAGGATCCTGCATCATCGCTTTTAGTTCCGAAGGCTCCAGGTGTTTTCCGGTACGGACAAGTGGATTAACGTTCAGGTCCGAATTTACAATTTCATCTTTTACCCGGACATGCAGTTTTTGAAAAGCTATTTCGTCGTGCTCGTCTACTTTAAATTGTACGTCTTTAAATCTTTCATCCGAACGGATGTAGTTCATGTAGGCTTCACAATCTTCGGGTGTACCGGATACTGTACCATTCAAACCCTCAGGAGCGATAATAACTCTTCCCAGAAGATTGTTTTCTACACAAAATAAATGATGCTCATCGCGGTACGTTTCCGTATTTTCGATCGGAGCATAAAAATAATATAGTATTACGCGGAAAGGCTTCATTAATCTATTTTTCAGGGACTGAACAGCTGTGCACTAATTTATAAAAATCACAACCTCTAAAATCAGCTGCAAATATACGAATATCCAAAGTTTATCGGAAATGAAAAAAACTAACTTTTGTCAGCCTTTCTTTTAACATCCAAAACCCTATTTTTGTGCCAAATGATATAGCACAACTCAATTACGTATTAAAATTATTACTTCATGCATATTGCTATTGTTGGAAATATTGGTGCTGGTAAAACAACGTTAACCCAAATGCTGGGAGAACATTACGGCTGGGAAGTGATGTATGAAGCCGTAGAAGGGAATCCGTATCTGGCTGACTTTTATGAAGATATGGAACGATGGGCATTTAATCTGCAAATATATTTCCTGAACAACCGTTTTGCCCAGGTTCAGAAAATACGGTCGACGACGTATGCAACCATTATCCAGGACCGTACCATTTATGAAGATGCTTTTATCTTCGCACGTAACCTGTATGAATCAAAAATCATGACCGAGCGTGACTACAAAAGCTATTTACTTCTTTTTGAGTCCATAATAAAAACCGTTTCACAACCGGATCTTTTGATTTACCTCAAAGCAGATATTCCCAAACTGGTCTCACAGATCAAAAAAAGAGGGCGTGAATTTGAAGCAGATATTTCGGAAGATTATCTCAGAAACCTGAATCATTATTATGAAGATTTCAGTCAGAATTACGATCATGGACGTTTGCTGACCATTGATGTCAATAACATGGATTTTGCTTCCAATCCGGATGATTTCGCAGCAATTATAAAAGAATTAAACAAGGAGTTATTCTACATATAAAAACAAGAACTCATATAATTAATGTGAGTTCTTGTTAATCCTACCTGGTTAAAACCGGCTTGTTATCACTAAACCTCTTGCCACAATGGCAATCAGATCGGTTGATGAAGTTGCTTTTTCCAGATCCGATTTCATGGATAAAAATTCAAATTTTTCCTTTTTATCCAGACTCATCTTAAGGAATTTTCCAATCGCTTTTGCAATGTAGCCCTTCACCTTATCAAGGTGTTTTATATTCGATGAGGCCAGATTGCTCAAATCTTTTCCTTCTTCGATATCAATTAAATTCGTCATCAGAACTGCATGTTCTCCATTTTTACCCTCGGAAGTTACGTTCTTAAAGGCACGGCGGATGAAGGTTTCATAATCGTATCCGTCGTTGTAAGCGTTTTCGTTTGTCATTGGTCTTCTTAATTTTAGCGCAAAGTACGGCTTTGAATTATGGTTACAATCTTATTGCAAAGGTTAATTTCAATTTGACAAACGTCTGTTGTCTGTCAAAATTTTATGTAAAGACTGGTCTTGCGTTTCAATTATAATTTTTGACCAAAAACTTTCCGCCTTTTCCTGTGTAGGAAACCAGTTCCTGTTTTCATTTACCAGGACAAGCAATCCTTCGTCGTCACCAACTGCCGTAAAATTTTCCTGCGCAGGTTGCCGGTAAAAAACGGGAAGATTATATTTCTCGGTAACTGTTTTGACGAGTGCCGGAACGTCATGTGTCACGAGGCCAATTTCGCTGATGCTGATTATAGACGAAGCGTCAAATATTTTCGTAGACTGATTGTCAAGATCAAAACGACAAATCAATTCGAGCAAATTTCCATTTGTGTCATAAAAATAAATGGATTTTGCATTCCATAAAAGAATGTCCGAAATCTTGCTGTCCGCAGTTACGGGCAGGATCTTAACTTTATCCGAAAGCCAGGCATATGCTTCATTTAATTGATTATTGGGAATGTCAAAAGCCAGATGATATACAGGTCTGGGAACCTCTGACCGTATGAATTTGAGTTTCGTACTACCGATTATTACAGATAATTCTTCTTCTGTTTTTGCGGTTATATTCATTTTTAAAAGACCATTATAAAAATCAGCAGTTTTATCAATATCATTAGTGAGCAGATGCAATTCTTTTATTTTCATGATTGTATTGGAATGAGTCCGATAGGGTTTTAACAGATTTGATGGTCTGTAAAAAAGAAATTGCAGGTTAATTTAGTTCCTGAAAATGGTCATCAGAATAGACACCTGAACTTTGCATAAGCTAAATATGATTTTGTAGATGGCTCCGTATTCAGCTTGGATCACAAGTATTTCAGAATTGACATTTTTCGGATCATGTCACAAACTATTAAAGCGTAATTAAAAATTACAATCCTGTAAATTCCACCTCTTCTTCCAAAGAGTACATAGCAAATTGGAATGAAATCTTACAGGAATATGTATCTTTGATATGAATACCAACCTGCAACCTACTATTCCCAAAATGACGTATTCCGAAGATAGTCTGTCCAAGGATATTCAAAATATTAAGCAGATTCCTATTGTTCCCACCTTATTGGAGGTGGTTTGCCGTACAACAGGTATGGGCTTTGCTGCCATCGCACGTGTAACCCAGGACAGGTGGATAGCCTGCGATGTCAGAGATGAGATTCATTTTGGCTTAGAGGAGGGCGGTGAATTAAATATTGAAACAACCATCTGCAATGAAATTCGGGATATAGGTCAGATTGTTGTTATTGATCATGTTGATGAAAATGAGCTTTATGTAAACCATCATACCCCAAAGATGTATGGTTTTCAAAGTTATATATCGATGCCCATCTTTCTTAAGAATGGAGATTTTTTTGGAACCCTTTGCGCCCTTGATCCCAAACCCGCCCAGCTCAACAATGAGAAAATCATGGGTATGTTTAAGTTGTTTGCCGATTTGATTTCTTTCCATCTGCAAAGCATTGATCTAATGGAGAAAAGTGATCATGCAGTTTCTGAAATGAACCAGCAGTTAATAAAATCTTTGGATGAAAACAGGCAATACCAGCATATTTCCAGTCATAACTTACAGGAACCACTTCGTAAAATTCGTATGTTCAGTAGTATGCTAGTGGACGCTACCGAAGAAAATGATGCAGACAGAGCTAAAACCCTGGCGCTGAAAGTTAATGCCAACGCGCAGAAATTTTCCATGATGATTAAAGATCTGTCCGACTTTTCTGAATTGAATTCTACTTCGTTTGAAACGGTTGATCTTAATAAAATTATTGCTGACGTATGTACTCAGCTTGATCAGGAACTTCATGCTAAAAATGCTGTGATCAGCGTGTCTGCAATGCCGGTGCTACATGCCGTTTCTCTGCAAATGGAACAGCTATTTTACCATTTGATTCATAATGCCATTAAATTTTCAAAAAAAGAGGAAATACTTCGAATTGAAATAGTGTCAAGAACACTTTCTTCCACCGAAATAGCACAATTCATTCCAAAAGCAAAAGGTACACAGTTTGTAGAAATCAAATTGAAAGATAACGGAATAGGTATAGAAAAATCTCAGCATGAAAGTATTTTTGACATTTTTTCACAGCTGCCTTACGAAGAAGAAGTAAAAGGAAGAGGTATCGGGCTTTCGTATTGCCGGAAAATAATCCGCAACCATGGAGGTTTTATTACTGTGAGCTCAGAAGCTGGCCGCGGCACTGATTTTTCTATTATTTTACCCATACTCAGAAAACAAAGCTGACCAGCGCTTGCTGTGTACGTACCCCAATTTTGACAAAATCTTTACGCTCCGATCCTGCCATTTTTAGTCCTTTTGAGGAATCCCTGGATGGCTATATTTTCCCGGATTTCTTTCCCTATCCATTTGACTATAAACCTGATCCGCTTAGCTTGCTTGCAGCTGAGAAATTGCAGCAGCATCTTCAAAACCAGCAGGAGTGGGACCATAACTTTGGTTTATTGGAAAATCAGGAAGGTAGTGTTATCGGAAAAATGTTCGGTGTTTTGGTTGTACGAACGAAGGATAATCAGGTTGGTTATTTATCTGCTTTTTCCGGTAAGCTAGCTGGTAGCAATCATCATGCGGGATTCGTTCCGCCGATTTTTGACGGAATGGCAACGGAAGGATTTCTAAACCGGGGAATGACGGAACTTACGCGCATGAATCAGGAAATTCTACTACTTAAAGAAAAAAAGCCTGTTATCAACGAAAAAGTACGGCACTTAGAAACACTTAGAAAGGCACATTCTGTCTCCCTCCAAAATAGGATTTTTGATCAATATCATTTTCTCAATCGGGCTGGTGAATCAAAAAGTCTGAGAGTCATTTTTGAAGGTATATGTCAAAAAAATCCGCCGGCGGGAGCGGGAGAGTGTGCAGCACCCAAATTATTGCAATATGCTTTTCAGCACCAGATGCAGCCTATTGCCATGGCGGAATTTTGGTGGGGACTATCTCCAAAATCTGACTTCTGGAAGCATAAGCAGTTTTATCCGGCATGTAAGGAAAAGTGTGAACCCATTCTGACCTATATGCTTGGCGGCATGAAAGTAGACGAAAAACCGCAAATGCTAGTTTTCTTGTAAACCAAATATAATCCCTGCTAACAGACTGATGTATGTAAAAGCTTGTTTATATTCATTTTTTAAAAACTAAACGATTGAAAGATGAGAAACAAACTTTTATTATTCTGCATGCTTGCTCTTTGCTTGTCCGTTTCTGCGCAAACTAAAAAGACCTATCCTGTCGGGCAAATCAAAACCAGCATGGGTGAAATACTTTTTTGGTTGTATGACGAAACACCGAACCATAAAGCCAGTTTTACAAAACTTGCCAATGAAAACTATTGGGATTCGCTTACCTTCAACCGGGTAATCAAGAATTTTGTTGCGCAGGGCGGCTGCCCGGATACCCCGGCAGGATTTTCAGATTCTCCTTATTTGCTAAAACCGGAATTTAACAGTAAGCTACGCCATGTTTATGGTGCCGTAGGTGCAGGCCGTGACGATAATCCCGAAATGCTTTCTGCGGGTTGCCAGTTTTATATTGTCCAGAACAAAGAAGGCCTTGCCAGGCTGGATGATAAATACACGGTCTTCGGACAAGTATTTAAGGGCATGGACCTTGTTGATAAAATTGTAAGCGTCAAAACAGACACGACCAATACGCCATTAAGCCCCATCAAACTGGATGTTAATGTCATTCAGATGTCTGAAAAAGATTTGAATAAGAACGGGTATACCGGAATTTTAAAGTAGATGCCTGATATTTCGGACCATTCCGAACTGTCGACAAATATTTCGCTATCCCATAATCTCCTTTCTGTGTGCCAATCCCCAGTAATGAAGTTCATCCATCACTTTTTCCAGCGACTGTCCGTGTGATGTAATTGAATATTCTACCGTAGGCGGAAAAGTATCATAAACCTGTCTTTTTACAAGCTTATTTGCTTCCAGATGTTTAAGTTCTTTGGATAATGTTTTATCCGTTATCCCGGCAACTTCTTTTGCTATCTGCTTAAAACGCCTTGGACCTGACGATAAAGAAAATAAAATCAAAAGCTTCCATCTGCCCTCCAAAGCTTCCAATGCATCTTTGATTGAAAGGGCTGTTTTGGGACATCCACCAGTAGTCAGCATGTAGGATTAAGGTTTAATTTGTACGATACTATATCATTGGAAAGCGCTATCCAAAGTGGAAGCGCTTTCCGCTGGATAGCGAATATAGGTAGGTTTGTAACATAAATAAACAAAATATAATTTATGGCAAACCAACAAAAAATCTCCGGAACAATGCACGTTACACTTTGGGCAGTACAAATCGTATTGGCTGCCTTGTTACTGGCAGGTGCGATTATGAAATTTATGCCTATTGAAAAAATATCAGAAATGATGCCGTGGACAGGGCAGGTTCCTGTCTGGATGGTAAGACTTCTTGGTATTATTGATTTATCAGGTGCAGCAGGTCTGGTGCTTCCGGGATTGCTTCGTATCAAACCACAACTTACCTCCTGGGCTGCATCAGGTATAATGGCTTTGATGTTGTGTGCAATTATTTTTCATGTTTCAAGAGGGGAATCGGCCGTGATAGGGTTTAATGTATTTTGCAGCGCTTTGGCTGGGTTTGTCGGGTGGGGCAGGTTTAAGAAGAGTTAAGAAGAGTAAAAATGATCTTTGATATCCAAATATAAATCTGGCTTCTAACTAGTGTAATTCTAAAAGAAATAACAGGAATATACGCAGACTATTTTTTCGGTTTAAAACAATCCAATATCTTGGTAAAAGTTATTGTTTATTAATCCTTAAAAACTAAAAAATCATGGCTAAGATCACTGTAAAAGATGGCACCGAGATTCATTACAAAGATTGGGGTACCGGACAACCGATTGTTTTTCATCACGGCTGGCCTTTGACCGGCGATGACTGGGATGGACAAATGATGTTTTTTCTTAACCAAGGATTCAGGGTTATCGCACATGATCGCAGAGGACATGGAAGGTCAAGTCAAACTGCGGATGGACATGATATGGATACCTATGCAGCCGATGTTGCTGAACTTACAAAAGCACTTGATCTGAAAGATGCCATTCACGTGGGTCATTCAACAGGTGGTGGAGAAGTTATTCGCTATGTTGCAAAATACGGACAGGGCCGTGTAGCCAAAGCTGTGCTGATCAGTGCAGTTACTCCATTAATGTTGCAGACTGAAAGTAACCCAGGTGGTATTCCGATGTCTGTGTTTGATGAAATACGGGAAGGTACTGCCACGCAGAGACCGCAATATTTTCAGGATTTTACACTTGCTTTTTACGGATATAACCGTGAAGGAGCAAAAATCTCAGAAGGCATAAGGCACAACTGGTGGCGTCAGGGAATGATGGGTGCAATAAAAGCACATGTAGACTGCATTAAAGCTTTTTCCGAAACTGATTTTACAGAAGATCTTAAAAGTGTAGATGTGCCAGTACTGGTTTTACATGGCGAGGATGACCAGATTGTTCCATTTGAAAATACCGGAGCAAAAGCTGTAAAACTTTTGAAAAATGGAAAACTGATCTCATACCCTGGTTTTCCTCACGGTATGCCCACTACCGAAGCCGCAACAATCAACGCTGATCTTTTAGCTTTTATTAAAGCTTAATTGAAGATCAAGATATTTTAATACAAAAACATTGCGCTGTTAATGACTTGATAGTCTTTAACAGCGCAATGTTTTTGTATTTACAATCTTACTTTATTGCAGCAATAGCAGCTGCATAATCCGGCTCCTGACCAATTTCAGGCACTTGCTGCTCGTAAACGATTTTTCCTTCCGGGTTAACCACGATCACTGCACGGCTTAGCAGGCCTTTCATAGGTCCGTCGGCTATCTGGACTCCATAGGTATTTCCAAAATCAGTTCTGAAATCAGAAAGCATGACAACATTGTTAATTCCTTCTGCACCGCAAAAAGCTTTCTGAGCAAAGGGAAGATCTTTTGAAATGCATAATACAGCGGTATTTTTCAGGCCGGCCGCATCCTGGTTAAATTTTCTTACAGACTTTGAGCATACGCCTGTATTAACACTTGGGAAAATATTCATGATCACATATTTTCCCTTAAATTCTGCCAGGGTTTTATCTTTCAGGTCAACGCCTGTTAATGTAAAATCCTTAACGGGTGTACCTACGGCAGGCAACTTTCCTACGGTATGAACGGTATTACCTCCCATGGTAATGGCTGTACCTGCGGTTTGAGCAAAAGAATGGGTAGAAAGAAAAACACCATAAAGTCCGATGATGAGGATTTTGGCGGTCAATGCAAATTTTTTAGTCCTGGTCATGTAAGTGATTGTATGTTAAAGATTAATCCCAATGTACAAAGAAAATAACGATCACGGTGATCGCTCATCTTTTTTGACTACAACAACAGCAGATTAGGCTACATCTGTTTGCTCAGTATCGTGCAACTTTGCATGATCAAATAAACAGAACTAAAATGAAAATTATAGTAACGGGTTCGTTAGGACATATTAGTAAGCCATTAACCTCAGCGTTAGTGCAAAAAGGGCATGAAGTTACCGTGATCAGCAGCAAGCCTGATAAGCAAGCGGACATTGAAGCCATGGGAGCCAAGGCTGCCATCGGATCAATGGAAGATGGCGTATTTCTCGCAACCGTTTTTACCGGTGCAGATGCGGTTTACACGATGGTGCCGCCAGCCAACTACTTTGATCACAATCTAAATCTATTGGGTTATTATCACAAAATCGGAACCAACTATGCAAATGCTCTTCGTCATACGGGAGTTAAGCGGGTTGTCAACCTTAGCACTTTTGGAGGTGATATGGAAAAAGGTAATGGGATTTTATTAGGTGCTCATAACGTAGAGGAAATTTTAAATGAACTGCCAACCGATGTAGCCATCACGCATGTTCGTCCAACCTCCTTTTATTACAATTTATATGGTTATGTAGAGATGATAAAATCAGCAGGTATGATCGCAGCAAATTATGGTGGGGATGACCTGATACCATGGGTATCTCCAATCGATATTGCTGCTGTCGTTGCAGAAGAATTGATGACTCCATTGACCGGTAGAAAAGTCAGATATATTTTCAGTGAAGAGCTTACCGGCGAAGAGACGGCTGAAATATTGGGTGAAGCCATTGGAAAACCTGATTTGCAATGGATTATAGTACCTGATGAGCAAGTGCAAAGCGGGTTGGAAGCCATTGGCATGAACCCCCAAATTGCTGCCGGAATGGTTGAAATGTACGGAGCGCTTCATAGCGGTTTGTTGGCAGCAGACTTTAACCGTAATAAACCAACAATAACGGGTACAGTAAAGCTGAGGGATTTTGCCAAAGAATTTGCTTCTGCTTTTAAATAAAAAGAGTATCTTGTATGATGGGAAACGTGCAACCTCACCGGATTAAAACAATTGCTGAATGGCATCAGTTGAGGTATTTACCTAAACCGGAGCACCCGTTGATCAGCGTGGTTAATTTTGAGGATGTAAAAATACTACAGGAAAATGAGCCAAAGAGCATTATCAATGATTTCTATTCCATTGCGCTGAAACGGAATTTTAATGCAAAGATGAAATATGGTCAGCAGCAATACGATTTTGATGAAGGTGTTATGTTTTTCATTTCACCAGGCCAGGTTTTTTCGATTGAGGTAAACAAAGAAATACAGCATACGGGATGGTCTTTACTGATCCATCCCGATTTTTTGTGGAATACACCTTTGGCTCAGAAAATAAAACAGTATGAATATTTCAGCTATGCCGTGCATGAAGCCCTGCATCTTTCTGAAAAGGAAGAAGCGATGATAGCAGGTATCATACAGAATATTGAGCAGGAGTATCATTCCAATATTGATAAGTTCAGTCAGGATGTTATCATTGCCCAGCTCGAACTGTTACTAACCTATTCAGAGCGATTTTATCACCGCCAGTTTATTACCAGAAAAATCACAAATCATCAGATTCTGGACCGCCTGGAAGATATTATTACAAACTATTTTAGCAGCGATGATTTAACTAAAAAAGGGCTTCCAACCGTACAATACGTTGCGGAGGCCTTGCATGTCTCTCCCGGATATTTGAGCGGAATGCTTAAAGTGCTGACCGGACAAAGCACCCAGCAGCATATTCACGACAAGTTGATTGATAAGGCAAAAGAGAAATTAAGTACCAGCGATTTATCAATAAGTGAAATTGCCTATGGACTAGGGTTTGAGCATTCACAGTCATTCAGCAAATTATTTAAAACCAAAACCCATCAGTCGCCATTAGAATTCCGGCAGTCTTTCAACTAGAATAAGGGTAAAATGAAGGCGTTTCTCACTACTGGACATTCTCAAAATACAGCAACTGTTAGATAGAAAGGATTGCAGCCAAGAAAGGCATATACAATGCTTTCCTACTAGCCCTAATTTCCTCTTTTTGATATCTGAGGTTTACCTTTTACTGATGTACCTGACTGTGCTCCTCTGTTACATCAAGTCATTCATAACTAGTTAGTTGCCGTTTATATCTTATCAATCCAAAGCCATTGGTTTCAGCCAGAATGATTGCCGCTGTAAGTGCGGTAGCTTCCATAACATACCTTAGAATCTGTAAACTTTATTATCCATTCATTAAGCAACGGAAACCCTTTTGCTGAGTTAATAAATATCTTGTGAGCATTTCTTTACGTCACCTCTTCATATTAACTTTTTATCTTATAAAGATTTCAGCATAGAAATGTCATACCTTTCCCTTATTAAACAATACATATCCTTCTCATTCCATTTTAATAGTCTAATCAACCATTAATGAGTTATTTTCTACATGCTTTTTCAAGAGCATTCTTCGCTTTTGTATTATTACTTGTGTGTTCTTTTACATCCCTTCATGCACAAAACTGGAACCAGGTTGTAAAAATTGCTGCAAATAATAACCTTCCTACGGCGGGAACCTCTTATGGCTTTACAGTTGCCCTGTTTGGAAATTATGCTGCTGTTCAGGCCACTGCGCAATCAAATCCTTCCTCAGCTGCTTTGAATAATGCAGGTGTGGTTTATGTTTTGCACAATAATTCAGGCAATTGGGAGCAAGTCAAAATAATATATTCCCCTCACCAGATGGCATCCGGTTTTTTCGGTATTTCGATGGGTATAAGCAACGATTATCTTGTGATAACCGGCAGAGAGAAAGCAGCCGACTTAACAACAGCGGCATATATTTACGGGCGAAACCAAGGTGGCGCAGATCAGTGGGGACTGTTCAAAGAGATCCTCCTCCCAACCAGTCCGAGTCATACGATAAGAAATAATGCTGTAGCTATCAGCGGTGACAATATCATTATTGGAAATGCTAACGAGCCAAATGGCACGGCGCTGCCCCAAATCGGTTCCGTAGGTATATACAACAAAAACCAGGATGGCCCCGGTCAGTGGGGATTGGTTAACAAGCTAACGATTGCCGGCGCCGTCACGAAAATTGGTTTGGGTGTATCTGTATCTATCGATGGAGATTATGCTGTTGCAGGCGCAACCGGAGAAAACGCCAATGCCGGTGCTGCTTATATCTTTAAAAGAAATAGCGTCTCAGGTCAATGGTCCCAAATCCAAAAGCTAATATCGCCGGTGCCTGTGACTAATGAGTATTTCGGGAATTCCATAGCACAGAATAGTGATTATATTGTTGTAGGCGCTTATGGAGATGCGAGAGATGAGCAGGGATTAAATTTGAAAACAAATGCCGGTTCTGCCTATATCTTCAAAAAAAATCAAAATGATGACAATTGGGTTCAGATAAAAAAGATCACTGCCTCTGACCGGGGTGCCCAGGATTCGTTTGCTACTTCGGTATCAATCAGCGGTGATTATCTGGTGGTTGGCGCACCTAATAATGGACTAGTTGCCAAGGATTTTTTCGGTGCCGCTTTCGTCTATAAAAAAAATCAGGGCAGTATGGATAACTGGGGAGAAGTTCAAAAGCTGACAGGAACAACACGAACTTTTAATGATCAGTTTGGCAATTCCGTAGTCATCAACGGAGGGAAAATTATGACTGGGGCTTATAAAGAAGACTTTACTGCCAACGGTACTTTAAGTACTGATGCAGGCGTTGTTTATGTGATTGGTGTAGAAGGAGGACTACCTGTTAAGCTGGTCTCTTTTGAAGCAAATAAAAATGAAAATCAGGCTTTACTCAAATGGTCAACTGCTTCTGAAACCAACAGTGAATTTTTTTTTATTGAAAGAAGCGTATCAGGAGCAACATGGGAAACGCTGGACCGAGTAGACGCCAGTCATGAAAGTACCTCCTTAAAGACCTACTCTTATCTCGATACTAAACCAAATACCGGAGAAAATTTATACCGTCTGAAAATGACTGACAGTGACGATTCCTTTACGTATAGCCGCATCAGAAGTTTGTCTTTTGGTGATGCAGTGCAGGTTATTCTGTATCCCAATCCGGTATCCGGAAGGCTTTATTTTACGTCACCCGTTTCAGATAAAATAGAATCTGTTAGTATGGTTAATGTAGCAGGACAGGTAGTTTCTCAATCTTCTGAAATTACAAAAGAGGGTATGCCAATCAACCATTTGGTTGCCGGCATGTACTCAGTCAGGATAAAAAAGACAGATGGTACAATGCAACTCCAAAAAGTTATTGTAGTGAGATAAAATACATTTTAAGTGATTGGTTTAACGACTACTCCTGTAATGTGCGCTTTAAACTGCCAGTTCATGACAACCGGAAATGGTTATTATGAACTGGCGTTTATTTTTATACGCCTCCAAGGATATTAAAATAATACCATTTCTTCATCTTATCCGTATTCGTTAGAGTCTGCCAAACTTTGGCAATTGGAACATTACATATAAACTCTTTAATAAGTGGGCTGCTTATAGCATTATCTTAATTTTTAAGAAATTATAACACAGTCTTTTTTATCATTTTATAAAATGGTCATAGCCCAGCTTTAACCTTTAATAGTGGCTGTGAGCAAACATAGCGTATGTATGAATTTATTTTATTAGGTATTAAAGTTGGACTTGCTTAGAGACTTGGACAATCCAGATTTTCTATGCTCCTACTTCTCCTAAGTAATTAAAATTGAAGCCTTTATCATGCCAATTGTAATAGCTCTATGATGGAATAAATTATAAATTAAAGCACCCACTTTTGAATTGATCAGATAACCTAGCATGCCTAGATCCGGTGTAAAAGCAAAGCAGGAGTACTACCAGTCAAATGGCAACTTGGCAGACAGAATGATTGTAAGTATGAATTTGATTACTACTTCAACTTTATTTTGTGGGCTAATAAAGTCTATAAGAAGAAGGGTGATTCGGAGAAGTAAAGCAGTATGTAGCAGAACTTGGCAAAGCGATTAAAGGTGGGGATAAATCCATACACACAATATGAAATATCCTGTACAATGATATACACTTTGTAAATCAGATTTTAAATTATATTAAAATTATAAAGAAAATGTTTGAAGGTTAAGAATTAATAATATTACTTTGTCTATTGAATAAGTAGAGTAATTGTAATTAACCTTATGTAAGCAATAAAAAAACCGCCCTGCCTAACGATTCGATTTCGCAGATCGAATCAGGCAGAGCGGAGGAGATTCAATCGTCTAAATTAAATCAGTCAAATGTATGTATTTTATTACTTATGAGTCAAGGCCTCATTTGGCAGGAGGCTTTGTTTTTAAGCGGATCATAGCCGTTTTTGCTATGACTGTGGCATTTTTATTCTTACTTGGTCCGGCTTTCGGACAATCAGCCGTCTCCGAACCGATTGTGTTAAGCGGAAAAGTAACTGATGAAAATAAAGAACCTTTACCTGGCGTCAGTATTCGTGTCCACAATACCAGCATCGGTGCTGTTTCTGATATTGAAGGCAACTTCAAAATTACCCTTTCGAAACCCAACGAACTCCTGACATTTTCCTTCATCGGTTACAAGACACTTCAGATTAACGCGGGTAATAAAAGTACACTTAACGTTGAACTGGCTTCCGATCATAAACTATTGAATGAAGTCGTTGTCGTGGGATACGGCACACAGGAACGTAAAAATGTGATTGGTTCTATCAGTAAAATCGATCCCGCAGAAACCAAAGGAATTCCTGCCGGCAGCTTTGACGCGCAACTGCAAGGAAAAGTATCGGGTGTTCAGATTTCAAGCAGCACGGGTGTTCCGGGTGAGGCTATCAATATCCGAGTCCGTGGAGCAACGTCGATTAACGCAAGTAATGATCCTTTATACGTTTTGGATGGCGTTTTTATCAATAGTACCAGTAACCAGACTTTTAGTACGGGTGGAAAAGCTACTTCGCCGATTGCCGATATTAACCCGTCAGATATTGAAAGCATTGAAGTTTTAAAAGACGCAGAAGCAACTGCATTGTATGGTTCGCGTGGAGCAAACGGAGTAATCATTGTCACTACCAAACGCGGTAATTTTGACCAGAAGGCAAAGATAAATTTCAGTACATCTCAGGGCTGGGCAAAGGCTGCCAAACTTTGGGATCTGACGACCGGTCCTGAACATGCACAGCTTGTAAATGAATGGTGGATCAATACCGGGAAAGATACGCCGTCTTTAAATCGTACCGAATCCAACAAACCTTTTCGTCCGGTGTCTGAAGGCGGGCGCGGATTACCAGAAGAACAGCAAACGTATGATCGTCTGAGCGAAGTTTTTCAAACGGCACACCTTCAGAATTACGACCTGTCGCTCAGCGGCGGTACCAAAACAACCAAGTATTATATTGGCGGAGGCTATAACGGCCAGGAATCCATTTTAAAACCCATCACGTTTCAAAGAGCAAGCTTTAAGGTAAACCTCGATCAAAAAGTCAACGATGCAGTGACAGTAGGTGTAAGCAACACTTTTTCACGCACGTTCCGCAACCAGGCCAGGGCAGGGGATGGTCCCGCAGGCGGACTTCTTCAGGCGGCACTTCACACGCCAACCTACCTTTCACCTACGAATGAAAACGGTGAGCTGGTTGGCCGGGCAGGTTTTGACAATACTACGCTTCTTCTAAAATATTATGATGTCAACTCAACGAGCCTTCGCTACATCGGAAACTTATATGTAGAAGCGAACATTCTTCCCAACCTGAAATTCAGATCTAGCTTTGGTATTGATTATAACAATTACGATGAATCCGAATACTGGAATACCTATCTGATCGCCGGAAGTCCAAGCGGACTGGCTACCTCAAGTATAGGTCAGTATACAACCTGGATCAACGAGCAGACACTTTCTTACCGTAAGAATCTGGCTGCGAAAAGCTCTTTTGGAATTCTCATAGGAAATACGCTGCAAAGTTCAGTTTCTTCCCGCACTGCCGCAGAGGGGCGAGGTTTTGCCAACAATTCCTTCACACAAATCTCTTCAGCGGCAGTCACAACGAGCTCCCAGAACTGGAGTAAAAATACATTGACTTCCTTTTTTGCCAGAGCCGATTATAATCACGGTGGTAAATACCTGGTTGATGTCAGTGTTCGTGCCGATGCTTCCTCCCGTTTTGGTGAAGATAATCAATGGGGATATTTTCCGGCAGTTGGTGCTGCATGGCGCATCAAACAGGAAAACTTTCTTAAAAATTCACGCTTAATCAGCGATCTTAAACTGCGTACAAGTTATGGCATAACTGGTAACCAGAACGGGATCGGAGACTTCGCAGCACGCGGACTCTGGGCGGGGGGCTCTCCGTATGAAGGTTTACCGGGCATCGCACCGCAGCAGCTTGCCAATCCCAATCTGAAATGGGAAAAAACGAGTCAGTTTAATGTTGGGCTGGACCTGGGACTTTTCGATCAAAGAGTTACTGTTGAGTTGAATGCCTACCGGAAATATACTTCTGATGGTTTGCTGCAGGTATCCTTACCCGGAACGAGTGGCTTTAATACGTACTGGAGCAATGCGGCCGAGATCAGCAACAACGGATTCGAATTCAGTATTCAGACAGCCAATATCCGTAAGTCTGATTTTACCTGGACCACCAACTTCAATGTGGCAAGAAATGTCAACAATATTGAAAAACTTGAGAATCCGCTTCGCTATGGAAGCCGCGATCTGATTTTACAGCAGCAAGGTTCCCCGCTTTATTCTTTCTGGGTGTACAAACAGCTTTATGTCGACCCCCAAACGGGAAATACGGTGTATGAAGATGTAAATAAAGACGGTAAAATCACAGTGGACGACCGTCAGGTATACGGAAGTATCTGGCCAAAATTCTTTGGCGGTATTACCAACAACTTCACGTATAAAGGAATTGATGTTGGTGTATTCTTCGCGTATCAATATGGTAATAAAATCTACAATCATAATAAATTCTTTGGAGAAGGCGGTGGTGCCCGTGACGCAGCAAGGATCATTTTTGCCAGTAATAATGACAGATGGCAAAAGCCTGGTGATGTGACCGATGTACCACGACCTGATGGTATCAACGTGAATAACTATCGTGACGGTGGTAGCCGCTGGCTTGAAGACGGTTCGTTCCTCCGTCTGCGTTCGCTGAATGTCGGCTATACGATACCAAAAGCATTTACCAGCAAATTAAGAATTGAAACGCTTCGTCTGTTTTTGCAAGGTGCTAATCTTCTGACGTTTACAAAATATACAGGGCTTGATCCCGAATCAAGTGCAAGCAGCGCAGCCAACCAGCAGGGGATTGATCTGGGTACACCGCCGCAGCCTCGTTCCATTCAGGTTGGTTTGAATATCACGCTTTAATCAGCTGAGCAGGAAAAAATGAAAATTCTGAAAACAAGGATTAGAAACATGAAACGAATTAATTACTTATTTGCGCTGTCACTGGGTTTATCGGTGCTGACATCCTGCGAATCTTTCCTGGATGTGGAGCCAAAAGCTTCAATCTCTGACGAGCAAACCATATTTGATAAGGCCTCCGCAGAAACAGCTTTAAGGGGTGTCTACAATGCAGTAGCCAATCCCAGCTATTACGGGACTACTTTCCAGTCCATTGGTTATTTATCCGGTGACAATATTCAGTGGACCGGCTCCCAGTCTCAGGTTCAGGAATTTATTAATCATAAGGTAAATGCTGAAAATGCTACGGTCAGCAATGCATGGATTGCTATCTATGCCACCATCAACCGTGCCAATCAGGTGATTGCCAAAGTGCCGGCCGTTAATGATCCCACGCTGACGGATGCGTTGAAAAATCCCATCGTAGGTGAAGCATATTTTCTTCGTGCACTTGCTTATTTTGATCTTGCCAGAACCTGGGGCGGCGTTCCGCTGATTACACAGCCAACCTCCACACCATCTGAAAACTCGGGTATCAGGCGCAGTTCGCAGGCCGAAACGTATGCGCAGGTTTTAAAAGATCTGGATGCTGCTGAGCCGCTTCTGGCAGAAACGGTAAATCGTTATCACGCAACCCGCAAAACCGTTTGGGCGCTGAAATCCCGTTATTATTTATACCAGAAAGATTGGGCGAAAGCGGAGGAATATGCAACCAGGGTTATTTCCGATGCTACGAATTATAAACTTCTTACACCTTTCAACGCATTTTTTGCCAATAATGCAAGAGGAACAGAGGAGTCTGTTTTTGAAATTTTCTATAATGGCACTTCCGAAATCAACGACCACCGCGGTCAATGGCAGCCTCAGACCAATGGTGGTACGCGGCAATGGGCTCCTAATGATGCCTTTGTTGCGTTAGCCAATGATCCACTGGTTGGCGGAAACAGAAGTACGCTGGTAGCCAAAGATAACCAGTCACGCTGGTATGGCAATCTGTACTACCGTTCTCCCGGCTCCGATCCTTCTTATATTGTCCGCATTGCTGAACTGTACCTGATCAGGGCAGAAGCACGTGCGCAGCAGTCCAAGCTTACAGATGCGGCGGCAGATGTGAATGCCATCCGCACAAGAGCAGGGTTAAATGCAACAACAGCTGCTACAAAAGATGAACTTCTTCTGGCGGTTGAAAATGAAAGAAAAATAGAATTTGCACTGGAACCGCATCGCTGGTTTGATCTGGTTCGTACGGGCCGCGCGGCTGCTGTTTTAAGCATCACTGATCCAAACAGGTATCTGATGCCAATACCTTCCGTGCAGCTTCAGACGGATAAAGCTTTGGAACAAAATCCTGGATATTAATACTTAAACCCATAAGCTATGGCAACGCTGAATTTGTCTAATGATGCGCATGTAAAGGAAAACGCGGCTTTGAATTCCCTGTCGCAATGGAGCAATACTGAAGTGACAGCTTTCCGGATATCCTTTATCTATTTCTTTTTACTGGCCGTTCCGCTGGACTGGAAATATTACAAAACGATTTTTTCAATCAACTGGCTTGATCTTCATTATGGCGATTTTTTCAAACTGGCCCATTACTTTCCCAATTTTACTGGTGGAAATTCTGCTTTGAATCTGGTTATTCTGCTGGTTATTGCGGTCATTGGCGGAATAATCTGGGGACTGGTTGATCAAGAAAAAAAGGAATACAATGCCTTGTATTACTGGATTCGTGTTATTGTCCGCTACCGGCTTGCACTAGGTTTAATAGCGTACGGTCTGATCAAATTTTTTCCGCTTCAATCTCCATTGCCTTCTATCAGTAACCTCAATACCCAGTACGGTGATTTTTCTGACTGGAAAATTTTTGCAATGAGTTTGGGTGTTGTTCCGGGTTATCAATCGTTCCTTGGACTTGTAGAACTTCTGGGCGGACTTTTGCTTTTAAACCGAAGAACCACTTTAATCGGAACGCTGATCATCATTCCCTTTACAGGAAATGTATTCATGTCAAATTTAGCCTACGGAGGCGGGGAAGCAGTTTATAGTTTTTATCTGATTTTGCTGGCGCTGTTTTTATTTGCCTTTGATGCGCCACGTTTTTACAGTTTGCTGGCTCTGGAAAAACCGACTGTACCAAACCGTTTTTACCCAATTTATCCTGTAAAATGGCAGCAGTATGGACGACTTGGACTGAAAGTATTTTTTATTTTCTTCTTTGTGATCCTTTTTAGTTTTAAAACAAGAAACGGATATCATCACGATCCATATCAATATCCAAAAACGCCGGGTCTTGCCAAAGCTGCGGGCCTCTACAACGTGGCAGAGTTTAAGATTAATAATCATGTGTTACCTTACTCGCCTGTCGATCCTGTACGCTGGAAAGATGCGGTTTTTGAAGATTGGGCTACACTGAGTATTCGCTCGAACAAACCCGTTATTATCGATTCAACTAATGTTGAGGAAATCAGTGAAAACGATCAGGACAGGATATATGAGTTTTTGGGATCTGCCGGACGACATTATTACAGCTACAAAATTGACCCGGCTTTGCAGGTACTTAATCTTGAAAACAGGAACAAACATTATCCTGCCGACAAGTTTCAGTTGCATTATAGCCGGCCTGACTCAACCACCATTGTTCTTTCAGGCATAAACAGTGAGCGCGATTCTGTATTTGTACGTCTTGAAAAGATAAACAAAAAGTATTTACAGACAGAAATCAAAAAACTCGGAAGAAGAGGAAGTCCGAAGCTTTGAAATGAAACGATTCGAAATCAAAAAATAAAACAACATCCATTATGTCAATTTCAATGATTAATCCGGCAGATGTAGCAGAAGATACCACCCGTGTCAGAAGCTCAATCCAGGAAGCTTCTCTGGCCGGCAAACAATGGCCGGAATGGCAAAAAATTCTGTTCCGCATCGCCTTTGTGTTTTTTGTCAGCATTTCCCTGCCCTGGAATCCGGAATGGTACAAAGTTGTATTTTCGATCGACTGGACTAATCTGCATTACCGTGATCCGTACGACGTAGCGCGGTTTGGTTCTGGTCTTGAAATCTTTGGCCGGACGCTTTTTGGAAGCAATATGAACGGTTATGCAACCTACGTGATCACACTGATTTTTGCGGTTGTTGTGGGTGCTGTCTGGACACTGGTTGTTAAGTTTCTGAAAAAGGAAGCGCCAAACTATATCAAATTAAATTACTGGCTGCGTACAATCGTGCGCTACCGGGCAGGAATTGGTATCATTGGTTTTGGATTTACCAAGCTGCTGCCCACACAAATGCCTTATCCTTCACTAGGACTTCTAAATACTGATTTTGGTGATTTTACTTTACAGAAAATTTACTGGTTATCTGTTGGTATTGTGCCCTGGTATCAGGTTTTCGCCGGGGTTGTGGAAATTGCCGGAGGTGTTATGTTGTTTTTCAGGAAGACTACTTTTTTAGGCGCCATTCTTCTTTTTGGAGCACTGGGCGATATCGTTTATGTGAATTTTGCCTATGACGGAGGTGTGCATGTGTACAGTTCCTACTTTGTAATTCTGTCCGCTTTTCTGTTGGTGCAGGATATTCCGCGTTTGTATAACCTGTTTATTTTGGAGCGCTTTACAGTGCCGGTCAACTATTATCCAACCTTTACAAAGGCCTGGCAGAAATATACCAGAATCGGTGTCAAATCAGCAGTAATCGGCATTTTTTTGTTCCTGTTTTTTTATCTGTCGCTGGTTAATTTCCTTTATGATCCTTACAAACAACCTTCCACAGCTGGTATAAAAGAGCTTCGCGGCAATTATAACGTAACTGAATTTCGCATCAATAATCAGATCATTCCTTACTCACCTACCGATACGGTAAGATGGCAGTGGGCGACTTTTGAAAAATGGACATCACTGACGTTTAAAGTTAATAAGCCGACGCCGCTCGATCTCTCGAACGGAGGTGGTTCGCCAATGAAAGATATCAGCCGGACTTTTGAGCTGACGGGAACAGGTGGTGGTCAGCGGGTTTTCCATTATTATGGTGATCCGGTGGACCATGTGCTGTATTTGCAGGATAAATTCAAAGCGCTGTCAGGACGGGAACTGGGTGCACGTGATGCTACAGATCTTTCCGGTGGTGCGCCAAAGCCAAAAAAGAAAAAAATTAAACCGGAAGAGCAGCCTGATCCAAACTGGATTAGCCAGGCGGCCTGGGGGCATATTGGAGATGAGGTCAAAAAAATTGATCCACGCGCTGCTTCCACGCGTCGGGACAGGGAATTTGCCCAGGTGCCTAAAAATGAAAAACGCAACCGGATGATTCTGACGTATCAGACAACAGACGGTTCGCACGTTATCCTGAAAGGAATTGATCAGAATAAGGATTCTCTTTATGTCGTTCTCGACAGAGTCAATAGAAATTATGTTTTGCCAAAAAGTACGCTTGACGCAGGCAAATATGATTAAATCCTTCCTTTTAACCGGAGCAGTTTGCCTGCTTTTTTTTATATCGCTAACCTCATTGCAAAGCCTGACTATCCGTAAAAAAGATAGTCAGGCTGATACGCTTGCATACCCGAAGACTTTTGGTTTTGGCAGAACCGCCACGCAAAAAGAAATTGCACTGCTGGATACCGATGTACGGCCGGATGGAAAAGGTCTTCCGGCAGGCAGTGGAAAGGCTGCTGAAGGTAAGCTGGTTTATGCGGCGAAATGTTCAGGCTGCCATGGTGCTACCGGCGTGGAAGGGCCAAATGATCCGCTTGTAACGATTAAAAATCCTGCTGATCCAAAAGTAAAAGCGAGAAATAAAACGATCGGAAATTACTGGCCCTATGCCACGACCGTTTTTGATTATATCAAGCGCGCCATGCCTTTCAATCAGCCTGGTTCACTGACCGATCAGGAAGTGTATAACCTGACTGCTTTTCTGCTGCATGAAAATGGTCTGATAAAAGACGGCGAAATTATCAATGCTAAAACGTTGCCCAAGGTGATTATGCCCGCACGTGATTTTTTCGTTCCTGACGACCGGAAGGACGGTACTGAAATTCGCTAGTAACCTAAAAAACTGAATCATCCTATGCCTGATCACAAGGAAAATAAACCGTTGATAGCAGAGACAAAGATAAGCCGGAGAACACTTTTAGGCGGTGCTGCAACGGCTGCGGTGGTTTTGGCACAAACGGCTTCTGGCAAGAGTTTCCAGGCAGCGCTGACAAAATCTGAAATACATTGGATTGAAGATCCTACCAAAGTTCCCGGAGTTCCGCCAGGAACCTTGGGAACACGATCACCTTTTGAAAAGCCTGTTAAGGCTCCTTCAGATATTTCTTCCAGAACACCTTTACAGGATTTATTCGGTACCATAACACCTTCTGATCTTCATTTCGAAAGAAACCATAACGGCGTACCGGCCATTGATCCGGCAAAATATGAGCTGGTTATTCATGGGATGGTGAATAAGCCAATGGTTTTTACCTTGGCCGATTTAAAGCGTTTCCCTTCAGTTTCGCGCATTGCATTTCTTGAATGTTCGGGAAATTACCGTGGAGCTGCGGATGGAAAAGTAACGCCACAACAAATCTGCGGACTTACCAGTCAGAGTGAATGGACGGGCGTAAAACTTTCTACCTTATTTCGGGAAGTAGGTGTAAGTCCAAAATCAACATGGTTTCTGGCAGAAGGCGGTGATGCGGCAGTAATGACCAGAAGCGTCCCCGTGGAAAAAGGCTGGGAAGATGCTATGATCTGTTACGCGCAAAATGGTGAAGCCATCCGGCCCGAACAGGGTTATCCTGTACGTTTATTTCTTCCCGGCTGGGAGGGAAATATCAATGTAAAATGGCTGAGAAGAATCGAGTTATCTGATCAGCCTTATCAAACACGGCAGGAAACTTCCAAATATACCGAAGCGATCGGTGGAGGGAAAATCCGTCAGTTCAGTTTTACAATCGATGCAAGATCGATTATTACCTATCCTTCTTATCCTCAAAAAGTAGAAAAAGGATGGATCGAGATTCGCGGTATCGCGTGGAGCGGCCGAGGGAAAGTGGCTCGTGTCGAGGTAAGCACGGATGCCGGGAGAAGCTGGAAACCGGCTGAGTTGCAGGATCCGGTTATGGATAAAGCGCATACTGCTTTCCGTTATTTGTGGGAATGGAACGGGCAGCCGACAGAAATTCTCAGCCGTACCGTGGATGAAACAGGTTATGTTCAACCCTTTTTGAAAGATTTGCTGGCAGCCCGCGGCGGCAATATGGGTTATCATTACAATCCCGTTACTGCCTGGTATATTCAGGGTGACGGTCAGGTTTTATTCAAAGCGACTTAATTATTTGCTGGCTTTCTATAGCTACAAAAACAATACAATGAAAAATACATAATATGATGCCGTGGTGGTTGGTTCAGATCTTAATGGGATTGTTGCCGTTGTCACACTTCAGAAGGAAGGTCTTTCTGTTTTACTGATTGAATGAAGAAATACGGTCGGAGGCTGGATGCGTACAACCTAGTTAACACTTCCCAATTATACCTATACCGTACGCCTGCAAAAGGAATTTATATATGTTCTGCCTCGATCCCTCCCGGCGGAGGTATATATGGACACCATGCTGTGAAACAGGTTCTAAAAGAATTGTTGGCAGCAGAACATAGTATGGCTATGCTGCACAAAACACTTCAGATATGCCTATTAAAAATCCGTTGAAAGCCTGTCAGTGAAAAAGCTAGGTGTCTTGCGTATTACTAAGTTTAAGGTTGATGCAGCAGCGGATGGATAAATCCGCAATTATTTTTTTTACAAAGAATTACCATATATAATCCATAAACTCTATATAGTTTATATATTTGCCATCAAATTAACCAAAATCATCTGATGAGTGCTATGATACAATCTTTGAAATTTTATTGTTGGAAGTGTTATGTTGAATAAGAGTTGACTTTCTAGAAGACGTATGGAGTATTTTCAATCTTAGCTCCGGTCAAAATACTTAAACTTAACATTACAAATTTAATAAGCATGACACAAATTTTAAAAATAACCTTCTTAGTAGGTGCAATTCTTTTTCCTCTATTTCTATCAGCACAGGACCCTACCATCAATGCAACGGTTACAGGAAAAGTACTGGATGCACGTTCCAATGAAACGCTAACGGGAGCTACCGTAACTATTAAAGGTACTACCAACGGATCTGTAACCGATGTTAATGGTGACTTCAGTCTGGTAACAGGCCAGAAATTACCTTTCACCCTGATTGTATCCTATGTTGGGTACCTTAAAAAAGAGGTACTAATTAATGAAAGCAAGGTTGAGATCAAGCTTGATCTCAACAACACGTTGCTGGACGATGTGGTCATTTCCTCCCGGCGCCGGCAAGAATCGGCACAGGAAGTGCCTATTCCTATTTCCGTGATCAGCGGAACGAGAGCAGAAGATGCAGGAGCTTTTAATGTAAACCGTCTGAAAGAATTAGTCCCTACGGTTCAGTTGTATGCATCGAACGCCCGAAACACTACCTTGAACATACGGGGTCTTGGGTCAACTTTCGGGCTTACCAACGATGGAGTAGATCCCGGAGTAGGTTTTTATGTAGACGGCGTTTATTATGCCCGTCCTGCTGCCACTGCTTTGGATTTTATTGATATTGAACGCGTCGAGGTATTACGGGGTCCGCAGGGAACACTTTTTGGTAAAAACACGACGGCGGGAGCTTTCAACATTACAACGCGGGCTGCCAGCTTTACACCTGGTGCCAACTTTGAAGTGAGCTATGGAAATTTAGGGTTCATTCAGGCAAAAGCATCCTTAACAGGACCAATCAGCAAAAAATTAGCTGCGCGTGTATCTTTTACCGGAACCCAGCGTAATGGTACTTTCTTTAATGTTCACACCCAGCTACCAATCAATGACATCAATAATATTGGTGTAAGGGGACAAATTCTTTATACTCCGAATGATAATATCAACATCACGGTAATCGGAGATATTTCTGATCAGAAACCGAATGGTTACGGATGGCCGGTAGCAGGGGTTGTACCTACAAAAAGGGCTGCATACCGCCAGTTCAATGCCATTATTGCTGATTTAGGTTATACCTTGCCTTACAAAAGTCCGTTCGAGCGGAAGCTGGACCTTGATACGCCTTCCAAAGCAGACAATCAGTTGGGTGGTGTTTCGGTAAATGCTGACATAAAGATTGGCAAAGGAACGCTGACCAGTACTTCTGCCTGGCGATACTGGAAATGGACACCGTTAAATGACAGAGATTACATCGGATTACCTGTATTTACAATATCATCCGGAAATTCAGCACACGATCAGTGGTCACAGGAAATCCGTTATTCCGGAAAAATATCACCTAAGCTGAGCGGAGTAGTAGGCGTATTCGGACTTTGGCAGGACCTGACGTCGGATCCGGTACAAACGGAAGAGGCAGGTTCAGCACAATGGCGTTTTGCACAAAGCTCTACCAGTGTGCTTTGGAAAACACCGGGTTTGTTCGATAACTTTGGTATTCGTACTACTAACCGAATTAAAAGTACAAGTTTGGCTGTTTTCGCACAGGGCGACTGGGTCGTGACGGATAAAATTCACGTATTACCTGGCATACGCTACAACTACGACAAGAAAGTAGTGGATTACAAAAGAGAGACATACGGAGGTTTACGGACTACTGATCCGGCATTGATCGCTTTGAAAAACGGTGTTTATTCCAATCAGGCATTTAATACGGATTATGCAGAAGGTAATTTCTCTGGTCAACTTTCTTTGCAATACAAAGCCAGTACTAATCTGAATGCCTACGCTACGTATTCCATTGGTTATAAGCCAATTGGTGTTAATGTTGGTGGTTTACCAACAGCCAATGGTCAGAACCTGATCGACCTTGCCAAGGTAAAACCGGAATATGTGGATCACAAAGAATTTGGTGTTAAAACAAAACCTTCGGGTAACTCCGTTTTGAATCTGACAATCTATCGTTCAGATATTAAAGATTATCAAACACAGGTACAAACACCGGAACCTGGCGTAAACCGTGGATATTTGGCTAATGCAGAAAAAGTACGTGTTCAAGGCGCTGAACTTGATGGTAACATCCGTCTTTCTGCATTAACACTTAACGCTGCTGTTGCCTATACGGACGCTAAATATGTCCGTTTTGCCAATGCTCCGGTTCCCCTGGAAGAAGTAGGAGGACCTCAGGCATTTAAGGATGTTTCAGGAGGAAGACTGCCTGGTGTTTCCAAATGGTCAGGCTCTGCTGGCGGTGAAGTAGTTATAAAAGGAAACCTTGCCGGGCTAAAAGGAAATTACTTTGTGGCTGTAGATGAATTTTTACGGTCTGACTTCTCTTCCAGTCCTTCTCCTTCACAGTATCTGAACATCAGTGCTTATGGACTTACCAATGCACGTGCCGGTTTCAGAGCATCCAACGGACTTTCCTTCTATGTGTGGGGAAGAAACATCTTTAATAAAAATTACTACGAGCAACTATTAGCAGCCCCGGGAAGTTACGGGCAATATGCAGGTATTGTGGGTGACCAGCGTACCTATGGAATAACAGTCAGATTTACCTACTAAGGTAATGTAACGCTGAATTTAAAAAGCAATAATTGATCACCAGATAGAGGCATCTCAAAGCACTTTATCTGGTGATCATTTGTTTTACCCGACTTTACCCCTGATATTAGGTGCTTTACTTTTCCTCTGACTTAATCATTTATAAGGGCTTATACAAGGTTTATGTATACTCAAAATCAGCGCACTGCATTATTATATCCAGCAATATTGTATCCAGTTTAGGCTATATATGAAGATGCGAGAAGGAGTATATATCAGCATAGTAGACTTTCCAGGACTTCCTAGAAATTGGTTATCAAATGCTAACTTTGGTTTAGATTTTAACTTTCTTAGAATATGCCCGCCGAACCGGCCGTCCGGAAACATGTCAATAAGCAGGATTAGGGGGTTAAAACCAATTAAAATAAAAGCATTACTATGAGGCTCATTGGACTTATTGGCGGTATCAGTTGGACATCTACACTGGATTATTATCGTTACATAAACGAGGGGATTAACAAAGAGATGGGCGGACTAAACTTTGCCAATTGCATCATTTATTCTCTGAACTTCGGAGATATACAAGCCGTAAGCTGGGAGAATTCTTTTGAGATAATACTCAATGCTTGTCAAAGTTTGGAGAAAAACGGAGTTGAGGGTATTGCCCTTTGCGCCAACACGGCCCATATGTTTGCGGATGAACTTCAGGAAAAAACAGCAGTTCCAATAATCCATATAGGTATTGAAACCGCAAAAGCTATAAACAAAAGAGGATATAAAAAGGTGGGACTTTTAGGGACAAAGTTTACAATGGAAATGGATTTCTATAAAGACAAACTTAAAGAATACAACCTTGAAGTCTTAATTCCTGATCAGCAAGAAGTCAGGGATTACATTCAATATACCGTTAAAGAAGAATTAGGTACGGGTATCATAAACGCTGAAACAAAAGCCAGGTATATTTCAATTGTGAATGAATTGGTTGAGGACGGTGCCGAGTGTATAATTTTAGGCTGTACGGAAATTCCTTTGCTTATAAGTCAAGATGACTTCACTATTCCTGTCTTCGATACTACAAAAATACATTCGCAGGCAATCGTAGATTTTGCGCTTTCCTGATGCATTTCTTATGTTCAAAATTGGCTTGAAAGTTCATGCATAGTATTTAAATTATAAGGCTGCACAAAAGTACCGCGGGTTCGATAGTTTATTTTTTCTGGCGGGATGCATGATACAATTAAATTTGAGTACCACCTTTAAATATCTAAGGGTTTAAATTTTACATTTTCTCAAAAATTAGTTTCCGACCATATGAACGCTTACCACTAGCTCTATGCATAGTTTTTAACAGACTAATAGTCAATGATGCTGTGGGAGCAGTTGATGCAGGTTCATTCACATATGACTTCTTAAAAAAATGATTGTAAACAGACTATTTTGGTGTAATAAGCCTTTAACAGTTCTTGTTGTTACTTTTCTTTATTCTTGCTCGTCAAAAAAAAGTGACGACATCCATTTAGATAGTGCTGCTGTTATTGAAAAGGGTATAGATCAAGTTTTTAAGAAGGCATCATTTGCACCTGAATTTTATTCAGGTCCTATCAGAATAATTAAATCTGTAAATGTTCCTGCTAATCTTAATCTTTTTTTTAATGGCAAACATTGTGAATTGATAGACGAAAAATCTTCTGAGACTTATATTGGAGATCTTTTGCATCCAATCCCGTATGTAGCTGTAAGCAAGATTAGCAGGAATGAAAAAGGTATTATCGTGTTAGATTTAAAATTTCCTTCAGTTGGAACTACATTTCACTTGAAAATTGAAGAGAAAGAAGGGAATATGTTACATGTAATAGCTATGGATGATTCGCAAGAATAGACTTTTGTCATGCGAAACTCATGATGTTTTTTGCGGCGGCTGATGCCGTACTTTCTTTTATTTTAACCCTAAGTTTATGAAAATTACTGTTAGTGATTCCTGGAAGCTGAAAGATGGAGAGTATACGATCACCGCATAAGCCAAATTTATAATTCAAAAAGCTGATAACGAAATCGGTAAATTTGTGTTAGATCAGTTTTCATGTCCTCCTAATTCCGGCGCAGATAGATCATACCATCGGATAAATACAAACGTTGCTTTTACTGAAAAAGCTTTAATTAAATAGTATAGGATGAATATGTCAAAAATTTTCTAGTAGTACTTCTGGCTGCTGCCCTGTTGATCTTACAAAGCTGTGGTAACGATTGGCCAACGAAGGAACAGGTAAAAGACCTGCAAGGCAAGTGGAAACTTGTGTCTGTTAAAGCAACAGATAAAATCACATAGGACAAGAATCCCTACAAAAATATCAGCTCTAACTTTGATTCAAAAGCTTAATGAATTTGTATTCAAAGAGATACTCTTTTCCTGCCTGTTTGCGCTATTGAAAGCAAAACGAGTTTTTAATAAATGAAGTCATATTTGTATACTTTGTTCAGAAGCATTCCTGTTTAATGCAGTAAAAATCATCAAAATAGCTATTCTGGCAAGTTCCTGCAGCCTGAAACAAATAAGATATTTTATTATAAGACAATGTACGATAGTGAAAATAAACTGTTCATTTACGAACAGTTTATTTTCACACGAATACGATTACCTACTGATTGCTAGTGCAGTACTATTTTTTTTAAATGATGGCACATAAATTGGAATAGTGATAATCAGCTAACGTAATCCAGCTCTGACTTACCACTTTAAATCTTCATATTTTGACTAAAATAGCACAGATGATCCTGTTGCTGATCATTGCAATACAAGTATCAGCACAAAGCAGATGCAATTAAAATGTACCAAAAATCAGTTGAGCTTAATGCCGCCAATGACAATGGAAAAAAAGTTTTAGAGCAGTTATTAAAATAAAAGTCTGCTTTGCTGCACAAGAACAAATAATATTAGTCATTTAGCCGCAATTCTTTTTCCCGCTTCATGCCATGCCCTTTTAAAAAGACTATCCTATGTTAAACAACAAATGGCTAACTGTGCTAATATTTTTATCCATTAACGTTAATGCGCAAAAAACGATAATAAAAAGTGACAGTATTTCAATGAATATTAATGAGCATAATACCATTTATATCAATGCCATTTTCAACAAAATAGATACGTTGGTTCTAAATTTTGATACAGGGACAACAGCGTTAATATTAACAAAGAAGGTTCTAATAAATAAACTTAAAACTCCGGTAAAATTATATGACACAATATATAATTTACAGATCGGAAACAGCAATTATAAAACCAAAATCTATGATGCAGAATTAACCGGGCATGGAACAGACGGCCGTTTTGGATGGGACCTGTTCACCAATAAAATTGTGGAATTAAATTATGATCAGAATTTATTGATCGTTCATTCGAGTTTACCAAGGTATATTAAAAAAGATAGAGAATTTACAAAACTTGATATAAAATTCTATACAGATCTATTGCTTGTCAGTGCTCAAATCACACAAAATGACCATTCAAACAAGGATTTATTTCTTTTTGATACAGGCTATCAACGGACAGCAATGCTCGACAACGATTTATTAGCTAAAGAAAAATTTCCCACAGAAGAAATGGAAGTATTAAAAAGAGCCATTATGAAAGGCGCGATGGGGAATGAAATTCCTGTCATTACTTCTAAACTGGAACTATTGAAAATCGGCAAATATAAACTTAATAATGTGCCGGTTCAACAAACCACTACAACTAAACCGATCAAAGATAAAAATGTCCATATTTTAGGAAATGAAGTTCTCAAAAGATTCAATATTTTTCTTGACTTTCAAAAGAATGCGATCTATTTAAAACCCAATCACTTATTTGAGGATGGCTATATTGATCAAAAGAAAAGTCAATCCTAATGAATCACTGGCAGTCATTCGCAGACGTCCAGCCTAACAGGTTCCCCTTATTATATCGTTGCCATGCTGTCAAAGATATCTTTTTTGTTTCCGCCTGAATCTGCGACACTGCATCTAAATTTAATATAACCAAGGAATTGAATCAAATAAATTAACAACAATGAAACCCTATTTACTCTTTTTTCTTTGCTTTCTCACTTTCAGGTTGATTGGACAAACCACACCTGACTCTACGAATGGCGAGCAGTTCACCATGGAAAATGTTAGCTTCAATAGTGCCGGGATAACATTGGAAGGTGCCATCTACAAACCCAGACATATCCAGGCAGCAGTAGTAATTGTTCATGGCTCTGGCCGGGAAACCAGGATGCTGACGATGGCTGCACTTTTGGCTAAAAATGGCATCGCGGTGTTAACCTATGACAAACGCGGAGTCGGAAAATCTGGTGGTATATATGCGGGACCCGAGGTGGGAAGCAACAATATCGATCCTTCTAATCTGGATTTGTTGGCTTCTGATGCAAGTGCCGCTGCTGATATACTGTTGACACATTTAACAGTTAAGCAGGTTCCACTGGGTTTGGTGGGGTTTAGCCAGGCTGGCTGGGTAATCCCTTTGGCCACACAAAAAAATCGTAAATTAAAATTTATGGTTTTATTTAGCGGCCCGGTTGCCACAACGCTCGAACAACTCCGGTTCCAGTTTTATACCCAGGGTAACCCCAGGTTTTGGGAAACACACAGTGAAGCTCAGGCGCGGGAACACATCAAAAATGACCCGGATAAGTATAAATTTGTGCCTACTGATCCCCGCAATGCCCTCAGCACCCATCCGATCCCGGGGCTTTGGATTTTTGGAGGCAAAGATGTTCAGGCTCCGGTAGGTTTATCCATAGAACGCCTCAGCGTGCTGAAGGCCGAAGGAAAGCCCTATGAGTATAAGTTGTTTCCTGAATTGGGCCATAACACCGCTTTCTCAAAGTCGCCGGAACCTGTTGACTTTGTTATTCAATGGATAAAAACGATTGCCGGCAGTGCGGGACGGGAATAATGAGAAGGATTAATCTGGTAAGTTCTTTAAACAAAAATCGGTAGTAAAATATCTCTAGGGAGTTTCAAGATCATATCCTTTCATTGAAAAAAACGTTAGTATTTGATTTTTACCATTCTGTCAGTATGAAGAAATGATGAAAATCCATATTTTTTACTTATTCCAGACGCTAATTAAAAATGCTATAACCGGAAGTGGATATAAAAGGATATCCGTTTTGGTATACATTAGCGATTAATCGTAGTTTTATTGCAAAACCTTAGTCTTACCAAGTATATAATGAACCTTAGTTTAAGAACAGTATTTTTAACACTTTTTGTCTTTATTGCCGTTTTATCGATTTGTGCACCCAAATCATTAGCTCAAAGCATCTATTCAAAAGCTTATGGTCACAAAGCAGATCCGGCTATTATATATTTACATGGTGGACCTCGGGGGAATGCTACATTGTTTGAAGCAACAACTGCGTCAGCGCTTGCTAAAAGAGGCTTTTATGTGATTGTGTATGATAGAAGAGGCGAGGGGCGGTCTTCTGATTCTGAAGCGAAAATAACTTTTAACGAAGCATTTTCTGATCTTAACAGCCTTATCAAACAATATGATTTGGCAAAAGTAAGCCTTTTAGGTCATAGTTTTGGTGGTCTTGTTTCAACCTTGTACGCAGACAGATTTTCCGAGAAAGTAGAGCGGCTTATTTTAGTTGGCGCCTTATTCTCTCAACAGGAGTCCTACGAACATATACTTGCCACCAGTTTGAAACTCGCAGAACAAAAGAATGATACAGCAACGCTTAACAAGATCTCCTATATCAAATCCTTGAATAAGCAAAGTGAACAATATCGAAAACAGACATATGAGGTGGCTTCGCACTTTGGCTTCTTTAAAATGCCGAAACCTACCGAAGAATCCAAAAAACTGAATTTCGAGTACGAAAACAGCAGCTTTTCTAAATCCAATATCCGTAATGATAAGGCCCCGGTGTTGTTTTATCAAAATGAATCTCGTGTCAATATTGACACCAAACCCATCTTAAAGGGTATTATAAACAAAAACATAAAGCTTTCAGCTATTTACGGGCTGCAGGATGGCATTTTCTCAAAAAAGCAGTTGTCAGATATGAAAAGGATTGTTGGCCCGCTCAATTTTTACACTATTGAAAATTGCTCTCATTATCCCTTTGTAGATCAACAAGCCGAGTTCTTGCAAAATGTTCAGGAAATAATGAACAGATAGTGAAGATGATTTAAATCTCTTAAACAGCATAGATCGAAAATTGTTTGTGAAAGGTAAGAAATCCTGCTACAAAACCAGGAGCTCGCAAGACGTTGCTATCCCAATTGTTTAAACAATGAAGCAGTGCGGCAAAGGATAATTTACGACAGATAATCCGACACCGCGATACATTCCGGTAGTAGTGTTCACTAGCTGACAAATAGTTTCCGGATAATTTTATTGTCTCCGAATAAATTAATAATTGCAACTAAAACCCTATTAGTCGTGTCCTCTTATTTGTTTGGTTAAATTAAAAGCAAGCATTGCGTTTTAAATTTTATAAGTCGAAGCAATTTAAACCAGCTTCAATAGAATTCATTACCTGACAAATCTTAATTGAATGAAATTTAATTTCTCTAATAATCTTACTAATTCTAATTTTTCGCTTAGAGGCAAAGGACCAGTCCCAAGAGTCCAGAACTTTAATGTAAAACCAGCTTTACTTCTCCTTCTTTTTCTCTTTGCAGTCATTATTCCACGCTGGTATTATGTTGAGCATTTTGCAGTCGCTCTACCGTTTTGGGATCAGTGGGATTCAGAAGGTGATCTTCTTCTCCGTCCCTGGCTGGAAGGCACATTAAAGTTTTCTGACTTATGGTTGCCTCACAATGAACACCGTATATTCCCAACCAGGCTTTTGGCCTTGTGTTGTTTTGAATTAACAGGCGTTTGGAACAATCTTGTCGAGGTGCGAATTAACGTTCTGCTCGCTTCGTTTATTCCATTTATTCTTGTTTGGTTGCTACATAAGGCTGGTGAACTAAAAGGGAAAAGATGGTTTATGCTTCCGGTTATTCTGGCCGGTTCAGTATTACCTTTTATTTGGGAAAACCTGTTGGTAGGTTTTCAGAATCAGTTTTACTTTTTGCTTTTATTTATGGTATCCGCACTAGCACTTGCTACCTGGAGATCGGAAAGTATGGCTTCGTTCTTGGCTGTAATCATGTTAAGTATTTTGAGCGTAATAACAATGGCGTCGGGTATTATCACACCACTGGCGGTTGCCTCAGTATACGGTCTGCACTGGTATCAGTGCAGAAAACAGCCCGTACTAACTATCCTGTTTATTTCGCTATTATTACTTATTTCAATCGCAGGTTATTTGACTATGCCCTCTCAGCCTGCCCATGAAATTTTCAGGGCACAAAACGTACAAGATCTATTGGACACTTTTTTGATGATGGAAAGATGGCCATTTAGGATGAATTATTGGGCAGCACCACTACTTTGGTTACCCACATGCATCACCATACCCTTTTTGATTTACCGCAAAAACATGACCCGGTACGATCTGCTGATGGCAGGTTGTCTATTGTGGTCGGTTTTACAGGCACTGGCTACCAGCTATGGCCGTGGCCATGGGTTAGAGAATGTCACATCGCGTTATGCAGATTTCATTAGTTTTGGTCTTATAGCATACGCCTGGTTTGCGCTTCGTCTGACAGAATTATTTCCACGAAATTTCCGGATTCAATTTTTGACAATATTGATTAGCATTTCATTTTTTGTAGTTCTTTATAAGGGCCATCGAAAAAGAAAGAAAGACGACTTTACTGATATGAAAAACAGGCATAAAATGGCGCTTGTTCAAATAAAAAATGTTTCGGATTACTTAAAAACTGGCGATTCTACTGCTCTTCAAAAACCAGCTTTTCAGATTCCCTATCCAGATCCTGTACGATTGAAAAAATTACTGGACAATCCAGCACTCAGATCTGCGCTTCCAGTTTTTTATAAGAAAACTGCCCAAACGGAGGTTAAGAAATAATGATCTAAGATATCTTCTGTTTCATTTTTTGACATAGATCAATGTTTTCTGTTTAACAGAGTGGCATCTTTGCGCTTTCAAAACACAGAACAAATAGATAGAACAGAAATATTTAAATTACGTCAACACGCACCCTTTATGTAGTCATTCCCACTAACAGGATTACTTGCCGTTGGGATTGCGTTGTTTATGGTTGGCTTTCTGAGGATTTAAGTGGAGTTGATGAATATGGTTAGTAGTGTGAAGAGCGGGTAGGTAGTAAGTGAATTGTTGAAATGGTTTTTGTTTGAATGTTGATGTGTAATAGAAAGAAATGATGATCGGCTTTTTTGTAGTTGCCCTTTACAGTTCGGTGCATTCTTTAGGTTAAAATGAACGGAACAATACATTGCTGCAAGATTTTTTGTTCTGGATTTAAATTAACCCCAATACGTAATGCTTTCAAGCCGGAAACACCCTGTAATTCTTCCAGTTCCAGAAATTCAAGGTCATCTAATAACACGTTTTGCGCCTGAAGAAACCAGATATATTCCAGGTAGTCTCCAACAGAATTATTTTGGAAGTATACCATAGCAATTTTTCCAGGTTGGGTTAGCCGCTCACCTGTTTCTTTGATATGAACTTTATCAATTCGCTTTTTGATAACCTGATAGCGGATATTGTAAGCACCTTCCACATCGAAACGCCGCTCGTCATCACGGAAACTGATGTCAATTGTATTGGAATTGACAAAGATAAGTTGTGTGGTCTGAAGGGGAATGTTCATATTTGGAATCAAATCATGGGTTACTCTGGCAATGGAGGCCATCGAGCTCAGCTGCCACAACCTGGCATTTTTTACATAAATGCTGCTGAACTGCTTTTCCGGATCAATGGACTGGCCTATGTAAATATCATATTCAACACCATCCGTTCTGAATTTTTCAAAATAGGCAGGGTATAACGGCTGAACCTGGGTTTTAAACTCATCCAAAGCACCATTGACTGAAGTATTGATGAGCTGCATGGATTTTTCCAGGTTTCTGCGGTTCGCATAAGCTGTACCTGTTTGTGGGTCTATGCTTTCAAAGTATTCCAGGATCAATAAGCTTACCTGTTCATCTATTGGCTTTGGGCCGCTTTGATCAAGAAGCCGGTCAGCACACTTAACAGAAGGATCTTTCTGGAAGTGGCGCAAAAAAGTATGTGCCGACTCCAGAAACCCGATAATTCTCATCTCATTGATATGGCCTGCACCCGCTGAAATTTCCTCCAGCAGCAGTCTGCACTTGTATGATATTTCATCAGCCAGTAGCAAACCGGGTTTCAGTGCCAGCTGAGTAACTACTTCAATCAGCAACTTAAACTGCAGTTGAAGATCTTTACTGATGGCCTCGTTTCTGGTTATGGTAGAGTTTCTGATATCGATTGCACCATAGAGGGGATATACATTTTCGAAGACGATTTTTTCTATTGCTGCAGGCTGATTTAAATTACTGTCTCTTAAAAAGTGCCATGCCGTCTCCTCAAATTTCCATTGGACTGCCTGTTGAACCGATGTGAATTTTTCTCTTATTGTTTCTTCTATACTCAAACGAAATTCGTCGATGATATTTTGAAATACTCTGGAAATCAGATGGTTTGCAGGATATATCTTTGATAGTAAATTTTCGTCAAGTAGTATTTTCTGGGTTGAATACACTTCCAGAAGACCAACCAGCTGCGGGCCATTGTATACCGGCAGCATGGCATAGGACTTTACACCAATATCTTGCAATGTTGCTGCAAATTCATTCAGCCGTATATCTGAGCTATGGCCCGGAATAAATATTGTGCCTGGATTTTCAATAAAATGGTTGGCAAACAAAAGGTAGATTTCAGTTATTTGATTTGCTGTCAGCTGGACTGGTATTATTTTACTGTGAAAGGCTGCCTTATTCACATACACCATTTTATCATTTACCAGAATCTGAGGGATTAGTCCGAAATCGATCCCTGGATCTGCAGTAAGTGTTCTTAATGCATCCGTAATTTGTCTGTAAAAGACCTGCTGGTTAAACTTATGTTTTTCAAAGACAATGCTCTTGATAAGTTCCAGTGCATACTCTGTTGTAACATCAGTTAGGGTAATAATTGAAATACCTTCAAAATGAAAAAGATCAATGGGTAAAAGTGTCAAAAGCTGCCCGATATCTCCATAACCCGTTAACAGCTCCTGTATTTTACCTGAATTGATGTCTGGAAGTGTCCCAATGGGATATACGTCATTAAAACGGTTATCTATGTTGACACGAAAATACCGGGGTATGTTTGTGGTTTTGTCTTTGATACTTATGACCAGTGGCTTATAGTCCAGATTCGTAAATCCGTACAAACGCTCGAGAAGCAGTGAGTAAAGCGAAATTACTTTATCATGATCTGTAAATATCAGTGGGTCATCAGTCAGCAATTTACTTTTGGGCTCGCCAGTTTGTGGGTCGGTAATTAGGTCATACAAAACATCGGTTCCAAAAAATATAACCGGACTTTGAGGCATGCCGATAGCCCATAGATTCTTATGCCCTTGTTCAAAGGAAGGGGTCAGAAGCTCGTAGACAATGGTCATTAGTTCGACAAATTCAGTGGTCTGCTGCACCGTTTTCAAATCGGGCAAACCTGGCTTGGAAGTCATCTTTTTGATGGCATCCTTCAAATAAGCGCTTCGGGAAGAAGTCCCCGTTTGAGCGGTTCCGCTTGCGTAATCAATGAATTTTCGAAATGATAAAGATGCAGACAAAGTATTTACACCCATCCCGGACTCATTGGTGAGATCAATAACGATGGCTTTCATTTGATTAGTTCTTTTTAGGCCTGATAATCATCCTTAGCGAATGGTCTTTTGTGAAAAAAGCAACAGTCCAGTGATACAAAGTCCTGACCCGGTTACGATAATGGATCAGCGATAATAAATGAATAAAAAGCCATGCTGTCCAGGCAATAAATCCTTTGAAATGAAGCTTAGGTCTGGTCAAATCCACTACGGCCTTGCTTTTGCCAATGATGGCCATGGAGCCCATGTCTTTATAGACAAACGATTGAAGGCTTTTTCTCTCGAAAAGGTTTACAAAATTGTTTGCCAGGTTGATACCTTGTTGAATGGCCACCTGAGCCACCTGCGGATGCCCAACCGGAAATGCCGGATCACAGGTTTGCAGACACGTGTCGCCGATGGCGTAAATATCAGTCTCGCCTACCAATTTGTTGAAACCATCCACCAAGAGTCTGTTGCCCCTGCCATAATGATCTGTTGAGAGTCCTTCAAATCTTTGTGCCGTCACACCAGCTGCCCAAATCAGGTTTTCAGAAGTGATTTTTTCACCATTAGCAAAAATTACCTGCCCGTCAAGGTAATCACTGACATGGCAATCGAGCTTGATGGTAACACCCAGTTCGGTAAGGGCCTGGTAAGTTTCCTGCTGTGACTTCTGGCTCATGGGCGACAAAAGCGCTTTACCTCCATCTACCAGATAGATTTCAACTTTCACACCTTCCAGCTCAGGATAATCTTTTCTGATGATAGTATTTTTCATTTCGGCAAACATGCCCGATAGTTCCACTCCGGTCGGGCCGCCACCGGCAATAACCATGGTCATCAACTTTGTTCTTTCGTCTTCATTGCTGGTAACAGAGGCCTGCTCCATACGCTGAAGTAAAATGTTCCGCATGGCAAGGGCATCATCGAGTGTTTTCATCGGTATTGCATTTTCCTGCACGTTTTTCATGCCAAAAAAATTGGTTACAGTCCCGCAGGCGAACACCAGCCAGTCATACTCAAGCTCACCACTGCTAAGCAGAATTTTTCTTTCCCTGGGAAATACTTTTATGAACGTCCCTAGCCTAAACCGGAAGTTTTTGTGATCATGCATCAACTTTCTGAAAGGATAACTAATGCTGGATGCTTCCAGAAAGCAAGTTGCGACCTGGTAAATAAGTGGAGGAAAAAAATGATAGTTATTTTTATCTACCAGCGTTACTTCAAAGGCCGATTTACTGCTTAACTGTTTGGCCAGGTTAATGCCTGCAAATCCTCCTCCTATGATTACGATTTTCATGTTTTTTGAATTTTAACATCATTGGCAGGGTCACATCACTGATTGTGTTTTTTATCTGATCTCACCGATTGCCTTTCTGTAAACAGCCTCATTGATTTTGTAATCTACTTTTGCATCAATGACATTACTGTTAGCCTGCTGCCACAAAGTTTGTGCTTCGAGTACATCCTGCCCGGTAATGGTTCCTGCCTTAAAACGGTCATTACTTAACCGCAGGTTTTCTTCTGCCTGTATAACAGAGGCATTAGATAGTTCAATCTTTCTGGCAGACTGGTTGAGCTTCATGTATGCATCCTGCACTTCCAGTGAGACAAGCTCTCTGGCTTCTTCTATCTGACTTTGCTGCGCATTGATGCGGTAAGTCTGTTCTTTTACTTTGCTAGCTTTTTGTCCCCAGTCTAAAATCGGTATGCTTACGCTTATCATCCCGAAATAAGAAGCTATGGTATTTCCACCGGTAGTGAAGTTCATTTTTTTTCCTACCCCTGCAAATCCACCTGCCAGTAATCCGACGGTTGGTTTAAATTCTGCCTGTAAAAGTTTTTTTTGCAGCTCCTGCGCTTCCAGAGATTTTTTTAACAGCACAATTTCTACTCTGTTATCTGCCGCATTGAATAGTGAATCACCTGCAACAGATTGAAATGACCCCGTTACAGAATCACTTATCGCGATGCTGGCATCACCTGGCATACCAATAATCTGCGCAAGGTTAAGTTTTGAAAGTATCAATCCATCATTCACTTTGGCCAGGTTCAGCTCATTTTCATTACGCTGGACGCGGACACGTAACAGATCATTTTTATAGATCATGCCTGCATTAAAGGAATTAGAAAGATCATTCTCCAGGGATTCCAATAATACCTTATAGCGGTTAGCCAGAATGATTTTTTCGTTCACACTGGCGATCTGCCAATATGCATTTTCAACATTGAGCAGCACCTCGGTTTCCGACAAGGCTTTTTGCTGCTCATAAATTTCTACGCCTTTTGCCGCAGCAGCCTGTCCTAATTTTATTTTTCCCGCTGCATAAATAGGTTGGGAGACGGTAACAGACGGGCTTACACCCACAGCCGGTAGCAGAGAACTTAAAGGTTTGCCCACATGAAAGGCAGAAACAGAACCATCGATAGCAGGTTTATTAAGTCCCTGTGTACCTTGCTGTACCGCACGGGCAGCTTCGATATTGTACTGGGCTTGTATTATTTTTTTATTTTGCTTTAAAGCCAGCTGCCGTGCTTCTTCAAGCGTCAAATTCTTCTGTGCAATTGTTTTTACTGGTAATGACAATATGAATAGAACTTGAAGGCAGGCCAGTATGATTTTACTATGAGCGAATGCCGATATAGGGAATTTCATGTTTGTTTAGATTTATATTTAATGAAAACAGGTTCGCAGCAGCAATGTGTCTTTACAAAAATTGTAAGCAGCCGCAGTCATGCTGCCACTTACAATTATTTACTACTACGTACATATACTCCTTTTGACAATCAATTAGGAATGGGAAGGCTTATATTGGATATGGTCGTTTGAAGGCTCGGGTAGTTCTTCATCTGCAACCGGTTTAATGAAGGTGAAATACAAAACCGGAACAACGAAAAGTGTAAGTATCATAGAAACAATCAGGCCAAAAGCCAGGACGCTACCCAGTGGTGCCCATAGCGGAGATTTGCCTACAATCATTGGGACTACCCCGACAGCGGCTGCAGCGGAAGTCAAAAATATGGGGCGCATCCTTCTTTTGGCTGCAGATAGCGCAGCAGCTTTAATGTTATAACCATGATCGATCACCAGCTCATCTGCATAATCTACCAGAATAATACCGTTTCTTACAACGATGCCGATCAGACTTATGATGCCCATAAAGGCTGTCATGCCCATCGGGTTTCCGGTGATATACAACCCAAGGAAAGCGCCTAACAAGCTTAGGGGAAAAGTAGCCAGGATGATAAGACTTTTTCCGAAACTCTTAAACTGGAACAGCAGCGTTATAAATATCAATACCAAACTTACGCTCAGGGCGGTCAGCATACCGGGCGTATTTTCTCCGCTTGATTCTGCATCTCCGCCGTATTGAATACTGATCCCATCAGGAAGTTTCAGCTTTTCAATCTGCGGCTGTATCTCTTTCATAATAGCAGAAGCTCTTTTTCCCAGTTGTGCCTCAGCTAAAACGGTCAGGGTTCTGATGCCATTGCGGTGGGCAATAGCGCCTGAATGCCAGGAAGGAACCAAGTCCGCTACTTCCTTCAAAGGCACTTTTGAGCCATACATCGTACTCAGATGCAGGTTTTCAAGGCTATTGAAATCTTTACGACTGCTTGCATCCAGACGAAGAAAAATATCCACCGGCTTGTCACCTTCCCACAACTGGGAGACTGCGAAGCCTTTCAAACCAGCTCCGAGTGTCTGGGTGATTGCCTGATTGGGCACACCCAGGCGGGCGGCTGCATCTTCTTTTATTTTCAGGCTTACGGCCAGATAATCATCCTCATAATCAGTATGGACCCAGTTGGTGCCTTGTGCGCTGCTTAGAATCTGCTGGATCTTGGAAGCCACCTTTTTCTGATCGCTTAAATCGGTGCCAATCACACGTATGGCAATCGGTGAGCCTTCCTGGAAACTGAGCTGCCGGAAGCGGATATAACCATCATTGACGAACCCTTCAAATTTAGGCCTGTATTCATGTACGATCTGATCGGTTGCCTTGCTGCTTTGGGTAGTAATAAATATCTGGGCAAAATTACGGCGTGGAATTTCAGGGGCGTATGAAGTCTGGAACCTGGGTGAGCTGGTGCCCACAAAACTTGCAGTACTGACAACTCTTTTGTCTTTTTTCAGGATGGCTTCTATGCCTCTTACTGTTTTTTCGGTTTCAGCAAGGGCAGTACCGTTCGGAAGCCATACTTCTACATTAAACTGGTTGCGTTCACTGGTCGGGAAAAATTCCTGCTCCACATTTGCTGCAACCACAAAGGATAAAATCACAGCAGCAACAGCTGACATTAAAGTCATTTTTGGCCAGCGGAAACAAAACTCTACACCTGCATTGAACACATTCTGTAACCTGTCAAGCATAGATTTTCGGGGTGGACGGTCGCTGATCTGGTGTTTTAGTCCTTTTTTAATAAAGACAAAGCACATATATGGGGTGAGAAACAGTGCAACCAGCATGGATGCAATAAGGGCCACGGCCACAGTGATTGGAAGCGATGCCATAAAATCTTTGGCCGTACCATTCATAAAGAATGCCAGCGGCGCAAAAGCAAAAATGATGGCAAGCGTAGCGGTAAAGATGGGTAGTGAAAGCTGTTGTGCAGCCTGCCACGCGGCTGTCCAGGGCGTAACACCTTCGTCAAGTTTTTCAATATAATTATCCACGACCACAATGGCATTGTCTACCACCATACCCAACACAATGATCAAAGCAGCTAGCGAAACCTGGTGAAGCTCTACTTTGATAAGACTCATTACGCCAAAAGTGATCAGAATTGCGATCGGTGCAGCGATCGATGAAACGGCCGCAACCCGGATCGGTAATAAGAGCATGACCACAATGATGACTGACATGATGGCCATACCAAACTCAACCATAAAATGGCTGATACTTTCATCTACGACTTGTGGCTGATTAACGATGGTGTCAATTTTGATGTCGTCGGGGAACGTGTTTTTCAGTACAGCTAATTTTTCATCCACTTTATGGCCAAATCCTACAATGTTGTTGCCTGGCTGCATTTCTGTGGTAATCAGCATTACTTTATTTTCGCCAACACGAATAAAGGAAGCTTCTTCTTCATAGCGGCGTTCTATGGCAGCAACATCTTTCAAACGAACTACAATGCCATCAGGATTGGTGTAGATAATCTGGTTAGCGATATCATCCTGTGTTTTATATTGACTATTGGTAAAAACAGGGATGGTATTGGACTGAATCGTCAGCTCACCGGAAGCACCGGTTACATTCTGCCGCTGCAGAGTCTGAACGATGGTTGAAAGATCAAAACCATATTGCTGCATTTTCTGGTCATCTACTGTAACATAGATTTGTTGCCGCTGCCCGCCGGACCTGTTGATTTTTGATACTTCCGGAACGGTTTTCAGGACATCTTCCATCTTATCGAGATAATTTTCCAGTTCAGCGTAACTGCGGGTAGGGGATGATATAGCAATGATTTGTGCGGTTACATCGCCAAAATTACTGTTCACAACAGGGCCAATCACACCAGTAGGAATACTGGCACGAACTACTGTATTCAGACCGTGCTGCAGGGTAGTCCAGAATTTTTTTCTGTCTTTTACTTCCGAATGCAGCTCTACGGTAATAAAAACCTGTCCGTCCCTGGTCTGTGACTTTGTTTTTTGCTTATTTACTTCTTCAAAGGAGAACAAAAACTGCTCCACCTTATTGGTCACCTGCTTTTCCATCTGAAGCTCGTCTGCACCCGGGTAGAATGCGTAGACCATTGCAACAGGCGCATCAATTTTTGGATCTTCCGCGCGGGGCATTTTTAGCAGCGCATACAATCCGAGAACAAGCAGAAGTCCGGTGATGACCATTGTCACCTGCTTATACTTCATGGCTGCTTCAATGAAGTTAATTTTCCTTTTTTTCATGATGTCATTCGAGTGGTTCAAATCAATGCTTTAAGTTGAAAATGTTTAAAAGGATACAGAACTGCCATCTTTCACAGACAATTGTCCGGAAATTATGACAGTGTCTCCTGGCTTTATCCCATCCTTGATAACCACCTCGCTATTACCTGTAAGGCTACCGGTAGTTACTCTTTTTTTGACAACCTTTTTAGCTTCATTGACTGTATACACAAATGAAATATTATCCGCATCCCGAATAACTGCTTTGGCTGGAACAACCAAAACATCCACGGTTTTCCCTGTACTGATTATTGTTTCTGTCAGCATGCCCGGCAGTAATTTTTGCTCAGGATTTGCCAGCCGTAGTTTCACACTGTATGTTCTGGAAACTGCATCCGCCTGCGGATTAATAATGCTGATCTTTCCGCTAACGGTATCGCGTAACGTTGGAATAAACACCCTTCCGCTCATGCCTGATTTTAACGAACCTACTTCACTTTCAGGAACTGAAAACATCGCGTATACCTGATCCGTTTTGATGATGGTAAAAGCAGGTACCCCTGGGGCAGCCATACTGCCTCGTTCAATAGAACGCCTGGTGATGATGCCTGACATAGGCGCATACAAGCGGCTGTCGGCAATCCTTTTAGCACTGATATTTTTGCTTGCCCGCGCCTGGGCTACTTTTGCTTTAATATCAATGAAGTCCTTGGCAGGCAGGCTTCCTTTTTCATACAGCTCATGCAGACGCTTATATAAGTCTTCTGCCTGTTCGAGCCCTGCATTGGCAATAGCCAGTGAATTCGTATATTCTGTTGCATCGATGGATGCCAGAAGCTGTCCCTGGCGCACATGCTGGCCTTCCTGGACCGATACGTTGTTGACAACACCGCCAACAGCAAACCCAATTTGTGCGGTGTTGTCCGGCTCAATAGTTCCCGAGTAACGCATCTGCTGCTGCTGCGCAGCACTTCCAACCTGGTATACGGATACTTTTTGGGGTGGGGTTTCTCTTTTTTCTTCTTTTTTCTCTTTTCCGCAGCTGGATAGGGCCAGCAGTACAACGACTATGGGAGTCAGCGTTTTAATCAATACTTGCATGTTTGTATATTTATTTTTCTGGTAAACTCTTATAAATGGAAGGCAAGGTTTTAAGGTCCTGAAAAACGGAATTCGTTACCGCTTCTCTTTTCTTTTCTACACCAGAGATGTATAAGTCAATGATGTAATCTGCCAGCATCCTGCTGTTTTTATCTGGCGTATTTTCAGCAAAGGTGGCAGTGTCAAAAAACAGGTGGTGGTACCTGGATGTTATGGTTGTAAATTCAGAAGAGATAGTTTCAATGATCTCCAGACGTTGGTTTGCTGTCAGATCAGCAATGTTATTTTGATTATTACTGTGCAGATGATCATGTTTGCCAATCGTCAGATACATCGAATTATTATCTTTAAGATAGGAAAGTATCAAACGGTTGGTAAAAAAGAATTTTATGTTTTGCTCAGTTACATTATGCCACTGATCAAGTTTGGTATGGGTCAGTTCTATTTGCGGGCAAAAGTTATCCAGTGTAGTAACGACCAGGTCTATACCTTGATAGCTTACTTTAAGATCATATAAGATATCCAGGCACTTTATGTAATCAAAAGGATCAGTCAAATAGGGGATAAACCGTCCGGATGCGTGGGTAACCGATTTGTAATTTTGTGAATTTATTTCCTTGGTGCTGGCCGCAAGCAGTGCAACCGTTGCATTTTGATTTAAAAGAGAATGTGTGATCTGTTCAGATAATACACCTGCACCACCTATCACAACAGCTAATTTATCAGAAAGCGCCTTTTTCATCTTTTTGCATATTCAATTGACTATGCAAATGTCGTTTCCTGCTTATTCTCTCAAAAGGTTTGAATGTAGGGATAATTGGTCAAAAAGGTGGATTTTGGAAATTACGCGAGTTGCTGCGGTACTCAGAAGGGGAAACTCCGGTGTGATGTTTAAAAAATTTACCAAAGAACGACTGGTTGCTGAATTCGAGTATCTGTGCTGTTTGAGCAACATTAATCGCCGGTTGTGATAATAACGCTTTCGCCTCCTTGATTACCACATCATCAATCAGCTCGCCTGCCGTTTTCCCTGTAACTTCTTTGACTACCACAGACAGATGACGCGGAGTAATTGACAAAGCGTCTGCATAATACTGGACGCTTCTTTCTTTTTTGAAACTTTCTGCCAGCAGGTTCAGAAAGCTGCTGGTCAGTTCTTCCTTCCGGTTTAAGCGCACCTGGGCAATAGAACTGTGTTTGTGAAACATTAACGCAGCATCATAAATTACAGACAAGAAGCTATGACGGACACTTTCATGATAAAATGGCATGTTCTTATCAAGCTGTGTTTTTTTGTGGACTGTGTAAATAGCTGCACTAAAATCCATAGCCTCTTGCTCACTCAATGCGTAATGAAGCTGTATACCGTCGGAAAAAATGCGGATTGCGTCAGAACTTGACAACGTTACGCCCTGCTTTTCTAAGAATTTCTTTTGAAAAACAAGGCATAAAAAAGACAAATCGGAAGATAAATTTGGAATTTCGTATAAAGAATCTGGTAAAGCAAATAAGATATCATTGGCTTGCAGATTGTATGTGTGTAAGTTACACTGCACAAGCAATTCTCCTTTTTGAACAAGAATGATGGCAAATGCATCCGAGCGGAATGGTCGATTTGGTTCTATTTGATGCACCGGATCATTCTGAGAAAAAACAAACATTCCTTGATTTGTATATTTTACATGTGTGTAGTCTTTCATCTTCGGTGGATATGGATAGGTAAATAATCCGTTATATAAGGGGGTATGAGATCAAAAATAGTATAATTTTCTGTCGTAATCTGTGATAATGGACACAGTGGCATAGGATATCCGGCTCGCTTATTTTTACCAAGATAAAAATGGGGCGTTATGAATCGAATTATTGAGGATTTGCAGATGCGGCGGGTGGCAAAGTAGGAAGAAATTTTTGTCTCATCTGAGAATACGCATGGCATGCACCCGTAAAGTGAAAGATATTCTCAATCGATCATTAGGTATACATATATAAGTTTCCCGCACTTCTTCGAGCCGCTGAACCAGATTTTCTTTTTTGTACAATGCCTCTACTTCGTAAAGTTCCAGAGGCGGAATAAAGGAAATTCGGCTATCTAATCTAGGAAAGTCAAATGGCAACCGAATACCTTGATTCAGAATGAACTACTTTTTTGTAAAAATGACTGATTATTAGATTATTATATACAAAAAAAGCGCCTTTTGAGGCGCTTTCAGTGATCCCGCTGGGATTCGAACCCAGGACCCATACATTAAAAGTGTATTGCTCTACCAGCTGAGCTACGGAATCATTTTACTTATAGTACTAGTCTTAAAACTAACTTTTTTATATTGAAATATGACTGTGCAGCCTAAATTCAATGATAAAAGTAAATCATCAAAAGATGTAATACTTAGTTGACAAATAAATTTTTGCTGTAAATATTTATCGTGGTGCAAAAGTACTATTTTAATCTTCTAATGCAAATCTTGTTTAAAAAATAATCTTGTTGTAAGATTAATAATTACATTAATACATTGACATTAAGTTTATTAAAACTTAAAAATATTTTAAAAAATCTATTATTATATTATTGTGAGAGTATTGCAAAACTGCACCAGTTCCGCTTTACTTTATTCGTACAATATGGAGTGAAAGATTCAAGATCTTTTTTTACAAAAATTTTATCTGAATGCCTTAGATTATCAGTTCAAATGATATTCATTAATCCGAAAAAAACCAGGATTTCAAACCCTGGTTTTTTTCGGATAGTTCACAAGATTGGCATGACTTTCCGCATAACTTCGTCTGTATTCTATTTCCCTAACGAGAAGACGTATGCCATTCTACCGCATTGTTCTATTATCCTGCTTTGATCAGGAATACTCTGCAAATGGCGATTATTCTGCAGGCTGGAGTTTTGTACTTATGGCAATTCTGTTCCAGGCATTGATTGTAACAGCAGCCATAATAATTTGTGCTAAATAGGACTTATCAAATAATTTTTCAGCCTGCTGGTAAACTTTATCTGAAATACCGCTTTGGTTTATCAAAGTAATTTCCTCAGTCAGCGACAAAATTACTCTTTCTTCTTCGGTATATAAATCGGTTTCTTTCCAGGCACTAAGCAGGAAAATACGCTGCTGGGTTTCTCCCGATTTCAGTGCTTCTTTGGTATGCATATCAATGCAAAAAGCACAGCCGTTTATAAGTGAGGCCCGAAGTTTAATCAGATGCAGGTGTGCAGATGTTAACTGTCCATTCAAAAGATAGCCTTCCAAACCATACATAGCTTTATACGCTTTGGGTTCGATTTCATTAATATTGATTCGCGTTTCCATGATATAATAATTTGATGTTCAGGCAAAGCTATACAATGGTTCAGGCCAAAATCTTAAACTGGTTTAAGATCGTTTTTTCTTCCGGATTTCGCTGAGATATTCAGGGGTAAAACCCAAATAAGAAGCTAATAAATATTGGGGTATGCGCTGTATGAATTCAGGAAAACGGTCATTAAAATGATGGTAAAGCTCTTCTCTTGAAAAGTCATACTGATATTTCATTCTTAACTGGGATGCGGCGTAAGCTCTTTGGTAGATCAGGCGAAAATACTTTTCCATTTGCGGAAATTGAATGAAAAGTTCTTCCTGAGATTGCAGGCTCAGTGCAATCAAATCCGTATTTTCAACAGCCTGAATGTAAAAACCGCTGATCTGATGGTTTTGAAAAGCAAAGTAATCAGTCAGCCACCAGTTTTCAATGGCAAATTGTGTTGTTTGTTCCACTCCTTTTTCGTTCACAAAAAAGAGCCTGATACAACCTTTCACCACAAAATAGTGTGCCTTGCAGATTTGCCCTTCTTCAAGAATATTTTCTTTCTTATGCAATCTTACATGCTGAAAATAAGCAAGGATCAAAGGAATGTCTTCGCTGTCTATTTCAATATATTTTGTTAAATGGCTTATTAATTGTTCCGACATACCTCATCATGCTAAGCACCTAAAATGTATTTGAATACTTATTATAGAATATAAAACAATTCAGAGATCGCTTCATAACCTCAAGATAGCAGGTCATGTCTAATCTCGGTACTTATTATTTGAAAAAATGGATTGAGCCGAAGCTGAGAATGGTAATATGGCGACTTATAAAAGACTGGCAAAATTTTACAAGTAAAATTTACAGTTCTATTACACTCACACGTTTCTCATAAAACCAGGTTTTACCTGTTCAGTTTTTATTGCAACGATGTGTTCATAAACCATTAAATTTATATCGAAAATAAAATCAAATGGACCTAAAAATCAAATTGTTTTGAAAGCTCTACTCTAAGTATGAAACTTAAGTTTGTCTACCGCCTTATCTACCTTTTTGTTTTCCCCGTATATGATGATTCCAGCCAGGTTTAAATCGTCATCTGCATGTTTAGCTATTTCACTTACATTTCCTTCTTCATTTTTAGTCGCAAACAGTTCTTTGGTATAGATACCGATATGTAAGGCCCTTTCTGACGCGCGGCTAAAAGCACGCTTCAACTGTTCATCCGATTCAGCAGCATAAACCAGTACCGGATGTTTTATAAAAGGCAGATAGGTTGTCCCGGATGCACTCACCAGTGCTGCCCCATGTGTTTCAGGGAAAGCTATCGCTACTGAACTTGCCAGGAAGGATGTCACATTTAGTTTTTGCCAGTCTTCGAGTGTATTAAGAATAATAACGGCTATCTTTTTATCGTACATAATTTTAGGGTTTGTTTATGATTTTTTACGTTGACTAATATCTACTGCCATTTGAATATTGCAGCGCTGATAAGGTGTCGGATGGCTCACTATTTTTTGAAACCCCAGTTTATGATAAAGATTGATTGCAGGCTTGAGTATCGTGTTACTCTCCAGATAAACCTTGCTTGCACCAAGTGCAGCCGCTTTGTCCAATGCAGCTTGTCCCAGCAACCAGCCGATACTCTTGCCTTGTACAGCCGGAGAAACCGCCATTTTAGCTAATTCAAAGTCATGTTCCCCGTCATTCATTCGCATCAAAGCACATACACCAACAGGCTCGTTATGAAACAGGGCTACCAAAATGTAACCTCCTTTATCCAGTATGTATCCCTGCGGGTCGTCCAGCGATCGATGGTCAGCTTCTTCCATTGTAAAATAGGAAGATATCCACTGCTCATTCAGTTCTTTAAACACAGAAGCATATTGCGGTTGAAAGTTTATAATCTGCACCGTATTGCTTTCACGTTGCTTCTTTTGCTCGGTTACACGCCGCAGTAATGTTTTCTGTTCAAGCAAAAATTCCCATTCTTCAATAGCCTTCCACAGATCGTGCGTTGTCTGAGAGGTAAGCGTTTTAATAGCGTCTTCTACATCCGTATACTGAGCCTGTATCTTTTCTTTATAACCCATTCCTTTTTCGGAAAGGCTTACCATGCTTCGTCTGCCATCATAATTGTCTTTTCTATCAACCAGACCAGCTTGGATCATCTCACTGATCATTTTACTGACTGAGGGATGTGAATGGCCTATTTCCTGAGCAATACCGGTTATTGTTTTTTCCTGGCCTTCAGATAAGGAATAGAAAACCGGAAACCATTTCGGCTGCATATCAATGTCATATAACCTGTATATCTGAGCTGCATCATTGGTAATTGTGTTGGTCAACATTCTTAGCCGGCTACCAATGGACTTTATACCCGCTTCTTTAAAAAATTCCATTTATAAATAGTTACGTAATCAGTTACGTAAATTTAAATAACATATTTTATAAAAGCAATCATCACCTACATGTAAATCCATCTATTTTAAATTAATAAATTCTTGTGATAGCTATCAAATACCAGTGCTGAAGAAATTAGTTAACGAAACTGCCAGGCAGAATTGAGTAATTAGTTATAAAAAAGTTAAAGCCTATATAGAACTTTGACGCCAAAATGTTTTTATATGAAAATTGTTTAATCATTATTTATAGGATTTTTAGTGATTATATATACATTTTCATTTATGAACCCCTTCATACTTGCACTTCAAGCTCGCAATCTTACGGTAGAAATTCATCATCATTCGGCGTATCAAATCGTCTTGTCGAATGACACACCTTTCAGTTCGACAATCGATGGAACGTTATACGATCGTATTCACGGTTTTTTGATCAAACCTCATGTTTCACATTTTTGCGTTGCAGAAAAAGGAACATTGAATGTTTTGAATTTAGAGCCCTATTCCAATGTTGGTTTAGAACTGGCAGGAAGGTTTAAAGAAGATCAAGAGTATATCATTTTTGACTCACCATCAGAAACAAATGCTTTTTTTCAGACACCAAAAGACAGTTTAGACGTTCAAACAGTGATTGATGCTCTGCTTTCTAAATTGCCAGTTACTAAATACGATGAAAGAGTTACCAAAATAGTTGAATACATTAAGGATAATTATTTTCAATCCGATATTACGCCGCAAACTTTTGCTGATATTGTTTTTCTTTCCCCATCTCGCTTAGCATCACTCTTTAAGAAACAGACGGGTAGCAGTTTATCCAAGTATTTATTGTGGACACGGCTTCGACAGGCAATCTATCTTGCACTTTCTGACCACGACAGAAGCCTGACTGATATTGCTTACGATACGGGTTTTTATGATCTCCCCCAACTGAATAAGTATATGTACGAAATGTTTGGCATGCCTCCGAAAGCTTTAAAATCTAATAGTAATTTGATTCAGGTTTATTAATGCTGCGCTATTTCTTTTAATGTTATATATCAATAAATTCAGGCTGGCATTATTTCAGATACAAGAAAACATACTAAGTAGTATCTTTTCTTGTATCTTTGCATGGTAACAAAAATTACTATGTATCAAATACTTTTAATACTGCATTCTTTGAACCGATGGCTGGTTTTAATGAGCCTTCTGTTTACCATTTACATCTGCTGGCAGGGCTACCGGTCCAAGAAAGTATTTTCCGGTTTTGATAATACCGCCCGGCATCTTACCGCAACAATATCCCATATACAATTGCTGCTTGGCCTTTACCTGTACATGATAAGCCCAATCATCAAGTTCAATGTAGCGGAAGTTGAAGGCACAGCACTTGTCAGCGAACACCTGTTTTTTCGTCTGGTACACATCTCCCTGATGATTATTTCTGTTGTTCTCATTACAATAGGATCGGCCAAAGCAAAGCGTGCGGAGAGTGATCAGCTAAAATTTAAAACCGTACTATTATGGTTCTCTATTGCACTGCTGGTTATACTTATTGCCATTCCATGGCCTTTTTCACCGCTGGCTATCAGGCCCTATTTCAGATCATTTTAATCTCACGCATGCTTTTATGTTACATCTTTTTAAAACACCGATCGGCCGGCTGAGAATCATTGGGTTCTTAAAGGGGATCTCTCTGATTGTATTAATCTTTATTGCAGTACCCTTGAAATATTGGGCGCATCAGCCTTATTTAGTAAAACTGATTGGGCCGGTTCACGGTTTGCTCTTTACATTGTTTGTGTTTACTACCTTAAGTGCGGGGATAACTTACCGCTGGAAGTTCCTGGAAACTTCCTGGAAAGTGCTGTTAGCCTGTATCATTCCTTTTGGGACTTTTTACATCGACAAGCATATTCTCAAACCGCAGGAAACTGTCGGCGAAAGTCAGAATGGCTGAGGGTTCAACAGGCCGGATAGCCGGAAAATCCGGGAAAGTTCTTACTGTTCATGTATTTCTGATCGCTGCGCTCCTTGCAATCAACAGGGGAGCATGGCATCAAACACTTCATTAAACCTGGCTTATTCAGCAACCTTTAAAAAGATAGGTATAGCTTTTAACAAGCAGAATATTTTATTCCGGATGAGCATAATAGGAGAGTGTCATATGCCCAAAATTGGTACGACTATCCTGGACGAGGAATGCATCCGACTGGTCAAAACGTATATTAGAAAGCTTGATACCGCATCCAAACCTATGACAAAACAGCGTTATAACGTTACCAAGCCGAAACTTGGAAAGGCTGAAATAAACAAATAAAAGCAACCTGTACTTTTAGATATCATGAAAAAGGCTGAATCAACGCGATTAAATATTCTGGAAAAGGCATTTGAGCTGATCTATGCCAAGGGTTATCAGACAACGAGTGTAGACGATATCATCGCTACCACCAAAGTGACCAAAGGTGCTTTTTATTACCATTTCAAAAATAAGGACGAAATGGGTCTGTCGATCGTCAGAGAGCTTATGAAACCTGCGCTGAAAAGTGGGTTTATAGATCCGTTGCAAAATGACAACGATCCGCTAGAGATCATCTATCATTTAATATATGACCTGTTAATGGAAAACGATTTTCTTCAAGTGGCATATGGTTGTCCGGCTTCCAATCTGACCCATGAGATGACTCCCTGGCATACTGATTTCAGCCAAGCACTTGACGATGTGACACAGCAATGGATAAAAGCAATGACCGAATCGCTTGAAAGAGGAAAGGAAAATGGATTTGTGCGGACAGAAGTTGATTCGATGCAGGTAACCATGTTTGTGATGTCAGGTTACTGGGGAATTCGCAACTTTGGTAAACTAGCCAATAGCAAAGATGTCTATATGCCTTTTTTGAAGGAGCTAAATAATTATCTTCGAACACTACGATAACTTTCCCTGATCTTATGGAAATGGCAGTAGCCAAAAACATGAAGCAAACCTATTCATTTTACACCATAACTGATCTTTTTTTATCTCTTTTACACCTTCCCCACCAGATCAGAAAACCGGATATAGGTAAACTGGCAGCTATCAGGCTGGCAAAAAAGGCCAGGATTTTTCCGGGAAGGCCCAGTATTCCGCCGGTATGTATATCATAATTCAGATCTCTTAATTTTTCACCCCGGCTCTGATCAGTAAAGTAATGCGTTTTTAAGAGCGTACCGGTATACTGATCATATTGCTCGGTAACACCATTGTAAACTTCCTGGTTTTTGATCAATACGTTAATTACGCCCTGCTTGCTTACCGGAAAATAAACATAGTAAGCTTCTGCATCCGGATGTTTAAGACTGACATGGGAAAAGATTCTATCAATGGGTAAATCGCTTTTATTATTTAATGTATCCGAAAAAACGGGAGCAGACCTCGAATACGTTTTACCGGTATTGGCCAGCCACTGGACACTATCGTCAAACCAGGAAAAGGCCCAAACCAAACCGGTTACCCCAATAAGTAAAGAGAAAGCCAAGGAATAGAAACCTAAAATATTATGAAAATCGTAGTTTTTTCGTCTCCATTTCGTGGTGCTTTTCCATCGGAACCAGTAACGCTGCCGGGCGGCTTTTTTATTTTTCGGTTTCCAAAGTATCAGACCTGTAATCAGCGAAATGATGAAAATGATGGTAGCAATACCAACGATGGGCTGACCAATTTCGTTACTAAGCAAAAGACTCCAGTGAAGAAAGAGTATGATCCTGAAAAATTCGAATTCGGAATTTTCAACGGTTATGATTTTACCTGAGTATGGACTTATAAAAACAGATTCATAATACTCTTTTCTATCCCAGTACCATATTCCGGGATCGTTGCTTTCCTTGTAGGCACGGAAGCGCAGGGACCTTTCTTTGGAGTTAAAGATTTCAATGGCTGAAACAGGTTTGTTTGCGCCGTAGTTGTCCTGAGCTGTTTTAAGTAGTTGACTTAGCGGTAACTTTGCATTTTCAGCAGGTGTCACAAAGTATTTATCAGCATAAACAAGCGGTTTTATTTCTTCAAAAAAAGCATAGATACAACCTGTTATGCCTAAGATAAAAACAATAATTCCCGATAACATACCGAGCCACAAATGGATCTTTCCCGTCAACTTCCTTACTTTCATTTCAACTTATTTAAAAAAAGGGAAGGAAACATCACAAAGTGAAGTCTCCTTCCGTTGTCGGACTAAAATCTAAATGTCACATTGGCAGCAAAATTGGCTGGTGCCTGCGGATTTCCCCAGCTGTCCCAATATCTGGCGTTGGTTAAATTGTTGACTTTGACATTAACTCCCCAGTTATCGCGGCTGTAAAACACCGTAGCGCCTAGAATGGTATAGGCTGGTACAGCAAAGGTGTTATTACTGTTACGGTAAATCTTATCTACATAGTTCAGACCGGCTCCCAGGCCCAATCCTTTTAGTTTATTCTGAAATGTATAGGATGTCCAGATGTTGGCAACATTTTCCGGCGCATTGGCCGCTTTGTTGCCTTCGATCAATGGATTGGAGGCTTTTTTTATCCGATTATCGTTAAATGCGTAGCCGGCCACGATGTTCAATCCTTTAACAGGCTGTGATATCAATTCAAACTCCGCACCTTTACTTACCTGCTTTCCATCCTGAACCGTAAACTGGTCAGCATCTACTCTGGTAGCATTGTCGATCAGGATATGATAATAACTCAGGGTAGCACTTAGTTTTTTACCAAAAACTTCCGCTTTTATACCTCCTTCGGCCTGATTGGCAAATTGAGGGTCCAGAATCAAACGGCTTCCGTCGGGCTGGATGGCCGGAGCAATATTTTGAAAACCGCTCATGTAGTTGGCGAAAGCCGATATTTTGTCTTCCACAATCTGGTAGACAATCCCTAATTTCGGAGCCAGTGACGTTTGCTTAAATCCTTCCTGCGTATCCTTAATTTCCTTCCTGTTAAAATGGTCAATTCGCAAGCCCAGCATGACCGAGAAACGATTGGTAAAATTGATCGCGTCCGAAACGTAAGCACTCAGTGTATGCTGATCAGCTGTGGGATAGGGTTCGAAACTAACTACTTTATCAATATCTTGTTTTATAATCGGATTGAAATTCTCTGTCACATTCACCGTGTCAATGATACTCGCTTCGGAGAAAAGGAATTTACCGTTAAAATATCTGTAATTCGCGCCGATCAGTACGTTATGTTTGATATTTCCCGTATTGAATTTACCATTTACATTGTGCTGTAAGTTGGTGTAGGCATTGTAAAGCGGGCCATAAACCGAGGAAGCTCTCACAGCCACGGAAGGCGAAGTCCAGATAACCGGGCGCTGATAGCTATGATCCACATTTTCTTCTACATAGGAAAACAGGGTAGTGGATTTGAAGCTATCTGAAAGTTTATAGTTGGCTTCTGCAAATAATCTTGTCGCGGCGTTTTTGACATCCGCATTGTCATGGTATAAAGTCCTGCGGTAATCCAGGCGTAAATCCTTCGGACTTTTTATAGCAGCAGAGCCAATGATAAAATTCATAGGCTGGGTATTATTTACTTTCAAAAATTCTGCATCCACATTGAAAGTCAGTCTGTCGCTGGCATGGTAAGACAAGCTGGTGGCTATCAAAAAGCTTTGATTAAAGCCATAATCCAGAAAGCTTTTCTCTTTATGCAGCGCGATGTTTGAACGCATCAAAACCGTTTTTTCTTTATTCAGCGGTGTATTTACATCGGCTGTAATCCGGTTTAGTCCATAACTTCCTGTTGTATAAGATACTTCCGTTTTTGTTGTTTCAAAGGGTTTTTTAGTAACAAGATTTACCACCCCGCCATAAGAGGACACAGAAGAGCCAAACAAAGTAGCCGAGGGGCCTTTAAGTATTTCTATGCGTTCAATGTTTCCGATATCCAGTGAAGACCGCTCGGAGGTCGATTCCATACCATTTCTGGCATTAATTCCGATAGCGAAACCTCTAAGGTAAGCGCTGAACCCGCCTGACGGATTGATTACTGGTACTGCTCCGGGTGCATTTCTGATCACATCCAGCAGACCAACTGCCAACTGCTCTTTCATAAGTTTATTGCCAATAACACTATAAACCTGCGGATTTTCCAGGTTTTTCAGCTGCATTCTGGCGATGTAATCCGATTCTTTGTTGGCAAATTTATTCAGGTTGCCATTCACAACAACCTCGCGAAGTGTCTGGCTGTCTTCCTTTAAAAAAATCACGGGCAATGTCTGCGTCTGGTCTGCCGCAACCTCCACACTTTTTTCAATCGCTTCATAACCCAGCAGCTGGATCACCACAATGTGTTCACCGGCCGGAATATTTTTGATAATAAATTCCCCCTTTTCATCGGTTTGCGTTCCTTTTCCGGTTCCTTTCACGGTCACATTTACAAACTCGGCGTTCTTATTGTCAGACGTTTTCAGGATGCCTTTCACAGAACCTTTGGCATCGGTCTGCATTTGGAGAAAAATCTGCTTATCACTCACTTGTGCCTTTTTGAGCGCACCTCCTAACAAACGTGAAAAAGCATCTCCTACAGATATGTCTTTATAATTGATCGTCACCCGTTTTTCAGGATCGATCCTGCTGCTGTTGTAGGAAACGGTACAGCCTGCCTGACCGGCTATGGCATCAAGTGCTTCCGCCAGGCGTACCTCAGTCAGGTTTATGGAAATGATATGATCAAGCGTTGAAGACTGGGCATTACTTAAAAGCGGTGTTAGAAAAAGGATATAACAAAGCAGGTTTTGCCATTTTAAGTGGCTTTTTAATAAAGAGTACATAAATTTGAAACAAATGGTTAATAATCTTTGAACGGTTGTTTTCCACAGGCCCGGTGCAAAGTTTGGCGATGGAGCACGGGCCTGTTTTTTAAATTGTTTTTGTTTTGGACATTAATAAATAGTTACGGTTTTGGCTTTAATTGTATATTTAAACTGCATCACATAACTCAGCCTTTCCAGTACATATTCAAGCGACTTACCATCAAACGCTCCTGTAAAGTGTTCATCAGCAAGTCTTTTAGGCATTCCCGTAATGTCGGTATCGTAGCTGCGTTCAAGCGTTTGAGCAATATTGGACATGCTTTCATTATCAAATAAGAGCCTATCTTCCTTCCAGCCTATGTAACGGTCAGCATAAACGTTATCCTTTGTCAATCCTGATTCAGAAGTAAATCTTCCGCGCTGGTTTGCCGTCAGTATCAATGGTTTTCCATTCTCGGATAAGTTTCCAAACTGCACTTTTCCTTCCTTTACAACAAGCGTTGCAGCATTTGATGAATAGGCATTCAAATTGAAAATCGTCCCCAGTACCCGGGTTCTGGTTTGCGCAGTTTGAACAGTGAAAGGCCTCTTTTTATCTTTTGCTACGATAAAATACGCCTCTCCAACCAGGAAAACCTGTCTGCTAGTACTGTCAAAACGTGCAGGAAAACGAATCTCGCTATCCGCATTAAGATGAATTTCAGTTCCGTCAGAAAGTTTTAACCTGCGCTTTTCCCCTTTGGCCGTTCTGACAGTTTGGTATTTAATACTGGCTACATGTTTTGCAGGAAAGGCCTGGTTATCAATCTTTCGCTCAAATAAAAAAAACGAAACTCCAAAAATCAGAAGTACGCATGCTGCCATGAGCCATGGTTTCCAGAATAGCTTTAACTGCCTTGGCTTTATTTCTTCTTCGTGTGAGAAAGCTTGTTCTTCCACACGGTCCCATATGGCAGCTTTATGCAATGACAAATCATCTTCGGCTGGGAAACTCACTTCACTTTGTGCATTACCTAACCATTCCTCCACAGCCTGTTTTTCCTCTACCGAGCAAATCCCTTGTGTGTATTTCTCTAAAAGTTCAGGGGTTACCTTCATCGGAACATGTTATTGATACGCTGTCAAAAGGCAGTCGCAGAAACCATAAACGGGTCCTAGTTGATTTTGGATTTTTTTTGATAAATTTTCGTGCAGCTAAACAAACTTCCGCTACCTGTATTCTTTCAGCTCGGCTTTAAGAAAACCAAGCGCTTTGGTCAGGTGATTTTTGACCGTCTTCTCTGAAATCAGCAGAGCAGCTGCGATTTCTTTTGTATCCAATCCTTTTTCCCTGCTCAATTTGTACACCAAACGGCACTGACAGGGAAGCTTGTCGACCAGATCACCCACCTTTTCTGATAGTGCATGGTACAAAACATCATTTTCAGTACAGTTTTCAAAAGTGGAACATGCTGAAACAGCAACAGTATCTACACAGACCGGAGCTTTCGCTTTCTTTCGATAGTGATCTATCAATTTAAATTTGGCTGCTCTGGCCAGGTAATTTTCCAGCGGACCTTCTATCTGCAGGCTTTCCCTTCTTTCCCATAGGGAACAAAAAATTTCCTGTACGATTTCCTCTGCTACCTCAGCATCTTTTGTTTGATGGTAGCAAATACCAAAAACATTCTTCCAATGAAGATCATATATCCGGCGGAATGATTCTTTATCGTAGAACAAGGAGTTTTTAAATATCAGCGTTAAACAAATAGTTATTTAGATTTATTCTAATTGTAGCAAAAGTTGCAGTAAAAAAACGTAATACAAAATTTAAATACGCAAAACTGGTATATGACAATTAATTCTAAATAAATGCAAAAAGTAGGTGTAGCCGACATTTAATATTCCATATAATCGGCCCGGTAGAGCAGACAAACCTAAATTCATTTTGGCTACAACGACAGGTAATCCGGCTAAAGCTGCATGCTGATTTCTAAGGAGCTTTGTAGTATCAAATATTTATTCGGCATTACAATCAAATCAACAAAGAAATGAAAAATCAAAAAGTATGGCTGATCACGGGTGCTTCCAAGGGAATGGGGCTGGAGCTAACTAAATATGCATTGTCGCTTGGCCACTCGGTTGCAGCAACATCACGCAACACCGAGGATTTTAAGGTAACCATAACCGAAAATCAAAATAATTTTCTTCCCTTACAGATTGATATCACCTCGGATAAAAGTGTCCAAAGTGCAGTTACACAGGCAGTAGACAGATTTGGTCACATTGATTTTGTGGTCAATAATGCAGGTTATTCGCTGGTCGGAAGTATGGAAGAAACCTCGGACCAGGAGTTCAGGCAAGCTCTGGATGTAAATCTTTTTGGTGCAGTCCATGTGATTCGTGCCGTGTTGCCATTTCTGCGTGAACAACAGTCTGGGCATATTATCAATATTTCATCCAATGCGGGTTATGTTGGTTTTGCCAATGCATCCAGCTATTGTGCTTCCAAATTTGCATTGGTAGGAATTTCAGAAACACTGGATCAGGAAGTAGCGCCTTTTGGAATAAAAGTTACTGTCGTAGCACCTGGCCAATTCAGGACCAGCTTTATGGAAAAGGGATCTATGACTTTTGCTAAAAATAAAATCGACGTTTATAAAACGGCCGAGGCGGAAGAAAAATGGCGGAGTTTTAGTGGACAGCAAACCGGTGACCCGCAAAAATTAGTCAAAATTCTTGTCGATATTACTGAAATGCAAAGCCCGCCTTTACATTTGCTGCTTGGGCCAGATACTTTGGAATTGATCACAGCGCACAGACAGCTTGAACAGCAGGAAATAGAAGCATGGAAACACCTGACGCTTTCCACGAATTTCGATAAGGAATAAAGAGATGCCTGTGGAATATCGCAAATCAAGTGATATTCCACAGGCTTAAATGTACTAGCAATGAAGCACGAAAAGAATACACCTTATCAGATGAATTCTATTTCAGAATTGCATAAAATATTGGAATTGCCCAAGCCATCTCATCCGCTGATCAGCCTGATCAATTTTGAAGATATAAAGTGCTATTCGGAAGAATCATTACGAAGTGTAGCTTATAATTTTTACGGCATATCGATCAAAAGGGGCTTTGAAGGTAAGATCCGGTATGGACAAAATTACTATGACTTTGATGAGGGAGTGATGACTTTTATTTCCCCGGGACAGATTTTGACCACTGAGCTTGACCCGCAACTTAAACTGTCGGGCTGGTGGCTGGTTTTTCATCCGGATTTTTTGCGCAGCGCTCCTCTGCAAAAAACGATTAAAGAATTTGGCTACTTTTCTTATGCCGTAAACGAAGCCCTGCATCTTTCCGAAAATGAGGAGAAGACTATCCTTTCGCTTCTGGAAAACATTCAATATGAATATGCCAGCCGTATTGATCAGTACAGCCAGAATGTAATGATTTCGCAGATTGAGACGCTTCTGAATTACTGTGACAGGTTCTATAACAGGCAGTTCATTACCCGCAAACCATTCAGTAACGATCTGCTTACCAGGCTTGAGGTTTTTTTTGACGATTATTTCAAGAGTGACAAAATTCTGTCACAGGGATTGCCGACCGTTCAGCAGGTCTCGGCTGAATTAAACCTCTCTTCACATTATTTAAGTGATATGCTACGCTCCTTGACAGGCCATAGTACCCAGCAACATATCCATTTGTATTTGATTGAGCGATCCAAAGAAATGCTGACTAATTCTTCCCTAACTGTTAGTGAAATTGCTTATGCACTTGGATTCGGGCATCCACAGTCTTTTAATAAGTTCTTTAAAATGAAAACCAACCTTTCTCCGCTCACCTTCAGAGCTTCTTTTAACTGACCGGTAATTTGGACCCAAGTACCCAAAAGTAGATTTGATACGAGAAGCAGGTATGTGCTCGAGAATTTAAAAACGAACTCTTAAATAGAACCAGTACTGCGGTGAATTAATTAAAATCTGCCCTGTATTCCAAAGGTGTCTGCCGGGTTTTGGTTTTAAAAAGTTTACTGAAGGATTGCGGATATTCGAAACCCAGTTCATAGGCGATTTCGCTGACAGAAAGATGTGTGGTTGTGAGTCTTTCCTTGGCACGTTCGATCAGCTTTTCATGGATCAACTGTTGTGTAGTGCTGCCTGTAAGTTGTTTCAGACAATCACTGACGTACTTGGAAGATAAATGTAACGTTTCTGCCAGGTATTGGGCCGTGGGTAAACCTTTGTTAAGTTGACCGGATTCAAAGTAACTATTCAGTAGTTTCTCGACTTTGTCCAACAGCTCGCTGCCTACTGCTTTGCGTGTGATAAACTGTCTGTTGTAATATCGGTCACAATACGTCAGTAGTAGTTCAATGTTGGCAATCCATACTTCCTGGCTAAAATTATCAATCGGTAGCAAAAACTCTTTTTGCAGTTGAAGGAAGATGGTTTTCATCGTCTCCTGCTCATCTTCGGAGAGGATGAGCGCTTCATTGACGGCATAGTCAAAATAGCCGTATGATTTGATCCTGCTGCCTAACGGAAAATTTCTGAGAAAATCCGGATGAATGGATAGCTGCCAGCCTGATTTTGCAAAGATGAAGTCCTTATCAATAAAGTTCACCTGCCGGGGTGCAAAGCAGGACATTACGCCTTCGTCGAAATCAAATATGCTTTGGCCATATTGAATTTTACAGGGACATTCTGTTTTCAATGTCACCTGATAAAAATCAGTGATAAGCCTTGTCCGCTGCTCAATTTTGATTGGTGAAAAATCTTCAAATCTGATCAGGCTGACCAACGGGTGTTTTGGTTTCGGAAGCTGCAATAGCTGGTGCAACTGAGTAATCGATTGAATGTGGACTGTGGGTGTAGTTTCCATATACACCAAAGTTAATTAAAACTGACCTGATTTTTTTCTGTAAGAACCGGCCATAAACCGGGTAATGATTGTATTGGGCAGTATGGCGGCCAAACGTGCACCGAAGCGGTTCCTGCTTCCGGAAATATGGAAATATTTTTTTTCGTCAAGCGCTTGTAATAGTTCGTCTGCCACTTCCTCGGGTGTTTGTGCTGAAGCCGTTTTATAGTCTGAACTGAGTCCAACGCCTTTTTCATTATTGATCCCTGCCGATTCATTAAAATTTGTTTTAGTCAGTCCGGGGGCAAATAACATGACCCGTACGTGATAAGGCTTGCATTCTTCCGTCAATGCCTCAGTGAACGAACGCACAAATGCCTTGCTGGCTGCGTAGGTTGCCATGTAAGGGAAAGGTATAAAGGAGGCCATAGAGGCAATATTGATGATCGTACCGCTTTGTCGTGTGCGCATGGGTTGTAAAAAAAGATGGGTAATTGCCAACAATGAAGCATTGTTAAGCTGCAATAAATCCAGTTCTGACTGTAAAGACAATGTCGCAAATTCACCACCCGATCCGATTCCTGCATTATTAACCAAAATATCAATTTCCCAGTTTTGCTTTTGTGTTTGTTGAAATATTTCAAAGGCAGCATTTGGCCGGGAAAGATCGGCCGCTATAAATGCGATATGGACTCCATATTGATCCTGTAATTGTTTACTGATTTCAGCAAGCTTTTCAGCATTGCGGGCTACTAAAATGAGGTTATGCTTTCTTGCTGCTAGCTTTCGTGCAATAGCTTCACCAATGCCACCCGAAGCTCCTGTTATTAACGTATATTTCATTTTCTCTGTGCATTATTAATGTCACAAAGTACAGCAACAATCGCCTAACCGTATGTATTCAAAAGTCGGTTTGTTGTGTTCATTTGTCGGAATGGAGTGGATAAAGAATATAAAAATTCACTTTTACTCACCCTTAATAGCAAGATCCTCTAAATGTGCTTGTTGTGATGTTTTAAACAAAAAAAGGCACATGAAAGTGTACCTTTTGTGATCCCACTGGGATTCGAACCGTGCGGCGAACAGTCCAGAACCCATACATTAAAGTGTATTGCTCTACCAGCTGAGCTACGGAATCGCTATTATTACCATTCTTCTTTATCAACCGGTGTTATCAGAGTTTTCTGTATAACCTCAATTAGGGCCTTAGTTTCTGATTCAATTTGATCAAACAAGTGATTAAATTTTTCTATCTGGCGATTTTTCCAGCTTTCAGAATGCTTTGTTTCTTTTGAAACACTGTCGATCGTGCTCTCCCTCGTAAGTAGCCAAAGCTCTGATTTGTTCTTTTCCGAGTAAGTACTAAAATCAGTTACAATGATTCGACATCTACCTTCCTTAGCGTCTACTTGAAGTCTATATCTATACAATGTTCTATTTATTCCGGAGTAAACATTTATGCCGCCCTTTAAAACTAACATTGTTGAATCTTTGTACTGAAAAACTGCCGGATAGTTTCCATAAGCTTTTATAGCCCATCTATTCGAAAGATCAATTATTTCTGAAGCTTTTAAACCTGGTAATTCAACCAACTTTTTAAACTCCAACCTTTGGGCGCTGCAAACATAAGTTGATAGTAAAAAGGACCATAAGAAAAAAGCCTTCATCCGATATCGATAACTTTAGTGATCCTGTTGGGATTCGAGTCGCACGGCGAACCGTCAAGAACCCATATATTAAAAGCGTATTGTTCTACCATCTGAGCTACAAAATCGTATTCTAGTCTTGAAGAAGAAACGAAATTTAGCTTACTATTCTGGTATTGTCAAGTAGCACATCCGTAATTTGAAATGCCCGACAACTATAATAGATTTATATAGGTACAGGCTTATATAAATCTTACGCTATTCATTTCATATAAAAAAAGGCCAAATTCAGTCAAGAATTTGGCCTTCCAGTGATCCCGCTGGGATTCGAATCGCGCGGCGAACCGTCCAGGACCCATACATTAAAGCATATTATTCCACCAGCTAAGCTACGGAATCATTTGCTGTTTATTTTGAAACTGTCAGCAGTCAGTTTTGTGATTCCGCTGGGATTCGAATCGCGCGGCGAACCGTCCAGGATCCATACATTAAAGCATATTGCTCTACCAGCTAAACTTCTAAGAGGATAATTGAAATTTAGCTTACTTTTCTTGGTATACTCAAGCAGCCTATCTGTAATTTAATAGGCCAGACAATGATATAAGTAGAGTTTAATGAGAATCTAATGCTCTTCATTTAGTATATAAATCAAAAAGGCCAAATCCAGTCAAGAATTTGGCCTTTTAGTGATCCCGCTGGGATTCGAACCCAGGACCCATACATTAAAAGTGTATTGCTCTACCAGCTGAGCTACGGAATCATTTTCTGTTTATTTTAAAACTGTCAGCCAGTTTTGTGATCCCGCTGGGATTCGAACCCAGGACCCATACATTAAAAGTGTATTGCTCTACCAGCTGAGCTACGGAATCATTTTCTGTTTGTTTTGAAACTGTCAGTCAGTTTTGTGATCCCGCTGGGATTCGAACCCAGGACCCATACATTAAAAGTGTATTGCTCTACCAGCTGAGCTACGGAATCGTTTTAATTTTAACAGTAATCAGAAATTAAACGGCTACGATTATACCGTTTTTTCTGTGTCCAAGAGGAGAGTCGAACTCCCATACCCTTACGGGCACTACCCCCTCAAAGTAGCGTGTCTACCAATTCCACCACCTGGACATATTGAGGTTTTTCTACTTTTGATTCCACTGGAATTCGAAGTTGTATTTAAACCCAGCCAGAATCCGCCTATTAAAATAGGCTGTCACATGGAGTGTTACTCTGCCAACCAAGCTACAGAATCAATCAAGTGGCAGTTGGAATAGCCATGACGTTTTCCGTAATTGCGATGCAAAAGTAGAATTCTTAAAAGTCAAATGCAAGCGCTGAAATATAAAAACCTAATTTTATGGATCGTTTTAGGCATACTGATACCCAGCTATGACGTATTTCCTGCCAGCAAAAAAGAGTTAAAAACAGCTGATTCTCTGTTTGCTATGGCCAAGTATCCGGAAGCAACGATACTATACAAAAAAAATTTTGGAGATAATGAAAAAAATAATCAAAGCTTACTTTTGAAGCTTGCTTTTCTGGCAGAAAAGGCAAATAACTATACCGACTGTTTATATTATCTCAGCAAACTTGCCATGATCACGCCGTCGAGAAGACTGTTTGAGAAAATGGATAAACTGGCTTCGGAGCAAAACCTGAAAGGATATGAGTTTGATGATTATAATTACTTTATCATCTTTTACCGTCGATACGGAGATTATATTCCCATATTATTACTAACATTGGGAGCTTACATTGTTCTGATTATGGTGCTGAAAGTTCGTCGTAAGGAACCGATTTTGAAAGTGCATAAGCTTTCGATAATCATCTATCTGGTAGCTTTGCTGGGGTTACTGAATATTCCTTCGCTCTATAAAACATGCATCATCGTTAATGAAAATACATTTTTAAGGGATGAGCCTTCTTCCGCAGCACCGGTCGTTGAGAGGGTAGGAAAGGGCCACAAACTGACGATTGTAGGTTCAGTAGATCATTGGGACAGAGTTATATGGAACAATCGTATCGTTTATGTCAGAAAAAGTGATTTATGGAATATCTGACATTAGCGCTATATTCAGCCTGTATTGTTTAATTTAGAGATTTATAGAAGCGAATGAAGTATTTTTTTAAATTGTTGTGTATTATTTTAATTATAGGTTTGACATTTTCATGTAGTGAAGAAGGACCTCATAAAAATAATATTCTAAAATTCAGTGCCGTTATTAATAACAAGTCCGAAAATCCGGCATCTGCTTCGACGGCGCAGGGAAGAGCTCTGTTTGAGTACAATAAGTCTTCGCAGGAACTTAAATACAATATCAATTATCAGAATATCGCTCCGACAGCTGTAACGATAAATATAGATGCAAGTGCACCGCGCATTGTTTATGGTTTAACAATTAATCCTGCGGGAAATCAGGCTTTAGGTACAATCTCCAATGTTACGGAAGGTGATCAGGCGGCTCTTATTAATGGCCAGATGTACGTCAATATCACAAGCACTATCTATCCGGCTGGAGAAATCCGTGGTCAGATTGTGCTTAATGACTCGAAATATTAGTATAATGTAAGCTTCTTTATATGAAAAAGTCCGCTGAAGATATTCAGCGGACTTTTTCATATAAAGAAACCAAGTTATTTCTTTTTCTTCTTTTTCTTTTTTGATTCAAAATCTTCTACTTCCAGCAACAACGCTTTCAGGTCGTCCTTCGGCTCAGCACTGAAATCGATCGTTTCGGAATATTCCTGACCCGAAATTTTCAGTACTTCAATCGGCTTTCCAAGAAACTCCTGGATTTCATCCAGCATCGGTTTTTCTTCCGGACTGCAAAAAGAAACAGCAAAGCCTTTTTGTGTACCACGGCCGGTACGCCCAACCCGGTGCACGTAATTTTCTGCCTGGTCAGGAAGGTCGTAATTGACTACAAAGTCAACATTGGCAATGTCAATACCCCGGGCACTTACATCCGTAGCAATCAGGATTTTAATATCACCTTTCCTAAACTGATTCATTGCTTCCAGGCGGTCATCCTGCTCCTTGTCACCATGAATGGTAATACTTTTTATTGCCATTCTTTCCAAGGCTTTGAAGACGCGTTCAGCCCTTACTTTGGTCCTGACAAAAACAAGTATTTTACTTTCCGGATTTTCATTTACAATTCGTTCCAGAAAGAAACGTTTGTCATCCATACCAATGAAAGCCACCGAATGGGTGATGTTTTTTGCTACTTTGTCATTGGGGGAAATTTGTATACGAATGGCATTTTTTACGAGGGAATAAGCCAGTTTCTTAATCTTCTCATTGATCGTAGCTGAGAAAAACAAGGTTTGCCTTGTATTAGGAAGAAATTTTATAAGATCCTGGATATCTTTGATAAACCCCAGATCCAGCATGTGATCGGCCTCATCCAGTACCAGGATTTCTATCCGGTTTAATTTTATATGTCCCTGACTTACCAGATCAAACATACGTCCCGGAGTTGCCACCAGGATGTCAATTCCTTTTTCAAGCTGAGCAATCTGCGGGCCTTGTTCAACGCCGCCAAATACACTGAACGCTTTCACTTTGGTATATTGACCAATCCTGTCAAATACTTCTGTGATTTGTATAGCCAATTCACGGGTCGGAACCATGACAATACATTTTATTCCCTCCGGCCGGCTTGCAGATTTTCTTCTGTGTAATATATCAATAACGGGAATGGCGAAAGCAGCCGTTTTTCCGGTTCCGGTTTGGGCTATGGCAAGCACATCTTCGCCTTTCATAATCGGCTGAATGGCCTTAAATTGAATATCAGTAGGGCGCTTGAACCCGGCTTTTTCCAGACTTCTTTTTATTTCAGGAACAATGTGGTAATCTTCGAATTTCATAAAGTATAATAGCGCAGGCCAATGATCATCATTTAACCTTCATGTAACATGCTGCAAAGATACGTCCTTATTTATCAATCCTGATTTTTTGATACAGAAGAAGCACCTTTCTAGCTATTTGACTCGTACAAACGCAGACGGTTTTTCAGAGATAAAATTTCACGCTGCATGGTTTCAACACGCATCAGCAAGTGATCTAGTACCTCAATACCTTCCAGGTTAATGTCCAGTTCATCCCGCAGGCGAATCAATCTTTCCAGCCTTTGAAGCTGAGGAAGATTAATATACTGCGTTTCCTGAACAACCACCGTATCAATCAGTCCAACTTCATGAAGAGACTGGACAAAAGAATATTCAACTTTATAGTTGTTACAAAATATATCGATCGCAATCAGTTGGTCAGTTTCCATAGTAAATCAGGGCTAGGATTTAGATAATTCGGTAAATAATTCCTTTTGTTTCTCTGTCAGATTCGTAGGTATTTTTATATTGAACGTAACGTATAAATCGCCAAACTGACCATCCTGTTTGTAAACCGGAAAGCCTTTTCCCTTTAAACGGACAATATTTCCGTTTTGTGTTTCAGATTTTACCGGAAGTTTTACTTTACCGCTCAACGTTTCGATAATTAATTCCCCTCCCAGTACGGCAGTATATAAATCAAGATCAGCAGTCAGGTACAGATCATTTTTTAAACGTTTGAATTTTTCATCGTTTGCAACCGTGAAAGTAATGAACAAATCGCCATTTGGGCCGCCATTGCTGCCTGGGCCACCATGTCCTGAAATTTTAATGGTTTGTCCGTTTTCAATACCAGCCGGAACGGTAATGCGGATATTTTTCCCATTGACGGTCAGCGTCTGTTTGCGTGTTTCATATGCCTCAGTTAGCGTCAGATGTACTTCAGCCTGATAGTCCTGGCCTCTGAATTTTGTCTGTCTGCCGCCTGCACGTGCTCCGCCGAATCCGGAACTACCGCCAAACATGGACTCAAAAAAATCTGAAAACTGATCTCCTCCGCCGTATGATCCGCCGCCATTATTGGCCGAAGATGCACGTGATTGCCTTGCTCTCTCGTATTCCTCACCATGTTCCCAGTCTTTGCCATACTGGTCATATTTCTTTCGCTTTTCAGGATCGCTTAATACCTCATTGGCTTCATTAAGCTCCTGAAATTTCTTTTGTGCTTCCTGGTCATTCGGATTTACATCCGGATGGTATTTCCGGGCTAACTTTCGGTAAGCAGCTTTTATTTCTTTTTCGGAAGCACTTTTTTGTACCCCAAGTATTTGGTAATAATCAACGAAAGCCATGTTTTATTGGATGAATTTATTCTATACTAAGTAACTTAATACTGCCTGTTTGGATAGTCTGCATTAAACCAGATACAATAATCAGATAAATTTGGTTTACTGTTGATCGAGCATTTTTAAATAAAGATCTTCTACTTTTTTTCTTGCCCAGGCAGTTTTTCTTAAAAACTTCAGACTTGATTTTACACTGGGCTCGTGCTGGAAACTGTTAATATTGATTTGATTACCAAGCTGTTCCCATCCAAAATAATCAACCAGTTCATTTAATATAGCTTCTAATGTTTTTCCGTGTAAAGGATTATTCTTCTGGCCTTCCATGCGTAAAAGTTAGTATTGTTATTAAAGGTAAAAGGAAAATTGGTTAGAATAAATAATTATTATGCTTACTTATTAGTTCAATCAACACGAAGCGTTATGGATCAGATCAGATGGGGAATAATAGGCTGCGGCAATGTCACCGAGGTAAAAAGCGGTCCGGCCTTCAATAAAATACCAAATTCGCAGCTAGTGGCTGTGATGCGCCGAGATGCCGAGAAAGCGGAGGATTATGCAAAACGCCACAATATTTCCAGGTGGTACAGCAACGTTGATGATTTGATCAATGATCCTGAAATAAATGCCGTTTACATTGCTACACCTCCCAATGTACACGAAGAATATGCCATAAAAGCCATGCGCGCCGGAAAACCGGTCTACGTAGAAAAGCCTATGGCGATGAACGCCGCAGAATGTGAACGGATGAACGCTGTAAGTGAACAAACAGGAATCCCGCTTTTTGTTGCCTATTACCGGCGTTCACTGCCCTATTTTGTAAAACTTAAAGAATTGATTTACAGTAATACTATTGGCGATATCCGATATGTTAATATCTGTTTGCAATGGCAGCCTTATGATGAAGAAATAGGAGGGCTGCGAAAACCGAAATGGCGGGTACAGCCGGAAATTTCCGGTGGCGGGCACTTTCATGATCTTGCTTCACATCAGTTTGATTACCTTGAATATGTTTTAGGGCCGATCATCCGGGCAAACGGCATAGCAAGGAACCAGGCAGAATTGTATGAAGCAGATGACATTACAGTGGCCAATTTTGAGTTTGAATCCGGCATTCTGGGAAATGGAACCTGGTGTTTTACAATTAATAGGGAACAACGTGAAGACAAAGCCCAGATTGTAGGTTCAAAAGGCAGAATTACTTTTTCATTTTTTGAAAAATTTGATATTATTGTTGAAACCGAATCTGGTACGCAAACTTTCACAATTCCTTATCCGGCCCATGTGCAGCAGCCTCTGATCGAGCTTATTGTTCAGGAATTAAGAGGTGAAGGGAGAAGCCCGAGCAATGGCGTAACTGGTGCAAGAGCCAGTGTGGTCATGGACTGGATCACCAAAGGAAATCAATAGGTTTTTTTGAACTTAAAAATTTTTAGGTAGCTTGCAATACATAATTTGTGGTTATTTCTGTTATTTGAACATATTAACGCTAAATATTAATAGTCATGGCAAAGGGTAAAAATCTTGACAAGGGTGGTACTAAAAAAGAACCTGAAAAAAACCTTAAAGAAAAACGCGCTGATAAAAAAGCGAAAAAGGATAGTAAAAAAGAATATTAGATTTCGTTCTTTTCAAGCGTAAATCAATTAAAAGCTCCTGTGCAAATTTCGCGCAGGAGCTTTTAATTGATCACTCATATCCTTTTCCTTTAAGTTCAAGCTCTTTCTGGTTCTCCAATACCTCAATTAATTCCGTATGTGTCATGGGTTGACTAAACATTGGGAAGTCACTTTTAAGCGCATTGTCATGTTCTTCCTGGCTTAATGTAGCGCAGCAGTCGGTCAGTGTAATAACGTTATATCCTTTATCATAGGCGGTTCTCATGGTGGATTCTACACAGCAGTTGGTCAGATAACCTGCCAGGACTACATTTTGAATACCGGTACTACGAAGAATAAAATCCAGATTTGTACTCGCAAATCCACAAAAACTACGTTTTCCCTCAATGATTACATCTCCCTTTTCAGGCGACAGCACGTCAATAATTTCTGTTCCCCAAGTATCTTTTTTGAAAGCGCCGTTATCAATCACACCTTTCATAATTCCATAAGGCTTTGTAGTAATCTCATGGTAATCCTCTGTAAACGAAATAGGTACAAACATGATGTGTACACCGGCCTTACGCGCAGCAGCAACCGTATCCACTGTATTCTTAAGCATGTTATTCGATTCCATGACACCTTTTACAGCACCATAAAATATGCCTCCTTCTGAAGTAAAATCGTTTTGAAATTCAATCAAAACAAGAGCGGTTTCTTTTGGGTTTAATTCCATAATATTTGCCGGATTGGATTAGTAAAGAACTGTATGTGAATATAACAGCAATCAGGAATATTTAAGTAACTCTATTAAGATAATTCAAACAATCGCAAGATTTGGGTTGAGTGAGTAATGTTTTCTGGTCACCTTTGTATACCAAATTTTGAATTAAATGGATCAGGAAAGTTATAACTATGAAAAGATTGCAAAGGCGATCGAGTACATATCAGAAAACGTCAAAAATCAGCCTTCATTGTTTGAGGTGTCTGAAGAAGTAAATATCAGTCCGTTTCACTTTCAAAAAATGTTTTCAGAATGGGCAGGTGTCAGTCCTAAAAAGTTTTTACAATACATCACCGCCGATTACCTGAAATCAAAGATCAAAGAATCGACTAATCTGGCAGAGCTGGCACAATCAGCAGGACTTTCCAGCCAAAGCCGCGTGTACGATTTATTTACTGGTATTGAAGCCGTAACGCCACAGGAATTTAAAACGGATGGGAAGGGATTGAAGATCTATTATGGTTTTCATATAACACCTTTTGGAGACTGTTTTATTGCTGTAACGGAAAGGGGTATTTGCGCCATGGCTTTTGTCGACGAAATAACAAGTGGGCATCAATTGATTTTGTTAAGAAAAAAATGGCATTTTGCTTCTATTGAATTAAATCAGGAAATAACTGAAAGCTATATTCACCATATTTTTTCGCCTCGCCTGAGTACTTTAAAAAAAGTGCCGTTAATGGTTCAGGGAACAAATTTTCAGTTAAAAGTCTGGGAAGCTTTGTTAGCTATTCCTCAGGGAGCCGTCACCACATATCAACAGATTGCAAATAGTATAGGAAATCCAAAAGCGGTTCGTGCTGTAGGGACAGCTGTGGGGGATAATCCGATTGCTTATCTAATTCCTTGTCACAGGGTCATTCGCAAAGAAGGTATTCTGGGAGAATACCGCTGGGGAAGTTTACGAAAAAAAGCATTAATAGGATGGGAGGCAGCAAAATCAGGCAAAGAATTACTGTAATAACTTGTTTCATTTATAACCAAATAGTTTGCCACAATGTGTGAAATTTTTGTACAATCAATCATTACCGGTAATCGTAAAAGAATTACAATATTCCCAATACTCTTAAAATATTCTTATGATTCATAAAATGAAATTGGCATAGATTTTGACCTAATTCACATCATCACACTATACATTACAATAATATATGAGAAAGAAATTACAAGTATTGCCAATTATTTTTACCTTATTTATTGCTTTCACCTTTAAATCTTATGCACAGGTATCTGTTGGTTTGCAGGCAGGTTTAGCACATGCAGACAGAGGTAATGTCAAAAATTTGGCGAATGCCGGACTTAACCTGAGGATACATGTATCACCTCATCTGGCATTTGGTGCAGCTGCCAAGGTTTATGGAGGTGGCAAGGATTATGGAACCGGGACCGATAAATATGACTTGGTCAACGTAACTATTCCTTTAACCGGGACGGTGGACTATTATCTGTCAACAGGTGCTGTAAGACCCTACATAGGTGCGGATGCCGGTGTTTATATTTCAAAATACCAGGCAGAGCAAAACAAAAATACCATTTATGAATCCCCAACTTACAAAAACTTTGGTGCAGCTCCCCGGGCGGGAATTATATTTGCATTGGGCAATGTCGGATTACAACTTGAAGGAATTTATCATTTAACTTTCAAGAATAACGATCACTTGCTGACAACCGGAAATTTAAGTAATGTTAATTTCAAGTCATCTTCCCGGGTTTTAGGGATTAATGTCGGCTTGATAATCGGACTCGGACGTAAAAAATAACTTATTACAAAAAAATCTGAGTCTGAAAATAAGGCGTGACTGTAAAAAGTCGCGCCTTATTTTGTTTCAGACAAGCGGGCTTTATACCTTGTTGTTTTACCAATTAAATCTATTTTGAATCCTGATTTAAACTTTGTCGGACAAGTACACAACTGGCTTTTGTCATTAGAAAGACATTTTGCTGTGAAGCATGAAGTAATTACCTCCTTTGATCTTATTACTGTTAAACAGAATGATAAATTGCTTCTGATGATACGTTTGATAGATCTAAGAAATTGGATTGCTTATCAGGATCAGGCACGCGAAGAATTAACTGGTTTTAAAAGCAAACAAGAGGAAATCCGTAGCGCCGGGATATCATTTGTCACGCTATGGGAAGATCTGTGGATTAGGGAAAAGTCTATTGTTAAATCTCGCTTAAGTGCTATGCTGGGAATTTCACAGCGAATTCCGGCCCGCATGACAAAAGTGCGTAGAATCGACAAGATTACCGCGGACGAATTTTTAAATGCAAACCATCTTCAGCATGCGGTTTCTTCTAAAATTAAATATGGTTTATTTCTTCCAAATCAATATTTTCGGGTAATAAGATTTGATAAACAATTGGATAGAACACTGCCGGAATTGCTTGTAGCGGTGGCAACTTTTAGCAATCCTCGTGTTTTTAAACGTGCTGAAAAGCCTTTCAAATCTTACGAGTTAATTCGTTTTGCCAATCTGCTCGATACAACCGTTGTCGGAGGTTTCGACAAACTTTTATCTTTTTTTGAAGAGGATTGCAGACCTGATGATATTATGACGTATGCGGATCTCGAATGGTCAGACGGTGCAAGTTATAAACGCCTTGGGTTTGAAGCTGTTTCGGAAAAAAGTTCGATGTCCTATCAGCTCAATACAGAAACGAATGAGCGCTATTCCAGTCTGAAAGATCATGATTCATCCAATTTAATTGAAATTTATAATGGTGGAAGTCGTAAATTTGTAAAGGAAGTTCTGGCTTCTTACCATACCACATCATTATAACTGCATTCTTTTTCATTGAACCCAATACTGATCATTCTCGGTCCAACGGCATCCGGCAAAACACATCTGGCCACGCAGATTGCAGCCAGGATTGATGGCGAAATATTAAGTGTGGATTCCCGGCAGGTATATCGTGGAATGAATATTGGTACGGGAAAAGATCTGGAAGAATATACAGTGAATGATAAGGCTGTTCCATATCATCTGATCGACATACTGGATGCCGGAGAAAAGTATAACATTAATGCTTTTCAGCAGGATTTTCAAAGTGCTTTTATAAAAACAATTAATAACGGAAACGTACCTGTCGCCTGCGGCGGAACAGGATTTTATTTTTATGCCTTACTGAAAGGACATGCATACACAGAGATTCCTGTTGACGAAAAACTCAGGAATGAACTGGAACAAATGTCTGTTGAAGCATTGCTTTCCTTATTTGAATCCTTTGAAACCTCTTACCGGGATCTGGCAGATACGTCGACAAGAAAACGGCTGATCCGAGCTATCGAAATTTCTCATTATTTAAAACAAAATCCAGAAAAGGAAATTTCCCTGAAAACGGATTTTGCAGCCACGTATTCAACCCTTATTTTTGGACTAGACCCGCCTGTGGAGGTAAGGCGTGAGCGGATCAGCCAGAGGCTAAGTTTTAGATTGAAAAACGGATTGATTGAGGAAGTTCAAACCCTTTTAACATCTGGCATCAGCGCAGAAGATCTGATCTATTACGGATTGGAGTATAAGTACGTAACAAAATATCTGCTTGGCGAATTTTCGTATGATGAAATGCACAAACGACTGGAAACAGAAATTCACAGATTTGCCAAGCGCCAGATGACTTTTTTTCGGAAAATGGAAAAAGATGGAATTACAATCAACTGGCTGGATTATGACAGAAGCACGGAGGAAAATATTCAGGAGGTAATATCAAATTTTAACAACGTAAAAAAATCAGCATTTTAAATTTATTTATCAGACGTTATGAACATGAAATTAAGCAGTATTCTGCTTTTAATTGCTTTAAGTATTACAGATGCTTATCTGTTGGCACATCCCAATCTGGTCGGTAAATTAGGTATATTGTTGTATAAGCATAGTTATATAAAAACATTTCCGCGTGCGCTGGTAACTGTAATTTTAGTAGTGGGTATTTCCCTTCTGATTTCAGAACTTTTATACCGGTTTGTCAGCCGGAAGAAAGCTTTAATAAGTTATCTTATCTTGCTCTCAGTAAGCCTTTTTTGGTTTGTTTATGTATATGCCACATTCTCCTCATTTTCATACCGGATCACGGGAAAAGCCTTTATTTATGGTGCTCATTTGCTGCCGGTCATTTTAATTGGCCTATTTGGCAGATACTTTGTAAAAGCCCAATTTTTTTCTCGGTTTAATCCAGGTGCTGTCCGTATAGATGAAAATAAAAACAGAGTTTCCTGAGGAAATGAGTATGTTTTATTTCTTGCTGTCTAATAAACTAGACAATGTAACTACGCACTGAATAATGAGGTTGTTGAAGCCTGAAATTCTAAAAAAATATTGCTCTTATCTTGAATTTTCACAAATAAAACATTGATAATACTAGAAAATACAAGGTTTTTTAAGATATTGCGGCTTGTGTTTTACTGGTTAATGAGTCATATTCATAACTTAATATAAAATTAATATACTAACCCAGTAAATTAAAGGTAGAAAGGCTCTTTGAGCTGATAACCGTCATCAACATATATAAGTGAACTAACCTTATAATTTTATTCTTAATTTATATGTCCGAAATAGCTGAATTAACCATTGAAGGTAAAAATTACCAGTTTCCAGTAATAGAAGGTAGTGAAAAAGAAAAAGCCATAGATATTGCCAAATTACGTGACCAGACAGGTTACATTACCATAGATGCAGGTTACAAAAATACTGGCGCTACCAAAAGCGCTATTACTTTTTTAGATGGTGAGGAAGGAATATTGAATTACAGAGGGTATTCTATTGAAGAATTGGCAGAAAAATCTTCTTTTCTTGAAGTTGCATACCTTTTGATTTATGGCGAATTGCCGACAGAGGAACAATTTTCGGCTTTTGAACATGAAATAACTACGCATACGCTTGTCAATGAAGACATGCGTAAAATATTTGAAGGCTTTCCGGTAAATGCGCATCCTATGGGTGTTTTGTCGTCTCTTGTGAGTGCGATGAGTGCGTTTTATCCTGAGACACTTGATCTGGATAGTCCTGAAACGACTGAATTGCACATCATTCGATTGTTGTCAAAATTGCCGACTATTGCTACATGGTCTTATAAAAAATCGCAGGGACATCCGGTTAATTATCCAAAAAACAGCCTGGATTATTGTTCGAATTTCCTGAGCATGATGTTCTCATTGCCGGTAGATGAATACAAGGTAGACCCTGTTGTTTCAGCTGCTTTAAACAAATTACTTATTCTTCATGCAGATCACGAGCAAAACTGCTCTACGTCCACTGTAAGACTGGTAGGTTCTTCTCAGGCTAATATTTACTCATCAATTTCGTCAGGTATCAGTGCACTTTGGGGACCGCTTCATGGTGGTGCTAATCAGGAAGTGATCGAAATGCTGGAAGCCATTAAGAATGATGGCGGAAATGTGCAGAAATATATCGATATGGCGAAAGATAAAACAAGTGGATTCCGTTTGTTTGGTTTTGGTCACCGGGTTTATAAAAACTTTGATCCGCGTGCCCGTATCATTAAAAAAGCAGCCGATGATGTACTAAGTAAATTGGGTATTAGTGATCCTGTTCTGGAAATTGCTCAGAAATTGGAGAAAGCTGCGCTGGAAGATGAATACTTCGTATCACGTAAATTGTATCCGAATGTAGATTTCTACTCTGGAATTATTTACCGCGCGCTAGGTATTCCAACAAACATGTTTACGGTCATGTTTGCTATTGGCCGTCTTCCAGGTTGGATTGCTCAATGGAAAGAAATGCGTGCTAACAAAGAACCAATAGGTCGTCCGCGTCAGATTTACGTAGGAGCACCAAAACGTGATTTCGTGGAAAGAAGCCAAAGATAGATCTCTTTAAAATAAAAGAAAAAGGCCTGATAAGCGCAAAGCTTATCGGGCCTTTTTTTGTAAGGTACTTAGCAATCAGGATCCAAGTATTAGCCATATATTGAATATTATATTTTAAATACTTTTGATAATATTGATTTGTATTAAAAGTATTTTCCATAGATTTCTACAAAGCTAATTTTCAAGATTTATTATCTTCTTGCCTTCAATAAAAGGGCTAACAGCTTATAGCTAGCTTATGGTGAAAGTCTTTCAGTCGCCCACACGCCATCCTTTAAGACATAGGCAAGACGGTCATGCAGGCGGCTCGGCCTTCCCTGCCAGAATTCCATATAATCCGGAATAACGCGGTAGCCTCCCCAATAAGGCGGGCGTGGAACGGGTACTCCTTCAAACTCCTGTTCAAAGGTTTTTAGCTTTTCTTCCAAAAATTCACGGTTTTCGACAACCTCACTTTGGTGTGAAACCCAGGCGCCTATCTGACTTCCACGTGGGCGTATGGAAAAATAATCGTCTGATTCCATTTCGGATGTTTTTTCAATGGTTCCTTCAATGCGTACCTGACGTTCCAATTCTTTCCAGAAAAATGTCAAAGCTACCTGCGGATTGGCCTCTATTTCTTCACCTTTCTTGCTGGCATAATTGGTGAAAAAAGTAAAGCCGGTTTCATCTACACCTTTTAAAAGCACAATCCTTCCGGATGGTCGTCCGTTGCTGACTGTACTCAACAGCATAGCATTTGCTTCACTTAGCTCTGATTGTATGACTTCATCAAACCATATTTTAAACTGATTCAAAGGATTTTCATCCAATTCTGATTCATGAAGTCCGTTCAAGCGGTAGTCCGATCTTATATTTGCTATTTTATGATTCATTGTTTGTTATAATATCAATGTTAAGGGCTCAAAATTAGCCAATTCATAGGAAAGATTGTTAGATTTGTATTCTATAAGAGGACGTACTTACGAAACATTAATCACGATGGCACAAGAACAACAAGAAGGGGTCGAAAGCAATGCGCAGGAAGACCTGACACAGAAAACGATTGATACCCTTGAAATTGATCTTAACAATGAGTTGACGGAAGAACTGGAGGAAGAAACGCCAGATGTAGATTATAGCCAATTATCTAAGGAACAGCTTGTTAATTTGTTGCAAAACGAGTTGACCTTGATTAATAGCGAAGGTGTAAAGCCATCATTGCTTAAAAAAGCAGAAGCTTTAGCCCGTGAGATCCGTCCTGTTTTAGATCATATCAAGCAAACTGACAGAGAAGCAGCATTAAAAACTTTTGTGGAAGATTCGGGTAGTGAAGATGGATTCGAATTCAAATATGATGCCGAAACGCAAAAAATAGATGCACTCAGCCGTGAGATCAGAGGTCTGAAAAATACCTATTACCAAAGTGTTGAAAAAGAAAAAGAGAAAAACTTTAATGTAAAAACTTCTCTGATTCAACGCCTTCGTACACTTTTGGAAGAGGAGGGAACCCGTGAAACGGATACTTCCGGTATGAAATCAAGCTGGGAGGAGTTTAAAAAAATTCAGGAGGAGTGGAGAGCTGCCGGTAATATTGCATCTCCGCACAACGGTACGCTCTGGGCGACCTACAATGCTTTAATCGACCGTTACTTCAGTAACCGTAATATTTATTTTGAGCTTAAAGAATTGGATCGCCGCCGTAATGCTGAGCTGAAAGCTGAGCTTTGTAAAAAGGTAGAAGATCTGGTTAAGTCGCTTGAAACACGTCCGATGACAAGAGAAATTCTTGCAGAGGCAAACCATATTTTTGAAGATTATAAACACCTGGGCCCGGCTCCGAAAGAAGAGCAGGAGAAGCTTTGGCAGCGTTTTAAAGTGGCTTTGGATCATTTGTATGATGCGCAGCGCGGACAATTTGCCGAGCAGAAAAAATCCATGCAGGAAAATTATGATCAAAAACTGAAAATCTACGAAGCTATTGTTCCTTTTACTACATACAATTCGGGTAGTATTAAGGAATGGAATGCTAAAACCAAGGAGGTGATGGCATTTCAGGATCAATGGGTAGCTTTGAAGGGGATTATGCCACGTGATGAAGGAAAAGAGCTAAGCAAAAAATTCTGGGCTACACTGAAAACTTTCTTCCATAACAAGGGAGAATTTTTCCGTCAGCTGGAATCAAAACGTGAGCAGAATCTTGAACTGAAAAATCAGCTATGTGCCGATGCGGAGGCGATTCTGGCCACAGGTGAAGATACGGCTGCCAATACGCAGAAGATTATTGAACTTCAGAAGAAGTGGAAAGCGATTGGTCAGGTTCCTGAAAAATATAAGGACACCATTTATGACCGCTTCAAAAAAGCTTGTGATTCTTATTTTGATCAGAAACGTTCAAAAAATAAAGAAGTAGAAGCAGAGTTCGAAGAAAACCTGCGTCGCAAAACGGATCTTGTTGAGCGTATAGAAATTGCAGCTGCCAATAAAGACGAATCCTCCCTGGATTTATTGAGTGCTTTTAAAAGCGAATGGACTTCTATCGGTTTTGTTCCTAAAAAGGATATGCAGGCTACACAGAAGCGTTATATCGCGGCGGTAAATACCTACGTAGGCGCCATTGGCAAATTGTCTAACAGAGAGAAAGAGCAAGCCGTATTGGAAAGTGAAGTTGAATTGGTGCGTGACGGAGAAAACAGCCGTGGTTTGTTCAGAAAAGAAAATGATATTAAACGCCGAGTTTCTCAGCTGGAAAATGATATTGCTTTATGGCAGAATAACATTGAATTCTTTGCCAAGTCTAAAACTTCGGATCGCCTTAAGGCAGAATTTGAAAGGAAGATCAGCAGCGCACAGGAGCAATTACAAGAGTTAAAACATCAACTATCTATTATTCAGGAGGCTATATAAGCAACTTAAAATATTTAGAAAATAATTGCCTTAAAGTTGATGTAGTATTAAAAATTAGTATACTTTTGCACCACGATAACGGAATAAACAACGTTGTCGTGGTTTAAAAGAGGCCTCCATAGCTCAGCTGGTAGAGCAACTGACTTGTAATCAGTAGGTCGTTGGTTCGATCCCGACTGGAGGCTCATTATTCTAAACACTTGTCAGATATGGCAAGTGTTTTTTTGTTTAAGCCATCTTTTGTTTTGAAATTAAATGTGGATAGTGATAAGGCTAGTTTGGCTTTATATGGATATGATATTCTAATAGTAGTGCAAAGTTCGATTAAATTTAACATAGGTTCAATTTTGTAATCCTCTTAAAATCAATATGGTTTTCACAATGTAAGTTAAATTAAATAAAAATTTGAAAAATAAATGAGCTTAGATTTGCGTTGTATTATACATTCTTTTACTTTTGCACCATGATAACGGAATAACAGACGGTATCATAAAAGAGGCCTCCATAGCTCAGCTGGTAGAGCAACTGACTTGTAATCAGTAGGTCGTTGGTTCGATCCCGACTGGAGGCTCTGAAAAGCACTTATCTGATTCAGGTAAGTGCTTTTTTGTTATGTCTCTATTTATGCACTATTAAGCTGCACTTTCATCGCTTCGTACCAGAAAATGTTTAGAAATTGAATACCTGAAAAATTTGTAGCTGATGATATCATTGACTGTACATCAACAAGCAAATTTCTCTGGATACCATTAAGGAACAATTGTAAAAATCTAAAATTTAAAAGTTCAAATAAGAAGGTATATTGGTACTGCTAATGTTCGATTAAACTTTCATCAATGGCCAAACATGATTTTTTACAGCACTATAGATTTTATAGCTGGGGGTGGGATTTAGATTAAAAACGCCAGACTTATAGTAGATTTTAGCAATTGATTCCAGAAGTCCAAGGGATGGACAATTAAAGGCACAGGAGGTACTACTTAAGCTTGGAGATATTTGATATTTACGCCTACTTCACTAACGTCTCTTACAACAATTGCGGGTCGGTATCCTGTACTAACTTTAACGTCTAATTATTATTTTAGAAAACGAGTAAAAAGATTTCAGAATATGTCATACCCTAACCAATGACATAGCTTAGTACTGCTTAGTTTAATGTTTTGTTAAATAGAGTTGGATTTTTATACCATTTAATAATATATCTATCCATTTGATAATGTGATGTTTATGAAAGTTTCTCTTTTTATTTCTTTACCTGGACTAGAATTTTATTTATTAATTTAAAAAAGATTCTCCAAAAGCTTGCAATTTAAAATGCATTAAATTTACTTTGTCTATATAATTAATAGACTTATGGCTTGAACCACCCTGTGCCCTAAGTAAAACCAGAAATTATTCGTTTATGAAAGCGATTATTTTACATGAATTATGTTTGTCTTCAAAGACAAACAGGGTGGTATGTCCTCAGCGGTTCATTCCTGAACCATGTTGTTGCAGCTAATCTTTTTTGTTCTCCATAAAAAAATATAATTCAGAAATATCCCGATAGACAGCGATGTCGTTTAGGAGCTTATTTTCGGTGGTTGTCAATTTGGGAATTGGCGGCATACTGTCCGGGGTATTTTTGGATCCAACCTAATCATGCATACTCATGACCATAGCGGACGTAGTACTTCTCATCAAAAAAATCGCAATAGGAATTTTTCTGACTGTTATTCCCTTTGCTCTTGTCGCAGGTGGAATTTACATTGCGTATAATATGATGCGGTAGTGTAGAAATTCACCATCTATCCTTCAAATTTATGAAACTTGAAAAAGACACAGCGCTGAAACTAACGCGCGACGGAGCAATCAGTATTGCTTTGTACCTGGCACCGATCATACTTATGTTTGCTGCTTTTTACTTTACGGATTATAAACCCTGGCTTGTTAGCAATCAGCTTCCTTTCAAAGTTCCTCATTTTATTGAAGGTGTTTTCAAGCACCTAAGTTCATGGGGTTTGCCGGTAATTATACTTGTTATTGGCGTCATTGAATTTCTTGCCGGATCGTATGAAAACAAATGGACAAAGAATGAACGGTTTCTGGACATAGCCTGCTATGTTCTGCCTAAGATTGTGATTGCACCCGTTGTGGCCTATTATAGTCTTGAATTGTTGCCAAAGTTATTACCCGATGCAAAAGGCAGTTTTTCATGGGTTCCGTTCTGGTGGGCCTTTGCGATCATTGCCGTTGCCGACGATCTTACACAATACTGGTACCACCGTCTGCATCATCAGCTTCCGTGGTTATGGCGTTTTCACCGAACGCATCACAGTGCACCGTACATGGGAATGGCGATGGCGGGACGACAAAACATTATTTACACCATTTTTTTCTCACAAACCTATCTGACCGTCGCACTGACGTATGTCGGTCTGGGGTATGCGGCTTTATTTGTAAAGGTGATAAAGTCCCTGATCACTACAGGTGCACATTCAAGTATTCCCTGGGATAAGCCTTTTTATACCGTCAAATGGCTTCATCCGATTGGCTGGGTTCTTGAACGGTTTATTTCTACGCCTGCAACGCATCAGGCACATCATGCCGATACAACAGATGATGGTATAGGCTATTATAAAGGAAATTTCGGGAACATGTTTTTTATCTGGGACCTTATTTTTGGAACCGGAATAATCACCCGAAAATATCCGACAACTTTCGGTATCAAACATTATAAAGAAGAAGAATGGTATGCGCAGCTCATCTGGCCGATCCTGAAATCGAAAAAAGAAGGCAGTGAATTATCGGCTAATGGCCCGATGGTTGGGGATGAAGTGCAGGAAACCATTATAGAACCTCTGCCCCTGAATGCCAGAGTAGCAAGTTGATATGCTTTCGCTACCAACTATCTGAAATCATCTGAGATTGGTCTGATCATCTCAGATGATTTCAATTACAAATTATTAGTATTCAATAGATTATACATAAATGATGAACACGCGCTTTACCAAAATTTTACTTTTGGCTCTTATCATTTCATTACCAGGATATTCTCAAAAGAAAAAAGTCCAATCCGCTGGTTCCAAGCCTAACATTGTGCTTATACTGGCTGACGATCTCGGATTTTCGGACATTGGCAGCTATGGCTCTGAGATCCAGACACCAAATCTTGACAGACTAGCGCAGGAGGGTATCCGGTTCAGGCAATTTTATAACAATGCGATTTGTGCTCCTACCAGGGCCTCGCTGCTGAGCGGTCAATATCAGCATACTGCCGGAATGGGTTATTTCAACATCAATTTAGGCACACCGGCCTATCAGGGATTTCTGAGTAAACAGTCGGTTTCCCTGGCAGAAGTGCTGAGAGAGTCTGGTTACAGTACTTTACTTTCGGGCAAGTGGCATGTAGGGGATGACAGCACGAGTCAGTGGCCTAGAAAACGTGGTTTTGACCACTTCTATGGGAATATAGGTGGAGCAAGTGATTATTTTACTGTTAAAGACCTGCCTCAAAAACAGAAGAGTTTCTTCGTCAAAGATGATAAAGTTATTGTTCCGGAAGATGATGACAACTTTTATTACACAGATGAAATTGCTAAAAGTGCAATTAATTTTCTAAAAGATCAAAGCAAAGAACAAAAGCCCTTCTTTTTATATCTTGCCTTCACATCACCGCACTGGCCGTTACAGGCCTGGCCAAAAGACATAAAAAAGTATGAGGGAAAATATGATATAGGTTGGGATTCCCTTCGCATTCTTCGTTTTAAACGTCAGCAGGAATTAAACATAATCGGCAAAGATCAGAAGGTAAGTGTCAAAAACAAAGATTTGCCTGCCTGGAACAGTCTTACCTACGATGAGCAGAAACTTTGGGCCAGGAAAATGGAAGTCTATGCAGCGCAGGTAGATAACCTGGATCAGAATATTGGGAGAGTCATAGACCACCTGAAAGAATCAGGAAAGCTGGACAACACCATTATTTTCTTTATATCGGACAATGGTGCTGCCGGAGAAGATGTGGCACATGGTTTCAGTGGCCGCGCAGTACGTAATTCCGGGCCTGTTGGAACGGCTGGTTCCTATGATTCTTATACCCGGACCTGGGCCTATGCTTCGAACACACCGCTTAAATCGTTTAAAGGATTTCAATACGAAGGCGGTATCAGCAGCCCATTTATTGCCCGTTTTCCAGGGAAAATTGCAGCAGGAGGTTTAGTTGACGGCACGGCACATATCATTGATATAGCACCCACTTTATATGAAATCGCGGGTGCCAGGTATCCTTTAAATTTTAAAGGTAACACCATTCAGCCATTGGCAGGGGAAAGTCTTTTACCTGCTATTTACGGAAAGGAATGGAGCCGCTCAAAGCCTATCTTCTGGGAAAGAGCGGGTAACAAAGCGATAAGAAAAGGAAAATGGAAGCTGGTTTCCGTGCGTAGCGATCAATGGGAATTGTATGACATTGAAGCGGATAGGGGAGAAAACAATAATGTTATTGCTGCAAATGCCGCTGTTGCCGATGAACTGAAAGGACTATATGCTGCCTGGGCTAAAAGTGTTGGCGTGGAGGACTGGAAAGTGATAGGGAAAGGAAAAGGTTTTGAACCAAGTTTTAATCCCTGATGGCTTGGTTATTAATCACTAAATAATAACTAATATCCTATTATTTAAGAGGTTAGTTATAGATCACGATCGGATAAAAAAACAAATTACAGATTGGATAAAAATATCAAATGAATCGTTTGGTATTATAAAAAATATAAATTTACTTTGTCTATATATTTAATAGACTATTAGTTTCTACTGTTACCACCAGTCAACCAGAAACAACAACTTGTTTACTTATGAAAACAAACATTTTACTACGTTTGCCGCACTTTGCTGCTCCCCGGGTGGTTTCAACCAATTTCCAATGCACTATTTCGTGTTGTTGTCAGCATTGCTGTTAAGCACTTTTACCTTGAAGAAGGAGTAGCCTAAATACAAGCCGGCTTGCGGATTGTAGACAACCGTTTTTATCAACACTTATTTCCTTGACTATCATTAGTCCTAAAAATTTTCTGAAAGGAAAATTAATGTTTACGTATATCCTATGGAGTCCGATTTTTTCTGGCTGTATCAAGGAATTTTATGGACGGGCGAGATAGTCTTTACATCCTTTTTTACATTTATTGAACCACAAAATGATGAAGAAAAAATTTTACCTGATTTGGTTGTTAGGTACATTCCTATTTAGTACATCCGGCGTAAGGGCACAGGATGTAATTACCGGAATTGTTAAAGATGATACCGGACAGGGGTTACCTGGCGCTACGATTGTCGAAAAAGGAACATCAAGAAATACGGTATCGGACATAGATGGTAAATTCAGCATCGCGGCAGCAAAAGAATTTCCCTTTACGCTGCAGATAAACGTTACCGGATTTCAGCAGCAGGAAATAGAAATCTACGAACTGACCACTGAAGTCGTGGAAGTTGTCTTAAAAACAGCCAATCTGCTCAATGAAGTAGTTGTAATCGGATATGGTGAACAGAAGAGAAAAGACATTACCGGCTCGATTTCATCCGTACCGCATGAAATAAAATCACAGCCTGTCGTTTCGGTTGAAAGGCTGTTGCAGGGATCTATTGCCGGAGCAACTGTAACCCAGACTTCCGGCCAGCCGGGAGGCGGCGTAAGTGTGCAGATCAGGGGAAGTAACTCCATTACCGCAGGCAGCGACCCGTTGTATGTCATTGATGGTTTTCCGATCAACAATGACTATGGCGTAAATGATGCCGGTGTTACGGTGGGATCTAAAATAAACCCGCTTTCTTTTCTGAATACTGCTGATATTGAATCCATTGACGTGTTGAAGGATGCTTCTGCAACAGCGATTTACGGATCAAGAGGAGCTAACGGTGTAGTGATCATCACGACAAAAGGAGGTTCTAAGAAAAAATCTTCTATAACCTACGATACCTACTTTGGAAAACAGGAAGTGATCAGGACATTGCCCTTGATGAACGCTGCTGAATGGTGGCAGCTTCGCAAAGATGCGGCTATAAATTCCGGGAAAACACCGGTTTTACCAAATGTCACAGGGTATAGTCTGGATACAACAGGAACCGGAACGGACTGGCAGGCAGCAGCCTTCAGGAAAGCCACGCAGCAAAGCCACAGCATTTCTATTCTTTCAGGTGGCGACAGGACTCGCCTTGGTATTTCTGCTAATTATCTCAAACAGGATGGTGTTCTAAAAAACACAGACTTTGAAAGATTATCCGCCCGGTTTAACATTGATCATGACTACAGTGACAGACTAAGAATTACGTCAAGCATTACCGGAAGTCACACAAAGGCTAATGTTGCACCGGCCAATGTAGTTTCGGCGCTACTGCTTACGCCGCCTTCTTTGCCCATTTATCAGGCTGATGGTACCTTTATCAAAAACAGCCCCTTTGAAACGGTTTATGCCAATCCCATTAACTCGCTTTATAATCAGCTGAACCAAACAATTACCAATCGTTTTCTTGGGAATTTATCTGCTGAATACACGATCCTTGAAGGGCTGAAGGCGAAAGTTCTTGTGGGTGCCGATATTGTCGATAACAAACAAAACCGCTACTTGCCGATTTCGACTTTTGAAGGAACTGCGCTGAACGGAAATGCTTTGGTTGGTTCTATTTTTACGACCAACTGGCTGAACGAAAATACATTAAGTTACGACAAAGAGCTGAACGATAAAAACAGGATCAATGCAGTAATCGGTTTTACAGCACAACAATCCCAGTCGAAAGGAGCGGTTGCAGAGGCTGCCGGATTTTCATCGGATGCTTTTTCCTATAATAATCTTGGAACCGGAATCACCAACCGTACGCCGGGTTCATCTTCCTCGGAATTTTCCTTATCGTCTTACCTGGGACGGATTAATTATGTTTTTGATGACCGTTATCTAATTACTTTTACGCTTCGTGCCGATGGTTCCTCCAAATTTGGTGCGGGTAATAAATGGGGATACTTCCCTTCGGCGGCTGTCGGATGGAATATTGCTAATGAGAAATTCTTTGCGAACATCAGAAATGTAAGTTTGCTTAAACTGAGACTAAGTGCAGGATCTACCGGTAACCAGAGCATTCCTCCTTACCAGTCGCTGGCCCAGCTTACTTATTATCCATACAATTTCTCAGGAAGCACCGTATCGGGATATGCGCCGAGTACAGTTTCCAACAAAGATCTGGGTTGGGAAAAAACCTTTCAGGTCGATGCCGGTCTGGATATCGGTTTATACAAGGACCGTCTGAACATTACCGCCGATTATTACTATAAAAAAACCACCGATCTTCTTTTGACAAGAACAGTGCCGGGCACATCAGGTCTGTCTGATTTTTATAATGGACAGGGATCAACGATTTATCAGAATGTGGGTGCCGTTTCTAATCAGGGATTTGAGCTGGCGGTTAATTCACAAAATCTGAGTGGTGATCTGAAATGGAACACCCTGCTTATTTTTGCCAGAAATACCAATAAAATCCTGGATCTTGGTGAAGGTGTAAACCAGTATATCCCATCCAGCTCTGCGCCTTCCATTGCAAAAGTAGGCCATCCGCTGGGATCCTTTATCGTGTATAAAACCGATGGTGTTATTCAGCAAAATGAAACAGCCCTTACTCCGCAAGCGAACAAAGGCGCAGGCGGGCAGCAGTTTAAAGACCTTAATGGCGATGGGCTGATCACACAGGCTGCCGACCGTGAAGTAATCGATAACCAGGTCAAGTTTACAGCGGGTCTTACAAATTCATTTAGCTATAAAGGTTTTGATCTGTCTGTTTTCTTTCAGACTTCGGTAGGAGGAAAACTGTACAATGTCAACCGTGCAAACCTGGAACTGGGAACAGGGTATACCAACGCATCCCGTGTATTGCTGAACCGCTATACATCGGCCAATACCAATACCGATGTGAAAGAAGCATATCAGGATCCGGCTATCACGATCTCTGACCGGTTTATTGAGGATGCGACCTATTACCGTCTGAAAAATATTTCATTTGGTTACTCCATTCCAAAAGCTGTGCTTTCCAAAATCAGGGTTCAGGCACTCAGAGTATATGTATCGGCACAAAATGCCATTACCTGGACTAAATACACCGGTTTTGATCCGGAAGTAAGTTCTAACGGTCAGAGCCTGATCAACAAAGGTGTAGACGACAGTGTGTATCCGAATAATAAATCTTATCAGGTCGGCTTGTCTCTGACATTCTGATGGCAAAATATAATCAAGCAGTAAAATGAAAAAAATCCACTATATCTTACTGGCAGCAGGCTCCTTGTTTCTCGCTTCCTGCAACGACTTTCTGACTGAAGAACCCGAATCCATTATTTCGGAAGAGCAATATTACAAAACCGAAACGGACGCCTTAACCGCGATCAATGCTGTATATTTTTTCCTTAATTCAGGAAGAATCCAAACTCCCTACAATACCTTATTTAATACCGGTATGAACATGGGCAGTGACGATGAGGATCCGGGTCCAGGAGCAACTAATCCTGACGTGCGTTCTCTGGCAGTCCAGTCACATTCATCAAGTAACCTCAGGATCTATGAAATCTGGCAGCAGCATTATGCGGCTATCCGCAAAGCAAATGTGGTTTTGGACAAAATTCAGGGTATAACCTTCAGCATTCCGGCCACCAAAGACCGGATTTTAGGAGAAGCAAAATTTCTTCGTGCCCTGTTTTATTTTAATCTGGTGCGTCTCTACGGCGATGTTCCTCTCATAACGGAATACCAGAACTACGTTTCATCGGCAGAGTATGCGATTCCAAAAAGTCCGTCTGCTGATGTATATGCACAGATTGAAAAAGACCTCACAGAGGCTGCTTCGGTCTTACCTGGATCGTACAGCTCACCGGATGCAGGAAGAGCAACTGCCGGTGCTTCAAAAGCTTTGCTTGCAAAAGTATATCTAATCAAAGCATCATTACCATTAAAACTGACTGAAAACTATCAGAAGGCCATTGCCAAAACAGAAGAAGTTTTGTCGGCTGCAGACGGCGGAACTGGGACGTACGGATATAACCTGGCCGGAGACTATTCCCGTGTTTTTTTACCTGCATTTAAAAATGGAACTGAACATATTTTTTCGGCTCAGATGAAAGCGAATTCATATAGTCAGGGAAATAACGAAGCCACCCGCGCCATTTATCCTGCTATTCCCGGTCTGAATGGGACCTATGCCCATATGGTGCGCTTTTATACAGAAGGAAATGACAAGTATTTCAGCATATATAAACTTTTCAAACCAACGGATAAAAGAAGAAACGTCACCTTCGTTAAAAGTTTTACCAGTCCTGCCAATGGCCGAAAGTATGGCTTGGCCCTTGTTAATACAACTGTTCCGAATGACTCTACGCCATTCTGGAACAAATGGTGGGACCCGAATAATCAGGCAGTGACTACTAACTCAGAATCCAATGTGCCAATTATACGCTATGCCGAGATCCTTTTGATACATGCGGAAGCTGAAAATGAAGTAAACGGGCCAACTGCAAAAGCGTATAAATCAATTAACAGCATACGGACAAGAGCCGGATTAGCTAATCTTACTCCAGGCCTAAGCAAAGACCAGTTCCGTGATTCGGTCTATTTTGAGCGCAGACTTGAACTAACCTATGAATACCAGAGATGGTTCGATCTGATCCGGGAGAAAGATGCAGGCGGACGCGGCATTCTGATTAAAAGCCTGCAAAAAGTCGGAAAAAACAATGCAACTGAAAAGCACTATTTGTACCCAATTCCACAAACGGAACTGGATAACAATCCACTTCTTAAGCAAAATCCACTTTGGGAATAGGCACATTATATAAAATACCTATGTCCGGACATGGACGAGGTTAATTCTTAAAATGATCTTTGATGTTTAAAAAGCTGATTGTAATTATTTATAGTAGAATCCTTCCAGGTGGCGCATTGTTGTTGGCTGGAACGACTACGATCTTTGCCCAACAAAAACCTAACATCATTGTCATCTTGGCAGACGATATGGGATTTTCTGATCTGGGAAGTTTCGGGTCAGAAATCCACACATCCAACCTTGACAGACTTGCCGGAGAAGGCCTGAAAATAACACAGTTTTACAACAGCGGAAGATGCTGTCCGTCACGCGCTGCACTGCTCACCGGATTGTATCCGCACCAGGCAGGTATTGGCGATATGGTTCAGGACAAAGGTTTTCCGGCGTATCAGGGTTATCTTAGTAAACATAGTGTTACCCTGACGCAGCTTTTAAAAACTGCTGGTTATCATACGATTGTATCTGGGAAATGGCATGTTGGTCTGGTGCCGTCTGCACTGGCTCATAACCGTGGTTTTGATAAATCCTTTACCATGCAGAACAATGGAAGCAGCTACTTTAATTCTGAACCAATTTACAACGATGGTAGAAAAGTAACTTTTTTATTGAATGGTAAAGAAATTCAAAGACAGGATACTTCGAAATATCTCACCCAGGCCATTACAGATTTTGCACTGAAATCACTGAATGAAATTAAGTCAGAAGTCGATCCGTTTTTTCTATATCTGGCATATAACGCGCCTCATTGGCCTATTCAGGCTTTGCCGGAAGATATAGCAAAGTATAAGGGGAAGTACTTAAAAGGCTGGGATAAAGTGAGGGCGGATCGTTTCAGAAAGCAGCAGGAACTTGGAATTATAAAACAGGATTGGCTGCTTTCGGAAAAGTATTATCAGGTACCGGAATGGGATACATTGACGGATTCAGAAAAAGATTTTTGGGATATGCGGATGGCTATTTATGCCGCGATGATTGACCGGATGGATCATGAAATCGGAAGGGTTCTTGCCAAATTAAAAGAACTTAAAAAGGATAAGAATACAGTTATTTTATTCGTCTCTGACAATGGTGGAAGCGGTGATACGGTTAAAGACTGGGAGTATGTTACACAGAAAAATGGTGCTCCGGGCTCAGTGGGGAATATCGATAGTTATTATCCGCCCTGGGGAAATGTGAGTGATACGCCATTCAGGTTATTTAAGAAAAATACGCATGAGGGCGGTATTGCAACACCGTTTATTGCCTGGTATCCGGGCGTTATCAAACCCGGAACTGTAAGTGATCATATAGGCCATCTGATTGATGTCATGCCGACCTGTCTTGATCTGGCCAAGGTAAATTATCCCAAAGAATTTAATTCCAAAACGCTCACGCCCTTAGAAGGAAAAAGTCTCGTTCCTGTATTCAGAAATCAGACTTCTCCGGAGCATGAAGCGCTTTTCTGGGAACATGAAGGCAGTCGTGCCATGCGGAAAGGAGACTGGAAACTAGTATCGGAGATTAACCAGAAATGGGAGCTTTACAATTTGAAATCGGACCGGGCTGAGACAAAAGACCTGTCAGGTCGATACCCTGAAAAGGTGAAGGGGATGGAAATAGAATATCTGGAATGGGCCAAAAAGGTAGGTGTGGTAGACTGGAATAAAATCCAGCACTGAAGTAAGGCTGATTACCTGAATAAGCCAAAAAGCATTATCAGTAAAATTATATTTATATACTAATCAACTATTTACCAAAATGAAAAATTCAAAATTATTTCCTTTGATACTCACTTTGTTTTTCCTGCAAACCATTGCATTCGCACAATCCGGGCAGAAAAGAGACTTGCTTACTTTCGAGCAGTTTGAAGCTAAACTTGCAGCTGCCGGAAAAGACGCCCAAATTCTGGACGCGCGCCTGCCTGAGGAGTATACACAAAATCATCTGGAAGGAGCAGTTAGTTTTAACATTACCGACAAGGCCGATTTTGAAAAGGAAAGTGCGAAGCTTCACAAAGACAAGCCGGTATTTATCTACTCCATTGGAAATGGCCGAAGCGGTATTTTGGCAAAAGATTTAAGAGCGGCAGGTTATAAGGACGTAACTGAAATTCCAGGTGGATTGAGCAAATGGATTGGTCTGGGCCGCCCAGTAATTTCAACGGTTGGAAAAGGGTTGTCTAAGGAGGAATATACGGCTGCATTAAAAAGCGAAAAACTGGTTCTGGTTGACTTTGGCTCACGCTATTGCCCGGGCTGCAAAAGACTGGAACCAACGATTGATTCGATTAAAAACGAACAGGCCAGTACTTTAAAAGTCATTAAAATTGAAGCGTATGAAAACAAAAGCCTGGTAAAAGAATTGGGTGTAACAGGTTTACCAACGTTGGTTTTATATAAAAACAACGAAGCGATCTGGAAAAAATCAGGCATTGCTTCCAAAGCAGAGATAGAAAAAGCCATTCAGGGAAATTCCTTATGAAAATAAATGGATGAACTATAAACAAAATACTATTATGAAAGCGATCAAATCAATACTATTAGCGACTGCACTTACTGCCACGGTAAGTACAGGCCTTTATGCACAAGAATCTGTTCAGAATAAAGTAGTTATTACCGGTGTACGTTTTGCCTATCCTCTGGTTGATAAATGGATTAAACAGTATACAGCAGAAAATCCAAAATCGCTTATTACAATTGAAACCCGAACGATCACGGATCCTGAAAAATATGACCTGCTGATAGAGGCTTATGAGCAGGATAATACGGTTAAAGATACGAGAGAATATATCTCTATTGGTCGCTATGCGCTCGTGCCGGTTGCCAATTCAACCTCTGCATTTGCAAAAGAATATGCCGAGAAGGGTCTGGTTGAGAAAACGTACAAACAAATATTTTTTCATGATATTTATGCTGAAAAGGACAATTCTGTCACTGTACCATTTACGGTTTACACCCGTTTACAGAAAGCCGGAGCACCTTTAACTTTTGCTAAATATTTCGGTTATGAGCAGCAGCAGATTAAAGGAAAATCAATTGCCGGAGCTGATGAACATTTGATAAAAGCATTGTTGAAAGACGATACGGGCATTACCTACACCGTTCCGGGTCTCGCTTATGATCTGACAACACGTAAACCATCGACAGGGTTAACCATCATTCCGGTGGATCTGGATGGAAACGGAAAAGTTTCCAAAGAGGAAAAACAAGTGGAAAATCTGGATCAGTTTTTGGAAAAGCTGGAAACTGATAAAGTCAAAAATGTACCTGTCGAGTACATTCATTTTTCCATTGCCAAAAATAACAGTAATCCGGAAGCCAGGAAATTTATTTTATGGGTAGCAAGTCACGCTGAAGCAGATTTGCATCAATATGGTTATTTAAAACCGGAAGCTAAACGTGTGCAGGTTGAAAAAGACAAACTGCAAAGTTTTTCCGCTGTAAAATAGAAGCAATGAAATCGATCCTGACTTTTATAGTGCTGTTGCTTTTGAGCACCACAAAGCTCTATGCCCAGCAGAAAACATCTTCCAAAAAGAAATACAACGTACTGTTCATTGCAGCCGATGATCTGAATAATGATCTGGGCTGTTATGGAAATACGTTCGTAAAATCGCCGAATATTGACCGCCTTGCCAAACGTGGTATTTTGTTTGATAGAGCCTATACCCAATTTCCGCTCTGCAGTCCAAGTCGTTCTTCTTTACTGACCGGTCAGCGTCCGGACGTGACGGGAATTTACGAACTTCAAACCCATTTCAGGAAAAACCTTCCGGACATTGTTACGCTTCCCCAACTGTTCAAAAACAATCAATATCATAGTGTACGGGTCGGAAAAATATTTCATTATGGTGTTCCCGGACAGATTGGAACAGATGGCCTGGATGATCCGGTTTCATGGGATCACAAAGTAAACCCGAAAGGTAGAGACAAAGCCGAAGAAGGAAATGTCATTAACTTGACCCCAAAACGCCCTCTGGGTAGTGCATTGGCTTATCTGGCTACTGAAGGAGAAGATGATGAACAAACCGATGGTATGACTACCAATGAGGCAATACGCATATTAGAAGAAAAGAAAGATGAACCTTTCTTTTTGGCCGTTGGCTATTTTAGGCCGCATTCCCCTTATGTGGCTCCAAAAAAATATTTTGACCTGTATGATCCGGATAAAATTCCGTTACCAAAGGAAATTGCAAATGATCTGGATGATGTTCCGGATGCAGCCTTATTTACCAGGCCATCGCATTGGGGCTTATCCGAGCATGAGCGTCGTCAGGCACAGCGGGCTTATTATGCAACAATTTCTTTTATGGACAGCCAGATTGGCAAGCTGCTGGATGCACTGGATAAGCTGAAACTTGCTGATAATACGATCATTGTTTTCTGGTCAGATCACGGGTACAATGTTGGCCAGCATGGGCAATGGATGAAACAAAGTCTGTTTGAAAATGCTGCACGGGTGCCTTTGATTATTTCGGTGCCCGGTGGGAAAAAGGGAAAAGTTTCGGGCCGCACCGTAGAATTACTTGATATCTATCCAACGCTGGCAGAATTGTGCGGACTGGACCCGAAACAGAAATTACAAGGCAGAAGTTTAACAGCTTTGCTGCAGAACCCTTCGGCGAAGTGGGACAAGCCGGCTTATTCACAGGTAAGACGTGAAACCTTTATGGGCCGCAGTGTAAGAACCGAGCGGTACCGTTATACGGAATGGGACAATGGCAAAGCAGGTATTGAGCTTTATGATCATCAAAAAGATCCGAATGAATTTACTAATATTGTAAAATTAGATCCGGATCATCCTGTTGTAAAAGAACTCGCAAGTTTGCTGAGGAAAGGTTTTCCTGAAACAAAGTAATAATAGAATAAGTAGTATCTAGAACAGGGCTCCTTGATTAGTCTGTTGTTAGATCAAGTAATTTGTACACTCCTGTATACAAAAAATAACCTCAGTCGATGAACTCTGATTCAGAGTATTTGACTGAGGTTTATAAAAAGACCGGGTGGAATTTAAGGCACAATCTTGTAAAGAGCACCTTTGGTATTTTCCAGTAGAACGGTTAGCACATATAATTCTCCGGTAAGATCTTCACCAAAACTGTATACATGCCAATAACCTGCATCTTTTGCAATGGATAACTTGTTTCTTGTCCATTTGTTATTCTGTCCTAGTGAAAGTGACCAGATCGGGCCCATCATATCACCAAAAACATATTTTCCTGCTAATGAAGGAATTGCTTTGCCCCTATAAACAAAACCACCGGTAATACTAAGTCCTTCCGGATGAGGATACTCGGCAATAGGAGCAATAGGATTTTTAGGTTGCGGATCATCTTCTTTAAAAGGATGCAGGGCTTCAATCGGTCTCCAGCCATAGTTACCTCCTTTGGTAATAATATCTACTTCTTCATATTTATTCTGACCTACATCACCTGCAAAAAGCTGATTAGTCTGACGGTCAAAACTAAAACGCCATGGATTCCGCAAACCATACGCATAAATCTCTGGTTTCGCATCCGGCGTTTTGATGAACGGGTTATCTGCCGGAATGGTATAAGGCAATTTATTTACATTGATACGAAGGATCTTGCCCAGATGATTGGTCATATTCTGCGCATTGCCATATTGACCGTGCTGATCATTGGCTCCACCGCCGTCGCCGACTGAAATATATAAAAATCCGTCCGCGCCGAATTTAAGATCACCGCCATTGTGGTTGGATTGAGGTTCGTCAATCGCGAGCACTTTACTCATTTTGGCTTTATCAGCAACCAGCGGATTGCCTGAAACAATATATTCACGGATTTCGCTTTGATGATCCAGCTGATTTTTAACAGGATTAGCCGCGGGTACACTGCAGTAGACATAAAACTTTCCATTGCTGGCATAATCAGGATGGAAGGCCAGTCCCAGTAAGCCACGCTCGTCATAGCCCTCTTTTTTTAATACCTCATTGGTAATATCTAAAAATGGTGTGGCTACCAGTTTTCCTTTCTGGATTACCCGGATACGGCCTTCCTGTTCAGTTACAAAAAGCAGATCTGGGTTCTTCTTAGTTACAGCAAAAGCAGTAGGATGAGAGAGCTGATCCGTTATCAGCGCCAGTTTTACACTTTTGGGCGCATCTGGCACCTGAGCAAAAACAGATGCAGAGATCAGAAAAGTGGAGAGTACAGGAATAGTCAGTTTTTTAAACATCGTTTTGGTTTTAGTAGAAATCTTAGTTAAGAATTGTATCGCTGGTCGTCTTAAATTTATGTTATAACAATTATCATTCCTCCGAAGTAACGTCATTGTTTGGGTGAAAGTACATGAATAAGTTTTCTGGCATGTGTTTTTTAAGCGGCGAGTAAATTTATTCATACATAAAATTTTCACGTCATGGAGTTCAACATTGATACTAAAGGTCAGACACAAAATAAGCAGCCGGGGATTGAAGAAGTAATGCAGCCTGAACCCATCGTCATTCGCGAAAATTACAGGGGAAGCGGAAAGCTTGAAGGAAAAGTTGCGCTGATTACCGGCGGTGACAGCGGAATAGGACGTTCTGTGGCTGTTCATTTCGCACGGGAGGGAGCCAACGTAGCCATTGTTTATCTGAATGAAAATAAAGATGCAGAGGATACGAAGAAACTGGTGGAAGCGGAAGGTAAAAAGTGCTTGCTGATTCAGGGAGATGTCCGGCAGCAGAGTATCTGTCAGGATGCGGTGGGTACTGTGATCCGTGAATTTGGAAAATTAAATATATTAGTCAATAACGCTGCCGAGCAGCATCCCAAGGAAAGTATTGAAGAAATCTCTTCGGCGCAGCTGACCGATACATTCAGTACTAATATTTTTGCATTTTTCTATTTTACCCAAGCCGCACTAACGCATTTAGAAGCAGGTGATTCAATTATTAATACTACTTCTGTTACTGCTTATCACGGAAGCCCTGGCTTGCTTGATTATTCATCCACCAAAGGAGCTATTGTTGCGTTTACAAGATCATTGTCGCAAAATCTGGTTAAAAAAGGGATCCGTGTTAATGCTGTAGCACCCGGACCGATCTGGACGCCGCTTATTCCCTCTACTTTTTCAGCTGAGCATGTAGAGGAATTTGGAAAGGACACGCCCTTTGAGCGTCCGGGACAGCCTTGTGAAGTAGCACCGAGTTACGTTTTTCTGGCCAGCGAAGATGCTTCCTACATCAGTGGTCAGGTTCTGCATCCGAATGGAGGTCAGATTGTAAACGGATAAAAAAATATTTTGTGTTGAAAGTAAAAAAGCGATCCGGAGTTCCCGGACCGCTTTTTCTGTACATGTTAGTCTTTAGATGCCAAATTTATTACAAGCCAAAACCAAGTGCTAGACCTTTAACCGGACCAGCCATAGGATATTTAGCTGTTAGTGTACCAGTGGCAAGATCAACAGAGTAAAAACGTGTTAATCCATCTGCCGTGATAATCGCATATCCCATTCCTGAAACATTGCCAATATCAAAACCGATGTTAGGACCAACATCAGTACCAAGATTTTTTGCATCAATCAGAACCCCGTCATTTGGAGGACTTTGTTTGTAAAGCAAGTTGGATTGGCTATCAATATCAAATAAGGTAGTATTGGCAGCAACTACACCCGGATAACTGTTCGTGTAAGCACCTGCGGTAACAAACGGCGTAGTGCCTCCAGCACCAATTTTTAATGCTCCGTCAACAATCGTAACGCCATCCATTACATTGATTCTAAGGTTCTGGCCGTTGTCACTCACTACACGTAACCTGTCTGCTGCCGGATTAAAATCAACCCCAAAATATGTACCACTGATCGTTACCGGTGTTTGGTCTGCAAGTTTCAGACTTGCTAGTTCCGTAGCCGCGCCGGATCCTAAATCCACGCCGTATATTTTGCTATCGCTTCCCAACGAATATAAACGGCCGTTATTCGGACGAATATCAATGCCAAGCAACATGACACCGGCAGGCAGGCCTGTAATCGTTTTCATAGCGTAATCACTTCCCAAGGTAGGATTGAAAACTTTCAGGTTGTTTGTGCCGTCCAATGCATAAGCAACCGGAAGTGAAGGAATAGCAATACCAACAATGTTAACACCGGTTGGAAGATTTCCTAATTTCTGTAACTTACCCGTAGCAAGATTTACATAATCAAGTTCCCACATACCTGCAACTTTAACAGAAGCAATCGGGTATATGTCAGCTGCATTCATATCCGGTGAGATATCAAAACCGCCAACATCTTCAATATCCAATCCTAAACCACTTACGGGTACAAGTACACCGTTATTTGGAGGATTTTGAGTATACAACATATCCGTAGTAGCATCAATATCATATAGCGTTGTGGAAGTTACACCGGCACGGCTATTGGTATAAGCCACTGCACCAACTTTTGGGCTTGCCGGTCCGTTCAATGCTAAGTCAACTGCTGCCACTGCACCAGTTTCAGGATGTAATCTTAAATTTTGTGCGGTATTGGTAACTACACGGATGCGGTCTACCGTTGGATTAAAATCAAAACCAACGCTGGTTCCGGCCAGTGTTGTTGAAATCGGAGCCATTCCAATTCTAGTCGCTTTTCCCTGCTGATCGCCAGATTTTACATTAATCTGATAAAGGTTGCTCTGCAAGCTTATCGCATAAAGCTGACCTGTTGCAGGACGGAAATCGATGCCTGCAAGGACATCACCGCTTTCCAGACCTGTAATAGAAAATGACCTTAGTGGTGTTGTAGTGTTCTTAACATTAATTTCGTGAAGCTGGTTGTTATCCGATAATGCATAAAAAACACGATCCGGCAATGTACCAGGAACCGTTTGCTCCGTTGGTGACATACGGTGATCCTCACAAGAGAGAAAGATAAAAGAAGTTGCAAAAGTTGCAGCAAATGCAGCTCGTTTGAAGAATTTGTTAAAGACCTCCATAGATGGTTTGAGTATGGTGAGTGATAATACAACAATTCACATACGCTCAAACATGCTGTTTAGATTAAAATTAATAAATAAATTTTAATACGGTTTTAATTGAAATTTAATCCTGCGAGTAGTAAGAAATAAAATATAGTAATGCTAGTCCATTATAAAAGGTAAGTTAATCTGCTTGTATTCTGCTTTCTGTAATTGAAGCCTGAGCATTTTAAAAGTTTCCAGCGGTCCCTGGGAAGCCACCAGATTTACCAGCCAGGCAGGAATGGAACCTGCAGGATCAACGGCTAGTGTATATTCAATGGAAACCTGCTTTTTAGATAGGGGAGTAATAATCCACTTTCCAGTGGATTGCTGAATCCTGATGATATTTTCTTTTTCAGGAACAAAACCAGCTACACAAGGTGCATCAATCGTTATCACCTTACTGGCTGTATTTTGAGATACGGTCAGGTGTGCTATAAAGTCTCTGTTTTGTGCAGGCCAGGGAAGTGAGACTTCGGAATAGTAGTATAGCTCAGAGGGAGAAACTTTTTTTAGCAACGTGCTTGACTTTGTACTATAAACCCACTCATTTCCTTTGTTGACATCCAGAAGTACCGCTACCAGTTGGGAAGCCGATGTATTCAATACACATTCGATTTTCAGGGCCTTAACCTTTGAAGTCAAAATAGATTTGGTATACACCTTTATTCCATCCTTTTCTGTACTTAATTTCCAGGAATTCTGAGCATGAATAATTGGGGACAAGATTAACAAAAACCCAAAAAAAATGTATTTTTTTATCATGTTGATTATAATAACTTCTGAATTGTTTCATAGCCGGTTGATCAGCTATGAAACAACAGCACCTAAAGGGAAATAATTACTCTGCAGCGTTTTTCCAGCTATAAAATACCTGATTTTTGTTTTCCGTTTTTCGGGTGTATGCGACTATTAATCCTTTATTTTGGCAGGCAAGTGCCACAGGATGTGTAGCGTTTGCGTTTTTGTCTGTCAGAAACTCTGTTTTTAAAAGTTTTCCGCTTACATCTCTGGTCTGCATGCCTATGCAGTAATTTCCTTCTTCTGTAAGTTCATCCCAGACAATGGCAAGTTCACCCTTTTTGGTCGCAGTCATTTGCGGGTGTTTGGCAGTGGCTGAGGTACTGATACTTTCCTTACTTGAAAACGATTTTCCATCAGCTGAATTGCAGTAAAATATTCCTTTTCCCGTCCCCATAGTATACCAGGCAAAGTGCATGCCCATCTGGTTTCCAGTCATCGTCGGGCCGGTATGCGGGCAGCCGCGAATGACCCAGTTATCCGGACTTATACGATCCGGCTTAGAAAATGTTTTGCCATTGTCAAGGGAAACGGCATGTACCATGTCACGAATACTATCATTTAAAATTGCACGGTAGGTCAGATGAAGCTTGCCTTCCGGATCTGTGTACAGTTTTGTCCGGCAGCATTGGCAGGTTGACTCAGCAATTCTGGATTCTTCCGTAAATCCCTGTTTTTGAGTTGTTCTTGAAAAATAAATGGAAGAACCTTCCATCATATCCATCCCTTCATGATCTTCATGGCTATGCTCCATTTCTATGGTAGCCTTTCTTGAATCTAGCCAGACCACACCGATTTCCCCATCAGGAAGAATCGTCATATCAAAATAGCGCTCATCGTTGCTTGATGACTTTGCCGGAGACAATTGCTGTGGTTTTGTCCAGTTTGTACCTTGATCAAAAGACTGCGTGTAGTAAAGCAAACCTGCATATTTATTATCCTTGCTTGGATTACTGACTGCAAAAACCGCCATCATGTCACCATTTTTCTTGTAAATAATTTTGGATAGATTTTCATCATGCGGGTAAATTCCCCTGGAAACCGGTATGGATTGTGCTTTGTCAAAGGAGTGACCACCATCTTGGGAAACGGCATAATACATCAGGAAATCCTTGGGGCCAATCTGCTGGACCCAGCTCAAAACCGGGTTTCCGTGATGATCCTCAGTCAGATATGCACCTGAACCATTGCCGGTTGGCAGAGATATCTGAACAGCACCTGTTTCTCCGTTAAAATCAGAATCACGAAAACGATATGCACTGGCAAGTAGTAAAATCAGTATAAATAAAAGCGGTAATTTTTTCATAGTAAGATAATGGCTTATAAAGGTATAAGAATGCCGGTTCCTGATTTACTATTTTCTAACGGAATGACGGGTAAAAGTATATTTTTTAATTACGGAAGTCAGTAAGGTAAGTTGTTGTACGGGAATATTCACAAAATAAAACGCCCCGGAATTCCAGGGCGTTTTATAAAAATATCGTAACCTTTAATTGATATAAATTTTACATCAACTGACTACAATATTAATAAATAAAGTAAACAGCTGAAAGTGTCCTAAACAGAAACTGCAAAATGTTTTTTGTCCCCTCTGATTTGTCATCTTTCGGATTGATAATCAGGGCATCTTGCTACACATATCTACATTTTAACAATTCATTTTTCCTGGATTTATTAAGGCTTTAAAAGGCTGATCTATACCGATATGAATAAGTCCTTTCCTGCGGGTCTTAGTTTATTTGCTGTGAAGGAAATTGTCTCTATTTTTACAAAGCAGTACTCGGCTCAGCTAAAAAAAATTCCGAACAAGTTACATCACAATCCGAAATAACATGAATAGATGATATTGTACCCTCATTCATTTATGTAGATAATAATAAAAACAGCTTTCATCTTTTTTGAATCCGAATTTTTCATACAGTGCCTGGGCTTTTAAATTTTCGGTTCCTGTTTTTAAAGTAACCCATTGTGCATCGGTTTCTTTACTAAACTGTTTTACTGTTTTCAAAAGGCGTGTAGCAACTCCAAATTTTCTGTATTTTTCAGCAATGAACATATCATTTAAAGTCCATGTAGATTTGGTTTTTAACGATGAAAACATTGGATAAAGTAACGTAAATCCCATAAATTCTCTACTCTCTTCTTCAATGGCAATAAATATAACCGCCTGGTTTTTAGTTAGCCGGTCTTCAATAAAAGCTTTTGATCCAATAGGATCGGAGGGTTGCTCGAAATGAACCCGGTATGAATCAAAAAGCTCAGCAAACTGTGTTAAGTGACTAACCGTACATTGTTCAATAATCATATTGCAATAAATAATTTGAGAGTTCAAAATAACTTTTCAAAAACTTAAAGTAGCATTTTTCAAGAAAAAAACCTGCCGAAATGGACAGGTTTTTAAAACTCGCAACCGGGATATATAAAAAATCAGGTACTGTAAGGTAGCTCTGTCAATAAAAAGTGGTTGAAAAACCAAACTCCGTTATTGTTTGAGCCCAGTATTAAAACGGAAGTTTCCTTATTTATATATGGAATAATATCTAATTTAATCACATTTTAACCTACTGATTGCAGATACAATAAAATGGATTATGCTTTTCAGCATACATGAAGGTAAAGGTATATTTACAGGATTAACCTGTTAGGCAGATCCGTACAATCTGGTTTATTCTTAACATAAAAAACGAAAAACGTTTATTAATTAGCGTAATGCTGTTAAATGATTCTTTTAAAATCAGATAATAAATTTTAATATCCGGAACTTTCTAAAATCATATTTGCGTTGGGCTAAAAGGTATAGCGTATTATGCATGTAATACCTTTGAAAATGAGTGTTTTAGAGTTTGACTGCAAAGTGAGTATAACCCTTTCTTTACAATGAAAAAAGATCTACAATTGGCGATAGAGATTTATTTTCACGCGTCAGATTTGATATCGCTGAGTTACTTTCAGGCACTAACCTTGTCTTAATCTTATTAGAAAAAAGTACGCTATGCATTATCGTTTATTGGGGTTTATTGCATGCTCTCTGGCCGTTCTTCATTCAGAATGTTTCAGTCAGGATTTGTTAAGACCTGGCCTTGCCGGTATGGCTCCTTCCAAATGGATTACTATTAAACATACGCAGGCAAGCGGTGCAAAATATCGCTCCTCCAATACTAATCCTCAAAAATATACGCAGGAAGACATTTACGTCAGAGCTTGGGTTCCGGTCGTTAGTAAACCCGGTTATACCATCGTGCTCGGGCCGCATTACAGAACAGAACAGTTGGAAATGAGCCGGGATGGTGAAAATCCGATGCATCAAATGTCTAACTGGAAATTACGAGCCATGGGTGTGGATATGAAGTCACTGTTTACGTTTAAAAATAATGCATTTTTAGTACTTGCTTCCCAGGTTAACAAAAGCGGAAGTCTTGCCAATATCCCTCTGAAAAACGTTCCGGTAAATTATAGTTTCACAGCCGTCTATCTTAAGAAGAAATCACTTGACAAAGAAATCGGATTAGGATTTATGGTTAGTAAAAGTAACAATCTGACTGTTCTGCCAGTTGTGGTATTCAATTACAATTATTCTCCAAATGCCGGATTTGAAATTAGTCTTCCTAAGAAAATAGCGTGGAGATATAACATTTCGCCTAAAGATATTTTTTACTTGAAAAGTGAAGCAGTAACAAGAAGTTATTATACAGCAGGCTTAAACGATGAGACAGGAATGTTTCGGAAAATAGATGTGGATACTGGTATTATGTATAACAGGCAGATCAACAAACTGATTGGTATTGAAATATTTGGTGGATATCGTAAAAACATCAGCAGTAAATTACCGGATGGAATTATACCGATCAAGACTTCCGGTATGACCGGTTCTATTGAGCTTTACATTCGTCCGCCTTTTGGTTTGACGAAGAAAAAATAGCAGCTGCAATTATGTAACATGTGACATAAAACAAAGAACACCTGCCTGGCAGGTGTTCTTTGTTTTATGTCTTCAATAAATTTTATCCCTGGAACTCATCTAGCATTGGGTACAATAAAAAGGCCTCGGTATAACCAAGGCCCTTTTGCTAATTATTTAACCCAGCACTCTACATTATTAGGTAACTGGTTTTAAAAGTAGAATAAATATTTTAAACTAACAAATTTTTGTAGAATTCCTTATAACAAAATTGGTAATAGTAGTACGATTATTTGATAATTTGTCGATGTAGTTCCATTGTTAATGTATATAGCAGCAGAGTTAATTTAGAAATTTTAAGCACTGTAAACTAATTAATTAAGTATGCTTCTCTACTATTCCAATCATTCATTTATTACGCGATTGTTAGCGAGATTCTTAATTAAAAATTATTATATCATAACACTTTAATATTTTTTGGTATACTTAATTGGAAATATATCAAATCAGATAAAGTAATAATTAACTGAAAGCGCTAGGAGTATTATAGAAAGATAAGTCCAAAAAATTTAAAGGTTTTTATTGCAGATTTTTGAAGAGCGATAAGAAGAGAAGATCGTCTAAAACAAAAAAATCCCGGCATATGCCAAGATCATTTGTGCACTACAACACACACTATACATCACCGAAGTGATGAACTGCAAAAGTAGAGAATAGTTATAAGAAATGAAAGTCTAATATTTGTGATTATTTGTGATAGTGTAGCATTATACACGAACAAAGACTAAGCTGGAACAGTAATTTAGGGCATTTTGTGTAGTTGTATATTTATCAGCAACGTCGGAAGCTTGTTTTCAGTAGTATTATTAAGTCTGAAAATAAGCTTCCTCGTCAGTGCCGGATAAATACTTAAAATTAAGTCTTATGCATTTGGCATTTAAATGCAAAAAACAATATGGAAGATTCGAAGAAGAAGGAAAAAACAGGAAGGTTAATTATTGTGGCTTATCGGCTGCCCTTTAAAATAATTAATGAGAATGATCAGGTTCATCTCTTTCAGAACTCTGGCGGACTGGTATCTGCAGTGCTTTCCTTAGTACATGAACAGGAAGCATCACCTTTCGATTCATCAGAAAAAATCCAGTGGGTGGGCTTTTCAGAAAACTCGCCTGAAGAGCTGGAGGGCCAGTCTCTTGCCAATGACAGCTTTCAGGCACATCCGGTTTTTATCCCGGCGGATATAAACGAAAATTATTATGAAGGATTTTGTAATAACCTCATCTGGCCGCTTTGTCACTATTTTCCATCCCTGGCAAAATTTGATGATGCCTACTTCGAAAGTTATGAAATAGCCAACCGTCTTTTTTTTGACAAAGTAGCCGAAATCATTCAGCCGGATGATGTAGTCTGGGTACAGGATTATCAACTGATGCTGCTGCCCGATATGGTTCGTCAGCAGTTTCCCGACAATAAAATCGGATTCTTTTTTCACATTCCGTTTCCTTCGTTTGAGTTATTCAGGATGCTTCCGGTGAAGTGGCGAAAAGCGCTTATCGATGGAATTATGGGCGCGGATGTAGTGGGCTTTCATACCAATGATTATGTAGAAAATTTTCTTAAAGCGACACGCATGGTGGCCGGTTATGGAAATAAACTGCATTATATTAATATGAGTAACCGCATCGTGAAAGTAGATTCCTTTCCGATCAGTATCGATTATAAAAAATTCAATGAGGCCTTTGATGATGCGGAAGTAGAAAAAGAACGGGATCAGGCGAGAGGATCTTTAAAGGAAAAAATAATTTTTTCAGTAGACCGGCTGGACTATTCCAAAGGTATTCTGCACAGACTTCATGGTTTTCAGCGATTCCTGGAACAAAATCCGGAGTGGCATGAAAGGGTTTCTTATGTTATGGTTGTTGTGCCTTCACGGGATAAAATTGATCAGTATCAGCAGATGAAAATGGATATTGACCAGACTGTGGGGCGCATTAATGCTGATTTTGGAAACATTAGCTGGCAGCCCATTATTTATCAGTACCGGTCCATGTCTTATGAAGAGCTCGTAGGCATGTATACAGCCAGCGATGTAGCACTGATTACACCCGTGCGCGATGGAATGAATCTTGTCTGTAAAGAATATGTGGCCAGCCGGAAAGATAAAAAAGGTGTTTTAATCCTAAGTGAAATGGCGGGAGCTGCTGCTGAGCTGGGAGAAGCGCTGATCATAAATCCACTCGACAACCAGGATATTGCCGACTCTATCGTGCGGGCTTTTGAAATGCCTGAAGAAGAACAAACCAAGAGAATAAATGCCATGCAGGCCCGGATCCGGGAGTATGATATTTTTGCATGGACCAATGATTTTTTTACACAAATGATTATGCTTGAACAAGAACATGAACGCCTGCGCCAGGTATTTTTAAATAACAAAGGTATTGACGCCATCCGAAATGCCTACAATTTATCTTCAAACCGTATTCTGTTTTTCGACTATGATGGCACATTAGCACCCATCGTTCCGGATCCTTCGAAAGCGATAGTGTCAGCAGAAACAAAAAAACTGATTATGGACCTTGCCAAAAAGGATACGGTGATTATTATCAGTGGACGTGACAGACATTTTCTCCACGATCTTTTCCATGATCTGCCTGTTCATATTATTGCAGAGCATGGTGCTTTGATTAAGACAAAGGAAAGTGCCAATTGGATTTTGAATGAAGCTTATGAAGAAAACTGGAAAGATAGCATCCGTCCGATTTTAGAAATATATGTGAAACGTTGTCCGGGCGTTTTTGTAGAGGAAAAAGAAACTTCGCTTGCCTGGCACTATCGAACAGCCGAAGATAAGGAGTATGCATTGAGAAGGGCCCAGGAGCTGACCTGGCAGTTGAAAAGCTTTATTCAGCCAGAACTTAATCTTCAGATTATTGAAGGTAATAAAGTGATTGAAGTCAAGAAAACGGCTTTTAATAAGGGAACTGCCGCAAGGGCTTTTGTAGAGAAAGGAGATTATGATTTTATTCTTGCTATCGGCGATGATACAACCGATGAGGATATGTTTGAAGCGCTTCCTGACACATCCTATACGATCAAGATAGGCGATGACTTGTCAGCTGCCAGGAATCATATTAAAAATCAGCAGGAAGTATTTCACTTTTTGAAATTTATGGTATCTTCACCCGGAGAATAATTAACCTGACTAATATATAGATAAGTGTTCAACAAGCCACCTTACAGTGGCTTGTTGTTTTTGAAATTATTTCTGTGTTTAGATCACCCGGTTATCGCATGACCAACGTTCTCCATCTTGACAAAATCACATCTAAATCCTGCTGAACTGAGCGCGGACTGAATGCTGACAAAATCAGACAGTTCTGATTGCAGACTAAGCAAAAAGTTCTGAAAGTCATAGGCCCAGTGTTTTACATTCAACTTTTTAAGACAGTCGTGAAGACGTTGAAAGGAAATTCCATCCTTCAACTTTGCACGGAAAGAGATTTGATATATTGTGCTCATCGTATTAATCGAAAATTTAGTATGGATACTGACTACTTGCAGGGACAGTTATTACTTGCCCGAAACAAAGATCGGTATTATTTAAAATCATTCCAAATAAACATAATGTTTATTGTAGAATAATTCCACACAAATTTAATATTTTATTATAAAAAATCATCGATAATTTATAATAATAACATTAGAATAATATTAGAATGATAATCCAACGTAATCATAACAGCAAAAAAAGCGGTACAACTCATCTGTGAGAAGTACCGCCTTTGTTTATTAACCCCATTCTCTGGTTTATGCCCAGGATCTTTCTAAAAAGTCAACCCAGTTTTTCCACATGATTTGTTCAATGTCCTGATCAGTATATCCTCTTTGATGCAATATTGTAGCGATGGTTTGAAGATCAGCGATGGATTCCAAATCTGCTGGCGACTGCTCTTTTCCATAGGCGCCATCCAGGTCGGACCCTATACCGACATGAAGTGCATTTCCTGTCAGCTGACAAATATGATCGATATGCTGTGCTATATGTTCAATTTTTAAACCGGTACTTTGCGGAGTAGATTTTCCACGTTCCCAGCCTGGTATCATCATCCAGGCATCAAACGCCATACCAATTACTGCTTTTCGGTCTACCAGTTCTTTGATCATTTCATCTGAAAACTGACGATTATGGGGTACAATTTCTCTGACCAGATTATGGCTGGCCCAAACCGGGCCCTGATAGATTTCCATAGCATCCCAAAAGGCGCTGTCGCACAAATGGGTTGCGTCCAGGATCATCTTCAGGCGGTCCATTTCTGTAAGCAGATCTTTTCCTTTCTGAGATAAAGGCTGATCAGAATCCGTTCCGTATGCATAGACGCCAGGACCATAATGTGCTGGTCCAATGGCACGCAGGCCATATGCGTAAGCAATTTCAAGGTTTTTTAACGTAATAAGAGAATCAGCTCCTTCAAGGCTTAATATATAACCAATAGGTAAGTTCTCTGTGGATTCTGCATTTTCCCAAGTGGCAAGATGTTTCTTTAAACCCGGCAGGTCTGTGATCTGTACCATTTCACCTGCTTCTTCCATGGCTTTGTACCAGGCTATTTGTGCCTGTGTTTGTGCCCAGGCTTGTGCCTGCGAATGCCAGCCGGGAATTTTGCTGTCCGGTTTTACAAAGCGAGCAATTTGCGTAGCCACACACATGCCAATATTTCCTTTGCGCATTTCAGGAAAACTAACGACGCCCAAGCCGCGGTCCGGTTTATCCGTAAGATTTTTTTCACGGTCCCGAATAGCATTTAAATCCTGTGTCAGATCACGATTCCATTCCACAGCATTCATGGAAAGATCCAGGTGAGCATCAAATAGGAACATAGTGTAGGGATTAAGGTTTAGTATTTTATATAGTCAATCTGCGGTTTCGGGCAACAATTTTCCACTCATCTGTTACTTCTCCGTTCTCAATTACTGAGGCATAATCATGTAAGGCCACCGATGGACAAATATGATAAGGTAGCGCATAATATACATCACCGATCTGAATGCTTTCCCAAGCTTCTATACCAATCTCTAATACGCCGTGTTCCTCACTTTGTCCGGTTACGGTATATCCGTTCAGATTTAATAACCGGAACCGTTTATCAACCGGATTTTCTGCGGCTACGGATTTGTGTCCAAGATCGATCGTGACAATACCTGCTGAAGGCTTTGATACAACTCTTGTCAAAATCAATGCTGCATGAAGAAACGGCTGATCGTCAAACAGGTCGCCATATCCCCAGTCCCATAAAACATTGGTTCCGGGGCTTAAAAATACGTCTCGGCGTAAGGTATGAACCGTGAAGGACGGAGAACCTCCGGCAATAATCATCGGTTCTTTTTCTGTGGCTTCCTTGATCAGATCGAACAAGGGATAAACCTGTTCGAAAGCATGATCACTGGTCGCTTTTCTTTCAGAAAATTCAGCATTTCTGATATGTCCGTCGTATACATGAACGCCGGAAACCGAAATGTTGGGAAGTGTACTCAGAAACCGGTATAATGACAGAATTGTACCATCGGTTGGATGGCCTGATCTGTTCATTCCGTTATTAACATCAATAAATATTGTAGAGATGAAATTTTCTTTCTCTGAAATATCATTCAGAATCTGGGCAGATTGCTCATTATCTATCAGGGAAGAAAAAGTAACATCGCTGTATTTTTTTCTTAAAGCAAATAATCTTGGAATATTCGGACCAACCATCTGGTAGGCAAGTAAAATCCATTTCGCACCTGCATCGGCTAGCATTTCTGCTTCTGCTATAGTTGCGCATTTAAATTTATTAACCCCTGCATCCAATTGTAACCTGACAATTTCCGCTGTTTTATGTGTCTTAACATGTGGAACAAGCCTGTTGACATCTCCGGCAATATGGACCATGCTGCGGATATTGTTTTCAATTCGGTCTTTATAAAAAAGAAGAGAAGGAGAAATTACTTCCTCCGGTTTGTTTAGTAAATACCACATGGTTGAGTTGGATTATATTGAAATCAGGGCAACGCTTTTAAGGACACCAGTACTAGTATTTTAACATGACACTATCCTGATTTTCAAGTCAGGATCAGCTTCATTTTGTTAATCTTCCAGTTCAAACATCGCTTCAATTTCAACAGGAATGTTGTCTGGCAAGGTACCCATACCAACGGCGCTTCTTACACCAATTCCGTTTTCTTCTCCCCAAACCTTTGCAAATAACTCACTGCATCCATTTATTACATAAGGATGACGCTCAAAATCAGTAGTTGCATTGACCATGCCTAATACTTTAATGACACGCTTGATACGGTTAAGACTTCCCAGGTTTGTTTTTAAAGTTGATAAAATGGCCAGTCCAACCTGGCGCGCAGCCAGTTTTCCTTCTTCCACATCCATATCCTGCCCGATACGACCAATGATCAGACTTCCGTCATCCTGAACTGTTCCATGTCCGGAAACATAAACCCAGCGATTGTCAACAATTAAATAGGGTTTATATACACCAAGAGGCTTGGGAGCTGGCGGTAAGTTAAGGCCTAGTGCGGCGAAATTGGATTCAGGATTCATTTAGTTGTAGTTAAGGTTTATAAATAAATGTTGTTTTAAAAAAGATGCAAAAGCGCATCTATTTTACTCTTACACAAACAAATTTAATACTAAAACCCCCAATAAACCCATTATTGACACAATTGTTTCCATTACTGACCACGTTAGCAATGTATCTTTTATGCTTAAATTAAAGTATTCTTTGAACAGCCAGAAACCTCCGTCATTTAAGTGAGAGAACATCAGACTTCCTGACCCGATGGATAAAACGATGAGTTCAGGAGGTACTGGTGAGTGTATGAGCAGAGGAGATAGTATGCCTACCGTTGTTAATCCTGCTACTGTTGCAGAGCCTACACAGACGCGAATTACGGCGGCAATTCCCCAGCTTAAAATGATCGGAGAAATATTGATTCCAACCAGACCTTCCGCAATGTAATTACTTACACCGCTTGCTGTCATAATTTCCTTGAAAACACCGGCACCTGCAATAATCAAAAGTATGACGGAAACACCCTTAAAAGCTTCTTCCATGGATTTGGTTATTCCTTTCATGTTCATGCCCCGGTTGATACCCAGTGTGTAGGCAGCAAAAAGAACAGAAATGAGCATGCCGAAATAAGGCTCTGCCAGCAGAGCGATTATTTGATTATCCGGATACATCCCTTTGATCGCTGACATACTTGTCAGCAAAAATACAGGTAATAATGCGGTAACAATACTGATTCCTAAACCCGGCAATTCAGAGGTTGGTCTTGGTTTTACATTGAATAAATCTGCATCCGGCTTTGGCGTAAATCTCTTCAGAGTACTGCCAAAAATAGGGCCTGCTACCGCAATGGCAGGAATAGATACCATAAGTCCATAAAACAATGTCTTTCCTAAATCGGCATGAAGCTGACTGGCAATTGCCGCAGGGGATGGGTGAGGAGGTAGGTAACCATGCGCTACGGAAAGTGCTGAAAGCATGGGAACTCCGACGTATAATAAAGGTAGTCTGGCTGTGGCACTGATCATGAAAATTAATGGGATAACAATCACAAAACCAGCATTATAAAACAGAGGAATACCAATGACAAATCCGGCCAATGCCATGCCCCACTGAATATATTTTTGACCGAAAATTCCTATCAGTGCATCGGTGATCCGTTGCGCTGCCCCACTGTCGGCAACCAGTTTTCCCAGCATAGCCCCAAATCCGACAATCAATACCAGATCTCCGAGTGTACCGCCAACTCCTTTTTGTATCGCCTTACTTACTGTGGGCACATCCAGTCCGCTGGCAAGTCCAAGTCCGATCGAAACAAGAAGAAAAGAAATAAACGTATCGATTTTTAGCCAGGCAATGAGCAGAATCAGCAACAAAATGGAAAGGAATGTAAGTACTAATGGCATACGTATGAATTTAGGAGAATGTGGTAATTTGATAATAAGAACCTATACTAGCAAATTTAACGATAGAACTGAATTTACTTTTCAAATTATTATTATGGAATGACTAGTCGGATCCATTTTTTGTTAGGAGAAAGAGCCTGAAAGGTTCACGCATCTCAGTCCATGCGGCATGCATGGAGAACCCGGAAACCATCATTATACCATGATTTGGCATATAAAGACAACCCTAATTTACCCAGTATCACACAGATGTAAACAAATCGGTAATATGCCTTAAAGAAGTTTGTTTGAATGCCTAAAAATAGCGAAATTTGTCTTTTTAGAAGTTGTTATATTGTAATAATCCAGTGAGTATTTGTATTTAAGTAATCACTCACTTTAAATTTTTGATTCTTTTCTAATTCTTTATGGCAGAATCTTCAGGTGAAAACATTATCCCCATTAATATTGAGGATGAAATGCGAGGAGCATACATCGATTACTCGATGTCAGTTATTATTTCCC
>Ga0247812_10000082_pt1 | contig 135024 bp, 124 predicted proteins | sample UWRJL149409B1_FD_178011 | JGI IMG/M metagenome (GOLD analysis project Ga0247812, IMG submission 178011) | Plant litter microbial communities from Arlington Agricultural Research Station in Wisconsin, United States - UWRJ-L149-409B-1 | ecosystem: Environmental > Terrestrial > Plant litter >... | reverse complement strand
CCTTCAGCGGACCGATCCTGCTTTGATGGAGCGCACCATGTTTCTCTTTTCAGTGCTGATGTTTTTCCTGCTGACGTGTTTTTGCGCCTGGCTGGCGCTGTTCCCCGCCGGCCGCGACCTGGTGGCGCAATCGGTGGGCGCGATCGGGCGCCGTGTTCAGCAGCATTTGCGCGGCGGCTACCGGCAGGGGGCGCAACAGGCGCAGGGATGGGGCCGCGGCGCGCGCGGCGCCGTCCGCCTGGGCCTGGCGTTCCTGCGCCGCCGCTATCTGCTGCTCCTGTCCGCGGCCGTGCTGGTGATCGTGCCGACCATGCTGGCGCTGATGCTCAGCGGGCGCGGCATGCTGGGCGCCTACGACAGCGACAGCCACGCCGTCAACGACCAGGTCGCCGATCTGCTCAAGGGCGAGCAGCTGGCGGCGCCGGCGCCGTTGCCGCCGCTGATGTTCACCACGGCCGAGGTGACGCTGGTGCGGCCGATGCTCGACAGCGCCAACCGCAACTGGCAGCTGCTCGACCCGGCGTTCGCGCAGCGGCTGCTGACGGTGTTCAAGGTCATGAAGGAGCGGCACGGCTACGACATGGCGATCCTGGAGGGCTACCGCAGCCCGGAGCGGCAGAACACGCTGGCGCTGGCCGGCGCCAGCGTCACCAACGCCAAGGCCTTCCAGAGCTATCACCAGTTCGGCCTGGCGGCGGACTGCGCCTTCCTGCGCGACGGCAAGCTGGTCATCTCCGAAAAGGACCCGTGGGCGATGCGCGGCTACCGCCTGTACGGCGAGGCGGCCGAGGCGGCGGGCATGACCTGGGGCGGGCGCTGGACCATGATGGATTTCGGCCACACCGAATTGCGCGTGGCCGGCACGGTCAAGCGGTAGGGGCGGCGTTCATTGTTCTCGCTCAAGAAATGCCCGCATTGTTGGTGGCACCATTGATCGGTCCGCTTGCAGCTCAGGCGCTTCCGTCACCGCGGGACTAGACTTATGATGCGCAGAATCTGGTACTTCCTGACCGATACCCGCCACCTCACCATCATCGGCCTGACGGCGATGGCGGCCTTCTTCTACCTGGGCGCGCAAGTGCTGGAGCTGGCGCTGATCTGGGCGCTGGCGGCCACCGCGCTGATGCTGCTGTGCGTCGGGCTGGTATGGCTGTGGCGGCGCTGGCGCGCCAAGCGCGAGTCCGACCTGCTGGGCGCGGCGATCGGCCAGCAGGCCGCCGCCGATGCGGCCGCGCCGAAGGACTTGTCCGGCGCCGAAGTCAAGGCCATCCGCGAGAGCATGCTCAAGGCGATCGACACCATCAAGGGATCGAAGATGGGCATCATCTCCGGCACGCGCGCCTTGTACGAGCTGCCGTGGTACATGATCATCGGCAATCCCGCCGCCGGGAAAAGCACGGCGGTCACCAACTCCGGCCTGCAGTTCCCTTTCGCCGACGGCAAGATCGTGCAGGGCGTGGGCGGCACCCGCAACTGCGACTGGTTCTTCACCCCCGACGGCATCCTGCTCGACACGGCCGGCCGCTACTCGGTGCTGGACGAGCACCGCACCGAGTGGTTCGGCTTCCTCGACCTGCTCAAGAAGTACCGCCGCCGCGCGCCGATCAACGGCATCCTGATCGCGGTCAGCATCGCCGAGTTGCGCGGCGACGATCCGGAGGTCGGCATCAAGCTGGCGCGCAGCCTGCGCAAGCGGGTGCAGGACCTGATCGAGCGGCTCGAGGTGTTCGCGCCGGTGTACGTGGTGTTCACCAAGGCCGACCTGATCTCCGGCTTCGGCGAGTTCTTCGCGCAGGCCGAGCGCACCGAGCGCGAACGCGTGTGGGGCGCGACCATGCCCTACAAACGCAAGGTCGGCACCCAGCAGCTGGTGACTTTTTTCGACCAGAGCTTCGACGAATTGTGCGACGGCCTCAAGGCCATGAGCCTGGCCAGCATGGCGCAGCAGCGGCGCGACCGCATGGAGCCCGGCGTGTTCACCTTCCCGCTGGAGTTCGCGACCATACGCACGCCGCTGCGCGCCTTCCTGGTCACGCTGTTCGAGGAAAACCCGTTCCAGTTCAAGCCGGTCTTTCGCGGCTATTACTTCACCAGCGCGCTGCAGGAAGGGATGCCGGTCAGCGAGCAGTCGCAGCGCGTCGCCAGGCGCTTCGCGCTGACGGTGCCGGACGCGCCGGGCTCCGCCGGCGCGGGCCAGTCGGGCTTCTTTTTGCTGGACCTGTTCCGCAAGGTGATCTTCGCCGACAAGGACCTGGTGTCGCAGTACGCCAGCAAGAACAAGGTGCGGCTGACGTATGCGGCCTTCTTCGCGGCGGTGATCATGCTGGGGGTGTCGCTCGGCGGATGGAGCTGGTCCTACCTGGGCAACCGCCAGCTGGTCAGCAATGTGCAGGCGGACCTGGACAAGGTCATCAAGCTGCAGGACAAGCGGCTGGACCTGCAATCGCGGCTGGAGGCGCTGGAGATCCTGCAGGACCGCATCGAGCAGCTGGAGAAGTATCGCGCCGACCGTCCATGGTCGCTGCGCATGGGTTTATATCAGGGCGAACTACTGGAGCGTAAGCTGCGCGAGGAGTACTTCTCCGGCGTGCGCGAAGTGATGTTGAAGCCGGTGGTCGCCAACGTGGAGACGCTGCTGTCGGAGATGAACGCGCACGCCGCCGAGTTGCAGGCGCCCGGCGCGACGCCGCCCGCATCGGCTACATCGGCTGCACCGGCTGCCGCGCCGGCCGCCGTGCCGCCGGGACGCCAGTTCCAGGAAGCCTCCGCCACCAACGTCGACGACGCCTACAACGCGCTGAAAAGCTACCTGATGCTGGCCGATAAATCCCACGCCGAGCCGAGTCACCTCAACGACCAGCTGACGCGCTACTGGCGCGGGTGGCTGGAGAACAATCGCGGCGCCATGCAGCGCGAGCAGATGATCCACAGCGCCGAGCGGCTGATGACCTTCTACCTGGCGCAGATGGCCGACCCGTCGTGGCCGCGCATCGATCTGAAGCTGGCGCTGGTCGACCAGTCGCGCGAAAACCTCAAGCGCGTGGTGCGCGGCATGCCGGCGCGGGAGCGGGTGTACGCCGACATCCGCGCCCGCGCCAACACGCGCTTCGCCGCGATGACCGTGGCGCGCATCGTCGGCGAGCAGGATCAGTCGCTGGTCACCGGCAGCTACGCCGTTCCCGGCGCCTACACGCGAGAGGCCTGGGAGAAATTCGTGCAGAACGCCTTCAGCGACGCCGCCACGCGCGAACTGCAAAGCGCCGACTGGGTGCTCAAGACCGCCGCCCGCGACGACCTGACGCTGGAAGGCAGCCCCGAACAAATCCAGAAGGGCCTGACCGATTTGTACAAGGCCGATTACGCGCGCGAGTGGCAGAAGTTCGTGCAGGGCGTCACCATCGCCAATCTGGCCGGCTTCGACGCCGCCGTCACGGCGATGAACCGGCTCGGCGATCCGCAAGCGTCGCCGCTGTCCAAGCTGTTGAACACCATTTACCAGCAAACCTCGTGGGACAATCCCACGGTGATGAGCGCCGAATTGAAGGAGGCGCAATCGGGCTTCGTCAACTGGGTCAAGAACAGCGTGTTGCGGCGGGCGCCGTCGCAGGTCAACGTGCAGGTGCAGCTGGAGCAGCCCCGCGACAAGCCGATGGGGCCCATCGGCCGCGAATTCGCCGGCGTCGCCAAGCTGGTGGCGGCCAAGGACAAGGACGCATCGCTGATGCGCGGCTACCTCGACGCGCTGTCCAAGCTGCGCACCCGCCTGAACCAGCTGAAGAACCAGGGCGATCCCGGCCCCGGCGCGCGCCAGTTCATGCAGCAGACGCTGGAAGGCAGCGGCTCCGAGCTGGCCGACGCGCTGCGCTACGTCGACGAGCAGATGCTGACCGGGATGAGCGATCCGCAGAAGCAGGCGATCCGTCCGATCCTGGTGCGGCCGCTGATGCAGACCTTCTCCGTGCTGATCGCGCCGGCGGAGGCTGAGATCAACAAGACCTGGCTGGCGCAGGTCTACGAACCGTTCCAGCAATCGCTGGCCAACAAATATCCGTTCTCGCCGACCGCGCGCATCGAGGCCGCGACCACGGAGATCGCCCAGTTCTTCGGCCCGGACGGATTGATCGCCAAGTTCGCCGGCAGCGCCATGGGACCGCTGGTGCTGCGGCGCGGCGACGTGCTGGCTGCGCGCACCTGGGCCGACATGGGCATCACGCTGTCGCCGCAGACGGTGGCGCGCTTCCCCGGCTGGATCGCGCCCATCGGCGCCGGCGGCGTGGCCGCGTCGTCGGCGGCCGCGCAGACGGTGTTCCAGATCCAGCCGATGCCGGCGCCCGGCACGCTGGAATACACGGTCGACATCGACGGCCAGCAGCTGCGCTACCGCAACACGCCGGCGCAGTGGACCAATATGGTTCATCCCAGCCCGCAGGGAGCGCCCGGCGCGCGCATCACGGCGGTGGGTTTCGATGGCCGCAGCGTCGAGGTGTTCAACGAGCCGGGACAGTTTGGCTTGAAGCGCATGATCGACGCGGCGGCCAAGCAGAAGCGCGACGGCGGCGTGTTCGAGCTGCGCTGGAGCAGCGGCGCCATCACCGTGGCGATGGGCCTGAAGATCATCAGCAGCCCGGAAAGCAGCGGCGGCGGGGCCGCCGCGCCGCAGGACCAGGGCTTCAAAGGCCTGCGGCTGCCGGAAACCATTGTCGGCGCGCCGGTGGCGGCGATGGGAGCGGCGCAATGAGGCGCGGTCCGCAGTCCGCTCGCCTGGGCTACTTCGGCAAGCTGCCGGCGCGCGGCGACTTTATCAAGGCCGCCGACAACCTGGCCCTGGCCAGCCTGCTGGACGACTGGCTGGCGGAGGTGATGAACGCCCTCAGCGCCGATCCGCGCTGGAAGCTCAATTACGACGCCATGCGCCCGCTGCACTTCGCCTTCGTCGGCACGCGCAGCCGGCGCGCCATCGCCGGCCATCTGGCGGCCAGCAGCGACGCCTCGCAGCGGCGCTATCCTTTTCTCGGCATGAGCGCCATCGAGATCGACGATCCGCGCAGCTTCGTGCCGCGCAGCCCATTGGTGCTGGCGCCGTTGTGGCGGGGCCTCGACCAGCTGGCGGCGGATGTGCTGGCGGCGCCGGATCCCGAACCGCCGCTGCAGGCGCTGGCGGCGGCGCGGGTGGAGATCGATACCGCGCTGGACGAGCACGAACAGGGCTTTGCCGATTTTCTCGACCGCCACAACATCGCCGGCCTGGAGGCGATGCTGGCCAGCGCCTCGGTGCGCCGCACGATATTGGCGATCGGGCTGCTGCTGCAACCGGTGCGGCGCAGCGGCGCCGAGCGGCTGGACAAGAGCTTGGTGCTGCCCTTGCCGCAGGCGCAGCGCCAGCGCTACCCGGTGGCGGCGTTCTGGCTGGACCTGATCGCGCCGTTCCTGCAGCAATCCGACTTTGAACTGAGTCTGTTCTTCGCCGAGCTGCGCGAGCAGCCGTCGCTGGTGATCGGCTTCAGCGGCGCGGCGCCGGAGACGCTGGCCGCCATCATCGATCCGCAATGCGCAGCCGAACACCAGATCAGCTTCGACTACGCCGGCTGGGTCGATGAGCTGATCGCCGGCGACGCCGGCGTGCAAAAACTGTCCGCGTACCTGGAGCAGGGCCAGTTGTCGCTGCGCTCCGCCCACGCGCTGTTCCACGAAACCTTTGCCTGAGGAGTATGACGATGCGCCAGCGGATTCTCTGGCCGGCCGTGGTGCCGGCGTTCCTCGCCAGTGTCTACTGTGCGGCCCAGACCCCGGCGCCCGCGACGCCGACCCCGGGCCAGGTGCTGGTCACCGGCGCGGTGCCGGACGAATCGAGCAAGGCGGCGATGCTGGCCAACCTGCGCGCGCTGTACGGCGCCGACCGGGTGGTCGACCAATTGTCGATCGCGCCGGTATCCCTGCCTCCCAACTGGAACGGCTACGTGCAAAAGCTGGTCAATCCGAACCTGAAGTTGATCAGCAAGGGCGAGATCAAGATCGACGGCACCAACATCACGCTGCGCGGCGAGGTGGCCAACGAGGCGCAGCGCCAGCAGATCGCCAGCGACATCGCCACCAGCCTCAATCCCAGCTACACGGTCAACAACGGACTGCGCGTCAGCGCCGCCGAGCAGAACCTGCTGGACGAGACGCTGGCCAGGCGCATCATCGAATTCGAGAGCGGCAAGGCGACGCTGACCGCGTCCGGCCAGGCCATCCTCGACGAGATGGCGGTCGCTTTGCACAAGGTGAAAGGCAAGAAAGTGGAGGTGATCGGCCATACCGACAACACCGGTCTGCGCGAGAGCAACCTGGCCTTGAGCCAGGCGCGCGCGGAAGCGGTGCGGATTTATTTGGCGGGCAAGGGCATCAGCCAGGATATGGTGATGGTGTCGGGCCAGGGGCCGGACCGCCCCGTGGCCGAGAACAATAGCGCCGAGGGCCGCGCGCGCAACCGCCGCATCGAGTTCCGCATCGCGCAGTGAGGCTCACGGCAGCGTGATGGTCACGTACGCCGGCCGCGGCGCCAGCTTCACCAGGTCGTTGTAGCCGGCCAGCGTGTTCTGCGTCGAGTGCGACAGCGACGACTCGAGCCCGATGTAGGCGCCCATCGCGATCACCGCGAAGACGGCGCTCATCGCCCACAACGGCGTATTGCTGCGCAATTTGTTCACGATCTGGTCGGGCCGTTCCGCCTGCGGCGCGAAGCCTTTGCTCTTGCCCTGGATGTGCGCGATCTCGTCGCCCAGGCGCGCCGTCAGGTAGGCCAGCTTGTCGCCGGCGTCGATCGCGTACTTGCCGCGAAAGCCGATCAGCAAACACATATGGAACACCTGCAGCGCCGGCAGGCGCGCGCCGCCGCTGCTGCGCAGCTTCTCCAGCCGGTCGAAGAAGTGTTCGCCCGCCAGCTGGTCGCCGAAGATCACCAGCTGCAGCGGGCGGCGCTCCCACGCGAAGCGCATCGGGAACTGCGACGACAGGATGATCTCGTCGAGCGCGGCGCAGAAGGCGTATTTGGCGGCGTCGATGTCCTCGCCCTGCGCGCGCAGCTTGCGCGCCTCGCGGTCGAATTCCGCGAGGTAGGCGGTGATGGAGTCGAGGAAGGGCGCCTCGCCCGGCGGCGCGCTGCCGTTCTTCAGCATGAACAGCAGGTAGAAGCCCTCCTGCAGCAGGTCGAGCAGGGTTTGCACGTGGCCGTAGCCCGGCTGGATCTGGCGGCGCTGGCCGCCCATCAGCGTCGGATTGGCGCGGCGTTCGACCGGGGGCGTCATGCCGTCACCGCGATCAGGTTGAGGCGCAGGTCGCGTATCCCGGCAGGCACGTAGATCGAAATCGATTGCGCCTTCAGCATCTGCTCATACAGCATGCCTTTGCCTTCCAGCGCGAAGTAGTAGGTGTCCGGCTGCACCGGGATCGCCGCCGGCACCTGCGGTGCGTGGGTCAGCTTCACACCGGGCATGGCCGACAGCACGCACTTCTCGACATCGTCCGGCGCGCCGACCTTGACGCGCAGCGGCACCACCTCCACCAATTCCAGCGCCGGCAGCGCCGCGCTGACGGCCAGGTACAGCGTGGTGCGCTGGTCGATCTTGCCGGAGTCGAGTTTGCCCAGGTGGTAGCTGGGCTTCTCCTCCGACAGCGCGATCGAGAAGTACTTGGTCGAGATCACGGTGTCGAGCAGGTCGCGGATGATGTCGTCCAGCGCCGTGAAGCACTGCGCCGGATCGTCGTGGCGGTAGGCCGGCAGGTGGATCAGCGCGTACTGCTTGGAGTAGGTCATCATGGCGCCGGCCAATGCCAGCAGCGCTTCGAACAAGCGCTCCGGGTGCAGGTCGGGATTGCGCACGTAGTGCATCAGCGCCGCCGCCGACGTGCTTACCGTGTGCAGCAGCCAGAACGACGACACGTCGCCGGAACGGAACTCGATCACGTTGCGGCTGGGCTCACGCATGTGGCCTTGCAGCGACTGCACCTTGGCCTGCAGCGCGTCGAGCAGGCGGTCCAGCATCGCCTTCAATGCGGGGGCGCTGGCGATCGACAGGCCGGGCGGGATGAACGAGGGATCCGGCTCGAAGCCGCCGGTGACGACGCGCCGCAGCCGGATCACCGGCACGCATTCGAAGGCGCCAAGCGGCTCCTGGTCCGACACCAGCCGCACGGCGCTCTTGAGGAAGCCGACGTCGGCGTCGACCGCCTGCGTGTACAGGTCCGCCATCTCGCGCGTGACCTGGCTGTAGCGGGCGTTGCCCAGCGCTTCCGCGTTGCCGCCGCCGGGCGCCAGCGAGGGCAGGGCGGCGTACCAGGTCACTTCCAGCACGCTGGGCGGAATCGTGGACAGGTCGACGGCGACCGGCAGCGGATCGCTGGCCGGCGCCTCGACGATTTCGCCGTCGCGGAAAATCAGCGACAGCGACTGCAACCGCAGGCGGTCCGTCTTCAGCGCCTCGTGGTCCCACTCGATGGCGCGCACGCCCCACAGGTAGGGATGCAGCGCCTGCGCGGTGCGGTGCAGCCGCGCCTCGTGATACTGGTCCTGCTGCTGGAAGTGCTGCGGCCGCAGGAACAGGCCCTCTCCCCACAGGACTTTGGATGGAATGCTCATGTGCTCTCCCTGGTCTATTTGCAGCGCAAGGTGGCCAGCGGCTTGCCCGCGTCGCTGGATGTGATGACTGCGGCGCCCGCGCCCGCGCTGAGCGCGCAGGCATGCAGGCCGATGGTGATACCTGATTTTTCCGCCTCGCCGGCGGCGAAGGCCAGCCGCCAGCGGTTCTCCGCCGGCGTGCGAAACAGCGCGACGACGCCGATGTAGTAGGCCTCGCGCGTGACCTTCTCGACGATCTCGTAGCGCTGGCCGGGGATCAGCATCACCTCCTTGACCTCCAGCAGATCGTTGCCCAGTAATTCGCGCTCGCTGTTCGGGCTGAGGAAGCCGTCGAACGACATCTGCTGGAAAGCCGCCGGCTGGCGCAGCTTGTAGATGCGCGTCGCCAGCGCCAAAGGTTGGGCGCCGGCGCCCGCGTTCAGATTCGGGCTCGCGTGCAGGCGTATCGCCACGCTGCGTGCCGGCTTTTGCGCGTCCGGCAGTTCGGGCGCCTTGCGCATGCCCGCCATTTCCAATGCCGCGCCGGCGATCGATCCGGCCGCGCAGCCTTGTAGCGCCAGTAGTCCCGCGATCACGATCATCTTCGTTGCAGTCATGTTTTCTCCAAGCGATCCATGCATTAGAACGAAACCCACGGCAACTGAATTTGCGGCGGCTCAAGCAAAGCGGAAACGGCAATTCGCTTGCGCAAGCGCAATCGCCGCGCTATCCATTCATGAATAATGAGTCCCTTCCCGTCCGGTTACGCCAAAGGAGAAACCGATGATCACATCAAGAACCTGGATGCCGTGCGTGGCCAGCCTGCTGCTGTTGTCGGGCTGCGCGACCGACGGCGATTCCGTGCGCGCCGACAAGCCGCATGCCTCGACGCTGGAGCGCGCGCTGGCCGATGCCGACAGCGCGCTGGCCGCAGGCCAGAACGACAAGGCGCACGGCATCCTGAAGAGCGCCGCCACCAACTTCCCCGCCGAGAAGTCGCCCTGGCTGCACATGGCCCAAATCAAATTCGACCGCGCCAGCTACGGCGAGGCGATCATGAACGCGCTGGAAGCGCTGCAGCGCGATCCGACCGATAAGCTGGGCAACAGCATCGTCGCCGTGAGCGGCCTGCGCCTGTCGACCAAGGCGCTGGCGGACCTGAGCCAGCAAAATAATCTGAACGGATCGCTGCGCTCCGAAGCGCAGGACCTGGCCAAGCTGCTGCGCACCAGCCTTGGCGAAGATGTGCTGGTGCCGACCTCGAACCAGGCCGCGCGCAAGCCGGCGCCGCCGCCGGCCAAAAAGGCGGCCACCACGCCGTCCAAGAATCAGACCAACAACAGCGACCCTTTCGGCGGCTTGAAGTAAAACCTTCCTCTACTACGGAGCATGTATGGCTAACGGTGACAGTGTTCAAAAGCGCCTGACCAAGGTGCGGCCGCCACGGGTGCAGATGACCTACGACGTGGAAATCGGCGATGCGATGGAAAACAAGGAGCTGCCCTTCGTGGTCGGCGTGGTCGGCGATTTCGGCGGCAATTCGGACGTCGAGAAGAAGCGCCTGAAGGATCGCAAGTTCGTCAACATCGACAGCGACAATTTCGACGAGGTGCTGGGCGGCGTCGAGCCGGTGGCGCGCTTCCAGGTGCCGAACCAGCTCGCCGCGGACGACAGCAGCTTCAATGTGGAGCTGCGCTTCAAATCGATGTCCGACTTCCGGCCCGAATCGGTGGTGCGTCAGGTCGAGCCGCTCAGCAAGCTGCTGGAGGCGCGCGGCAAGCTGGCCGACCTGCGCAACAAGCTGGCCGGCAACGACAAGCTGGAGGACATCCTCAGCGATGTGCTCAACAACACCGACAAGCTGGCCGCCCTCAAATCCGCCAAGCCAACCACGGAGAACTGACATGCCGTCGAATCAAACCATGCAAGCAGCAGAGGCACAGACGGTGGAAGGCGACAGCCTGCTGGACCAGATCGTCGAGCAAAGCAAGGTCGCCAAGTCCACCGTGGAGCACGAGCGCGCCAAGGACATCATCTCGGAACTGGTCAGCCAGGTGCTGGAAGGGACGGTGGTGGTGTCGAACAACCTGTCGGCGACGCTGGACGCGCGCGTGGCCGAGTTGGACCGGCTGATCTCGAGCCAGCTGAGCGCCATCATGCACGCGCCGGCGTTCCAGAAGCTGGAGCAAAGCTGGACCGGCCTGCATTACCTGGTGCGCAATTCCGCCACCGGCCAGGGCCTGAAGATCCGCATGCTCAACGCCACCAAGCGCGAACTGGTGAAGGACTTCCAGTCGGCGCTGGAGTTCGACCAGAGCACCATGTTCAAGAAGGTCTACGAGGAGGAATTCGGCACCTTCGGCGGCGCCCCCTACGCCGCGCTGCTGGGCGACTTCGAGATCTCGCGCCAGCCCGAGGACATGTACTTCATCGAGCAGATGTCGCACGTGGCGGCGGCCTCGCACGCGCCGTTCATCGCCTCGGCGTCGCCGGAGCTGTTCGGCCTGGAGAGCTACGGCGACCTTGGCAAGCCGCGCGACCTGTCCAAGGTGTTCGACACCGTGGAATACGCCAAGTGGAAGGCCTTCCGCGAATCGGAGGATTCGCGCTACGTCGGCCTGGCGTTGCCGCGCTTCCTGGGGCGCCTGCCATTCAATCCGGTCGACGGCACCACGGTCGAAGGCTTCAACTTCGTCGAGGAGGTGGACGGCACCGACCACCAGAAATACCTGTGGTGTAACGCCGCCTACGCCTTCGGCGCCAAGCTGACCAAGGCCTTCGACGATTTCGGCTGGTGCGCGGCGATCCGCGGCGTCGAGGGCGGCGGCCTGGTGGACGACCTGCCGACCCACACCTTCAAGACCGACGAGGGCGAGGTCGCGCTCAAGTGCCCGACCGAGGTGGCCATCACCGACCGCCGCGAGAAGGAGCTGAGCGACCTTGGCTTCATCTCGCTGGTCCACTGCAAGAACACCTCCTACGCCGCCTTCTTCGGCGCGCAGTCGGCGCAGAAGGCCAAGAAGTACAACTCGGAGGCGGCCAACGCCAACGCGGTGCTGTCGTCGCAGCTGCAATACATCTTCGCCGTCTCGCGCATCGCGCACTACATGAAGGCCATGATGCGCGACAAAATCGGCAGCTTCGCCGCCGCCTCCAACGTCGAGGATTTCCTCAACCGCTGGCTGATGAAATACGTCCTCCTGGACGACAACGCCAGCCAGGAGCAGAAGGCGCAGTTCCCGCTGCGCGAGGCCTCGGTGCAGGTGCACGAGGTGGCGGGCCGGCCGGGCGTGTACCGCGCCGTTTCCTTCCTGCGCCCGCACTTCCAGCTCGATGAATTGTCCGTTTCCCTCCGTCTGGTCGCGGAGCTGCCGCAGTCGACCAGCAACTGATATTTCACTACAACCTGAGACAGGAGCATGCAATGGCAATCGACGTCTATCTGTACATTGATGGCATCAAGGGCGAGTCCAACGACGACCGCCACAAGGATTGGATCGAATGCAAATCGGTCAGCTTCGGCGTCGAACAGCCGAAATCCGCCACCGCGTCCACCGGCGGCGGCCACACGGCGGAGCGCTGCGAGCATCGCGACATCGTGATCTCCAAGCTGGCCGACCTGTCGTCTCCGATCCTGCTGCAAACCTGCTCGGCCGGCCGCACCATCCCCAAGGCCAGGTTCGAGTTCATGCGCGCCGACGCGCAGGGTGAGCGCGTCAAGTACTTCGAAATCGAAATCGACAATGTGCTGATCGGCGCCGTGTCGCCGGCGGTGGAGGAGGGCGACATCCTGACCGAGGACGTCGCGTTCAAGTTCTCCAAGATCAAGTGGAAGTACACGCAGCAGAAAATCAGCGGCGGCGCCGGCGGCAACACCTCCGGCGGCTGGGACCTGTCCAGCAACCGCATCGTCTGACGGTTCGAGGTATCTCCCGGGCGGCCGCGGTGGGCACCGCGGCGCGCCATTTGGCCAGGCCGGCCTGGCCTGGCCTTCTTTTCGAGGGCTTGCGATGAACGGCTTTACCCCCGGCCTGCTGGACCGTCTGCTCGGCGACTATGGCGCCGGCCAGGGCCTGACGCTGGAACAGTTCAAGGACTCCGTGGCGCGCGATCTGGAGGACCTGCTCAACACCCGCTGCGCGCTGTCGGAAGCGATGCTGTCGGCCTATCCCGAATGCGCCCGCTCCATCGTCAACTATGGGCTGATCGACTTCGCCGGCATGTGCCTGAGCAGCAGCGAGGACCGCGCCCGCATCTGCGCCGCGCTGAAGGCCGCCATCGACCGCCACGAGCCGCGGCTGCGCAACGTGCAGGCGCGATTGGAGCGCGAGCCCGGCGCCATCAACCGCATCCGCTTCGCCATCAGCGGGACGCTGGCCGGCACGCCATACCCCGAAGCGGTCAGCTTCGACGCGGTGCTGCAACCCTCATCGCTGCACTATTCGATCAATCGCACCGGACGCGGAGCCTGACATGAATCTCAATCTGAAAACCCTGATCGGCAAGCTGAATGACACCTCGCGCCTGGCCGCCACCCGCGCCGCCAGCATCTGCGTGGCGCTGGGGCAGTATGAAGTGGAAGTCGAGCACCTGTTCCTGGCCTTGCTGGAGCAGGAGCGCTGCGACGCAGCCTTGATCGTGAAGGCCTGCGGCATCGGCATCGATGCGCTGGAAGCGGACCTGCACAAGGAAATCAGCCAGTTCAAGACCGGCAGCACGCGCACGCCGGTGTTCTCGCGCCATCTTCCGCTGTTGCTGGAGCACGCATGGCTGATCGCATCGCTGGCGACGACGCAGCCGGACCGCATCCGCAGCGGCCATCTGCTGGTGGCGCTGCTGACCGAACCGGAACTGGCGCAGCTGGCGCAGCGCGCTTCGCCGCTGTTCGCGCAGATTCCGATCGACGAGGTCAAACACAAGCTGGAGAAATACACGCATGGCTCGCAGGAAGAAACAACCGCAGCCCCGTCGGCCGCCGCCGCACCGCTTGCCGACATCGCGCAGCAGGGCGGCGCGCGCACGCCGGCGCTGGACCAGTACACCACCAGCCTGACCGGGCTTGCGCGCGAAGGCAAGCTCGATCCGGTGATCGGCCGCGAAAAGGAAATCCGCCAGCTGATCGACATCCTGCTGCGGCGACGCCAGAATAATCCCATCCTGACCGGCGAGGCGGGCGTCGGCAAGACGGCGGTGGTGGAGGGGCTGGCGATCCGCATCGCGGCGGAGGACGTGCCGGAAGTGCTGCGCGGCGTCGAGATACGTTCGCTCGACATGGGGCTGTTGCAGGCCGGCGCCAGCGTCAAGGGGGAGTTCGAGAACCGCCTGAAGAACGTCATCGACGAAGTCAAGCAAAGCCCGCACGGCATCATCCTCTTCATCGACGAGGCGCACACGATGATCGGCGCCGGCGGCGCGGCGGGCCAGAACGACGCGGCCAACCTGCTCAAGCCTGCGCTGGCGCGCGGCGAACTGCGCACCATCGCCGCCACCACCTGGAGCGAATACAAGAAGTACTTCGAGAAGGATGCCGCGCTGGCGCGGCGCTTCCAGGTGGTCAAGGTGGAGGAACCCAGCGAGGAGGTGGCCAGCGCCATGCTGCGCGCGATGACGCCGTTGATGGAGCGCCACTTCGGCATCCGCATCCGCGACGAGGCGGTGACGGAAGCGGTGCGGCTGTCGCATCGCTACATCAGCGGCCGCCAGCTTCCGGACAAGGCGGTGAGCGTGCTCGATACGGCCTGCGCGCGCGTGGCGCTGGCGCAAAGCGGCAAGCCGGCGCTGATCGAATTCGCCGCCAGCGAGATGGCGCGCATCGACGCCGAGATCGCGGCACTCCAGCGTGAAGATGAAGAAGGCGCCGCATCGCCGCGCGCCCGCCGGCTGCGCGAACTCACCGCAGCCCGCGCCGGATTGCAAGCCTCGCTCGATGCGCAAAGCGAAGCGTGGCGCCGCGAACAATCCATCGTCGCGTCCATCATGCGCCGGCGCGCGCTGCCCGACGGCGCGGCCGAGATCCGCGCGCTGAAGGAGGAGCTGGCGGCGCTGCAGGGCGACATGCCGCTGGTGCCGGTGGAGGTCGACGCGGCGACGGTGGCGGCCATCGTCTCCGGCTGGACCGGCATCCCGCTGGGGAAGATGGTCAAGGACGAAATCCGCACCGTGCTCAGTCTGAAGGATGCCCTGCAGACCCGCATCCTCGGCCAGGCGCACGCGGTGGAGGCCGTGGCGCAGCGCGTGCGCACAGCGCGCGCCAACCTGGACGATCCGAACAAGCCGAAGGGCGTGTTCCTGTTCGTCGGCCCCTCCGGCGTCGGCAAGACCGAGACCGCGCTGGCGCTGGCCGACCTGCTGTACGGCGGCGAGCGCAAGCTCCTGACCATCAACATGAGCGAGTACCAGGAAGCGCACAGCGTCTCCGGCCTCAAAGGCTCGCCGCCGGGCTATGTGGGCTACGGTCAGGGCGGCGTGCTGACCGAGGCGGTGCGGCGCAATCCCTACAGCGTGGTGCTGCTCGACGAAATCGAAAAAGCCCACCCCGACGTGACCGAGCTATTCTTCCAGGTCTTCGACAAGGGCGTGATGGACGACGCGGAAGGACGCGAGATCGACTTCCGCAACACCATCATCATCGCCACGTCGAACGCGGGATCGGCCGCCATCATGCAGGCCTGCCTGAACCAGGAACGGCCGCCGACCGCCGACGCGCTGGAACTGGCGCTGCGTCCCCACCTGGTCAAGCATTTCAAGCCGGCCTTCCTCGGCCGCCTGAAAGTGGTGCCGTACTATCCGATCCCGGACGACGTGCTGGCGCAGATCATCGCGCTCAAGCTGGGACGCATCGGCCGGCGCATCCGCGATCATCACCACGCCGAATTCAGCTGGGACGATGCCCTGGTCGAAGCGGTGCTGGCGCGCTGCACCGAAGTCGATTCCGGCGCCCGCAACGTCGACCATATCCTTAACGGCACGCTGCTGCCGGAGATCGCCGAAGCGGTGCTGGAGAAGATGGCGCAGGGCGCGGCGATCAGCAAAATCAAGGTCGGCGCCAATGCCAAGGGCCAGTTCAAATACACCATCAAATAGGAGGCCGCCATGATCAGCATCGCGCAACTGCTGCTCCCCATCAGCGCCGAACAAAGCTGCGGCGACGACCTGTCCTTCAGCGGCGAGGTAGACCAGATCGCGCAGGCGCGCCAGTACGACGACCCGACCCTGGATCAGGGCGAATGGGTGGCGGCGTTGAAGGAGGCCGACTGGGACTTCGTCGCCGAGCGCTGCGCCGGCATGATCGCATCGCGCAGCAAGGACTTGCGGCTGGCGGTATGGCTGGCCGAAGCCGAGGCCAAGACGCGCGGCCTGCGCGGCCTGGGCGACGGCTACGCGGTGCTGGCCGGCCTGTGCGAGCATTATTGGGACGGACTGTATCCGCCGGCCGACGATGGCGACTACGATCAACGCATCGGCAACCTGTTTTGGCTGTTGTCGCGCACTCCGGCGCTGGTCAAGGAGGCGCCGGACGCGCAACTGGCGGACGCGGAATACTGCCTCGCCATGCTCACAGGCCTTGAGCGCGTGGTCGATACCCAGCTGGGCGCCGACGGTCCCGGATTCAGCGCCGCCAAGGATGCCGTGCTGTCGGTGGTGCGCAGCGTCGCGCCGCCGGGCAGCGCGGCGGTATCGGCCGTCGATGGCGAGGCGGCCGGCGGCGCGGCTACCATCACGCAAGGTGGTGCGCCGCAAAACCGCACCCAGGCTTTGCTGCAGTTGCGACTCGTGGCGGAGTTCTTCCGCCGCACCGAACCGCACAGTCCGGTTGCCTATCTGGCCGACAAGGCCGCCAGCTGGGGCGACATGCCCCTGCACGTGTGGTTGCGCGCGGTGATCAAGGACCCGGCCGCCATCTCCGGCGTCGAGGAGCTGTTGGGCTCGTCTACGGCCAACAACTGAATGCTGCGCCGCAGCGCAATATCTTTCTTTTCAAACTATAGCTTTTGGACAATTAGTGCTAGCATGAACCGGACAATCCAGACTTTAAGCTAGGAGTCCGCCGTGAATAATCTGAAGATAGGTACGCGCCTTGGTTTCGGCTTCTCGCTCATCTTGCTGTTGTTGACGGCGATGACCGTCATCGGCATTCTGCGCCTCAGCAGCGCCAGCGCGCTGACCGATGAAATGATCAACGTGAAGATCCGCGACGAGCGCCTGACCGCGGAATGGGGCAAGATCATCGAGGTCAACGCCGCGCGCACCACCGGCGCCTGGATGGTCGCCGATCCGGCCGATCAGAAGGCGCTGGAAGGCTTGATGGCCGGCTCCTCCGCCCGCGCCACGCAGATCCAGGGCCAGATCGGCAAAGCCATCGACAATGAAGAACTCAGGCCGCTGTTCCAGCAGGTGCTCGATACGCGCCAGGCCTACACCGACTTCCGCAAGGCCGTGTTCACGGCCAAAAGCGCCGGCGACCTGGAGACCGGCCGCAAGATCTATGAAGGCGACATGACCCAGAGCCGCATCCGCTACCTGGCCGCGCTCAAGACCTTCACCGAAAAGCAGGCGGCCTTGCTGGACGCCGCCGCCGCCGAGATTCAACAGCAGTACAAGAGCGGCCGCACGCTGCTGATCATGCTGGGCGCGGCCGCGATCGCGATGGGCGTCTTGGCCGCATGGTGGATCACGCGCACCATCACGCAGCCGATCAACGAAGCGGTGAAGGTCGCGGAGACGGTATCGTCGGGCGACCTGACCAGCGAGATCCAGGTCACCGGCAACGACGAAACCGGCCAGCTGATGAACGCGCTCAAGACCATGAACTCCAACCTGGTGAACATCGTCGGCCAGGTGCGCAACGGCACGGAGCTGATGGCGACGGCGTCCACCCAGATCGCCGCCGGCAACCAGGATCTGTCGTCGCGCACCGAGGAGCAAGCCAGTTCGCTGGAGCAGACCGCGTCGTCGATGGAGGAGCTGACATCGACCGTGCGCAACAACGCCGAGAATGCGCGCCAGGCCAACGAGCTGGCGATCAGCGCATCGGCGATCGCCAGCCGCGGCGGCGCGGTGGTGGGGCAGGTGGTCGACACCATGGGATCGATCAACGACTCCTCGCGCAAGATCGTCGACATCATTTCGGTCATCGACGGCATCGCGTTCCAGACCAATATCCTGGCGCTGAACGCGGCGGTGGAAGCGGCGCGCGCGGGCGAGCAGGGACGCGGCTTCGCCGTCGTCGCCTCCGAGGTGCGCAACCTGGCGCAGCGTTCGGCGGCTGCCGCGAAGGACATCAAGAGCCTGATCGACGACTCGGTGCAGAAGGTGGCGCTGGGGTCGGACCTGGTCGACAAGGCCGGCCAGACGATGGGTGAAATCGTGCAGAGCATCGGCCGCGTCACGCAGATCATGACCCAGATCAGCCACGCCAGCGAAGAGCAAAGCCTGGGCATCGCGCAAGTGAACGACGCGATCACGCAGATGGACCAGGTCACGCAGCAGAACGCGGCGCTGGTCGAGGAGGCGGCTGCGGCGGCGGAGTCGATGCAGGAGCAGTCGGCCAAGCTGGCCGACGTGGTGAGCGTGTTCAAGCTCGATGCGGCCAGCCTGCCGCAGAAAAAGCCGGCCCTGCCGCGCGCACCGGTGCGCCCCGCCGCCCCGATGAAGCGGCCGAAGGCTGTCGCGGCACCCGCCGCCAAGCCGGCCGCCAGGCGCGAAAGCGCGCCCGCGACCGAGGGCGGAGACTGGGAAGAATTCTAAGCCGGGAAGCGCTTCGGTACAATGGCGTCCATGACGACCAGTACCGACGCACCATTGACCACACGGCCCACGCGCGCGCAATGCGCCAATTGCCTGCGCCCGCAGCAGACCTGCATCTGCCGCTGGGTGACAAAGCTGTCCAATCAGGTGGAAGTGCTGATTTTGCAGCATCCGATGGAAGTGGCCAACGCCAAGGGCAGCGCGCGGCTGTTGCATCTGAGCCTGTCGAACAGCCGACTGGAAGCGGGCGAGACGTTCGACGCTGAGAAGCTGCTGTCGCCGGATCGCCGCAGCGTGCTGCTGTATCCCGACACGGCGGCCGACCAATCCTTGGGCCTGGCCGCGCCGCAGCCCTTCGATCCGGCATGGACCCAAGAGCCGTGGCGCCTGCGGCTGGTGGTGTTGGATGGCACCTGGCGCAAGAGCCGCAAGATGCTGTACCTGAATCCCGCGCTGCAATCGCTGCCGCGCCTGCCGTTGCGCGACACGCCGCCGTCGCACTACCTGATCCGCAAGGCGCACCTGCCGGACCAGCTCTCCACGCTGGAAGCGACGGCGTACGCACTGGCGCAGCTGGAAAACGACGACCACAAATTCAATCCATTGATCGAAGCCTTCGACGGTTTCGTCGCGCAGCAGGCCAGCTACGTCCAGAACCGAGGGCTAGCTAGGCGATAAGTTTGAGGCCGGGCGGCAGGGCGTCGCCCAGCATGCGCTTTTCGTCGGCCTGATCGAGCTGCACGGCTTCGCGCACCATCGCGCTCCAGTTGGCGGGCGCGCCGGCGGCGGACAGGCGGCGCAGGATTTCGGCGCGCAGCGTTTCGCCGATGTCGCGCGAACGGTCGCCCGTCATGCGCGCCAGATGCGACGCGGCGAAGCCGGCCGGCTCCACCTTTTTCCACTCCAGCGCCAGTATCGCGGCCAGCCACTGTTCGACCAACGCCGTCTCCACCACGTCATGCGCGCTGCCATGGAAGGGCTGGCGCGCGCCGACCCGGCTCAGGCCCCACAGGAAGCGGGCTTGCGACGCTTCCGCCTTGGCGGCGTCGGCCGCGCCGGTGCGGGTCTTGTTGGCGGCGGCCTTCGCGGCGGCCTTGTTGGCCGCCTCCAAACGACCCAGCATCCACGCGCCGATTTCGGCCTTGTAGCTGCCGGGGATGCGTTCCAGCGAAGCGCCCAGGCGCAGCATGTCTTCCTCGCTGCCGTTGACCAGCGTGACCGGACGCCGTCCGCGCTCCGTCGCGTCGGCCTGCACGTTGAAGGCGAAATCGTCCAGCACGCGCAGCTGCGCTTCGACGCTCAAGCCGCCGGCGACGCGGCGCCACAGCGTCCACCATTCGGCGCAAACCTGGCTGTCCTTGTGGTGCTGGACGCCGGTTTCATACATCGCCCACAGCTGCTCGATGCGCCACTCGTCCAGCGTGTGGCCGAAGCCGGGACGCAGACAGTAGCCGCTCAGGTTCAGCCATGCGCGTTCATGCTCAGACGAGCGGCGGCGGCCTTTGGCGCGCTCCATCAGCGCATCGAACAGGCGCCGCAGCAGCGGCGTGTGCCAGCTTTCGCGGCTGCCCAGCAGCTGTTCGAGCTGCGCCCGCAGCTGTTTCACTTCCTTCAGCTCGACCTGCTGCGCGCGGCTGCCGAAGATGCGGTCGATCTTGTCGATGGCCGCATTCAGGCCGGCCGGCATCGCGCCTTCGTCGTTGACTGCGGGCGCCGCGTCGCCGCGCAGCTGGAACTCCAGCAGCCAGCGCTGCGCGTCTGCGCTGGAGACGCAGTGCACTTCCAGCGTGCCGACTTCGCTGAGCGATGTCGCCAGCCGCACCGGAATCTCCTTGCGCGCGCCCGCCGCGCTGCTGTCGCGCAGGACGGTGGCGATGGGCGGCAACTGGACGTAGTCGCCCGGCTGAAGCTCGACCAGCTCGCCCGCCTGCGGCGCGGCCGCGTCGGAGATCGATGAGGCGAGGTGGAAGCGCACCGGCCGCCCGAGTCGCAAGGCGAAGCCGCGGTCGGCCAGCAGGATCTCGCGGTTCTCCGCGCTGCCGCGCGGCAGGATGCAGACGGCGCGCCGCGGCTTGTCGGCGCGCGCCTCGTCGTCCAGCAGCAGGAAGTAGCTGCGCGCCGAACCGCCGCCGATCACCGGCGCGAGCCCCGATTGGCCCAGCGCGTAAGCCGCGCCGCCGCGCGCTACCGCGACATCGGGATTGTCGTTGTGCAGAACGCGCAAGGCCGCGCCGCGCCATTGCGCCAGCACCGCCTCCAGCCTGCGCGCCAACGCATCGGCGCGGAACACGCCGCCGTTGAGCAGCAGCGTATCCGGCACCGGAATGCCCGCGTGGTCGGCCGGCAGACCGAGCGCCCCGCGCGCAGCCGAAGCATGCTGCATCAGGAAGCTGGCCAGATGGCGCGTGATGGCCGCGTCGCTCGCGTAGGGCAGGCCGAATTCGACGATGGCGCCGCGTCCGCGCCTGGCCGGTTCCTGCGATTCGTTCAGAGGGAAGAAGCCGTCAACCACCAACGCCGAGACTTCATCGCGCGTCAGGTCGACCGAGCGGGTGCCGCCGATCAGGCGCGCGCCTGAGCCCAGCAGCGTGACCGTCGCGCGCTCTGGCGCATCCGCTGCCAGCAGCTGCTCCTTGGCCGCGCGGCAGCGCTCCGCCAGTTGCGACAAGCGGCTGGACGACAAGCGTTCCGCGGTGCCGCTCGCCGCCAGGCGCGATTCAACCAGATGGGCCAGCGCCAGGTCCATATTGTCGCCGCCGAGGATCAGATGATTGCCGACGCCGATGCGGCTGATCTGCGGCTGCCCGTCGGCCATCTCCACTTTGATCAGGCTGAAATCGGTGGTGCCGCCGCCGACGTCGCACACCAGCACCAGGCGCGTTTCGGCCAGGTCGGCCGCCAGCGTCGCGCGCTGGCGGAACAGCCAGTCGTAGAACGCCGCCTGCGGTTCTTCCAGCAAGCGCAGACCGGGCAGGCCGGCCATGCGCGCCGCCTCCAATGTCAGCGCGCGCGCCCCTTCATCGAACGAAGCGGGAATGGTTAAAACGATTTGCTGCGTTTCCAGCGGATGCGCGGGGAAGCGCGCATTCCAGGCGCCGCGCAGATGCGCAAGGTAGGACGCGCTGGCGGCCACCGGCGACACCTTCGCCACATCGGCCTCCGCGCCCCACGGCAGGATGGGCGCCATGCGATCGACCTGGGGATGCGACAACCAGCTCTTGGCGCTGGCCACCACGCGGCCCGGCACTTGCGCGCCAAGCTTGCGGGCCAGCCGTCCCACGACCACCTGCGACAGCCCGGCCACATCGTCCTGCCGCCACGGCAGCTGCAGATCGCCGTCGGCCAGCTCGCCCTGCGCCGGGTGATAGCGCAGGGACGGCAGCAGCGCCGCCGCACCGATCTCGCCGGGCGCCGTCAGCTGCCCGATATCGAACAGCCGGATCTCGGCGCTGCCGGCTTGCGCGTAGGCCATCACCGTGTTGGTGGTGCCCAGGTCGATGCTGACGACGTATTTACTCATGCCGCGCGGACGTCGAACTCCACCTTCCAGCGCTGGCCGTCGTTGGCCACGGCCTGCAGCTCCAGCGTGCCGGACTCGGTCGCCATCGCATGCAGACGCACCTGGACCACGTCGCCGGCGACGCGGCCTTCCGGCGACAGGTTGGCTTCGATCTCGTTCATCTCGATCAGCTCATCGGCGCCCCAGAAGTCGAGCAGGTCGCCGATCTGGTCCTGGCGGCGCACCGACGAACCGAAGAAGCGGAACTGCACCGGCTCGCCGACCACCAGGCCGAATTCCTGATTCGGCAATGCGATCTCGCTGCCTTCCTCCATGCCGAAGGGCGCCACGCACAGCGCCTGGATCGGCGGCTCCATGCCGGGGATCGCCGGCATCGCCGACTCGATCGCCACGTAGTAGGAACGCGCCGTGCCGCCGCGAATGCGCACGCCGCTGCCGCGCCGCACGTAGCTGTAGTAGGCCGCGCCGCGCGCCACCGCCAGATCGAGATCGGCGCCGTCGAGCATGCGCGCCGCTTCCGCGCCTTCCAGATACAGCCAGTCGTTCAGCGTGGCCATGATGCGCTGCGCCAGCAGGTCCGACTTGAACACGCCGCCGTTGAACAGTACCGCCGTCGGATGCAGGAAGCTCGCGTCGGCGCTTTGTTTGCCGGCGTAGCCTGCCAACTCGCTGGTCGCGCCGACCTGGCGCGCCAGGAACGCCGCCAGGTGGCGGGTGATGCCGGCGTCCTGCGCATACGGCAGGCCAAGCTGCGTCAGACCCGCGCGCGTGCGCACCGCCGGCCGCGCCGACGCGTCCACCGCAGGGAAGAAGCCGTCGAGGATGAAGGTGGTCACCTCGCCGCGCGTCAGCTCGGTGCGGATCGAACCGCCGATCAGCTTCGAGCCGCGGCTGGGCACCACGATCGGCCAGGTCTCGACGGTGGCGTCGGCCAGCAGTTTTTCTTTCGCGCTGCGGCAGCCGTAGGTCAGCGCGCGCATCTGCCACGCGTCGAGCTGCGTGCCGTTGGCGGCCAGCTTGCGCGCCACCAGGTGGGCCAGCGCCAGGTCCATGTTGTCGCCGCCGAGCAGAATGTGGTCGCCGACCGCGATGCGGTGCGGTTCCAGCACGCCGTCGCGTTCCAGCACGGCGATCAGCGAGAAGTCGCTGGTGCCGCCGCCCACGTCCACCACCAGGATGATGTCGCCCGGCTTGACGTCCTTGCGCCAGCGGCCTTCGCTGCCCTGGATCCAGCTGTACAGGGCCGCTTGCGGCTCTTCCAGCAACGTCAGGTTGGTGTAGCCGGCGGCGCGCGCGGCGTCGGCCGTCAGTTCGCGCGCGCCCGGGTCGAAGGACGCCGGGATCGTCACCGTGACCGCCTGCTCGCCGAACGGCGCATCGGGGTGCGCCTGCTCCCATGCCTTGCGCAGATGCGACAGGTAGCGGGTCGACGCCTCCAGCGGCGAGACGCGGGTCACTTCCTCCGGCGCGTCGTTGGGCAGCAGCGCGGAGCGGCGGTCGACGCCGGGATGGCTCAACCAGCTCTTCGCGCTCGACACCAGGCGGATCGGCGTGGTGGCGCCACGGCTGCGCGCCATCTCGCCGGCCACGCCGGTTTGCTCGTCGGCCGACTGCGGCCATGGCAGCGTCACATCGCCCGGCGCCAGTTCGTCCGCGTGCGGCAGGTACAGGAAGGACGGCAGCAGCGGCAGCTCTTCCACCGTGCCCGGCGCGGTCAGCTGCGGAATCGCCAGCACGCCGTGGCTGGTTTTCTCGCCTTCGCTGGCGCTCAGGTCGACATATGACAGCGCGCTGTGCGTGGTGCCCAGGTCGATGCCGATGGCGTAGCGTGGATCGCTCATAATTCCACCTCCGCCGGGGCCAGGATGGCGGCGTCGTGCGCTTCGGCCAGCTTCGGCAGACGCACGCTGGAGGCGCGCCAGCCGCGATGGCTCAACGCGCCGCGGAACGGCGCCTTGCCGACCACGTTGCCGGTCAGGCGCACCGCGGCGGCGTCGAAGCCTTCCGCCAGTTCGATGCGGCTGCCCTCGGCTTCGCCGCGCACCGGTTCGATGGTGAAGTGTTCGCGCAGCACCTTGCTGCAGCCTTCATGCACCACCCGCGCGGCGGCGCCGATGTCGGCGTCGGAGTAGGCGCTCAGGTTTTCCTGGGTGAAGTCGATCAGGCGGGCTTCGCGCTGGAACAGGCTCAGCAGTTGCAGGGCGGCGTCCGGCGTGGCTTCGCGCAGGATGATCGGAGCGGGCGCTGGCGCAGGCGCCGGTGCAGGTGCAGCGACCGGCGCGGCGGCCGGTTGCGGCACGGGATCGTCGATGCGACTCAGGCGCGCGGCGTATTCAGCATCGGACAGGGCGCGGAAGAACGCGCCGATAGCGATCGAAATCCGGCTGAAAAAAGACGGCAATGGTTGGCTCGAATTGTTCATGTTTTACTCGTGTAGGGTGGGGCGCGCATGGCGCGGGGAGAGGTGCTCTCCCGGAAGCCCTGCATGATACCAGCTACACCTTGCGCTCCCAAGGCTGCGGCCCGCACCTTTGATATTTCGCTTGATATGGACGTTTTGAGCGCCTAGAATACTGGATATATATACAGTACTCAGGCCAATCCCCATGTCGCACGACGAAAACAACCAGGAACACGTCATGCTCCCGCCACCCTCATTGAAGGCGCAAAAGGGGCGGGGAGCGGTGTCGAATCTGCAAGGCCGATTCGAAGTCAACGCGCGCGAAGCCTATGACGACGGCTGGGAGCGCGAGGAAGAAGAGGCCGCACCATGGAAAACCCAGGTCACCGATGAAGTCTGCAAGTCCATCCTGAGCCGTAATGCCTCGCCGGACTTGCCGTTCAGCGTCTCGCTCAATCCCTACCGGGGATGCGAGCACGGCTGCATTTACTGCTTCGCGCGGCCGACGCACAGCTACCTCGGCCTGTCGCCGGGCATGGATTTCGAGAGCAAGATCTTCGCCAAGGTCAACGCGCCGGAAATGCTGCGGCGCGAGCTGGCCAAGCCCGGCTACCAGCCGGAATCGATCGCGCTCGGCGTCAACACGGATGCCTACCAGCCTTGCGAGCGCGAGCGCAAGCTGACGCGCCGCGTGCTGGAAGTGTTGCAGGAATGCCAGCACCCGGTCGGCCTGATCACCAAGTCCTCGCTGATCGAGCGCGATATCGACATCCTGGCCGCGATGGCCGCCAAGGGCCAAGCCGGCGTCGCCATCACGCTGACCACGCTGGACCCGGCCATCTCGCGCACGCTGGAGCCGCGCGCGGCCGCACCGGCGCGCCGGCTGCGCACTATCCGCACGCTGACCGACGCCGGCATTCCGGTCGCGGTCAGCATCGCGCCCATCATCCCGTTCATTACCGAGCCGGACATCGAGAAAATCCTCGAGGCGGTCAAGGAAGCCGGCGCCGTCAGCGCGCACTACACGGTGCTGCGCCTGCCGTGGGAGGTGGCGCCGCTGTTCCACCAATGGCTGGAGGCGCACTTCCCGGAACGCGCGCAGCGCGTGATGAACCGCATCCGCGAAATGCGCGGCGGCAAAGACTACGACAGCAACTTCGCCACCCGCATGAAGGGCGAGGGCGTGTGGGCCGAGCTGATCCGCCAGCGCGTCAAGATCGCCAGCGAGCGGCTGGGCTTGAGCGGACGCGGCAGCCGCTTTCACAGCATGGACGCATCGCAATTCACCCGGCCCTTGGTGGTGCCGCCGTTGGGCGCGCGCGCCAAGGCCGCCGATGCGGGTCAGCTGGATTTATTCTGAGGGATCGCGCTGCAGCGCAGCGAGGTGCCGCTCGATGTCGAACACATGCTGGTCGTGCCGGCCCAGCTCGCGCAAGGCGCTGGCGAGGTGGTTGAGGTAGTCGCTGTTCGGGCCGCTCGGGCCGGCGGAGCGGGCGATGTGCCGCGCGATCTCCTGCTCGGAGGCCGCGCCGAGGAAGGCGGTGTTGTCCGGCGTGGCGATGTAGACCAGGCCCTCGATCCGGTCGCCGTCGTCGAAGGCGATGGGAACGGCCAGGCGCAGGTAGCCGTTCTTCTCGCGGTGGTCGAGGTGGGCGAAGACTTCCGGCGTGATCAGGTAGGCCATGCCGTGGCAGATCGCGCCGGCCTCTTCGATGATGGTGACCACCCGCCCCGGCGCATCCGGCGTGCCGCGATGGTCGTGCGAGCCTTGCCAGAAGCGCCGCGTCCAGCCGTCGATGCTGGCCGGGCGGCGCTCCAGATAGGGGAAGTCCGCCTTGTAGATCAGGGAGCCGTAGCCGAACAGCCACACGCTCTGGTGGCCGTCGAATTGGCCCATCATTTGATTGATGGCGATGGTGTCTGCAGTCATGATGCTCAATTATAGAACATCGATAGCGCTAACATCAGGCGGCGGTTTTCAACCCGGCAATGCGTGACAAATCGGCGATGCCGCGCATCATTTCCAGCTGCGCGACCCCCATGGTCTCGAAGACCGACTTCAACAGGATTTCGTAATTATTCAACAAATGGCCCAGTTCCGCGTCGTTGGCGCTGATACAACCCGAGGTCACCAGGATCACGCGCTTGCCCGGCTGGTTTTTTGCGCAAGCTTTCAACTCCAGCAAGCGGTCCAGCCACGCCTTCAGCGTCGACGGCACGGAAAAATTGTGCATCGGCGCGCCGATGAGGATGAGGTCGGCGCCCTTGAATTCTTCCAGCAGCGAGGCGCTTTGCATGGCTTCGGCGCTGAGTTCGGCGCTCATGGGGATGTTGGCGTCCCAGCGCTGGCTCAGTACTTGCAGCAAGGGGCCGCTGGCGTGCGACAGCGGCGCGGCGGCCAGGTCGCGGTATTGGAAGGTGGCGTGCGGATGAGTAATCGCCAGTTCAGTGATGATGGCGGCGGTGTGCTGGCGCGAGGAACTGTGGTCGCCCAAGGCGCAGGAATCGATGTGCAGGATATTCATAGGCGCACAGCATACACACGCAACATTCCGAACGACAATAAATTAAGTGCAACAAATTTTTACAAATGGCAAGAAAGCTAAGTAGTCGATAGATTCCATTCGTGCGCCGTAACAAATTCCTGCAGGAAATTAACAAAGCTTTCCGCCGCCGGCGACAGGGCGCGCGCGTTGCGCGTGTAGACGAAAAAGCGCCGCGTCAGCGCCGGCGCCTCCAGCGGCCGCATCCGCAGGCCGTACAGCTGCACCATTTTCTCCGCGTACGGCAGGCAGACCGTGATGCCGAGCCGCGCATGCACCATCGCCAGCGCGGTGGTCATGAAGGTCACTTCGTTGTACGGACTGAGCGACAACTCGCGGAACGAGACGTGCATATCGCGCAACAGCCGCTCGGTGAACTGGCCTTGCAAGGAAATAAACGGAAACTGGTCGACGTCGGCCCAGGTGATGCGCTCGCGCTGCGCCAGCTCGTGGTCCGGCGGATACACCACCACGAAGGGCATCTCGAACAGCGGCTGCGCCTCGATCTCGGCGGTGGCGTCGCGTTCCGGGCCGATGCCCAGGTCGGCCTCGCCGCTGAACACCCGCGCCGACACCTGCTCGACCGGGCTGTCGGCCAGCCGCACCTGGATATCGGGATGACGGCGGCGGTAGGCGGCGATCACCTCCGGCAGCAGCGTGCAGGACAGCATCTGCGGCGCCGCCACTCGCACCGAACCTTGCTGGAGCGCCTTGCGGCTGGCGATGTCGGCCATGGCGCGGTCCAGGTCCTGCAGCATCTTGTCGAACAGCGGGTAGAGTTCGCGGCCCAGCGCCGACAGCTGCGCCTTGCGCGTGGTACGCTCGACCACGCGCACGCCGAGCAGCTGTTCCAGCTCCTTGATCTGGCCGCTGAGCGCCGCTTGCGTCACGCTGAGATGGTCGGCGGCCAGCGTGAAGCTGCCGGTCTTGGCCAGCGCCACCAGGGCGCGCATTTGCCGCAAGCTCGGCTGTAAGCTGGGATTCATAAGAAAATCTGATAAATCAGGAGAAAAATACTGTTTGTATGATATCTGAAACTGTCATCTAATGCTGCAATCGAGTTGGAGACACCTATGAAAATCAAGCAAATTCACCACGTGGCCTACCGCTGCAAGGACGCCAAAGAAACCGTCGAGTGGTACGTCAAACACCTGAACATGGACTTCGTGCTGGCCATCGCCGAGGACGAAGTGCCGTCCACCAAGGCGCCGGACCCTTACATGCACGTGTTCCTGGACGCCGGCCACGGCAACGTGCTGGCCTTCTTCGAGCTGCCGACGCAGGCGCCGATGGACCGCGACCAGAACACGCCCGCCTGGGTGCAGCACCTGGCGATGGAAGTCGACACCATGGACGAACTGCTGGCCGCGAAGGAGCGCCTGGCCGCCGCCGGCATCAGCGTCATCGGCCCGGTCAACCACACCATCTTCAAGTCGATCTACTTCTTCGACCCGAACGGCCACCGGCTGGAACTGGCGGTCAACACCGGCACGCCGGAGATGATGCAGAAGCTCGACGCCGTCAAATGGGACATGCTGGAAGAATGGTCCCAAACCCGCAAGGCGCCCAAGCACGCGGCCTGGATGCACGGAGGTGACAAATGAAGCTCGCGACCCTCAAGGACGGCAGCCGCGATGGCCGCCTGGTCGTGGTCAGCCGCGACCTGACGCACTACCAGCACGTACCGAAGATCTCCGCCACGCTGCAGCACGCGCTGGACCACTGGGACCTGGTCTCGCCGCGCCTGCAGCAGGTCTACGCCACGCTCAACAGCGGCGACGCGGTCGACGCCAAGCCCTTCGACCAGACGCTATGCCACTCGCCGCTGCCGCGCGCCTATCAATGGGCGGACGGCTCGGCCTACATCAACCACGTCGAGCTGGTGCGCAAGGCGCGCAACGCCGACGTGCCGGCGTCGTTCTACACCGATCCGCTGATGTACCAGGGCGGCTCGGACAGCTTCATCGGCCCGCGCGACCCGATCTACGCGCTGTCGGAAGACTGGGGCATCGACCTGGAGGCGGAAGTGGCCGTCATCACCGGCGACGTGCGCATGGGCGTCTCGCTGGATGACGCGGCGAAAGCCATCCGCCTGGTCATGCTGGTCAACGACGTCTCGCTGCGCAACCTGATCCCGAACGAGCTGGCCAAGGGCTTCGGCTTCTTCCAGTCGAAGGCCGCCAGCGCCTTCTCGCCGGTGGCCGTCACGCCGGATGAACTAGGCGCGTCCTGGGCCGACACCAAGCTGCACCTGCCGCTGCTGGTGGACTTGAACCGTCAACCGTTCGGCAAGCCGAACGCCGGCGAGGACATGACCTTCAACTTCGCCCGGCTGGTGGCGCACGCCGCCGCCACGCGCGAGCTGGCGGCCGGCACCATCATCGGCTCCGGCACGGTGTCGAACAAGCAGGGCAGCCTGCACGGATCGAGCATCGCCAACGGCGGCGTGGGCTACTGCTGCCTGGCCGAAGTGCGGATGTACGAAACCATCGAAAGCGGCAAGCCGCAAACGGCCTTCCTCAAGTTCGGCGACAGCGTGCGCATCGAGATGAAGGACGCGCAGGGCGCCAGTATCTTCGGCGCCATCGAGCAAGCGGTGGCGCGCTATTCGGAGCGCGCTTGATGAAGTTGTACACCTACTTCCGCAGCTCGGCGGCGTACCGCGTGCGCATCGCGCTGAACCTGAAAGGGCTGGCCTATGACGCGCTGCCGGTGCACCTGCTGCGCAACGGCGGCGAGCAGCTGAGCGACGCCTACCGCGCCGTCAATCCGGCGATGCTGCTGCCGGCGCTGGAGGACGAGGGCGGCGTGATCGGCCAGTCGCTGGCCATCATCGAGTACCTGGAAGAGACCCGGCCGCAAACGCCGCTGCTGCCGTCCGACGCGGCGGGCCGCGCCCGCGTGCGCGCGCTGGCGCTGACCGTCGCGGCGGACACCCACCCGCTGGGCAACCTGCGGGTGCTGAAATATCTGAAGGGCGAGCTGGGCGTGTCGGAGGAGGTCAAGCTGGCGTGGCAGCAGCACTGGCTGCGCGCCGGCATGGCGACGCTGGAGGCGCTGCTGGCAGGCGATCCGCGCACGGGCCGCTACTGCCACGGCGATACGCCGACGCTGGCCGACTGCTGCCTGGCGCCGCAGGTGTTCGCCGCGCAGCGTTTCGGCGTCGACCTGGCTCCCTATCCGGCCATCATGCGCATCCACGCCAACTGCGCCGCGCTGCCGGCCTTCCAGCAGGCGCACCCGTCGCAGCAGCCGGACGCCGAATAGTCTCAGGCGGCCCGCAGCGCGTCGACGATTTTCATGCGCGCGGCCCGCAAGGCCGGCAGCAAGCCGCCGATCACGCCCATCAGCAGCGAAAACATGAGCGTTTTGACCATGATCGCCGGCGTCAGGCGGAAGCCGAAGGCCAGCTCGGAGAAGGACTGGAAATTGGTGGTGGAGAAGGACAGGAACTGCATCGCCGACGCGCAGGCCAATCCCAGCGCGCCGCCCGCCGCGGCCAGCAGCATGGCTTCGGCAAGGAAGGCGGCGAGGATGCTGCGCCGCTGGAAGCCCAGCGCGCGCAAGGTGCCGATCTCGCCGACGCGGTTGGCCACCGAGGCGTACATGGTGATGGTGGCGCCGATGATCGCGCCGATCGAGAAGATCACCGACAGGATCAGCCCCAGCACGCTGATGAAGGTCGACAGCGCGCGCGACTGGTCGGAGTAGAAGGTCTGTTCGCGCTTGGCGTCGAGCGTCAGGCGCGGATCGGATTCGATGTCCTTCTTGAAGCCGTCGAACAGCGCGGTGCCGGCCAGCCGCAGCACCATCGCCGAGTAGGCGTTGCGGCGGAAGGCCTGCATCAGCTGGTCGGCGTCGCCCCAGATCTCGGAATCGAAGCCGCTGTTGCCGGCGTCGAACAGGCCGACCACGGTCCATTCGCGCTGGCCGAAGCGCAGCGTCTCGCCGATGCCGGCGCCGGCGAAACGGCGCGCGATGCTGGCGCCGGCGATCACCTCCGACGCGCCGGGACGGAACATGCGGCCGGCCGTCAGCCTGACCTGCGGCCGCAGCACCAGCCCGCGCGGCGCGATGCCGCGGATGATGACGTTGGACGGCTTGTCCGAGCCGCGCTTGTTGAGCGAGATCAGCACCACCGTTTCCTTCGACAGCATCGGCTGACCGTCGGCGCCGAGCGCGATGGCCGGGTGGCTGGAGACCGTGTTGGCCTGCGCGCGCTCGATCCCGCTCTGCACCTCGGTGTCGGCGGAGCGGCGGATGACGATCACGTTGTCGTACTCGCCGGTGGTGACCAGCGTGTTGCGCAGGCCCTCGTCGAGCATCAGCACCGTGGCGAACACGAACACCACCAGCGCCAGGCCGGCGCCGGTCAGCGCCGTGGTCAGGCGGCGCGCCCACAGGTTGCGGGCGACGTAGGAAAGAGGGATTTTCATCCTATGCTCCTCAACCCTTCGACGATGTTGACGCGGATCGCGCGCACCGTCGGCGCGATGGCGGCGATGACGCCGATGACCATTGCGGCCAGCATCTGCTGCAGCACCGTCAGCCGCGTCACCTCGAACACCGGGAACATGGTGCCCATCACCTTGCCGAGGAAGGCGGCGAACGGGAACAGGATCAATATGCCCAGTGCCGCGCCGAAGGCCGACAGCAGCAGCGATTCGCCGAAGATCATCAGCGCCAGGAAGCCCGGACCGAAGCCCAGCGCCTTCAAGGTCGCATATTCGCCCAGCCGTTCGCGCGCGCTCATCGCCATGGTGTTGGCCATCACCGCCGCGATGATGACAATCACGACGAAGGACACCACGCGGATCGCCACCACGATCGCCTCGGACATCGAGACGAAGCTTAATTGAAACGCCTTCTCGGTCTCGGTCAGCGTCTCGGCCAGCGAATTGGCGAACTCGTTGTCGATGGCGGCGGAGATGGCGGCGGCGTTTTCCGGCTGGTTGATCTGCACCACATACACGCCGATCTGGTTGGCGCGGCGCGGCGACAGCTTCTTGATCGTCTCGTTGACGTAGTCCCAGTGGAAGAACAGCGTGGCGGTGTTGGTGCTGGTCTGCCTGCCGTCGAAGATGCCGCGCACCACCAACTCCCAGTTGCCGGGATAGATGGTGCCCTTCAGCGGAATCACGTCGCCGACCTTGAAGCCGTATTGGTCCGCCAGCTTGCGGCCGACGATGGCGCCCTTGCGGTCGCGCAGGAAGGCGGCACGGTCTTCGGGCGGCAGCAGGTAGTCGGGATAGATGTCCAGATAGCTCTCGCCGGAGATGGCGAACTGCGCGAAGAAGTTCTTCGGATCCTTGTAGACGCCCTGGAACCAGTTGGCATAGCCGACGCCCGTCACGCCAGGCACGGCGCGGATGCGCGCCTGGTATGACAGCGGCAGCGGAAACACCAGCGAGGTCTTGTTGCGCGTGACCAACGTGGTGTTGGAGGCGCCCTCGGCGCCGGCGTACCAGGCGTTGATCACCGTCTGCAGCAGGCCGAAGGAAAAGATCGCCACCACCAGGCCGAGGATGGTCAGCGACGTGCGCAGCTTGTGGCGCATGGCGTTCTTGAAGATCAGGCGCAGCGTGTACATGGCCTACGCCTTCGCTGCGCCGGCCAGCAGTTCGCCTTTTTCAAGGTGGATCATGGTGCGCGCCTGCGCCGCCGCGTTGGCGTCGTGCGTGACCATGATGATGGTCTTGCCGAGCTGCTGGTTCAGCTGCTGCAGCAGCGCGAGGATTTCGCCGGCGGAGTTGCGGTCAAGGTCGCCGGTCGGTTCGTCGGCCACGATCAGCGCCGGGTCGGTGACGATGGCGCGGGCGATGGCGACGCGCTGCTGCTGGCCGCCGGACAGTTCGTTCGGCGTGTGGTCCATGCGGTCGGCCAGGTTGACCATCTCCAGCGTCAGCTCGACGCGCTCGCGCCGTTCGCGCCGCGACAGCGGCGTGAGCAGCAGCGGCAGCTCGACGTTCTCGAACGCCGACAGCACCGGCATCAGGTTATAGAACTGGAAGATGAAGCCGACGTTGGCCGCGCGCCAGTGCGCCAGGTCGGTCTCGCCCATGCCGGCGATATCCAGCCCGGCGATGCGCAGCACGCCGCGGTCCGGCTTGTCGATGCCGGCGATCAGGTTGAGCAGCGTGCTCTTGCCCGAGCCGGAAGGCCCCATCAGCGCCGTGAAGTCGCCGGCCGGTATCGCCAGGCTGATATCGCGCAGCACCTCCACCACCTGGTCGCCGCGCCGGTAGGACTTGGCCAGGTGCTCGATCAGGACCAGCGGCTCGCTCATTTCTTCGCCATCGCGACGGCCTGGCCGTCTTTCAGCCCGGCGTCCGGCGCCAGCACCACCTTCTGGCCGGGCTTCACGCCGCGCACTTCGACCAGTTCGCCGATCTTGCGGCCCGGCGTCACGGCGAGCTGCGTCACCTTGTCGGCGTCGACCGCGAACACCACCGGCTTGCCGTCGCGCGTGGCGATGGCGGCCGGCTGCACGGCGGTCACCGGCTGGCGGTCCTCCGGCGGCACGGCCTTGGACAGGAAGGCCACCTTGGCGCTCATGTCCGGCAGCACGCGCGCATCGCGGTCGACAAAGCGCACCTTCACCAGCAAGGTCGCCTTGCTGCGGTCCACGGTCGGCACCATGCGCGAGACGGTGCCGGCCAGGCGCAGCTCGGGGAAGGCGTCGAGCTGGATCTCGGCCGGCTGGTCGACGCGGATTTTGCTCAAGCTCGACTCGGAGACATCGGCTTCGACTTCCAGCGTATCCATGTCGGCGATGGTGACCACCGCGCCCTTGCTGTCGGCGGCGGAGGAGAAGGGCGTGATGTTGTCGCCGACGTTGGCGTTCTTGGTCAGGATCACGCCGTCGAACGGGGCGCGGATCACGGTCTGGTCCAGCGCCACCTGCGCCGCCTGCGCGTTGGCGCGCGCGGCGGCGATGGCGGCGGTGTAGCCGGAGATGTTGGCCTTGGCTTTGTTCAGCCGCGCCTGCGCGGTGTCGTAGCTGGCGGCGGCGATGAATTTCTGGTTGAGCAGCTCGCCGGTGCGCTTGAAGTTGGCCTGGGCGTCGAGCAGTTCGGCCTGGCCCTGTTCCAGGTTGGCCTGCGCCACCTTGACGTTGGCCTGCGCCTGGCCGAGCGCGGCGCCGACGTCGCGGTTCTCCAGGCGGGCGACCACTTCATCCTTCTTCACGCGGCTGCCTTCGAGCACGCCGAGCCACTCCAGCCGGCCGGTGGCCTTGGACGACAGCGCCGCCTTGCGCTGCGCCACCACGTAGCCGGTGGCGTTGAGCAGCGTGTAGTTCTGCGCCGGGTAGGCCTGGGCGACGGTCACCGTCTCCACGCTGGCCTTGCTGCCGACGCGCCCCATGACCACCGCCGCGATCGCCGCCACGGCCAGCACCGCCAGCACGATCTTGAGCCAGCGCCGCCGGCGCGAGCGCTGCCCCGGCGCCTGCGGCGTGGCGCCGCGTTCTATCTTCAGTCTGGAAATATCGGGAGTCGCCACGGTGGACCTCAAACCAGGGATTGTCAATCCGCTAATAGTGGCGTAAAAGCCTGCGAACCGCAAGGGGCTCAACGCGGCCGGTGCGGCCCGCCATTCATGGTGGAACGCGACATGTCGTCCCAATACGGCGGCGATCCGATCGCGTCGACAAGGAAGGCCGACACTTCCCGTACCTTTTGCGATCGCAGCCGGTTTTCGGGCGAGAGAATCTGGATGTAGAGCGGGTCGGCGTAGGCGGAAATCTCCCAATCCGGCAACAGGCTCACCAACTGCCCTTCGTGGAAACTGGCTGGCCGGTAAAGCCAGGTCGGCATCAGCACCACCCCGCGACCGGCCAACGCGGCATTGATCAAGACTTCGGAATTATTGCTGCGTAACGGGCCGCTGACGACCAGCGGCTCGAACGCTTCATCCGGCCGGCGTCTGAAGTGCCATCGCTGTGGTTCTTGCTGACCTTTATACACAAGGCAGCTGTGCGCCAGGAGCTCCTCCGGGGTTTGAGGAGTCCCGCGCGAAGCGAGGTAGTCGGGACTTGCCGCGAGTATGTAGCGATGCGCGCAGACCACCTTGCCGATCAGGCCCGAGTCGACCAGCCGTCCCACGCGGATCGTGATGTCGGCGCCTTCCTGCACCGGATCGACAAAGGCATTGGCCAAGGTCAGTTCAACCAGCAGGTCCGGATATTTGCCCTGCAGTTGATTGACCAGGTGGGAAATATGCAGCCTGCCGAGCGAATCCGGGGCATTGATGCGCAACAGGCCGTGTATGCCCTTTTGCTTGTCGTCGAACTGTTCGGTGGCGCCATCGATGAGCTCCACCGCCGGCCGTATGTGCGCATAGTATCGTTGCCCGTGCTCGGTGAGCCGCACCGCGCGCGTGCTGCGATAAAAAAGCTGTTGTCCAAGTTCCTTTTCCAGCGCGGAGATCGATCGGGATACCGACGAAGCCGGCACTTCGAAGCGACGTGCGGTGGCGAGAAAACTGCCGGTCGTGGCGACCATCAGGAAGTAACGTAAAGTCTGAACGTGCATGCGCGCCTCGTAACGATGCCGGATTCTACACTTTTTCGATGCCCCGGCGTTATCGCCGCAGCCACCCTCGGATGCTCAAATGCTGTTTCGGCAAAAATGAATTGCCGATTCCATGGATTGTTTCAAGGCCTGTGCGCACCTACCATTCTCCCTGTCGAGTTCATGTCGAACACAACATTTCGAGAGAGGCAAATCATGAGTGCAGTAGAAAAAGTAGCGATCGTCACCGGCGCTTCGCAAGGCATCGGCGCTGAAATTGTCAAGGCATACCGCAAGCTGGGCTATCGTGTCGTGGCGACCTCGCGCACGATCAAGCCGTCCGACGACCCGCACGTCGCCACCGTCGCGGGCGACATCGGCGACCGCGCCACCGCGCAGCAAGTCGTCGCCGAAGCGATCGCCCGTTTCGGCCGGGTCGATGCCCTCGTCAACAATGCCGGCATCTACATCGGCAAGGCGTTCACCGAGAACACGATCGACGATTACAACGCCATCATGAACGTCAACATGGCGGGCTTCTTCCACATCACCCAGCTGGCGCTGGCCGAAATGGAAAAGCAAGCGGGCGGTCACGTCGTGACGGTCACCGGCAGCATCGATAACGGCATGAGCGGCGGCGTCTACACCGGCCTGGCGGCATTGACCAAGGGCGGCCTGAACGCCGCCACGAGGGCGCTGGCGATCGAGTATGCGGAAAAAGGGATCCGGGTGAACGCCGTCGCGCCGGGCGTCATCAAGACGCCGATGCACGCTGAGGAAAACCTGAAATTCTTCGGCAAATACCATCCGCTGGGGCGCATCGGCGAAGCGAGCGAAGTCGCCGGCGCCATCACCTTCCTCGAAACCGCCGGTTTCATCACCGGGGAAATCATTCACGTCGACGGCGGCCAGCACGCCGGGCGCTAAGCGCTGCCGTCAGCCAGCAAGCCCCGGCCGATGCGGCCGGGGTTCCACGAATTTTTTCCAAGGAGAGCTACACCATGACCACGACCCATGTAAGCGATTACTTCAAAGCCTTGAGCAACAAGGACACCCAGGGAATCATCCCGCACCTGGCCGACGATATCGTGCTGCTCGGCCCGATCTTTCCGGAACCCACGGTAGGCAAGGAGGCGGTGGTGCAAGTGCTGTCCGGTTTTCTGGCGACCATCGACACCCTTCAGGTCGATCTGCAGTTTTCATGCGACCGCGACGTGGCCGTGTTTTTCAGCTTTACCTGCAATGGGATTACGGTCAAGGGGAACGAGCATCTGCACCTTGATCAGAATGGCCTGATCGACCACATCGAGGTGGCGTGGCGCCCGCTCCCCTCGGCTGTGCTCATCCAGGAAATATTCGCCAACAAAATGGGCTTCCAGCCCTTGCGTCTGGTTCCAGCGTAGCATCATGGACAATTCAAATGCCCTGCCGATCAGCGGCCCGCTCGACATCCTGCGCAAAGTCTCCCCGGCGCTGGAACGTTATACGACCGAGGTATTGATAGGCGATGTATGGCGGCGCCCGCAACTGTCGGCGCGTGACCGCAGCATCCTCACCTTGTCGGTGCTGATTGCCCGCAATCAGAGCGAACAGATGCCGGATTATCTGCATGCAGCCCTCGACCAAGGGGTGAAGCCCGGCGAGATCGCCGAAATGATCGCGCACCTGGCATTTTATTCCGGCTGGGCGAACGCGGTGGCGGCGGCGAAGGTCGTGCAGCCTGTCTTTGAAAGGCGCGGTGTCCAGGCAGGACTGCTGCCGCCCGGCGATGCGAGGCTGCTTCCGGTGAATCGCCCCGCCGAGGACCGGCGCCACCGCGTGGTCAAGCGAAAATTTGGAGAAGTCGCTCCGGGGCTGGTACAGATCACCCAAGACGTGATCTTCCAGGATTTATGGCTGCGGCCGGATCTGTCGCCGCGTGACCGTTGTCTGGTGACGATTTGTTCGGTGATCGCGACGGCGCAGACCGCACAATTGGCGTTCTACCTGAACCGGGCCATGAACCATGGCGTCTCGCGCGCGGAGCTCTCGGAGCTCATGACCCACCTGGCGTTTTATTCGGGTTGGTCGAGTGTCTACACGGCGCTTGCTGTCGCGAAGGAAGTGTTTGAAAGCCGGCCGTATTAAGCGGATTCCCGCCACGCCATCGCCAGCCGGTCCGCGCGCTTGGTGCGGTCGGGTACATACTCGCGTCCGCTAGCGTGCCACCATCCAGACTTTCGCACTAGGCAGCTGACACTATGACTTCCACGGACCCGCAGACCTTGCTGCACACCTTGCAGAAGGACTCCTTCGACTATTTCGTCAACGAGGTCAATCCAGCCAACGGGCTGGTACGCGACAAGACCGCCGAGGATTGGCCGGCCAGCATCGCCGCCGTCGGCATGGCGCTGACGGTGTACCCGATCGGCGTCGAGCGCGGCTGCATGGCGCGCGGCGACGCGGTGGCGCGCACGCTGACCACGTTGCGCTTCTTCGCCGCCAGCGAGCAAAGCGACTCGGCGACCGCCACCGGCTACAAGGGCTTTTACTACCACTTCCTCGACATGGAGAGCGGCGCGCGGGTGTGGGACTGCGAGCTGTCGAGCATCGACACGGCGCTGCTGATCGCCGGCATGCTCACGGCCGCCGGCTACTTCAGCGGCGACACGCCGGACGAGCGCGAGATCCGCGATCTGGCCGACATGCTGTATCGCCGCGTCGACTGGCAATGGATGCGGCGCCGCAAAGGCCTGATCTGCCACGGCTGGAAGCCGGAGAAGGGCTTCCTGCGCTGGCATTGGGAAGGCTACGACGAGGCGTTGATCCTCTACATCCTGGCGCTGGGATCGCCGACCTTTCCGATCGAGCGGGCCAGCTACGACGCATGGGCCAGCACCTATGAGTGGAAATGCGTCTACGACATCGAGTATCTGTACGCCGGGCCGCTGTTCATCCACCAGATGTCGCACATCTGGCTGGACCTGCGCGGCATCCGCGACGACTTCATGCGCGCCCACGACCTGGATTATTTCGAGAACAGCCGCCGCGCCGCGCACGTGCAGCAGCGCTACGCGATCGAGAATCCGCTGGGCTTCCCCGACTACGGCGCGCTATGCTGGGGCATCACCGCCAGCGACGGCCCCGGCCCGGCGACGCGCAAGATCGACGGCGTGCAGCGCAAATTTTACGACTACGTGGGGCGCGGCGCGCCGTACGGCCCGGACGACGGCACCTTGGCGCCATGGGCGGTGGCCGCCTCGCTGCCGTTCGCGCCGGAGATCGTGCTGCCGAGTATCGAGCACTATCAGGGGTTGCACCTGTGCGAGCAGAATCCCTACGGCTTCAAGGCGTCGTTCTCGACCGTCTTCCATCACGGGAAGGGCTGCGGACGCTGGGTCTCGCCATACCACTTCGGCATCAACGAAGGCCCCACGGTGATCATGGTGGAAAACCATTTACACGATTTCCCCTGGAACCTCATGCGCCGCAACGACTACCTGCAACAGGGCCTGCGCCGCGCCGGCTTCAGCGGCGGCTGGCTGGGGAGTTAAACCACGGCGGCGCTGAACGAGTCGGGCCGCCGTGCCAGCAGATGGGACAGCCGCTGAAGGCCAGCCTGCAAGCGTCCACGGTCGCGGATGCTGCCCAAGGAAATCCGAATCGCATTCACGGATCCGCTGCCGGTGGCGAATGCCTCCGCCGGCGTGACCGCGATGCCCTCGCTGTCGGCCGCACGCGCAAGTTGCGAGGAGGTCCAGTACGCCGGCAATTCGAGCCATACATGCAGGCCGTCTCCGGCGCCGCTGTAGCGCCCCGCCAGAATATCCCGCGCCATCCGGTGGCGCAGGCGCGCCTCCTTGCGTACGCCTGCCATCAAGCCGTCGGCCGACCCGTCGAGGATCCACTGGGTGGCCAGTGCGGCCGTCAGGGGAGCGGCCATCAGCGCGAACGATCTCAGCGCGGCCAGAAAACGTTCGCGTTCGTGCGGGTCGCGTATCAGCACGAAGGCGACGCGCAAGCCGGGCGTCAGGCATTTCGACAGGGTGGAGATGTAGTACACCTGTTCCGGGGCAAACGTGGCGATCGGCGGCGGCGCGGCGTCGGCAAGCAGCCAGTAGGGATCGTCCTCGACGATGCGCACCTTGCAGCGCTGCGCGATGCCGGCGAGTTCCCTGCGCCGGGGTTCCGGAACGGTGATGGCGGTCGGGTTCTGTAATGTGGGATTGAGATAGACCAGCGCGGGCTTGTGCCGGCGGCAGGCTTGCTCCAGCATCTCCGGCAGCATTCCGTGCTGGTCCGCTGCCACCGCAATGATGCGCCGGCCGAATTGGGCCGCTGCGGCGCGCAAGCCGGGATAGGTCGTCGGCTCCGCCAGGATGACATCGCCTGGCTCGGTCAGCGCCAGGATCAAGGCGGCAATCGCCGCTTGCGCGCCGGGACAGACCACCAGCTGCCGGGCGTCCAGATGTCCAAACATCGGCGCCAGCCATCGGGCTGCGGCCTCGCGGTCGGAGTCGCTTCCGCCGCCCAGGTGGTAAGTCATCAGCAATTCATTATCTGCCCGCATCAATACCTGAGACAAACCTTGTTTCAACATGTCGTCGAAGTCCACGCCGTCCGGCGGTGGCGGGGTGTTCATGCTCAGGTCGAGGATAGCGGTCAATTCGACTTTCGGCGCCGCGACATAAGTGCCTCGGGCGCCGCGGCCCTCCAGCAAATTGCGGCGCCTGGCTTCGTCGTAGGCGCGCGTGATCGTCGTCAGGTCGACGTCCAGCTGTGCCGCCAGCTGGCGCTGCGGCGGCAAGCGCTCGCCCGGTTTCAGCGATCCCTCCGCCACCGCCGCCTGCAACGCATCCGCGATCTGCAAGAAACGCGGCCCTTTGTTCCCTGCCAAGCGCGGCGCCCAGATCGCTAAACTTTCATCTTGTATGGTTTTTACCTGGGACATTTTGTCTCAATGTATGGATATTGCTTTTAGGTAGTATGCATCACAACATGCAGCTACGATAGATAGTCTCAAGTAATAGCCAGGAAAGGCTCAAAATGGATTGGATCCCTGTAGTCTTCGTCATCTTCAAGTTTGCCGTGCTCGGCACGGGCATGTTCTTCGCCATCAAGTGGCATTACGATCAGGGCAAGAAGGGCAGGCTGGAAGAGCGGCGCGCGGTGCTGCGCGCCGGCGGCAAGGTGGCCGCAGGTTTCGTGCTGGCGCTGCTGGGGCTGGGCTTCGTCACCTTCCTCGTGGTCAGGATGCTTGGCATGGACTTGACCTACCCCTGATGCATCAATCGCTCGGCTATTTGGCGTCCGTCGCCGTCCTGAGTCTCGCGGTAGCGAGCTTGAGCGCCTCGTTCAGCGCATCGGCGGGCGCGCTCATGCGGTCCGGCTGCACGCCGACGCTTTCCCAGTTGCTGCGCGAGATCTTGTTGACCGCGCGCGTGACCGCGATCGATGCGAGCAGGTGGCGCGAGACCGGTGGCGCGGCGCGTACCTGGGCGTCGCCCAAGGTCGGCGCGCCGATCACGGTGGCGCGCTTGTATTGCTGCAGGTCGTAGGCGAATCCTTCCGCCGCCGCGCTGGTGCGCTCGCTGACCAGCACGTACAGCGGCTTCCTGCCGCCAAAGCGCTTGCCCGCCACCTCGGCACGGGTCCAGTACTGGGCCACGGCCTTGCCGTCGCGGTCGACCTGGTCGTGCAGGTGAACCTGCTTGTCGGTGAAAAGGTAGCTGCGGGTGTCGGTCAGCACATAGCTGGTCAGCAGCGCCGCCATTTCCTCGTTGTCGCCGCCGGTGTCGCGCAGGTCGATGATGAGCGCGGCGTTGTCGGCCGCCTGCGACATGAAACGGCCCGCCGCTTCGCCCGACGCCCGGTCCACCGGCCCGAAGCGGGTGACCTGCAGATAGCCGATGTTGTCGGCCAGCGCTTCGTACTTGCCGAGACCGAAATTATCCGCCGGCGCGGGCGGCGACGCCGGGCGCTGCCGGATGTCGGTCAGGTCGTAGGGAACATACTCGAGCCGCGTGTGCCGGTCCGGCAGCACTTGCGCCACATCCTTCGACACCCGCGCGGACAGCACACGGGCGCTGGTGACATCGTCATACTCGCCATGCGCCAGCCGCTTGCGCAATTCGTCCGCCGCCAGCTTGGCCTGGCCGGCGTTGACGTGCGCGGCGTTCAGCTGGCGCGCGTATTCGTTGATGATGCGGGCGCGGGCCACGGCGTCCAGCGATTCGTCCAGCGCCGGGGCGGGCGCCTGGGCGCGGGCGCCCATCACGGTCAACAGCAAAGCAGCAGCAATCCAACTGGAACGGCCCAAGATACACCCCTTCGTCTGGCGTTAATTTGAAAATAATCTTAACACTTTCCAACCGGGAAATACCGCCGCCAGCCCCGCCACGATACAATCCCGCCTTTCCCCGAAAGCTTTTACGCCCATGACGATCCCGACCTCTATCCTGGATGCGCTCGCGCGCGCGGATGTTTCCTGGCGCCCGCTGCTGATCAAAGGCCTGGAGGCCATGATGAAAGCCTATCCCGACTACCTGCCGCAGCTGGCGCAGGACCAGTATTTGCCGACCGAACAGCGGCTGTTCGCCGCCTTCGCGCTGCCGCTGGAAAAAGTCAGCTATATATTGGTGGGCGAGGGCCCGTACCCGCGCGAGGCGAGCGCAACCGGCGTGTGCTTCATGGACGGCGCCGTCGGCAGCCTGTGGTCGGACGAGGAGGGCGGCGGCCTGTCCAAGCCCGTGAACAAGGCCACCTCGCTGCGCAACTTCATGAAGATGCTGCTGGTGGCCGACGGTCAGCTGCAGCTGGACGCCACCGCCGGCGAGGCGATGGCGGCGGTCTCGGCCCAGGCCCGGAGCGGCGCCGGCAGCCACATCCTGACCTTGGCCGACATGCAGCAAAAGCTGACCGACCAGGGCTTCCTGCTGCTGAACGCCTCGCTGGTGTTCCGCAGCCACGTCGCCCCGGCCAAGGATGCCAAGGCCTGGCTGCCGTTCTTCGAAACCGTGATGGCCGGCTTGGCCGCGCAGGCGCACGCCACCCCGACGATGATCCTGTGGGGCAAGATCGCCGAGCTGCTGAGTAGATTGCCTGTTATGAAAGATTTCCCGCAGATCACGGCCGAGCACCCCTACAACCTGAGTTTCATCGGCAACGCGGACATGCACCGCCTGTTCCGACCCATGCGGCTGTTGAAAGGGAACTGACAGCTCCCCGGCAAGCTTTGTTAAAGTTTGGTATACTTGACTAAATCGATCAACTAATCAGGTTTTTCTGCAGCGCTGATGAGGTCGATATTCTAACCCAACCGAGGTAGTGATGCGTCTGACCACCAAAGGCCGTTTTGCTGTGACTGCGATGATCGATCTGGCTTTGCGCCAAGGCAAAGGCCCGGTCACGCTCTCAGGCATCAGCCAGCGCCAGGCGATCTCGCTGTCTTACCTGGAGCAATTGTTCGGCAAGCTGCGCCGCCACGAGATCGTCGAATCGATTCGCGGCCCCGGCGGCGGCTACAGTCTGGCGCGGCGCGCCGACAAGGTCACCGTGGCCGACATCATCATCGCCGTCGATGAGCCGCTCGACGCGACCCAGTGCGGCGGCAAGGAAAACTGTCACGGCGCCGACGCCGCCAGCGGCGCGCGCTGCATGACCCACGAGCTGTGGGCCACGCTGAATGAAAAGATGGTTGATTACCTGGATTCCGTGTCGCTGCAGGATCTGGTCGATCAACAGAAGTTAAAGAATGCTGAACAAAACGTGGTCGTGATGCACCGTAACCACGCCGCGCTTGGTTAAGAGATAACTGTAAACGGAGTCACCAGATGAACGCCCCAGAAAAAAACATCGCGCCTGTCAAGTTCCAGACCGCCCCGCATTTCCCGATCTACATGGACTACTCGGCCACCACGCCGATCGATCCACGCGTCGCCGACATGATGATTCCTTACCTGCGCGAGCAGTTCGGCAATCCCGCGTCGCGCAGCCACATGTACGGCTGGACCGCGGAGAAGGCGGTCGAGGAAGCGCGCGGCCACGTCGCGGCGCTGGTCAACGCCGACCCGCGCGAGATCATCTGGACCTCCGGCGCCACCGAGTCGAACAACCTCGCCATCAAGGGCGCGGCGCAGTTCTACAAGACCAAGGGCAAGCACATCATCACCGTCAAGACCGAGCACAAAGCGGTGCTGGACACGGTGCGCGAACTGGAGCGCGTCGGCTTCGAAGCCACGTATCTGGAACCGCAGGACAACGGCCTGATCACCATCGAGCAGCTGACCGCGGCGATCCGTCCGGACACGATTCTGGTATCGGTCATGCTGGTCAATAACGAGATCGGCGTGATCCAGCCGATCGACGAAATCGGCGCGCTGTGCCGCTCGAAGGGCATCATCTTCCACTGCGACGCCGCGCAAGCGACCGGCAAGGTGGTGATCGACCTGCAAAAGACCAAGGTCGACCTGATGACCTTCACCGCGCACAAGACCTACGGTCCCAAGGGCATCGGCGCGCTGTACGTCTGCCGCAAGCCGCGCGTGCGCATCGAAGCGCAAATGCACGGCGGCGGCCACGAGCGCGGCCTGCGCTCCGGCACCCTGCCGACCCACCAGATCGTCGGCATGGGCGAAGCGTTCCGCCTGGCGAAAGTCGAGATGGACAGCGAGATCACCCGCATCAAGGGCCTGCGCGACCGTCTTGCCAAGGGCCTGCAGGAAATCGAAGAGACCTACATCAACGGCGACATGGAACACCGCGTGCCGCACAACCTGAACGTCAGCTTCAACTACGTCGAAGGCGAGTCGCTGATCATGGCGGTTAAAGATTTGGCCGTGTCGTCGGGTTCCGCTTGTACTTCGGCCTCGCTGGAACCATCTTATGTATTGCGCGCCCTGGGCCGCAGCGACGAGCTGGCGCACAGCTCGATCCGTTTCACCATCGGCCGTTTCACGACGGAAGAGGACATCGACTTCGCCATCGACTTGATGAAGTCCAAGGTGCATAAACTGCGCGAACTGTCGCCGCTGTGGGACATGTTCAAAGAAGGGATCGACATCAGCTCGATCCAATGGGCAGCCCACTAATTTCACAGATACAGGAGCATCAACATGGCATACTCGGAAAAAGTACTGGACCACTACGAAAACCCGCGCAACGTGGGCGCTTTCGAAAAGGGCGATGAATCGGTCGGCACCGGCATGGTCGGCGCGCCTGCTTGCGGCGACGTCATGAAGCTGCAGATCAAGGTCGGCGCCGATGGCCTGATCGAAGATGCGAAGTTCAAGACCTACGGCTGCGGTTCGGCCATCGCTTCGAGCTCGCTGGTGACCGAATGGGTCAAGGGCAAGACGCTGGATCAGGCGCTGGCCATCAAGAACACCCAGATCGCCGAAGAACTGGCGCTGCCGCCGGTGAAGATCCACTGCTCGATCCTGGCGGAAGACGCCATCAAGGCAGCGGTGCTGGATTACCAGACCAAGCATCCAGTCGCAGCGTAAAGTTAACTCGCCGTGCCCGCGCAAGCGGGGACGGCGATGGAGAATCAAATGGCAATCACCCTGACCGAAAAAGCAGCTAAACACATCAACCGCTACATCGAGCGCCGCGGCAAGGGCGTCGGTCTGCGTTTCGGCGTGCGCACCACCGGCTGCTCGGGCCTGGCCTACAAGCTGGAATACGTGGACGAGATGGACGCTGAAGACAGCGTCTTCGAATCGCACGGCGTGAAGGTCTTCGTCGATCCGAAAAGCCTGCCGTACATCGACGGCACCGAGCTCGATTTCGCGCGCGAGGGCTTGAACGAAGGCTTCAAGTTCAACAACCCGAACGAGAAAGACGCTTGCGGTTGCGGCGAAAGCTTCCGCATCTGATAAGCCGCCATGCAAAATCACTTTGAGCTGTTCAATCTGCCGCAGCAATTCGCCGTGGACGCGGGGGCGCTGGACAGCGCCTACCGCGACGTGCAGGGCCGCGTGCATCCCGACAAATTCGTCAACGCCACCGACGCCGAGAAGCGCGTCGCGATGCAGTGGGCCACCCGCGCCAACGAAGCCTATCAGACCCTGAAAAATCTGCAGAAGCGCGCGCAGTACATGTGCGAGCTCAATGGCGTCGATTTGCAGACCGAGTCGAATACGTCGATGCCGATGGCCTTCCTGATGCAGCAGATGGAGTGGCGCGAAGAGTTGGGCGACGCACGCGCCGGCAAGGACAGCGACGCGCTGGAAGCGCTGGACAAGCAGCTGCGCAACGCCCGCAAGGAGCGCCTCGCGGAAATCGAACAGCAGATCGACGCCAGCGACTACGCGCAAGCCGCGCAAGGCGTGCGCGCGCTGATGTTCCTTGAAAAATTCGGCGAAGAAGTCCGCTTCGCCTTTGAAGCAATCGAAGCCTGAGGGGAGGGCACGCCGAGGCGTGCCTTTGTCACATCAGGCGCAATAAAAAAATACAGGTCTCACTCATGGCACTTCTGCAAATCTCCGAACCAGGCATGTCCACTGCACCGCACCAGCATCGGCTGGCGGTCGGGATCGACCTGGGCACCACCAATTCGCTGGTGGCGACTGTGCGCAACAGCATTCCAGAAGTGCTGAACGATGACGAGGGCCGCCCGCTGCTGCCGTCCGTAGTGCGCTATCTGCCGAACGGCCACGCCAACATCGGCTACAAGGCGCAAGCCGCGCAGACCACCGATCCGAAGAACACCATCGTCTCCGTCAAGCGCTTCATGGGCCGCGGCCTGGCCGATATCGCCTACGCGGAAAACCTGCCATACGATTTCCAGGACACTCCTGGCATGGTGCAGCTGAAGACCATCGCCGGCGTCAAGAGCCCGGTCGAAGTGTCGGCGCAGATCCTGGCCACGCTGCGCCAGCGCGCCGAGGATTCGCTGGGCGACGATCTGGTCGGCGCGGTCATCACCGTGCCTGCCTACTTCGACGACGCGCAGCGCCAGGCGACCAAGGACGCTGCGCAACTGGCCGGCCTGAACGTGCTGCGCCTGCTGAGCGAGCCGACCGCCGCCGCCATCGCCTACGGCCTGGATAACGGTTCCGAAGGCACCTTCGCCGTGTATGACCTCGGCGGCGGCACCTTCGACATCTCCATCCTCAAGTTGAGCAAGGGCGTGTTCGAGGTACTGTCCACCGGCGGCGATTCCGCGCTCGGCGGCGACGACTTCGACCACCGCCTGTTCTGCTACATCCACCAGCAGGAGAAACTGGCGCCGCTGTCGGACGAAGACACCGCCGTGCTGATGGTGAAGGCGCGCGAAGCCAAGGAACTGCTGTCGACCAAGGCCGAAGTGACCGTGGACGCGATCCTCGGCTCCGGCGAGGAAGTCCACATCAAGATCACCGCCGAGATCTTCCAGGAGATCACCAAGCACCTGATCGACAAGACCATGAAGGCCATCAAGAAGGCCCTGCGCGACGCGAACGTCGATGCGGACGACGTCGATGGCGTGGTGATGGTCGGCGGCGCGACGCGCATGCCGCACGTGCAGCGCGCGGTCAGCGAATACTTCCACACCATCCCGCACGCGAACATCGATCCGGACAAAGTGGTGGCGCTGGGCGCCGCGATCCAGGCCAATCTGCTGGCCGGCAACCGCGCGCCGGGCGACGACTGGCTGCTGCTGGACGTGATCCCGCTGTCGCTCGGTATCGAGACGATGGGCGGCCTGGTGGAGAAGATCATCCCGCGTAACTCGACGATTCCTTGCGCCCGCGCGCAGGAGTTCACGACGTTTAAAGACGGCCAGACCGCGTTGGCGGTGCATGTGCTGCAAGGCGAGCGCGAACTGGTGTCCGATTGCCGTTCGCTGGCGCGCTTCGAGCTGCGCGGCATTCCGCCGATGGCTGCCGGCGCGGCGCGTATCCGCATCACCTATCAAGTCGATGCCGACGGCCTGCTGTCCGTGTCGGCGCGCGAGCTGCGTTCCGGCGTGGAGGCGTCGATCAGCGTCAAGCCGGCCTATGGCCTGGGCGATGACGACGTCGCGCGCATGCTGCAGGATTCGTACAAGTCGGCCGACGTCGACATGATCGCCCGCGCGCTGCGCGAAGAGCAGGTCGAGGCCGAGCGCATTTTGCTGGCCACGCAATCGGCGCTGGACGAAGACGCGGCATTGTTGTCGGCGGAAGAACGCGTGAGCGTCGATGCGCTGATGGACAAGGTGCGCGACGCGGTGGCGCAATCGCAGTCCGGCGCGGCCGATCACTCGGTGGTGAAGTTCGCCGTCGAAGCGCTGGCCAACGGCACCGAAGAATTCGCGTCGCGCCGCATGGACCGCAGCGTGCGCAGCGCACTGGCCGGCAAGACGCTCGATCAAGTCGTATAAATTAAAAAAACTCAGAGGTATCAAGTGCCACAAATCGTATTCCTGCCCCACGCCAAACTGTGCCCGGAAGGCGCCGTCGTCGAAGCCCAGCCGGGCAAGACCCTATGCGATGTCATGCTTGAAAATGACATCAACATCGAGCACGCGTGCGAAAAATCCTGCGCCTGCACCACCTGCCACGTGCTGGTGCGTGAAGGCTTCAACTCGCTGAGCGAAGCCAGCGAAACCGAAGAAGACTTGCTGGACAAAGCCTGGGGCCTGGAAGCCGTGTCGCGCCTGTCGTGCCAGTCGGTGATCGCCGACGAGGACCTGGTCGTCGAGATCCCGAAATACACCATCAACCACGCCAGCGAAGGCGGACACTGATATGAAGTGGTCGGACATCACCGCGATTGCGGAAGCGCTCTACGATAAGTACCCGGACATCGATCCGCTGACTATCCGCTTCACCGATCTGCACAACTGGATCGTCGGCCTCGAAGAGTTCGACGACGACCACACGCGCGGCGGTGAAAAAGTCCTCGAAGCGATTCAGCAGGCGTGGATCGATGAAGCCCAATAAGCCAGCGGCCAAGGCCGCCGCCGCGAAGATCGGCGCCACCGTCACCGGCGCCGACAACATGCCCGAGATCCGCGAAGGCCAGACCGTCGCGCTGCTGCAGGAACTGCACATCCTGACCCGCGACGGCAAGATGAACCAGGACAGCCGCCGCAAGCTCAAGCAGGTCTACCATCTGTACCAGTTCATCGAACCGCTGCTCAAGGAAGTGCTGGCCGCGAAGGACAACGTCTCGCTGGTCGATCACGGCGCCGGCAAGTCCTACCTCGGCTTCATCATCTACGACCTGTTCTTCAAGGCGCTACAGGACAACTCGCACATCTACGGCATCGAAACGCGTGAAGAACTGGTCGCGCGCTCGCAAGAGCTGGCGCAGAAGTTCAACTTCCCCGGCATGTCCTTCCTGCCGCTGTCGGTGGCCGAGTCTACCGAATCGAAACTGCTGCCGGAGCGGATCGACATCGTCACCGCGCTTCACGCCTGCAACACGGCGACCGACGACGCGATCCAGTTCGCGCTGAAGAAGAAGGCCAAGCACATGGTGCTGGTGCCGTGCTGCCAGGCCGAAGTCGCGACGGTGCTGAAGAAGAACAAGGGCCAGTCGCTGGGCAAGTCCGCGCTGAGCGAGATCTGGCGCCATCCTATCCACACCCGCGAATTCGGCAGCCAGATCACCAACGTGCTGCGTTGTCTGCAGCTGGAGGCGCACGGCTACGACGTCACCGTCACCGAGCTGGTAGGCTGGGAGCATTCGATGAAAAATGAACTCATCATCGCGACCTACAAGAACCTGCCGCGCAAGCGTCCCGCCGAGCGCCTGAAAGAGGTGCTGGAGACCGTGGGCCTGCAGGAAATGGAAAACCGATTCTTTAGCGAAGAGACCACGGCATGAACCAGGAAAACTGGCTAGACCTGCGCAGCGACACCGTCACCCGCCCAAGCGCCGCGATGCGCGCCGCGATGAACGCCGCCGAAGTCGGCGACGATGTCTACGGCGACGACCCTACCGTCAACCGCCTGCAGGAATATGCCGCCGATTTGTTCGGCTACGAGGACGCCTTGTTCGCGCCGTCCGGCACGCAGAGCAATCTGCTGGCGCTGCTCGCCCATTGCGGTCGCGGCGACGAATACCTGGTCGGCCAGGAAGCGCATACCTACCGCTACGAAGGCGGCGGCGCCGCGGTGTTGGGCAGTATCCAGCCGCAGCCGATCATCAACCAGCCTGACGGCAGCATCGCGCTGGCCGATATCGCGTCGTACATCAAGCCGGACGATTTCCATTTCGCGCGCACCAAGCTGCTGGCGCTGGAAAACACCATCGGCGGCCGCGTGCTGCCGCTGGACTACCTGCAGCAGGCGACCGCGCTGGCGCATGAACGCGGCCTGGCCACGCACCTCGACGGCGCGCGCGTCTGCAACGCCGCCGTCAAACTGGGCGTGAGTCCGCGCGTTGCGGTGGCGGGTTTTGATTCGGTGTCGGTGTGCCTTTCCAAGGGACTGGGCGCGCCGGTCGGCTCCATCCTGTGCGGCAGCAAGCCGCTGATCGCCGAGGCCAAGCGTTGGCGCAAGATGCTGGGCGGCGGCATGCGCCAGGCCGGCATGATCGCCGCCGGCGGCCTTTACGCATTGGAGCACAACATCGCGCGCCTGGCCGAGGATCACGACAACGCCACGTATTTCGCCAGCGAGCTGGCCAAGTTCAAAGGCATCACTGTCAGCACGCCGCAGACCAACATCTTCTACGTCGATGTGCCGCCGGACGCTTGCCGTGGCCTGAACGACGTGCTGCAGCTGACGCGCATCCGCGTCTCGATGTCGCCGAAGCTGCGCATCGTCACGCACATGGACGCCTCGCGCGAGGACATCGATCGCGCCATCACCGTATTTGGGGACTTTTTTGGATAACGATAGCAGCACCGACAACACCGTCCGTCTGGCCAAGCGCCTGGCGGAAGAGCGCCCATGTTCGCGGCGCGAAGCTGAACTCTATATCGAGGGCGGCTTCGTCAGCGTCGACGGTGCGTTGGTCGAGGAGGCCGGCGCGCGCGTGACGATGGAGCAGGTCATCACCGTCGCCGACGACGCTACGCTGCTGGAGATCGTGCCGGTCACGATCCTGCTGAACAAGCCGGCCGGCGCGGCGCAACCGCTGCACCTGCTGAACGGCGAGAGCCTGACGCGCAGCGCGCCGGGCCAGCGCTTCCTCAAGCGCCACATCACGGGACAGGAGCAGTACCTGCCGCTGGACGCCAAGACCAGCGGCCTGACCGTGTTCACGCAAGACTTCCGCGTCAAGCGCAAGCTCGCCGACGAAGCGGCCAAGATGGAGCAGGAGATCATCGTCGAGGTATCGGGCACGATCAGCGAGAACGGCCTGCAGCAGCTCAACACCATCAACGGAAAAGTAAGCTGGCAGAACGAAACGCGGCTGCGCTTTGCGATCAAGAACCCCAAGCCGGGCCTGATCGAAAAACTGTGCAAGGAAGTCGGCCTGACCGTGATCGCGATGAAGCGTATCCGCATCGGCCGCATCGCGATGGCGAGCCTCCCCGTAGGCGAGTGGCGCTACCTGCAGGATCACGAACGCTTTTAGATTGAGCGCTGCAGCCACCCCGCAGGGCCAACCAGGGTCGGACCCCGTACGGGGTCCGACCCTTGCATGCCGCCGTGCGGGGTAAAATTATCTGCCGCCTGTCTGCGACAGGATGAAGGCATAGGTATCGGCCGATTCCGCGTCCTGCTGCGCGCGCGTCGAGCCCATGCCGTGGCCCGCATCGAAATCCACCCTGAGAATCACAGGCTTGCCGCTGGCGGTGGCCGTCTGCAGGCGTGCCGCCATCTTCGCCGGATGGAAGGGCGCCACGCGCGGATCGGTCACGCCAGTGGTCAGCATCACCGCCGGATAGCGCGTGCCGTCCACCACCTGCTGATAGCTGTCGATGCTCTTCAGCGCCTTGAAGCCGGCCGGATCGGCGATCGCTCCCCATTCAGGTTCCTCGCCATAGCTGTTCTGCTCCGCCACGTAGCGCAGCGGATTGTGCCAGCCCACGCCCGACACCGCGGCCGCATACAAGTCCGGACGCTCCTCCAGCGCGCGGCCCACGGTGATGCCGCCGGCCGAACGTCCGCCGATGGCCTGGTAGGCCGGCGAGGTGTAGCCCTTGGACTGGATGTCCTCACACACCGCGATCAGGTCGCGCCAGGTGTTCGGCTTGTTTTCCAGCTGGCCGGCGCGATGCCACTCGCGACCGAACTCGCCGCCGCCGCGCACATTCGCATAGCCGATGATGCCGCCCTGGTCGACGAAGGCCAGCGTGCGGCCCGCGAACGCCGGCGTGTAAGCCGCCGCGCCGTAGCTGCCGTAAGCCTGGATGAAGGCCGGATTTTTACCGTCCATCTTCAGGCCTTTTTTGTAGATCAGGCTATACGGGATCCTGGTGCCATCCTTGGCGGTCGCGTAGCGGCGCTCGGTGGTGTAGGCGTCGACGTCGATGGCCGGCTTGGGCGTGATGCCGGTATCGGCCAGCTTGCCGTCCGCATCGACGGACCAGATGCCGGTCGGCTGCAGCCAGCCGGAGAGGATGGCCAGCGCGCCCGGCGCATCGTCGTCGGCGGCGATGGAGGCCAGCGTGCCGTCGAAGGGCAGGGCGATGCCGGCGACCTTGCCGTCGTCGCCGAGCCGCAGCAGTTTGCCCAGGCCGCCGTCCATCGCCTTGATGTACAGGCCGTCCTTGGCGCGCGCCGTGCCTTGCAGGACCAGTTCCGATTCCGCCAGCACTTCGCTCGCCGTCGCCACAGCCGGCGCCTTGGCCGAGGTTTTCAACAGCCGCCCGCGCGGATGGCCGCGCGTCGACAGCAGGAACAGGTCATCGCCGTGCAGATCGAGCTCGGTGACTTCGTCCGCGAAGTCGGCGGCCTGCTGCCATTTGGCCTTGCCCTTCAGGAGATCCGTCAACGGCGCGGTGTAGACGCGCTTTTCCTCGCGCACGTCGGCCAGGATCAGCACCGCGTAATCGGAGTGGCCGGTGACGGCGATGTACGGCGACTGGATCTTTTCGTACGCGACCGATGCATCCAGGCCGCGCTTCATCAGCACCGGATCCTTGGCCGCGTCGGTGCCGACCTGGTGGAAGCGCACCTGCGAATCGAGGTAGCGGTCCGGCGTGTTCACCTTGCCGGTCAGCTGGTTGTAGAAGAAGCCGGAGCTGTCGGCCAGCCAGCTCGGGCTGGCGGCCTGCGTGTCTCCGATACGCTCGTCGAGCACCGCGCCGGTGCGCACGTCCATGATGTGCAGCACCGAGTCCTCGCTGCCGTCCTTCGACAGACCGTAGGCCAGTTTGCCGCCGTCGGGCGACGCCTTCCACCAATCCAGCGAGACATGGCTGGTCGCGGTATCGAGTTCGGTCGGGTCGATCAACACACGGTCCTTGCCGGGGTCATTGCTAACCTCGCGCACGAACAGCTTGAAGTTGTTGGCGCCCGCAGGACGCTGTTGATAGAACAGCCGTGCGCCGGCCTTCTGCACGCGCGCCGGCGCGGCGATGTCGCCGGACAGTTGCTGGATGCGGCTGAGCAGCGCGTCGCGTTGCGGCAGCGTGTCGAGCAGTCCGCGCGCGTGGGCGTTTTGCTGCTGAAGAAAGGGCAGCCAGTCCGGATCCTGGTCGTTCTCCATCCAGCGATAGCGGTCGGTGATGGTTTCGCCGAAATAGATGTCCGTGACGGGGGCGACACGAGCGACAGGGGCGGGGGGCAGTGTGCTCATGGCATTCCTCTGTGGCGAAAATCTTATTCTGCCATAGGGGTTTGCAAACTTTACGCTTTCTTCTTTTTCTTCTTTTTCTTCTCCGGCGGCGGCAGCTGGATCAGGCGGGTGCCGGTCAGCTTGTCGTGCAGGAACTGGCGGTCCTTGTCGAAGAAGGCCGTCAGCGACCACAGCAGAATTCCGGCGAACACCGCGCCCAGCGCCTGCCACTTGTGCAGCCCCAGCGCCAGCGACACCAGCAGCGCCGGCAGCACCCACATCCAGCTCAGCAGGTAGCGCACGGCGGCGGCCTGCAGCGACAGATGGCTGTGGCCTGGACGCACGACCTTCAGGCGCCAAGTTTTCATCGCCAGCGTCTGGCCGTCGCGGCTCCACTGGTGGATGAAGTAGACGCCCAGCACCAGGAAGGCCAGCGCCTGACGCATGTGCTCGATCAGCGGCGTATGGCGCGCGCCGGTGGCGACTTCAAAGATCAGGAAGGGCAGGAATAGCACCGCGAAGCCCAGCAGGGATTCGTAGACCATCGAAATGAGGCGGCGCTTGACGGTGGGCACGGTCACGTTATTTGACATTGGCTGGGGCCGGCGTCGGCGCCGGCGCGGCTGGGGCCGGCACGGGAGGAACCGGCGTCACGTTGGATGCGTTGGGCAGCGGCGGCGCGTCGGCGGCGGGCGCGGGAAGCGGCAGCGGCGCCGGCGCGACCGGCGCGGCGCCGGCCTGCGCGGTGCCGCTGGTGCCGGCCGGAACCACCGGCTTGATCGGCGCCACGGTCTTGACCTTGCTCTGCGCCGCGCTCGGCAGGTTGGCGACTTGCTTCTTGACGGCGGCCTTGGCGGCGAGCTCCTTCTTCTGCTCGTCCGACAGCTGCTGGTAGGATTCCCACGAGGTCGATTTCTGCGACGGATCAAGCTTCTGCGCGCGGGCGAAGTTCTGCCGCACCTGGCGGCGTTCCTCCGGCGTCATGCGCACCCACTCGCGCATGCGTTCCTGCACCCGCATCTGCTCGTCCGGCTTCATCGACGCGTAGCGCTTGACGATGCCCAGCCACTTTTGCTTGCGGATGGGTTCCATCTGGTCCCACTCGCCGGCGAGCGGCTCCAGCGCCTGCTGCTGCGCCGGCGACAGGTCTTTCCATTTGATTTTTTCAGGCGACTTGGCGGCGGCGTTCTTGCCGCCCTTGGCGGCGGAAGCCGACTGCGCGGCCGTCAGCGGCGCCACGGCGCCGCCGGGCGCATCCGGCCTGCTGGCGACCCAGGCTCCGCCCGCCACTGCTACCGCTAACACCGCCGCTGCTGCGGCGCCGAATTTTGCCCGACCGCTCCATGCCATAACTTATTGCTCGCTTTGGGTCAGGTAGGCGTTGAAACCGTGGTCCAGGTAGGCCGACAGCGGCAGCTCGTCCGACAGCACGGCCGCATCGATCTCGGCCAGGTCGGCGATGCGTTCCTGCTGTTCGTACTGGTAAATGCCGGCCAGGCCGCCGACCAGGGCCAGCAGCGGCAGCACCATGCCCATGCGGCCCAGCCAGCCGAACGGGCGCGACAACATGGCGCCGGCGCCGGCCAGCTCGGCCTTGGCCACGCGCACGCTCATCGGCACGTCGACGTGCGCCTTCTTGCGGGCGAGCGCCATCTTGCGCGCCTGCGCCAGGCGGTCGGTGGTCGAGGCGGGCAGATCGTCGAGCTGTTCATTGAGCGCGTGGCGCACTTTATAAGCGAAATTCAGATCGTCGGTGTTCATAGTTTAATTCCCTTGGCTTTGAGCGCTTCAGCAAGCGTATGTGTTGCACGTGAGCAATGCGTTTTCACGCTCCCCTCGGAACATCCCATCGCTTCGGCGGTTTCGGCCACGTCCATATCCTGCCAATAACGCATCAGGAAGGCTTCTCGTTGACGCGCCGGAAGCTTTTGTACTTCGGCATCGATGAGTTCCAGCGTCTGCTGGCGCTCGACCTTGTCGGCGCTGGACTCGCCGGCCTCGCTGCCTTCCTCGGCGGCGTAGGATTCGAGCATGTCGAAGTCGTCATTCTCGCCGCTGGATGGGGTCATGCCGGAGAACAGGCTGACCCAGGTGTTGCGCACCTTTTCGCGGCGGAAATAGTCGAGGATGGTGGTCTGCAGGATGCGCTGGAACAGCATCGGCAGCTCGGCGGCCGGCTTGTCGCCGTATTTCTCGGCGAGCTTGATCATCGCGTCCTGCACGATGTCCAGGGCGGATTCGTCCTTGCGTACCGCGTAGACGGCTTGTTTGAAGGCGCGCCGTTCGACGTTTTCGAGGAAGTCGGATAATTCTTTGTCTGTAGCCACGAGGAAGCGCCTGGCGGCGTTTTTTGAACTGAGCGCATCCTAGCAAAAATCGCCCCAATTTGCATGTTTTTACGTCAAAACCGGCGGGCGATGCACCAGCAATTGGCGATTTTCCAATTTCTCCTTGCTCAAAATGGTGCGCCGGTGTACCGTATGGAACGCTTTGAACACCCCGAAGCTCTATGGTCTGGTCGCAGCAGGCACACAACGCCGCATTTCGACTGGACGCGCTTTCATATGTCAGCAGTTTGCTCTAACCCGTGCCACAAGCGCGAGAAGTACGCACAACCGCTACAGACAGATCCGGCCGAACGAGAGTTTGCGTTGAACCTTGCTTTGCACGTCACTACGGTTGGCGGAAGAGGCAGCGTGACCGCAGAAAAAAAGGGAAGCAGGGCAATGCTGTAGAGGTAGGCATACTTCGCGAGGAAAGAGCATCCGATCAATCTCCTATGGACCTTGAAAGGAATGTTTCATGAATACCGAAGCATCGTCACAAATCACTGGCGCTGAAATACTGGTGCGCTGCCTGGCGGAAGAGGGCGTGGAACACGTCTTTGGCTACCCCGGCGGAGCGGTCCTGTATATCTACGACGCCATCTTCAAGCAAGACAAATTCCAACACGTCCTCGTGCGTCACGAACAGGCCGCAGTGCATGCCGCCGATGCGTACTCGCGCAGCTCGAATAAAGTTGGCGTCGCGCTGGTCACGTCCGGTCCGGGCGTCACCAATGCCGTGACGGGTTTGTCCACCGCCTACATGGATTCCATCCCCATGGTCGTGATCTCGGGCCAGGTGCCCAGCCACGCCATCGGCCAGGATGCCTTCCAGGAATGCGACACGGTCGGCATCACGCGTCCGGTCGTCAAGCACAATTTCCTCGTCAAAGACGTCAAGGATTTGGCGGAAACCGTCAAGAAAGCCTTCTTCATCGCCCGCACCGGCCGTCCCGGCCCCGTGCTGGTCGACATCCCGAAGGATATCTCGATGCACAAGACGACGTACTCGTATCCGAAAGAGATCGAGATGCGTTCGTACAAGCCGGTCGACAAGGGCCACTCGGGCCAGATCCGCAAGGCGGTGCAGCTGCTGCTGCAGGCCGAACGTCCGATGATCTACACCGGCGGCGGCGTGATCCTGGCCAACGCCTCGCCCGAGCTCAACAAGCTGGTCGACAAGCTCGGCTTCCCGGTCACCAACACGCTGATGGGCCTGGGCGCCTATAAAGCGTCGAGCGAGCACTTCGTCGGCATGCCCGGCATGCACGGCACCTATGAAGCGAACATGGCGATGCAGCACTGCGACGTCCTGATCGCCATCGGCGCCCGCTTCGACGACCGCGTCATCGGCAACCCGAAACACTTCGCCTCCAACCCGCGCAAGATCATCCACGTGGACATCGATCCCTCGTCGATCTCCAAGCGCGTCAAGGTCGACATCCCGATCGTCGGCAACGTCAAGGACGTGCTGATCGAATTCCTGGCCCAGCTCGACGCGTCGGAAGCCAAGCCGAACGCGCCGGCCGTCAAGGACTGGTGGAAGCAGATCAACGAGTGGCGCGGCAAGGATTGCCTGAAGTATCCGACCTCGGACCTGGTCATCAAGCCGCAGGCCGTGGTGCAGAAGCTGTGGGAAGTGACCAAGGGCGACGCCTTCATCACCTCCGACGTCGGCCAGCACCAGATGTGGGCCGCGCAGTACTACCCGTTCGACAAGCCGAAACGCTGGGTCAACTCGGGCGGCCTGGGCACGATGGGCGTCGGCCTGCCGTACGCCATGGGCGTGCAGATGGCCAATCCGGACGCGACCGTCGCCTGCATCACCGGCGAGGGCTCGATCCAGATGTGCATCCAGGAGCTGGCGACCTGCAAGCAATATCATTTGACGCCGAAGATCATCATGTTGAACAACCGCTTCCTGGGCATGGTCCGGCAGTGGCAGCAGATCGACTACGGCTCGCGCTACTCCGAGTCCTACATGGACTCGCTGCCGAACTTCGAGAAGCTGGCCGAGGCCTATGGCCACGTCGGCATGCGCATCGAAAAACCGGGTGACGTCGACGGCGCGCTGCGCGACGCCTTCGGCATGAAGGACAAGCTGGTGTTCATGAACTTCATTACCGATCAATCGGAAAACGTCTGGCCGATGGTGAAAGCGGGCAAGGGGCTCTCTGAAATGCTGTTGGGTTCGGAGGACTTATAACATGCGACACATTATCTCTGTCTTGCTGGAAAACGAAGCCGGCGCGTTGTCCCGCGTGGTCGGCCTGTTCTCGGCCCGTGGCTACAACATCGAAACGCTGACCGTGGCGCCGACCGAAGACCCGACGCTGTCGCGCATGACCATCGTCACCTCGGGCTCGGACGACATCATCGAACAGATCACCAAGCACCTGAACCGCCTCATCGAAGTGGTGAAGGTGGTGGACCTGACCGAAGGCCAGCACATCGAGCGCGAACTCATGCTGATCAAGGTCCGCGCGGTGGGCAAGGAACGGGAAGAGATGAAGCGCACGGCGGATATCTTCCGCGGCCGCATCATCGACGTCACCGAGAAAAGCTACACGATCGAACTGACCGGCGCCAAAACCAAGCTCGACGCCTTCATCGATTCGATCGACCGGGCCTCGATCCTGGAAACCGTACGCACCGGCGGATCCGGTATCGGACGCGGCGAACGCATCCTCAAAGTTTAAGCACATTTAAAAATATACAAAGGAATTACCATGAAAGTTTTCTACGACAAAGACGCCGACCTCTCCCTGATCAAGGGTAAAAACGTTGCCATCATCGGTTACGGCTCGCAGGGCCATGCCCACGCGCAAAACCTGAGCGACTCCGGCGTCAACGTGACGGTCGGCCTGCGCAAAGGCGGCTCCTCGTGGAACAAGGTCGAGAAGGCCGGCCTGAAAGTGGCGGAAGTGAACGATGCGGTCAAGGCCGCCGACGTCATCATGATCCTGCTGCCGGACGAGAACATCGCCCAGGTCTACAACGAAAACGTCGCGCCGCACGCCAAGCAAGGCGCGGTGCTGGCCTTCGCCCACGGCTTCAACGTGCACTACGGCCAGGTCGTGCCGCGCGCCGACCTCGACGTCATCATGGTCGCGCCGAAAGCGCCGGGCCACACCGTGCGCGCCACCTACACCCAGGGCGGCGGCGTGCCGCACCTGATCGCCGTGTACCAGGACAAGTCCGGCATCGCCCGCGACATCGCCCTGTCGTACGCGTCGGCCAACGGCGGCGGCCGCGCCGGCATCATCGAAACCAACTTCCGCGAAGAGACCGAGACCGACCTGTTCGGCGAACAAGCGGTGCTGTGCGGCGGCGCGGTCGAGCTGATCAAGGCCGGCTTCGAAACCCTGACCGAAGCGGGCTATGCTCCGGAAATGGCGTACTTCGAATGCCTGCACGAGCTGAAGCTGATCGTCGACCTGATCTACGAAGGCGGCATCGCCAACATGAACTACTCGATCTCGAACAACGCCGAATACGGCGAGTACGTGACCGGTCCTAAGGTCGTGACGTCGGCGACCAAGGACGCGATGCGCCAGTGCCTGAAGGATATCCAGACCGGCGAGTACGCCAAGTCCTTCATCCTGGAGAACAAGGCCGGCGCCCCGACCCTGATTTCCCGCCGCCGCCTGACCGCCGAGCACCAGATCGAAGAAGTCGGCGCCAAACTGCGTGCGATGATGCCGTGGATCGCCAAGAACAAGATGGTCGATCAGTCGAAGAACTAAGCTTTATCTTCGCAATGAGAAAGCCGGCTGACGCCGGCTTTTTTTACGCTCGCCAGAGTGGGCTGAGTAGCAGCACCAGTGCGATCACTGTGGCGAAGCCAAGGATCCGCGCGGCAACCTCGGGAATGAGCATCTTGCCGTCCTCGTCATAGGCCGGAAGCCCCGGAGCGAAAATTTCCTTGACGCGCACGGCGCGCGCATGGCCGAACGAGACAATCGGAATCATGAACCGCCCGATGCTGTACATCAGGCCGTACACCAGCAACTCCATGAAAACATAGAACAAAAACTGAGCGATGAGCATCATGGCGCCGTCTCCTTGTCGATGGGAGATAGTAGCACTCAGTCAATTAGAAGATGCTTAAAACGGCCGGCTTAAATCACTCACGGAGGTTGCGCATGAATGCGGTCAGGCATATATTGTGCGACGGTGATTCGATGCGGCCTATTCCCGGTACGCGACAGCGTCACGCGTATGAAAAACGCTGGACCGGCATGTCATCTTGCCCAGCGAATTGGATGGCGTCCATCTCGATGAGCTGCAGCACCGGCAACTGGCCGTCGACATTCATCGTCAGGTACGGGAGATACTAGATTGAAATCAACTGCGACTCAAGCCATCATTCGCGCCACTAAATTCCTGCTGCCACTGGCGTTTTCCGCCTCGCTCGTTGGCTGCGCCAACACGCCGATGCGGCCCGTTTCTGTCGTGGTCGGCAAAGATGACATTCAGGTGTCGGGCAGCAGCGTGAAAACGGTCGATGAATTGATAAAGCTGTTGGCGGCGAAAAAAATCGCCAGCGTCGATTTGTATAACGAGGCGGGCAGCGATTACGAACGCATTGGAAAAGTCATTTATTCTATGTCACGTAACGGCGTCAAAGTAGAAAAAATCAATGGAGAAGCGGTAAAACAATTCTGTTTATACAGTATAAATTATTTGTGAATTTATGATCCCATCCGACGTGCGAGCCGAGATTCTGCGGCGTATTCGAGATGCCGAGGCGGAGCACGGTGTACGTGTGCTGCTTGCCATCGAGTCCGGAAGCAGGGCATGGGGATTCGAGTCGCCGAACAGCGACTACGACGCTCGCTTCATCTACGCTCATCCCAAAGAGTGGTACCTGTCCGTCGGGCTGGAAGAGCAACGTGATGTCATCGAATATCCTATCGTCGATGACATCGATCTGAATGGATGGGATGTGCGCAAGGCGCTGCGGCTGTTCTGGAAATCTAATCCGGCATTTGTCGAATGGATTCAATCGCCGATCATTTATGCTGAAAGCACCAGCTTCGCCGATGATGTTCGAAGACTCCTGCCTGATGTGTATTCGTGTGAAAGTGGAATTTTCCACTATCGCAGCATGGCGAAGACGAATTTCCGCGGCTACTTGAAGGGCGATCTGGTTCCGTTAAAAAAATACTTCTACGTGTTGCGCCCGCTGCTTGCTGTGCGCTGGCTGGAGCGCTACGGCACCCCCGCGCCCATCGAATTTAGCAAACTGCTGCATCTGATCAATGACCAATCCTTGCTGGCGGACATAGATACTTTGCTGACCCGCAAACGCGCCGCCCCGGAGATGGGGCTCGACCGCCCTGTGGCGAGCATCCACGCTTTCATCGAGCGCGAGTTGGAGCGGCTTGAGGCCATTGCCCCGGCATCATTTCAGCGCCCGGACGTGCTGCCGGGCTTGAACGAGATTTTCAACCGTAGCCTTCAGCAGGCGGCTTGCATTTAGATTAACTGAAGAGGCGGGAGCACATAGCTCCCGCCTCTGACTAGCCCTAGCGGAACACGCTGATTTCAGCGATCGACCACCAGCGCGGCGCGGTGCCGGTTTGGATCAGGCGCAGGAAGCGCGCGCTGCGGCCTCCCAGCGGCAGCTTCAAGTAGCTGGACGTGTTCTGTCCTTCCGTTACCTTATCCCACGTGGCGCCATCGTCCGACGCCTGCAGCTCGTAGCCACGCGCATAGTCGTCGCCGTTCGAATTGATGTCGAGCTGCTTCAGCGGCTGCGACGCGCCCAGGTCGATCTGGATCCATTGTCCCGGCTTCTGCTCGGCGCCGGTGGTCCAGCGCGTGTTCAACTGCCCATCGATCATCCGCGCCGGCGCCTCGTCGCCGCCTGTATTGGACGCAGTCAGCGTCAGCGTGTGGCGATCCACTTCCTCCAGCGGGCCGCCGTTGAACGCGGCCGACAAGTCGGCGATGGCCCACCAATAATTGGTGCTGCCGGTCTGCACGATCTTAAAGTAGCGCGCCGATTGCAGCGGGAACACCATCGCCTGCTTGCCGCCCACGGCCGCCGCTTGTGCCACCACCGGCGACCCCCATTGCTGGCCATCGCTGGACAGATAGAGCTCATAGCCGCGCGCCGCGTCGGTGTTGGTGGAGCCCGCATCCATCACCACCGTATCCAGCGGCAGTGACTTGCCCATGTCGACCTGCACCCACTGGCCCGGCTGCTGCGGCGCCGAACTGGCCCAGAAGGAGCCGTAGTCGTTGTCCAGCATCTTCTGCGGCACGTCGTTGCCTGCCGAGGCGAAGGCGGTGATGCTCCAGCCGCTGCGCTCGATCGGCCCGGTCGGTTGCGGTTCCGGCTCGGGCGGCGTCACCACCGGCGTGTTGGCGCCGCCGAAATTGGCGATCTTGAGTTCGGTCACCGACCACCAGCTGTCGGACACCGCCGTCTGCACGATGCGCACGAAGCGCGCGCTCTGGCGCGGCAGGGCGATCACCGTGGCGGCGCCCGGCTCGTTGCCGCTGGCGACCGGCTGTCCCCACGCCTCGCCGTCGGTCGAGACGAACACATGGTAGCCGTGCGGGTAATCGCCGCCGTTGCCGGCGTTCAGCGACACCGTGTCAAACGTCTCGACCTTGCCGAAGTCCACCTGCACCCACTGGCCCGGCTGCTGCGTCTGGCCGGTTGTCCAGCGCGTGCCGGCGTCGCCGTCGACCATATTGGCGACGCCGCCGTTCGGCGACGAGGCCGTCACCTTCCAGGCGCTGCGGTTCAGGTAGGGCTCGTACGGCACCGGCGGAGGCGGCGCGGTGGTGACGGTCCTGGTCGGATCGACCGCGATCGTCGAGTGCGGCGGCACCACGGCCGAGCCGGTGATGCCGCTGCCGTTGCTGAACTTGACCGTGCGCGCCACGTCGCTCGGGTTCCACACTTGCGCCGTATAACCGGTGCGCGTCTTGTAGACCGAGGCCGGCGAACCATCGCTGCTCCAGATGTCCGTGCTGCGGTGGTCCATCGTGGCCATGTTGTTGACGAACCAGTAGGCGTTGAACGCTTCATTGGCCTGCAGCTTGCTGCCGTCGAACTTGGCCAGCACCGCGGGAGCGTCGCTCAGCGAGTGGATCGGCCAGATGATGTGCTGCCATTGCGTCTCTTCGCCGCCGCGCTCGTTGGTCATGCTGTTGTACAGCGCGCCGACCTTCTGCTTGTCGCGGCCGTAGTAAGTCAGGTAGTCCGAGGTCGGCAGCCAGTGGATGCCGTACACCATCTCGACGTCGCCCGAGAAGTAGGTGGTGAAGTTGTAGGCGGAACCGTAGATCTGGCCGACGCCGCCGTGCGCCCAGTCGCGGTGCCAGTTGTCCTGGTCGTAGTTGAACCAGTATTGCTCGACCGCCTTCATCTCGGTGGTGAAGCCGTAGATGCCGGCGTCGCGGAAGGCGGTGTTGTTGGTGACCTGGCCCCACAGGTACTGGCCGACCCAGCTGAACAGCGCCTCGCCGGCCGCTTCCTGGTTGTTGCCGCTGGCGTTGTCGCCGAAGCCGCCCGCCCACGAGTGGCCGGAATAGGCGTTGAAGTTGCGCAGGTAGGGGAACTGCGTATCGGTGCGCGAGGGATTGGCGTAGTCGCGCACCAGCAGGTCGACCATCGGGCCGTAGTCGGCGACGAAGCCCTTGTCGAAGCTGCCCAGCACGGCGGCGGCGAAGGTGAAGTAGCCGTAGGTGAAGTGGTGGTCGGTCAGGCCGGCGGCGAGGCCGAATTCCGAGGTGTAGGCCACCAGCGAGCCCCACGGCTTGACGTAGTGGAAGTAGGTGCCGAGGCGCTGGTCGCCGCCGCCGTAGGTGAGCCAGTCGCTCAGGACCGTCTTCAGCGCGGCCAGGTAGCGGGTACGGCGCTCGGTGTCGCCCAGCTGGTCGGCCACCAGTACGCCCATCGCCAGCGGATGTAGCGCCTTGCCCTGCCAGTAAGGATCGTTGTTCATCAAGTTGCCGGCCGTGCTCTGGTCCAGCTGCTCCAGGAAACCGGACAGCTTGGCGCGCGAGTACTCCGGATTGCTCGGCTCGACGAATTGCGGGATCAGGCCGAGGAAGCGGTCCTCAGTGACGAAGCTGTTGCCTTCCAATAGCTTGATCTGGCCGCGCACGCTGGCGTAGCTGCGGCCGCTGAGCCGCGCCGCCGACTGCTTCCACTGGTGCGGCAGCATGCCCATCAGCGTTTCGTTGCTGTAACCCGCACGCTGCAGCGCGGTGGTGGTGGTGAAGGTGGTGGTCACCAGCGAGGTTTGCGGATCGAACTTGTAGTCGGCCTTGGTGCCGGTGACGAAGGCGTAGGCGCGACGGTAGTAGTCGGCCAGGTCGGAGGCGTCGGTCAGCGTCGCCAGCGACATGTAATTCTGGCCGCCGCCCAGCTTGAGCTTGATGGTGCCGCCGATGCGCACGAAGGTGCTGCCGGCCGGCGCGAACACGCCGTACCAGCGCGTCTTCACCTGCGGGTTCGGCGCGTTGTCCGGCGTCGCCAGCTCCATGCCGATGTGATCGCCCTGGTAGGTATCGAAGTCGTTGACCAGGATGGCGTTGCCGGCCTCGTCGAACAGGCGGACGATGTTGTAGGACGTCAGCTGCGCCTCCGGGCTGGCGAAGGTGTTGTAGATGAAGGGCGAGCCCTGCACCAGGGTGCTGGTCATCTTGGCCGTGTCGTCGTCGCTGAGGATGACGTTGACCGAGTAGTCGCCATAGCCGGCCACCTTGGTGACGCCGTTGGCCGGCGCCATATTGGTCGGGCGCAGGTACAGGTCGGGCTGGCTGCCGGTGTTGACGCTCTTGCCGTCGGCGGCGACATAGCCGGCGTCGACGGTGTTGACGGCCAGGCCGGAGCGCGTGTACTTGCTGCTCAGCGGCAGCGTCACCAGGCCGGCGCCGCCGCCCAGGTTGTTGATCAGCAGCGACTGCCACCAGTCGTTGGACGGGATCGGGCCGGTGATGTTGGCGGTCTTGAACTTCGGCAGCGGCGGCTCGGGCTGGGCCACGTCGCCCACCTCGTAGCTGCCCTTGCCGACCACGACGGCGGCCGGCGTCGGCACCGGCGAAATGGTATAAACGGTTTTCGGATCGCCGTCGCGGTAAGGATAGACCTTGAACTCGAACAGCGAGTAGCCATACTTGGTGGCGCGCTGGATGCCCTGCATGCGCACGAAGCGGCCGCGCACATAGGTCTGCACGCGCTCAAGGCCGCCCGCGCCGTTGATCTGGCGGTACACGGTGGTCCAGTTGGCGCCGTCGTCCGACACCTGCAGGTCGAAGGCGCGGCCATAGGCGTTCTGCCACTGCAGTTCCACCGCGCCGATCAGCGTGCTGCTGCCGAGGTCCACCTGTATCCATTCCTTGTCGCCGTATTTGGATGACCAGCGGGTATCGAGGTTGTCGTCGGTCAGGTTGGCGGCCAGGTAATCCTTGGGCGTCAGCTCGGCCGGCGCGCCCGGCTGCTGCGACTCGTCGGACGAGGCCAGCACCGGCGCGTTCAGCGCGACGTTGGGAGCGATCGTCGCGCCGCCGCTGCCGCCGCTGCCGTAGACGCTCATCTCCTTCAGCGAATAGCCGTAGTCGGTGGCGCGCTGAGTGCCGAGCACGCGCACATAGCGGCCTTGCGCGGCGACGGGGATGTCGCTCAGGATGCTGTTGTTGCCGTTCACGCGCTGCACGGTGTCCCAATGCTGCTCGTCGCTGGAGACCTGGATCTCGAAGTTTTTGGCGTAGGCGCCTTCCCAGTTGAGCACCACCCGCGAGATGACCGCGTTGGCGCCGAGGTCGACATACATCCACTGCGGATCCTTGTGCCAGGCGCTTTCCCAACGGGTCGGCAGCAGGCCGTCGACGGCCATTTCGGGCAGGTTGCCGTCCTTCACGGAGGACGCGTACACGGGCCGGTTGTAGGACAGCAGTTGCGGCCCTTGCGCCATCGCGCCGCCGCCCATGAACAGCGCCATGCAGGCGAGGGCGCAGCGCGTGCGCGCCGGCAAAGGTCTCGATGAAGCGGATGTGCTGCGATTGCCTTGCGGTGCGACTTTCATTGCGCTCTCCTGATCGGTGGATTTACATAGTAAAGTGCCGATCATACTTTTGTATCTTTGAGGAAACAAGTTCTTTGTGGAAATATTTACATTCCGCAATGTTACAAACGCTAACCATCTCTTACCTGTACACCAGGTGATTTCATGTAAAGTTCGCCTTGTCGTAATTTCAACTTGGAGCCCGCAATGACCGTCATTAAAAATATCGCCGCAGCCGCCGCCGTGTCCTTCGCCCTGGCCGCGCAAGCCGCGCCGGCCGATGCCGTGCCCACCACCGGCACGCTGGTTGTGGTGCCGGCGTTCGGCGAGGTCACCCACGCCAACGACCAGGCCATCGCCACGCTCGCCATCGAAGAGCAGGACAAGGACAAGGCCGCCGCCGCCTCGCGCGTCAACCAGAAAATGAAGCAGGGCCAGGAGATCGTCAAAAAAGCCGATCCGCAAGCGAGCCTGAAAACCCAGGGCTACTACACCTATCCGGTGTATCCGGAAGACCGTCCGGTGCCGGCCGGCCAGCAGCCGAAACCGCGCGTGCCGACCGCCTGGCGCGTTGGCCAGTACCTGGAAGTGAAGACCACCAACCTGGATAATCTGTCGAAGACCGTGGCCGCCGCACAAAAAGTGCTGACGCTGAATAACCTGCAGTTCGGCCTGACGTCGGAAACCACCCGCCAGCTGGACGAGCAGCGCATCGCCGCGACCTACAAGAACCTGAACGAGCGCATCGGTTCGATCGCCAAGGCAATGGGCCGGAAGGTCGGCGACGCCGTGGTCGATACGGTGGACTTCGAAGGCTCGGGCAACTACGCCGAGGGCGGCCGCGCCGCACCGGCGCCGATGATGATGCGCATGAACAAGGGCGCGATGGACAGCGCCGAAGTCGCCGAACCGAGCTTCGAACCCGGCGAAACCACGCTGCAGATGCATCTGGTGGGCAAAGTGCGCTTCAAATAAGCAAAGATGGGCAGAATAGGGTCTGCCCTCTATAATGATGGCGCAAATACCAGATAAATCAGAAATGGAACCCTATGGCCAAATTCCCCCGTCGCCGCGCTAAAAATGGCGTAGTCGCCAAACTGCCGAAGACCTCGCGTTTCAGCCGCTTCGCCCGCCGGGCCAGGGGTGAGGATCTGGACCGGCCGCGCCATCGCGGGATTTATCTGCTGCCGAACGCCTTCACCACGGCCGCGCTGTTCTGCGGCTTCTACGCCATCGTCATGGCGATGAACCAGAAATTCGAACACTCGGCTTGGGCGATCTTCATCGCCATGGTGCTCGACGGCCTCGATGGCCGCGTCGCCCGCCTGACCAACACCCAGAGCGAATTCGGCGCCCAGTACGACTCGCTGTCGGACATGGTGTCCTTCGGCGCCGCGCCGGCGCTGGTGATCTACGAATGGTCGCTGCGCGGCCTGGGCAAACTGGGCTGGATCGCCGCCTTCGTCTACTGCGCCGGCGCCGCCTTGCGCCTTGCCCGCTTCAACACCAATATCGAAGTGGTCGACAAGCGCTTCTTCCAGGGCTTGCCGTCGCCGTCGGCCGCCGCGCTGGTGGCCGGCTTTGTGCTGCTGATGGTCGACCAGGAAGTGTCCGGCCTGGAGCTGCGCTGGGTCTCGTGGGGCATCGCCGTCTTCGCCGGCCTGACCATGGTGACCAACGTGCCGTTCTACAGCTTCAAGGACGTCAACTTCCGCAAGTCGGTGCCGTTCATCGCGGTGTTTTTGATCGCGCTGGTGCTGGCGTTGGTGTCGATCGATCCGCCGAAAGTCATGTTCCCGATCTTTATCGCCTACGGCCTGTCGGGCTACGCGGTGTCGGTATGGCGTCTGGCCAAGGGCAAGAAGGTCAGCCTGATCCAGGTTGATGAGGAATCCGACGACCCGAGCGAACGCCGCTAACCGCAGGGCGGTAGGCCCTGAGAATTCAAGCAACGAAGCATCTGCCACGGAGCTATCATGACCAACTCATCCAACCGCCTGATCATCTTTGACACCACGCTGCGCGACGGCGAGCAATCGCCCGGCGCATCGATGACCAAGGATGAAAAAGTCCGCATCGCCAAGCAGCTGGAGCGCTTGCGCGTCGACGTCATCGAGGCCGGCTTTGCCGCCGCCTCGCAGGGCGACTTCGAATCCATTAAGGCCATCGCCTCGGCCGTACGCGAATCGACCATCTGCTCGCTGTCGCGCGCCAACGACCGCGACATCGCCCGCGCCGCCGAAGCGCTGGCGCCTGCCGAGCGCAAACGCATCCACACCTTCATCGCCACCTCCAGGCTGCACATGGAGATGAAGCTGCGCATGCTGCCCGACCAGGTGCTGCTGCAGGCCAGGAACGCGGTGCGCTTCGCCCGCCAGTTCACCGACGATATCGAATTCAGCCCGGAAGACGGCAGCCGCTCGGACGAGGACTTCCTGTGCCGCGTGCTCGAAGGCGTGATCGACGAGGGCGCGACCACCATCAACTTCCCCGACACGGTCGGCTACGCGGTGCCGGAGATTTTCGGCGAGACCATCCGCCGCCTGCGCGAGCGCATTCCCAATTCCGACAAGGCCGTATGGTCGGTGCACTGCCACAACGACTTGGGGCTGGCTGTGGCCAACTCGCTGGCCGGCGTGATGATCGGCGGCGCGCGCCAGATCGAATGCACCATCAACGGCCTGGGTGAACGCGCCGGCAATACCGCGCTGGAGGAAGTGGTGATGGCGCTGCGCACGCGCGGCGGCTACTACAACCTGGAAGTCGGCATCGACACCACGCAGATCGTCGCCGCCTCGAAGATGGTGTCGCAGATCACCGGCTTCGCGGTGCAGCCCAACAAGGCGGTGGTGGGAGCGAACGCTTTCGCCCACGCTTCCGGCATCCACCAGGACGGCATGCTGAAATCGCGCGAGACCTACGAGATCATGCGCGCCGAGGACGTGGGCTGGCATGCGACCAAGATCGTGCTGGGCAAGCTGTCCGGCCGCAACGCGTTCAAGCAGCGCTTGCAGGAGCTGGGCGTGGAGATGGAGTCGGAGGCCGACGTCAATACCGCCTTCACCCGCTTCAAGGAGCTGGCCGACCGCAAGTCCGACATCTTCGACGAGGACATCCTGGCGCTGCTGTCGGACGAGCAGCAGTCGCAGGAGAGCGAGTATTACCGCTTCGTCTCGCTGTCGCAGCGCTCCGAGACCGGTGAGACGCCGAGCGCGAAAGTGGTGTTCCACATCGACGGCGAGGAGCACACGTCGGAAGGGAAAGGAGACGGCCCGGTCGACGCCACCGTCAACGCCATCGAGTCGGAAGTCGGCAGCGGCGCGGAGCTGGTGCTGTTCTCGGTGAACGCTATCAGCACCGGCACCCAGTCGCAGGGCGAGGTGACGATGCGCTTGTCGAAGGAAGGCCGCATCGTCAACGGCGTCGGCGCCGATCCGGACATCATCGTCGCTTCGGCCAAGGCCTATTTGTCGGCGCTGAACAAACTGCACTCGAAGATCGAACGCGTCAATCCACAGCCGTGACGCGGCGCGGCGCATGCTTCGTTCCACGCCGAAGCATGCGCCGGTTCAAGCGGCTATCTTGTCGATTCATCCAACGACAGGAGACTGCAATGACCGCAATCGCCAATACCAATCCCATCACCTGTTTTATCCGCTACCAGATCGACGCCTTCCAGCGCGATGCCTTCCGCGTCTATGCGGAGAACTGGGGCCGCATCATTCCCCGCCTCGGTGGCCATCTCGTCGGCTACTTCCTGCCGCACGAAGGCAGCAACGACGTCGCGTGGGGGCTGGTGGCGTTCGACTCGCTGGCCGCCTACGAATCGTACCGCGCGCGCTTGAAGGCAGACCCGGAGGCGCGCGACAATTTCGCCCTGGCCCAGCGGCAGCGCTTCATCCTGAGCGAGCGGCGTACCTTCGTCGAAGCGGTGCAGGGCACCTTCGGCATCGCCGCGCGGCCGGCAGGGGAGGCATCTTGAACGCCGTGCCAGCGCAGCGACCCACCCGATGCACCTGGAGTCCGGCCGTGGGCTGCTTTACAATGCCGTCAACGCGTTTTTATCGAGGAGCGCCGGATGATCGCCGTGATCTTTGAGGTTGTGCCCAGCGCCGAAGGCATGGCGGAGTATCTCGCCCGCGCGGCGGCGCTGGCACCGTCGCTGGCGCAGGTCGACGGCTTCATCTCGGTGGAGCGGTTCACCAGCATCAGCGATCCGTCAAAGCTGCTGTCACTGTCTTTCTGGCGTGACGAGGATGCGGTACGTCGCTGGCGCGAACAGGAGCGGCACCGCGATGCGCAGGCCGCAGGTCGCGCCGGCGTCTTCGCGCATTATCGTTTGCGCGTCGCCGCCGTGATCCGCGACTACGGCCTGCATGAACGCGAAGAGGCGCCGCCGTTTCATCCACCGCTTGCGCCGCCGGCCAGGCCGCAGGCTGGCGCCGCATCAGCTGCCGGCCTGCCGTGAGCACGGCCGCGCAACCCCGTTTCGCGCGCGTCGCGGCGGCCATCGGCGATCCGACGCGGGCGCTGATGCTGTCCCGTCTTCTGGATGGCCGCTTCTACACCGCCTCCGATCTTGCCGGACACGCGGGCGTGTCGGCGCCGACCGCGTCCCAGCATCTGAAGCTGCTGGTTGACGAGGGGCTGGCGCGGGTCCGCTCGCAAGGGCGCCATCGCTATTTCATGCTGGCCGACGCCAACGTCGCCCACGCATTGGAAGCGCTGCTGCGCGTGGCCGACGGCGCGCTGCCTGAAACCACGCGCTGGCAGGCGCCATCGATGCGTGAGCTGCGTCATGCGCGCACCTGCTACGGCCATCTGGCCGGCGTGCTGGGTGTCGATTTGTGCCGCTGTTTCGTCGAGCGTGGCTGGGTCCAGGCAGGCGAGGGCGATGGACACGATTACCCGCTGACGCCTGCCGGAGCAAGCAAGCTGCGCGAGCTGGGTGTCGCGATCGGCAGCGCTGTGCCGGGCCAGCGGTTGCTGTACGGCTGCGTCGACTGGTCCGAGCGGCGCGACCATTTCGCCGGTCCGCTGGCGGTGGCGTTGCTGGATAGTTTTATCGACAAGGGATGGTTGCGCCGCAGCGCCGACACGCGCGCGCTGGACGTTTCCGCCAGCGGCAAGACAGCGCTGGCCAGGCTGCTGAAGTCCGATTGACCTCAGCCTGACATCAGCGACGCCTCGGCCCCATGCGGCTGATCGAGAAATTGAACATGATCGCCGGATCGTTGGCATCGCGGTGCTGATCCTCCTCGCGTTCGATGACCCGCCGGGCCTCTTTCAGCGCCGCCTGCAGCATGAAGTTGTCCAGGGAGCTGCGCGACAGCGACGCCGCCCGATGCAGCGTTTCCGCCGCCGCATTCGTCACCTTCACGGTCAGCCGGCCGCTCTTGGTGATGGCGGCCATCAGCGCGCTCCCGGCGCGGCGGCATGGCGCTCCGCCTCGCGCAGGATGCGCAGCACGTTACCGCTCCACATTTTCTCCAGGTCGGTATCGGAATAGCCGGCCGCTTTCAGCCGCTGCGTGATGCGTGGCAGCGCTGTGACCTGCTCCAGTCCCGCGATGCCGCCACCGCCGTCAAGATCGGCGCCAAAGCAGACATGGTCGACACCCGCCACCTGAATCACATGCAGCAGCGCCGTCATGTATTGTTCGAAGTTGCTGGTCCACAGCGGCGTGGTTGCATCCAGCGCGTTCCACTTGGCGATCAGGTCCTGCTGTTCGGCCAGGCTTAATCCGGAGATGTGTTCGACCTTGTCGAACAGCGCCGAACGCTCGGGGCCCATCTGTACTTTGTCCAGATAAATGGTGGTAAAGCACATCGCGCCGCCGGCCGCGGCCAGCTTGCGCAGACGTTCGTCGTCCAGATTGCGCGGGTGATTGAACATCGCGCGCGATCCCGAGTGCGACAGCAGGATCGGCGCCGCCGACTGTTCGAGCAATTGGTCGAACACCGCGTCGGACGCATGGCTGGCATCGATTACCATGCCCAGCCGGTTGACCTCTTTCACCCATTCCCGCCCCAGGGGACTCAAGCCATTCCAGCGCGGCTTGTCGGTCGCCGAATCGGCAAACTGGTTATTCTCGGTGTGCACCACGCCCACCAGACGCACGCCCTGGCGCTGGAAGTCCGCCAGCAGCTTCACGCTGTCGCCCAGCGGATAGCTGTTCTCGATGCTCTTGTAGGCGATCAGCTTGCCCTGGCGGTTGAGCGATCCGGCATCGGCGGCGGTGCGCGCGGCGCCGATGCGCTCGCCGAAACGCGCGACCGTCGTATCGATCAGCGTCGAGCGGTTCTGCGCCCAGCGCAAAGCCTCGGCGTAGCCTTCCTGCGTCAACGGACCTTGCGGCGTGAAGATGGCGAAGAAGCCGCCGTCCAGGTTACCGTCCTCCATGCGCGGCAAGTCCAGCTGCGCGATGTCGGTTTTCATGTCGTGGCGGTCGCCGAAACTCCAGTCCTGGCGGCCGAAATGCACCGCGCTGTCGAGGTGCGTGTCGAGCGTCAGCAGTTTGCGATGCAGGGGATCGACCTGCGAGGCGGCATCGCCTGAGGGCAGACCCTGGCAGCCGGTCAGCGCGTGCAGCGCCGCCAATACGGTCATCGTTCCGGCTCGCTTCATTTCGTCTCCTTCACCGGCACTGGCGTGAAGTTCAGATCCTTGTAGTCCCAGCTGAAATCGGCGATCGGCGATACCGCCTTCATCGTCACGTTCGCCACCTTGCCATCCGGGTCCAGCGCAAAGGTCACATAGGCAGGCTCGATGGTCTTGTCGTCAAGCCTGGTGATGAAGGTGTCGTACTGCCAGTGCTCCAGCTTGCCCGACATGCGTGGCGCGGTCTTGAAGTCGATGCTCAGGCCGCCGGCCGTGTCGGCGATCTCGATCTTGCCGTACCACGGATCGGCGTAGACGCCGGCCAGCGCCGCCGGCCTGACCGATGGGCCGACCTTGGCCGGCGTGGACTGCGCCGCCTTCAACATCTGCAGTCCTTCCGCTACCTGCTGGCTGCGGTAGTTGCGGAATTTTGCGGGCCAGTCGTTGGCCGGCAGGCCAAGGTAGTGATCCATCAGTTCATACATCAGGCCACGGATGATCTCGCCGTCTTCGCTGTTGATGGTGATGGCGAAGCCGACCTGCTGTTCCGGCAGCACCACCACGGCGGTCTTGAAGCCGAGCACCGCGCCGCCATGCCAGATGATGCGGTGGCCGCGATAGTCGACGACGTCCCAGCCCAGCGCGTAATTCGAAAAGCGCGATTCCAGCGGCTTGAGCTCGGCCGGCATGGTGCTGGCCGGCATGGCCATGGTCGGCTTCCACAACTGCGCGCGCGCGGCCGCGCTGAATACGCGCTGGCCGCCCGGCGCCACGCCTTCGCCCAGCCATATCTGCAGCCATTTGGCGAGATCGTTGGCGCTGCTGGCGATGCCGCCGGCCGGCGCGGCGTTGCGCCCGAGATCGTCGCGCTCGTCCAGCCGCTCCTGGTCGCCGGCGCCGCGCAGGCCGCCGTTCATGCGGGCGTGCGGATAGGCGCGGTCGGCGGTGGCGAAGTTGCGCTCGTTGTCGGTGGTGGTGACGCTCATGCCGGCCGGCAGCAGCACATGCTTGCGCACATACTCTTCCCAGGTCTCGCCGCTGACCGCCTCGATCAGCTGGCCCGCCACCACGTAAGGAATATTGGAATAAGCGAACTCGCTGCGGAAGCTGCTGGCCGGCTTCAGAAAGCGCAGCCGCTTCACGGTTTCCGCGCGCGACAGGTTGCTGCGCGGGACGAACAACAGGTCGCCGGCGCCGTATCCCAGGCCGCCCCGATGGACCAGCAGATCGCGCACCGTCATTTCGCGCGTGACCCAGGCGTCGTACATCTGGAATCCCGGCAGCAGGTCGACGACGTGGTCGTCCCAGCCGATCTTGCCAGCATCGACCAGCGTGGCCAGCGCGGCGCTGGTGAAGGCCTTGGTGGTGGAACCGATCGGGAACAGGGTGTCGGCATCGACCGCCGCCGGCGCCCCCAGTTGGCGCACGCCGTACCCATGCGCCAGCGTGGTCTTGCCCTGTTCGACAATGGCGATGGCCATGCCCGGCACGCCGGTCTGCTGGCGCAGGCGCTCGACGCGGGCGTCGAACTTCGCCGGCGGCGCCGGCCAGGCCGGAGCGCTCAGCGCCAGTAACAGGAATGGCAACAGCGAAAGCTTTTTCATTGGTTCTCCTCATTGCGCACGCTGCAATTGTCCACCAGCCGTTCGAATGCCGCGCCGCCGCGTATCGGATCGGCGACCGGCAGGCCCAGCCGTTGCGTCAGCGCGGCGATCTCGGCCTGCGCGGCGGCCGGCGTCATGCCGGACGTGTTCAGCGCCACACCCACGCAGGCGATCCGCGGATTGGTCACCCGCCCCAGCGCCACCGTCTGCGCGATCACCGCTTCGATCGATGGCAGCGGCGCCGACGGATAGCCAAGGATGTGGCTGCGTGACGGATCATGACACACGACGAACATGTCGGGCTGGCTGCCGTGCAGCAGGCCCAGCGATACGCCCGCGTAAGCCGGGTGGAACAGCGAGCCTTGCCCCTCGATCACGTCCAGGTGGTCCGGCGCGGCGGCAGGGCTGAGCAGTTCCGCCGCGCCCGCCACGAAGTCGGATACCACGGCGTCGATCGGCATGCCGGCGCCGGCGATCAGGATGCCGGTCTGGCCGCTGGCGCGGAAATCGGCGTCCACGCCGCGCGCGCGCAGCGCTCGGGCCAGGGCCAGCGCGGTGTATTTCTTGCCGAGTGCGCAGTCGGTGCCCACCGTCAGCAAGCGGCGGCCGCTGCGCTTGACGCCGCTGGCGACCGGGATGTTGGCCGGCGGCGTGCGCAGATCGACCAGGCGCCGTCCCAGCCGGGCGGCGGTGGCGCGCAGCGGTTCCACCTGGGCCAGTTTGATGTGCATGCCGGAGACGATGTCCAGCCCGGCCTCCAGCGCCTCGACCAGCGCCGGTATCCAGCTGTCCGGAATCAGCCCGCCGGGCGCGGCGACGCCGATCACCAGCGCGTCGGCGCCCGCGCTGCGCGCCTGTTGCGCGGTCATGCGCGTCAGGCCGGTGCTCACCGTAGCGGCCGGCAACGCCAGCTCGCCCACGCAGCGCTCGCCGGCCCAGTCGCGCAGGCCGAACGCGGTCTTCGCGTAGCCCGGTTCGACGGTGTCGGCAAGGAACAGCAGGTAGCGTCCCAAATTCGTCTCAGTGCCGGAATGAATCATGCGTTTAGTACTCCTTGGTCAGGGTCAGGCCGAGCGTGCGCGGGGTGATGAGGCCGGTGCTGATCGCGCCGTTCGGGTAGATGTTGAAGCCGTTCGCCTTCACTGACGAGGTCGACGTGATGGCGTGGCTGTTGCCGAGGTTTTTGCCGTAGGCTTCCAGTGTCCACGAACCCAGCTCGATACCGACGTGGGCGTCGACGACGTTGTAGGACGGCACTTCGCGCTGGCGGCCGTTGGCGGTGCGGAAATCGTTGTCGAAGGAAGCGGACTGCTCGGCCACATGGCGCAGCGATACGCCGGCATAGGCCGGCATGGTGTCGCCGACGGTCCAGCGGTAATCGCCCAGCAAGCCCAGGCTGTATTTCGGCGAGAACGGCAGGCGGTCGCCGGAGATGCCGCCGACCAGCGGGCTGGTGCTGCCGTCCAGCTTGGCGTTGTTGTAGGCGCCGTTGGCGGTCAGGCGCAGGTTGCGCACCGGCCGCAGCGTGGCGCTGAACTCGACGCCGTTGGCCTTGGCGCTGACACCGTTGGTGTTGACGCCGAAGCCGTTGACCACCGCCAGCAACTGGATATCCTTCCAGTCGATATGGAAGGCGCTGATGTCGAACGACAGCGTGCCGTCCTTGCTCAGCGACTTGAAGCCGACTTCATAACTGAGCACCGTATCCGACTGGTAGGTGGCTGGCGTGCCGGCCGGCGGATTGGGCGGCAGGATATTCGGTCCGCCCGGACGGAAGCCCTTGGCGGCGCGCACGTACACGGCATTGCGGTCGTCGAACTTCAGCTTGGGCGCCACCGACCAGGTGAACACATGTTCGGACGAATCGGCGCGCTCGTCGGACGCGCCGCCGGCCAGCGCGCCGTCGGTGGCCTGGCGCGCACGCTGCGTATTGCGGCTGTAGCGGCCGCCGATATCGAGATCGTAGCGTTCGTTGAAGTGCACGGTGGTGTTGGCGAAGGCCGCGTATTCGCGGTACTTGGACGTCAGCGCGACGTCGGCCAGCAGCGGCAGGCCGGTCAGCGGCGTCAGCGTGCCCGGCGCGACCGCCGTATAGCCTTGCAGGATCGCTCCGTCCTCGTCGGTGTAATACACGCCGGCCAGCCAGTCGAATATGCCGGGCTGGTTGGAACTCAGGCGCAGCTCCTGGGTCAGCTTCTTCAGGTTGGTCTGCTGGCCCAGGTAGAGTTCATTGGCGGCGCCGAACGCGCCCGCCACCAGCGCGCTCAGGTTGACGGTGTTGTCTTCGCGGATTTTCTGCCGTTGCGTGCTGTAGCTGGTGGAGGACGTCAGGCTGGCCGGACCCAGGTTCCAGTTGACGGTGCCGTTGTACAGGCGGTAGTTGACGTTGCGGTATTGCGGAATGAATTGCGATTGCGTGGGCCGGCCGTACAGCATCGCCAGCGTGTCGGGATTTGCCTCCACCGTCGACGGCGCGTCGGCCTCGATGTTTTGCGCCACCGCCGTCAGCCGCAGCGACAGGTCCTTGCTGGGCGTGTACATCAGCGAGGCGCGGCCGCCGTAGTTGCGCGAGCCGTTGATGTCGTCGGCGCGGTCGGAGCCGGCGGTGCCGATCGAATCGATGAAGCCCGGCTGCTTGTCGTAGGAGCCGGAGACGCGGAACGCCAGCGTGTCGCTGAGCGGCGTGTTGACCACCAGGTTGGTGCGGTAGGCGGTGCCGCCGCCATCGACCGCCGCCGCGCCGACCCGCGCGCGCCTCAGGAAGCGGTCGGTCTCGGGCGTGTTGGTGACGAACTTGACCAGGCCGCCCAGCGAGCTGGCGCCGTACAGCGCGCCTTGTGGTCCGCGCAGCACTTCCACCCGCGCCATGTCGAAGGTGTCGAAATCGCCGGCCAGCACGGCGCCGTTGACCAGGCCGCTGCTCGAGCCGAACGGCGTCTCATCCATGTAGACCGCGACCGTGGAGGAGACGCCGCCGGTGTCGAGGCCGCGCAGCACCAGGCGGCCGGCGCCCGGCGTGCTTTGCACCAGCTGCAGGTTGGGGATCAGCTTGATGTAGTCGGCGAAGCTGTTGGCCTGCTCTTTTTCCAGCGTGTCGCCGCTGACGACGGACATCGACTGCGGCACGTCGATCGTCGTTTGCGCGCGTTTTTGCGCGGTGACGACAACTTGCTGGACAGCGTCTGGCGCGTTGTCTTTTTCAGCGGCAAACGCAGTGGATACGGCCAGGGCGGTTGACGTCAGTATCAACTTACTTTTCAACATTGCTTTCTCCCGATTGAACTAAGATTTTGTAATTCTCTAATCAGGACATAATAGTCCCAATCAGAGAATTATTTGCTGTTTATTTATGCTTGTGTGCAAAAGCCGCAACATCAGCGCCGACACCGCCGCCAGCGCGGCCAGCAGCGCGAAGAAGGCGCTGTGGTCGAGCCGTCCCCACAAGCTGCCGACCATGCCGGCGCTGAGGCTGCCGCTGAAGATGATCAGGAACCAGGCGCCCACCGTGGTGGTGGCGCGGCCGGGCGGCGCCAGCTTGGCGAACAGGCCGAGGCCGGTGGGCAGGATGAACAGTTCGCCGAAGGTGAAGGCGGCGAAGAACAGCACCAGCCACGGCCACGGAGTAGGGCGGCCGCCGTCTGCTTCTCCCAGCCACACCAGGCCGGCCAGGAGCAGGTAGGCGGCGGACAGGATCAGCGCTCCCGTGGCCATGCGCAGCGCCGGCGCCTGGTCGGCGCCGGCGTCGGCGCTTCGCCGCCAGTAGGCCAGCAGCGGCGGCGTCATCAGCATGACGAACAGCGGATTGAGGGACTGGAACCAGGTCATCGGGATCACCAGGCTGCCGGCATGGCGATCGACGCCGGCGTCGGACCATAGTGCCACCGTGTTGCCCACCTGTTCGTAGGCGGAGCGGAACACCGTGACCGCCACGCCGATGGCGATCAGCATCAGCACGGTGCGGCGGTCGAAGGCGGCGGGCGCCGCGCCGGTCGCGCGGTCCGGCGCGGGACGTTCGAGTGCGTTGTCCGGCGGCAGATGCTTGCTGCCGGCCAGGTAGATCAGCAAGCCGGCCAGCATGCCGAGGCCGGCCAGGCCGAAACCGTAGTGCCAGCCGTAGAGTTCCCCGATCGTGCCGCACGCCACCGGCGCCAGGAAGCCGCCGATATTGATGCCGACGTAGTAGACGTTGTAGGCCCAGCCGCGGCGCGGGTCGTCGCGCCGGTACAGGTCGCCGACCTGGCTGGGCAGCGTCGGCAAGAACAGGCCGTTGCCCAGCGCGATGGTGGCCAGCGCCGCGTAAAACAGCGGTTCGAACGCCATCATGAAGTGGCCGGCCGCCATCACCGAGGCGCCGATGATGATGGCGCGCCGCTTGCCCAGGAAGCGGTCGGCCAGCATGCCGCCGATGATGGGCGTGAAATACGCGCAGGCCGTGTAGGCGCCGTAGATCAGCGAGGCCTGCGCCTGGCCCAGCATCAGCTGCCGGGTCATGAAATAGACCAGCAGCGCGCGCATGCCGTAGTAGGAAAACTGTTCCCACATATTGGTCAGGAACAGCACGGTCAGGCCGGGCGGATGGCCGAACCAGGTGGGGCCCCCGTTGCTGGCGCTCACGCCGCTCATGCGGTTTCCCGCGAACCGGCGCCCCATACTTCGGGGCCGGACCAGACATTGCCGTCGACGTACTCGACGCCGGGGCGGCGGTCGTTGGTCAGGAAGGTCGGGCCGTCGAGGTCGACGATATCGCAACCCTGGCCCAGCACGAAGCTGGGCGCCATCGCCAGACTGGAGCCGCCCATATTGCCGACCATGACGCCGAGCCCCAGGCGCCGCGCCTCGGCCGCCATCAGCAGGCCCTCGGTCAGGCCGCCGCACTTGTCGAGCTTGATGTTGACGACCCGGTAGCGGCCCACTGCCTGCGGCATTTCGGCCAGCGTCAGGATGCTTTCATCGGCGGCGAGCGGAATCGGCGAACGGTAACCTGCCAGCGCGCCGTCGCCGCCGCGCGGCAGCGGCTGCTCCAGCAGCGACACTCGCTGCGTCACCAGCCCGGCCACCAGCGTGTCGAGCTGGTCGATGGAGAAGCCCTGGTTGCCGTCCACGCCCAGCCAGACGTCCGGCCGTGCGGCGCGGATTGCCGCCACCCGTTCCAGGTCGAGTTCGGTTTCGCCGGTCAGCTTGATCTTGATCGCCCGCGCCTGCGCCCAGCGTCGCGCCTCGGCCGCCATCAGTTGCGGATCGTTGGCGCCCAGGGTGAAGGTGGTGCGCAGCGGGCGCGGCGCTGGCTGTCCTGCCAGCCGCCACACCGGCGTGCCGGCGCGCGCCGCCTCCAGCTCCCACAACGCGCAATCGACGGCATTGCGCGCGCCGCCCGGCGGCATCAGCGTGCGCAGTTCCTGGCGGCTGGGACAGGCTTCGATCAGGTCGCGGGCGCGCGCTAGTTCGGCCAGCATGTTGGCGGCGTCGTCCTGCAGGTAATAGACGCCGTCGCCTTCGCCGCGTCCTTGCAGCGCGCCGTCGCGCAGCGTGACCACCACCGCGTTGAAGCGCTCGAACAGGTAGCCGGAAATCCGGAACGGCTGGGCCAGGTGCAGCTGTTCGGCGGCGACGGCCATTGTCAGGCGGGCCATCAGTAGTTCACCGTCATGGCGAGCAGGCCGAAGCGCAGCGCGGTGTAGAAGATCAGCAGCGTCGAGGCCAGCGCCAGCACGCTCCACACCTTGCGTGCCCAGCCGCGACCGTCGGCGAAGGCCAGTTGCAGGTTGCGGCCGCCGACCAGCGTGGCGGCGATCAGGATCAGCGCGCCCAGTATCTGCAGCAGCCACAGGTAGGGATCGGACACGGCGGTCGCATATTTCAGGCTGCTGAACATGGCGCTGAACATGCCGGTCCAGCCGGCCAGCAACGCCAGCGTCAGGCCGGCGCCGATCTGTGTGCCGACCACGGCGCGCCGCGACGGGCTGCGCGCCGGCGCCGGCAACTTGTGGGCGCGGCGGCTGAGCCAGCCGGCCGGCCAGGCCAGCAAGGTCAGCAGCAATACCGCGACTGCGGCGCACAGCGCCGGGATCAGCCAGGTGCCGGATTTGCCGGCCGGCACGGGGTCCAGCACCATGAACGGCGACATGAAGTCCATGCTCCAGCGCACCACCTTGCCGTCCTTGACGGTGGCCGCCAGGCGGTCGTGGCCGTCGGCGTCGCGCCAGACGAAGGGCGCGATCTCCACCCACTTGCGCGGCTGGCCGTCGCGGCCGACCAGCGCCGGCACCAGCAAGCCGCCCTTGTCGTCGAGCCCGACTTTCGTCTGGCTCAGCAGGCCGATGACGGAGAAGAAATTCGAGTCCGAGCGGCGGCTGCTCTGCCAGTTGCCGGTCATCATGCGGGCGTGTTCGGCGGCGGTTTTCTCGTCGACGCGGCCGTCGGCGGCGCTGGCGTCGGGCAGGTAGCGGTCGGCGAAGTCGTGGAACAGCGCGGTGCGCAGCGTGCCGGCCGCGCCTTCCTTGCCGCTGCTGTTGAAGGAGACGTAGAAGCCGACGCCGTCCTTGAGGAACAAGTGCAGCGAGGTGTGGAAGGCTTCCAGGTCGCCCAGGTGGGCGATCACTTCGCGGCCGTTGATGTTGGTTTCAAAGAAGCCGAGTTCCATGCGGTTCAGCGGGCCGACCAGCGACTCCGGGTTGATCTTGTCGAGCGGGCTGTTGTGCATGGTGTCGGCCGTGGCGGCCGCGAGGATGCGCTGCTGGTCCAGCTCGCCGTGCTGCAAATGGGCGATCATGAAGCGGCCCATGTCGGTGCCGGAGGCGGACAGCGAACCGGCCGGCGCAGGGCCGACGACTTCGAACGCGCGCGGTGTTTCGCCGGGCTTGCCATAGCCGACCGACACCAGCGGTTCCAGCGCGGGCGGCAGCGGCTGGCGGAAGCTGGCGTGGCGCATGCCGAGCGGCTTGAAGACGTGGCCGTCGACATAATCGTCGAAGCTCTCGCCGGAGCTGCGCTCGACGATGTAGCCCGCCAGCGCGGTGGCGTAGTTTGAATAGGCCGGCGTGGTGCCGGCCGCGAAGATGCGCTCCGGCACCCAGGCCTTCAGCAAGGGGCCCAGCGGCGGGGCTTTCGCCGGCGCGTAGTCGATGATGTTCTTGGCCGCCTCCTCGAAGCCGGCGGTGTGGGTCATCAGGTTGCGCAGCGTGACCGGCTGGCCGTCGCGTGGCGGTATCGTGAAATCGAGGTAGCGGTTGACGTCGGTGTCGAGGTCCAGCTTGCGCTGTTCCACCAGCTGCATGACGGCGGTCCACGTGACCAGCTTGGAGACCGAGCCGGGACGGAACAGCGTGCGGTCCGGATCGACCGGGATCCGCTTTTCGGCGTTGGCGTAGCCGAAGCCGCGCGCGCTGAGGATCTGGCCGTCCTTGACCACCACCACCACGGCGCCCGGAATGCCGCCGGTGTTGAGGGCGTAGGGCATGTAGCCGTCGAGCCAGCTGTCGAGGTCTTGTTTATCGAGGCTGCGCGGGCCGTCCGGCTGGGGCGCCAACGAGGTCGGGGCCGGCGGCGTCGCCGACGCGGGCTTCGGCGCCGGCGCCAGCGGCAGCAGCGAAGAATTCGCCGGAGCCGGCGTCCTGGCCGGTTGGGCAAACAGCGCGGAGCTGCCGGCCACAGATAGTGCTCCCAACAGTATCAACTTGCGAAATTCCATGGACCATCTCCCATTCGACGTGGATTTGCTATTGCCTACATCACTGATTAAAATGCATTTGCTGATTTGAATTGAAATTCTCTAATCAGGACAATATCGTCCCAAAAAGAAAATTTGTCAATATATGGAAATTTTAAAAAATGTCATCTAATACCCCAACGTTGGGCGCGTTGCTGCGCGGTTTGCGCAGCCGCAAGGGCTGGACGCTGAAGGAAATGAGCGAGACGAGTGGAATTCCGGTGTCGACCTTGTCCAAGGTCGAGCACGATCGTTTGACGCTAACTTACGACAAGCTGTATCAACTGAGCCAAAGGCTGGGCATACGCATGTCCGAGTTGTTCGCCGAAGACAGCGAGGAAGAGGGCAAGGCCGCGCCGGTCACCGCGCGCCGCAGCCTGGGCGACCTGCAGCAGGCGGTGCGCATCGAAACGCCCAATTACGACTACTACTATCTGTGTGCGGAGTTGCGGCGCAAGCGCATGATCCCGGTGATCGCCAAGGTGCGCGCCAAGACGGCCAAGCAGTTCGGCAACCTGTCGCATCACTCGGGCGAGGAATTCACGTATGTCATCAAAGGCAGCGTGGTGATCAACACCGAGTTCTACGATCCGGTGGTGCTGAAGGAAGGGCAGTCGATCTATTTCGACTCCGGCATGGGGCACGCCTACCTGACCGCGGAAGGCTGCGACGAGGCGACGGTGTTGACCGTCATGTCCAGCGCCGACGAGGAGCAGATGCAAACCCTGCTGACGCAGCACGCCAACGTTTGAACCGGAGAACGATCGCATGGACAAAAAATATGACGTCGTCGCGCTGGGCGAGGCGATGGTCGAATTCAACCAGGGCACGCCGGGCGAGCCGATGTACCGCCAGGGCTTCGGCGGCGATACTTCCAACGCCGTGATCGCGGCCGCGCGCCAGGGCGCCCGCACTGCCTACCTGAGCCGCGTCGGCGACGACCATTTCGGCCGCATGCTGCTGGATTTGTGGCAGGAGGAGGGGGTCGACACCGGCGCCGTCGCGCCCGATCCGCAGGCGCCGACCGGCCTGTATTTCGTCAACCACGGTCCGGCGGGGCACTCGTTCAGCTACCTGCGCGCCGGCTCGGCGGCCAGCCGCATGCAGCCGCAGACGATGGACCTGCGCGCCGTCGCCGACACGCACTGGCTGCACGTCTCCGGCATCTCCCAAGCGATATCGGCCGGCGCCTGCGACACGGTGTTCGCCGCCATCGACGCCGCGCGCGCGGCCGGCGCCAAGGTCAGCTTCGATCCCAACCTGCGGTTGTCGCTGTGGCCATTGGCGCGGGCGCGCGCCGTCATCGGCGCGACCATCGCGATGACCGATCTGTTTTTACCTAGCTTGGATGAGGCGGTGGCGCTGGCCGGCAGCGAAGATGTGCCGGCGGTCTTCGCCTGGTGCCGCGCGCATGGCGCGCAAGCGGTGGTGCTCAAGTGCGGCAAGGTGGGCGCATGGTACGCCCTGCCGGGAGAGGCGCCGCAACTGGCGGCGGCCAATCCGGTGCAGGCGCTGGACGCCACCGGCGCCGGCGACTGTTTCGACGGCAGCCTGCTGGCGCGCTTGGCCGCAGGCGACGCGCTGGCGGACGCGGTCCGCTACGCCAACGCCAGCGCCGCTTTATCGACGCTGGGACACGGCGCGGTCGCGCCGATCCCGACTGCGGCGCAGGTGCGCGCCGCGCTGGCTTAGAAGCGGAACTTGACGTAGGCCGCAGGGCCGTTCAGGCGGATGTTCAAGTCTTGTGCATTGCGTTCGCGGCTCAGGCTGATCTTGGTGGCGCTGTACTCGGCCACCACGCCGATCGCCGGGGTCGGGAACCACTCCACGCCGACTGCGCCGCCGTAGATATGCCCGGTCAGGCTGCCGCCGTTTTTCTTGATGCCGGATGCATCGACGAACATGCGCACGTTCGGCGAGAACGAATGGCGCCAGCCCAGTTCCAGCAAGGGCGCGAAGGCGCTTTCGCTTTCCGAGTACGACGCATTGCCGCTGACGCCGTTCAGGACGCCGCTGGCGGTGCCGTCGAGGCTCGCATGATAGTAAGCCGCGCCGACGCCGACGCCGAACACGTCGCTGCCGCTGCCCAGCCACCATTTATAGGCCAGGTTGGCCAGGTCCAACTTGAGCTTGGCGTCGAGCTTGCCGTTGCCGGTCAGCGGGATGCCGTTGCGGTTGGTGGTGCCGGCCAGGGACGGATCGTAAGTCTTGTCGTAGCGGTAGTAGTCGAAGTCCAGGCCCTGGGTGTCGCCCAGCAGCACGCTTGCTTTCACGCGCGGCAGCGTCACGTGGTCGCCCTTGAAGGTGCCGCTGTCGATATGGCCGTAGTTGGTGTCGCCTTCGTAGCTGATGTGCGGGTCGGCATAGAACGCGCCGACGGACAGGCTGGCGCGGTCCAGCGCCGGCGAAGGATCGGCCCAGGCGAGGGCGGTGACGGTGCTCATCGCCAGCAAAGTGGCGGCGTAAATGGCGTGACGTGCAGAGGGCGTGCGGAAGGACATGAATACTCCAGTGGTTGCGTTATTGATGGGCAAAATCATAGCAACCGCCTACTGGGTATCCCGTCGGCGCACGCCCGGAGTTGGCGTGGGACTGGTCCTACTATCTGCGCCGGTTCTCGCGTTCTTCGTCGGGGCCGTTGACCATGGCCTGCACCACGCCACGGCGGTTGAACTCCACCGACATCATCGAGTTCCACACGTCCTGCTCTTTGTAGCGGTACAGCCATACGTCGCCGTCGACACTGGCATAATGCGTCACCTGCGCCGGCCGGCCGAAGGTGCGCAGGATGCTGTCCTTGTCGTCCTTGCCCGGTTTGACCGTGGCGAACTTTTCACTGGTCAGCACCTGCTCGTACGACACCAGCCGGCCGTCCGGCCCGATGCGCGCCATCCAGGTATATTGGCCCCACGGCCCGTAGGCGTATTCGAGCATGGTGTCGGCGCCGTTGGGATAGCTGCCGGTGGGACGGCCCAGCCGTTGCTGCACCTCGGCCACCGGCGTGCCGGGCGCGGGCGGCGGCCCGGCGCAGGCGGCCAATAAAACCGGCAAGATTGTCACAAGAATCAGTTTTTTCATCGCAAACCCCTGAAAAACCGGCGGAAGTGGTGAGAATTGTAGCCAAGACGGGATACACGCGGCGCTTTTTCCGCTATACTTCCGGGTCTGGTCTTCGGATCAGTTTTTTTTGAAGTTCACGATGTGCAGGGTTCCGACTCCGCGCACCGCATGTTAAAGGTAAATATCATGACCGTAGAAAACATCAACAAAGCCGCGATCATCGCGGACAATGCCCGTGGTCAAAAAGACACCGGCTCGCCAGAAGTGCAAGTTGCACTGCTGACCGCACGCATCAACGAACTGAACGGCCACTTCAAGGCCCACAGCAAGGATCACCACTCCCGTCGTGGTCTGATTATGATGGTTAACCGTCGTAAGAGCCTGCTGTCCTACCTGAAGGGCAAAGACGCTACCCGTTATCGCGATCTGATCGCTAAACTGGGTCTGCGTAAGTAATTTTTGCGTCATCCGGCTTAATCGAAATGCCTGCGCCAGGTTTCTGACGCGGGCATTTTGTCATTTCAGTGGGCAAAAACTTGCCAATTGGAACGCGCTCTTGGCCGGCGCAACATGGAATTCCGGTTTGTAGTAAAGGTGGCCGCATGGCCGCCTGTGGTGAGGTGAACGACAGCCCCTGAAAATCTGTCGGCAAATAGAAAGGGATTACCCATGTTTAATAAAGTTACGAAAACCTTCCAGTACGGTCAACACACCGTGACGCTGGAAACTGGCGAGATCGCTCGCCAGGCCTCCGGCGCAGTGCTGGTATCGATCGAAGATACCGTTGTCCTGGCAACCGTGGTCGCGCGTAAAGACGCCAAGCCAGGTCAGGACTTCTTCCCACTGACCGTCGACTACGTTGAAAAAACCTATGCTGCCGGTAAAATCCCGGGCGGTTTCTTCAAGCGTGAAGGTCGTCCTTCGGAAAAAGAAACACTGACGTCCCGCCTGATCGACCGTCCGATCCGTCCTCTGTTCCCAGAGGGCTACCTGAACGAAGTGCAAGTGATCATTCACGTGCTGTCGGTTAACCCTGAAATCGATCCAGACATCGCCGCGATGATCGGCGCATCGGCCGCCCTGTGCGTGTCGGGCGTGCCGTTCAACGGCCCGGTCGGCGCCGCGCGCGTCGGCTACGCCAACGGCCAGTACATCCTGAACCCGACCGTGCAGCAACTGAAGACCTCCGAAATGGATCTGGTCGTCGCCGGTACCGAAACCGCCGTACTGATGGTGGAATCGGAAGCCAAGCAGCTGTCGGAAGAAATCATGCTGGGCGCCGTGGTCTTCGGTCACACCGAAATGAAAGCAGTCATCGACGCGATCCACGAGCTGGTGCGCGACGGCGGCAAGCCGGAAGTCGAATGGGTTCCGCCTGCCAAGAACGAAGCGCTGATCGGCCGCGTTGCGCATTTCGCAGCGAGCAAGATCAACGAAGCCTACCAGACCAAGGACAAGCAAGAGCGCACCGCCAAGCTGAAGTCCGCCACCAGCGAAGTGCTGGCCGACCTGTCGGCTGAAGCCGCCGCCTCGGGCACCGCGCCAGTCGATGCCGCCGAAGTGAACAACATCCTGTTCGACATCGAAGCCAAGATCGTCCGTACCCAGATCCTGGACGGCGAGCCACGCATCGACGGCCGCGACACCCGCACCGTGCGTCCGATCTCGATCCGCACCTCGGTACTGCCACGCACCCACGGTTCGGCGCTGTTCACCCGCGGCGAAACGCAGGCGCTGGTGGTTGCCACCCTGGGCACCGCGCGCGATTCGCAAAAGATCGACGCGCTGATGGGCGAGTTCACCGACCCGTTCATGCTGCACTACAACATGCCACCGTTCGCCACCGGCGAAACCGGTCGCGTCGGCACGCCGAAGCGCCGCGAAATCGGCCACGGCCGCCTGGCCAAGCGCGCGCTGATCGCTGCGCTGCCGTCGGCTGAAGAGTTCAGCTACGCCGTGCGCCTGGTGTCGGAAATCACCGAATCGAACGGTTCGTCGTCGATGGCTTCGGTCTGCGGCGGCTGCCTGGCGCTGATGGACGCCGGCGTTCCGATGAAAGAGCACGTCGCCGGTATCGCGATGGGCCTGATCAAGGAAGGCGGCAAGTTCGCCGTGCTGTCGGACATCCTGGGCGATGAAGATCACCTGGGCGACATGGACTTCAAGGTTGCCGGTACCCGCAACGGTATCACCGCGCTGCAGATGGACATCAAGATCATGGGCATCACCAAGGAAATCATGCAAGTGGCGCTGGCGCAAGCCAAGGAAGGCCGCGAGCACATCCTGGGCGAAATGCAAAAAGCCATGCCGCACGTGAAAACGGAACTGTCCGATTTCGCGCCGCGCCTGATCACCATCAAGATCAATCCTGAGAAGATCCGTGACGTCATCGGCAAGGGCGGCGCCGTCATCCGCGCGCTGACCGAAGAGACCGGCACGCAGATCGACATCAGCGACGAAGGCGTGGTCACCATCGCTTCCGTCGACGCAGCCGCCGGCCAGGAAGCCAAGCGCCGCATCGAAGAGCTGACCGCCTCGGTCGAAGTGGGCAAGTCCTACGACGGCGTGGTGTTGAAGCTGCTGGACTTCGGCGCGATCGTCCAGGTCATGCCGGGTAAAGATGGTCTGCTGCACATCTCGCAAATCGCCAACGAGCGCGTCAACGCCGTTGCTGACTACCTGAAAGAAGGCCAGGCAGTGCGCGTCAAGGTTCTGGAAACCGACGACCGCGGCCGCCTGAAACTGTCGATGAAAGCCGCCGCTGAAGAAGCCGCAGCCGCAGCGCAGTAATACCTTCAGACTAGTCTGATTCCAAGAGCCGCCGGTGCGCAAGCATCGGCGGTTTTTTTTCGCCTGAACTTTTAGCGTCGCGCCCGGTCCAACCAGATCATGGGCACCTTATACGAAGACGACGTCATCGCCTGGTCCGAACAACAGGCAGCCCTGCTGCGCGCCGGCAGGTGGGAACTGCTGGACCATCACAACATCGCCGAGGAGATCGAGGATGTGGGCAATCGTGAAAAGCAGGCGCTGCGCAGCCGGATGACCGTCTTGCTCACGCATCTGCTGAAGTGGAAGTTTCAGGTTGCGCGCCGGGGCGCCAGCTGGACGCGAACCATCCGCGAGCAACGCGTGGCAATCGAAGACGCGCTCGATGACTACCCAAGTTTGCAAACGCTGCTGGGCGATCCGCAATGGCTGGAAAAAACCTACCGCCGCGCAGCGCGGGACGCTTTGGCGCAGGCGCATCTGACCACGATGCCGGCTGCGCTGCCGTGGACCGTCGCCGAATGCCTGGCCCACGATTTCTGGCCAGATTGATGGGAGCACACCATGGGCAATTTATACGAAGACGACGTCATCGCCTGGGCCGAACAACAAGCGGCCCTGCTGCGCGCCGGCAGGTGGGCGCTGCTGGACATCGACAACATCGCCGAGGAGATCGAGGATGTGGGCAAGAGCGAAAAAAGAGAGTTGCGCCATAGGATGGCGGTGTTGGTTGAGCACCTGATCAAGTGGCGATGGCAGCCTGGGCGACGCGGCTCAAGCTGGCTGACAACGATACGCGTGCAGCGGATCGACATCCAGAAGCTGATCCGCAAGACGCCTAGCCTCAAACCCATGATGGCCGACGCCGAATTCGCCGATGAGGTATGGCGCGATGCGGTTGTGCTGGCACTCAAGGAGGCCGAAGGGGAGATCGAGAATCTGCCGGATACAAATCCATGGACGCTAAACCAGGCGATGCTGCCAGACTTTCTTCCAACCGCGGAGGACTGATGATGACTACCCCATACGACGATGACATTGCCGCTTGGGCCGAGGAGCAGGTTGCGCTGCTGCGCTCTGGGCAATGGGCGTTACTGGATATCGAGCATATCGCCGAAGAAATCGAGGATATGAACATCAGCCATCGCCACCAACTGGCGCATCGGATGGCGATATTGATGGCGCATCTGTTGATGTGGAAGTATCAACCGGATCGTCGCAGTTCAAGCTGGGAGAACACAATACACAACCAGCGCGACAAGCTGGCCAAGCTGTTGAGGAAGATGCCGAGCCTGTGGCGCATGCTGCAAGATCCCGAATGGGACCAAGAGGTGTGGGATGATGCCATCGATATCGCTGGCCGCGAAACCAATGTGCGAAACCTGCCCCAAGTGCGCGAATGGGACTTCGAGCAGATTTTGTCGGCGGATTATTTCCCTTCTTGATTCTTGTCGACGCGCATTAACTTCGTCTCGGCTATACTCTGTGCATTGCCAATTTCATAACTGGAAGGCGCAGATGGCCTTGTTCAATGTATTCCAGCGCGTCTCGCAAGCGCCGACCAATCCCCGCTCGGCCGCCAAGCCGCGCCAGTTTGATGTCGCCGACTTGTATGAAGGCCCGGTCGCGCTCGGCGCCCAAGCGCAAGCGGGCGAGCCGCCGCTGGACGAAAAGCTGCGCCAGGCTTACTTCTGGATCGTCAACAACGCCATCATCAGCCCGCATTACGACATCGAATACAACCACGGCCCGGCGCAGTCCTATACGGTAGGCGACAGCAAGCGCCTGCTCAACCTGCCGTCGGCGCAAAGCTATTCCAGCTTCGTGCTGCTGCCGCTACTGACCTTCGCCACCCGCCGCAAGTGCCTGTTCGTCGGCGGCCCGGGACGCGGCAAGACCGCCAGCGCCATCCTGATGGGCGTGCTGTCGGGCGCCAGCGTCAAGGAGGTCAAGCGCGGCATGCAGCACGGCCACCCGCAGATGACCATCGCGGACTTGCTCGGCAATCCGCTGCCTGCCGATCTGGTCAACGCTCAGAGCATGGATGAGATCCGTATCGCCTGGCGCACCTGGCTGGGCATGCGGGTCAAGATCATCGACGAATACAACCGCATTCCAACGCGTACCCAGAGCGCACTGCTGACGCTGATGGGCGACAACTATGCGGAAGTGCTGAACCACATCTACGAGTGTCCGGAATCGGCCTGGTACCTGACCGCCAACGACGACCAGGGCGGCGGCACCTATGAGGTCATCGAGGCGCTGCGCGACCGCATTGACGTGATCGTGCAGGCGCTGTCATTCAACCCGCGCTTCCTCGGTGAATTGCTGCTGCGCATCGAGGAAAACCTAAAGCCGGAAGAACTCGTGCCGTCGGAAATCATCTTCACGCCGGAACAGGTTGATCGCATCGGCGAGGAAATCCGTGCGGTAGTGGTGCCGGAGCCGGTGCGCCGGCGGCTGGAATTTTTCACCAGCCAGTTCGAACTGCTGGAAACGGCCGGTGGCCAGTTCGAATACATGACCAAGGACACGGCGCGCCTGTCCGGCTTCGACTGGAGCCAGGTGATCGCCGCCGACAGCGGCCGCGATCGGCTGAAGGATCTCGGCTGCCAAACCCGCAACGGCATCTCCGTGCGCAACCTGATGACGCTGCTGATCTATGCCAAGGCGCTGGCCTACTTCCGCGGCAATGGCGAAATCGAACTGGACGACGTGCGCCAGGTGCTGCCGTTCGTGCTGCACGATAAGCTGCAACCGGACTTGGACGCGCCGTTCTTCGGCCTGCCGGAAAACGCCGCCTACCGCACCGACCGCCTCAGCTGGCTGCGCCGCCTGCTCGACCTGTCGAATGCCGACTACGACCGTCTCGACCTCGACAACAAGGACCCGGTTGGCGAGCTGGCCGCGCAGTTCGAGCAGGGCCTGGATGGCCTCAGCGAGCGCGACGTGCTGTCCCGCCTCAGCAAGATCGAGCGCCAGGTGAACGAGCAGATCAAGGGCCGCAAGCTGTATGGCCACCTGTACGACGATTTGCTCAAGCTGAAATACCTGCACCAGCGCTACACCAACTACCTGGTCTGGGTGCGTTCCCAATAATGATTTCCGCCCAGTTCGCCAACCTGCTGGCCTCAGGCCGCCCGGAATTCAACCGGCGCGTGGCGGAGGCGCGACGGCGCTATCCGGCGTTCGACGTGAACGCGTTCGGCGCCTTCCTTTCCACGTCGGCGGCGGCCGTGGCAGATGTCGCCGCGCTGCAAGCGCCCGAACGCGCCGGCGCCATCGTCATGGCCGCGTATGACGTGGCGCTGGAGCTGGTGGCGCACGGCCAGGCGGGTTCCGTCGTCGAGCAGGTCTGGCGCCAGCTGGTCCCGTGCCACGCCGCGCTGCTGGGCGAGCAGCCGGCCGCGGTGCTCGGCATGCTGACCAATGCGGCGCTGCACCTGGAAAAATCCCGCCCGGCGCGGCTGCCGGAGTGGCTGGCGCTGATGGCCGCACTGGCGCCGCAAGTGGCGGACCTGCGGCAGTTGAGCACCGTTGGTCAGATCTGCGCCTGGCGCGCCGGCATGGCTCATTTCCGTCACGGCGCGATCACCGCCGCCGATACCTTGCCCGAACCGCTGGCGCTGGCCGCCTTTGCCGGCGGCGCGTCGGGCGCTGCGCCGTCGTGGGCAACGCTGCGCGAAGCGCTGCAAGCCGATCTGTGGTGGACGCCGGACGCCGCCGCGCGGGAACGGCTGGCGACCGGCATCGAGATCGGTGCCTTCACCGGCTTCGGCGGTGCCTTCGCGCAGCCGCCGGAAGTACGCCCGGCCGCCGACGGCTTCTGGGTCCGCAGCGGCGCGCGCTACTCGCTGCTATTGGCCGATGCCTGCGGCGCCATGCTGCACGGCGCGGCCGAGGAAGAATACGCGCAGGCCCAAGCCCCGACTACGGATGCCCGCATCAGCCTGTCCGGCCAGCGCCTGACGATCATCGATCGCGCCATTATGCTTGATCTGCCGGCCGAGCAACTGCGCGTGGTATGCAACGCCCACTCGGTGGCGGTGACTTCGCCCTACAGCCACGCCATCCGCGTGCTGCCTTTGTCATGAACGCCAGACTGCTGGAGCAATGGCGCGCCGCCTGGCCGCAGGCGTTGGGGGCGTGGAGCAAATTCACACGCTTGCGCGATGCCCGTTTGTGCCGCACCACCGTCGAAGCGTCGAGGGAGGGCCTGCGCGGCAGCTTCGCCATGATCCGCCTGATGGATCAAAGCGTGGTGGTGGACATGTCGCAGGTGCAGGCGCTGGGCCTGCAGGACAACGCGGTTGAAATCCTGGCCCACGAGATCGGCCACCACGTGCTGGCGCCGGGCAGCGCCACCGATCATTTCCGGCTGCTGGCCCGTATCCGCCGCGCGCTGCCGACGCTGGAGCGCCACGCAGCGATGGTCGGTAATCTGTACACCGACTTGTACATCAACGACCGCCTGCAGCGTCAGGCCCGGCTACGGATGGACGAGATCTACCGCAAGCTGGAGGAGGGGCGCGAACCGCCGGCGCCGGGCGCGCCGCCGGGCAGCAAGGTTTGGCTGCTCTACATGCGCATCTATGAAAACCTGTGGAAGCTGCCCAAGGGCGACCTTGGCGGCGGCGCTGCCGATGATGCGCTGGACACCGACGCCTGGCTCGGCGCGCGCCTGATCCGCGTCTACGCCAAGGACTGGATGGACGGCGCCGGCCGCTTCGCCACGCTGCTGCTGCCGTACCTGGTGGAGAGCGAAGCCGACGAACAGGAATTCCGCCGCATGTTCGACACGCGCGACGCCGCCGAAGGTTGCGAGCCCACCGGCGGTCAGCAGATCGAGCCGGACGAAATGCAGCCGCCGCCGCATCCGGTGCACGACAGCCGCATCTCGGGCCTTGACGAATCAGCCGAACCTGCGCCGCCGGCGCCTGCGGCCGGGCAGGGCGGACAGACCCGCGAGCCTTACGAGTACGGCGAAATCCTCAAGGCGGCCGGCATCAAATTGAGCGACGAAGCCATCGCGGTACGCTACTACCGCGAGCGCGCCATGCCGCATCTGATCTCTTTCCCGACGCTGCCGGCGCCGGAGTCGAAGGAGCAGCAGCTGGAGGGGCTGGAGCCGTGGCAGATCGACGATCCCCTGGACGAAGTGGACTGGCTGCAAAGCGTGATCCAGAGTCCGCGCCCGATTCCCGGCCTGACCACGGTGCGCCGCACTTACGGTGTCGAAGCCGCGCGTCCCGAAAAGCCGTTGCCCATCGACCTCGATATGTACGTCGACAGCTCCGGCTCGATGCCGAATCCGCGCCACGTCACATCCTACTTGACGCTGGCCGGCGCCGTCATCGCCTTGTCCGCGCTGCGCGCAGGCGCCAGTGTGCAGGTCACACTGTGGAGCGGCAAGGGCGATGTGCTGACCACGCAAGGCTTCGTGCGCGATGACAGCAGCGTGCTCGGTGTGCTGACCGGTTTCTTCGGCGGCGCCACCTGCTTCCCCATCCATCGGCTGCGCGAGACGTTCAAGACCAAACGCACGCGCCGTACGCACATCCTGATGATCTCCGACGATGGCATTACAACCATGTTCGACAAAGACGAAAAGGGCAACGACGGCTGGCAAATCGCCGCCCACGCGCTGGCGATGGGCGATGCCGGCGGGACCATGGCGCTGAACCTTCCGAGCGGTTGGGAAAACACCGAGGCTTCGCGCTGGAACAGCGCCGCCTACGAAGCGCTGAAGCGGGCCCGCCGCGAGCAGGGCTGGGAGCTGCACGCGATCGCGCGGCTTGAAGACCTTCTGGAATTTGCGCGCGCCTTCAGCCGCCGGCACTACGCCCAGAAAAAACCTCTGATGAAAAAGCGCACATGATGGAAAAGATCGGACCCGCACTCGAACCGCTGACGCACAGGCTGGCCGAAACGCCCATCGAATTCCTCGATGAGCCGCGCATCGGTCTGAACGGCAATGTGCATGTCGCCGCGCTGGTGAACGACGTGCTGAAGATGCATGGACAACGTGCGCCCATCTCGGTGCTGCAGCGTTTCGATGGCGCCGATGCACGGCGCGACCGCAACCGTCTGGCGCTGGTGATGATCGCCGCGTGGCTGCTGAGCGAGGACTGGTTCCCCGCTACCGGCCTGCCGCAGCAGCTGGTGCTGGAACTGCTGGAGACCGCAGTCGCCGAGCTGGCGCAAGCCACGCCGGCGCACAAATTCGTCAACGATCCGGATCGGCGCGAAGAACTGGCGCGCGTGGTGCTGGCCCGTCTTGGCTACCGGCCGGAAGGCGAGACGGTGGCGCAGGCCACGGACCGGCTGTCCGGCATCAGTGGCGTGGAACGCAAGCGCCTGCTGGAAGCGAGCCGCGCGGCCGAACGCCGTGCCGCCGAGATTCGCGAGGCCTTGGCACGCAAGGCCGCCGAGGAGTCGGCCGACAAATGGTCGCGCGAATGAACCTCGGCGATGACGAACATGAACGCTTCCCGACGCTGACACAGGCGGGGCGCGACATGCTGAACTTCCTGCGCGAGCATCCCGCCGCGCCGACGTACCGCAACCAGAGCGGCAACAAGCTGCTGGCGCGCGAGGTGGAGCAGGTGCGGCGCTTCGAGCAGCAAGTCGCGCAGGCCACGGTCGGCTGGCCGCGCGAGGGCAAGCCGGCATGGCTGGATGCCTTCGTGCGCGGAACCTACGAGACCGTGCCGCACTACCGTGCGCTTGGCTCACCGCCGCGCCGCTTCGATGACCTACCGACCGTCAGCCGCGCCGACCTCGCAGCCGATATCGCACCGTTTGTGCCGGATACGGTGGATGTCGCGCGCATGATCAACTTCCGCACCACCGGCACCACCGGCCATCCGCTGCTGATCGCATCGCATCCGGTGGTGGCGGCGCGCTACCTCGCCTACCACAAGCGCGCGCTGCGCCGCTTCGGCGTCGTGCCGATGCACGGCAGCTGGCAAGTGGGCGTAGTGCTGCTCGGTCACCAGAGGCGCTGCTTTACCTATGTCTCGGTGACGCCGACGATGAACGAGTCGGGCCTGGCGAAGATCAATCTGCACCCAGACGACTGGCGCGCACCCGAAGACCGCGCGGCGTATCTGGATGCGCTGGCGCCGGAGATCATCGCCGGTGATCCGATCTCGTTCACCGAGCTGCTGACGATACCGCTGACGACGCGTCCGCGCGCACTGATGTCGGTATCGATGCTGCTTCTGCCGGCCTTGCGCGCACGCCTGGAGCAGCGCTTCGGCTGTCCGGTACTGGATATTTACTCGCTCAACGAAGTGGGGCCGGTGGCGGTGTTCGATGCCAATGCCGGCGGCCATGTGCTGCTGCAGGACCGGCTCTACGTCGAGATACTGGACCGCGAAGGCAATCTGCTGCCGCCGGGCCAGCGCGGCGAGATCACCCTGACCGGCGGTTTCAATTTCTGCCTGCCGCTGCTGCGCTACCGCACCGGCGACTTCGCCTCGCTGGCGTGGGGCGTGGATGCGCCGGTGCTGGTCGGGCTATCGGGACGTTCGCCGGTGCGCTACCTGGCCTCGGGCGGATGGATCAACAATATCGACGTCACACACGCATTGAAGCACCTGCCGATTCCGCATTTCAGCGTGCACCAGCAGGCCGACGGACGCGTGATGCTGCGGCTGGCGCAGGCCATGACGGCGCTGGGCAACGAAGCCCGCGCCGCGCTGGAGGGCTTGTTCGGCGCCGGGAACGTCACGCTCGCCGTGCTGGCCACGGACGACAAGACGGTGCAATACAGCTCTGACCTGGACGGAGCAAACGCATGAAGGAATTCAGGACCGGCCTCGTGGTCGGCAAATTCAACCCGCTGCACCTCGGGCACGAACTATTGATACGCCGTGCGATGGCGGCTTCGGAGCGGACCATCATCATCAGCTACTCGTCGCCTGAACTGCCGGGCTGCGAACCGCACAAGCGCGAGCAATGGCTGCGCGCGCGCTTCCCCCAAGCGATAGTGCTGGTGCTGGACGGGGAGCGCCGTCCGCTGCCGCACAATGATGCCGACGCGCTGTTGCACCGACGTTTCGTCGGGCAGATTTGTCTGGACGTGCTGGATACCACTGTGGACGCGGTGTTCACCAGCGAAGACTACGGCGACGGCTTTGCCGAGGAACTGAGCCGCTACTTTGCCGCGCGACGCGGCGGCCAATGGCAGGTGCGGCATATGATGGTGGATCAGGCTCGAATGGCTGTGCCGATTTCCGGCACGCGAGTGCGCGCCGATCCGCATGGGCTGCGGGACTTCCTGTGCGACGAGGTCTACGCCAGCTTCGTGCAGACGGTGTGCTTCCTCGGCGGTGAGTCGAGCGGCAAGACCACGCTGACCGCCGCGATGGCGAAGCGGATGGACACCGTGTGGGCGGAAGAATATGGACGCGAGCTGTGGGTCGCCAGGAACGGCGACCTGACTTATGACGACATGCTGACTATCGCCACCGTCCACCAGCACCGCGAAGACGAGTTGCGGCGGCAGGCCTCACGCTTCCTGTTCTGCGACACGTCGGCTCTGACCACGCTGTTCTACTGCCGCGAGATGTTCGGCCGCGCGCAGCCAGCGCTGGAGCACGCGGCGGAGCGGCGCTACGACCACGTGTTCCTGTGCGTGCCCGATTTCGATTTCATCCAGGACGGCACCCGGCGCGACGCCGCCTTCAGCCACCGCCAGCATCGCTGGTATATGGCGGAGCTGGAGCGGCGCGGCATTCCCTACGTGTTGCTTGAAGGACCGCTGCAACAGCGCGTCGCCGCGGTCCTGGCGCGGCTGGCTTGATGTTTACAGGCCGTCGTACACCAGCTTGGTGAAGAAGTCGCCGTTGATGACGAAGCCGCCGTATTTGGCGTCATACGCCGCAGTCGGCTTGGTGGCGACGATCTGCTCCAGCGTCTTGCCTTGCTGCTTCTGCGCAGCGACCTGGTCGCGCACGGCGACCAGCATGTCGCGCCATGCGATCAGGTCGGCGCGGTTGCCGGTGGCGCCGTGGCCCGGCACGATCACCGTGTGGTCGGTGGTGGCGTCGATGGCCTTGTTGGCCCAGGTGATCGCGGTGTTGATGCCGCCGCCATGCTGGTTGTCGATGAACGGGTAGTAGCTGTTCCAGAAGATGTCGCCCAGGGCCAGCACGTCCGCGTTCTTCAGGTAGACCCACAGGTCGCCATCGGTATGGCCATTGCCGAAGTGCTGCATCACGATCTCTTCGCCGCCGAACTTCATGGTCTTGTTGCCCTTGACGATGATGCTCGGCCGCGCCGACGCCGGCAGCGCGTCGAAGGTGTAGTTCCAATCCTCGACCCGGGTCGATTCCGACAGGTGGCTGACCGTCAGCGGCGCGCCGATGATGGTGGCGCCGGCCGCGTGCATCCAGACGTTGCCGTCGGTGTGATCCCAGTGGTAGTGGGTGTTGACCAGGTACTTAAGCGGCGCCGGGCTGATGGCGTTGAGCGCGCTGGTCAGCTTGTCCTTCGACACGGCGATGCCGGCGTCGACGATGAACTTGCCTTGCGGGCTGTTGTACACGATGATGTTGCCGCCCGAGCCGGACAGCACGCTGATATTGCCGCGCAGCGTCTCGACCTTGATGTCGGCCTTGGCGGTGGCTTCATTGATCTTGACCACCGGGCTGTTCGGGTCGGCGGCGGCATGGGCCGGCGCCAGCCAGGAGGCGCTGGCCAGCGCGATCGCTGCGGCCAGGATCAGGGGACGGGATACGGTGATTGCGGTTTTCATTTGCAGCTCCTTGTGAATGGGTATGTAGCCATTCTAAGGAGCTGTGGCGATATCCTCCATGCCTCAAAGAGCCATCAAATTGCTCCAGAGTCTCAGGTTATTTGCCGTCGTAAGTCACGCGGAAGATGCGGCCACCAAAGTCGTCGGACACCAGCATCGAGCCGTCGGCCAGCGTGACCAGGTCGACCGGGCGGCCGATCACTTGCTCGCCGCGCAGGAAGCCATCGATGAAGGCGGTGTCGCTGACGACCTTGCTGTTGTACAGCGTGATCAGGCGCACGCTGTAGCCGCTCTTGGTGGTGCGGTTCCACGAGCCGTGCTCGGCGACGTAGACGTTGTTGCGATACGCCTCGGGGAACTGCTTGCCGGTGTAGAAGGTCAAACCCAGCGGCGCCACGTGCGGGCCGAGCTTGGCGATCGGCGCTTCGAACTCTTCGCAAGTGCGGCTGCCGCCGAATTGCGGATCCGGCACCACGCCGCCGTGACAGTACGGGAAGCCGAAGTGCATGCCGGTTTTCGGCGCCACGTTCAGCTCGCACGACGGCGTGTTGTCGCCCATTTCATCGCGGCCGTTATCGGTGAACCACAAGGCCTTGGTGCTTGGATGGAAGGCGAAGCCGACCGTGTTGCGCACGCCGCGCGCGTATTCCTCCAGTCCGCTGCCGTCCGCGTTCATGCGGTAGATCTTGGCGCTCTTGGTGTCCTCGACGTCGCAGATATTGCATGGCGCGCCGACCGGGATGTACAGCTTGCCGTCCGGACCGGCCTTCATGATTTTCTCGCCGTGCCATTTGTCGGTGGGCAGGCTGACCTTGACCACTTCATACGATGGCTTCTGCGCGTAGCGCTGGTCGATATTGTCGAAGCGGATCACGCGGCTGATCTCGCCGACGTACAGCGCGCCGTTCAGCAGCGTCACGCCGATCGGGCTGTCCAGGCCCTCGGCGATGGTGATGACGTCGGCGGTCTGCTTGTCGGCGCGCGGCACCAGCGCGTACACCTTGCCAGCCTTGCGCGAGCCGACGTAGACGACGCCGTTGTCCGACGCCACCATGCTGCGCGCGGTGGTCGCGTCGCTGGCGTAGACGCTGATGTGGAAACCCTTCGGCAGCTTGAAGCCGCTCAGGTCGATCTCGCCCGGCGCGGTCTTGGCCGCAGGGGCGGCGACGACGGCCGGCTTCGCGACGGCGGCGGCGGGCGGCTTGTTGGCGTTGGCGGCGATATAGTCGGCCAGCAGCGCGATCTGCGGCGCGCTCAGGGTCGGCGACCAGGCCGGCATGTCCTTCTCCGGCACGCCCTTGCTGATGACGTTGATCAGATTGGCCTTGGTCGGCGCGCCGTGCAGCCAGGCGTGGGCGCCGAGCGTCGGGCCGACCGCGCCTTCCATCTTGGCGCCGTGGCAGACCGCGCAGTTGGCCTGATACAGCTTTTCAGCGGTCAGTGTGGGCGCGGCCGCGTGCGCGGCAAACGATGCAAACGCCATGCCGATGGCGGCGGCTAGCAGAGCGATTGGTTTCATGTGATGGTCCCCTTGTTAGTGATGCAGCATTGTACAATCCGCCACGAACTGCCCCCCCAATTTTGCTCCCGCCACGAACAGATTAAATTGATCCGTTGCTCAGCCGCGCCTGTGCCGCTGCGTGCCGCTGTGCCTGCCGCTTGCGCGCCGACTTGATCGGGCTGACGCTGGCCGATGCGGTCGCGCCATCAAGCTTGAACACGCTCACCAGCTGCGCCAGATGCGTGGACTGGCCCTGCAAGGCCTCGGCTGCGGCGGCCGCCTGTTCCACCAGCGCCGCGTTCTGCTGGGTCACGCCATCCATCTCCATGATGGCCTGGTTGATCTGATCGATGCCGGCCTCCTGCTCGCCGCTGGCCGCCGTGATCTGCTCCATGATCTCGCTGACGTGGCGGATGCTGGAGACGATCTCGCGCATCGTACCGCCGGCCTCGTCGACCAGCATGGCGCCGTTGGCGATCTTCTCGACCGATTCGCTGATCAGGTGCTTGATGTCCTTGGCGGCGCTGGCCGAGCGTTGCGCCAGGTTGCGCACCTCGGAGGCGACCACCGCGAAGCCGCGCCCCTGTTCGCCCGCGCGCGCCGCCTCGACCGCGGCGTTCAGCGCCAGGATATTGGTCTGGAAAGCGATGCCGTCGATCACGCCGATGATGTCGACGATTTTCTTCGACGACGCGCTGATCGATTCCATCGTCTCCACCACGCCGTCGACCACGCCGCCGCCGCGCACCGCCACGCCGGATGCGCTGGCCGCCAGTTGATTAGCCTGGCGCGCGAAGTCGGCGTTCTGCTTGACGGTGGCGGTCAGTTCCTCCATCGACGACGCGGTTTCCTCCAGCGAGCCGGCCTGTTGCTCGGTACGCGAGGACAGGTCCTGGTTGCCGCTGGCGATCTCGTTCGACGCGGTGGCGACCGAGTCGGTGCTGGCGCGCACTTCGCTGACGATGGCCGCCAGCTTGTCGCGCATGGCGACGATGCTGTGCAGCAGGCTGGAGGTGTCGCCCGGTTGCAGCTGGACGCGCACCGCCAGGTCGCCGCCGGCGATCTGGTCGGTGATGCCGGCCGCGTAGCCCGGCTCGCCGCCGAGCTGGCGCAGCAGCGAGCGGGTGATCAGCCAGCCCAGGGCCGCCGCCAACGCGATGGCGGCCACGCTCAGGCCGATGATGACGGTGGCCGAGTGGAAGGTGCGCAGCTGGATGCCGTCGCCGAGTTCGTCGATGGCTGCTTTCTGGCGCTGCGACAGCGCTTCCAGGCTGGCCATGTAGGCGTCGGCGGCCGGCACGAATTCCTGGTCGACGATGCGCTTGCTGGCATCCAGATCGCCGCTGGCTTTCGCCGCCAGCGCGCTTTTGCGGGTGGCCTGATAGCGGTCGCGTTTCTCGTTGGCCTCCTTGAACAGCGCCTTGGCGTCCGCATCGACCAGCAAATCCGCAAGCTTCTTCTGGTCCTCAAGCGCGAGCTTCGACGTGGTGGCGATACCGTTCTCAAAAAACTTCTGCACCTCAGGATCGCTGGCCTTGACCGCCGCCAGCGCGCGCTGCACATTGGCGCTGATGATCGATTGCCACTCGATGACCAGGCGTTCGGTTTTCAAGTGGTGATCGAGCAGGTCGGAGGTGTCGTTGCCGGTCTTGGTGATGCTGAGCCAGCCCGCGAACGCCACAGCCACCAACAGCAGCAGGGTGGCGCCGAAGCCGACGGCCAGCCGGTTGCCGACCTTCATATTGGAGAGTTGCATGATGCCTCGCAGAGATAGTTTCAAAAAAGTAAGTTTAGTTTCTTTGAGTTACATTATCACTGTATAAAATCGCATGGCGTAAAAAGCCTGATTTCTTACATGAATTTACAAATCGGCCTGGATCCGCTAGGCTGCGGCCATGTCTATCATTGATTTTGAAGTGCCATTTAACGGTTTGATGCTTAAGGGCGATCAGTTTGTCGGCGTCGGCAGCAACCGCGTCTTGTACCTGCACGGCGCCGGCGCCAGCACGCGGCACGGACATCAGCTGCTGCGCGGCGCGCTGCAGCGGCGCGGCATCGGCAGCACCTGCTTCGACTGCATCGGGCATGGCGACACGGGAGGGGCGTTGACGCAATCGTCGGTGGCCAGCCGCACGCGCCAGGCGCAGGCGGTCGTCGCGGCGCGCGGGATGCCGGAGCCGCTGGTGGTGTTCGGCTCCAGCATGGGCGCCTACAACGCCATCCGGCTGACGCAGCTTCATCGAGTCGATGCGCTGGTGCTGATCGTCCCCGGCGTCTACACGCCATCCGCCTACGAAGTGCCGTTCGGCCCCGAGTTCTCGGCGGTGATACGGCGCGAGCGCAGCTGGATCGACAGCGATGCATGGGACATCCTGTCGCGCTTCGAAGGCCGCCTGCTGGTCATCGCCGCCGAGCATGACGCCGTGATCCCGCTGGAGATCCCGCAACGCCTGGTGTCAGCCGCCACGCGCGCGCAATCGCGCCAGCTGCACGTGGTGCAGGGCGCCGAACACAATCGTCTATGGTCGCTACTGGAAGAAGACCCCGCAAGCTTCGATGCGGCGGTCGATATGGTGGCTGTCACCATTAGGTAAGATCAAGCTGCGCGGACGGAGGCTGGGCCTGTCGCGCCAAACTTCGCACAGTCGCTTTCGACCTATTTCAAAGTGAGCGTGCAGTTCTGGCTGAATCTGCAGAGGGAATATGATGCCCGCATGGCGATCAATGGCGGAAAGCAGTAGGAGTCGAACCTACAGGGGAGCGTCTGACGCCCCCCACCGGGTTTGAAGCCCGGCCCCATCACCGGATGAGTATGCCTTCCTTGGTCTTGCTTGTCGTCTTACTCGCCGCTGTACGACCACACCGCGTTCGGTCGTATCATGTGGACGTTGCCGACGCGCCGAGTATAGCCGACGCGGTCGAAGAACTCCAGGATCTGTATGGCCCGCTTGCGACCCAGGCCCGCCGCGTCGCGGAACGATGATGCCTGCACCTCCGGCAAATCGACCACCAGCTGCGCCAGTTCGGCCAGCCGCGCCGGATGATAAAACAAATCCGGCACCAGCTGGCTGATTTCTCCGGTCTTCGATAACTTCAGCAGCAGCCGGCGCACTTCCGCCTCCGGCATGGAATGTTCGCGCATCAGGTCTCGCACCCATGGCGGATCGAAGCCGCCCGCCAGCAAGGACGCCAGCAGCGGCTTGACCTGCGCCTGTTCCGCCTCGCTCAGCTCCACGCTGTGCGTCGGCAGGTGCAGGCTGCGGCCGCGCTGCTTCACCGTGGCCGCCGCGACCAGCGTTTCGATCAGCCGGCTCCACAGCCGGTCCTCGATATCCGGAGCGACGATGCGCTTGAGACGCCACAGCTCCGGCCCCGCGTCATCCGGCGCGCGCGCGTGGAACTGGGCCAGGCCGTCCAGGATACGCGCCTCCAGCGCCCGCGCTTCGGCGGGCGCGATCAGCAGCGTGTCGCCGCCTGGCAGCGCGACTTCGATGGTGTCCGGCGGTGCGGCGATCTGCTCGGCCGGCAGCTGCGACAAGCGCACCAGCTCCGACATGCGCAAGCCCGATGGACTGCGCGCCAGCAGCGAGGCGATGTCGCCGCTGGCGATGTAATCGGACAGCGCCTGCAGCCACGCCAGCCGCGCCGCGCTGCGCCGCTTGCGTGCCGGCGCGAACGGATCGATCACCATGCCGCCGCCGATGGTCGCCGTGGCCTGCGCGTTGCGGATCACGAAGCGGTCGCCCGGCACGGCGTGCACCGGCGCGTCCAGCACCAGCTGCACGCGCGCGGTGTGGCCCGGCGCCAGCACTTCGCCGTCGAGCAGCACGACGTTGGCCGTGTGATGCGCCGCGCCCAGGTGCACGTGCAGCGGCGACCATGGCTTGAGCGTCAGGCCGCAGTCCGGCGTCAGCGTCAGTTCGGCGTCGATGCGTTCGGAGCAGGCGGCGAGGGCGGGTGCGACCACCCACGTGCCGCGTTCGATGTCTTCCTTGGCCGCGCCGCTCAGGTTCAGGGCCAGGCGCTGGCCGGCGCGCCCGATGTCGGCGGCGCGGTTCTGCGCGTGGATGCTGCGCACGCGCACCTGCTGTCCGCCCGGCGCCAGCTGCAGGGCATCGCCCACGCGCACGCTGCCCGCCAGCGCGGTGCCGGTGACGATAGTGCCTTGTCCCGACAGCGTGAACACGCGGTCGACGCCGAGGCGGAACAGGCGCCGTTCGTCGCTGGCCGGCAGCGCGGCCGCCATCGCTCCCAGATGCGCGAGCAGCGCCTGCACGCCGGGATCGTTATCGGCGGTGGCATTGGTGCGGAAAATGGCCGCGCCGGCGAAGTCGGTCGGCGCCAGCAGCGCGGCGATGTCGGCTTCCACCTGCTGCAGGCGGGCGGCGTCGGCGCGGTCGGTCTTGGTCAGCGCCACGGCGCCGCGCTTGACGCCCAGCAGCCGCAGGATGGCCAGGTGCTCCAGCGTCTGCGGCATGATGCCGTCGTCGGCGGCGATCACCAGCAGCGCGGCATCGATGCCGGTGACGCCGGCGGCCATGGTGCGGATGAATTTCTCGTGGCCCGGCACGTCGATCACGCCGAGGATCTCGCCGCCGGGCAGCGGCGCGTAGGCGTATCCGAGTTCGATCGAGATGCCGCGCGCCTTTTCTTCCTTGAGGCGGTCGGTGTCGACCCCGGTCAGCGCGCGCGTCAGCGTGGTCTTGCCGTGGTCGATATGGCCTGCGGTGCCGACGATCATGCGGGCGCTTGCAGCAGTTGGAGCTGGTCGGTGAAGCGCTGCTGCTGGTGCTCATCCAGGCAGCGCAGGTCGAGCCACAGCGTGTCCTGCGAGACGCGGCCGATCACCGGCAGCGGCAGCGCCCGCAGGCGTTGTTCCAGCATGCCCAGCGCGTTGCTGATGCGGCTACCTTCGGCGGCGCGGATCGCCAGGCCGTGGCTGTGCAGCTGGTCGACCGGCAGGGCGCCGCTGCCGATCTGGCTCATCATCGCTTCATCGCGCACTTGGTAGCCGGCGCCCAGCGCGGCCTGCATCAGCGGCAGGATGGCTTGCGCCTGCGCGCGCATGGCGGCCGCAGGGCGGGTCAGCAGCTTGAGGGTGGTCAGGCGTTCCGGCAGCAGGTCCGGCGCGCGGTACAGCGCGAGCACCGGTTCCAGCGCGGCCAAGGTCAGTTTGCCGACGCGCAGCGCGCGCTTGAGCGGATTCTTTTTGATCTGCGCGATCAGGTCCTTGCGGCCGACGATGATGCCGCATTGCGGGCCGCCCAGCAGCTTGTCGCCGCTGAAGGTGACCAGGTCGGCGCCGCCTTCGATGGTTTCGCGCACGGTGGTTTCGTGCGGCAGGCCGTATTGTTCCAGGTCGACCAGCGTGCCGCTGCCCAAGTCCACCGCCAGCGGTATCTTGTGCTTTTGCGACAGCGGGGTCAGTTCCGGCAGCTCGACGCTCTTGGTGAAGCCGGTGATGGCGTAGTTGCTGCAGTGGACCTTCATCATCAGCGCGGTTTGCGGGCCGGTGGCTTCGTCGTAGTCCTTCAGGTGGGTGCGGTTGGTGCTGCCCACTTCGCGCAGCACGGCGCCGGCGCGGGTCATGATGTCGGGGATGCGGAAGGCGCCGCCGATCTCCACCAGTTCGCCGCGCGAGACGATGACCTCTTTGCCCTGGGCCAGGGTGTTGAGCATCAGCAGCACGGCGGCGGCGTTGTTGTTGACGATGGTGGCGGCTTCGGCGCCGGTCAGTTCCAGCAGCAGGTCTTCGATCAGGTTGTCGCGGTCGCCGCGCTTGCCGGTATCGATGTCCCATTCCAGGTTCATCGGCCAGCGCAGCGCTTCGGCGACGGCTTGCACCGCGCTGTCGGGCAGCAGGGCGCGGCCAAGGTTGGTGTGCAGGACGGTGCCGGTCAGGTTGAATACGGGGCGCAGCGGCGAGCGGTTGGTGTCGCGCAGGCGTTCGGCCAGCATGGCCAGCAGGGACGGTATGCTGGTGTCGGTCGGAGCGACGGGCGCTTCGCCACGGCGGGCCGCCAGCAGCACGCCGCGCAGTTCCGCCAGCAGCGTGCGCGCCGCCTCCAGCGTCTGCACGCGGCCGTACTCGGCGATCAGCGCTGCGCAGCCGGCGTCCGACAAAATCAGGTGGACGGCCGGCAGGCGGATCGCGTCGGCTACGGCGACGGGCGCGCTCATTCCGCGTTGAACCACAGCAGCGGGTTGCCGCTGGCGCGGGCGTAGCCGGCTTCGCCGACCAGCAAATCCAGCGTCAGGCTGGCCAGATCGTCCGCCAGCGGGTCGACGTGGAAGTCGTGCTCCTGGTTGAAGATCTTGCGGTAGGTGCGGCAATCGTCGCAGGTTTCTGCGCGCGCGACCTTGCTCGGATCGTTGGCCTTGTTGTCCGGCGTCGCCGACGCATCGGACTCGGACTCCGCCGGCTCGATGCTCTGGTAAGCGATCTTCGCCGTGTGCTCGCAGCACGAACACTTCACGCGCACCATGTGCCACTCGCTGGCGCAGCAGCTGCATTGCAGATAACGATACCCCTGCGACTGACCGCCGATGCGGATCACGCTGGCGACCGGATGCGCGCCGCACACAGGGCACAGCGTATTGGTCACCAGCGGCGCCACGCGCTGCACATCCAGCTGCGCGGCGCGCATGGTCCAGACGACCTGCAAGGCTGCGGCCACGAACGGCGCGTGCAGCGGATGCACACCCTCGGTCAGCTCGGCCAGCACCGCGTCGGCGCAGCCTTCCAGCTGGGCGTCGTCGAGCGCGCGCAGTTCGGCCAGCACGCTGGCGATCTGCGGCTGGCTCGCGGCCAGTGGATCGAGTTGTTCGAGCAGGGCGTTGAACACCGCGCGCCAGGAGGCAGGCCGTGTGCCGCTGACCGGCAGCGGCGGCATGTTGTGATCCAGCGCGAGCGTCATGTCGGCTGCGGGAGGCAGCGCGAAGGCTTCGGCCGGGAAGGTCTTGACGACGTGGGCCTGCGCATCGACCAGAGCCGCCATCAGCTGCAGATAGCCGCTGAGCGATTCGTCGACCGGGATGCCCTTGATGTCGTTGTTGGCCAGCTGGCGCAGGCGCGCGGCGCGCGCGGTGAACAGGCTGCGTACTTCGGGGAGCAGCAGGCGCGGTATGGCGTTGTGATCAAGCGATTCGATCTCGCCAGGGGCAAGCAGGCGTTGTACCAAAAAAAATCTCCCATTTTGCCGGCGGCGGAAAGCTGCCGGCTCAGGGAGTATTTTAATCCCAAATCGGGATGGTCGTAGGCTTAGTGTCTGCTTTTGCGGACCACTTCCTCAAACCAGCGCGGGTGATGCTTGCGCGCCCACCCGTAGGTGACCGTGCCGCGCACCATGGCGCCGATCGAGCCCTTGACCCAGAAGGCCGCGTAGATGTGGATCACGATTGCGCAAATGATCACAAAAGCGCAGAACGCGTGCAGCAGCGCCGCGAAGCGCACCACGTCGATCGGGAAGTAGAACGCGAAGTACGCGCGCCAGATCACGATGCCCGACAACAGCAGGCCGGCCATGCAGCCGACCAGCACGAAGAACAGCAGCTTCTGGCCGGCGTTGTACATGCCGATCTTCGGCAGCTTTTCCTCGCGGTTGTTCAACACGTCGTCCATCTGTTTCAGCCACTGCTTGTCGGTCTGGTCGATGCGGTTGTGGCGCCAGAAGCGCGCCACCAGCAGCGCGAAGGAGACGAACATCACCAGCCCGATGAACGGGTGGAGAATGCGCGTCCACTGGCCGCCGCCGAGGAACACCGCCAGCCAGGAAGTCGCCGGATGGAACATCGCCAGCCCGGACACCGCCAGCAGGATGAAGCAGATGGCGGTGACCCAGTGATTGCTGCGATCGTTCTTGCTGTATCGCTCGATCAGCGGGTTGCCATCCTTGTCGCGAGTGGGCGTGCTCATTTTGCTTCCTCCCTGATGCGGTGGGCCTCTTCCAAGGCTTCGGCTTCCTCGTCCTTGCTTACCTCGTTAGGGCCGACGCGCGAATAGTGGAACCAGCCCGCCAGCGCCGTCGCGGCGATGCCGGCCAGTGCGAGCGGCTTGGTCAAGCCTTTCCACAAACCGACCATCGGGCTGATGCTCGGATTCTTCTTCAGCCCATGATAGAGGCCCGGCTGGTCGGCGTGGTGCAGCACGTACATCACGTGCGTGCCGCCGACGCCGGCCGGATCGTACAGGCCCGCATTGGCGTAGCCGCGCGACTTCAGGTCCTCGATCCGCTCCGCCGCGTGTTCCTTCATGTCTTCCTTGGTGCCGAAGACAATCGCGCCGGTAGGGCAGGTCTTGACGCAGGCCGGTTCCTGGCCCACCGCCACGCGGTCCGAGCAGAGCGTGCACTTGTAGGCGCGGTCGTCCTTCTTGGAGATGCGCGGCACGTCGAACGGGCAACCGGCGACGCAATAGCCGCAGCCGATGCAGTTCTCCTGCTTGAAGTCGACGATGCCGTTGGTGTACTGGACGATGGCGCCCGGCGAAGGACAGGCCTTCAAGCAGCCCGGGTCTTCGCAGTGCATGCAGCCGTCCTTGCGGATCAGCCATTCCAGGTTGCCGTCGTTGCTCTCGACTTCCGAGAAGCGCATCACGGTCCACGATTGCGCCGTCAGGTCGATCGGATTGTCGTACACGCCGGTGGTTTCACCCACCTCGTCGCGCAGGTCGTTCCACTCCATGCAGGCGGTCTGGCAAGCCTTGCAGCCGATGCACTTCGACACGTCGATCAGCTTGGCGACGGTGCCGGTCACCGGCGTGCGGGCCACCGGCGGCTGCACCGTCGTCGCCGACATGCGCTTGATATCAAGTGATTGTAATGACATAGTTATTCTCCTCGGGCCGTCATGCTTTTTCCACTTTCACCAGGAACGATTTGAATTCCGGTGTCTGCGAATTGCCGTCTCCAACCGTCGGCGTCAGGGTGTTGATCAGGTAGCCCGGTTTGGTGACTCCCTTGAACCCGAAGTGAATCGGCAGGCCGACCTGGTGGGTCAGCTTGCCGTCGATGGTCAATGCCTTGATACGCTTGGTCACCACCGCCTTGGCGATGATGTGGCCGCGCTTGGAGCTGACCTTGACCCGGTCGCCGTGCGCCACGCCGAGTTCCTTGCCGAGCGCTTCGCCGATTTCGACGAACTGCTCCGGCTGGATGATGGCGTTCAGGCGCGCATGCTTGGTCCAATAGTGGAAGTGCTCCGTGAGGCGATAGCTGGTCGCCACGTGCGGGAACTCCTCCTTCTTGCCCAACTTGGCGCGGTCGCCGGGGAACATGCGGCCGGCCGGATTGCTGGTGGCGCGCGGATTGTTCGGATGCAGCGGGTTGTGCCCGATCGGCGACTCGAACGGCTCGTAGTGTTCCGGGAACGGACCCTCGGCCATCGCATCGCGCGAGAAGAAACGCGCCACGCCTTCGGCCAGCATGATGAACGGACCCATGCCGTTTTCAGGCGGCTCGTCGGCCTTGAAGTCCGGCACGTCCGGACCGGCCCAGTTGGTGCCGTTCCAGGCGATCAGCTTGCGGGTCGGATCCCACGGCTTGCCCTTGGTGTCGGTCGAGGCGCGGTTGTACAGCACGCGGCGGTTGGCCGGCCAGGCCCAGGCCCAGTTCAGCGTATTGCCGATGCCCGACGGATCGCTGTTGTCGCGGCGTCCCATCTGGTTGCCGGCGGCGGTCCACGAACCGGCGAAGATCCAGCAACCGCAGGCGGTGCTGCCGTCGTCGCGCAGTTGCGCGAAGCCGGCCAGCTGCTCGTTCTTCTTCAGCAGGACCTTGGTCGGATCCTTGGCGTCGGTGATTTCCTTGAGCGCCTTGCCGTTGAATTCCATCGCCAGTTCTTCCGGCGTTGGGCTCATCGGATTGGCGTAAGGCCAGGTCAGGTTGACGATCGGGTCGGGGAACTTGCCGCCGTCCTTCTTGTACGCTTCCCGCATGCGCAGGAAGATGCCCGACATGATATCCAGGTCGCTCTTGGTCTGGCCAGGGCCTTCGGCGCCTTGCCAGTGCCACTGCAGCACGCGCGAGGAGCTCACCAGCGAGCCGCGTTCCTCGGCGAAGCAGGTGGTCGGCAGGCGGAACACCTCGGTCTGGATCTTGGTCGGATCGACCTGGTGGAACTCGCCGAACGGACGCCAGAACTCGGCGGTTTCGACCGCGAGCGGATCCATCACCACCAGCCACTTCAGCTTGGACAGCGACTCGGTGATCTTCTGCTTGTCCGGCGCCGACGCCAGGATGTTGAAGCCCTGGCAGATGTAGCCGTTCATCTTCCCTTGGTGCATCAGCTCGAAGGCCTGCATCATGTCGTACGGCTTGTCCAGCTTGGGCAGGTAGTCGAAGGCGTAGTTGTTCTCCTCGGTGGCGGCATCGCCCCACCAGGCCTTCATGAAGGAGACCAGGAACTTCTTCGAGTTGCTGTAGTAGCTGAGCTGGTTCGGACGCAATGGCTTGAGCGCGCGTTTTTCAACGTAGGCGTTCCAGTCCTGTTCCGCTTCGCCCGGCAGGGTCAGGTAACCCGGCAGCATATTGGTCAGCAGCCCCAGGTCGGTCAGACCCTGGATGTTGGAGTGGCCGCGCAACGCGTTCATGCCGCCGCCGGCGATACCCATATTCCCCAGCAGCAGTTGGACCATCGCGCCGGTGCGCAGCGTTTCGGCGCCGGTCGAGTGCTGGGTCCAGCCCAATGCGTAGAGGATGGTCGCGGCCTTGCCCGGCACGGCGGTCGACGCCAGCATCTCGGCGACGTGGTGGAATTTCTCCGGCGGCACGCCGCAGGCTTTCTCCACCATCTCCGGCGTGTAGCGCGAGTAGTGCTTCTTCATCAGCTGGTACACGCAGCGCGGGTGTTCGAGCGTCGGGTCGATCTTGGCATAGCCGTCTTCGCCCATCTCGTAGTTCCAGCTGCTCTTGTCCGTGTACTTGCCCGCCGCCTCGTCCCAGCCCGAGTACAGGCCGTCGTTGAAGGCGAAGTCCTCGCGGACGATGAACGGCATGTCCGTGTAGTTGCGGACGTATTCGTGTTGGATCTTATCGTTGGTCAGCAGGTAGTTGATGATACCGCCGAGGAAAACGATGTCCGCACCGGTACGGGTAGGGACGTAATAGTCCGCCACCGAAGCGGTTCGGGTAAAGCGCGGATCGACCACGATCAGCTTGGCGCCGCGATGCGCCTTGGCTTCCGTGACCCATTTAAACCCGCAAGGGTGTGCTTCTGCTGCGTTACCGCCCATGACCAGGATGACATCAGCGTTCTTGATGTCTACCCAGTGATTCGTCATCGCACCACGTCCAAATGTCGAGGCAAGACCTGCCACCGTCGGACCGTGTCATACACGTGCTTGATTGTCGAATGCCAGCATGCCGGTGGCACGCATCGTTTTATGGGTTAAGTAGCCGACTTCGTTGGTCGCGGCCGATGCGCACAGCATGCCGGTCGTGGTCCATCGATTGACGGTCTTGCCGTCGGCGCTCTTCTCGACGAAGTTGGCGTCGCGGTCTTCCTTCATCAGCTTGGCGATGCGCGTCAGCGCCGCGTCCCAGCTGATCGGGCTCCATTCGGTCGCGCCTGGGGCACGGTATTCCGGCACCATCAGGCGGTTCGGCGAGTGGATGAAGTCGATCAGGCTGGCGCCTTTCGGGCACAGCGTGCCGCGGTTGACCGGGTGGTCGGCGTCGCCTTCAATGTGGATGATGCTGGCGGTGGCGTTCTTGGCGCCGTCGCCCAGGCCGTACATCAGGATGCCGCAACCGACGGAGCAGTAGGGGCAGGTATTGCGGGTTTCGGTGCTGCGCGCCAGCTTGTATTGCCGGACTTCGGCCAGGGCCGTTGCCGGCGCAAAGCCGAGTAGCGCGATGCTCGAACCCGCGATGGTTGCGCCAGTTACCCGAAGGAACTGGCGTCTTGACATCTGGTTCATGAGAAAGCCTCTCAGTAGATTGATCGGACCTCCTCAGTTTATCACCGCGTGTTATATCAGCGATAGTATTGACTTGTATCAAATGTAGCGTTTCTACGGCAATAATAACGTCATGCATGGCAGGATTGCCAAGTTTCGCTGCCGTTATGGCAATAATGCCTCGATCGCCTGCAGCGACGGCGGTGAAGCGCCCGCCGCGAGGCAGGCCGCCGCGCCGGCCGCCACCGTAAAACGCAGGTGCTGCAGCGGCTCGGCGTCGGGCCGGTGCATCATGCTCCAGGCCAGCGCCGCGATGCTGGCGTCGCCCGCGCCGACGGTGTCGACCACCGCGATCTTCGGCGCCGGCAGGTGCCATGCGTCGGCGCCGAGGTGCAGCGAGGCGCCGTCGCCGCCCTTGGTGTACAGGTAGGTGGCGCCTGGGTTCCAGCTACGCAGCGTGGCGAAGGCGGCGGCGATGTCGTCGCTGCGGAACAGGCCCGCCAGGTCTTCCTCCGACACCTTGACCACGTCCGCGATCTCGGTCATGCGGCGCAGCGTGGCGTCGTAGCTGGCATCCATCAGCACGCGGTAATTGGGGTCGTAGCTGATGCGCACGCCCTTCAGCTTGAGCTGCTCGGCCAGCGCCACCAGCTTGCCCGCCAGCGGCCGGCGCGCCAGGCTGATGCCGCCGAAGTGCGCCCACCGGCAGTGCGCCTCCCAGCCTTGCGGCAGCAGGGCCGCGTCGAATTGCAGGTCGGCGCTGTCGTCGCCGATGAAGAAGTAGGCTGGAGGATCGGTGCGGTGCACGATCGCCAGCAACGGCGCGTGATCGTAGCGCTGGAGGAAGCGCAGGTCCAGCTTCGCTTCATCGCTGGCCTGCCACAGGGCGTCGCCGAAGACGTCGCCGCTGATGGCGCCGGCGAAGGCGGTCGGCACGTCCAGTTTCGCCATGGTGCGCGCCACGTTCCAGGTGGAGCCGCCGGTCTGGCTAAGCCACTGTGTCCGCGCCGGGTCCTGCACGATCAAGTCGGTCAGCGCCTCGCCGGCCGCCACGAAGGAAGGGAAGTCCGCCATCTCAATCCTTGATCAACACGTTGAGGGCTTCGTAGCACGCGCCCATGGTGTGGTAGTCGGTCTTGCCGGCCGGGCTCTTCTCGTCGGTCAGCTTGCTGTTGTCGGCGCCGAGGATGCGGTACCACGCGCCGTGTTGATGATCGACGAAATGCTCCCAGCTGTAGCGCCAGATATTGTCGTACCAGGTCCAGTAGCGCATCTCGCCGGTGCGCGCGGCCAGCAGCGCGGCGGTGGCCAGGCTCTCGGCCTGCACCCAGAAGTATTTGAGATCGTCGCAGATGCTGCCGTCGGGCGCGAAGCCGTAGTAGATGCCGCCGTGCTGATGGTCCCAGGCCTTGGCCAGCGCGGCGTCGAACAATTCGGCGGCGCGCGGCAGCAGCCAGTTGGCGTTGCCGTCCAATTGCGGCGCGTGGCGCTCCAGCAGCAGCAGCAGCTTGGCCCACTCGGTCAGGTGGCCGGGCTGGTAGCCCCACGGACGGAAGATGTTGCTCTTGTCGTGGCGGTTGTATTCGGTGTCGACCGACCAGTCGGCGTGGTAATGCTCCCAGATCATGTTGTCGGCCAGCGCGGCCTGGCGCTGCGTGATGTTGCGCGCCAGCGTTTCGGCGCGCAACAGGTAGGCGCGCTCGCCGGTCGCCTCGAAGGCGGCGATCAGCGCCTCGCAGCTGTGCATATTGGCGTTCTGGCCGCGATACGGATCGAGCGTGCGCCAGTCGGCGCTGGCCTCGTCGGCGTAGAGGCCATGTTTGGCGTCCCAGAAGCGCAGCTCCATCAGCGCGAAGGTCTCGGCGATCCACTCGCGCGCCTCGGTCTCGCCGGCCAGCAGTGCGTGGCTATAGGCCAGCAGCACGAAGGCCAGGCCGTAGCAGTGGTTGGTGCCGTCGGTGACGCGGCGCTCGCCGTCGTTCCAGTCCAGCTGCCAGGCGTAGCCGCCGGTGGCGGGGTCGCGGTGGGCCTCGCGTACGAAGGCCAGCGCGTGGCGCAGGCGCTGCTGGTCGGCGGCGTCGCCGAATTTGCGCCACGCCATCGCGTAGTTGAACACGAAGCGCGTGCTGCTCACCAGGTGGCGGGTGTGGGCGTCGTAGATCGCGCCGTCGTCCTTGTAGAAGTGGTACATGCCGCCGCTCGGGTCGACGCAGCGGTCGTCGTAGAAGCGCTTGGTGTGCAGGATGTGGTTCAGCAGGGTGGAGCGGGAACGGAAATCAGGGGCCATTGTCAGGTCCGTTTGAAGGTTACAAGTTTTTTTGGTCGCCAGCCGTCGAAGACGCTGCTGGCTCTTACGATCAGGTCCACCGGCGCGGTCTTTTCGACCGGAGCTTCGTGCGGGCCGTTGAGCAGCAACTCCACGCCCAGCGCGCCCAGCGCTTTTTTGTCAATGCGCAGCGTCGTCAGCGGCCGGTGTCCCAGCACCGCGTTCGAGATGTCGTCGAAGCCGGCGATGGCGATGTCGTGCGGGACTTTGAGTCCCTTCGCCAGGCAGCAGCGCATCGCCACCAGCGCCGCGCTGTCGTTGTAGCAGAACACCGCGTCCGGCGGATGGGGCAGGGCGAGCAGCTGCTCCATCGCTTCCCAGGCGCCGGTTTCCAGGTCCACGCCGTCGGGCAGGTTGGCTTCCAGGCGCGGATCGGCCAGGATGCCCTCGTCGAACAGGGCTTGCCGGTAGCCGCGCGCGCGTTCGCGGATGCTGTAGTGCGCCAGCGGGCCGGAGATGAAGCCGACCCGCGTGCGGCCGGTGTCGATCAGATGCTTGGTCGCCAGGTAGCCGCCCATCATATTGTCCGGATTGACGGAGCTGTAGCCGCGCAGCTTCATGTCGATCAGCACCAGCTGCTTGCCGGTCGAGCGCAGCGCGCTCAAGGTCTCAGGCTCGAAGAAGCCGGCGCAGACGATGCCGTCCGGCGCGTGCATGCGGATCTGGTCGATCAGGCCGTCCGCCGGCCCGGCCGCCATGAAGGACAGCACGATGCCCTGCTTGCGGCAGGCTTCTTCCGCGCCGTGCAGCACCGGCGAGTAGAACGGGCTGCTCGCCGCGGTGTTGTGCTGGCGGTGCAGCAGGAAGGTCAAACGGCGCAGGCGCTTCGGGCGCAGCTTGCAAAAATCGTAGCCCAGTTCATGCGCGGCTTCCACCACCATGCGGCGGGTCGCCTCGGTCAGTCCCGGCTCGTTTTTCAGGGCGCGTGAAATCGTCCCGGCCGAGACGCCGGCAACGCGCGCGATATCCCTGATCGTGACATTCGTGGCCAATGCAATCTCCTTTTGTAATGCACTTAGTCTTGCATATGCCTTCAGTCATGGTCAAATGACCACGCCGGATTTGTAAAAGTTTAGCGAAATCGACTAAACAAGCGCATTTTAGCCCTCCGGCGCGCACTCTCCGGCTTTTAACTGCTATGGTTTTCATGTTTAGTAAAACAGATAAAATATGAGACAACTCCGCACACTTTGCGCCGCAGCCCTGCTGCTGTGCGCCGCAGGCATGGCGCCTGCCGCCGATTTCGTCGGCGTCAAGAACACCCACTTCATCCGCAAGGAACAGCCGTATTACATCGCCGGCGCCAACTTCTGGTACGGCGGCTACCTTGGCGCGGGCGATCGCGCGCGACTGCTCAAGGAGCTGGACACGATGAAGGCGCTGGGCATCAACAACCTGCGCGTGCTGGCGGTGTCGGAAAAGACCGCGATGAAAAGCGCCGTCAGTCCGGCCACCACCACCGCGCCGGGGCGCTACGACGAAAGCCTGCTGGTGGGCCTGGACGTCTTCATGGCGGAAGCGGCCAAGCGCGACATGACGGTGGTGCTGTACCTGAATAACTTCTGGCAGTGGTCCGGCGGCATGACGCAGTACCTGAACTGGTTTGAAGGCACGCCGGCGCTGGACCCGAACGTGACCAAGGACTATGAAGGCTTCATGCGGAACTCGGCGACGTTCTATCGCAACGCGGCGGCGCAGGCTGAATACCGCAAGGTCATCGCCAGCATCGTCAAGCGCGTCAACACCGTCACCGGCAAGCCGTACTCCGAGGACGACAACATCCTCTCATGGCAGCTGGCCAACGAGCCGCGGCCCGGCAGCAGCAAGGCGACGGCCGACGAGAAAGCCGTCTACGTGAAATGGATAGACGAGACGGCGCGCTACATTCACGGGCTGGACAAGAACCACATGGTCAGCAGCGGCAGCGAAGGCCTGGCCGGTTCCGCGCGCGACGAGCAGCTATTTCTTGACTCGCACAAGACACAGGCCATCGATTACCTGACTTACCATCTGTGGCCGAAGAACTGGGGCTGGTTCGACTCGAAGAATCCGGAAGCCACCTGGGACGGCGCCATCGCCAAGAGCCGCGATTATCTGAACTCGCACATCGAGCTGGCCAGGCAGCTGAACAAGCCTATCGTGCTGGAGGAATTCGGCATGGACCGCGACGGCGCGTCATTCAGCATCAAGGCCACCACCAAGGTGCGCGACCGCTTCTACCGTGAAGTGTTCGAGATCGTCACGCAGCGCGCGCAAAAGGGCGATCCTATCGCCGGCTTTAATTTCTGGGCATGGGGCGGCGCCGGCCGCGCGGCCAATGCGGATTACTGGTGGAAGCCGGGTAACGACTTCGTCGGCGATCCGCCGCAGGAGGAGCAGGGCCTGTACTCGGTGTTCGACTCCGACGCCAGCTCGCTGGCGCTGATCAAGGAATACGCGGCCAGGCTGCAGGCCATCAAGCGCTAAGCAGATGCCCCAGCAGGGGCGCAAGCAGCACCATCAGGATGCCGCTGAAGATCATCGTCAGGCTGGCGACCGCGCCTTCCTGGCGGCCGATCCGGCGCGCGGCGCTCAGGCCGAAGCCGTGGGCCGCCGCGCCGAACGGCGCACCGCGCGCGATGCGCATGCGCAGCGGCAGCAGGGCAAGCAAGGTTTGCCCCAGCAGGATGCCGAACAATCCCGTGATGATGACGAACACGCCGGTCAGCTGCGCCGAGCCACCGAGATGGCGGGTGGCTTCCAGCGCGAACGGCGTCGACACCGAGCGCGCCAGCAGGCTTTGCGCCATGCTGCCGTGCAGTCCGAGCAGGCGGTCCAGCAGCAACGTGCTGCCCAGCGACGCGGCGATGCCGGCGCAGCTGCCCAGGCCCAGCGCCAGCCAGTGGCGCTTCACCAGCTCGCGGTACTGGTAGATCGGCAGCGCGAAGGCGACTGTCGCGGGGCCGAGCAGCCACGCCAGCCAGCGGGTATCGCCGAAATACTGCGAGAAGGGCGTGGACGACAGTTCGACCACCGCGATCAGGATCGCCGAGGTGGTGATGGCGGGCGTCAGCCAGGGGTAGCTCCAGCGCTGGTGCACCGCCTGGCTGGCGTAGAACAGGCCGACCGTCAGCAACAGAAAGAACAGGGGCTTCATGCGGCGCGCTCGCTGCGCAGGCGCCTCAGGCGGCGGCCGCGCTCCAGCCGGCACACCCACTCAACGGTGAGCGCGGTCGCCAGCAGCACGCTGACGAAGCCGAGGCCTATGGCCGCGAACAGGCGCAGGCCTTCGCTCTTCAGCAGGTCGGTGAACTGCACTACCGACACCACCAGTGGAATAAAGAACAGCAGCATGTTCGACAATAGCCAGTCCGCGCCTTGTTCGACGGCGGCCGGGCGCAGCATCCCGCTCAGCAGCAGCGCGACCATCGCCAGCAGGCCGACCACGCCGCCGGAAAAGGGCAGGTGCAGCCATGCGGCGGCGCGGTCGGCGGCGTACCAGGCGGCGATCAGCCCGAGCACCTGCAGAAAAGTGTGGAATATGCGTTTCATCGGACCATTTTAGGTGTTGACGGTTGAAAGATAAAATGAATTAAAATTATTAAAATCATTCATAATTGGAATAATCGATGGATATCCGTTCGCTGCGCTATTTCGTCGCCGTGGTCGAGCAGCAGAGTTTCAGCCGCGCCGCCGAACAGCTGCACGTCACCCAGCCGACCGTCAGCAAGATGGTGCGGCAGCTGGAGCAGGAGCTTGGGCTCTCGCTGCTGGAGCGCGTCGGCAAGCGCTTCACGCTGACCGATGCCGGCAACGTGGTGCTGCAACGCGGCCGCGCGCTGCTGGCGATGCACGGCGAGATGGCCGTCGAGCTGGAAGACCTGCAGCAGCTGCGGCGCGGCGACCTTCGCCTCGGCGTGACGCAGCAGGCGCACGCCGTGCTGGCGCCGCTGCTGGCGGCCTATCACCGCCGCTATCCCGACATCGAACTGAAACTGTTCGAAGGCGGCTCGCAATCCATCGAGATCGACGTCCGCAACGGCGAACTGGAACTGGGCACCATGCTCGATCACGCGGCCAACGCCGGCATCTGGCAGGAATTCGACGCGCTGCCGCTGGTGCGTTCGCCCTTATGCCTGCTGGCCCCCAAGGATTCCGCCTGGCGCGGCCGCCGCACGGTGGCGCTGCCCGAGCTGGCCGAAAGCTCCTTCATCTTCTACGGCGAATCGTTCGCCCTGAACGAGATCGTCGCCGACGCCTGCCTGCGCGCCGGATTCACGCCGCGTATCAGCGGGCGTAGCGGCCAGTGGGATTTCGTCGCCTCGCTGGTGCGGCTGGGCGTGGGCATCACGCTGCTGCCGAAAGTCTTCTGCGACACGCTGCCCAAGGGCCAGTTCACCGTGGCGACGCTGGAGCAGCCGGCGCTGGACTGGAACCTGATGCTGGCATGGCGGCGCGGCGGCCACCTGTCCTTCGCGGCGCGCGCGTGGGTCGAACTGGTGCGGGATGCGGTCGCCTGACAACACTCGCCCGACCTTTTTGTTAAGTTTTGTAAGCATATCTTGCGAAGGGTTGCAGAATGCCCGTGTCGTGCGCCGTGCATGCGCCCCAATAGCCCCTGCGGGGTTAGGAAATGTAATCGTCCCGGTTTTGTTTTCCAATGAATTCAGTCACTTAGCCTGTGAGCGGCGATCGCTGTCGTAACAGAAAAGGCAATGCTAAGATCAATTCATCGTTGTAAACAAAGCCACGAAAAGGGACATTACATGCAGATTCGCCGGATTGTTCGACATGCTTTGCTGCTCGCCATATGCACCGCATCGGCCTCCCAGGCCGGCACCCTGGTGATCGAGAGCTGGCGCGTCGACGACAAAACGCTGTGGGAGAAGGTGTTGCTGCCGGCGTTCGAAAAGAACCATCCCGGCATCGAAGTCAAGTTCGCGCCGACCGCGCCGACCGAATACGACTCCAGCCTCGCCGCGCGCCTGGCCGGCGGCACCGCCGGCGACTTGATCGCATGCCGGCCGTTCGACGTATCGCTGTCGCTGTACAAAAAAGGCCATCTCGAAAAACTCGACGGCAAGGCCGGCATGCAGAACTTCGCGCCGACGGCCACCGTGGCCTGGCAGACCGACGACGGCAAGGACACCTTCTGCATGCCGGTCGCCTCGGTGATCCACGGCTTTTTGTACAACAAGAAGATTTTCAAGAAACTCAACCTGCAGCCGCCGAAGACGGTCGACGAATTCTTCGCCGTGCTGGATGGACTGAAGAAGGGCGGCGTCACGCCGCTGGCGCTGGGCACCGCCGACCAGTGGGAATCGAGCCAAATGGTTTATACCAATATCGGCCCGAACTTCTGGCGCGGCGAGGAGGGGCGCAAGGCGCTTATCGCCGGCAAGGCCAAGCTGACCGACGCGCCGTTCGTGGAGGCGCTGCAGTTCGAGGCGCGCATGGGCGGCTACCTGGGCAAGGGCGCCAGCGCGCAGACCTACGGCGACAGCCAGAACCAGTTCGCGCTGGGCCGCGCGGCGATCTATCCGACCGGTTCGTGGGACATCTCCTATTTCAGTCAGACGCCGGGCCTGGAGCTGGGCGCGTTCGCGCCGCCGGTGCGCAAGGCGGGCGATCCGTGCTTCATCTCGGACCACATGGATATCGGCATCGGCATCAACAAGAAATCGAAAAACAAGGACGACGCCTACAAGTTCCTGGCGTGGGTCGGCTCGCAGGAGTTCGCGGACATCTACACCAACCGAGTGACGGGCTTCTTCTCGCTGTCGAACCACCTGATCGCGGTGCGCGACCCGGTCGCCAAGCAGATGGCGGAATGGCGCGGCAGTTGCGCCTCGACGATCCGCTTCAACGCGCAGGTATTGAACCGCGGCCAGCCGAGCATGGAGAGCGAACTTTGGAACGTCAATTCGCAGGTCCTGAACGGCAAGCTGGCCCCGAAAGACGCCGCCGCCAAGCTGCAAAACGGTTTTGCAAAGTGGTACAAGCCACAGCAAAAGTAGGATCACACAAAATCCCTCCCATCGATTGTGTGTGAGTCATTAGGCCGGCGCCGGGCGCGGTGCCGGCCCTTTTTTTGACCGATTTCTGGAGGCAGTCTTGAAACATGAGGTGAATACGGTGCGGCCCTGGCAGTTGCTGCTGTTCCTGGCGCCGGCGGTGGCGATCTACTCGCTATTCAGCGCGCTGCCGCTGCTGCAGACCCTGGGTCAGGGCTTCTTCAGCGCCGACGACAGCGGCAAGACGGCCTTCGTCGGGCTGGAGAATTTCCGCACCATCCTGCTCGATCCGGATTGGTCGGCCGGCTTCTGGAACGCGATGCTCAACAACGCCAAGTTCTTTGGACTGCACATGCTGCTGCAAAATCCCATCGGCCTGCTGCTGGCCACTTTATTCAGCCTCAAAGGCCTGCGCGGCGCGCGCACCTACCGCACGCTGATCTTCTTGCCGACGCTGCTGTCGGTGGTGATCATCGGCTTCATCTGGCAGCTGATCCTGTCGCCGCTGTGGGGCGTGGGCGAGAAGCTGATGGGCTTTGCCGGCGCGGCCGACTTCTTCGCGCCGTGGATGGGGCAGGAGGAAACCGCATTGACGGCGATGTCGATGATCTCCGTGTGGCAGTACGTCGGCATGCCGATGATGCTGATCTACGCCGCGCTGCTGGCGGTGCCGGACGAAATCGTCGAAGCGGCGCACGTCGAAGGCGCCAGCGCCATGCGCATCTTCTGGCAGATCAAGCTGCCGCTGATATATCCGACGCTGGGCCTCGTCACCATCCTGACCTTCGTCGCCAACTTCAACGCCTTCGACCTGATTTATTCGATCAAGGGCGCGCTGGCCGGGCCGAATTATTCGACCGACATCCTCGGTACCCTGTTCTACCGGACCTTCTTCGGCTACCAGGCACAGGTCGGCAACGCCTATCTCGGCTCCGCCGTCGCCACGCTAATGTTTTTGGTGATCCTGGCCGGCGTCGGCGTGTATTTCATCGGCGTGCAGCGCCGCCTGACGAGGTTCGCGCTATGAGGAACCGTCTGATTGTGCATGCTACGTTGATCGCGTATGCCGTGCTGGCGCTGTTCCCGATCGCGCTAATCCTGATTAACTCGGTCAAGACCCGCGAGGCGATCTTCGACGATCCGCTTGCGCTGCCGACGATGGAGTCGCTGACGTTCATCGGCTTCGAGAAGGTCCTTGCCAGCACCAACTTCCTGCTCTACTTCGGCAACAGCCTGGTGGTTACCTTGTCGGCGCTGTTCTGCATCGTGCTGTTCGGCGCCATGGCCGCATGGGCGCTGTCGGAATACCGCTTCATGGGCAACCGCGTGCTGACGCTGTTGCTGGCGCTGGGGATCATGATCCCGATCCGCCTCGGCACCGTGTCGATCCTGGAGCTGATGGTCAAGCTGGACCTGGTCAACACGCTGACGGCGCTGGTGCTGGTGTACACGGCGCAGGGGCTGCCGCTGGCGGTGATGATCCTGTCCGAATTCATGCGGCAGGTGCCGTCGGAGCTGAAGGATGCGGCACGCTGCGACGGCGTCGGCGAGGTTCGCATCTTCTTCCAGGTGGTGCTGCCGCTGATACGTCCGGCCATCGCCACGGTGGCGGTGTTCACCATGATCCCGGCGTGGAACGACCTGTGGTTCCCGCTGATCCTGGCGCCGTCGGATCGCACCAAGACCGTCACGCTGGGCGTGCAGCAGTTCATCGGGCAGTACGTCACCGATTGGAATTCGGTGCTGGCGGCGCTGTCGCTGGCGGTGATTCCGATGCTGATCCTGTATGCGATCTTCTCGCGCCAACTGATTCGCGGCCTCACGGCCGGCGCGGTCAAGTAAATTCGAAAGGTATGTAATGGCAAGTGTCAGCTTGAAAGAACTGCGCAAATCCTACGATGGCAAGACCGACGTCCTGGCCGGCATCGACCTGGATATCGCGGATGGAGAGTTCGTCGTCCTGGTCGGCCCGTCCGGCTGCGGCAAGTCCACGCTGCTGCGCATGTTGTGTGGCCTGGAGAGCATCACCGGTGGCAGCATGGAGATCGGCGGCCAGGTGGTCAATCACCTGTCGCCGGCGGAGCGCGGCATCGCCATGGTGTTCCAGAGTTATGCGCTGTACCCGCACATGAATGTATACCAGAACATGGCCTTCGGCCTCAAGGTCGCGGGCAAGGACAAGGCCGCGATCAGGCAGCGCATCGCCGAAGCCGCCGCCACGCTGAAGATCGAGCATCTGCTGGAGCGCCTGCCGCGCGAACTGTCCGGCGGCCAGCGTCAGCGCGTGGCGATCGGCCGCGCCATCGTGCGCGAGCCGCGCCTGTTTCTGTTCGACGAACCGCTGTCCAACCTGGACGCTGCGCTGCGGGTGCAGACCCGCCTGGAGATCGCCAAGCTGCATCGTCAGCTGGAGGCCACCATCGTCTACGTCACGCACGATCAGGTCGAGGCGATGACGCTCGGCGACAAGATCGTCGTCATGCACGAAGGGCATATCCAGCAGGCCGGAACGCCGCTTGACCTGTACCAGCAGCCGCGCAATCTGTTCGTGGCGGGCTTCATCGGCTCGCCGAAAATGAATCTGCTGGCCGGCACGCTGGCCGAAGCCCATGCCAATGGCGTGGTGGTGCGGCTGACTAGCGGCGAATCGGTGCGCGCGGCGGTCGATGGCAGCGGCATGCGCATCGGCTCCAAGGTCACGCTCGGCCTGCGCGCCGAGCATATCCACGAATCGCGCGCGGGTTCGGAAGTGTTCAGCGGCGAGGTCGGCGTGGTCGAGCACCTCGGCGAAGCCAATTACATCTACGTTAACCGCGAAGACGGTGAAGACGTGGTGATACGCGGGGACGGCGAGCGTCACGTCGAGATCGGACAGTCCATCGTCTTCTCGGCCGACAGCACCGCTTTCCATGTGTTTGACGAAGGAGGGCAGGCGCGGCGGCGTCTGCGTCCGGGAAATATGGTGTCGTCCGCCCGCAGCTTCATGCGCAGCGTCTGATATCGAGAGCGGTTCTTTACTTTTTAAAACAGGGAGAATTGAATGAGCAAGCCGGTACTGAAGAAAAAACTACTACCCAACCTGATCGCGCTGGCATTGGGCGGAGCGATGGCGCCGCACCTGTACGCGGCCGATCCCGTGGAGGCGCAGACCACCGAAGCGGTACCGGCTGGCGACACTGCCACTGTCGAAGTGCGCGGCATCCGCGAGCGCCTCAAGCGCAACCTGGCAGAGAAGCGCGATGCCGGCAACGTCATCGACACCGTTACCGCCGAGGAAGTCGGCAAGTTCCCGGACAAGAACGTGGCCGATTCGTTGCAGCGCGTGCCGGGCATCTCGGTGGACCGCACCTGGGGCGAAGGCCGCGACATCTTCGTGCGCGGCACCGACAAGAACCTGAACCTGACGCAGTTGAACGGCCAGGCCGTGGCCTCCGGCTACTGGTGGAAGAACGATTCGCAAAGCCGTGGCTTCAACTACGACATCCTGGCCTCCGAGCTGGTCGGCAGCATCGACGTGTATAAAAGCCCCTCGGCCGATCTGGACGAGGGCAGCATCGGCGGCCTGGTGAACGTCAAGACCCGCAAGCCGTTCCAGCTCAAGCCCTTCGTGGCGCAGGTGTCGGCCGAGGCGACCTACAGCGACCTGCCGAAGAAAACCGATCCGCAGTTCTCCGGCCTCCTGAGCTGGACCAATGACCAGAAGACCTTCGGCGCGCTGGTCGCGCTCAGCAAGCAAAAACGCACCATGCGCCGCGACGGCCTGGAGAACTTCACCGATTCGACCAAGTACAACATCGTCGACCAGAACGGCGCCGTCACGCCAGGCGCTTACGCATCCTGGGGTGGCGGCTCGGCGATCTTCCGCCAGGACCGCGAACGCACGACCGGCAACCTGACCTTGCAGGCGCGTCCGAACGTCAACACCGACATCACGCTGAACTACATGAAGTCCGATATGGACATGGACAACAGCAACCAGAACTACCTGTGGGAAGCGGGTGGCCTGGCCGATGCGAAGGGCAATATCGCCGTCACCAATCCGAAGTTCATCACCACTTCCGACGGCACCAAGGCGCTGGTCGGCGGCACGGTAGGCCCGGTGGGCGGCGTGTCGTTCGAGCCTATCTTCCGCCAGTCGTACGTCAAGTCGCAGGTGCTGGACCTGGATGGCACCTACGACGCGGATGGCTGGAAGCTGCATGGCCAGGCCGGCACCACCAAGGGCTCCGGCGGCAGCGACCATGACCGCAACTTCTGGTTCACCGGGAATACCCGCACGACTTTCAACATCGCGCCGGACACGTATGAGGTCAAGTACCTGGATATGAGCCCGCTGGATGCGAGCAAACTGACGTTGCAAAACGCGCGCGACTGGATTCGCCGCATGGAGACCAAGGAGAACTACGCGCAGGGCGACCTGACGCTGGACCTGAACGGCGACTTCTTCAAGTCGATCAAGGTCGGCGCCAAGTTCCGAGACACCACGGTGCAGAATCGCCGCACCATCGGCACCGTCGGTCCGGGCAGCCCCGGCTGGCAATCGTTCTCGCTGGCCGACCTGTCGACCGGTCCTTCGCCGATGCTGAATCAGGAAGCGGCCAACGCCGGCTCGCTGACGCAGTATGCGTGGGTCGACGACGGACTGGCTTATTCCAAGGGCTTCGCCATGTACGACAAGGGCATGGTCTACAACGAAGCCAAGGGCGAGTACTACAAGATCAAGGAGAAGATTTACGCCACCTACATCCGCAGCGACTTCGCCGTCGGCCAGTGGCGCGGCGACGTGGGCGCCCGCGTGGTCAAGACCGACCAGACATCCGAGGCTTATCAGGACTTGAGCGGCGCCGGCAATTATGTGCTGGGCAGCGTCACGCGCAGCTACACCGACGTGCTGCCCAACCTGAACGCGGTCTACAGCGTGAACAAGGACTTGCTGGTGCGCGGCGCGATCGCTCGCGTCATGGCGCGCAATACCTACAGCGATTTGAGCGCCAGTACGGAAGTCAGCGGCACCACCAATGCCGCGACGTCGGGTAATCCTTTCCTCAAACCGTTCCACGCCAACCAGGCGGAGATCGGCGCGGAGTGGTACTACGCCGATGCCTCGCTGTTGTCGGCGACGCTGTTCGCGAAGAAGCTGGACACCTTCATCTACTCGCAGACGGCGACCGAGAACGTGGCCGGCGTCCAGCGCTCGGTGACGCGGCCTTACAACGCCGGCAGCGGCGCCACCGTCAACGGCCTGGAGTTCCAGTGGCAGCAAGCCTTCAGCAGCGGTTTGGGCGCTATCGTCAACTACACCTACACCGACGCCAAGACCGGCGCCAACGCGGCGGGCCGCAAGCTGAACGTGATCGGCAATTCGCGTAACCAGGCCAACGTCACCGGCTTCTGGGAGAAGAACGGCTACAGCGCGCGGCTGTCGTACAACTACCGCTCGAAGTCGTACGGCGCGCTCGATGAGGGTGGCCAGGACGTCACCAGCGCCTACGGCCAGTGGGACGCGTCGGCCAGCTGGGACATCACGCCGAAAGTCAGCCTGTATCTCACGGCGGTCAACATCGGCAATGAAGTCATCCGCACCAATACCACCGACGGTTTGCCGGTCGGGGTGTACGAAAACGGCGCGCGCTACAGCCTGGGGTTGAAAGCCAAGTTCTAATGTGGTTTTTAGCGTGAGATGAAGCCCGATTCCATTCCATGGCGTCGGGCTTTTCCATTACAATCATGTCATTATTTCCGTTTGGGATGCTGAGTGACCCGCTTACGCTTTCGTTCCACCTGCTGCTTGCTGGCCGCCTGCCTGATCGCCCAATCCGCGATGGCGTCGGCGCCGCTGCAAGTGCTGCACTGGTGGACGTCGCCCAGCGAGCGCAAGGCCGCCAACCTGCTGGCCGCGCGCGCTGCCGACGAGGGCATCGAATGGAAGGACGCCGCCATCCCCGGCGGCGCGGGGCTTGGCGCCGGCAAGGTGCTCAAGAGCCGCGTGCTGGCCGGCGACGCGCCCGAAGTGACGCAGATGATCGGCGCCTCCATCGCCGAATGGGCGGACCTGGGCCTGCTGCTGGAAATCGATATCGTGGCCAGCGTCGGCAACTGGAACGGCGTGCTGTTCCCGACCATACAAACATTGATCACGCACCGTCGGCATGTGGTGGCGGCGCCGGTCGGTATCCATCGCGTCAATACGCTGTTCTACAACCGTGCGCTGTTCGCGCAACTCAGATTGTCGCCGCCGCAAAGCTGGGCGGAGTTCGAGAGCGTCGCGCAGAAGCTCAAGGCCGCCGGGGTGACGCCGCTGGCGCAGAGCAGCGAGTCGTGGCAGGTGGCGGCGCTGTTCGAGAACCTGGTGCTGGCCGAGGGCGGGCCGGAATTTTATCGGCAGCTGTTTGTGCGGCGCGATCCTTCCGCCGCGGCGGACCGCCGCACGTCGCAGGCGCTGGAGAAGCTGCGCGTCATCAAGGGCTGGGGCGCGGGACAGGTCGACGAACGTTCGTGGCCCGACGTGGCGCGTCAGTTCGCGCGGCGCGAGGCCGGCATGATGATCATGGGCGACTGGGCCAAGCCGGAGCTGCGCGACATGGGCATGGTGCTCGATGAGGACTTCGCCTGCGGCGGGGCGCCGGGTACCGGCAAGTATCACTTGTACAGCGTCGATACCTTCACCATGTTCGCGGGAGATTACCGCCACATGCCGGCGCAGGAAAAGATGGCGCGGCTGCTGATGTCGCCGCCGGTGCAGGTCGAGTACAACGTGCTCAAAGGTTCGGTGCCGGTGCGGCGCGATGCCGATCCGGCGCGCATGGACAGCTGCGCGCGCGCTTCGTGGACGGCCTTCGGCCAGGGCGCGGCGGTGCAGGCGCCAAGCCTGGTGCATCGCATGGCGACCGACGAGGCGAGCCGCGACGCCATCATCGCGGAGATCCACCGCTACTTTTTAGACGACAGGGCGACGCCGGCCGAGGCGCAGCGGCGCCTTGGGGTGCTGTTCCGACTATTTAACCTCAGAAGCCAGGGAGCACACGGTGCGCAAGATACTGATCGTAGACGATGACCAAAAAACCCGCGTGCTGCTGAAGACCTATCTGGAGAAGAACCAGTACGAGGTGCTGCTGTCGCATAACGGCGAGAGCTTTCTGGCGGAGCTGCATGCGCACAGCGATCAGCTGTCGCTGGTGATTTTGGATGTGATGCTGCCGGATACCGATGGTTTCGCGCTGTGCAAAAAGGTTCGGCAGCGGTCCAATGTGCCGATCATTATGCTGACCGCGAGTTCGGACGAGACGGACCGTATCGTCGGCCTGGAGCTGGGCGCGGACGATTACATCGCCAAGCCTTACAGCCCGCGCGAGCTGCTGGCGCGGATCAAGGCGATCCTGCGGCGCACCGCGCTGGAGGCGCCGTCGGCGCGCTACTATCGTTTTGTCGGTTTTACGCTGGACCTGAAGGAGCGCAAGGTGATCGACAGCGGCGGCGCGCCGCTGGCGTTGACCGGATTGGATTTCCAGCTGCTGAAATATTTTGTCGAGCATCCGGGCGTGATCCTGGATCGCAGCGTGTTGTGCGAGGAGACGCGCGGCCGCGATTCAGGCCCGCTGGACCGCTCGCTGGATGTGCAGATCAGCCGCTTGCGCCTGCGCCTCAATGACGACGGCAAGCAGCCGGCGCTGATCAAGACGGTGCGCGGCGCTGGCTACGTGTTCTCGGCGGATGTCAGCGTCTCACATGCGTGAGCGTCTGCGCCGAATCTGGCCCGCCTCGCTGCTGGGCCGCCTGTCGCTGGTGATGGTGGCGGGGCTGCTGGTGACGCAGCTGACAGCGAGCGCGATCTGGGCCAGCCAGTTGCGCGCGAAGGCGCAGGTGGAGGCGCAATCGGCGGCGCAGTATGTGGCGCACAGCGCGTCGGCCGCGATCCGCTTCTTCCGCAGCCTGCCGCCGAGCTATCGTTCGCTGACCATCCAGCAGCTGCGCGAGATGGGCGGCACGCGCTTTTTCGTGAATCTCAATCACGCCTATGTGCCGGTCAAGCCGATCGCCGCGCATCCGCTGGCTGATGGCGTGATCGCGACCGTCGGCGCCACGCTGAAGAGCGATCTGCCGCATTCGCCCAGCTTCCACCTGGCGTTCGCGTGGCCGGACGACCTGATCGTCTCCGAAGGCGATGTGCGGCTGAGCGATCTGCCGGAAGCATGGGTGCAGCACATCCTGCTGCTGCAGCCTGACCCCGCGCCGATACTGGTGATCCAGACCGAGATAGAGCCGGGCAACTGGTTATACATGGCGGCGCTGATGCCGAACCCGTACTTCTTGAGCAGTAACGATCCGCTGGCGTGGGACCGGCTTGCGTTGCAAGGCCTGTCGCTGGCGGCGGTGCTGCTGCTTTGTTTGTTGGTGGTGCGCTGGATTACGCGTCCGCTGGCCGCGCTGTCGGATGCCGCCGCCGCTTTCGGCCAGGATGAGAAGGCGCCGCCGCTGCCGGAGACGGGCAGCCGGGAGTTCATCAACACCGCGCGCGCGTTCAGCGCGATGCGCGAGCGCATACAGCGTTATATCGAGGACCGCGAGCGCTTGTTCATCTCGATCTCGCACGATCTGCGCACGCCGATCACGCGGCTCAAGCTGCGCTCGGAGCTGCTGGACGACGAGGCCCTGCGCAACGAGTTCGAGGAAGACCTCGATGAGCTGGACATGATGGTGAAAGGCGCGCTGCAGTGCGTGAAGGACAGCGACATCCACGAAAATCCGGCGCAGGTGAAGCTGGATGCGCTGCTGGGCCGCCTGGTGCGCAGCGCGCAGCTGGCCGGGCATGAGGTGGGCTATGCGGAGTCGGGCCTGTCGGTGCGGGCCAAGCCGCTGGCCTTGAAGCGCGCCATCGGCAATCTGCTCGACAACGCGCTCTTTTACGGCAAGCGCGCGGAGATCAACGCGCGCAGCGAAGCCGGCGCGGTGACCATCGCGGTGCGCGATCATGGGCCGGGCGTGCCGGAGGATGCGTTTGCGAGTTTGTTCGATCCTTATGTGCGGCTGGCGCATGGCCGCGAGCAGAACGACGGCGGCATGGGCCTGGGACTGGGCATCGCGCGCAGCGTGATCGAGGCGCACGGCGGCCAGCTGATTTTGGAGAACCATCCCGAGGGCGGCTTGAACGCCACCATTCGGCTACCGGCATGAGGAGCGGGTCTATGCGAGTCAAGATAATCGCGGCGTTGGTGTTGGCGGTCAGCGCGTTCGGTGCGGCGTGGGCTGCTTCGCCAGCCCAGGTCAGCATGCGGTGGGAGGTGCTGCGTAATGAGTTCGGCGCACAGGGTGGGCGGACCAAGGCCCGCCTGAGCGTGACCGCGTTGCCGGGCCAGACCTTGCCGGCGCGGGGCTGGTCGATCTACTTCAATTGCATGGATGGCGTGGTGACCGGGCCGCTGGAGGGCGATCTGGTGCTCGAGCAGGTCGGAGGCGGCTTGTTTCGCGTGCGTCCGACGGAGGGCTTCAAAGGGCTGGCGTCGGGGCGGCGGTTGGACGTGGACTATTACTATCCCAACCTCGTCATCAAGATGGCGCGCGCGCCGGTCGGGCCGTACCTGGTGTTCGATGCAAAGCCGGATGAGGCGATCGCCATCGACGATTTCAAACAGTTGCTGCCGACGCGGCCGGAGCAGCTCACGCGCGACGACGCCAGGCATGCGCTGGTGACGCCGCAGGACACCTATCGCCGCAACGCGCGCGCCGATGCGCTGCCGGCCGCCGCGCTGCCGCCGGTGTTCCCGACGCCGCTCGACGTCAAGCGGGGCGGCGGCCGGTTGCGATTGACGCGCGCTCCTCGTGTGATCGCAGGCCCGGGCTTGCAGAATGAGGCTGCGATGGCGGAGGCGCTGTTCGCGCGCTATCTGCCAGGCGGTGCTGCGCCAGATGTGGCGCTGACCCTGAGCACCGGCGCCATCGCCGGCCAGACCTCGCCGGAAGCCTATACGCTGACCACCAGCGCGGGCGACGGTATCCGCATCGTCGGCAACAGCGCCGCCGGCGTGGCGCGCGGCTTGCAGTCGCTGCACGACCTGTTGCCGCTGCCGGACGGCAGTGCTCGTGTCCGAATGTCGGCACTGACACTGCCGGAGGTGGCGGTGGCGGATGCGCCGCGGTTTGCTTATCGCGGGTTTCAGCTGGATGTGGCGCGGAATTTCCAGCCCAAGAACGTGGTGTTCAAGGTGCTGGATTTGATGGCCGCTTATAAGCTGAATAAGTTCCACTTCCACTTGACCGACGACGAGGGCTGGCGGCTTGAGATCGCCGGTTTGCCGGAGCTGACCGCCATCGGCGCGGTGCGCGGACATAGCGCGGAGGACGGCGTGCGGCTGCCGCCCGTCTACGGCTCCGGCCCGCGCGCCGATGATCCGCATGGCAGCGGTTTTTATACCCGCGCAGATTACGTCGAGATTCTGCGCTACGCGGCGGCACGCCACATCGAGGTGATCCCGGAGATCGAGATGCCCGGCCACGCCCGCGCCGCCGTCAAGGCGATGGAGGCGCGCCACAAGCGCATGCTGGCCGTCGGCGACCCGGCCGCATCGCAGTTCCTGCTGCATGACGCCGACGATCGCTCGGTGTACCGCTCGCCGCAGGAATACACCGACCACGTGATCAATCCCGGCCTGGAGTCGAGCTACGCTTTCATCGAACAGGTGGTGACGCAGATCGCGGCGCTGCATCGCGAGGCCGGCACGCCGCTGACGACCATGCACATGGGCGGCGACGAGCTGCCCAACGGCGCGTGGGAAAAATCGCCCCTCAGCCGCGCGCTGATGCAGCGCGAAGGACTGGCCGATATGCAGGCGCTGTGGGACTACTTCTACAACCGCGTCGACGGCATCCTGCGCAAGCAGGGCATGTTCGCTTCCGGCTGGGAGGAGATGGGCGCGCGCCGCGAAGGCGACAAGCTGGCGCCGAATCCGCGCTTCGTCGGTCGCGGCTTCAACCTGTACGTGTGGAACAACACGCCGGGCGCGGAGGACTTCGCCGCGCGCCTTGCAAACGCCGGCTACGATATCGTGCTGGCGCCGGTCACCAATATGTACCTGGACATGGCGGCCAATCCCAATCCCGAGGAGCCCGGCGTCAACTGGGGCGCTTATGTCGACCTGGATACGGTGTACGACTTCGTCCCGTTCGACCCTAAGCTGACCGCATCGGGCCGCCAGCACATACGCGGCCTGGAAGCGACCCTGTTCACCGAGACCGTCCGCGACACCGCGCGGCTCGACTACCTGCTGCTGCCGCGCCTGATGGCCGTCGCCGAGCGTGGATGGGCCGCCGATCCGGCGTGGGTCACCGAGCGCGACCCGGTCAAGGCAGCCGCTCAGCACCGCGCCGCCTGGTCAGGCTTCGTCAACGTGCTGGGTCAGCGGCTGCTGCCGCGCCTCGACCTGGAACGCAAGGACGTCCAATACCGCATCGCGCCGCCCGGGCTGGCGCTGGAGGGAGGCAAGGTGCTGGTCAATCACGCCATCCCCGGCCTGACGCTGCGCTATGCCACAGGCGGCGCCATCCCGACCGCCCGCAGCCGTCCCGTCACCGGGCCGATCGCCGCGAAGGGCGTGATCCAGGCCGCCGCCTTCGACCGCAACGGCCGCCCCGGCGCGGTGGCGCGCATCGTCAATCCGTAGCCGCATAGTGCGGTTTCTGCCGCCCAGTCCCCGATTTATGCAGTTCATCGCATTCCGTCCCGGGGCTGGACGGCCGGCTTATATAGTGGTCACATGCCAAACGTTTTTCGTTAGAATCGACCAAGAACAACACCAGAGGAACCCGACAATGAAGAAGTTTTTCCAACTTGGCCTGCTGTTCGCCGCTTTCTGCGCCCTGTTCGGCCGCGTCGAGGCGGCGGAGGACACCGTCGAGACCCGCGTCATCCCCATCGACGCCCGCGTGGTGCGCGTCAAGCTTGACGGCGTCATCGACGTCAAGCTGCGCCAGGGCGACGTGCCGTCGCTGAAGCTGATCGGTGAGAAGCGCTACCTGGAAAAGCTGACCGCCTCGCAAAGCGGCGACACGTTGCACCTGGAGACCGAGGGCAGGGGAGTCAAGCTGGGCCGCTCCACCGCGCGCGCCGAGCTGGTGCTGCCGAAACTGCGCGAAGTGGTGGCCGAGGGCGTCGGCAGCACCGAGGTCAACGGCTTCAGCGGCGACGCGCTGGACCTGACCATGGACGGCGCCGGCAGCATGAAGGTGGTGTGCGACTACAAGACCGTCAAGGCCAGCCTGGGCGGCGTCGGCAGCATGCAGTTGTGGGTCAGCGAGAACGAGAGCGTGAGCCTGGACCTGGGCGGCGCCGGCTACATCACGCTGGGCGGGCGCAGCAAGCTGCTGAAGGCGAATATGGGCGGCCTGGGCAGCCTGAACGCGCAGAAGTTCGAGGCCGACGCCGTCAACGTCGACATGGGCGGGCTGGGCAACGCCACCGTCAACGCGCGCAACGACGTGACGTTGAACTTGAGCGGCCTGGGATCGGTCATTGTTTACGGCAAGCCCCTGAACCGCAACGTCACCGTTGACGGCCTGGGCAAGGTAGTCTGGAAGTAATAGACCAACGCACCATACATATATAACGCGATATGAAAAAATTCATACTAGCGATCGTCATCGCGCTGAGCTGGCAACAGTCGGCGATGGCTGGATTCGCCGAAGGGGCGACCGCATACAACAACAAGAATTATGCGGTGGCGTTGAGGGAAGTGAGACCGCTGGCCCAGGCCGGCAACGCGGACGCCCAGCACTTGCTGGGCCTGATGTATTACATGGGACGTGGCGTGCCGCAGGATTACAAGACCGCGCTGCAGTGGCACCTCAAGGCGGCGCAGCAGGGCAAGGCCGACGCGCAGTATGTGGTCGGTGCCATGTATTACACCGGCAACGCGGTGCTGCAGGATCACAAGCAGGCGGTGACGTGGTTCCGCAAGGCGGCCGAGCAGAACCATCCGGACGCGCAGCAGGTGCTGGGGCTGATGTACCGCTATCACATGGGCGGCATGCCGCAGGATAACGTGATCGCCTACATGCTGTGGAACCTGGCGGCGGCCAACGGCTCGGCCAACGCGGCCGAACAGCGCGCCGCCGTGATGAAGGGCATGACGCACGAGCAGATCGAGGAGGGGCAGGCGTTGTCGACGGGGTGGAAGCCGGGCACGCCGTTGCCCAAACAAAGCCGTACCGGCGGCGGCTGAGTCGAAAGCCACCCCGGGTGAGGCGGGGTCTGACCCCGTTCGGGGTCAGACCCCTGTGTGTCGCCGTGCGGGGTACAATCGCCTTTTCTTTGCAAAGGGCGAGTCATCATGCGCGCGATTGAAATCACTCATCCCGGCCCGGCCGATGTCCTGAAACTGTGCGAACGCCCGATGCCCGTCGTTAAGGCGGGCGAGGTGCTGATCAAGGTGCACGCGGCCGGCGTCAACCGTCCCGACGTGTTCCAGCGCATGGGCAATTACGCGCCGCCGCCGGGCGCCTCCGACATCCCCGGCCTGGAAGTGGCCGGCGAAATCGTCGACGGCGACCTCGACTACACCACCCTCGATATCGGCGACCACGTCTGCGCGCTGGTGCAGGGCGGCGGCTATGCCGAATACGTGGTGGCGCCGGTGCAGCAGGTGCTGCCCATCCCGAAAGGCTGGTCGATGCTGGAGGCGGCCTCGATCCCGGAAAACTATTTCACCGTCTGGAGCAACGTCTTCGACCGTGCCCACCTGAGCGCCGGCGAGACCCTGCTGGTGCAGGGCGGCAGCTCCGGCATCGGCGTGGCGGCGATCCAGCTGGCCACGGCCATGGGCCACCGCGTGTTTGCCACCGCCGGCAGCGACGACAAGGTCGCCGCCTGCATGAAGCTGGGCGCCGAGCGCGGCATCAATTACAAGACCGAGGACTTCGCCGTCGTCGCCAAGTCGCTGACCAATGACCGCGGCGTCGACGTCATCCTCGACATGGTCGGCGGCGACTACCTGCCGCGGGAGATCGCCTGCCTGGCCGACGACGGCCGCATCGCCATCATTGCCACGCTGGGCGGCGGCAAGGCAACGGTCGACGTGGGCCAGGTGCTGCGCCGCCGGCTGACCATCACCGGCTCGACCCTGCGTCCGCGCTCGGTCGAATTCAAGGGCGCGATCGCCAAGAAGCTGCTGGATAAAGTGTGGCCGATCATGGCGGCGAAAAAAATCGCGCCGGTGATCCATACCGTGTTCCCGCTGGAGCAGGCGGCCGCCGCCCATGCGCTGATGGAGAGCAGCAGCCATGTCGGAAAGATCATGTTGCAGGTGATTTGAAGCGGAAAGCGTGGCATTTTCGGCATTTTCAGGGCGGCGCGGCCGCCCGCTGGTTTGACCGGGGTTCCGCCCTCGCGTTAAAATAGCGGGTTATTGAATTTTAGGCTACTATGCGTCGCAAACTCGTCATCGGCAACTGGAAAATGAACGGCAACCGCGCCACCAACGCGGCTCTGTTGTCGGGCATCGTCGCCGGTCTGAACGACGCAGGTGACCAACCGAGCGCCGACTGCGCCGTCTGCGTGCCCGCCCCTTACCTGGCCCAGTGCCAGGACATGCTGCAAGGCACGCCGGTCGCCTGGGGCGGCCAGGACCTGTCGGTCCACGCCAGCGGCGCCTACACCGGCGAAGTGTCGGCCGGCATGCTGGTCGACTTCGCCTCGCGCTACGTGCTGTGCGGCCATTCGGAGCGTCGCGCCTATCATAAGGAAAGCAGCGAACTGGTGGCGCACAAGACCGTGGCCGCGCTGGCCGCCGGCCTGACGCCGGTTGTCTGTGTTGGCGAAACGCCGGCGCAGCGCGAAGCCGGGGAGACCGAAGAGGCCATCTGCGGCCAGCTGCAGGCGGTGCTGGACCTGATTTCGGCCGACGACGTGGCGAAGATCGTTGTCGCCTACGAGCCGGTGTGGGCCATCGGCACCGGCAAGACGGCGACGCCGCAAATCGCCCAGGACGCGCACAGCTTCCTGCGCGCGCGCCTGGCGCAAAAGAATGCAACGGCTGCCGCCGGCGTACAGATCCTGTACGGCGGCAGCATGAAGCCGGATAACGCCCGGGAGTTGATGGCGCAGCCGGATATCGACGGCGGCCTGATCGGCGGCGCCGCTTTAAAGGCGGCCGATTTCCTCGGCATTATCCAAGCAGTTTAAGCAGTAGAAACAAAACGATACAAATCTTTTATCTTTGAATGGAATAACATGAACTCCTTGTTCAATCTGGTTATCGTAGTCCAAGTAGTCTCCGCCATCGCCATCATCGGCCTGGTACTGCTGCAGCATGGTAAGGGCGCCGACATGGGCGCGGCATTCGGTTCCGGCGCCTCGGGCAGCCTGTTCGGCGCCACCGGCTCCTCCAACTTCATGTCCAAGTCGACCGGCGTGGCCGCGGCGATCTTCTTCAGCGCCACCCTGGCCCTGTCGTACATCACGGCCCACCAGACCAACACCGTCAGCGGCGGCGTGATGGACAAGGCGTTGCCTACGGCCCCTGCGGCGCCAGCCCCGACCACCGGCGCGGCAGCGATCCCGACCGCTCCTGCGGCGGCGCCAGCGGCGGCTCCGGCAGCCCCTGCGGCAGCGGTTCCAGCCCCGGCATCGAGCGCGCCTGCAGCTTCGATCCCAAAGTAGTATACTAATGAAATAGTATGTGAAATAATTGCATGCTGTTTCACAACAGTACGTTGTTTGCTGATTGTTTTGGCAGTACAGTAGTCCTTCAAGCTGTAAAACTTGAGCGGCGTACAAAGAAGTAAAGATTTATCGTTTTTCTTCTTGTTTTAACGCAATTACGGATTAACAAGTGCGTAAAAACACAGTAGAATAGCGGCCTTACGCCGACGTGGTGAAATTGGTAGACACGCTATCTTGAGGGGGTAGTGGCGCAAGCTGTACGAGTTCGAGTCTCGTCGTCGGCACCAGAAATTCAAGGCCAGCAAGGGAGTACTTCAATGTGTACCTGAGCTGGCTTTTTTACGAGGATGTGTCGTTCGATCCTGGTCTAAGCAGTATTACGATTGGGACGAACGTTAAGCGCACCGCAAACCATCGCGGCGTGTCCTTTAAACCGACCGTTCAATATAAGCTCATCAATCGTGAACCTCGAAAATTATCTTCCCGTCCTGTTGTTCATCCTCGTCGGTCTCGGCGTAGGTATCGCTCCCCAAGTTCTGGGTCACATCCTCGGCCCTAACAAGCCCGATGCGGCCAAACTCTCCCCGTATGAATGCGGCTTCGAAGCGTTCGAAGACGCGCGCATGAAATTCGACGTGCGTTACTACCTCGTCGCGATTCTCTTTATTTTGTTCGATCTGGAAACGGCATTCTTCTTCCCGTGGGGCGTATCCATGCGCGAACTGGGCTGGGGCGGCTTCGTCACGATGATGGTGTTCATCGCCGAATTTGTCGTCGGTTTTTGGTATATCTGGAAGAAAGGTGCCCTTGATTGGGAATAAGCCATGGCTATTGAAGGCGTATTAAACGAAGGTTTCA